>FWWM01000041.1_pt1 | contig 393824 bp, 353 predicted proteins | sample 2228351 | NCBI WGS metagenome assembly FWWM01 (sample SAMEA103939774, study PRJEB20133) | metagenome | reverse complement strand
GCTCCAGCCAGCTCCTCCGGGAGCCCCCTGCGCAGACCTCCCGTCCCGAAATACCGCTTCCCTCTTTATCTTCACCTCAGATGGAGGAGGGGGGGCCAGCTATCGCTCCCTCTCCTAAATCTCCTGCTAGCCCTCCTCTCCTCGGTGCTTCCTCCGGATCATCTGAAGAAACTGATCCCCCTCTTATTCAGCAGCCAGCGATTGCCTCAGCCTCCCGTCCGGCAAGAGAGGTCTCCCCTCGAGGGGACTTCTCAACAGCCACTTCCAGCTCTAGCCAGCTCCTCTGGGGGACCCCTAGGCAGACCTCCCGTCCCGAAATACCGCTTCCCTCTTTGCCCCCCCTCCAGACTGAAGAGACTTTAAAAGTTGACGGAATCCAGATCTCTCCTGAAACCTCGCTCTTTACAGAGCAGTTGAGGAGGTCTCATATCTCGTCCTCTTCTACGATGCCTGAGGGTCAGGTCTCTGACCAGCTCTCAGCATCTGAGGAAGTATTTCCAGCCCACACGAAGATTCAAGATACGTTCAGAGATGGCTCTCAAAGAGAGACTGCACAGGATAACTTGGTGATATTCCCCTCTTCATCACCAGGAGAAAGAGGGAGCAAAACCAATAACCACAGTGGATCTTCATTAATGGCCTCTCTCTTGATGCCTTCTGACCACAGAGAGGGTACAGAAAAAAGATGGGGACTCATACTTCCCCGAAATACCGTCCTGTTAAAACTAGAACCTGCAGAGCTTGGTTCTTTGGTGGTTCAGGTACGTCTAACTGGCAAAAAGAACCTCGAAGCTTCCTTTTGGACAGAATCCTCCACTGTGCGTACCTTGCTTCAGGCTCAACTACCCTCGCTGAATCAAGTGTTAACCCAACAAGGTTTTCAGCCTCAACAGTTTTTTATTGCCTCCCAAGAAGGATTTTCGAATCAGTTGCCCTCATTTGCTCATCAACACTCGGCTTCTCATTCTTTTACCTCAGGTCATGGACAGGGGTGGGGAGAACGGAGAAGACAAGAACAAAGTCATGAATTACCCTACTGGCTTCAGAAATCGGAGGGACTCGTGGATGTGGTGATTTAACATGGATTCCGCCTTTAAACGGCCTCTTTCGGAATAGAAGTATCTGGACAGAAGTTCTTTACACTTCCTCGCCCCCTTTGGGGGAGAGGGTACGGGTGAGGGGGATGAGTCTTGCACTTCGCCAAAAAACAACCCCCACCCTCCCTCTCTCCCTGGTTAGGGAGAGGGGAAAATTTATGTCCAGGTACAGAAGAGGCTTTTGACCTCACTCTTCAGCATAAAGATAACCGTTCTAGTCGGTACAAAAGGAAAGGAAGTTCTATGGATGTAAGTCAGATTTCTCCGCAAGGGGTTCCAGCTATCTCAGCGGCAACTGGAAGCTTGTCCCAAGTCGGGCAAGATACTTTTTTGCAATTACTCATTGCTCAGTTAGAGCACCAGGATCCCCTTTCCCCGATGGATAATGTTCAGTTTACCGCTCAACTGGCCCAATTCAATACGTTAGAACAACTGGAAACGATGAATAAAGGTATGCAAGCCTTACTTGCTGCCCAGGAGATAACCAATAGTGTCCAAGCAGCAAGTCTTATTGGAAAGGAGGTACGGGCCCAAGGGAATACTATACATTTGAGCCCAGGTCAGAGCAGTGATCTTACTTACTACCTTCCGGCTGATAGTGCTCAAGTAACTATTAATATCTTTAACGAGTCTGGGAACTTGGTGCAGACTTTAGAACAGTCTACTCAAAATGCTGGAGAACATACCCTGAGTTGGGATGGAAAGGGTACCCAAGGGAATACACTCCCCGAGGGAAATTATCTCTTTGTTGTGACCGCTACCGATGCCGCTGGTAAGACCATACCAGTGGAGACGTTTTTAGAAGGGACAGTCGAAGAAGTAGTATTCGAAGCTAACCGCCCTTACGTAGTGGTGGAGGGTAATTGGATAGATATCTCGGCTATTGTGAGCGTAAAAAAAGGGGAATAGACCCTTTGCTACCAAACCTACGGTAGTGCTTTTTCGGTAAAAAAAAAGACAGGAGTCCATAGAGGAGAAACCAATATGGGAATTCAAAGCGCACTGTTCACCGGCGTAAGTGGTTTAACCACTTACGCGAATGTGATTTCTATTATTGGTAATAACATTGCCAATGTGAATACGCCAGGTTTTAAAGAAGGTCGAGGTAATTTTTCGGATATTTTGAGCCAAAGCTCTGGTTCTTCCGGGAGTTTACAAATTGGACGGGGTGTACGGATGACCGGAGTCAATAGCCTCTTTACCCAGGGCTCATTCCAAACGACTAATGTAGCAAGTGATCTGGCCATTGATGGGGATGGATTTTTCATCGTTCGAGATCCTGATACCAATGCTCTTTTCTATACCCGGACTGGTAACTTTGTCCTGAATCGAGAGGGTTCCTTGGTCAATCCCCAAGGTATGATATTACAAGGGTTTAGTGTCGATTCGAATGGGAATGCTCTCCCTTTTGTAAAAGATGTCAATATTAGCGGTCAGGCTTTTCCTCCAAGGAGAACAGGAGCAGCGACGATTAATGTCAACCTCGATTCACAGGCCAAACCTTTGCTCGACCCAGACACCGGAGACTTAATCCCTTTTGATCCAACAGATCCGGTGGCCACCTCCAACTTCTCTACGGCGCTCACCCTCTATGATTCACTTGGTAATTCTCACAATGTAGAGGTATATTTTCAGAAAACCGCTGACAATACCTGGAATTGGTTTATAACTGCCCGAGCAAACGAACTGGATGGTATGAGTGGTGACAATTTGATGACACTCGCCTCTGGAGAAATGACCTTTACAGAGGAAGGAGCCTTAGATACTATTATCACTACTACCGACAGTGAGGGGCCATTAGATCCCCCTTTGCAAGGAGCAACCGCTACTTTCAATTTTGGCGAAGGTGCTGAGCCTGATCAGGTGGTGGATTTTAATTTTGGCACTCCTCGCCAAATTTTTGACGATGGTGACTTTATTGAAAATCCTGCTGCTCCGACCGGTTTTGAAGGGACAACGCAATTCGCTTCTCCTTCGGCTACCCTCTTCCAGTCCCAAGATGGATTTGGTTCTGGTGTGCTCCAGAGTTTTAGTGTAGACGAAAATGGAACGGTACGAGGGCTATTTTCCAATGGTCAAACTCTCGAGCTCATGCAGATTGCTTTAGCAAAATTCCCTAGTCCCACTGGCTTGAACATGATTGGACAAAATTTGTATAGTCAGTCCCTCAGCTCTGGCGATCCAGTCGTCTCTGCTCCTGGAACGAGCGGAAATGGCGTCATTGTCTCGGGTGCACTTGAGATTTCCAATGTAGATCTTTCCACGCAGTTTGTCGAATTAATTCGAGCGCAGCAAGCTTTTCAGGCCAATGCTCGGGTGATTACTACGGGAGACCAGTTATTGACAGAAGTGGTGAACCTTAAACGATAAGGCGAGCCCATAACCCAGAGGGGACAGGTTAAAGAGCTCCTCTCCCTCTACCTGTCCTCTCCAAAGGCCTTCCTTTCTCTCCACTGCACCCTGGCGATGAAAAGAAGAGAGGAATCATTCAGCTAGTACTCCTTGATCAGTGGGAAGTAGACAGGATGACATCTCTTACTGTCCATTTATCACTGACCAGTTGCCATTGTTCCCTAACTACCTACCAAACATTTCCTAGTCTAACTCGTGGATGACTCTGGCGTTCTGAAGATCCTTCAGACCTTTGTTCAGAGATTTTATAGAACAATTCAGGCCAAACTACCGGTGTCTTGTATAGCCGGTGGAATAGAAATTGCAGCCCCCTGAGAGTCGTAAGAGCCAAAACAGAGGAGATATCTCAAAAGGGGGAAATAGCACTATGGACAATGCAGTAGCAAATAAAGCCGGGGCCCAAAAAACTAAACGATCTCTCTGGAAGGTGTTGCTTCTTGCCATCAATATCCTGCTTTTTTTATCCGGCTTAGCCTTCTTTCTTATTACCAAGCTGGGGATGTTGCAAAATGTGACACCCGGTGAAGCCAAAGAAGAACCACGGCCTATACCCAAAGTAGAGCACAAAGTTTTAAGCAGCAAGTTGCCTTTGGTAGCTGTTCCGCTACAACCTTTCATCGTCAATTTGAGTGGAGACAATGGTCGGCATTATCTGCGTCTAACGATACAGGCTCAAGTCTGGGGAGAAGAAACGAAGACAGAAATTGAAAAACGCATTGCCGAAATCCAAAACCAGATCATCTTTCTGTTGAGCAGTAAATCGTTTGCTGATATTGGGACTGTCCAGGGCAAGTATCAGTTACAGGAAGAAATCAAAAAGACCCTCAATGAGGTCATCGGTCAAGCGGCTGTGGAGAAGATCTTCTTTACCGAGTTTATTGTGCAGTAGGGAGTAAGAGGGTATGAATCAGATTCTGAGCCAGGAAGAAGTGGATGCCCTTCTCCGGGGAATTTCGGATGGAGAGGTAGAAACGGAGCAAGAAGAAAATCAAGAGGTCGATGGAGTCCGTCCTTATGATCTCACCAATCAGGAACGGATTATCCGGGGAAGAATGCCCACTCTGGAGATCATTCACCAGAAATTTACCCGCCTCTTTCGCGCTTCTCTCTCAGGCACCCTTCGGCGTGTGATTGATGTTAGTGCCCGGAGTACGGGGATGTTCAAGTTTGGAGAATTTTTGAAAACACTTCCTGTGCCAACCAGTATGCACATCTTTCGGATGAACCCGCTCCGAGGAGCTGCATTACTAGTAATTGAAAGCAAACTGGTTTTTGCCTTTATCGATATCTTCTTTGGCGGAACAGGCTCCTCCCATATCAAAATCGAAGGACGAGATTTCACGGCCATTGAATCCCGCATGATTCAATGGGTTGTGGATCTATTTTTTCGCGATCTGGAAAAAGCCTGGGAGCCACTCGAACCAATCCATATTGAACTCGAACGCTCTGAGGTTAATCCCCAATTTGTAGGGCTTGTGCCCCCAAGTGACGTCGTCACCATCATCGAATTTGGTATCGAGATGGATCAGTGCAATGGGCTTATCCAGCTCTGCATTCCCTATTCAACGATTGAGCCAATCCGGGAGAAACTGTACACCTCCTTCCAGAGTGAGCGTCTCGAAGTAGATCATGACTGGGTTAAGAGGCTCTGGGATCAACTCCAGGAAGTCGAGGTTGAACTCTGTGTGGAACTAGGTAAGACGGAGATTCGTGGGGAAGATCTGCTTAATCTGCAGGTAGGTGATATCATTCGACTCGATCAAGAAAGTACAAGTGAGTTGATTGTTCGCGTAGAAGGGGTACCAAAATTTAAAGGGCTTCCCCGAGCCATTCGAGAGAAAAATGCCATTCAACTGACCAACCGCATTGTGAAAAGAGGAGCAGAAAGTTATGGTGAATGAGTTCGACACGAGCAAAAATCCAGCAGAACCTCCCTCCTGGGAAAATACAGAAGGAGATGGGGAAAAACAGGGACAGGTGATCCAGAATAACCCTCCGGGGAAAGCCGAAGAGAAAAAAGAGACCAAAAAGACGAACAACAAGACAAATCACTCGCAGTTACAGTCCAAAAATCTTCAGTTTATTCTCGATATTCCCCTCCAACTGACCGTGGAGCTTGGGCGTACTCGCCTCCTGGTAAATGATCTCCTCCAGCTCAGCCAGGGCTCTGTGATCGAATTGACCAAACAGGTTGGAGAACCCTTTGAAGTCCTCGTGAATCAAAAACTGCTCGCTCGTGGAGAGGTCGTTGTAGTCAATGACAAATTTGGAGTCCGGCTTACAGATATCATCAGTCCCATGGAACGAGTGGAACAGCTTCGTTAGAATCCCGGGACGTTGAACACACAAAGGAAGAGTAGAATGAAACCTTTGATCATCCTTACTCTCTGTTTAGCACTCATCGGCAGTAATGACAGACTCTTTCTCAGGGGTGAAGCAGCGGAAAACTCTGTTTCCTCTCCAGCTTTCGGAGGACAAAGCAATCCCCGTGAACAATTTTTGAAACACTTTATCACCCCTTCCCCTTCAGAGGAGACCCCAGTTTCTGTCTCCCCGGTTGATTCTCAACCCGCAACTGGCGTGGTATCGCCCTCAACCGAACCCTCTGTTGTCTCTGGAGATTTCACCTCCTCACTTACTACTATGTTGCTATCTCTTGCTTTGCTGAGTAGCTTCCTGCTCATAGGTGCTTATCTGGTTCGACACTACTTTTTTCGCTCGACTTTCCAGGGGAGACGTGGACAGCAGATTCGAGTGCTGAATCGGGTAAATATCACTCCAAAAGCCACGATTGCCCTGGTAGAAGTCCCCGGAAAAGTGTTAGTAGTAGGGATAACCGGACAATCACTCACCACTCTAAGTGAGATACCCCGCCTGGAAGGTCGAGAAGAGCAGCACCATACCACAGAGCCTGAAGAGCATGCAGAGAATCTCAAAGAGGCCGGTAAGGACTCTCCAGCAAAGCATTCATCCTTTGCAGTTACTCTGGCCCAAGAGATAGAGGGATACGATATGGGGCGGAATAGTCAAGACGAAGCTATACTCAGAGTAGCTGAAGCTATTCAGAAAAAAGTAAGTGGATTGAAGAAGCTCTAAAAAGGAGAGGGATGATGCGAGTAAGGATACTCTGGATGTCGGTGATATTCTGCTATGGATATGGAATCCTGAATGCATATGGCGCCACACCCCAAACCGTGCAGATTCCTCCGTTGCATGTGGGGATTAATACCTCTCAGGAGGGGGACCTCGCCGTACCCTTGCAGATCCTCCTGTTGCTGACCGTGCTCACCTTTATTCCGGCCATCATCATGGCTATGACCTCGTTTGCTCGTATCGTGATCGTACTCTCTTTTGTTCGTCAAGCATTGGGAACCCAGCAGATGCCCCCTAATCAGATCCTTATTGGGTTAGCTCTGTTTCTGACCCTTTTTGTCATGGCACCCATTGGCGAACAGATCCGTGCACAAGCTCTTCAGCCCTACTTAGCCCGCCAGATTACTATACAAGAGGCCCTGGAAAAAGCACTTGTCCCTCTTCGTCAATTCATGCTGAGCCAAACACGTGAAAAAGATCTGCTCCTGTTTATGCAGGTTGCCAAACAACCTCGACCGAAAAATGCGGATGATGTGCCCACAACTGCTCTGATCCCGGCATTCATGATCAGCGAACTCAAAACAGCTTTTCAAATCGGTTTTTTACTCTATATTCCGTTCTTGATTCTCGATCTGGTGGTCTCCTCCATTTTGCTCTCGATGGGGATGATGATGCTGCCCCCCATCCTGATCTCTTTACCCTTCAAGATCATTCTTTTTGTCCTGGTAGATGGATGGAATCTCTTAATCGGATCGCTGGTACGGAGTTTTCAATAAAATACCGGTCCTCATCCTGAGTACCGGATGGTATAGGTGGAATACGATACTCCATGCTGACCACTAGCCAATGAGCTCTGAGCACTACAAGATTACCCAAAGGAAACACTATATGACACCCGAATTCATTATTGACTTTGGTATGCGCGCTATCCAAATCGCCTTGCTGATAGCTGCTCCTCCCTTGCTCGCTGGATTACTGATAGGGATCCTGATCAGCATTTTCCAGGCGGCAACTCAGATCCAGGAGCAGACCTTGGTCTTTATACCGAAAATTCTAGCGGTGGTGGTGGCATTAATCCTCTTTTTACCCTGGATGCTTCAAATATTCCTCAACTTTACAGCCAATCTCCTCCTCCATTTACCGGACTATATTCGCTAAGGGGCAAACTCTATCCATAGGAGATAAGGAGAAGCTGTGCAAAACTGGACATGGGTTGCTGAGATTTTGGATACAGGTAGGCGATGACTATTTCTCTGTTTTCTCCTCATGAATTGATCCTCTTTCTTTTGGTGATGGTGCGTATCAGTGCGACGGTGCTCTCGTTACCTTTTCTTGGAGCGCGAAATGTGCCTGCACTCCTCAAAATCCTTTTTATCTTTCTTTTGAGTTTTGGCCTCTATCCCACTCTACACACCCAAGGGATTGTTCTTCCTTCAACCTTGGGACAGTTAGGGCTTCTTATTCTGGGAGAACTGGCTATTGGTCTCTTGCTCGGCTTTGTGGTCCAAATCCTCTTTACCAGTATTCGCTTTGGTGGAGAGCTGATCAATCAGCAGATCGGGCTCAGTCTAGCCAATCTCTTTGATCCACAAAATAGTCAACCGGTCTCCATTATATCTCAATTTCACTATACATTAGCCGTCTTATTTTTTTTCACCCTCCACGCTCATCACTGGTTTATCTATGCTATGGCAGAAAGTTTGCACAGGATACCCCTACTGGGGCTTACCCCCTCTCAAACTCTGGTGACAGCGCTTCTTCATTTGGTTAACAATCTGTTTGTAATGGCGATCAAAATTGGGGCACCAGTACTGAGCGTGTTACTGCTTTCCACCTTAGCCTTGGGAATCATTGCCCGTTTGGTACCCCAGATGAATGTCTTTATCCTGAGTCTACCGGTGAGTTTGAGTGTGGGCCTCCTGGTCTTAGGGTTTTCACTCCCCTATCTGGTGCAGAGCTTTCAGACCATGTTCAGTCAGCTTGGTCGAGAGATGTTGCTGATTATTCGTCTTATGGGAGTTGGATAAGACATGGCTGAGGAAAACCAGCACGAACGTACCGAATCCGCTACCCCTAAACGGCGTGAAAAAGCCAGAGAGGAAGGACGGGTTGTCCAGAGTCGGGAGGTGGTATCCGCAGGTCTTTTTCTTGGAAACCTCCTCTTTTTCTATATTGCTGGTCTTCATCTCTACGGTCAAATGCGCCAGTTGGCCAAAGATCTGCTTATGAACCTGGATATAGCGCAGACTTCTCCGGAAGGAATTTCCACCTTCTTGACCACTTCTGCTCTTCGTTTCCTCCTCATGTTGCTCCCCCTCTTTCTCGTTGTGCTCAGTCTCGCCTTGGGAACGAATTGGCTGCAGACCGGTTTCCTTTTTCGATCGAAAGGGCTTGCTCCACAATGGTCTCGTATCAATCCCTGGCGAGGGGTTCAGCGGATTTTCTCCTGGCAAGCAATACATGAGCTGTTCAAATCTCTGATAAAAATCGGGATTATAGGGTATATCGCTTATCGAACCATTCGAGGGGAGATAGCATATTTTCTCCCTTTTGGCGCATGGGAAATCGAGGAGATACTGTTCGCATTAGGACAGAGTATCCTGCATCTCTTCACTCGTTCTGCCTATGTCCTTATCTTGCTAGCCCTGATTGATTATGCCTTCCAGCGCTGGAGGTATGAAAAAGAACTCCGCATGACGAAACAGGAAATCAAGGAGGAGCATAAGGAACAGGAGGGTGATCCCCAGATAAAAGCTCGTATTCGAAACATTATGCGAGAAATGGCCCGGAAACGGATGATGCAGGAGGTTCCCAAAGCTGATGTGGTGATCACGAACCCGACTCATTTAGCCGTTGCCCTTCGCTATAACCGCAGGGAGATGGCTGCTCCACAAGTTATTGCAAAGGGATCCGGGTATATCGCTGAACGGATCAAAGCTATCGCTAAAGAACATAAGATTCCGTTAGTTGAAAACAAACCGGTAGCCCGTGCCCTGTTTAAACAGGTGGAGATTGGCGAGGTCATTCCAGAAACGTTATACAAAGCTGTAGCGGAGATTCTGGCTTATGTGTACCGCCTGAGGCCCCCAAAACATCCATGAACATGAAACTGGTGGATAACGACAAGAGGATCATTGGGTAGGAAAAGATTATGGCCCTTGGAAATTCTCACCTTGGAACCCTCAACAAAATACTCGGAAATTCTACTGACCTGGTGGTGGCAGCAGGTATCATCGGCATTCTCATGATGATGATACTTCCGCTTCCTGCCTGGATGCTTGACCTCTTATTGGCCCTCAATATTACTCTGTCTCTTGTGACATTAATGGTCTCCGTCTATACGCTCAATCCCCTCGAATTCTCTATCTTTCCTTCACTCCTCCTCTTTCTTACCCTTTTTCGCCTCTCGCTTAATATTTCCTCCACACGCCTGATTCTCCTCAATGGTAACCAGGGAATCGCAGCAGCAGGGGAGGTCATTCAAGCCTTTGGCCACTTCGTCATTGGGGGAAACTTTCTGGTGGGAATTATTGTCTTTTCTATTCTGGTCTTGATCAACTTTGTGGTTATCACCAAAGGAGCAGGGCGTATAGCAGAGGTGGCGGCTCGTTTTACCCTCGATGCGATGCCGGGTAAACAGATGGCGATTGATGCCGATCTCAATGCGGGTCTTATCACCGAACAGGAGGCACGAAAACGACGGCAGAAGATCCAAGAAGAGGCAGATTTTTATGGTGCGATGGATGGTGCCAGCAAATTTGTTCGTGGCGACGCCATCGCCGGTATTCTCATCACAGTGGTAAATATTGTGGGCGGAATTGTTATCGGGATATTCCAGCAAGGACTCCGTGTGCAGGATGCGTTGCAAAGTTACACCATTCTCACCGTTGGCGATGGATTAGTCTCCCAGGTACCTGCCCTGATCATCTCCACTGCGGCCGGTGTAGTCGTGAGTCGAGTGGCTACAGACATCACTTTAGGACACCAACTGCGCGAGCAATTGTTTATCCATCCCAAAGCCCTGGGAACTGCCTCCGGTATCCTACTGCTCCTTGGACTAGTACCTGGTTTACCACATATCCCCTTTTTTTTGCTTTCCGGCATTACGGGTATGATTGCCTACTACTTCAGTGTCGAACAGGAAAAACTCCAACAAGAGAAGAAAGAGACCGAAGAAAAACAGGAAGAGAGGGAAAAGGCAGAAGCAACCTCTGATATGCTCAGCACGCTCGACCCGATTGATATTCTTGAGCTGGAAGTCGGCTATGGTCTTATCCCTTTGGTCGATGCTGAACAGGATGGAGAACTCCTGGCCCGCGTTAAATCCGTCCGCCGCCAGATTGCCCAGGAGTTAGGGGTGATGGTCCCTCCTTTGCATATTCGAGATAATCTCCACCTGAAACCAGGTGAGTATGCCATTCTAATCAAAGGGGTGGAGGTGGCCAAAGGAGAACTCATGATCGGGCACTTTCTGGCTATGAGTCCTGGAGAAGAGAGTGAAGAGATCAACGGGATTCCTACTAAAGAACCAGCTTTTGGCCTTCCCGCTTATTGGATTACTGCTGAGGAGAAAGAAAAAGCTCAATTTGCCGGATATACCGTGGTGGACCTCTCCACCGTCATTATTACCCACCTCACCGAAATCATAAAAACACATCTGCATGAGCTGTTGAGTCGTGAAGAGGTACAAAAATTGCTCACTCGTTTTGCCCAGAATTACCCAAAAGTAGTCGAAGAGCTAGTGCCTACCCAGCTTCCTCTGGGCGGGGTACAGAAGGTACTGCAAAACCTTCTTCGAGAACAAATCTCAATCCGGGATCTGCTGACGATTCTGGAGACACTCGCCGACTACGCTCCCTTAACCAAAGATCCATTGCTTCTGACGGAATATGTCCGACAAAGTCTGGCTCGTTCGATTACCAAGAAATGGCAAAACGCGGAAGGGGAACTGACCGTCCTGGTGCTCGCTCTGGAGGTAGAAGAGGTACTCAGTAAAGCTATACAGCATACTGAGCACGGCTTATATTTAGCGTTAGATCCAAAATTGGCCCAACGACTGATTGAAGAGTTAAACAAATCAGTGGAAAAGTTTTCTGTTACGTATCAGACTACGCCGATTGTCATGACGACTCCTTTGATTCGCCCTCATCTCAAGCGATTGATCGAGCCATTTCTTCCACAAGTCGTGGTCCTCTCCCAAAACGAAATTGTGTCTACCGTACGCGTCATAAACGCTGGTGTAGTGAGGATATAAGGATGCAGGTAAAAAGATTTGAAGCCGTCGATATGCAGGAAGCTATCCGGTTAGTGAAGCAAGAACTCGGTCCACAGGCTATTATTCTTTCGACACGGAGTGTCAAGAAAGGCAACGGGACCTTTGGGTTATTTGGCCGCTCTATGGTAGAAGTCACCGCCGCCGTAGATCGAGAAGAAGCGGTCGATCCGGAACCAGCTCCACCACCATCACCCAACAAGGAATCAGCTTCTTCTCTCCATCCCTTGGCTTCTACCGCTCCTCTTCAGCTTCTGCAACGCGATGTGAGTCAGGTGAAAGATCTGTTATACCAACTTAATAAGGAGACCCGGTTTCTCTCGTCACGGAATTTTGACACCCTTGAACGGGAATTTGTCACCCTGAAGAAGATGCTGGAAATACTGGTTCAGCATCAACAATCGGAAAATACTCCCCTCTTTTCTCCGATTCTCACCCCGCTGTATCACCGCTTGTTACACAGTGGTCTGGATGAAGCGCTCGCTCGACGGTTGACCACAAAAGTCCAGAACAGTGTAGACAAAGAAAAACTCGGAGACGAACGCTATGTCAAAAGCTATTTCGCGAGTGTCCTTATGAAAGATATACCCGTGACCGGTCCCTTTCACCTTCAGCCAGGCAAACAGGTGGTAGCCGCCCTGGTGGGACCAACCGGTGTCGGAAAAACAACAACCATTGCCAAACTCGCTGCACATTACGCTTTTGGAGAAAAGAAAAAGGTCGCTCTCCTGACCCTCGACACCTATCGGATTGCTGCTGTAGAGCAACTCCGAATCTTTGCTGACATTATGAAATTGCCCATTGAGGTGGTTCTGACTGAAGCAGAGTTGGATCGAACCTTGGCCCTGCATCAGGATAAGGACCTGATCCTTATCGATACAGCGGGAAGAAGCCAGCGAGACGAACTCCAGATGGCGGAATTGGCGTCGTTCTTTGGTGAGGAAAAACGCGCGACACTCCATCTGGTATTGAGTGCGACTGCGAGTCCGCAGAATCTCATGGAAACGGTAGAACGCTTCAAACAGTTGCCCATTGCTACTTTGATTTTTACCAAGCTGGATGAGAGTAACACTTTTGGGATTCTCCTCAGCACTGCCGTAAAGGCCACCCTGCCTCTTTCTTATCTTACTACAGGACAACGCGTGCCCGAAGATATCGAAATTGCAACACCAGAGAGGATTGCAGACTTGATACTCAACATAGCGCAATGGAGTGACTAACAGCACCAGGTGACTATACTCTCTCGCGTATTCACAGGAGATCTGTTTGGACCAATCCGCTTGTGTCAGGAAGCTCAGTCCCTTTGGGCCTGCAGCACAAGCGAATGAAACACCTCTGATAGTGTCCCAGGTCATTCTGAAGGCCCTGTGGGAGCGAATCAACTCTTACGAAGAGACAGCTCATAATTCAGGTAGAACTCTACGCTGGGTTCCTTCGCTTCCATTCAGGCCAAATTCAGGATGACATCCTTACCTTGTGGTAGTGAACGAACGGAAGTCTATGGCATCTGGTCTCATTTTTGCAAAAGGAACACCAAATGGATCAAGCGCTTACTCTAAGACAAATAACCGGACTGGCTTCGCCTCATATCCCAGACTCATTTTCAGGGAATGTGCGCCCCATGGAACAGAGGGTAAAAGTGCTCTCCTTTACCAGCGGAAAAGGAGGGGTAGGAAAGACGAATATCGTGGTAAACCTCGCTTATGCACTCAGACGCCTGGGATCGCGAGTCATGGTCCTCGATGCCGATCTCGGTTTAGCCAATGTCGATGTGCTCCTTGGCCTTACTCCTCAATGCAATATCCAGCATGTGATCAACGGCCACAAAAAGATCGATGACGTGTTGATAGAAGGGCCTGAAGGGATCTTGATTCTTCCAGCGAGTTCTGGAGTTCAAGAATTGGTGAATCTCAATGAGAGTCAACAGTTAAAACTCCTGACCGAGTTAGATTTGTTGGAAGAGGAGATCGATTTCCTGCTCATAGACACCGGAGCCGGTATCTCCACAAACGTCATGTATTTTAATGTGGCCGCTCAAGAGATCATTATCATTGTCACGCCCGAACCCACTTCGATCACTGATGGGTATGCCATGATGAAAGTACTGGCTACCAAATATGCAGAAAAGCATTTTAAAATTATCGTCAATGCTGTTACGACCGCCACCGAGGCCAGAGAGGTCTTCCAGCGATTGAGTATGGTCGCTGAACGCTTCTTGAATGTGTCCATCGATCACCTGGGGTTCATTCCCTATGATAAAGCCTTTGCCAAGGCCGTCAGACAACAAAGAGCTCTGCTCGACCTCTTTCCCACCTCAGCCGCTGCCCTCTGTTTTCGAAACCTCGCCCGACAGATTCTTGAGTTACCAGACTCACACTATCCCAAAGGAAATATCCAATTTTTCTGGAGACGCCTCCTAACCAGGCAGGAGGATCAGGGAAAACGAGAACATCAGGAGGAGAACCATCTCTACGAGGCCCCCAATCCTCCAATTCAGGGTAAAGGAGAGAAGGTATGACTAGTATGGTAAAACATTATCAACCCGAGGGGAAATGGCTCGATCCTCAAGAACGAGAACAATTGATTTTAGCCTATGCTCCCCTCATAAAATATATTGCTCAGCGTATCGCTATGCGACTTCCTGCCCATGTTACTGCCGATGATCTCATCAATGCCGGGGTGATTGGCCTCATCGATGCCATCGAAAAATATGATCCCTCACGCGATAATATGTTCAAAACTTATGCAGAGTTTCGTATTCGAGGAGCTATGCTCGATGAACTCCGAGGACTGGATTGGGTGCCACGCTCGGTACGGCAAAAGGCGAACGCTCTCGAACAGGCGTATGAGGCATTAGAGCGGAACTTGAGGAGAGCAGCGAGTGATGAGGAAGTCGCAGATTATCTGGGGATTAAAGTCGAGGAGCTTCATAAATGGCTCAACCAGGTAAGAGGGGCTTCTCTCTTAAGTATTGATACGGTGAATGTGCACTCCACGGAAGGCGAAGAAATCAGACTACTGGAGGTCCTTCCAGACGATGAAGCAAAAACACCCCTACAGACCCTGTATATCACCCGGCTGAAAGAAACTATTGCCCGGGCGATTGAAGACCTCCCTTATCAAGAAAAGGTGGTCATCTCTCTCTATTATTACGAGGAATTGACCATGCGCGAAATTGGTGAAGTGTTAGATATCACGGAATCTCGTGTTTCTCAGATCCATACCAAAGCGATTCTGCGACTTCGTACCAAACTCAAGCTCCTGCAAGGAGAATGGGACAGATGAGCAGAAGAAGAGGGTGGAGAGAAAGAGAGAGAAACCGATGAGTCGAAAAGGCACGCAAGCACAAAGAACCGGATGCATACGCTGGAATGAAATTAAAGGAGAATAGCTTTATGCCTATGCCTAACCCCGATATCAAAATTCTTAGTGTAGATGATTTTTCTACAATGAGACGTATCATCAAGAACATTCTACGGCAATTAGGATACAATAATGTCATAGAAGCAGAAGATGGTCTCTCAGCGTTGCACAAGTTACGGCAAGAGAAGATCGACTTTATTATCACCGATTGGAATATGCCCAATATGAATGGTCTTGAATTACTGAAAACCATTCGTGCTGATGAAAAACTCAAACATATCCCTGTCCTGATGGTGACCGCGGAAGCTCTCAAAGACAATGTCCTCCAAGCTGTGCAGGCTGGGGTAAACAGCTATATTATCAAACCCTTTTCTCCTGAGACCTTAAAAGAAAAGATGGAAATAATTTTTAAAGGGAATTCATAGTCAGAGGTAACCCTCTGGAAATTTTCTAGAGCCTGTAAGCAGCGTTTGCTCGTCTAACGAAAGGAGACCTCTCTGTGCATATTCTCATTGCAGAAGATGACCCGGTATCCCGTCGGTTACTCGAGTCCTCCTTGGTTTCTTGGGGATATCAAGTCCTGATAGCGAGCAATGGTGTAGAGGCATGGCATATGCTCCAGCGCTCGTCTGAACCGTCGATGGCTATCCTGGACTGGATGATGCCTCACATGGATGGGCTGGAAGTCTGCCAGAAGATTCGGGCTACTCCACATCTCAAACATATGTATATTCTTTTACTGACTGCCAAAAGTCTGCGTGAACATGTTGTAGCTGGTTTACAGGCGGGAGCGGATGATTATGTTACTAAACCTTTTGACCGTGCAGAGTTACGAGCCCGAGTGCAGGTGGGAGCTCGCATTGTAATCCTCCAGCGACAGCTCACCAATCGAATCCGAGAACTCGAAGAAGCGCTCTCACAGGTAAAACAACTTCAAGGGCTGTTACCGATCTGTTCGTATTGCAAAAAAATACGTGATGACCATAACTACTGGCAACAAGTGGAAGAATATATTTCGAAACATTCCAGAGCCCAGTTTAGCCACAGTATTTGCCCAGACTGCTATCTACACCATATCAAACCGAAACTTGATAAGTTAAAAAAACGAGAAAGATAATATTGTGGCGCTCTCGTATTTCCTTTCTCCTCTGTTCTGGAAGCCGGCTCTACTCCTGGTAGCGAGCTTTGCAGGAAACTATTTCCATCTCCCGCTCTTTTTCGGTATAGATTTTATCTTTGGCAGTGTGGCCATATTTCTGCTCCTCCGGTTCTACGGAAGATGGTGGGGCACAATTGCTGCAGTCATAGCGGGGAGCTATACCTTCATCCTGTGGGGGCATCCATACGCCCTCATCCTGCTGGTGAGTGAGGCTCTCTTTGTCGGCAACCTCCTGAGGCGGAACTATGAAAACCTGGTCCTGATTGAAGGGGTGTTCTGGCTGGTGATTACTCTCCCTCTGGGCTGGATATTTTATGCCGGCCTGATGCAGATGGACAGCACCGCTGTATGGCTCATTATCCTCAAATGCGGGATTAATGGCTTCTTTAATGCCCTCCTGGCTAGCCTGATCATTCATTACTGGCTTGTCCAGAGCGAGCGAGCTTCTTCAAGTCACCATACCCTCTCCCGGGGCGCAGCGGAGGGTTGTCCATTCCCCTCCCTCCAGCAAACTGTATTCACAGTGGTAATGACCTTTGTTTTCTTCGCTATGCTGCTGTTTACCATCACGAACAGTTGGCAGGAAGGAAAAAAGATAGAAACCCAGATTAAAAGGCGACTCGAGGACTCGGCTACCACAATTGCAAACCAATTGCATATATGGTTTCAGACCCATCTGCAGGCTTTAACCGACCTGGCTCAAATTGCTGCTACCGATATGACCCCTTCTCTTGCCTTACGGCAAAAACTGCCGCTTGTAAGGCAACAGCTCCCGGATTTCCTCGCGATTTTTATCACTGATAGTGCAGGTACTGCTATTGTCGCTCATCCTCCCCTGGATACTAAGGGAGAAAACATTCCAGCTAGCTCCATCTTTCAAAAGACCCGAATAACCCGGCAACCTGTTCTCGGGGACATCCATCACGATCACTCGTCCCATTTCTCTGTGGACTTGAGTGTACCCATACTTGTGGACAACCACTTTCGTGGTGTCGCTTATGGAGCACTTAATCTCTCTCCTCTCAAAAGACTTCTCACCTTCAATTCTTTCGGAGAGATGGTACGGGCTGTACTCTTTGATCACACAGGACAGGTCATTATCGATACACATGCGGAACTCATAGAGCGAGATCATAGGAATCTTTTGCAAGATGGAAAAATCTCTCCCCTAGAGGGCCCCGTGTCTCACTGGGTACCGAGAGCGATAAAGAACCCTATCCAGCGTTGGAGTCAATCATGGTATCTCCAGCAAGTCCCGATTGAGTTGCCTACCCGCTGGACCTTGCTAGTCGCCATACCGGTCGCTCCCTACCAGCGCCAGCTCTATCATTTTTATATCAAGAGCTTCGCCTTTATGACCGTCATGTTAGGATTGACCTTAATCCTTGCGACTTTTCTCTGTCGATGGTTGACTACTCCATTGCAGAAATTAGCTACAGTGACCACCAATTTACCGGAGCAACTCCTCGAACACAACCCCATGGATTGGCCACACAGTAAGATAGCCGAGATCAGTACGCTGATTAGAAATTATCAGGATATGACCAGTATACTCAAACAGAATTTTCAAGAGCTCACCAGGACCAATAGCACGCTGGAACAACGAGTCCAGGAACGGACGCAGTTGCTCAGCGAGATGAACGCCTCCCTCACAAAGGAGATAGCCAATCGCAAGCGGGTAGAAGAGGCGCTCCAACGCCGAGTGGCAGAGGCTACTGTCATGATGGAGATTGGACGTGCCCTTACCGCTTCTTTGGATCTGCAGGTCGTCCTGGAATTGATAGTCGATCGGGCCTGTCTCCTCTTGAGAACCCAGCGCTGTGCGTTAGCCATCGTTGAGGCTCTGAATACTGATCAGCCAGTCTTCCGCTTTGCCGCTCTTCGGGGAATGAGTGAGGGCTTTCCAGAGCGTATGAGGCCTCGACACTGGCGCGACGGCACAACCCTGGCCGCCATCCACGAACGTCGTCCGGTCTGGTCTGCCGATCTCCTCCACGATCCCGCCTTTGAGCTGACGCCCTCCACAAAAGCAGCAGTAGAGGCCGAAGGATATCGCGCCGTGCTCTCTGTTCCCCTCATCGTTGGAGAAACGGTGCTAGGAGCGCTGGTGGTCTATCGAGATACACCGGGGCCCTTTTCTGCGGAAGATATCGATCTCCTCCTAGTTTTTGCCAGTGAAGCCGCCATTGCCCTTCATAATGCCAAACTCTACAAGAAGCTCGAAAACCGCTTGTTTCGTATTCAAACCCTTTCCCGCTTCAACCGACTGATCTCTTCCTCCTTAGATATGGATCAGGTACTTCAGGAGATTACCAAGGCGGCGGCGACCTTAATGAATGCTCCTCTAGTGTCGCTCTGGATTGCCGATGAGACTACCCAAACCCTCGAATTGCACAGTTTTTCAGACGAAACTCTCGGCGCAGACTATCAGCAGCGAAAACTCCCCTTTGGCCAAGGAGGGGTCGGCTGGGTCGCTACCCATCGTACAATGCTCCACATCCCTGATGTCTTCACCGATGAGAGAATTACGGAACGTGGCTGGTGGGAGAAACATGCCTATAAAAGCTTTCTGGCCGTGCCGGCGATGCTCAAAGGTTCTCTGATCGCTGTACTCGGTTTAGTGGGCCAATATCCCTTTGCTCTTGAATCAGAGGAGATGGATTTACTGCAGGCATTTGTGGATCAGGTGGCTATCGCGATTCACAACGCCTCCCTCTATAAAGCGGAAGCGGCGGCACGTGATGCTGCCGAGTCAGCCACTCGGGCCAAAAGCGAATTTCTCGCTAATATGAGCCACGAAATCCGTACTCCAATGAATGGGATTATGGGAATGACCCATCTCCTCCTCGATACGACGCTGACCCCAGAACAGCGGGACTATTTGATGATGATCAAGACCTCTGCTGATTCGCTGCTGAACATCATCAACGATATCCTCGATTTCTCGAAGATCGAAGCGAGGAAACTCGTCCTGGAATCCTTCCCCTTTCGGTTACGGGAGCATCTCCGCACCATCCTGCAGCTTTTTGTCCCGCAAGCTCAGGGAAAAGGATTAGCCCTTACCATGCAGGTTCATGCAGATGTCCCTGACCTGCTGGTGGGAGATGCTGGTCGCCTCCGTCAGATTCTGGTCAATCTGATCGGGAATGCCATCAAATTTACTCCACAAGGTAAAGTGATGGTGGAGGTGCGTCGGTTAGAAGAGGAGGAGAAAAAGGAGGACGAGAAGCAAAGGGATGATCAAGGAAACACGAGGATTGCTCAAACACCAGATATTCAGCATCAGGAGAATATCGTGCTCTATTTTGCCGTACAGGACACTGGTATCGGCATCCCTCCTGAAAAACAGCAACTGATCTTTGAAGCGTTTACCCAGGCAGATGGATCCACGACGCGACAATATGGCGGAACCGGCTTAGGTCTGGCTATCACTTCGCAACTGGTGGAAATGATGGGAGGGCGCATCTGGGTAGACAGTGTTACAGGACAGGGGAGCACATTTCATTTCACAGTCCGGATGGAGCTCCCTCAGGAGGTCTCGGTACCACTACCACCTGAAATCCCATCCCCTCCAGCCTTCTGGACGACAGCATCCAATCTCCCTTCTCTCCATATCCTCCTGGCAGAAGATAACCTGGTCAACCAAAAACTGGCCGTACGGTTGTTGGAGAAAATGGGACATACGGTCAGAGTGGCTAATACAGGTCGAGAGGTCTTACAGGCCTTGGCTCAAGAGAAATTTGATGTCCTGTTTATGGATATCCAAATGCCGGAGATGGGGGGTGTAGAAACCACGGAAGCGATTCGAGCGCAAGAAAAAGTTACCGGAGGACACCTCCCAATTATTGCCATAACCGCTTATGCCATGGCCGGAGACCGTGAGCGCTATTTAGCGGCAGGGATGGATGACCATGTTTCCAGACCAATCCAGATCCAAGAACTCAAAGCGGTACTTGAGCGCATACTAACCTCTGGAAAGTCCCGGGAAATACTCCGGCCACACGTCTGCACCGAAGAGGATATTTTTGATCGGGCAACTGCCTTAGCTCGAGTAGAAGGAGACGAAGAATTATTACAGGAACTGGCAAAACTGTTTCTCGAGGACTCTTCCCAGCTCATGGCAGTCTTACGCGAGGCCCTGGATATGGGGGATGCCGGTAGAGTAAAAGAAGTGGCACACACCCTGAAAGGGGCTCTAGGAAACTTTGCTGCTCAGAGAGCAGTTGCAGCAGCCCGACAGGTAGAACAATGGGGACAGGAAGGGCATCTTGATCAGGCCCAAGAAGCCTATATCGCTCTGGAACAAGAACTAGCGCTCCTCACCTCCAGATTGTTATCTTTAACCTTGTAGCAAATAAAGCTCAAAATGGCCTTCTGGGCAAAGCGAGGCATCTCGTAGTTTTCCAGCAACTCACGAGGGATCCTTTACCTAGCAGGATGCCCGGGAATCCAAGAACCAAAATGATCGAGCCAGAGCTCTCTGAGCAAGCTGTTCCTCTCTAAAAATCTGGAAACTTCTCAAGAAATCTCTTGAAGTAACCGATATGATAAGAGAGAACCAGAAGATAATATACATCAGGCTAAAGTCTGGAGGGATAAGATCGATATTTATGCACCGGCGGTATATCCTTTCTGTTGTCCTTCTCTTTTTTTTTGGTGATTGGGGTATGGCAACGATTGCCGATTACCAACCATTCCAAACTCTCCTTCGCTAGCCTGGTGGAGGACCAGGCGATTTGTGAACCGGTTGATGAACCCATTCGGCCCATTCCCCAACAGATTGCCCTGCCCGAGCAGAAGGTGGAACTTGGTGAGAAACTCTTTCATGATCCTCAACTCTCTCACAATAACACCATCTCTTGTGCAAGTTGCCACCATCTGAACACTGGAGGGACTGACCGACGGATCCGTTCCCTGGGGATCAATGGGGTAGAAGGAGTTAGCAATGCTCCCTACTTTCATGATGGTTCAGCCGAATGTTTGGAGGATGCGGTTGTTGCTATGGCCAAATATCAGTTGGGTCGCCCGCTTTCGACCAAAGAAGTTGATTTGATCGTCACCTTCCTGCAGACTCTTACCGGGGAATATAAGAGAAAATGAGTATGCTGCTCCTTCGTCTACGCAACAGTATAATTGTCTGCAGCATGATTCTGCTCTTGACCTTTTTCTTTTTCAAGACTCGCACACTCAACTTCACAGACCATGTCCAGTATACCAGGAACTTACTCCATCTTAAGGAGCTGGATACGACCCTCAACCAGGATATTCTGAAAATCCGCTCTGGTGTGCTCACCCATTATGATTCCCTGGTCACTACCTTTGCGACTCTGAAGAATCTGCAGCGTAGCCTGCAGACTATCCCAGCCTTTATCGACCAGCAGGGAGAGCAAGAAATCGAACGACTCCTGGCCGGGTATACAGTCTACACCAAAGAAAAAGAGCGTCTTATAGAACGGTTTACATCCCAAAATGCCTTACTCAAAAATTCGCTGTATTATTTTCCTCTTCTAGTCACTGAGTTGAAAACGGAAGCGTCGTCAAAGGATTGGACATGGAACGGGAAGCTGGTAAGCCATCTCAACATGCTGCTCCAGCAGGTTCTCCTGTATAACCTTACCCCCAGCGAAGAACTGGCCTCCTCCATAGAGGCTCAGTTGGCACTTCTGGCAAAGAAGAGAGAGCTGTATCCGCCAGAAGAGAGCGATTCCAGACTTGATATTGCACTCAGGCATGCACGGATAATTCTCCAGAGTAAATCGGAAGTAGAGGCTTTGATCAAAGAGAGTATTTTATTACCAACCGCCCAGCAAAGTAAGGAACTCTTTGATACCTATAATCGTCACTATCAACAAGCATTGCGCACTAGGAATGCCTATCAACTTGCTCTCTATCTGGCTTCCCTCCTCTTGCTCAGTTATGTTTTTTTCTGTATCATACAATTACAGCAATCGACGCGTGCCCTTACCAGAGCCAATGAAGAGTTACAGAAGGAAATTGTCGAACGCAAACGCATTGAGGCGACTCTTGCCGAACACACCAGACGTTTGACCACCCTCATTGAAGTGACCCCACGCCTGACCCGAGGACTGGATCTCCCGTCGGTGCTCAACGTTATTGCAGAAGCTGCAGCCAGTGTGTTTAAGGGAGAGGCCGGGTTCAGGCTCCTGGAAGGAGAATTCCTGGTGCGCATTGGGGCGACTCCTGGAGCACAACAAGCTATGCTAAGGGAACGCCTCCGTCTTGGGGAGTCTCTCAGTGGACAGGTCGCGGTGAGTGGGGAAGCGGCTATCGTAACCGATACGGCGACAGATAGCCGCATTCTTCCTGACCATCGAGCAGCGGCAGCGATCAAGGAAGAGCGAACTGGGGCCGTGATGTGTGTCCCAGTGAGAGTAGGATTACGGATCTTAGGGACGCTAAATATCTATAAGGAACGCGGTTATTCCTTTGATCCTGATTCTCTCAAACTAGCGATGAACCTAGCTGATCAAGCCGCTATTGCGATTGAAAATGCCCAGCTCTATAACAATCTCCAGAATCGACTCCTCCGGATCCAGACTCTCTCTCGCTTAAGCCGTCTCATTTCTTCGTCACTTGATATGGACCATGTGCTCCAGGAAATCACCAAGGCTGCGGCTACACTCATGGACGTACCAGTGGTCTCCTGCTGGGTAGTCGATGAGTCCACGCAGACTCTTGAGTTACGAGCCTTCTCAGATGAGGTAATCGGGAAAGATTTTTCGGCCAGAACACTCCACTTTGACCGGAGTGCAATAGGGTGGGTAGTCAAAAATCGTTCTCCTCTCTATATACCAGATGTCTTCTCCGATACCCGGATCTCTGACCTGACCTGGTGGCAAACTCACGGGTTCACCAGTTGCCTCGAAATCCCGATTATCTTTGGGGAAGCAGTCCTTGGTGTACTGGTCCTGATCGATCGTAAACCCTTCCACTTGCCTCCTGATGACCAGGCTCTCCTGGAAAGTTTTGTCACCCAGGCCGCTATCGCGCTCCGGAATGCCTCGCTCTATGCTGCAGAAAGGGCAGCACGCGATGCAGCAGAGGCTGCTACCAAGGCCAAAAGCGAGTTTTTAGCGAACATGAGTCATGAGATCCGTACTCCGATGAATGGAATTATTGGTCTGACCGGTCTCGTGCTAGAGACTGAGCTCACTCCAGAACAACGTGACTATCTCTCCATGGTAAAAGCCTCTGCGGATGCGCTCTTAAGTATTCTGAACGATATTCTGGATTTCTCCAAAATTGAGGCGGGCAAGCTTATTATGGAATTCTTACCGTTCCATCTGCGTGATAGTCTTGGTATCACTATGAAAACTCTTGCCCTCCGTGCCCATGAAAAGGGTCTGGAACTTGCCTACCATGTGGAGTCCGATGTACCAGATCTGGTAATAGGGGATTCCATCCGTCTCCATCAGATCCTGATTAATCTGGTTGGGAATGCTCTGAAATTCACCGAACGAGGAGAAGTGGTAGTAGAGGTACGCCGGGCAGAGGAAGACTGGACAAAAGAGGAAAGCCAAGCAGGGAACCGACCTCTTTTAGGTCCGGTGACAGATGCTCAGGCTCCAGAGAGTCTCCTTCTCCATTTTTCGGTACGGGATACCGGGATCGGCATTCCTCCAGAGAAACAGCAACTGATCTTCGAGGCGTTTACCCAAGCAGATAGTTCTACCACCCGAAAGTATGGGGGTACCGGTCTAGGACTGGCTATCGCTTCTCAGCTCGTAAGGATGATGGGGGGACAGATCTGGCTAGAAAGCGCAGTCAATCAGGGCAGCACTTTTCATTTTACGGCACGCTTTGGTCTCCAGCGGGGGGCCGGAACGCTCTTGGAACAAGAGCCGTTACCGGCGTTGTGTAATCTTCCAGTGCTGGTAGTCGATGATAATGCCACAAACCGGTATATTTTCCACAAGATGCTCTCTTATTGGGGGATGCAACCTACGGTGGTGGAGAGTGGAGAGAGTGCCCTTACTACATTGCATCAAGCCAAGCAGAGCGGTAAAAAGTTTGCTCTTGCCCTCCTCGATGTGATGATGCCGGAAATGGATGGCTTTACTCTTGCCAAACAGATCAAGCAAGATCCGGCGCTGGCCGAGATACCGATCCTCATGCTAAGTTCTGCTGATCGAGGGGAGGCTGCGATCCGCTGTCGGGCGATGGGTATCCCTGTTTATCTGTGTAAACCGATCATACCGTCGGAGTTACGGAATGCCTTCCTCACTATTCTCGGACAGACAATGCCACCCACCGAACAAGAACGGGGTACCGGAGATTCCTCCTCTCAAAAGAAGAGACAGCAGTCTCTTCGGATCCTCGTGGCCGAGGATAACGTGGTGAATCAAAAGCTTGCCCAACGGTTATTAGAAAAAAAGGGGCATACGGTGGTGATAGCGAATAATGGTCGAGAAGCCCTGGATTTCCTGGCACAGGAGGCCTTTGACCTGATATTCATGGATGTCCAAATGCCAGAAATGGGTGGGATAGAGGTTACAGAAGTCATTCGAGAGCAAGAGAAGATCAGCGGGAAACACATTCCTATTATTGCCATGACTGCTCATGCTATGCAAGGGGACCGAGAGCGATGCCTGGCCGCCGGGATGGATGACTATGTCACCAAACCGATTCAGATATCGAATCTCATGGCTGTCCTCGAGCGGGTGATGAATCGGTAAGCAGACTCCAAGCCGGGAGCACCTCCTCTATTTCTCTGTTAGTCCATGCGATCCTATTCCAAAAGAAAAGATAGGTCACACCGCTCAAAAAAATCTTGAGAGATGCCGATACGATAACTAGGAAAGAGAATCCCTTGGCTCTGTTTTCCGCACAGGAGAGTGATCGATAATCGAAATGGTGGAAATGCTGCTGAGGGAATGGGTTCAATAGACCATTCATGTCTTAAGGAGACTACAGAGGGTCAGTGTGTTTTCTTGCTCTTGTACTCGTAAGAGGAGCTGTTGAGAGTACAGTGACGGGCATAACAGCAAAGAAAGGGCTGCATAGCAGATGAAAATAATCGAATATCCTACAGCTCTCGTGGTCAATGATGATCCATGTCAACTCCATCTCATAACGAGCCTCTTACGCAAAAAGGGACTCCAGGTACTGGCCAGTCAGAGAGTGGAAGAAGCTATTCAGATATTGAATACCCAAGGACCAGTCCATATCATCATCACCGAGCTCTCTCTGCCTGACATCGATGGATGGCGATTTTGTCGGCTCTTGCGTTCTTCAGAATACGCTGCCTTCAATAAAGTACCCATTTTAGTCCTGTCGGCTACCTTCTCCGGTATGGATGCCGAACAGATTACCTCTGATCTCAGGGTCAACGCCTTTCTCCCTATTCCGTATGACCCAATCGTGTTTCAAGCCTATGTAGAGGATTTGCTGGAAGGCCGGAAACCACAGGCTGCTCTTCGGGTACTGATCGTGGAGGATAGTCTTACTCAAGCCAAAGGGCTCCAACGAGTCTTTCGAGCACATGGATATACGGTACAGATCGCCAGAACAGGTACAGAAGGTCAACGGCTCTGTGCAGAGTATCATCCCCATCTTCTCATCCTGGACTATCATCTCCCCGACATGACCGGAGACCAGCTTCTTTCCTGGTGTAAACAGATGGATACCCCACCCATAGTCATTATGATTACTACCGATCCCACACCGGAGTTAGCCTTGCACTTTATGCGTATGGGAGCAGATGGATATGTCCGAAAACCTTTTGACTCAGAGTATCTGATCACTCTGTGTGAACGCACACATCGCGAACGGCTCCTTTTACGGGTCGAAGATCTCCTCGAAGAACGGACCAAACAGCTTCGCGAGAGCGAAACCCGTTTTCGGGTACTGTTTGATAATATCCCAGAAATTGTCTTTGTATATGACGACCATGGAGTTATCCTGTATAGCAATATGGTGAGTAAGCAGGTTCTAGAATGGGAGGAACTGGTGGGTAAAAATATCCGAGACCTCAGGACAACTTCTCCGGTGCTGATCGGTAAGGAGTTAAAGAAATATCCACTAGGCGAAGGATCATATCATTTTGAGGCCACCTATTTCTCTCAAACAGGTAAACGGATTGAGGTGGAGGTAAATGAGCAATACATTGAGTTTGAAAATAAACCAGCGATTTTGAGTATCGGACGGGATATTACTGCTCGGAAGCAGTTTATCGAAGCGCTCCAGGTGGCCAAAGAATATGCTGAGAATTTGATCAACAGTTCACTGGATATGATCATTTCGGTCGATCTCGACCGAAGGATCATCGAGTTTAACAAAGCGGCCCAACGAACATTTGGTTATCGCAAAGAAGAGGTGCTGGGCAAACCGATTAATATCTTATATGGAGATTCAGACCAAAGCACCCAGGTTCACCAGCAGGCGCTCTGTACAGAGAAATTTACTGGAGAGGTCCTCAATCGAAGGAAAAATGGGGAGCTCTTTTATTCTTATCTCTCCTCTTCAGTATTACGTGATGTTCAAGGCAAGGTTATCGGGATCATGGGGATCTCCCGCGACATTACCGAGCAGAAACGGATGGAGGCAGAACGACAGCGTCTCACTATCGCTGTGGAGCAGGCCGCCGAGAGTATTGTCATCACCGATACGACCGGTACCATCTGCTATGTGAATCCCGCTTTTGAACGGGTGACCGGGTATGCACAGGCAGAGGCCCTTGGACAAAACTTCGCTCTCCTGAAAGAGGGGGAAGACTATCCTTTCTATCAGCAGATCTGGAACAGGTTACAAAAGGGTGAGGTGTGGACCGGCCGCTTGAGACCACGAAGAAAGGATGGAACTCCCTATGAAGAAGAAGCCACTTTCTCCCCAGTGCGGAATACCAGCGGACAAATTGTGAATTATGTGGCGGTGTTACGCGATGTGACTCAGGAGATCTCTCTGGAAGCTCAGCTCCGGCAAGTCCAAAAATTGGAAGCAATTGGACAACTGGCTGGAGGTATTGCTCATGATTTCAATAATCTGTTGACCGGGATTCTCGGCTATGCCAATCTTCTTAAACTCAATGCCCAGCTTCAGGATATGGTTTTCCACGCCGCGGACGTGATTGAAAAGGCTGCTGAACGGGGGGCTCAACTCACGAGTCAGCTTCTGGGATTTGCCCGCCAGGGCAAACACCAGAACGTCCCAGTAGACCTCCATTCTACTATTCAGGAGGTCATTGCCCTCTTAAGCCGCACCGTGGATAAAAAAATTAAGTTTACGCAGCGATTACAAGCTCATGGTGTCTTTGTCCAGGGTGATCCTGCTCAGCTCCAGCAGGTTATTTTCAATCTGGCCCTTAATGCTCGAGATGCCATGCCTGAGGGAGGGGAGATGAGTTTTGCAACCGAAGTGGTTACTTTGGACGAAGCTTATTGTCGTCACCATATGGGAGCTACGCCAGGTCATTATCTGCTCCTTTCCGTCACCGATACCGGAGTGGGAATTCCCAAAATGATTCAGGATCGTATTTTTGAACCATTTTTCACGACCAAGCCTTCCGGAAAGGGAACTGGTATGGGGCTTGCTATGGTTTATGGTATCGTAAAAAATCATGGTGGGACGATTCGCGTGTATAGCGAGGAGGGGCAGGGAACTACTTTTAAGGTCTATCTGCCCATTACAGCTCCCCAAAGTCGTATCATGGAAGAGAAAAATCCGGTTACTACCCCAGTACCAGGGCGAGGAAAGATTCTTATCATCGATGATGAAGAAGGAGTGCGAGAAGTGCTCAGTGATATGTTACGCCACCTCGGGTATGAGGTGGTTTCCGTAAGCGATGGTGTAGAAGCTCTTACCTATTACCAGGAAAAAGGCCACGAGATTGATGCGGTCATCCTCGATATGGTGATGCCACGGATGAAGGGAAAAGAATGCTTTCAGAAGCTCCGTGCACTGAATTCTCGAGTAAAGGTTATCCTCTCAAGTGGTTATGATCGGAATGAGGCTGTGCAAGAGATATTAGATGAGGGAGTCCAGGGCTTTGTCCAGAAACCTTATCGAGTTCAACAGCTCTCGGAAGTGATTGCGAAGGTGTTACAAGAGGAGAGTCTCTCGTGAAAATCTTAATTGCCGAAGATGATCTGGTTTCTCGTCGGTTACTTAAAGTGACCTTAGAGAAGTGGGGGTATGAGGTCCTGGTCACCTGTAACGGGCGGGAAGCCTGGGAAGTCCTCCAACAGGATGATACCCCACAATTAGCGATTCTGGATTGGATGATGCCCGAAATGGATGGCCCTGCCGTCTGTCAAAAAGTCCGCCAACGAAAACAAGAGCCCTATATCTACATCGTGCTGCTCACGGCCAAAGGGCAGAAGGAAGACCTGATTGTTGGACTGGAAGCAGGAGCCGATGATTACCTGACCAAGCCCTTTAACCCTTATGAACTCCAGTTACGCCTCCGCATTGGTACTCGTATTCTCACTCTTCAGGCAGAACTGATTGCTGCGCGGGAAGCACTCCGTATTCAGGCTACGCATGATCCCCTGACCGGCATCTGGAATCGGGCGGCAATTTTGGATCTGCTTGCTCGAGAATTGGAGCGTTCCAAACGCGAAGAGACTTCTATGTCCATAGTCATTATTGATCTGGATCACTTTAAACAGATCAATGATACGTATGGCCACCTGGCTGGAGACCGGGTCTTGCGTGAAACCACTCAACGTATCCGTTCGTCGATCCGGGCTTATGATGCCATTGGCCGATATGGAGGAGAAGAGTTCTTGGTAATCTTCCCAGGATGTGATGCTTCCAAGGCCCTCAAACAGGCCGAAAGACTTCGTCTCTGTATCTGTAAAGAACAGATCCAACTAGAGGAAGGTCATATTTCTCTTACCATTAGCCTCGGAGTGGCGGTCAGCACTCCGACGTCCCGACGAGAGGTCGAAGCCCTTATCCAGGCAGCCGATACTGCTCTCTACCAGGCAAAACGCGATGGACGAAATCGAGTTGCGCTGGCAGAGCAAATAGAGATAACCGAAAGCCCTGCTACAGAATCAACTGCTCTATAGCGGGAAGATTGAAGGGACCGTGTTAGGCTAAGCAAGGAGCAGTCATTGCTGGAGTTATTTTTTCAACATGGAGGGGCACACATGGATGTTGAGTTTATTAACCCTTTTCTTAGTGCTGCCATCAATGTCCTGAAAACCATGGCTTTTACCGAACCCCAACCTGGAAAACCCTTTTTAAAAAAAGAGGATAAACCTTCCCAAGGTGATATCACGGGTATTTTGGGACTCACTGGACCGGTAAATGGCTCTATAGCCGTGAGTTTTTCGGAAGGCGCTATTTTAGAAGTTGTATCGAACATGGTCGGTGAACAGTTTAAAGAAATCAATCAAGAAGTAAGGGATGCAGTAGGAGAATTGGCTAACATGATCTGCGGTGATGCCCGGCGTATGCTTCAAGAAAAGGGATATCTCTTTCAAGCTTCTCTCCCAACAATCATTGATGGAAAAAATCATAAGATTAGCCATTCCCACAAGGGTCCAGTTTTAGTGATTCCCTTTACGATCAACTCGGACTATTTCTTTGTAGAAGCTTGTTTCGAAGCATAAATTTTTTTTATGCCTGTTCCTCTGTTCCTTGTTCTCAGCTCTCTTCAGACCAATAGGGAGCGTCAGGAGTCGCAGGTGTCATTCTGAGTCCTTCGCGCTGCTCAAGGATAAATCTTCCTGCGCTTCGCTCCTGAAGCAGCACAAAAGGAAGTCATACGGTCATGTGGGAGTCTAATGGATAACCCCACACTTCGCTCCAGGAGTTTACCCCGAGTAGTGCGAAGGATTCAGGAGGTCAAGAGAGAAATCTTTCATCTCTTTATCTCCTTCACTTATCCCTTATCCTATGCTTTTTCTCTCTACAATAAAATTCCGGTACAAAACTTGCTCTTCCTTGCCGATAGATTGTACATAACTCTTCTGTCCCTAATACTCTGCAGCGAGATTTTGTCCTGCGGAGGCTCGTCCGGCGAGAGGGCAGGAACCGGACGAATAAGCTCGCTGCCCGATCCATCTCGAGAAAACTTTGCGCTGCCAAAAGGAGGAAAGAGAGAAAACAGGGTATACCTCTTTTGATCTGTATCATCCATTTGACAAACCCAAAAGTGTCAAATTTTTAACAGTATCTGTCAAGGATACTACAACAAGGGAAGGAAAGCTAGCAGACCATGTATAATGGAATTTATGCGGCAGTATCCGGTAGTACTGTACAAGAACAGCGTCTCGCGGTCTTGAGTAACAACCTTGCCAATCTCCATACAGCCGGCTTTAAAGCTGATAAAGCTGTGTTCCACGTTTCTCCCCTGCCGGTTGTAGTTGGTCCGGTCTATCCACCAGCAAGTCCACAACCGGTTATCGGTCCTCTTGACCCTCTTTTGGGAGTAGATAGTCCCCAAAATCATCTGCTAACTGTCCAGACAGATTTTACCCAGGGGATGATTCGGGAGAGTGGCAATCCTCTTGATGTGGCGTTAGAAGGGAAAGGCTTTTTTGTCGTAGAAACCCCAGAAGGAACAGCCTATACCAGACAAGGATCTTTTTCCAGGAACGGGGAAGGATACTTAGTGACGCAAGGAGGATTGTTGGTTCAGGGAGAACGGGGACCTATCTCAGTACGGGGGAGTAGTATAGAGATTGATGCCAGTGGTCGAGTAATCGTGGATGGAGAATTTGTAGATCGCCTCCGTTTGGTCGATTTTCCCCAACCCTACTCTCTCGAAAAGGTTGGGGATACGCTCTTTCGCTCTCCCCTTCCGACTCCACCGGAGGAAGAGCCAGCAGATCTGCGGGTCCATCAAGGAGCCATTGAGCTTTCGAACAGTGAACCGATTACGCTGATGGTTTCCATTATGGAGACCTTACGGGCATATGAAGCCTATCAGAAAGTTCTCCGGGCCTTTGATGAGACCAATGCTCGCACTGTCAATGATATTGCCAGAACCTAAGGAGAGGAATGAAAAAATGTTACGAGCCTTGTTTAGTGCGGCGACCGGGATGATCGCCCAGCAGTTAAATATCGATGTGATTTCCCATAATCTGGCCAATGTGAACACAACCGGCTTTAAACGAAGTCGAGCCGATTTTCAGGACCTCCTCTATCAAACGCTTCGGCAAGCAGGAGCAGCCTCCTCGAATCAAACGGAGATTCCCACCGGAATTCAGCTTGGTCTGGGTTCTCGTGCTGCAGCTATTCAGAAACTCTTCTTGCAGGGAGATTTTCAGCATACGCAGAATCAGCTCGATGTGGCCATTGATGGAGCAGGATTTTTTCAAATTTTACGGCCCAGTGGAGAGGTCGCTTACAGCCGTGCCGGCTCCTTTAAATTGGATAGTCAAGGCCGTATCGTGAATTCGGATGGATATCCGCTAGAACCAGAAGTGGTGATCCCCAATGATGCGACGAGTGTTACTATTGGAGACGATGGGATTGTTTCAGTGTTGCGGGCGGGTGATGTGAATCCGCAGCAGGTAGGGCAGATTCGTCTGGTCAATTTCATTAATCCGGCTGGCCTGAGTAGTCTCGGACGGAATCTCTATCAAAATACTACTGCTTCTGGAGATCCGATTGAGGGAGTACCAGGACAGAATGGGCTGGGCACGCTTTCTCAGGGATTTCTTGAAGTATCCAATGTGAGCGTGGTAGAAGAGATGGTCAACCTGATCGCTGGACAACGAGCGTATGAAATAAACTCCAAAGCCATCCAGGCCGCTGATGAAATGCTACAAGTAGCTGGAAATCTCCGGCGATAGGAGGGGGATATGGCTATAAAACGGGGTTGGATCGGTAGCCTACTGCTCCTTTTGACCTGGAGCATAAGCCACGGAGCAGACTTAACCATTATCGTGGCCCGAGAAGCCTTGGTCCAGGGATCGGAAATCACCATTGGTGACCTTGCCACGGTGCAAGGACCAGATGAACGCCTGGTAACCAAAGTGCGGGAAATCGTGATTGGACAATCTCCACCAGCCGGTGAGGATCGCTTGCTGCATGGAGGGTATATCTATACCCGTCTCAAACAATACGGTTTTGATCCACAACACCTGCATGTCCAGGTTCCTGATAAGATCAGGGTCACGCGGGCTTTTCAGCGTATTGAATCGCGAGAGATTGAACAGGCGGTGATCGAGGCGGTGAAAAAGCAGATTATCTGGGATCCTCAAAAAACTACCATCCGGGAGATTCGCGGTATAGAACCGGTCATTCTCCCTCCAGGCACAGTACATTATGAGGTCAATTTTACCAATCGGACCGATTTTCTCGGCCCCACTTCATTTTCCCTGACCTTCCGGCTCAATGGGAATATAGAAAAGCAGATGTATGGCACTATTTATATTGAAGTGTTCGAAGAGGTACCAATTCTTACCAGAGCGATAGCAAAGGGGGAAATTATCGGCGAAGATGATCTCCAGTTTCGACGAGTCAATCTTGCGCAGATCCCACGCGGGGTAATTCTCCAGCCAGAGCATATTGTCGGGAGTCGAGCCAGACGCCCACTCCAGATGAGTGCGATGCTTCGCACCTATGAGCTGGAAACTTTGCCCTTGGTACAAAAGGGAGATCAGGTGATTATTCTGGTGGAATCCGCCCTCCTTAAAATTACAGCGTTAGGGGAAGCACTGGAGAAAGGCAATGCTGGAGAGAGTATTCGTGTCCGTAATCTCTCCTCGAATAAAGAACTCCGAGCCACCATCGTGGATCAGAAAACAGTGAGGGTGACATTTTGAACCGGTTTATCTGTCCATTCCACTTTTTAGAGGTATCACGCATCACGTATCACGTATCACGCGGCTTGTACAGTCTGGTTGTCATAGGGTTCTTCTCTTTGCTCGGCTGCGCGACGAGTCCCCAGATGACCCCTATCGACCGTGAAGCGTTTCGGGTCCCTTCTGCTCCCTGGCAGGAAATTACACCGCGCTATGAAGGGGCTCTCTACGCGGGAGAGAGTAGTCGCTCAATGCTCTTTGTCGATCGCAAAGCCCGCTTTATCAACGACATCGTAACTATCCGGATCGTGGAATCGGCGAGTGCCTCGGGAGAAGCAACCACAGATACGAGTCGTGACTCTTCCATCTCCGGGAGTCTGGAAGCCCTTTTTGGCTTCGAACGTACTCTGGAGAACAACAAAATCGATCCAACAGCCGTGCTCAAGGCCAATTTGGGTAATCAATTTGAGGGAGCTGGGGCTACGGCGCGGAAGAATTCCCTGAACGCAACGATCACAGCGGTGGTGCGGGAAGTTTTCCCTAACGGGAATCTCTATATCGAGGGGACCAAAGAGATTATCATCAATAACGAACGTCAGTATATTATCCTGGGTGGCGTGATTCGTCCGGAAGATATTCTGCCAGACAATAGCATCCCCTCCTCCATGATTGCCGACGCCCGCGTTGAATATTCTGGGCGAGGGGTGCTGGCCGATAAGCAGCGTCCAGGATGGCTGGGACGAATCATCGATGTAGTCTGGCCGTTCTAATACGCTCTCTGACTACGATCAGTGATCAGTGGTTAGTAGTCAATTTAGTGGCCACTAGGTAATGGGAGAACAGATGATGAAACACAGACAAGGGCAGAGTGGTGTTTGGGAAACCCTTCTCAGACCGATCCTTCTTCCCTTCCTCCTCCTCTGGGTTGCAGGATCTACAGAGCTCGTACTGGCAGCCCGTATCAAAGATATTGCCTCGATTGCTGGGGTAAGAGAAAACCAGTTAATTGGCTATGGCCTTGTCGTGGGCTTAAATGGCACAGGAGATCGTACCGGCGCACAGTTTACCACTCAATCCTTAGCAAATATGTTACGGGGATTAGGCCTGACGGTTGATCCATCCAAAATTAATGTACGCAATGTGGCTTCCGTCATGGTGACCGCCACTCTCCTCCCCTTTGCCCGTGCTGGAAGCCGGATCGATGTCGTAGTCTCCTCACTGGGTGATGCCAAGAGTCTCCAGGGAGGCACTCTCCTGCTCACCCCTTTACGAGCGCCCAATGGTCAGATTTATGCAGTGGCCCAAGGGCCTATTTCCATTGGAGGCTTTGCTTTTAGCGGCAATTCGGGAGGAAAGGTACAACAAAATCATCCCACGGTAGGGCGCATCGCAGATGGCGCTCTTATCGAGCGTGAAGTTCTGGGAGAGTTTGAGAATCGAGACCACTTGACTGTCGTTTTGCATCAACCAGACTTTACCACCAGTTTTCGTCTGGTGGAAACCATTAATGGGCAATTAGGGACCGGCATCGCTCATGCCCTGGATAGTGGAACCATCAAAGTACGTATCCCAGAAGATTATCGGGACAATATCGTCGAGTTCGTCTCCACAATGGAAAACATGGAACTGATACCGGATAGTGTGGCCAAAGTCGTTCTCGATGAGCGCACGGGAACAGTTGTGATTGGAGAAAATGTCCGCATCTCCACCGTGGCAGTTGCTCATGGCAATCTGAGTATTGAAATTCGCGAAGACCAGAAAGTCTCCCAGCCTCCTCCTTTTTCAGGGGGCCAGACGGTCGTTACTCCTCAAACCGATATTCAGGTGCAACAGGAACGGGCAAACCTGATGGTCATTCCGCAATCAGTCACCATCAGAGACCTGGTCAAAGCCTTAAATGCCATCGGAGTGACCCCTAGAGATCTGATCGCTATCTTGCAAGCGATCAAGGCGGCTGGTGCACTCCATGCTAAACTGGAGATCATCTAAATGAATCGACTCCTTTCGACCTTACCTGATTTTTCTTTACAACAGGATCTGTATGCTCGAGCGCAGACTCTCCAGAAACGATTCGTGATCTCTTCTCAGAAAGGAGATGGGCAGAAACAGGCTCTTGCAGAAGGGATAGCTCAACTCGAATCCCTCTTTATCTTTCAATTACTGCAATCCATGCGCAAGACCGTCCCCGACTCTGGCTTATTTGAGAAAGGGTTTGCCCACGATCTCTATATTTCTCTTTTTGATCAGGAAGTCGCCCAGCAAATCGGCCGGAGGGGAGGTATCGGTTTGCAATCTTTTCTCTTACAGCAGTTTGCGGATCAACCGCAACTACAAACGCAAGAGCGCAGTCTCAGTACCCCCATCATCCCAGGGGCTTCTTTACCCCCTGCCAAAGCCACCGGTGTATCAATCGAAGAATCAGAGACCAGACCCGACGCTTCTTCACACCACCAGGCCTCTTCTCCAGAGGACAAATTTCCCTCTCGAGACCATCGGCAGGTGTTAGCAATATATCGGCAGCAAATAAAACAACCTCCTCCCTCCTTTGTGGAACCGGTACAAGGGCGGATTTCCTCTCACTTTGGCTGGCGAGAACATCCGATTCTGCAGATAGAAAAATTCCATCATGGCCTTGATATTGCGGCACCAGAAGGGACCCTGATCCGGGCAGCCGCACCAGGCAGGGTCATCTTCAGCGGAGAACAGGGTGGGTACGGCAATATGGTGATTATTGAGCATCCAGATGGATATACGACACGGTATGCTCATAACTCTGTCAATCTGGTGCATGTTGGCGAGCAGGTCGAACAAGCCCAGCCTATTGCCCGGGTGGGCCAAACCGGTCGCGTTACTGGTCCCCATCTCCATTTTGAGATCCGTAAGGATGGGCAAGCATTTGACCCGATGACCCTTTTGTCCTGGGGACGATCCGGATAATGCTACCAAAATCTCCTGAAAAAAACTCTCAAGTTTGTCTTGTGCTCTACCGATAAGTTTGGTAGGATGATGGACAAATAGGGGTATTAGAAAGGAGATTTTGTGCAATGAGAATTTCAGGTCATGATGCTATACGCATAGATACTGTCGTACAGAATAATGGAGTTTCTCAAGATATCCAGAATAAATCGGAACAAAATACCCGAATTTCACAAACAGAAGATAAAGTGGAATTTTCGGCTCGAGCCAAAGATATTCAACGGATTAAAGAAATCCTTGCCGAGGTTCCAGACATTCGACAAGACAAAGTGGAAGCAGCCAGAGAAGCGCTCGCCAGTGGTACTTTGAACTTGCGAGGCAAAGATCTCGCCGAAAAGATTATCACTGACTCTTTACAGAATATTCGGTAAAACGAGATACCAGAGTCCACTACCCCATTGTGGGACCAAGGATGGTTCCGAAAACCAAACCAGAGAAGTGCTGCTTTCACTCGTACGACGGTCAGACTCCATCGTGATGTTCTTCCTCTCCAGCAGGCTGAGTCCGCTGTTACGGTGGTTCGCTTCCCGTTCCTTTACTCTTCGGGGGATGAATCGGAGCAGGATAACCGCACGGTGTAGTGCTTATTAGAGCGTTTACTCATTTATCATCGCAGGATCCCAAAGCTATGAACGAGGTAAAGCGGTACCTTACCACCCTAGATACTCTTCTCCGACAGGAAATTGACCTCTACCAACAACTCCTCTGTTGTCAGCGAGAGGAAAAACGGTTCTTGATAGAACGAGCCTTGCCTGCCTTTACTAAAAATCTGCAAATCAAGGAAGGGATAGCCTGGAAGATTGCAAAGTTAGAAAAAGAGCGAAAGCAAGTTGTGGAACACTTAGCTGCTCTGTGGCATCTCCCTCCCGAAGAGTTGACGCTCAACCACCTGAGTGCCCGGATAGAGGAACCGTATGCTACCCAGTTTCTCCATTACCGTTCCGTACTGCAGACCCTGATGCATGACCTCCAAACCGTAGATCGAGAAAATGAGATTCTTTTACGGGAAGCTCTTATTTTTCTTGAAGCAGCTCTCGCCTTCTTCGAACGAGTATCTCCACACCATAGTATCTATCATCAGTCCGGGAAATTTGTTCTTCAGCCTCATGGAAGAGTGATTTCGGGGAGAGTGTAAGTCATGATGAGTGGGATGAGTGGGATACTGTACACAGGCCTCCAGGCGTTGCTTGCTCAACAGGCGGCTGTTCAAACCGTTGGACAAAATATCGCCAATGTCAACACTCCTGGCTACTCGCGTGAACAACCGGTACTTGTGCCCGTGCATACCCAATCGTTTGGCGGGAGCGGAGTCGCTGTCGATCAGGTGAAGAGGGTCTATGATCGCTTTGTTGATCTGCAACTCCAGCTCGCCACCTCCAATGCGCAGAGCAGTCAACAACAGGCAGATCTCCTTAGCCAAATCGAAACACTCTTCAATGATCTGGAACAGGGAGAGTCTGGTCTCTCCAGGACACTCGAGCGCTTTTTTCAGAGTTTTCAGGAGTTAGCTATAAACCCGCAAGGCCTGGCCGAACGCATGGTGGTACAACAACAAGGAGAGATGGTCACCCAGACCTTCCATCAACTTGTCGAAGGAGTAACGGCGATCCGAAAGGAGCTCAATGGGATGCTTCAGGACGAACTCAAAGGAATTAATCATCTAGTGAGCCAGATCGCCGATCTGAATCTCCAGATCCAGCGTACAGAAACCAATGAAAAAGATCAGGCCAACAGCCTCCGTGACCAACGGGATTTGCTGTTGCGAGAACTGGCTGGCAAATTAGATATTACGACGTTTGAAACTCCGGCTGGAACATTGACGGTCTTGGTGGGCGGAAGCCGTCCACTGATCGAAGGCTCACATACCAGTAGCCTTGTTGCGCTTCAAGATCCTGATGACCCTGATCGCCTGACTGTGCATATCCAGAACAGCCAGGGACAGCTCACCGAGATGACTTCCCATATCCGCAGTGGTAAGCTTCAGGGCCTTTTAGAAGTGAGGGATGCTATTCTTCCTCAGGTAACCAAGAGTCTTGACCGTCTCGCGGCCCAACTAATCAGTACTACCAACCAGATTCATAGCAACGGTTATGGTCTTGATGGATCAACCGGCAACGTATTCTTTGCTCCTCGTACAGTTACCACCCAAGCCCAAGCTCAGAATCAGGGCGGAGGGATGGTGCAGAGCGCAACCGTGTATGATCCTACACAGCTCACCCTCGATGAGTATCAGATCGTCTTTACCTCGGATAACCTGTTTGATGTGGTTAATACTACAACTGGAGATACCGTGTCCAGTGGAAATTCGTATGCGGCAGGTGCAGCAATCCGATTTGAAGGGATAGAGGTGGTGCTGGGGGATAATGGAACCCCTCCCCAAATCGGTGATCGATTTATGATCAGTACGATCCACGAGGCGGCTAAGCATATTGCAGTAGATACAAATATCCTTAATGACCCTCAGAAGATCGCAGCAGCGGGAACGCCAGAGCAAGGGGATAACACCAACGCCCTGGCCCTTGCCAAGCTCCAAGAGACTCGACTCATTGACGATGCTACACTGGAGGAATTCTACCATGCTCTCGTGGGAAGTATTGGTCTCCAAAGCCAAAACAAAGCCCGTGTAGCCGAGCAGCAACAATTACTGGTCACACAGATGGAAAACAAACGGGAATCTATTTCAGGGGTCTCTCTGGATGAAGAACAAATAGAGCTTATTCGCTTTCAACAAGCATTTGAAGCAGCAGCACGTTTTATCAACGTGGTGGATGAACTGGGTCAGACGGTGCTCAGCTTGATCCGATAACGACAAAGGACAAGAGGAGAGGTATGCGCGTCACCAATAATATCATATTTAACACTGCACTTGTGAATATCCAGCAGCAAAGTAAGCGTCTATTCCGTACCCAGGAAGAGGCCTCTTCCGGGAAACGAGTGCAGAAACCATCTGATCATCCCCTCGATACCCGACGGATCCTCGCTCTACGTGCTACCTTAGCCTCTTTTGAGCAATTCAAGAGAAATCAAGGCACCGGAGCCCTCTTACTTCAAGAAACAGATACCGTGTTAGAAGGGATAGAAACGTTGCTACTTAGGGCAAAGAATATTGCTCTAAATGCAGCTAATGCTACGGTAAATCCAGAAAATAGAGCCGTAATGGCCCAAGAAGTGGGTAACCTATTTGAGCAAGCTCTTCAGTTTGGCAACAGGATGGTAGGAGGTCGATATCTCTTTGGTGGCCAATCTAACGAGCAGCCACCATTTACTACGGTAGCCGCTATTGAGAGTAAAGCTACAGCACTCACTCCGTCCGGTACGCTCATATCCCTCTCTGATGGTGACCTGATTATCAATGGCACGACGATTCGAGCAACGAGAGGGACAGACGATACGGTATCTACCTCAGATAATATGGCCAGCGCCCTGGCTATTGCCAAAGCTATCAATCAGGTAGCTTCGACTACTGGTGTCCATGCGACAGCCTCCACCATCCTCTCCCTGACTATCATAGATTTTGGGGATTTAACCGGCAATAATCTCCAGATTAATGGAGTAGCAATAACCGGCACTATCACCGATGCCGTATCACTCGTTTCGGCTATTAACAATGCCAATATCCCGGGAGTAGTTGCCTCATCGAGTGGAACGAATAATCTGACTTTAATAGCTGCAGATGGTCGTAATATTCAATTGGAAACCGATGGGCTCTCCACTGGAAACATGGCATTTACCGGTTTCGATTTGGGGGGCGGGGTCGCCCTGGATCAAACCGCTACTGGAACGGTGACTCTGCGCTCGGATAAGGCGTTCACGATTGGGGGACTGCATCCAGAGTATGCAGGTTTACAGGCTGGTCCAGTTAATCTCACCGCTCACTTCCAGGGAGATAATAACCCTTTTGTGGTAGAAATCGCTCCTGGGCAAATGGTGCCTGCTAATGTGACTGCATCGGAATTTTTACTCACCGATTTACGTCCCAATCTGAATCGAGATACCCCTCTCTCCAGTTTACGCCAGGGAAAGGGTATTAATACTGGGATAATCAGTATCACGGATCGGAGTGGAAACACCGCGCTTGTGGATCTTTCTGGAGCCAAAACCGTTGGTGAGGTCATCGATATCATCACCAATACTCCAGGAATGAACGTGTCTGTAGAGATTAGCAGTACAGGGCAAGGTCTGGTGCTTACTGATAATACCGACTTTCCCATTCGTAATCTTACCGTGACCGACCTTGGAGGAGGGACCATGGCGAGCGAGCTGGGCATTGCGGCTGACCGTCCAGGACCAATTGTGGGCACGCCCCTTAAGCCTGTCCTGACTCCAACGACCCCTCTCTCCCTTTTATATGAAGGACAAGGGGTTACTCCCACTGCTATACGTATTGTCAATGGCGTCAATGAGGTAGAAGTAGATCTCAGTGGAGCCCAAACCATCGGAGATGTCTTAGACGCTATCAACGCCACTGGAGCCAATGTGACAGCGCGTATCAATGCTGCAGGTACTGCCCTGGAAATACGCTCGAATGATCCAGAGACAGTAGCAACAGTAACCGAGGTCGACGGCGGAACCACTGCGACCGTCTTGGGGCTCCAGGGGGGGCAGGATATCTTAAAGAGTTTGAATTTATTACAGGAGAGCCTTCAGAAAGATGATCCAAAAGCGCTCCAAGGGGTGATATCTTCACTGGATATGGGCTTAACCCAAGTCTCAGCATTACGAGCAAATGCTGGAGCCCGCTCAAACCGTATCGAGTTGACTGGACAGTATCTTGAAGACCTCCGTATCTCTACGGCAACGCAACTTTCTCCACTTGAGGATGCAGATTTTGTGGAGGTGCTGACCCGTCTCTCCCAGCTAACCGTGGCTTTTCAAGCCGCTCTGGGTTCAACTGCTCGTATCATTCAACCAACCTTGATGGACTTTTTACGATAGACTCACCTGACCCTGGGAACCTTTGGAGTAGAGTGTGGCTTTAGCTTGACAAAGTCAGATTACTTGGATCTCGGAACTCGTGTAGACTTTCCACGGAGGGAGATATGCTGATCCTTACACGGAAGTTAGGAGAAAGCATTACCATTGGGGAAAATATTACCGTCAAGGTATTAAGTATTCGGGGGAATCAAGTCAAGCTAGGCATTGAAGCTCCCCTGGGTATGCCTGTTTATCGTGAAGAGCTTTATCTGCAAATTAAGGCCGAAAATCAGCGGGCAGCCACGACAAGACATCAGGACATTTCGAGTACCCAGGCACTCTGGAAACACTGGAAACCCCCTGAGACAAGGAGAGAATAGATGCTCATACACACAACTCGTTTTGGTGCCCTAGAGATTGATCCACAAACCATTATTCATTTTCCCTTTGGCCTCTTGGGCTTTCCTCATCAAAAAAATTATGTGATCCTCGATCATGACAAAGAGATTCCCCTGAAATGGTTGCAGGCCGTTGAGGAGCCTGATCTGGCTTTTGTGATTATCGACCCTCTCCTGCTCATGCCTGATTATGAGGTAGATATCGACGACCAGGATCTGGAAGATCTCCAGGTCCAGGAGCTGAAAAACCTTGTTCTCCTGGCTATTGTAACTGTACCGCCAGGCGCTCCTGAACAGATGACGGTCAATCTGAAAGGCCCAGTGCTGGTCAATAGCGAAAATCGCTGGGCTAAACAGCTTGTGCTGGTGAATCGTCCTTATCAGACTCGACATCCGCTCTTCACCACTTCCGGTACCCCTTAAGAGGGCTTGTTAAAGCGAAGCAAGGCAGAACAATTGTTGTCCGTGGTAAAAATTTCCAAAACCCCTCAAGAATTCTTGCCGACTTGCCGATACAGTGTTTAGTAGGATCACTATTAACCATAAGTAACTATAAATAGAGTAATACCAATTTACCTTGGGCATAATGCATTCTTGCCATTCTGAGCGCTGCGCTTCGGGGTGACAAATGGACTTCCCTGCGCTACGCTTCGGGAGTCGAACGGACAACCCTGCGCTACGCTTCGGGGTGACAAATGGACTTCCCTGCGCTGCGCTTCGGGGTAAACTCCACGAAGAATCGTCGGTTATCGACTCTTTGCTTTGCTCAGAGTGACACAAGGATATGCTCCATTGCTCTGGTAAATTGGTATAAGGAGGATCGTATGGATGGGGTAGTATTACCAGCAAATAACGCACGAGGCATTTCTTTTCCTTCTGCAGTGGATGCTATGCCCAAAAGCGCGGAAATCAACCAGCAACAGGCGAGGTCCTATAATACGAATACAGAGTTGCGGAAAGAGAAAGACTCGCAAAAAGAAACGTTACAGGCGGTAAATTTTGCAAATGCTGTGGCAGAGCTATTTGATAAGAAAATCGAATTTAGTTATGATGAACGGATTCAACAGGTAGTGGTAAAGATTATGGAGGGAAATAGCGAAGAGGTGATCCGACAAATTCCACCGGAAGAGATTATCGAGCTGGTCGCCAAGTTACGAGAAGATTTTCGGGGATTGATTTTTGACCAGAAGGGGTAACCGGCCGATTCAACCATGGAGATAAACAGGGCTATGCTGGACAGGGTAAGTTCCCAAACTCTGTATACATCCGTCGCAAACTCGCACCTAGCTCAGATACAGGTAACCAGGGACACTCTCCTCGAGGATCGCGTCTCTCTTTCCCAGATCCAAGATCATCTCCATCTCTCCCCCTGGTGTCCATACTGTCAGCAAAATGCTGATCAAGTCTCTCTCTCCGCTTCGGGAAGGGAGTTATCAAAGAAAACTGGAACAGAACAAAGTCAGGAAAATCCTTTAGAGGCTGGCCAGCGTTCCCCCGAAATCTATTCTAACCTGCGCAAACTCGATCCCCAAGAACAGCGTGTTGTTGAGGAGTTACGTCAACGTGACCAGGAGGTGCGTACCCACGAGCAAGCGCACCTGCTTGCTGCTGGCCCGTACGCTTTAGGTGGCCCTCTGTTTACGTATCATATTGGTCCAGATGGCCAGCGATATGCCGTCGAGGGTAAAGTTCCGATCGATGTAAGCCCGGTACCAGGAGATCCTCAAGCCACCATACAAAAAGCTGCAACGATACGTCGTGCCGCTCTCGCTCCTGCTCATCCCTCCGGGGCTGATCTGGCAATAGCAGCCAAGGCTACCACCATGATGGCCCAGGCCCAGCAGGAAATCATGAAAAGCACCAGAGAAAATTACGGAATGCCCTCAGGTGAGGTTCCCTCTTCTCCTTTTGCACCGACGAGAGGGGATAATCCTATTCAGGACAGCATCTCTCCCGCTTTTCCCATCACAATAGCCCTCGCCAGTTATCAACAAGCAGCTCGATCCACCTCTGTCTTTCATCTAACCGCTTAATCACCAAACCGATTGCCCCCTTTACTTATTTCTGACTCTGCAGCGCAATCCTCTTATCTTACAGTGGTCGATCAAACTGCAGGCAAAGCATGGGTCTGATCGTAGTTCAGACCAGGCGCTGCTGAGTGCAAACTTTACCAGCCCAAAACTTCCTTAAAATTCCACTTCCTCGGCATTCTCAGGGGTGATACCTTTTGCACCCCTCCCGGGGAGATTCCAAAAAGATTTAGAGAGAAAAATTCATTGACATCGGGTAATAATTTTGCTAGAAATACACATTTATTATAGAGAAAATTTCTTTCCTATCCAGGAAAGTGAGGAGGGGAATAGCAGAGAGAGGGATATAACGCCATGAAAAAAACAGGTGCAGAGATCTTGCTGGCATGTTTAAAAGCTGAAGGGGTGGAGGTAGTGTTTGGCCATCCGGGTGGAGCCATTATGCCGGTCTATGACGCGCTCTATGATTCGGATATTCTGCACATCCTGACGCGACATGAACAAGGAGCAGCGCATGCAGCAGATGGATATGCCCGCGCTACCGGTAAAGTAGGAGTCTGTTTTGCTACTTCTGGACCAGGAGCAACCAATCTGATCACCGGTCTGGCCAATGCCCTGATGGATTCTGTCCCGCTGGTGGCTATTACGGGACAGGTGCCTACTGCCATGATCGGAACAGATGCCTTTCAAGAGGCAGATGTCTACGGGATTAGCATTCCGGTAACGAAATATAACTACTTGGTCAAAGACCTCAAAAAGCTTCCCCGAGTGGTGGCGGAAGCGTTTCATATTGCTCGATCGGGCCGCCCTGGTCCGGTATTGATTGATCTCCCCAAGGATCTTCAAAATCAGGTGATGGAGTATGAAAAAGCTCCACCGGTATTTCTGGAAAAATACCGCTTACCCGATGTAGAAAAAGAGCAGGGTGAACAACTTGAGCGAGCAGTAAAAACCCTTCTCAAAGCCCAAAAGCCGGTTCTCTACGTCGGGGGAGGAACGATTATCTCCGGAGCGAGTGATCTGGTATACGCCCTGGCCGAAAAAGCTTCCATTCCGGTGACTACCACTTTGATGGCGACGGGGGCTTTTCCGGGTACCCATGAGCTGTCCCTGGGGATGTTGGGAATGCATGGAACCCGAGCTGCCAACTATGCAATGGATCAAGCTGATCTGATCATCGCCTGTGGAGCGCGGTTTGATGATCGGGTAACCGGGAAAGTATCCGAGTTTGCCAAAAATGCCACTATCATCCACATCGAGATCGATCCTGCTGAGATCAGCAAGATTGTCCGAGCCCATATTCCTATCAAAGGGGATGTGAAACAAGTGTTGGCCGCCATCCTGAAGCGACTGGAGGGGGTAAAAATTCCTAAACACAAGAAGTGGCTTGACCAGATTCAGCAATGGAAACGGAGCTATCCGCTCACCTATGGGAGTTCAGACAAGGCGATCAAACCACAATTTGTAGTTGAGGAGCTGTACCGGCTGACGGAAGGAAAGGCTATTATCACCACCGACGTCGGACAACATCAGATGTGGGCTGCACAATTCTATAAATTCCATAATCCGCGGAGCTTTATTACTTCTGGTGGCTTAGGGACAATGGGGTACGGATTTCCAGCGGCTATTGGTGCGCAGGTAGCCTTTCCAGATCGCTCGGTCTTCACTATTGCTGGTGATGGGAGTTTCCTGATGAATATCCAGGAACTAGCTACGGTGTTCGAATATCAGATTCCGGTCAAGGTAGCTATTATCAATAATGGGTATCTCGGAATGGTACGTCAATGGCAAGAAATTTTCTTTAACCGACGTTATTCGCAAGTCGATTTGAAGAAGGGCAATCCAGATTTTGTGATGGTAGCCAATGGTTTTGGTGTGGAAGGAATTCGAGTCACCAAGGCGAAAGAGGTCCGGCCAGCGTTGGAAAAAGCTCTCGCTATCAAGGGACCGGTAGTGCTCGATATCCATGTCGATCAGGAAGAAAATGTCTTCCCCATGGTTCCCTCTGGTGGAACGGTAAAGGACATTATTGGATAGAAGGAAACAGAAGGAGTATGCAGCAAAATATTGCTACCAAAAAGCATGCGCTTTCCATCCTGGTGCGGAACCATCCTGGTGTCCTGTCTCATGTGGCTGGTCTCTTCACCCGCCGTGGCTATAATATTGATAGCATTTCGGCAGGAGTGACCGAAAATCCTGAGATTACCCGGATTACCATCTGTGTTACTGGTGACGAGAAGATGGTGGAGCAGATCGTCAAGCAATGCCAGAAGCTTGTCGATGTGCTTTCGGTGGTGGATTTGAAATATGACGAGTCGATTACCCGAGAATTGGCCGTCATCAATGTCAAAGCCACCCAACAAACGCGCTCGGAAATCATTCAGATTGCCAGCGTTTTTCATGGCCGCATTGCCGATATGTCCGAAGAGGCGCTGATGATCGAGGTTACCGGAAACGAACGCCAGATCGATTCGATCATCAAACTCCTCTCGGTGTATGGCATTGAAGAAATTGCCCGCACTGGACTCGTAGCCCTTGGATTCCCTAGCAAACGACGGAAAGCGTCTTAACTGGAAGGGGGCATGATAACTTATGCCTCCCTTCCGGCCACTGTAAGAACCCTTGAAACACTTTAACCGTAGAGGCTCTGAGGAAAGTACGTTTTCTACTCTTTTTGTACTTACCCACTGGCTTCTGGTTGGGGCACATAGTCCTCCAGGGGTGGAAAGGCGTCCAGATCCTGGGCAATCCCTGCTCGCAGAAAAGAATCCACCCACCAAAAGATATTATGAGTGCGGACAGAGCGACGGAGTTTACGCATCCGGCTTCGGCGTTCTTCCTTGCTCATCAAAAAGGCTTGATAGATAGCTCCTGCAACCCCTTCAATATCATAGGGATTCACCAGGAGCGCTCCCCCTTGTAACTGTGCCGCAGCGCCAGCAAATTCACTCAAGATCAGCACTCCATCGTTGTCAATGCTCGACGCACAATACTCTTTGGCCACCAGATTCATTCCATCTTTCAAGGGAGTGATTAAGGCAATGTCTGCAGTTCGATAATAGGCCAGTAATTCGGTACGCTCTAGGCTGCGGAAGATATAGTGAATGGGTACCCAATCCGGTTCGGTGAATTGTCCATTAATTTCGCTGACCAGCCGCTCAATTTCTACCTTCAAATGATGATACTTGGGAAGATCTTCTCGACTGGGCACCACAACCTGTATAAAGGTGACTTTTTTGTGGAGATCAGGAAAACGGATAAGCGCGTTTCGAAAAGCCTCCAGACGATGAGGAATGCCCTTCGTATAATCGAGCCGATCAACTCCTAAAATGAGACACCGATTCTGGAGATCGGCCCGGATAGCTTTTGTGCGCTCGGATACCTCCTGGCTCGATGCATCATTGGCAAAGGCGTTGAAGTCGATACTAATGGGAAAATTCCCTAACCGGACTTCCCGCTTTCCAATCCGGCCGGTCAGCACCTGACCTTTCCCTGAAATCATAACATCACTTCGCAAAGTGCGCACACACTGGACAAAGTTCCGTCGATCCCGTAAGGTTTGAAATCCGATCAGATCATATTCTAATAAGGCATTTAAGAGCTCAAATCGCCAGGGCAGGTTACAGTAAATATCCAGAGGAGGAAAGGGAATATGCAAATAAAAGCCTACGTTAGAAGTCACTCCAAGTGTTCGGAGCTCCTTAGCCACATTCATCAGATGATAATCCTGCACCCAGATGTAATGCTCACCATTCAGGTTGTTCACGATAGCTTGAGCAAATTTCCGATTGACCTGCTGATACGCTTTCCAGTACGCAGGCTTGAAGTTGCAAAGGGTGGGAAAATCATGGAATAGAGGCCAGAGAATTTCATTGGAAAAGCCGTAATAAAACCCATCTCTTTCTTCGGTTGTCAGGGAGACCGGCTTGAGCATATAGCCGGCATTTCTGGTTTCTTTGGCCAGGAGTTCCTCAAAATCGATCGTTTCTTCTTCCTCTTCAGTAGTACCGGGCCATCCGATCCAGATTCCTCCTCGATTCCGCAAGACTGGGGCCAAGGCAGTGACTAAACCACCAGAACCCGATTGTACTTGCCAGCTATTCCCCTCACGTTTGATCACTACGGGTAGTCGATTCGAGATAATAAACAGACGTTTTACCGGGGTCTTCATACTTCACCTCCTCGCCTCCACCTTCTACCGGATGGGATGACAATCTCCAGAGAGACGAGAGTCCACCTCATAGACCATGATTCCTCCCTTCTCTCAAGAGGAAAGGCGGCCGGTATGATCTCTTCTCATGAGAGATGAGCGCAAGCTTGTTTCCACTGCGTCAAAAATTCGAGAAGTTCCTCCGGTGGTTTGAGCCAGAGATCAGCACTCGTAGGACGGAATTCTGGGCGAACCAGTACCCGGAGACCTCTGCGGCCAAGAGCCTGGAATGCATCCTCATCCGTCCGATCATCCCCAAGATAGGCCGCCGCCGGAGATTCTCCCATTTCTGCAAGGATAGTTTGTACCGCAAGACCTTTATCTCTTCCAGGGGCACGGAGTTCAATCCCTCCATCAAATTCATGGAGAGTTAATCCGCTTTCCTGAGCGATGAAAGACCAGTACTGCTGGGCCTGGTCCCGCAGGGTGGTGATCATTTCTTGTGGAAGGCCACGCCAGTGCAACGCCACACAGGCCGGTTTTTGCTCACATCGTTCCGGCCATCCCATGCCTTCCGCCCAGGCTTTAGCCTCCTCAAGTCCCTGCTGAAAACGAGTATCCAAGGGCATCATTTCATAGGTGCTATCCGGTCGTAATCGCTCCCAGCCATGAGACCCCCAGATCTCTGGAGGATGAGCAAGCCCCAAGAGAGGGATAATATCCTGGATCCAGCGGCCAGTGATTAACACTACCCGCGTATGACCTGCCTCGATAAGTGCTTCCAAGATTTCGCGGATCCCTGGATATGGAACAGCCTGATTCCGATCGATGCGGAAAGGGGCGAGCGTTCCATCATAATCAAGAAGCAAGAGGCGTTGCTCTGCTTGCTCTACTTTGGCCAAAAATCTCTCTATCTTCACTGCAGGGTTGAGGATCTGCATGGATGGTCCTATCTATCGATTCATGACCTCAGGGCCTTATCTGCCTGGGCTCAAGACAGCATAGCTCCTGGCATCTGTAACATGCCATTATTCTATTATTGTAGTCAACCGTTTCCTCTCTGTCAAAGTACAGAAGGGGAATCGTTTGGTCGGGAAGAGAAGAATAGAGTAGTCAGAGAGTTGGAGGTTGTCAAATCCATTCTTCTCGGTCTAAGGTGCGATACTGCACAGCTTCAGCGAGATGCTCGACTTCAATAGTGTCACTCTGGGCCAAATCGGCAATAGTTCGCGCCACCTTGATAATCCGATGATAAGCCCGAGCACTAAAACCGAGCCGGTTCATGGCCGTTTCCAGCAGTTCGCGGGCAGAGGGTTGAAGTGGACAGTAGAGTTCAAGATGCTTAGGGAGCATATGCGCATTGCAATAAATCTGTTCATGCCGTAACCGATGTTGCTGCTGGATCCGAGCCTTGTTGACACGTTCCTGAATCTGAGCGGAGGATTCTTCTGCTTCTGGACGGGCCAGCTCACGATAGGGAAGGGGAGGCACTTCAATATGGAGGTCAATCCGATCCAGGAGTGGTCCCGAAATCCGTCCCAGGTATTTTCGCACTTCCAGAGCAGTGCAGGTACAGGTCCGTTGAGGATCGGTACGAAAACCACATGGACAGGGATTCATAGCCGCTACGAGCATAAACCGTGCGGGATAAGTAAGGCTCATAGTCGCACGTGAGATTGTCACCACTCCATCTTCCAAGGGTTGACGGAGCACTTCGAGGACATTGCGCCGAAACTCGGGGAGTTCATCGAGAAACAGTACCCCATTGTGAGCAAGGCTCACCTCGCCCGGAGAAGGAATTTGCCCTCCACCAATCAAACCTGCATCAGACACTGTATGATGTGGAGCCCGAAAAGGGCGATGGACTACGAGAGCATTCGTCTGACTGGTTAACCCCATCACACTGTGAATTTTGGTAGTGACAATAGCTTCTTCGAGCGTCATCGCCGGGAGGATAGAGGGTAATGCCCGGGCCAGCATAGACTTTCCAGAACCCGGAGGGCCCAGAAGAAGGATATTATGCCCCCCTGCTGCGGCTACTTCTAGAGCGCGTTTGGCATGGTGCTGTCCTTTAATCTCGGCAAAATCGATCAGCGAAGATTGCTGCCGACCAAAGAAGCTATCTTCTGAGATCTTAACCGGTGTCATGGTCTCGTGGCCATTGAGGAATTCCACAACCTGAGGGAGGGTAGCGGCTGGATAGATCTGAATCCCCTGCACGACCGCCCCTTCTAACGCATTATCCGCAGGAAGAATCACCCCCGCCATCCCTGCCTCCCGTGCAGCCACCGCAATCGGCAGTGCTCCTCGAATCGGTTTGACCCGTCCATCGAGAGAGAGTTCTCCCAGGATCAAATGATGGGGAAGGCGATCCTCTGCTACCAAACCTACAGCGCGAAGAATGGCAATGGCAATTGGGAGATCAAAGGCGGAACCTTCTTTTTTGACATCCGCAGGTGCCAAATTGACTGTAATCCGGCGCAGGGGAAAAGAAAAACCGGTATTTGTAATGGCCGCCTTGACCCGTTCCCGGCTTTCGCGGATTGAGGCATCAGGGAGTCCTACAGTAGAGAAACTGGGTAATCCAGGGCCAATATCTACCTCGACTTCGACCAGATAAGCTTCAATCCCTAACACCGCACTAGTCAAAATTTTGGAGAGCATAAGCCTATCCTCTTTCCACTTGCCCATCTCACGGTCGCCGCCAGGCTACAGTATCTCTGTAGCCTGAGTAGATTTATGCTATCCCGTTTCCGATATCCTGTCAAGAAAGTGGTGGCGTTTCTCCTGGAAAAATCTTTCTCTCCTCTCCATCGGCTTGCTTTCCAAGTGGCCATGAGGACAGAGGGATTACTCTCCATTGCTCTGCTCAGCTTGATTTTTTCCTTGCATCTTCCTCTCCAGGGGAATATATTATATATTAAAGGTATTTCCGGGTGATTGTGATCAGCCGACTCTTCTTTTTCCTCAGGCTACACCAGTTCTTCCTCTCCGCTCTATCTTGCTGTATATCTTGTGATTCCTGGTCTTGATATTCCTCTTCTCTCATCGTTTCACTTTCTGACCTGCGTTGTGGATCACAATCACCCCTCCTTATTATCCATCCTTTAGGCCCAAGGAGGTAACTATGTGCATCAGGACACTGAAAACGCTATGTATCCTCCTCATTATCCTGTTCTTCGGTGGTTTAACCCCTCTCATCACTCCCGTCTCCTTACTCGGGGCGGAAGTTCCTGCGCCGCTCAAGACTGCCCAAAACGATCAACTCGGCACCTTTTTGGTTGGCCCGAAGGGGATGACTCTCTACATCTTCGATAACGACAAAGAACTAGGGAAAAGTAGCTGTTACGGACGGTGTGCCGAGAATTGGCCTCCCTTTACCCCTCAGCCTGATGATCCGGAGCCTGTAGCTCCACTCAGTGTTATTACACGTGAAGACGGCTCCAAGCAGTATGCCTACAAAGGAAAACCGCTGTATTATTATGTTGAGGATTATACACCGGGTGCTACAGCGGGTCATGGAGTCGGCAACCGATGGTGGGTGGTAAAGCCCTAGAGCCTTTTACAAACCGAGCTTCATCAACACCTTGCGCACAAACGACTGTTTTGTCGTCTCCGAGGCTTGTGGAGCCTCGGTTGTGGATGCTGTGGGTTGTCCCTGGTCAGGCTTTACATAGGCTCCACAAGTCGTACAGACATAGTCACCGGTCGGCCGGCCGTCATCGTAGCACTCTTCCTCAATTTGTGGATGATCACAAGGTGGGTTTCCCTCCGCTTTCCATGCTTTTCGTCTCCGCTGGGCTGTATGCATCTTCATAATACACCTCCACGATCTGGTGTCTATGGGTAGCCCCTCACGAGTCGGAAGCTTTCCAGTAATGGTCAGAGAGAGGTCTTACCCAAGGACTCAATACAAGACTCTAATACACAGTTGCAGGAGTGAATACAGAAAATCTGAATAGATTCTGCTGGGACTGGTGCTCAATGCCGCATACGTATACGAAGAGGAAAGGGAACAGGAGCTTCTATTCGTAGTATATATTCGCGCGCTCCAGCGCGTCAACTCAAAATGTGAGCAGCATCTCTCACCACTTGGTGAGAAAGGAACTCCTGGCCCTGCACCACTTGCTTCGACAGGCTCAGTTCACCAGACTCTGAAGGAGAATAGAGGTTACTATTCCCCTGAACTAGAGAGTGACTTCCTTTTCTTTTTGACAAATTCCCTCTTTTCTGGTATATAACAGACTCATAAAGTGAGTTTGGATGATTTTCTCAATCCCAGAGTAATAGAGGGTATCATCTAGCAGAGCGATAATTTCTCTACTAGGATCTGTGGAAGATTGAGGAAAGACCATGAGAATACTCCGTGATTTCGGTGTTCTGCTCATGTTCATGAGCACCCTGATGGGAGGATGTGCCTCGAATCTAGAATATTCTCAAGACCAGACCCAGGCTCAGGACCACTATCAGCGTGGGGTAAATTACCTGAATGCTGGGGCACCAGAGCTTGCTGTTCAGGAACTTCTTGAAGCGTTAGAGCGTGATAGAGAGAATGCAAGGATCTATAATGCCTTAGGATTAGCCTATCATATGCAAAGGAAGTACCCGTTGGCTGAAGAGCAGTTTCAGCAAGCGATTACCATTGATCCACAATTTTCAGAGGCTCACCTGAATTACTCTGCCCTCCTTATCGCGATGAAACAATGGGATAAAGCAATTATCAGAGCCGAAAATGCTCTGACCAATCCAGCCTATCAAACACCTGAACGAGCCTATCACAATATCGGGTATGCCTATTATCAAAAAGGGCTTCTTACCGTTGCCATATCCTACTTTCAAAAAGCTTTGGCGTATAATCCCAGCTTTCCTTATACAAATTACTACTTGGGACAGATTTATCTGCAACTCCAGAAGTTTCCAGACGCTATTCGCGAGTTTCAGGCTGCTATACAACGTGATCCTACGTATTGGAATGCCTATTACCAGTTGGGATTAGCGTATGACCGCAATGGGGAAAGGCAGAAAGCGGAAGAGATTTTTCAGCGCCTCATGGCCTTGGCTCCGCGCAGTGTATGGGCGCACGAATCTCAAGCCTACCTGGAATCACACCGGTAAGTCGGCTTGAGCTTTCGGGTAAGAATAGTAAACCAGTCTTCGCAAACCAGGCAGGAATTGTGAGAAAATTCAGGCAACCTAAAGGGGAAAAGACGTGGAATCGTTAGGTGAATTTCTGAAAAGAGAACGAGAGTTGCGGAATATAACCCTCGAAGAAATTTCGAGCGCAACCAAAATTAGTATCCGTTTTCTGGAAGCACTGGAACAGGATAAGTATGATCTCTTACCAACTGAAGCTTTTGTGAAGGGCTTTTTACGCTCATATGCCCAGTATATCGGCATTGATCCCGATGAGGTCATTCTCATCTATCAGGAAAATAAAGAACAGCAGGCCGATTCGCTTCGGACAACGAAATCATCTTCTCCTGCCCGGAACTCAGGTTCGAAGATCTTTATGGCTTCTCTTGCTATCCTCTTTTTCCTTACCGGTCTCTTAATCTACTTCTTCTTCCAGATAGATAGCCAGCAAACCGCTCTGAAGAGACAAGGAACTTTTAGTACCGAGGACAAGAGTGGAGCAGCTCCCTCTATCCTTAAGACCCCAACGCCAGATGCTTCTCTGGTCCAGGCCACATCAGCTCAGCAGCAGGTGGCAGAATCGATTCACCACCCCTCAGAAGAAAATATGCCAGACCAAATGTCTCCTCTGGGCGGTACAAATAGAGAAAGAGAAGAGGCCAAGCCACCTTCAACAGAGTATTTTACTTTAACCGCCGCTGCAGAGTCAGATACATGGCTGCGAATCACTATTGATGAGAAGGAGCAACATGACTTACTTCTCCGTTCAGGAAAAACAGCAAACTGGCAAGCCAAAGAGAAGATCGTTCTTACGGTAGGAAATGTGAGAGGCACTCGCCTCGATCTGAATGGCAAAGAAATTCCTCTTCCAGCCACCACGCGGAATGTCTTAAAAGATTATGTAATTACGCGAGAGACGGTGCCTTAGTTACCCAAAGCAGGGAATCCACTTCACCGATTTTCTCGAGGCGGTTGGAGGGCTTGAAGTTTTGTAGCCAAGCTATAGAGAGAAGGATTGCTCCTGACAAATTAGAAGAAAAATCCCTCAAAAAAATACTACAATCTGCCGATATAGTACTGGAAGAATCAAAATTAATGAGACCTGGCTCTCCTTATCCTCTTTTCTGTTCGTTAGAGAGCGAACTAGAGAGGTCATTTGGATATGACGAATTCCATGCTCCCTGTGCATGATCCATGCCTTCATGGACCGGAAAAACTCTTTGGTATATTTGGGTACCCGATTGCCCACTCTCTCTCACCGTTGATGCATAACACCGCATTTCGCCATCTCGGTTTGCCCTATTTATATCTCCCTTTCTCAGTTCATCCCCAGCAACTTGCAGAAGCTGTGCATGGAGTACGCGCTTTGGGGATTCAAGGGATTAATGTGACTATTCCCCATAAGGAAGCCATGACCTTACTCGTGGATCGTCTTACCCCAGAAGCACAGATAATTGGGGCGATAAATACGGTCCTGGCCGATGGAAAAACTTTGATTGGTCATAATACCGATGGAACAGGATTTCTAACTGCTCTGGAACAAGAAGCCCATTATACAGTAGCTGGGAAAACGATGCTCCTCTTGGGAGCAGGGGGCTCAGCAAAGGCAATTGCCGTTCAGCTTGCTCTGGCTGGTATCCATAAAATCATTCTCGCCAATCGTACCAGAGTCCGTGCAGAGATGTTAGCAACTCATCTCCACACTTATACTCCTGTGCCATCCTGTGAAGTGATCCCGTTCGACCAATCTGCTTTAGCCACAGCCATGCAGGAAGTAGACCTCATCGTCAATGCCACTGCGGTCGGTTTGGAAAGCAAGGAAGCATTACCCTTGCCCGTCGAACAACTCTCTTCTCGGCATCTCGTCTGTGATATTGTATATCGTCCCTTACTCACCCCTCTACTTCGGGCAGCCCAGCAGCGTGGAGCGCGGGTACTTGATGGATTGGAAATGCTTATCTACCAGGGTGCATTAGCTTTTCAATACTGGATCGATTCTCCCTTTCCAGTACCTCTTGCACGAAAAGCCTTGCATCACACGTTGACCCTCCAAAGCAGATGATAGCATTACGATACGACGAGAAGAACTCAGTAAGGAAAGATTATTATGGCAGAACGACTCGGTGAGTTGCTGGTACGAGACGGCCTGATTAGTCGTGAACAACTTGATCAGGCTCTAGAACATCAAAAGAATCAGGGAGGCCGGCTCAACTCTATTTTGGTCAAGCTCGGTTTTCTGAAGGAAGATGAGATAGTGCAATTCCTCAGCAAACAATATGGAGTGCCCTTTATTGACCTCTCTGCTATAGAAATTGCTCCTCCTGTGATTCAGCTTATTCCAAGCAAAATTGTTCAAAAGCATCTGGTAATACCGGTAAACCGGGTCGGGAGTAAGCTGACCGTGGCAATGGTTGATCCATTTAATGTCGCAGCGATTGATGATATTACTTTTCTGACCGGATACCATGTGGAGATCATGATTGCCTCGGAATCTTCGATCCGGAAAGCGATCGATCAGTATTACGATGCGGCAGAGACATTGCGGGATGTTATGGATTCTCTTCCAGAAGAGCATATGGAGCTGCTCGAAGAAGAAGAAGAGATCTCGGCTACCGAATTGCAAAAAGCCTCCGAAGATGCCCCAGTAATCAAATTAGTCAATGTTCTGCTCGCGGATGCTATTCGGAAAAGAGCGAGCGATATTCACATCGAGCCCTATGAGAAGAGTTTTCGTATTCGTTTCCGTATTGACGGTACACTCTATGAGGTAATGCAACCTCCCATGCGTCTCAAGCAAGCGATCACCTCTCGGATCAAAATTATGAGCGAACTCGACATCTCCGAACGGCGTCTTCCGCAAGATGGTCGGATGAAAGTCAAGCTGAAGGACAAAGAAGTAGATTTCCGAGTCTCCACGCTTCCGACCCTTTTCGGTGAGAAAGTCGTTATGCGTTTGCTCGATAAATCCAATCTGATGCTCGATATGACCAAACTGGGATTTGAACCCAAACAATTAGCAGATTTTGAGAAAGCCATCCAAAGCCCCTATGGTATGGTTCTGGTAACCGGTCCAACCGGAAGCGGAAAAACGACGACGCTCTATTCGGCTCTGGATCTCCTCAACAAACCAGATATCAATATTATGACTGCCGAAGATCCGGTTGAATTCAATATTCGAGGAATCAATCAGGTACAGATGCGGGAAAGTATTGGCTTGAATTTTGCCGCTGCACTTCGCTCGTTTCTCCGCCAGGACCCAGATATTATCATGGTGGGAGAAATCCGAGACTATGAAACCGCTGAAATCGCGGTGAAGGCAGCCTTAACCGGTCACTTGGTGCTGAGCACCTTGCATACCAATGATGCGCCCAGCACGATCAACCGTCTGCTCAATATGGGTGTGGAACCCTTTCTGGTCGCTTCCTCTGTAATCCTTATTGTCGCTCAACGCTTAGCCAGACGGGTCTGTCCGGAGTGTAAAGAGGCAATCAAAATACCAGAGAAAGTATTGCGTGAGAGCGGCTTTACTGAGGAAGAAGTCGCGGCCGGTATCACCTGTTATCGAGGGAAGGGATGCGATAACTGTAATAAAACTGGCTATAGAGGACGAGTCGCTTTGTACGAAGTCCTTCCTGTGGGGGACGAAATCAAGGAATTGATTTTGCAAGGAGCGACGAATCTGGAGATTAAGCGAGAAGCTATCCGTTCAGGCATGACCACCCTCCGACGGAGTGGATTAAAAAAGTTACAAGAAGGGGTCACTAGCCTCGAGGAAGTCCTCGATGTAACCATGGCAGATTAAGAGGTGAAGGAGATGGCAACTTTTGTCTGGTCAGGGAAAACAGCGGAAGGAGTGGTACAGAATGGAGAGTTAGAGGCTCCCAATCGGGGGAGTGCTATGGCTCAGCTCCGGCGTCGCCGTATTAACGTGATCTCGCTCAAACCGAAACCACGCGAGATCACTATCCCTGGACTGGGCTCCAGAGTTACGGAAAAAGAGATTGTCATCTTTACCCGTCAGTTTGCCACCATGATCGATGCAGGGCTTCCACTGGTGCAGTGTCTCGATATTCTTGCCAAGCAGACGGAAAACAAAACCTTTGCCAAAACTATTGGCCAAATTAAACGGGATGTAGAGAGTGGGGATACCTTTGCCGATGCTCTCCGGAAGCATCCTCGCATCTTTGATGAGCTCTATGTCAATATGGTGGAGGCAGGAGAGGTAGGAGGAATCCTCGACACGATCCTCAATCGACTCGCTGGTTATATGGAGAAGGCCCTTGCCCTTAAAGGCGAGGTCAAGTCTGCTATGGTCTACCCCACGGCCATTGTGTTTGTCGCTATTTCGGTTATTATCTTTCTGATGATCTTTGTCATCCCGGTTTTTGCCCAGATGTTTGAAGATTTTGGTGGCACCCTCCCCGGGCCGACCCGTCTGATCATCTTCTTGAGTGATTTCACCAAACAGTATGTGCTTCATTTTATTGCCGCGGTTATCCTCTTCATTTTTGCTTTTAAACGGTTTTATCGGACTGAAAAAGGCCGAAAAATGGTTGATGCCTTTATGCTTAAGACTCCGATCTTTGGTCCGCTGATTCAAAAAGTGGCTGTGGCCAAATTTACCCGTACCCTGAGTACGCTGATTAGCAGTGGGGTACCGATCATTGATGCTCTCACTATCACCGCCCGGACAGCCGGAAATAAAGTAGTAGAAGAGGCGGTGCTCTCTACGATCGATAGCATCAAGGAAGGGGAAACAATTACTGCTCCCCTTTCGCAGAAGCAAGTCTTCCCTCCCATGGTCGTGCAAATGATTGAGATTGGGGAGACCACCGGGGCGCTGGATGCCATGCTGACCAAAATTGCGGACTTTTATGATCAGGAAGTGGAACAGGCTGTAGCGGCCTTAACCTCGCTGCTTGAGCCAGCCCTGATGGTGTTTTTGGGAGTAACCGTGGGTTTCATGATCGTGGCCATGTATCTCCCCATTTTTAAACTGGCTGGTGTGGTCACTGGTGGCTGAGCAAGGAGCAAGAACCGTGACATGGATTGGTATCTGATTCCAAAACAATTGGGCATTCCATCACGAGAAGAGACGGTATCCGGCAACTTCCTGCTCAAAGTCAAAGCGTTGATGATTTTGCGGCTGGTGGTGATAACGCTTTTCTGGATACTGATCGTCCTCTTTCAAACTCGTGATCCCTACTTTCTCTCCTTTTTTCCGGTGACGTGGCCAGTCGTTGGAGCCTACCTGGCTACCCTGATTTACAGCTTACTGCTTCCCCACATCCACAACTTGCGGGCTTTTTGTTTTCTCCAGATTCTCGGTGACCTCCTTCTGGAAACGGGTATCCTCTATGTCAGCGGGGGAATTGAGGGAAGTTTTTCTTTCCTCTATATCCTGTCCATTATCACCGCTAGTATTATCCTGCAGCGGTCAGGGAGTTACACTATTGCTCTGCTGGCCAGCTTGATTTATGTCCTGTTTGCTAGCCTGGAATTCTATGGAATAATCACTCCGATCCAATTTTTCTGGCAGGAGAGTATCCCCTATCAACAAAGTTACGTCTTTTATACGGTAGTGCTGAATATTACAGCTTTTTTTCTGGTAGCTTTTCTCAGTGATCATCTGTCGGAAAGCCTGCGGAAGACAGGGAAAGCTCTGGAAAAGAAGAGTGCAGACCTTGCCAAGCTCCAATCCTTTCATGAAAATCTTGTGCAGAGTATGAATAGTGGACTACTCACGGCAGAGACAGATGGACGGATCGTTTCTCTCAATAGAGCTGCTGAACAGATTACCGGATTTTCCCTCGCAGAAGTGGTGGGAAAATCCTGCTATGACTTTTTCCAGTTCCCTACTTTACTGGAAGTCTGTAGCCATCCCGAACGTCTTCAGGAGAATCTCTATCGTTGTGAAGGACACTTCACCAAACGTAATGGGGAGGAAATTTTTTTGGGCTTAAGTATCTCCCCTTTTCGTGATGACAAAGGCCAGCTCCGGGGATTGATCTTTATCTTTCAGGACGTAACCAAAATTAAAGAGATGGAAGCCCGCATGCGCCGGACAGAGACATTGGCCGCTTTAGGACGGCTCTCTGCAGCCATTGCCCATGAAATCCGTAATCCACTCGCTTCGATCAGTGGATCAATTCAGATGCTCCGGGATGAATTGGATCTCAGCGAGACAAATCAAAGGCTTATGAATATTGTACTGCGAGAAACGGATCGATTAAATACGATCATCACCGAATTTTTAGCTTATGCTCGCCCTAAACCACCCATGTTAAAAGAGAGTGACGTCAATGAACTAGTCGAAGAAACGCTTACCCTGCTCCAGCAGAGTAAGGATCTGATACCCAATACCGCACAGCACCCCATCACGATACAGACCGATTTAGACTGTCCCCATATGGTCTTCGTCGATGCGGAAGAAATCAAACAGATTCTATGGAATCTCTGCATCAATGCCTTTCAAGCCATGCCTCACGGTGGAAAACTGACCGTCACCACCCGACTCAGCCCTACGGAGACAATACTCGCTTTACGTCCTTTCTTTCGAGATCCCTCTCTTCCTCCCTGGACCTTGAAAATCGAAGTACAGGATACAGGTAGTGGGATTCCTCCCGAGATACGGGAACGGATTTTCGATCCCTTCTTTACGACCAAAGAGCGTGGAACCGGTTTGGGTCTGGCCATAGTCTTTCGGATAGTTGAGCGCTATCGAGGGATGATCGAGGTGCAGAGCGCGGTTGACCGAGGAACCTGTATGCAAGTCTACCTGCCGGTCGCGCTGGAAAGCGGAAAAGTCGAAGGGGGAAGTATCGTATGAATGCAGGAGAAAAGCCGGTCAGCAAGGTGTTGGTTGTTGATGACGAAAAAGGGATGCGTGAATTTCTCTCGATCCTGCTCGAAAAAGAAGGTCATGAGACATTCGAAGCCTCCAGTGGTCAAGAGGCGATCGACCGTTTAAGAGAAATCGATTTTGATTTAATAATCACAGATATAAAGATGGCCCATGTCGATGGTCTACAAGTCCTGGAAGCCGTACATGAACTTTGCCCTCACACGCCAGTGATTATGATAACCGCTTTTGCTTCAACAGAGACTGCGGTAGAGGCGATGAAGAAAGGGGCGTACGATTATATTATTAAACCCTTTAAGATTGATGAGATGAAACTCATTATCAACAATGCGCTGAAAAAGCGCCATCTGGAGCGAGAGAATCAATATCTCAAGCGTAAACTGGCGGAAAAAGATCAGCCTCCTCTGCTGATTGGTCGGGGGCCTCAGATGACCAAGTTATTTGATCTGATCCAGAAGGTGACTGATGAAAAAAGCACGGTGTTGATCACCGGGGAAAGTGGTACCGGAAAAGAACTGGTGGCTCGGGCTATTCATATGCAAAGTAGCCGGTGTCATAAACCCTTCTTGACGGTGAACTGTGGGGCTTTGCCGGAACAGTTACTGGAAAGTGAGCTCTTTGGACATCAGAAAGGCGCATTTACTGGGGCTATTTCCAACAAAATAGGTCTCCTGGAAGCGGCTCATGGTGGCACATTTTTCTTCGATGAAATCGGAGAAATGCCACTGGCTCTTCAGGTGAAACTTCTGAGAGTACTGCAAGAAAAAGAATTCAAACGGATTGGAGGAACCCAAAATATTAAGGTTGATATTCGCATCCTGGCCGCAACCAACCGCAATCTGAAACAAGCTGTAGAAGAGGGGCACTTCCGTGAAGATCTCTTCTATCGCCTGAACGTGATCCTCATCGAAGTCCCACCATTGCGTAAACGACGAGAAGATATTCCTTTGTTGGTTGATCATTTTATCCAGAAATACAGTCAGGAACGCCAACGTCAACCTAAACGGATTTCCCCTCAGGTAATGGAACTGTTCGACTCTTATCCCTGGCCTGGCAATGTGCGTGAGTTGGAGAATGTGATCGAAAGAGCAATGATTCTCGAATCGGGTGATACAATTACTCCGGCCAGCCTTCCTGAACATATTCGCGAAGGAACACCTTTAGAGGTGCGGAAAAGAGGGGATTTTCCGCAAACTGGTATTGATCTGAAAAAGGTACTCGATGACATTGAACGGGATTTCCTGCTCAAGGCTCTTGCTAAGGAACAGGGGAGAATTAAAAGAGCCGCGCGATTGCTAAATCTGAGTTTCCGATCTATGCGCTATCTCATCAAAAAGCATGATATTCGGAATATTAAGCCAGAGTGAAAATTTTCTCTCCGCTATTTCCCATTTTCATGGATAATATGGTATTACACAGTATACACACTCTCTCCCTGGAGAGTGACTTGACCACTACCTCCTTCAATCGACAATTGACCCGGGCACACGATGTTCGTGTGCTTGGGATCTCTCGACAAAGTTTTTCCTTTGGGTTTTCAGACTTTCTGTCCGATTATCCTGCCAACTCAATAAGGTGTCCCAAACGACTCTCTATATCTTTTTAGCCTTCTTTGTGTCCGCATTTCTGAAGGGAATTACTGGTTTAGGATTCTCTACTATTTGCCTGGGGATTTTGGCAAGCTTTGTAGACCTAAAAACCACGATCCCTTTAGTTATCATTCCCTCTCTGTCCAGTAATATTCTGGTCATGATTGATGCCAGGAAATTCACAAAAGCGGTCCGGCGTTTCTGGCCTATATATCTCGGTGTGATGCCAGGATTAGTAATCGGTTTGTGGATATTGGGTACAGTAGAGAGTACTTTGGCCAGGGGAGTTCTTGGATTGGTCTTATTTGCCTATGGTCTCTGGGGGCTATGGAACGCCGAGTTTGTCCTCCCTGAGTTTTTGGAACTCTGGTTATCTGGTCCAGTAGGTTTTATAACCGGGATCATTAACGGAATTACCGGATCACAGGTGATGCCTGTCCTGCCCTATCTCCTCTCCTTGGATTTGGAGAAGAATACTTTTGTCCAGGCAATCAATATCTCTTTCACTATCTCCAGTCTTATAATGCTCGCCGGATTAGGCCAACTGGGGCTTTTGAGCTGGAAAATTCTGGGTCTGTCTTTTCTCGGAATTCTTCCAGTCGCTTTTGGGATCTGGTTGGGTAGCCGTCTGCGCAGAACTTTATCGGAAAGGAAGTTTAAGAAAATGGTTCTGCTCTTGTTGGTTATCCTCGGATTGAATTTGGTCGTTCGTACCTATCAGTAGCTCAATCGCCAGCTACTGTCATACTTGACTCACATCCTGCTTTGCGCTATGGTGTCAGATAGTCTGCCATATAACTAATAGCTAGTGCGGATTTACAGGTTTTTTCTGTCTACTAACCACTAGTCACTATCTACTACCAACGGTGCTCTCTCTGGGCAAGGAGTGAAGTATGGATAAGAAAGCAATGTTTATAACAGGTCTTATCATCACTATACTCCTGTGCATCTCTGGCGTAGAGCTCGACCAAACTCTCGCCACAAACTCCCAGGAAGTAAGCCAGGGATGGGCTCATCAGGAAAGCCAGCACCAATCTGCAGAGCAGATTCGTGCCGTGGCTACGGTAGGTATTCAATCGTTAGCTGAGGTAATTGAGGCGGTAGCCGACAAAAAAATCATCTATATTGGAGAATCACATGACCAGTTTGCTCATCATCTGGTTCAACTGGAAATCATTAAAGGGCTCCATATCAGACAGAAAAAGCTGGCTATCGGGATGGAGATGTTTCAGCGGCCGTTTCAGCAGGTACTCGATACGTATATCGCAGGAGAGATCTCAGAACGAGAGTTCTTAAAAAAGTCAGAATATTTCCGCCGATGGGGTTTTGATTATCATCTTTATAAACCGATTATTGATTTTGCTCGATCCGAAAAGATACCGATTGTGGCATTGAATATTCAGCAGGAAATAGTTCGAAGGGTAGCCAGAGAAGGTCTGGAGGCTCTTTCCGAAGCGGACAAGCAAAGTATTCCTCCGCACATGGATTTCTCTGATACCGCCTACCGTGAGCGATTGAAAGAGACTTTTCGCCAGCATCCTGGCTTTGAGGCGCGGAATTTTGAATTCTTTTACCAAGCCCAAGTCCTCTGGGATGAAGCGATGGCGTACTCGGTAGCGGAGTTTTTCCAAAAACATCCGATGTCCCAAATGGTGGTGCTGGCTGGGAGTGGGCATCTCGCCTATGGATCAGGTATTCCGAAACGTACTTTCCGGCATACCGGCTATGAGTATGCCATTATTCTCAACGATGCTGAGATGCAGCGGGAGATTGCGCATTATATCGTTTTTCCAAAAGCAGTGGAGAGTATTTCTGCTCCAAAGTTGATGGTGTTTCTCGATGAAGAACAAGAAAAGGTCACTATCAGAGGATTCCCACAGGATAGTGTTGCGCAAAAAGCTGGTCTCCAGGTCGGGGATGTCATTATTGCCCTGGACGGCGTCCAGATTAAAAGCATCGAAGATGTACGGATAGATCTTCTCTATCGGAAAAAAGGAGAAGCAGTAAAAGTCAAAGCCTTACGGAAAGAAGCGGAAATAGAGTTTGAGGTAACCCTGTAATTGACTATCACTCCTTTGCCGTAAGAGCAGCTACAATGGCATCAATGGCTCGAATCCCTCGTAGACGTGCCTTTTCTGGGGAGAGTGAAGCAAAGGGAAAAGGCACGCTGATAATCCGGAGATCGGGTAGACCAAGCAGAGCAGCCTTTTCTACCCCGGCATTGACAAACCCTTCGGTACAGATCGTGACGGTAGGAATCCCTCGCTGCTCTAAAGCCACCATGTCGTGCACACTACACGACACACATGACCCTCAATCTCCGATGGCCGTAATGACGGCATCACAGTCGTCGAGTAAATCCAGTACAGCAGGGTCTGCCGGTTTGGTATAGGTCTTCTTTTTTACCAGGTGTGTCTGACATCCAAAACGTTGTTCAAGCTCTTCTCGTATCGCCAGTAACAGGTATTCACTGTTATGTTTGATGTTGTCGAGAAGCCCGATACGTTTTCCAGTAAGCTGAGGGAGGCGATCCGCAGCGGGGACAAACTCTGGAAATCCTTCAGCACCAGGATCGAGTAAAATAAGTTGTTCCATGTTTTCCTCCTTTATTCTTCGATAGCCACGGTAACAGATGGAGTGGCCCAGCCGGGCAGAAATGCGGAGTGCCGTCCGTTTCCTCCAGCGACCACCACCGTAATCTCACTTGGACGGCGAACTAGAGGCACCATTTCCTCATCGAGCTCTCGGTTGATCCAGCGAGGCCAGAAGTTCCGCCACACTTCTCGCCCATAGAGTCCTCCGAGTTTGAGAAGCCTCACCGGCTTCCGGGCTTTATCGTAGAGAAATTCCTTCACATGTTGTTTGCTCCATTGCTCTCGTGCAATGGTTTCGGCATGACTTGGACACAGCACCACCATGACCTCTCCCTGAGCATAAAACATATTTTTACCCAGCGTCGCCATCGTATCGGCGATGGTGTAACAGAGATCCCAGGCGTTGGTACTGGCTTGATTGTTGATATTATGAGGCGCTTCACAACCAAAGACGGTCACTGTACTCTGCTCTCTCCGGAAGCCACGTTCGACATGAAGAGGTTCCCAGGGGCTCTCTTCCTCGTTTTCGGCGATGCAGTAAGTATATTTGCCGGGATGGCCCAACGTTGACTTATCCGTTACCCCTGGAATAGCCCGTCCAATATTAGTCAGAATAAGCTTAACTGCCCGACCGATGGTGGCATTAGCCCGCCATCCTTGCCCAAAAACATTCGCGCCACTATTGAGGTCAAGAGCATGACGAATTGGTCCATTGATCACGAGCAAGGGGGTTGCCAGGTGGGTAGAGGATTGAATTCTATTCAGATTGAGAGCCGGATCGGTCATGGCCCGGACTGCTGCAATGACTACCGGCAGATAACTGGGGAGACATCCAGCAAGCACACTATTAATCGCAATCTTTTCCACCGTGGCTTCAGCCCAGGAGGGAGGAATCTTCGCCACCACCGTTTCCCGGGATAATGTCGTGCCGCTCAACATCGCTTCCACTCGTTCTGGAGTAGGTGGAATGACAGGGAGGCCATCAGTCCAGCCCTGTTTATAGCAGAATTCAATAGGATCAGTGGAGATCTCCACTGCATGTCTGGTTGCTAACGCCATAGCGCCATCCTTTATTCTTATTCCACAATGCCACACCAATCTACAATAAAGCCGGCAATGACCTTCGTTGCTTCCAGCAAAGTAGGAAGTTCCAGATACTCATCAACCCCATGAGAGTTTGCTCCACGGGCTCCATAACAGGTAGCAGGGATACCGTAGTATAAGAGAAAAAATCGAGTATCAGTCGTTCCAGTTAAAGCCAAAGGGGCGAGAGACTCCCCTAAGACCTGCTGATGTGCAGTATTCAACACCTGCATAACCGGAGAATCTTCAAAATTGCCTGTTGTCCCTTCGGCATGAAAACCAAAAAAGGTGATATCGGGAGGGTTTTCTCTGAGCCAGGGATCACGAGAGGCAGCTTCCAGGAGATGGGCTCGTACCATTTTTTTGGCTTCTTCCACCGCCATATCGGGATAAAATCCCATCCGAAACTCCAGAACACACTCGGAGGGAACTGTGGAATTCCAGTCACCAGCCTGGATGATTCCCGGGTTAAAATTGATCGGCCACTCTACTTCCTGGAAAGCCGGATGTTTTTGCCTGTTCAGCCGGGCTTCTAGTTCACGCATCGCTTGAATCAAAACAAAAGTCTTCTCAATCGCATTAATGGCCTGATTGGCTCCACTGACATGCGCTGCTCTCCCGCGGACCTTGAGACGGCCCCACAGAACCCCGACCTGGGCTAGGAGAGCTTTTCCGTAAAGCGGTTCTGGAATCAGACAACCATCTCCCACAAAACCGCGATCTAAACAGGCCAGTGTTCCATTGCCGGTACACTCCTCCTCGATAACCGACTGAAGGATCACTTCCCCCTTTAACCGGACACCGGCGGTCTGGAGAGCCTTGATCGCGTACACCATAGCACTTATACCTGATTTCATATCACAGGCGCCTCGTCCATACATCCGCTCTCCGACAATCTGGGCTCCCCAGGGATCATAACTCCAATGAGAAATCGGCTCTGGACTGACCACATCCACATGCCCATTCACAACGAGCGATCGTCCTCCAGCTCCTGTGGTCCGCCATATCCCCACTACATTTGGTCGATCACGATAACTCCACTCCGGAGGAGAAAAGCCCCTTAGACGTGAGAGGGCGCCAACATCGAGCTCAAAGGTATGCACCTCAAGCTTCATGTCACGGAAGGTAGCTTGCATAAGGCGCTGGATCCCCGCTTCATGCCCCAGGGTACTCGGTTCACGTACCAGAGTCTGTAAAAAGGATATCTGCTCAGACCAGGTGTCTTCTATCTCTTGCCATACCCTCTGTTTTGTGGCATCTACCGCAGCTCTCCTCATTCGTCTCTCCCCTCTCCTACTCGTGGAGGAATGATAGGAACAGCCACTGTGGAATGGCGATAATCAGCACCGAAACGTTCACTTACTTCTTCGAAGTCTTCGATAAATTGGGAAATAACTGACAACACATCTTCCATATTGCTCTTGGAAAAGGTTACGGTATTCCCTTTTTCCTGTTGGAGTTTATGTGCCAGAAAACAGCAGGCTACCTTAACATTGGTCAAACGTTTAGTCAAATAAGGAAAAACTTCTACCATAGTTTGTTTCCGTTCCATTAGCGCTTATTTCCTCCTGTAGGGTACTCGACAATTTCAATACACCGTAGTGCTTGCAGAGAAGACAGAGAGGAACAAAGCTCTAGTAAATTCATCCTGAAAAAATCCTCTGCGCTCTCAGCATTTTGAATAATTCATTCCACGCAGATGTGGCACTGTCAATGAGCAACTCCACAAAAAGACGTTGAGTGCTGAGTCTTCACCATAAGGGGAAAGAAGGAGTTTATTCTGAAAGGTCATATATCCTCACCATATCTGTACGTTAGAAAATAAAAGATGGGTTTGTATTCTACAGCAACCTCTACAGAAACGCAAGCGAGATTCAGAAGAGGAAAGTGTCTCAATCAGGTGACAGAAAAGAATCATAATGGAAATGCTAGACCATCTGTCTCTATAGGCAAGTGCATAGGATTTTATCAAGGTTGGGAGCTCGCTTCGCCAACACCACGACCCGTTCGGTTAGACAAGCCGTCATTACCTGAAGCTTCAGCCAGCTCAGATCTTGGCACTAAAGACAGATACAGCAGGTCAACTGACGGAAGCGTGTGGGAGTCGAACCCACCCTGGAGGTGATTAGCCCCCAACACTGGATTTGAAGTCCAGGCGGCACACCAGCACCGATACGCTTCCCCACGTTTGGTCAAAGAGTTAGAAAGGAATACTCTGGCAAGACAGCATACTGTAATCACTTTAGAACAAAGTGGATCAGCAAGGTGGCAATCTTTTGCAAGGTTACGTTCACATGAACACCTCATGCTCAAGGCAAAAGCAAAGTAGTGCTCTGTTACGTAAGTTCTGACGAGTTGTCCTGCTGAGCCGAAGGCGAAGCATCTCGCTTTTGAGATGCTTCGCAGAGTTTATTCCTTCGCGCTGCTCAGAGCCTGTCCTGAGTAAAACGAAGGAACAAGCTCTGAGTGAAACGAAGGACTCAGCAGGACAATTCAAAACTAAGTGAACAGAGCAGTAGAAGACCAGCTTGACACGATATCTTACTGTGGGCAGGTGTGATTGTCAAGTATACATGAGGGATAAATTTTACCAGAGCCTCGCTCACGAAGGAGATTGAATTGCTTTTAATGTCGCCTTCACTCGGCTATTATAGAATGCTTTTAACACTCTTTCTACAGCAGGATATTTCGCAATGACCTCTTCCAAATCTTGTTTGGAAAGTTCCAGGATTTCCGTCTCCTCGGCGGTCTTGATGGTTGCTGTGCGGGGTTTTCCAGTGAGAAAAGACATTTCTCCAAAAAATTCCCCCTCTTTGAGAGTCGCCAGCAGAATCTCTTTCCCATCGGGTTCTCGACGAATCACCTGCACAGATCCGCTACTAATCACAAACAGAGAGATACTCGGATCCCCTTGTTTGACTACTATGGAATCTTGGGGAAAATTATGCACGATCATTTTGCTGACCACTTCAGCAAATTCATCTGGAGAGAGATCAGAGAAGAGAGGAGTACGTTCTCGTTTTTTTTGATCCCCCTCCGATGAAGTTTGAGGATGAATTCCTACTATTGCTTCCGGAGGAATGCCTTGTTGAGCATAAAGTTCTGCAAGTTGCTTATAGGCATCAGTGAAGGAAGGATCAAGACGGACGATAATCTTATAAGCCGCAATCGCTTTAATCAGATCTCCTCTTTCCACGTAATAATTGGCCACGAGCTTATACTCGGCAATTGCTTCCGCCTTTTTACCTGTGCGCACATAGAGATCCGCAATTTTGTGGTGCAACCGGATGTCATTAGGAGCGAGCTCGAGTAACTTTTGAAACTCAACCAGAGCCTTATCCCAGCGTTGCTTTTGCATATACTTTAAGGCTCGGTTCTGGAGTTTCTCTTTGCTCTCACCTCTTCCAAAAAGTCCACCCAAAGATAGCATCGTCTCTTCCTTTTTCTTCAATACTTGACCTCGTTCGTCTTAATTCTGCTGTGACAATGAGACGAGGCTTCTTTATAATCTGCTCCTTCTCCTCTTATCGTTATCTTGCCCAAAATTCTTTAGAAAGTCAATGATTTTTCCATCGAGTAAACTTTTCTGCATAGAACCGCACGGTATAAGCCTTTCCATCGGTCACAATTTCAATAGCTCCCCGCTCATCTGTACGGAAAATCTTACTTCTCAGTGTTCGATAACGGGAGAGTATCTGAGAATCGGGAAGCCCATACCAGTTGGACGCCCCCACAGAGAAAATAGCTGCTTCAGGGTGAACAAATCGCAGAAAGTCTTCACTACTGGAGGTACGACTCCCGTGATGAGGTGCCTTGAGAAAAGTAGCCCGTAGTTTTGCTCCATAAGCTTTGACTAGAGCATGTTCTCCTTCTATTTCCAGGTCACCGGTAAAGAGAAAACCAATTTCTCCATACTGAATGACCAGCACGAGAGAACGATTATTGAGGAAGTGTTCATCTGCTGGAGGATACAGCGTGGCCAGTCTTGCCGTGAATTCAGCAGATGGATGGAGTACCTGCACCCTCACCCCTCCAAAATCGTCCGGAGAAAAATGCTGAGGCTCTTCCACTCGACGATAAATACCGAGTGTTTCTGCTCGTGCGCGCAGAGCCTCATACTGTGGGATAGATGCCGGGGATCCATTATCCCAAAATTGCTTTACTGTAAAGGTATCCAAGATAAATCCTAATCCCTTGTAATGATCTGCATGAGGATGACTCACCACCACGGTGTCGATCTTTCGGAGTCCTTTCTTCCATAAAAAGGGAGCCACCACCGCTTCTCCAAAATCAAAGTCATCACTAAATGAACCACCGCCATCGATAAGCATCGTAGTGCCATTCGGAAATTCTACAAGTGTGGCTTCGCTTTGTCCAACATCGAGAAAGGTCACTCGAAGTGTTCCCTGATGGCTATAGTAACCCTTTCCATCCCAGATGATACAGATAAGCAAGCCACTTATCATGCACAAAATCTTCCATCCTATCCTCTTTCTTTCTCTTATCACCCAGGGAGTCAAAAAGAGGGTGGCATAGAAAACAATCATGGTGAAGATACGCGGACCGGGAACGCGTAGAGAAGCCCAGGGGAGGTCAGCAAAAAATCGTATAATCGCATCTACCCCCCAGAGTGCCTGGGAAGTTAACCAGAAAAGGGGAGAACTCACCAGAGGGATCAATAGAGCCAGGAGAGAGGAGAGCAAACCAAGAGGCAGCACGATCGACATCAGCGGCACAACCAAAAAGTTGGCCAGCGGGGCATAAGGGGTAATTTGATGAAAATGCCACCAGATGAGAGGCAAGGTCGCAAGGGTCGTAAAGAGGGTCAACACTCCGTATACTCCACATTTTCTTCTTAGACGCTTTCGGAAAGGAAAGGGGGTTTCCGGTGCGGGAAGAGGAGAGAGTCTCTCGATCTGTTGGAGAATAAAAATGATACTCCCTACCGCGAGAAAAGAAAGTTGAAAACTCACTGCAAAAAGGGCATAGGGATTCCAGCATAAGATTACCAGTCCCGCCAAGGCAAGGGTGTTATAAAGATCTTTTTCTCTTTCGAGCATTAAGGCGACCAGATAAACCACCACCATAATAGTGGCCCGTACAGTGGAGACCCTCCCTCCGACCAGATAGGCGTAGGCAAGCAACAGAGGAATGGTGCAGCAGGCAGCGATCCGAGAGGGACGAAAAGGGAGATATTTATACCAGCCCAGGGGAAAGGACAGCAGAGCCCATATCCATCGTACCACCCAAAAAGTACTCAGAGCCAGAAAGCCAATATGGAGACCGGAAATGGCTAGGAGATGAGCGGTCCCGGAACGCCGAAATGCTTCCTGAACTTCCGGCGAAATCCCTCCTCTTTCTCCCAAGATCATTCCCTGGAGAAGTGTTCCAAACGGGTGAGGAATAGATGCTGTGATGAGGGTATTCATTTGGGTGCGTAGACGATAGAGCCGAGAAGCGGGGGAGGAAATAGTAGCCGGAGCAAGCAGGGTAATACGAGACCAGCGGCTTACTCCACCGATAACGTAAATGCCTTCTCCACGCAGAAAGAGGGCATAGTCGAAGGCTCCCGGATTCCAGAACCAGCGCGGAGCACGGAGTCGCAGCTTCCGGACCAGAATGGTATCTCTATACGAGAGGGAGCCTCCAAGCTCATAGACAGTGATCCGTACCTTGCCGGTAACTGCAATACGTTGCCCTTTTTGATAGAGCGAGGTGGCCTCCAGAAAGAGTCTTACTCGGTTCGTAAGATATTCGGGAGGGGTATACAATACCCCTTCCACATCGACTCTTTCGGCAGAGAGATACCGGGAAATATGATTGGCTGGTAACAGAAGCGGAGGAAGATGAAAATAGAGAGGAGCAAAGAGCAAAATAGACAGACAGGGGAGATAGACTCGCCAGGCTTTCAAAGAAGGGTGTAAGAGAAACAGAGTGAGGGGGAGGATACCAAGACTCAGCCCTAGGACAGCAGCCAGGGAAAGCATGCTCCCCAGCCACAACCCTATAATCATGCTTATGGTCACTGGCAAGAGAGGCCGGTTACGAAACTCTCTTTCTACAAAAGACCATACGGCGGGCATTATCGGAATACGATTATATCTGATACTCATTTGCTATCTTCGATAGCAAAAAATAAAATCATGGTTCTGCGCATTTACCAGATTGCATTTTCTATTCAATTCTTCTTTGCTGACACCTTAGTATGAAGGAGGCTTCCAGGGGTGAAGACGCGCAGGGCTTTTTCTGCCACTTCAATAACGGCAGGTGTCGAACAGACTGGTTCTCCATCAGCAAAAAACCAGAGAGGCTGAGAGCTTTCCACGCGTAAACGTTTCATGCGGGCAATAGTTACGGAGGGATGAGTGACATGGCCTCCCCAGAACACCGTCGGAAGCATACGAAGCACGGTACGCGGAAGGACCTCTTTAATAATACAGATATCGAGTACCCCATCATCTATGGCCGCAGGAGGAACAATCTGCATACCCCCTCCATAGCTCGAAGAATTACCGGTAGCAGCGAGAAAGATATTCCCGGTAAACGTTCCAAAATCTCCAGACAAACTCACTGATGGACACTGGTAAGACCATAATGTTGTAAGGGCGACATAGAGATAAGCCCACATACCCGAGAAGGGAGCCTTCCCTTCATTGACCAATCGTCCTACCTCGCTATCAAAACCGAGGGTAGCAATGGTAGAAAAATATCGATCATTCAACTGACCAAGATCGATGACACGGACCTCTCCAGAAAGAATCGCCTCTGCGGCTGCCAGTGGATGCTTCGGAATGCCTAGAGCACGCGCCAAGTCATTTCCTTTCCCCCCTGGAATAATCCCCAAGGTTGCTGTAGAATGCACCAGGACATTCACCACCTCATGAATTGTACCGTCACCACCACAGACGATGATCCGGGGAATCCCCTGTGCTAACCCCTTCTCTGCCAGACGGCTTCCATCCCCACGCTGCTGTGTCATAACCACCTTCCCAGAAAGTCCGGCAGCAGAAAGTCGTTGTTGCACAATATCAGCCAACAAACGTCCACGTCGTTTCCCAGCAACGGGATTGAAAATCAGAAGAAAATCTTCTGCAGAGTTTGTTTCTATTGGCTCTTGCTTCTGGTTAATCGTTGTCATTGCTCATCCACTACAACCTGTCCTAATAAAGTATTCCAATCGTCTTCCCGGCTGACCAGATGATTTCCCCGTCCTTTGCTTCGGGAACGAATTACAGGGAGGCCCACCCAGCATCCAGGCTGAAAAACCTGTACCCTGTTTGTACCAAGCTGTCTCCGGTCATATAAGCCTGATCAAATTGTCCACGCCGACTGTCCACCCTGCAGCCTGTGGCCCCACTCCCCAACAGGCAAAGGGCGTGTACAGAAAAATCCAGGGAGCATCATCGCGTATCATTCGATAGGCCTGTCGATACAACTTCTGCCGACGGGTCTGGTTAATCGTTTTTCGGGCTTGATCGATTAGGCTATCCACTGCTGGATTGGCATATCCCTGCCACCATGGTCCTTGCACACGGGAGTGGAACTTTTCAGAGAGTACTCGATAGGTGCTAAGAGGGCTCGAATCAAAACAGCACAAATCAGCAATCTCTTTGACACGAACCTTGTTCGCATACGCTGGCCGGTCAGGGAATGCTCTAATTTCCGTAGTAATACCCACGCTGGCGTACTGTTCTGCCATAAATTTAGCTAGCTGGGGTGCCTCGTTAGGGATGATAGTAGGCACATCGATGACCATATGAAGGCCTTTACCATAGCCTGCCTCGATTAGTAAATGTCTGGCTTGATCTGGGTCATAGGTATAAACCGGTGTCGAAGGATCATAGCCAAAATGCAGAGGAGTAAGCGGCCCATTAAGGGGAAGAGCCGCTCCTTCTTTTATTTGTTCAATCATCCGTGGCACGTCCAGAGCATAATTGAGCGCCTGCCGCACTCGTCTATCGGCACATACCCCTGATTGTAAATTACAGATGAAAATAACACAGACGCTACTTGCTGCAGTCACCACTGTAGCCTGTTTAGTAGCTTCCAGAATGCACTTTCCTTCTGGAGTGATCCCGGCAGCTATATCCGATTCTCCGGCCAACAGGGCGGTAAACCGCTGTTGTGCATCCGGTTCAGCACGCCAGACGAGCTGCTCTACTGGAGGGGCTCCCCTCCAATAAGAAGGAAAGGCCTCCAAACGGAGCAGATCAGGAGCTGCTTCTACAAGACGATAGGGACCACTCCCCACTGCTTTCTCTGGCAGATAGGCCAGAGCACGCCTTGGTACGATAGGAATCTCGACGAGGAGATCGAGTAAATCAGCCATAGGCTCAGCCGTGACAATCTGTACCGTCTGTTTATCAAGCTCAGTAAAGATCGCACCTGCTAGATAGCTCTGATACACCCCCTGTGTTCCTAATTCTCCTCCCAAGACTGGATCACGCGTTCGTTCCAGAGTAGCGATGACATCCTTTGCCTCTAGAGTATCTCCATTATGAAAAGAGACCCCAGTACGGAGATAAAATGTCCAGGTACAGGCATCTTCTTCCACTGTCCAGCTCTGAGCCAGAGCTGAACAATAGTTCCCCTGCACATCATGACAGATCAAGGGTTCGTAGAGGGAGGCCAGAATACTGAGACGATCCTTGTTATCGCTCCAGATATGTGGGTCAGCCAGATGAACCTGGGCTTGCATTACGGTCAACTTTTTCGTAGGTGCTAAAGCCATAGAGCTTTTCTCTCCCTGCCTCATCCCTTCCTGCTTCATACGAGAAACCAATCCTATAACAGGCTTAATAACCGCTCTGGATTAGTCTTAACTAATTGACGGATATCGTCTATCGAAATACCTAAATCGAGCAGACAAGCAATAAATTCGCGTAACCCTTCTACTGGCTCCGGCAGAGTATAGACCCCAAAATCGGTACAAATGATACAGTGCTCTGCCCCGAGCTCCTGAATCTGCTCTGCTGCTAAACGCACTCCTCCTCTGGGACCTTCATCCATTCCCTCATCAATCGATGCATATTCCCGCTCTACATAATAGTGTGTTTTCGGAATCGGAGTCGTATGCGTGTACGCTGCAAGCGTGTATTCGATAAATGCCCCTTTTGCCGCCATGTGTTTCAACTGTTCCATCGTGGCAATCTTGGTGACTGCACTGGAAACCACCACTTTTTTGATCCCATATTCAGCAGCCAGATCCACCAAACGCAAAGCTTCTTCGACAGAAACATGTCCGGTAATCATATAGATATGCGGATGACTGGCAATGAGATGAAGAATCTCATCCAGAGCTGGTTCTGGGGCTTCGTCCAGCGGTATACGGATACAGCGATCCAGCTCTTCGGTTTTGAATTTGGGAAAAAGCTCACTCAGCGGAACAAATCTTCCATTGACCATACGACCTTCACGAGATGCCTGAAAATAAGTAGAGTGGGCTCCAAAACTAATAAACTTGGCCCCATCACCATAACTGATCGCTGTTTTGACTGCACGTGGATTCATCCCCCCGTAGACCGTATTGAGGATCAACCCACCATAAGTCTTGAAATCAGGGACTACCCGGTTAACAATCCAGGAAGTACCATTGCTCATCGCAAATACATCCATAAAGACGATAGCTTGCATTCCCGCATCCCGAGCTTGAATAGCAGGCTGCACCGGATCTACTCGTCGTGGACTGCTGGGAATGTGGGGACCAGCATGTACATGAATATCAATGGCTCCTTTGAGTAATTCTTGAGAGAGTTCAAATGAACGACCTTCTGGGAGTATCACAAATGCCCTCCATATTCAACTGATTTTTCTATTCTTAAAAATTAGATATATATTGTAAGATCTTCCAGGTCACGAGGATAGTAGGTAATCTTTTCCATCCCCTCCTCAGTGACCACCACCGTATCTGAATGGCGGAAACCAGCAAAACCGGGAAGAAAGAGACATGGTTCGACAGTCATTACCATTCCTGGTCTTAATATTGTTTCATCTCCAAGATCGAAGAAGGGTGCTTCATGCCCCTCCAGTCCTATCCCATGTCCAATGTGTGTTCGGGTAAGCTCGTGCGAATGGGAATATTTTCTTCTTCCAGATAAGGCACCATAAGTGCCATATCTTCCTGGCAGGGTAAACCAGGGCTACAGGACGCTCCGTCGTAAGATGGTGAAACCCGCTGAAGTAAAAAATGCGCATGGCTCCAGAGAGACAGAGACTGTCCAGGTAGAGGATTTCCACCAAAAAATTTACAATCACATAAGCTGCAGCAACGAAGAGCACAATGCCTTGTACTAGCGGGAAATCCTTGGCAATGATGGCATTCACCAGCAACAAACCCAAACCAGGTCTGGCAAACACCGATTCGATAATCACGGTGCCAGCGAGTACTTGGCCAAACTGAATACCCACGACAGTAACCACAGGGATTAAGGCATTGCGTAAAGCATGATGCAAAATAATTCTGCGTTCCGGTAATCCTTTAGCCCGAGCGGTACGAATATATATTCTTGCTGTAATATTTCGAGCAACCCAGAGCGCACCAAACGAGCTATAGTACCTGCCCCCCAGAGTCCTAAAGTCAGGCTCGGTAGAACTAAACTGGCGATACCAGCAGTGCTAATCACCGGGAGCCAGCCAAGCTGGAGGGCAAATAGAAAAATGAGCAAAAGCCCAAGCCAAAAACTGGGGATGGATACACCTAGCAGAGCGACAATTACCGTTAAGTTATCGAGCCAGTTATTATGATTCAACACGGAAATGATACCCATAATTGTCCCAAAAACTACGGCAAAACCGAGACCGGTAAAGGTAAGGGAAAAGGTACTGGGGAAACGTTGAAGAATCTGGTCCCGTACCGGTCTTTTCGTGCGCATTGAGATCCCTAAATTTCCCTGCAATAATTTGGTGAAATAGTTCCAGTATTGAATATACAGTGGATCATTAAAACCCAAGTCGGTCCGGAGCTGTTCAATGTCCTCTGCTTTCGCTACACTAAATTCCCCCAACATCATGATGACCGGATCGCCAGGTACCAACTGGATCATCAAGAATACAATGATGGAGACGCCGATCAATAATGGAATCAGGATCAGCAGACGCTGGAGTATAAATTTTTTCATAACAGAAGAGAAGGTAAGATTCTGACTAGATTTACTATCGCCTAACCCTGAGCAACCTCTAGCTCTGGTATAGGATTTAAATTTGTCCAGATATAACACCCTCTACCCTGAGTTGTCAAGCATAAGGGAGTAAAAAGCGGGAAGGCACGGCCTTGTTATTTAGGCAGGCCATACTGTTTCTTCAAGACAGGAGGCAGTAAATACGGTTGACAAGCTTTCCTCAGTATAGTACAACACGCACAATGCTATGAACAGGCAATTCAGAGAGATAATTTGACTATTCGTCCTTACATCCTGGAGGGGAAGATGGCGACACGGGCATTCAAGCGGAAACCTGAACGAAAAGAGAGCGGGCTAGGGATGGACCCCATTACCTTCGAAGTCTTGAAAAATGCCTTTCATAATGCTACCGAAGAGATGGCTTTTACCATTCGTCGTACTGCCTATTCTACGAATATCAAAACACGTGCCGATTTCTCCTGTGCGTTCTTTGATACCCAGTTCCGCGTTATTGCTCAATCGTTTGCTCAACCTCCTCATCTCTCCTCTATGAAATCGGCTATTCCGAATGCACTGCAGGAGTACGGTCCAGAAAACCTCGGTCCGGGGGATGCCATCGTCCTGAATGATCCACATCGGGGCAGCAGCCATCTAAACGATGTGACCTTTATCGCTCCGGTCTTTGTCGGTGATCTCTGTATCGGGTATTTAGCAAATATGGCGCATCATGTCGATGTGGGGGGTAGTACGCCGAACAGTCTGGGAGTGAATTGGGAAATTTACCAGGAAGGGATCATTATTCCCCCGACCAAAATCATGGATGGAGGGAGGGTCAATGAAGATCTTCTCCGCCTGATTCTCCAAAATGTCCGTGCCCCTCGGGAAACCGGAGGGGATTTGCGTGCCCAAATGGGAGCAAACCTGGTGGGAGCTCATCGGATTAGCGAGCTGGTAAAACAGCATTCTATTACGGTTGTTGAAAGATTTTTTGACGAATTGCTCGACTACACGGAGCGCTGGACACGGCAAGAAATCTTAAAACTTCCAGAAGGAATATACCGCGCTGAGGGTTATCGGGATGGGAACGGTTTTGATCCTGAACCGGTGAAGATTGCTGTAGCTGTGCACATCCGCAACGGCCGAGTCGCACTGGATGTGACCGGTTCTTCTCCGCAGCAGATTGGTCCACTCAATGCTACCCGTTCAAATACGTTAGCTTCTATTGCCCTGGTAGTAAAGAGTCTGATTGACCCCCGTATTCTGGTGAATGATGGGTTCTATCGTCTGCTGGAGGTGATTGGGCCTGATCGGACCGTACTGACAGCCCTGTGGCCAGCCGCGGTAGTGGGAGCCTGGGAGGTAGGACAATTGTCTGCTGAACTCACGATGACCGCGTTACATCAGGCTTTGCCAGGCCGCGTTCCAGCCTGTGGCAAGGCCATCATCTGCAATCTCGGCTTTTCGGGGAATGATCCAAAGCGGAAGGAATTTTACTGCTATATGGAGACGGTCGGAGGAGGAAATGGAGCTCGCCCTACCAAGGATGGTCCGGATGGGGTCCAGACGACGATTCATAATACAGAGAATGCACCTATCGAGGAAGTAGAGATCAATTATCCTATCCGATTTGCCCACTATGAATTGATCCCGGATAGTGGAGGTGCAGGGCGTTTCCGGGGAGGATTGGGTATCCGACGTGATTATGTGTTTCCAGACTGTGACACTACTTTTACCATCATGTCTGATGGAACTCGTTTCCCCCCATGGGGCTTAGAACAGGGGAGACCTGGCCGACCCGCGCATTTTATTCTCGATCCAGAGGGAAAGCCCAAAAGACTCCCTTCCAAGGTCAGTATTGTTGTGCCCAAAGGGGGGCGTGTCAGTGTCCAGACACCGGGAGGGGGAGGATATGGTTCTCCATTCGAACGGGATCCGGCCGCTGTTGTGCGCGATGTCCGCGATGGGAAAGTCTCTGCTCGTGTCGCTCGAGAGGTATATGGAGTAATCTTCAACACCCGCACCTGGTTGGTTGATAAGCAGGAAACCAAAGCCTTGCGCCAGCGTCTTCAGAGGGAGGCTCAGCAATGAGAAAACCGACTCGTTATCGGTTGGGGATCGACATCGGTGGCACATTTACTGATGCGGTAGTCATGGATGAAACCACGGGTGATTTCTGGCCAGTCAAGGTGCCCTCAACTCCAGAAGATCCATCTCATGGTTTCATGGATGCTTTGAACAAAATTTTTGCCCTGGAGATTGCACCAGAACAGATAGCTTTTGTGGTTCATGGAACTACAGTCGCTACGAATACTATCATCCAGCATAAAGGGGCACGGGTTGGACTATTGACCTCGCAGGGGTTCCGGGATGTACTGGAAATTGCCTGGCAAATCAGACCGAATCTCTACGATATCTTCTATGAAAAACCCAAACCTCTCGTTCCGAGGCATCTCTGTTTTGGTGTACCTGAACGGATCGATGCTGAAGGAAAAGTGCTTGTTCCCCTCGATGAGGAAGCTGTACGGCGCAGTGCACGCAAACTCAAGCGCGCAGGGGTAGAGGCGATTATGATCTGCTTCTTGCATTCCTACCGGAATCCGACGCATGAGCGCCAGGCAGCGCAGATTATCCGTGAGGAACTTCCCCATCTTCCGGTGTGTATCTCGTCCGATATCTGTCCAGAATATCGAGAATACATACGGGCAAGCACGACTGCTGTTAATGCTACCCTTTTACCAGGAGTAGGGAGCTATATCGAGCGCCTGGAGGGTCAGACCCAAAGAGCAAAGGTGCCATCTGGTCTCTACCTCATGACCTCCGGTGGAGGCATTATTGCGTCTGAAACGGCCAAGGAACAACCAGTACAGCTCATCGAATCTGGTCCGGCTGCTGGTGTCATTGCAGCCAGTTTTGTTGGAGGCTTAGCTGGATGCAAAAACTTGATCGCTCTGGACATCGGCGGTACAACGGCCAAGGCTGCCCTGATCGAAGAGGGGCAACCGCGTCTTGCTACAGAATTTGAGGTAGGAGAAGCGGCAGTTGCTACGACAACACGCAATAAAGGACGTGGTTATCCGGTGAAAACCCCGGTCATCGACCTGGTGGAAATTGGAGCAGGGGGCGGGAGTATTGGTTCGATAGATCCAGGAGGTGCGCTGGTGGTTGGTCCTCACAGCGCTGGTGCTGACCCGGGACCGGCTTGCTATGGAAAAGGAGGGACAGAACCTACGCTCACCGACGCGAATCTAGTTTTGGGCAGGCTGAACCCCAATTACTTCTTGGGGGGTGAGATTCAACTCGATGAAGCACGAGCCCGAGAGGCCATACGCCGTCATATCGCTAACCCACTCCGGATGAGTGTTGAAGAGGCAGCGCATGGAATGATCGAGATTGCAAATGCCAATATGCGCGGAGCACTCCAGCTCATCTCTGTCCAGAAGGGGATCGATCCCCGTGGTTTTGTCCTGGTCGTTTTTGGTGGGGCAGGTCCCCTGCATGCCGTGGCTCTGGCACGAGCCTTACAGATCGCCACGGTCCTCGTTCCTCCGAGCCCTGGTGTTACCTCCGCCTTAGGACTACTCGTTACTGATCTGCGTCATGATTACGTTCGCACTTATATTACTCTGACGAAGACAATGGAGCTCAGCATCCTTCAACAAACCTACCGTGAATTCGAGAAAAAGGCTACCGAGCTTCTATTACGTGAAGGAGTAATACGGTCAGATATCCGTTTTCTTCGGGAAGTGGACATGCGGTACCAGGGACAATCCTACGAATTACGAATCCCTCTCCCTGCAGGACGCTTTGGGAAAAACCTGGCCATGGAGTTAAACCAGAAATTCTTTGCTGCCCACCAGCAAAGCTATGGTTTTGCGGTCACCACCGAGCCAACCGAGATCGTAAACCTCCGTCTCTCTGCTATTGGCTCGGTACCCCGTCCCCAATGCCGAGAGCTGCCACGGGGCCGCTCTTCAGCCAAAGCAGCACTCAAGACAAAGCGATCGGTCTATATGGATGACACACACCAGCCAGTCCCCACAGCGATTTATGATCGGTATCAATTGAGGGCAGGCAACCGTCTTGCTGGTCCGGCAATTATTGAGGAGATCGACTCGACCACTTTCCTTCCTCCAGGTTGTACTGCTCAGGTAGATGGGTATGGGAATTTGCTGATCCAGGTTGGTTAGTCCAGCGTGAGTCAGTAATTATTAAATTTTGTGGGGAATGGAGAGCAGTGAAGGAGAGTCGTCCATGAGCCATAAGTTATTTGCCGTATTATCGGTGGGCTCTTCCTGGGAAAGGGAAAAAGGTGAGAGCAATGTGGCTGCAGCCTTACACCAGACGGCCATAAGAGAAGACCAGGCGAATCCTTAGTTCCTGAAGCCGCTCCCGCACCTCTGGCCGCGTCCGGTAACAGAAGCACACCGGAAAGATCTCCCCGGTCAGGTGTTGACGAGCCCGGTCTACGAGCTGGGCAAACCGCTCCACCTCCTTGAGTGTCAGGTTGTGTTTCGCCTCCCCGATAATCCAGAGGGGACGATCTGGTTGAGCTGGATCGGTCGCCTGACCAAAGATATTTAGTTCTATAAGCTCTCCATTCCACTCCTGGAAGACCCGCTCAAGCGGCCCAACCTCCCATCCGAACTCCCGCTGGAGTACATCATAGAGGACGATGTAGGCGATATCCTCAATATCACCACCCACCGTCTCACTAAGGCCGCCAACCTGGCGAGCCAACTGCTGGAGAGCGCGCTCCGTCCTGGCCTGAGCCTCCTCTAACCGCCCCAAGCGTTCCTCTGTCCGCACCTGCGCCTCAGTCAGGCGGGTCACCGCCTCCTCTAACCGCCCCAGGTGTTCCTCTGTCCGCGCCTGCGCCTCCATTAACTGCCGCTGGCCCTCGGTCAGCCGTGCTACAGCGGTTTGGAGCTCCTGTTGCCCTTCCGTCAGGCGGATCACAGCCTCTTCTAACCGCCCTACCCGCTCTTCAGTCCGCGCCTGGGCTTCGGTGAGGCGACTGAGAGCTTCCTCAAGACGCGCAAATCGTATTTCAAGTTCCATTGGTGTCCCTTATCATTAAACAGAGAAGCAGGTCTAGCAGGTCCTCTCCATCTCTTTTAGATTTGGTATTTTAACTACTAGAGCTGAGTATACCATCGCCTACTCTCCAAAAAACGGAATCAATTTATAGAACTCATAGCGAGTATTGCGTCCTTGTCATTCTGAGGACAGCGAAGCATGTTGGTAGCTCTGTAATGATTCATGAAAGATCCTTCGCTATGCTCAGAAAGATAGCACAGAATGTCTGGCAGGTCAACCGAAGCTCATTGAAATATCAATACTACTCCCCACCTTAAAATCCATGAGTATATTGCCTGATCCTCCGTTGAATATCATCTGTCCAGCTAGTGGCAGAGTCGTTCGCATGTACCGACCATAGAAAAGCACTGGGATAACCTTTCATAGCAATAAGCTGCAGTCGCCGGTTTACGTTCTGATCTCCTCCAAGCTCTGGCCACGAACGGTCCCGGCCGTTTTCATCAATATGACGGGGATTTGTGGCAAATTCGCCCATGAAGCAAGGCCAGTTCGGATGGAAGTTATGATATGGAAGTTCTTCTCCCCGAGGGTAATAGTGAAACTGATGCAGTGTCACACCGAGATCGCGCCATTGTGAAATGGTCTCTCTCTTTGCAAACCCAACGGTCGATTTGAATCCCACGCTGTTGATCCGCCCAATCCCTTCTCTGATGAAAGCAAACATACTGGCCTGTTCAACAGTCTTGGTGTTTTCATTTCCCATGCCCGATCCTCGGGTAACAAACTCGGGCTCGTTAATAAGCTCCCAAGCATAAATCACATTGGAGAACGATTGAGAGATTTCCAGTAAAGGTTGCAACACCCAGTCTAAGAAGTCTCTCCGCTTGGCTGGATTGTTAATAACATCTGCACGCCCTCCTTTGACAATATCTTCCCGTGGGGTTCCATCGCTATTCGCCAGGTAGAAACCGGGCCTGGACCACCCGATACCAATCAGGCAAGGGACAAGCTGTATTCCGGCACGTGCGAAACGTTCCAGCAAATCACGAAAGTCCTCCTGAAATGCCTGACTCAACGGGAGAGGATCAAACTCCCATCTCCCGTCACAGACCCACCTAACCCTGCCATTCTCTTCCTGACGACGAAGCCGTCCTTCACAACGGGGGGCTGGGCTACCCATCCCATAATTGGTACCGTCGCCAAGAATAAACCATCGTACGGCGAAGATCCCAAGCTCCCTAAAGGCAGTGAGCTCCTGATCGATCCTGCTCTTCCACTGCGCCCGATCTCCCCACCTGGGCACAGGTTCGCCAAAGTCCCACCCCTGCTTCAACCACGGATAGTTGACCCCGACTCGAATTCTGAACTGGCGACGCAACACGTTACGCGTCATTGTTCTCTGTCCCGTCGCACACCGTGCGACACGCGCTTCACATTGGCACATACATTTGCCCCTTCAAGCCATATTGTGGTCTTTTTCCTATCTTTAGTCTGTGTCTTCATTTGGATCTAAACTAACCTTGATCGGAAATCCTTTATGCGAGTGGCATATTTTTCGACCCATTGCATGAAGCTGAATTACACTCCGGATGAGGCCTTGAATCTCTTCCCAGGTAATCACCACATCCTGGGTTAAGGTGCCAAGGATTCGTCCCACCAGGTATCCGAGAGTGGGGGTACGGAAATGATCGGCCGTTTCTTCCCCATGATGTGGCCGAGGGCTTCCACCAAGCTTTAAACATGCTTTCGCAGTCACCTCCTCTTACCCAAGGCTATGGTACTGTACTGCTCAAGTACCGGCTGATGGCTGCACGTGCAGCACGCACAGATTCCAGCGTCGGCATCCCTATTTCATCCAGTACTTGCTCAACCTCAGTCTGCAAACTCCTCCCACCGGCAGCCTCTCCCTGCATGCGTTTCCGAAACGCCTCTGCGAATCCCTCACCAGGCCCCTGCGAGAGTCCTCCACCACGTGAGTAACCAATCGCCTCTCGATAGCGGTCCCAAAGGCCACCAATAGCAGCATGTCCGGCATGATTGATACGTTGCCAATACTGTAGTTCTCGATTGAACTCTTCGCCGTCCTCTTCTGTGTCTGGTCTGTTTGGGAAGTCTTCTCTTCGCTTCCTATATTGGCGGTATAAATGTCCAAACTCGTGATAGATCGTGCCAGCCACCTTATCTGGATCGTTAAATGAGGCATCAATTTCCGCATCGTTAAGGGTGGGAATGCCTGGGTTTCTGTGATGCCACCAGGTCCTATTGAGAGCAGCATAGGTCACGCAGACCCCATTGACTTGGGTAGGATCTGGTGGGGAAAGACCTGGAGGTGTCCGTTGGCCAAGAAAGAAGTTTGCACCACCAGTGCCCACTGCTGCGTCAGGTCCCAATCGGAGATTCCCTACCCAAAAATCTAGATACAGCGTTCCGAAGCTCCCAGCACGCAGGTACTCTATTGGAAAGAGCATGAGTGTCCGTTCAATATAGCCCCGCCAGTTCGGCTGGGATGGAGCTAAGTTAAAGATTTTCCAGGTCCACTCAAACCTTTCTCGAGGATTAAAAACAAGTTCCCTTTTACTACGTATGTTGTCAGGGGCTTGATAGTGGAGGTGGCAAACTGGCAACGTAATCGATACGCAGGGACCCCAAGTTGAGTGATCATGAATAGCTGGGTCGTCGTTACGTCCTCCACATCTCAAATAGCGGCGGAAATGCTCACGTGTAAACTCCCGCAAGCGGCGATCACGGCCTGTCTGATCGGGCCGGTATATGTACAGCTTTGTATTGCCCCCCTCTCATTTGGCGATAACATAGCGAGGCCATTGTCGCATCTCCTCTGCGTTGCACCACTTGCTCCGACTCATCGTACACGCGATACTCCAAGGGTCTCTTCAGATCAACCGCAAGGAGGTCATCATCAACAACCTGGAACTGCAAGGTGATGGACATCACTAAAGTGTTGTGATGGTTGGTGCCGCTGTTTGTGCGAGCAACTCTGTACACTTGCTCTCTCCCCTTCCTCAAGGGCTTTGCCTGCGACTATCCCTGTACTTAACTCCGTCGTAGGGGCCATGTGGCCAAAGCCCTCTTCATGCATAGTTTCTTATGTGCAATAGGCTAGCAGCCATGCACTTCCTGCAATTTCGCCTGCGTTTGCGGACCAGAGATACCATCCACCGCAAGCCCATACTTTTCCTGAAAAACTTTCACCGCCGCCTTCGTTCTCGGGTCTAGAATGCCATCAACGTCAACACAAGGAAATCCCAGATTGTTCAACCGAGCTTGTATTCCGGTGATTTCATCTACCGGATCCAGATGCCCGATCTTCAGTGACCAGGTGTACCCCTCGCTTGAAGCTTCCTCATCCAGCCACACCGTAAGAGCTCCCTCCTCCACATCCGCTGGAATCTCGTGCTCAATCAAACCGTCATCACCCGTAATATCCTGGTAAGGCTCACGGCCTGCAATCCGTAGCTGATATCGCTTCCCGGCTACCGGTTGCCCGTCTTCATCCTGAATCACAACCCGCAAGAGTGTTCGCGGTGCCTTGCACCGGAAGTTATGACACTGTTCGGTTGTACAACTCTCCTCTCGCTGTTCTCCGTCGGGAATATAGATCCGGTCGCCGGGATAGATCACATTCGGGTTCGGACGTCGCTGCCGGAAGCTGGCATTTTCGGGATGATTATAGATAGTACGCCAGTCAGCAAACCCGTATTGCTTTGCGATGCTCGATAAACACTCTCCCGGTCTGACTCTGTGTATTCTGGCCATAGCCGTTTTCCTCTTTCCGAATCCTTCACCTACTGCTTCATGAGCCATACAATGTCGCTGCGCAGAAATCCTTGTCGCTACTCCTGGCTGCAAAGGTGCAAATCTAAATCCGCTCCCAAGCATTCTTATCCAGATTAGGGAAGGTAACCTGGCAGGTACCGGGGTCGATACCCTCAATCCGGACAGATCTCTGCTCGTCAAGCGTTCCTTCATCTACACTGCCGTCGGGAAGTGTGATACGATACCTTTCTCCAAGCACTGGCTCATCGTTCTCATCCACGAGTTTGATCTCAATCCAGGTTTTCCCTTCTTGCTCCTCCTCTGGTGGTTTGAAGGGCTTTGCTTGCTGAGTTTTCCTCCTAACCATCTCACCCGGATTACCTTTGTCAGCCTCTTCGGGTTTCTTTGGCTCTATGGGAGCAACTGCTCTACCCGCTCTGCCGCTCTTGGGTGATGGCATACTTTATACTCCTCCTTTGGTTCAGCTTGTTATAAAAAGTCTTTAAATTGAGCTATTGGTCATCATCCTGAATCCTTCGCTCTGCTCAGGGTAAACTCAAGGGAAGCGAAGGGTTCTCGAAGGTTTATCTACAGGTCACTACGAGATGAGCTTGGGCAAACAGGCAGGAGGAACTCCTGGGGGTATGGGTAACCAAATAGTAGTGCAATTTTCATGCTAAATATTCCTCTCATTGAATATACTATCCCTATTTCTTTTTACTAAATATTCTCATAGAATTCCTGCTTTGATCTAGGATAAGGGAGGGATGTGCAAAATGTGGCACACTGGAGAGGAATAATGTGTAAAAGCATGCTCATTCCTTCTTAACGCACATCCAAGAGAGTTCTTTGGTATACTCCAACTGATGAGGAAACATGGATTGGGAGCGCGGGCCTCTGGCCAGCAGCGGGCCCGCGCTCCCAGCGTAGGCGCTTTCCCCAAGAGGTCTCCTGATAATGTATTAACTTGTAAACTTGTTCCGGAGGTGGGCGGACAGAAGAAATTACCATTTAGTGTGATTCCACTAGTCAGAATATTCCCCTTTTTAAGGATTACTGGACCCAGAAAGCAGGGAAGATCCGGTTGTGTTCATCGAGCCCAGGTTGGGGATCACTCCTTCTGCCAAGGAGGCATCTCCATTAGATTTTCCGAAGACCCAATTCTGCTTGAAAGTCTATGCTGAGCTTTCTCAGGTAGGAGAATCACTGCCGATGGGTACTGTATTCGTGTTTGTAGAAAGAAGCAATGGGTTAATGCGCGCAGGGCGTCGGTCTAACCTGGTAATAACCTTTATTGACACTCTCCTCCGTTTTCTACAGTCAGAAGCAGGAGGGAAAGGGAAAATCTGCTTGTGGAAGCTAAAGTGGACAGAGACAACAACTAAAGTGAACAGTTTCTGGACTTGCACAATCGGTTTTCCCTTTTTGTCCTCCCCTATTTTAGTTTTTCCTTATGAAGAGAGAAGATGATTTTAGGTAAGAGGCCGTCCAAGTATAGATCTCTCATCGGATACACCCTCCATCTGGCCCACAGGTAATACCTGTGCCATTCGAATCAGTAAAGCCGATCACTCCGCCTCCACCAGTCACTCCACCATAATCTGAGTAGAAACTCCCATATTTTTCTCGTAAGGTCTTACCTCTATTCCCACCGTAAGCTTGCTGACAGAGGGAAGAGAGATTGACCAGTGGAGGGCCACCTTCTACTCCAGCAAGTCCTTGAGGATTGAGCCAGTAGCGCCCACGATATACAGGAGTGCATCGCTGGAGATAGGCGACCTCAGCAGGATGCAGTTCTCGACCATTGATGAATACACCAGTACCACCTCCAGAGGCTCTTGGACTAAGCGGGCCACCGAGATTGAGACTAGGGAGGATTTGTCCAACAGTAGGCCCCCCTTCTTGTCCCCACAATCCAGAGACTCGGTCATACCAGTAGCGGCCACTCTGAATCCTTACTCCATAATATTGTTCCAGGGCATAGATCGTTTCCGGACTCAAGCGCTTACCATTCACCACAACGTTGAGCGTATCGTGATACCCAAAGGTTAACCCGCTTCCCCAAACGAGTACCACTACAAATAGGCTAAGGATAAGACTCTGCTTTTTTATAGCTTCCTTTTTCACTGTTGCTCTCCTTTCTTCCAGAAGTTGGACATTCTCCTGAATTACTCTGATGTAACAACGAGTATACTCGTTTCTTCTGCATCACTCTGTAATAAACATCACCACTTTCCGGTGATGTGAGTCACCAAAAACTCATGTCAGATTCTATAAAGCAAGGCAAGGCTAAAGCCGGTGCTCATCCAGTAGAGATCTTTGGCATTGTACAAGTCCATGGAGAAACATGAATATCCCCGAAGTTGAATGGACACCTCTGCGCTCCCGAAGCAGAGCGAAGGGAAGTCATATGGTCACCCGGGATGACAAATGGACTTCCCTTCGCTACGCTCCGGAAGAGCGGGCCTCTGGTCAGCAGGGGTCTGCATTGAGACTTCGACAAACCTGTGGTGCGCTCAGACGAGGCAGCGAGAAAACAGATTCTCAGCAATAAGAAAGTAAAAATACTTGACAGAGGAGAGAGTGTTATGTTAGGTAAGCGCAAGTGAAAGATTTGCTACCATCTTTGTATGTGATCCCCTCTACAAACGAGAAAAGAACTTATAGTGGATACCTCTAAAAAATATTCTGATCATGAATCCCTCATTACTAGCTGAGGGTTTTTCTGAACAAAACTCAGGATGCGCTCTGGAAAGGGCGATCGATGATAAAGAGAGAAACTTGCTATAAGTTCAAAGAGAGGAGGTTTTGCTTATGAGTATTCACCAGAAACCACAAAGACCTGAAAACCCCCCTGAGGCAGTTGGGACTCACCAAAATGAGCAAGATATTGGGCGCCGGACATTCCTCAAAATGGGTGTAGCAGGCACGGCTACCCTTGCGACTAAAGGATACACCGTACGTAAAGTGCGTGGTGCCACAGTCATTAAGGCCAACCTTAAGTTCCTAGATCCCATGGCCTATCCAGAATTCCAGCAAGCACACCTTCAACAGGTTGAGCGGTGGAATCAGATGCACCCCGATGCCCCTGTCTCGATCGATTTGAGTAACTGGGCGGATGCGGTGGTCAAGACCGCAAAGGCGTATGCAGCCGGAGACCCCTACGATATCATCGATACTGCAGGTGACGAAAATATGTGGGCTATGCAGCAGAAAGGGCTTTTTCAACCGATTAACGATGTAATCAATGAGCTTGGTGGAAAAGACTATTTCGTGGAGCAATATCTGGCCAACGCTGAATATCAGGGTGATTACTGGGGAGTTCCTGCGCGGCAAACGACTCTGGTCTACTATTACCGGAAAGATTGGTTGGAAGAACTGGGGCTTTCCTGGCCGAAGAATTGGGATGAACTCCTGACGATGTTCAAAGCGGCTACTCGAGACTTAGACAAAGATGGAAAAACCGATGTGTGGGGTGCCCTGGTACTCCTCGGGAAGAGTGCTTTTGTCAGTACCTGGGCTTTTGTACAGGTTTTACTCAATGGGGGCCACATGTTCGATCGGGAAGGCAAGGTGGTATTTGACTCGCCTCAGGTCCACGAAGCGTTAGAATTTATTAAAGAGTGTTATCAATATTCACCACCGGGCAGCGCAGATTATGGTGCGAGTCAAATGAGACAATGTTTTAATACGGCCAGATGCATGATCAACTGGTATTCCACTTTCCTGATGTTCAGCGATCTTGAAAAATACAACCCTGACCTCATCGATAAGGTAGATATCGCCCACATGGTACCCAAAGAGACCGGGGGTGAGATCATCTCCCGTAACACTATGCACTACTTTACATTGAGCTCCAAGACTAAATACCCTGATGAGGCCAAGGCATTTCTCAAGTATCTCGCCAGCCCGGAAAATCTCATCGAATGGCAATATTCCCTGCCAGAGAGCCAGGCTTACACCGTCAAGGCTGCCCTTAAATCACCAAAACTCCTTGAGAACCCGCGTATCCAGAAATACGGAAAACAGTTCTGGAACTACCAGAAATGGGCAGCCGAATATGGCAGACCGATGACCGAAGAACACAAGGGCATCAAGAATCCCAAGACGGCGCAAGTCCTGGGTGATCTGGTCTGGCTCAAATGTCTGCAGGACATCCTGGTCAACAATGCAGATATTCAATCGACCACAAAGAAGTATGCCAGACTCATCGAGAAGGATTATATGAGGAAAAAGGGATGATGGCTTCTGGAAACATACTTTCTTTGCGTATAACGAAGAGAGGGATGCCTGGCCTCCTGCTCCTCCTTCCGGTCCTGGTGGTGGTGTCCCTCCTCTTCTTTTACCCACTCGGGTATGCGATCTATATGACCTTTACCGATCGGGATTTATTCAGCGAATCCGTGAATTTTGTGGGGTGGGAGAACTATAGCTGGACCCTGGAAGATGAGGAGTTTTGGACTTCTCTCTGGAATGGCATCGTCTACACCTTTTGGACTACTACCCTCTCCGTGAGTATCGGACTGGCAGTGGCACTCCTGCTCAATCAGCCCCTTCCAGGACGGTTTGTGGCGACTGGTCTGATTATTTTTCCCTATCTGGTGCCGAGTATTGTTATCTCTATCGCTTTCCGATGGATGTTTAATGACCTGAATGGCGTGATCAACCATTTCCTCACCCAACTGCACCTCATCTCTGGACCACGGGGATGGTTCGGAGAGCCAGATACTGCTATGCCTGCTGTGGTGCTGGTCAGTGTGTGGCGGTTCATGCCTTTTGCGGTGATCCCTATCCTGGCCCGGCTACAGGGTATTCCGACTGAACTTTATGAGGCGGCTGGTATTGATGGGGCCTCAACCTGGCGACAGTTTCTCGCTATCACATTGCCGATGCTTCGCAACGTCTTACTGATCGTGGTCCTCCTCCGGACTATCTGGATCTTTAACATGTTTGATATTATCTGGCTGCTCACCCAGGGCGGACCAGCGGGAAGAACCCAGCATCTGCCGGTGTTAGCGTATTTAAAAGTGTTTAGAGGCAATTACAGTATCAGCGAAGGGGCAACGATCTCTATCTTTATGTTCCTCTTCCTGCTGGTCTTCATGATGCTCTATCTCAAAGTTCAGAAATTCGAGCAAGGGTAAAGAAGATGCGTGCACAGACCAAACGGAGGATGAAGATTTTTTTTCTCACCACTCTGATGTATGGAGTCATGGTGGTGATGTTTTTTCCGGTCTTTTGGATCATCATCAGCTCGATCAAGCAAAACCGCGATCTCTTCCACTCCCCTCCCCTCCTCCTTCCGACCATGATGCCTTCGCTGGAGCATTACTATAAACTCTTCGCCACCACCAATTACCTCCTCTATCTTCGTAACAGTTTCATTGTGGCAGCAGGGTCAACCATCCTGTGTGTCAGTTTGGCTACATTAGCCGCCTATGGCCTTACCCGCTACGACTTCCGTGGGAAACAGTATTTTGCCTCCTTTACTCTGCTTATTTATGTATTCCCCCCCATCATGCTTATCATTCCTCTGTTTATCATCTTTAAGCAGCTTTATCTATCAAACACCTTCTGGGCACTGATTTTTGGTCATACCACCTTTGCTCTCCCTTTCTCGATCTGGATGCTATGGGCCTTTTTCCGGGCCGTGCCAATTGAGGTGGAGGAGGCTGCCTGGATTGATGGGGCGTCGCGGTTACGAGCTATCAAGGAGATAATGTGGAAACTGGCTCTCCCGGGGATCGCTACCGTCTCCATATTTACCTTTGTCGTCTCCTGGAGCGATTACCTCTTCGCCCTTGTTTTTGTCGAGGGGGAATCGATTAAGACCTTGCCGCTCGCCACAGCGGGCATGTATGTCACCGAAGCTTCCGAAATGGGGATGGTCTTGGCTGCAGGGGTTTTAATAGTTTTACCTTCATTAGGGGTATTGTTTTTTCTACAGAAGTACCTCCTAGAGGGGTTTGATCTGACCGGTATCTGAGAAAATCTAGGAGGAGCAAGGGCTAAAAAAGGAAATGAGCAGCCTTTCTCCCTCTGTAAACCTCAAGGTGAAAAAATGTGGGTAAAGGTTGGCAGAAGGGATAAGAGAGGGTAAAATCCGTTCTTATTTGCATGAGCAGGAGGATAGTGGTGAGTGAAAAAATCTATGATGCGATTGTGATTGGTGCTGGAGGAATGGGAAGCGCAGCCGCCTATCATCTCGCCAAATCGGGAGCACAAACTCTGGTCTTAGAACAATTTTCTCGGGGACATGCTCTGGGCAGCTCACACGGGTCTAGCCGAGTTATTCGTCTCTTTTACAACAAGAAATTCTACACCGAGCTTATGAAATACGCCTATGCCGAATGGCGTAAGCTCGAAGAGGAGTCGAAGAAACAGTTAATATATATCACCGGTGGGGTGATCATTGCTCTAGAGGGACAGGAGTATATTATGGACACCCGGGCGAGTCTGGATGCCGCTGGTGTGGCTTCGGAATGGTGGACCCCTCAGCAATTGGAAGCCCGCTACCCACAATTCCGGGTCCAGGAAGGGATGCGTATCCTCTGGCAACAAGATACCGGTTTTCTGTATGCCTCAGAATGTGTGTTGACCCATCTGGAACTGGCTGAACAACACGGAGCAGAGGTGAGGGAGAATATGCCAGTGCAGGAAATCGATTGGCAGGGAGATCTTCCTGTAGTCACCGCCAAGGGAACACGGTTTCATGGACGAAAGGTTGTCGTCACCGCCGGACCGTGGGCTGGACAGATTCTCAAAGACCTGCACCTGCCTTTAACGGTAACCCGACAACAGATCGTCTACTATCGTCCTCAGGATCCCACCCTCTTCCAAATTGGTCGGTTTCCGGTCTTTAGTGACCGCACCTGGGATGAGGCATTCTATGGTTTCCCCCTCTTTGCTCGGGAAGGGGTGAAGGTAGCCCGGCATGGTCTGGGACAGGCAGTCTCTCCGGATACCTGCAACCGGACCGTTGATGCCGATTATATTGAACACCTGCGTACCTTTTTGCGCGAGCGGATCCCTGCAGCAGATGGAGAAGCTTTAGAAGCTCAAGTATGTCTCTATACGGAAACACCAGATACCGACTTTATTGTCGATGCTCATCCCCACTGTCCCAATCTCTTTCTGGCTGCAGGGTTCTCAGGGCATGGATTTAAGTTCTGTAGTCTGGTAGGAAGAATCCTCTCCGAAATGGTTCTTAAAGGGGAGACCAGTTTTGATATCAGCCCATTTCGTTTGGCACGATTTGGTGGATCGAAGTAAACTCCTAATCACCTCAGGAGGAGTGATTGAAAGATTCGCTGAAGGCACTGCTTTGTGATCTATCGAAAATCCATGCGGTCTCTGGCTTTGAACGAGAGATGGCTCGGTATACGAGTAATGCTCTCGAACCACTGGCGGACAGTGTTATGGTGGATCGTTATGGTAACGTGGTGGCAACCTGTATAGGCACCTCACCTGGTCCCACCCTGATGCTGGCCGCACATCAAGATGAGATTGGTCTCATAATAAAAGCAGTGAAGGCCACAGGATTTCTCCGTGTGGAAAAGCTCGGCCGCTTTCCCGATAGCATGCTCCCCGGGCGTCGAGTATGGATCAATGGCCACTTTGGTCTGATTGGAGTCAAAGCGGGTCACTTGCAAACGGCCGTGGAACAGAGCCGAGTTGTTCCTGGAGAGGATCTGTATATTGATGTGGGGGCGAACAAGGCAGAAGAAGTTGCGGCTATGGGTATCCGTATAGGTGATCCGGTAGCCTATCTTGGAGAATTAGAAACATTTACGAATTCAGATCGGGTCTGTCTGAAAGCCTGTGATAACCGGGTCGGATGTGCTATTTTGATCCAGCTCTTTCGAGAGCTGCAGGGTAAGGAGTTTGCCGGTACCTTATATGGCGTTGGAACGGTGCTGGAAGAGGTAGGGCTCCGTGGGACCCAGATGGTGGCCTTTCGGCTAAATCCGGATATTGCCATTGCTATTGACGGACAACCGGCTGCAGACACGCCAGATGCGAGTCTCACGCAAACAGCGCCAGTAGCCCTGAGTCGTGGAGCCACTATTAATCTCGCCATGGGTACCCAAGGGATCCGTGGAGGGATTATACATCCCGCGGTAAAAGCCGCACTGATCCGTGCGGCAGAAAAGGCGAGGGTTCCTTATCAACTGTGCACCTCCACCTTGACCGGCTCTACCGATGCTGCGGCTATCTATTTGGTACGTGAAGGGATCCCCACCGGAACGGTTTGGGTTCCACGACGCTACTCGTATTCACCAGACGAGATAGTTGATCTCAACGATATAATAGCGGCAGTGAAACTGCTCGAACAGTTTGTGCTTGATCTGGTAACGGTAAATAATATAGGCATATTATAAAAGTAGTGCTGAGCAACCTCTACTGTGCCCATACAGTGCTATCGAAGGATATCTATAAGAGGAGCAAGTCACGATGCCACTCGGGATTCCCTCCGAACTCGCGTTCTCAAAGCAAGAGTATGACTGTCGTCTGGAAAGAACGCTGGCCAAGATGCAAGACTATCGTGTGGATGTGCTGCTGGTTCATACACCACGAAACCGGTGTTATCTGACCGGTTTTGAAACCCTAAATATGTGGCAGTATAGCTGCCTCATCCTATCAATGGGAGAGCCCCCTATCCTTTTGGTCCCTGAGATGGAAGAGGCTGGGGTTTATCTCACCTCCTGGATCAAGGACACGGTCTTGTTTCGGCCAGACGAGGATCCGGTTGCGCTTACTGCAAAAGTATTGAAAGAGAAAGGACTCGACAATGCCCATATCGGACTGGAGATGCAAAGTATCTCTATTACACCTGCTCAGTATCTTCAACTCCAAGAGGCTCTCCCGCGTGCCACATTTGTCGAGACCTCCGAACTGGTAAGGGGATTATGTACGATCAAATCTCCGGCAGAAATCGACTACATCAGACAGGCAGCACGAATCACGGATCAAGGAATCCAGGCTGCCATTCAAGAGGTTACGGCAGGCAAGACTGACCAAGATCTGGCTGCGGTGGCGTATGAATCGATGATACGGGCCGGTAGCGAGTATATGTGCATCCAACCAATCGTGACCACTGGACGCCGCTCCGGGGTCCCCCATAGCACCCACAAAAGGGTCCCCATAACCCATGGAGACCCTGTATTTCTGGAGTTTGGAGCCTGTATCCATCGTTATAGCGGACCGATAATGCGTACGGTAGTAGTCGGTCAGGCTTCGGATGCGATAAGGCGCACGGCAGAGGCGTCTATTACAGCGCTGAACTATGCCATTGAGGCCATGAAACCAGGGGTGACAGGTGACGAAGTAGCTTACGCAGCGTGGAAAGGGGTCCAAAAGGATCGCTCAGAGATCTTCTACCACGGGGTCGTTGGCTATTCTATCGGCTTAAGTTTTCCCCCCAATTGGGGTGATGTCCCCTTTTTTATGTTGAAGGGGCAACAGCAACGTCTCGAACCGGGCATGGTCTTTCATCTTCCCATTGCCTTCCGGGATATCGGTACCTACTGCGTGGGCTTCAGCGAAACAGTGGCCATTACGGAAACCGGGTGTGAGGTCATGGGGTCTTCTCCAAGAGAGCTGATCGTGGTCTAAACGTGACCCCGTGCGACCTGTCGGTTTGTCAAGCGAAACCAGGTGCTTGATTCGGAACCTGTCCTGAGGGTACCGAAAGATTAAACCACCCTAAAGTCTCTTGTCCAGAAGCAAGAGATCCTTGCCCTGCTCTGAGCGATAAGTGACCGCTCATTTATATCGATGGACATGGAAAACAGGGGAGAGTAGAAGTGGCTCGATACATAGAAGTGATACTCAAAAAACGTGGTGTACAATGCGTGGCTCAGCTCCTTGACCATCTGGCACCGAAGACGTGTGCGGCAGTATGGGAAGCGCTTCCTCAGGAGGGGAATGCCTTTCATGCCAAGTATGCTAACCACGAAGTGTATACGCTCGTTCCCCCCTTTGCTTCACAGGAACCGGGGTTAGAGAATCCAACCATTCTACCCATTCCTGGCGATATCTGCTATTTTTATTTTGCACCGGGTATAGTGACTATCCCTGATGTGCGTGAATTTGCCCAACGTACAGGGGTAGTGGATCTGGCTATCTTTTATGGGAGGAATAATTTCCTCTTTTCCCCAATGACTGGTCCTGTTCCCGGGAACGTCTTTGCAACCATCACAGAGAATTTTGAAGCAATGGCAAAAGCCTGTGATGATATTTGGCGTCAGGGTTTTGTCGGAGAGCGGTTGCTTTTTCGTCGCCTAGGCTGAGCCCCTTTTTCCCTACCGGTAACAAAAGTATGTCCATAATATCTGATTGGAGAGAGTTTGGACTTGCACTCGCATACTATAATGAAATAGAATGCGGCCTATATAACGATTTCTTAAGAGGGCGGAGGGAACTCCTTTTCCTCATCCTGGGTGAAACGAAGAGTTCAGCCTGACCTTTCGAGTTTTACTCGCTACAAGTTCTATGAAAAAGGTCGGGGCATCTCTTTTAGACAGAAAGGAGGGCACCATGAGATACTTGCAGGGTAAGAAGCAGGTGGGGCGATTGGGCATGTGGGGATTAGGCGTTGTTTTTTTGATGGCTATAACAGGATGGTTCGCCCCTTCAGTCATGGCAGGCCAGATTGAAGTGCCAGCGGAGGGGAAAAGCCCAACCATCGATCATATCCGCAAACAGGGTGTCTTACGGGCGGGCATCGCCATTGCTCCACCCTGGCTTGGTCAAAATCCTAAAACGGGGGAGTATTTTGGTCCTGCTATTGAAATCGGGGAACGTATTGCTCAACTCTTGGACGTCGAGTTAAAAATCATCGGCTCTGGCTGGGATGTGATTATTGCTGGTCTACAGGGGAACCAATTCGAGTTAGCTCTTGCTCCCCTTTTTGCCACTGAGAAAAGACGAAAAGTGGTCGATTTCGTCAATTATACCGAAGATGGCACGTGCTACGCTGTGCGGAAAGATAATAGCAAAATTAATACTCTCGAAGATCTGGATCAACCATCAGTAACTATCGGTACCTGGACCGGAACCGGAACTGAGCATGGCATTGTTGCGAAATATAAGAAAGCCAAAATTCACAGTATAGTTCAACCAGTAGGTGGGGCTAATCGGGTGGAAGATGTACTGACTAAACGAGTCGATGTCGCTCCTTTTGATGCTCCGAGAGCCTTTGTTTTGGCTCACCAATATCCAGAGATCAAGATCTTACCGGGAGGGCCAGAAGAATGTGTGAAGAATCCGGACATTCCCTTCCCTATTGGAATGGCTTTTAACTATGGGGATCCAGAATTTAAGAGGTTTTTGGAAGCCGTAGTTACGGATATGCAAGATCAGATCAAAGCCTCTATTGTAAAGTATAGTGCACTAGAATATATGCTCCAGGGACAGTAAGCAAGAGCCGTTTCCTTACAGCATAGAGGGGGACAGAAGTCCCTCTCTCTGGACCAATCTTTAGGGAGGTGACCGAAAGCAGAGTGGAATGGAAATTCGAGATCGTCACGCAAAATCTTCCCTTCTTGCTCCTGGGAGTTAAAGTGACGGTTACAGTAACGGTAACTTCTATGGTCTTCGGTATGATGCTGGGCTTACTGGTCGCTCTGTTGCGTATGTCACAGTTTCGCCTTCTCCAGTTCCTGGCTGGGCTGTATATCGATATATTACGCAGTACCCCTCTATTGGTACAGTTGATCTGGGTATTTTATGCTCTACCGATCCTGATTGGCTATGCGCTGGAACCTTTTGTAGCCGGTGTTTTGACCTTAAGTCTGAATGTAAGTGCTTACCTTGCGGAAATCTATCGGGCAGGTATTTTATCGATTCCCTTAGGGCAACGCCATGCCGGTCTTGCTCTGGGGATGACCGGGCTGCAAGTCCTGCGACGGGTCCTTCTCCCACAAGCAATTACTCGCATGTTGCCTCCAATAGGCAGTCAGTTTATTACTCTGTTTAAAGAATCGGCTCTCGTCTCCTTGATCAATCTCCAGGATCTTATGTGGCAAGCTCAATCGCTCGCTGCTTTCACCATGCGGTCCATAGAAGTCCTGACAGCAGCAGCAGTAATTTATATGCTACTGACTTTCCCGCAGGCTCTGGTTGTGAACTATCTGCATAAGAAATACCTCGCACACTGACGATTTACGCGAGAGGAGATATGCGGCATGAGATATGACCCATAGCAGTGAGGACTATCCCTATGCCCTATACATGGCGATTTGATGTAGTGCAAGAGAATCTCCCTTTTCTCTTACAGGGGCTCTGGATGACCTTTAGTCTGACCGTGCTCTGTATGATTGCCGGTCTGCTTCTCGGCCTCTTTGTGGCGCTGGCACGTTTAAGTCCCTGGCGTATCATACATGGACCTGCCTACGCCTATACAGAGCTCTTCCGGACCACTCCTCTGCTGGTGCAGATTGTGTGGGTTTTCTACGTTTTACCGCTGCTGACAGGGATCACACTTACACCCTTTTACTCCGGTCTGGTGGCCTTGGGTCTTAACGTTGGGGCATTTATGTCAGAGATCTACCGAGCAGGCATCCTCTCGATCAGCCGGGGTCAAATGGATGCCAGTTTAGCCCTCGGGATGACGAAATTTCAGGCAATGTATCGTACTATTCTCCCGCAGGCGATCACCCGCATGATTCCCCCTATGGCCACGACGTGGGTGAGTCTGTTTAAAGATACCTCAGTGCTTTCTGCTATTGGCGTGACCGAATTGATGTTCCAGGCACGCCATGTCGCTGTGGATACCTATCGGCCATTAGAGGTCTTTACGGTCACTGCCCTGATTTACTTTGTGATCACCTATCCCCAATCAATTGGGGTGAATTATCTGTACAAAAAATTCCGTACGCAGGAATAGAGGAGTTTTAGTCCATGTCCGATTTTGTTATCCGGATAGAGAACTTACACAAACACTTCGGATCCCTACCTGCCCTCCGTGGCATCAGCATGGAGGTGACCCGGGGGGAGGTGGTGGTCATCATCGGACCGAGTGGCTCTGGAAAAAGTACGTTTCTCCGATGCCTGAACCGTTTAGAAGAACCAACTAGTGGCCAGATCTTTTTGGAAGATATCGAAGTGACCGGGCGGAAGGTAAACTTACCCACAATACGGCGGAATATCGGAATGGTGTTTCAACACTTCAATCTTTTTCCACACAAAACTGCCTTAGAGAATGTGATGGAAGGGCCTCGCACAGTATTAAAAATGTCACGGGAAGAGGCACGAAATCGAGCGATAAAGTTATTGGAAAAAGTGGGATTGCTTGATAAACTTGATGTCAAACCCGCCCAATTGTCTGGGGGCCAGCAACAACGAGTGGCTATTGCCCGCGCTTTAGCCATGGAACCCAAGGTGATGCTGTTTGATGAAGTGACCTCAGCGCTCGATCCAGAACTGGTCGGAGAGGTTCTCACTGTAATGAAACAATTAGCTGACGAGGGGATGACGATGCTCGTGGTAACTCATGAGATGCATTTTGGAGAGAAAGTGGCTGATCGCGTAGTGATGTTTGATGAGGGAATGATTATCGAAGAAGGGCCACCCGATAAGATTTTTACTCAGGCTGATCATGAACGGACTCGACGTTTTCTGAACCAGCTTTATTGGGAAGGAAGGTAATTGCTCGAAGAGCGAAGATGGAAAATAGGGGATCGAAATCCGAAATCCAAAATCCAAAATGGCAAACTGGAAACTGTTTACAGAAAGGGGCGAGCGATGGGAATGGGTTACATTGGGTGGTCAAAATGGGATCTGGATACACCTGCCCTCCTGGTAGATCTGGACCTGGTGGAACAGAATATTCTTCGTATGGCTTCCTTCTTTCAGAAGACGGGAGTCAAGTGGCGGCCACATACCAAAGGACAGAAAGTCCCAGCCCTTGCCCACAAAGAAATTGCAGCAGGAGCCATCGGGGTGACCTGTGCCAAGCTCGCTGAAGCGGAGGTGATGGCAGCCGCCGGTATCAAGGATATCTTGATCGCTAATCAGGTAGTAGGAAAAACAAAGGTGACACGTCTGATCAATCTGCTTCGGCAAGCAGAGGTCATGGTGGCAGTAGATAGTATTGAGAATGCGGAAGAACTGAGCGTCGAAGCGAGCCGGAAAGGTCAAAGGCTCCGGGTGCTGGTAGAGGTCAACCTGGGGATGAATCGCTGTGGAGTGGAGCCGGGAGAGCCAACAGTGGTCTTCTCACGTAAAATACACGATCTGCCTGGACTGCATTATATGGGCCTCATGGGGTGGGAAGGAAATTGTGCTGGGATTAAGGATCCGGAACAGAAGAAACGGTGTTGTGAGCACTCTGTGGGATTACTGCTCAGTAGCGCAGAGCTGTGTCGGAAGGCAGGTTTACCTGTGGAGATTATCAGTTGCGGTGGCACCGGCACTTTCCAGTATACAGCTCACCTCCCTGGAGTTACTGAAATCCAGGCTGGTGGAGGCATCTTCTGTGACGTGCTCTACGATAGCTGGGGGGTCCATCATCCCTTCGCCTTGACTGTCCTCTCGACGGTAATCAGCCGACCTACTCCGACCCGCATTATCGTTGATGCTGGACGGAAGGCTATGAGTGTCGATATCGCCACCCCCAGACCAAAAGAGCTCCAAAATATAACTTCGGTAAGCCTGTCCGCGGAACATGGGAAAATTGAGCTGCAAGAACCCAACCATGATTTGAAAGTCGGAGACAAACTGGAGTGGATCATCGGTTACGGAGATACCACCGTGTGTTTACATGATGAGATGATTGGTATCCGGAATGATGAAGTCGAAACGGTCTGGTCGATCCTCGGTCGTGGCAAGCTCACCTGATCTCTATGATAATAAGCAATGAGAACCAGGTGATTTATATCCTTTCTCAAAAAAAGTTTGAAGCATCTCCTATTATTAGGGGTTAATTACTCTAAGGAAGCAACTATGATTATCGATGGTCATGCTTACTGTTTCCCTCCCCTCGGTGAAGCCAATGGTTTTCCAACGGCCCAAGAACATCTCCGTTATTTACAACGAGAAATGGCGGATCACCATCAGCCAGTCTGGCGGCTGCGTGACCGAGCACCAGGCGATAATAGTATGCTCGCTGATCCTCAGGATAAGACCCTGCGTGGTTTAAAAGAGGTCTCTTTTCGTCCGGGTGGCTACGGGCGATTTATCTGGACAGTGGAGGGCGAAGATTACGCTAAGCAATATCTCCCACCCTATCTTACCGATCTCTCTCATCCTCCGGAGATGCTTATCGCCCAGATGGATTATGTCGGTATTGATCGAGCAGTGCTGCATGTCAACCCGATTATGGGATTATTAAACGATTATGTAGCCACCTGTGTGCAGCGTTTTCCCCATCGACTACTTGGCCTCGTCAGCGTAAAAGAGTGGGAGATCGAGCAAGATCCAGCAGCGCAGGTAGCCGAAGTCGAACGCGCCTATGCGCTGGGGCTACATGGACTGCAGTTTATTGTCAATACTCGCTATCGGTATGGGGTGACTCAATCCTGGGATAGCCCCGCCTGCCGGCCATTCTGGGATGGGGTGACCGGGTTAGGCAAACCGATCTTTTTTACTATTGGCCCTCCTTGTCCAGGGGTTACTGTGGAAGACTATTTGAGTCAGTTGAAGATCTGGCAGGGATGGTTAGAGCGCTATCCACAAGTCTCAGCCGTACATACCCATGGTTTTCCCTGGCGTATGTTCATCCAGGGGAATAGACTCCACTTGCCAGATGCCCTCTTTGAGCCATTTCGGGTCTCTTCCGCCAAGCTCCAGCTCCTCTTCCAGATTTCTCTGGGCAATGTCTGGGATTTTCCTTACACAGAACTCCATCCCGCTATCGAGCAACTGGTAGAGGCCTTGGGCTCAGATCGTCTTATGTGGGGCACAGATATGCCAAATGTAGAGCGTTTCTGCAACTATCGCCAAACCCTGGATACATTTCGAGTACACTGTAAGGGTATCATTTCTGACGAGGATATTGCTAATATTATTGGCAATACAACAGCGCGCTTGTTCAACCTGTAATCGGAGCTCTTCTCCCCTGTGGAGAGAGGGATGAGGAGAAAAAATGCTAACCCAAGACTTTGCGGATTTTGTACCAGAAGAGTATGAGCGTCGGCTGGCACGGTTGAGAGCACTAATGGCTGATGAGCGTCTGGATGCTGTCCTGCTTACCACTGATACCAATCACCGGTATTTCACTGGCCACTGGACACATCGCTGGATGCACAAATTTACGGCACTTTTTGCTCTCTTGCCATTGGAAAAACAGCCGGTCTTGATTGTGCCCCCTATTGAAGCGGGCATGTGTGAATGGGATTCCTGGGTCGAGACCATTAGAATCTATCTTCCACGCCGCAGTCAGGCCGGAGTAGGAACGATCATTGAGGTGATACGCGAACTCGGATTAGACAAAGGGCGAATCGGTGCCGAGCTTGGAGGAGTGCTCTGGATGCGGATGCCTTTCGACGATTTCACCTACCTGCGATATAGTCTCCCCCAGGTAGAATTTGCTGATGCGTCATCGCTGCTCTGGAAAGTGCGTTTTCGCAAATCTTCAGCGGAACTGGACTATATTCGCAAAGCAGTGGCTATTACCGATGCAGCCTATCAGACTCTCTTTGTCGAAGCAAAGCCCGGGATGACCGAACGAGAAATTCATCGACTGATGTCGGTGCAACAACTGCTGGGAGGAGCAGAAAGTCCGGGCTCGATCACCCCGGCTTCTCATACCACCCAAAATATCCGAAGCTGTGAGCGGTCTCATCGACGCCATAGCGACCGGGTATTACAAGATGGAGACCTGGTGATCCTCGATGCTGGCTGCGTTTACCGGGGTTACTGGTCCGATTATACGCGAATGTTTGCGCTTGGCCGAGCGAGTCAGCAATGTAAAGATGCCTACCGGATAATTTACGAGTGTATGCACGAGGCGATCAACCTTATCAAACCGGGGGTGCCGATGGCCGAACTGGTTCAGGTAGTGATCAAAAAACTCAAAGCCGCCGGTTACACAGAGCAGGCGGAACGGGTCAGCAACATAGGACATGCTAGCGGTCTCGACATTATCGAGCCCCCCTTTATTGCTCTGGAAGAGGATACTCTCTTAGAGGAAGGAATGATCTTGACCGTAGAACCTTCCATGTATACTGACTATGGGTTCTTTATGCTAGAAGAGGATGTCCTCGTTACGGACCTGGGGCATGAAATTCTCTCTCAGGCCCCGGCGAAAGAAGAGTTACCGATTATTTAATTCGCCATCTTTCCAGAACCTCTGGATTGACAGAAATCCCTAATCCAGGCCCTTCTGGAGGCCAGATATGTCCATTTTCCAGCCGAAAGGTTTCCTGGATCAGATCTTCGGCATGATAGAGGAATCCGCACACGTCACTCGCATACCTGAGGTTCGGCATAGCGACTCCTAGATGAGCGCAAGCTGCGGTGCCAATCCCAAACTCGGGCATACTACCGATGATGCAGGGGATGTGTGCAGCCTCACACATCGCAAAGATATGGCGGGCATTAGAGAGACCACCAGCCTCGCTGACGTAGACATTTACAATATCTGCAGCTTCTTGTTTGATGACTGCCATCGCTTCTTCTGGTGTTCAGACGCTTTCATCGACCATAATAGGGACACCAACCTGTTTGCGGATAAAAGCTAGACCGGTTAAATCCTTGGGATGAATAGGCTGTTCAACCATTTCTAACTGGTAGGGCTCCATGGCCTGAATCATCCGAATAGCCTCTTTAGCCGTTTTCCAGGCCATATTAGCATCAACCCGCAGGATAACGTTTTCCCCCACAGCTTCCCGTACCGCTTTGACTGCTTTCAGGTCTACTTCAGGTTCACGCCCAACTTTTATCTTCAGAGTTCGAAAACCGGCCTGCACATATTCCTGGGCCTTCTCGGCCATTTCCTCAGGTTCCCCAAAGGGTAATGAGAAACTTAAGGGGATGGTGTCGCGGACCTTTCCACCTAAGAGATTGTACACTGGCGTATGCAGAGCCTTCCCTATAATATCGTAGAGAGCCATTTCCAGACCGGCAATAGCTAAGGTAGCATTTGCCAGTACGTGTTCCATTTCCTTGAGGAGATGGGTAATCTGAAAAGGGTCTGCGCCGAGGAGCACATGGGCCAGGACATGCTGTACATCCTGAGCTAACAGAATACCTCGACGGGAAAAGACACTGGAGATTTCTCCGATACCGGTAATACCCTCGTCAGTTTCGATAAAAACTATGGCGTGTTCAGACTGGAGATTGACTCCTAAAGCGGTATGGTAAGGTTTAGCATACACCGGCTTGCGGGGTCCTAACACCGGGATGGCTTGTACAGCGGTTATCTTCATGGTAGCTCTTTCTCCTTTTTCCGATCAGCGCATAACGGCACTATAAAAGAAAACGGTTGCAAAACTTCAAGCCGTATGGCACGATTCTCGGCATATATGCTCCTTGCAAATATCCAAGCCGAGTGATAAGCCGGCTGGCAGAAGACTAATAAAATCCATTGTGCCATAAAGCAGTTTACCCGACAAGAGGAGGCACAGGATAATAGATTCGGAGGAGAAACCTATCGTGACATTATACGGAGTAGGCATTATCGGAACCGGCTGGGTGGCTGGTCCTTATGCAGAAGCTTTTCAACAGCACCCACAGACCATTGTCAAAGCTATCTGCTCGCGGGCAGAAGAACGTGGCAAAGCCTTTGTGAAAAAACTTGACCTCTCGGGTTGCCAGATTTATACCGACTACGAAAAAATGATCCGAGATCCAGAGGTGGATATCGTGGTTATCTGTACCCCAAATGCTCTCCATGCGGAACAAACCATTGCTGCTGCTCAGGAAAAGAAACATATCATCATTGAAAAACCGATTGCCCTGACCTGGAGCGATATGCAGGCAATGCATAAAGCCGTGAAAGAGGCTGGAGTAAAAACCATCGTCGGTTTTGTGTTGCGCTGGCATCCCCTCTTTGTCACCCTCAAGGAACTTATGACCCAGCAAGCTCTGGGAAAACTGTTTTATGCAGAGGCTGACTATTATCATGAGGTGCGCCCTGGACGTCCGAATCTCTCCTGGATCCAGGAGTATGGGCGGAACGGCACTCCTCTCTGCAGGCTGTCATGCAGTAGATGCCGTTCACTATTTTGTGGAGGACGAGGTCATCGAAGTGTTCGCTTATGCCACCCGCAATCACCCATTGCTGGAGTACGAAAGTACGATTGTCACGCTGCTCAAATTCCAGCACGGGGTCCTGGCCAAAATCGGCTGCAGCCGGGAGATGCGGAGTAACTATGTCTTCAATATTGCGCTCTATGGTGATAAAGGGAGTGTAAGAAATAATCAACTGTATCCTGGGCATCTCTCTCAAATCGATCAATTTATCACTCTACCCGTACCCGTACCGGATAGTGGGGACACGGCACATCATCCCTTTTTGGGAGAAATAAGCCATTTTGTCGAATGTCTCACGAACAATGTCGAATCACACTGCAATCTCGAGGATGCTCTCAAGACCCATGAAATCTGTCTCGCTGCTGATCGATCGGCTGCAGAGGGGAAGCCGATCTCTCTTCCTCTCGAAAGAGCGTAGTGCTCTGGTAAATAAGTTCTGAGTAGTTGTCATGCTGAGCCGAAGGCGGAGAATCTTCTTTGCCGCGCTGCTGAGATCCTTCGCGGAGTTTATCCCAAAGCGGAGCGTAGGGTTATCCGTTCGGCTCCTTGAGCGAGCCGAAGGACTCAGGATGACCAATCATGATCAAGTTACCAGGGCAATAGTGACACACAAGGCTACCGAAGAGACAGCAAAGCTTTTCGATATCAACGCAGTCTATCGGCGAGTGTAGCCTGTAGAGTGGATTGCGTTGCAGGTGAGTGTACCCGAAGCAAGTATCTCACCAACCTGATATTCTCCTTGATGGAAAAGAGAAAACATGCTATGGTAATGCTACTTTTCTGGACTCTTTGCTCTGTTCAGGATAAACCCCAAAGCAAAACGCAGGGGGCAGATTGACCGGTTTTAGACACATGCTTAGTTCTTAATAAAGGCCTGGAAGTAGGGCATATCGAAGAGAGCTCTTTGGTATGGCCCAAGTTGAGGAGGGAATAGGGATCTCCTGGGAGTGGAGACGCTTTCTCCAAGAGGTCTCCTGAAAATGCACTGGTGTTCTATTAAATTAATTTAACAGAGGACTAGAGGATAGTCGGAAAAGGAGGATACGGTGAAGAAGAGGTTCAATATGCAAAGCTATAGAGATATACTTGTCCTTTTGCTGGTCCTGGGAGTCGGTGGATTTTTCCCCAGTTTGGGTTGGAGTGCAGGCAAAGAAGAGGTAGTTATCGGATTAGGCGCAGAACCCCGTACGCTTCTGGCTGTGACTATAGTCGATTGGACGACGAATGCCCAATTGGAAAATATCTATGATCCATTATTTACCCGGGAGCGGGAGACCATGAAACGTCTTCCCTGGTTAGCGACCAGTTATACAATCCTGGATGATCTGACCTGGGAGATTTCGTTACGACCGGGGGTAAAATTCCACAATGGAGAACCGTTTAATGCTCAGGCAGTCAAATTCACTATGGAGTATTTACTAAATCCGGACAATAAATCCCACTATCGTCCCCGCATGGCTCCGGTCAAGTCGGTGGAGATTGTAGATGAGAATACGGTACGTATTCATACCAGCAAACCCTTTGCTGTGCTCCTGGAGCGATTGACCAGCACGAATTTTATGCCTCTTCCTCCTCAATACCTCCAGGAAAAGGGGATCGAATATGCGGCAGCACATCCGGTAGGAACCGGCCCCTATACCTTCGTGGAATGGGTACGAGATGAACGGCTCGTTCTGAAAAAGAATGAGCACTACTGGGCAGGCACGCCTGCTATTGAAAAAGTCGTATTCCGATTTATTCCAGAGTTTAGCGCTCGTCTATCTGCTCTGCTGGCCGGGGAAATCGATATCATGAAGGATGTTCCTCCTCATGCGGTGGATCTGGTCAATAACAGTCAGCTTGCCACTGTTCGCTCGACGGTGAGCTCCCGGATTAACTATGTAGCTCTGGTCAATTTGAAAGAAGGACCCATGCAAGATAGACGTGTGCGCCAAGCTATGAATTATGCGGTAAATGTGGATGAGTTGATCGCTCAGGTCTTGCAAGGGAGGGCCAGTCGTATCTGTGGGCCAACTTCACCCCTTAACGACGGATATGTCCCCTCTATCGAATGCTATCCTTATGATCCCCAAAAAGCGGAAAGGCTCCTCAAAGAAGCAGGATACGATCCGGCGAAGCTAGAACTCACCCTGGATACTCCTTCTGGTCGCTATCCCCTGGACAAAGAGGTCTCACAGGCTATCGCGGCTCAACTCAATCGGATCGGTATCCGGGTCAAGGTCGTGGTTAACGAATGGGGAACACATCTCGATAAAATCAAAAATCGCCGTACAGGGGATATGTTTTTCCTCGGATGGGGGCCAGCGCTTGAGGTGCAGGGTACTGTGGAACCGCTATTTCAGGGAGACTGGACCTATAGTGGGTACACGAATCCCGAGGTAGAGAGGAAAATTCAGGAAGCAGTGGTTATCGTGGATCCCCAAAAGCGCTACGAAGCTTTTGCCGAAATCCAGAAGATGGTCTGGGAAGATGCCGCCTGGATTTTTCTCTGGCAACAGCACGATCTGTATGGCGTAGCCAATTGGATCGATTGGAGCCCGCGTCCAGACGAGCAGCTCTGGATGTTTGAAGCAAAAAGGCGATAAACCCGTGCGGCGATGAAACAGTTTATCATTTCCCGCTTCTTGCAGTCCTGTCTCGTTGTCTTTTTGGCTTTGACCGCCACATTCTTTATGGTACGCATCACCGGAGACCCGGTGATGCTTTTTCTGCCGATGGATATTCAGGCCAAAGACATCAATGAATTTCGGGATCGGCTAGGTTTTAATGATCCACTGCTCGTCCAGTATTTCCGATTTATCGGAAAAGCGATCCAGGGGGATTTTGGCCACTCCCTCCGGTATAAAGAGGATGCTTTTGGTCTGGTCTTAAGCCGTATTCCAGCGACGATGTCTCTGGCCTTTGTCGCTCTGGGTCTTTCGGTCACACTGTCCCTTCCCATTGGAATCATTTCGGCTGCGCGTCGCAATTCGCTCTACGACCGGCTGGGGATTTTGGGGACGGTACTCGGCCAATCGATACCAGGTTTCTGGCTCGGTCTCATGATGATCTATCTCTTCTCCGTCCGCCTCCGCTGGCTTCCTACCGGTGGATGGGGGACACCGCAACAGTTCATCATGCCTGCTATTGCCTTGGCGGCATTTTCGTCTGCCCGTATGGCGCGTTTAACCCGCTCGACCGTACTCGATGTACTCGGGCAAGACTATATTCGCACCGCACGCGCCAAAGGCATCGGTGAGATCCTTATTCTGACCAAACATGCTTTGAAAAATGCGGCTATTCCTGTGGTCACCTTAGCCGGGTTGGAGATGGGACAACTCTTAGGGGGAGCAGTGATCACGGAAACGATCTTTGCCTGGCCTGGTCTAGGGCGTCTTATTGTACAAGCGTTGCTCAATCGCGATTTCCCTATTGTGATGGCCGGAGTTTTTTTGACGGCCACGATGTATACGCTGATCAATTTTGGTATCGATATCCTTTACTCCTGGCTTAATCCTCAGATTCGGTATACATGATGATGGAGAAAAGACTTGAAACCTCTGTGGTCACCCGGCATACTCTGACCTGGTTTCTCCGACAGCTTGTATACAGTTTGTCGGGACTCTTAGGACTGCTTATTCTCTTTTGTGTTCTTATCCTCGCCCTGTTTGCCCCCTGGATTGCCCCTTTCGATCCAGTGACTGCAGATTTCAAACAAATTCTGAAGCCGCCTTTTACTGCGGGACACCCTTTAGGTACAGACCAGTTGGGACGGGATCTGTTTTCCCGGATCATTTATGGCTCTCGGATTTCCCTCCTGATCGGCTTCTCTACGGTATGTATAGCTGGACTCCTGGGGAGTAGCATTGGAATCCTCTCCGGCTATTTCGGAGGACGCGTGGATAGCCTGATTATGCGTCTGGCTGATGTCCAACTGAGCTTTCCTTTTATTTTGCTTGCTCTGACCATCAATGCGATTATTGGAGTTGGACTGCGCAATATGATCATCACCCTGGTGCTGGCTGGATGGGTAGTATATGCCAGAGTGGTAAGAAGCCAGGTACTGGCGTTGCGGGAAACTGAGTTTGTGGCAGCGGCCAGGGCTTTAGGAGCACGTCACCTGCATATTCTCTGGAAATATATTCTGCCCAATGTCTCTACCCCCATCATTGTAGTTTCCACTCTGCAGGTTGCTCAATTCATTGTAGCTGAAGCAGCGATTAGTTTTCTGGGATTTGGTGTTCAACCGCCAACACCAGCCTGGGGCAATATGCTGAGCGAGGGACGAGACTATCTCTATAATGCCTGGTGGCTCACTACATTTCCCGGAATAGCCTTGGCCCTCACTGCACTGGGGGTAAATCTCTTTGGAGACTGGTTACGGGATACCCTTGATCCAAAACTCCAATGGTGAGATGAGGAACCATAAGCCCTTCCTGGAGGTACCAGAGAGAGCAGAGGTTATTCCAGAGGACCGAAGCGCCGTCGGTACTCTTCCAACAACCGTTCCGCTTGTTCCGCGCGTTGTCGTTCCTGTTCGGCCCGTTGTCGTTCCTGTTCCGCGCGTTGTCGTTCCTGTTCGGCCCGTTGTCGTTCCTGTTCGGCCCGTTGTTGTTCTTGCTCCGCGCGTTGTCGTTCCTGTTCGGCCCGTTGTCGTGCTTGCTCCGCTAGCTCCCAGGGAGTCGGTAACAGTATCCCCTCCGGGGTCATCCACCGGAGCCACTCCCCCCGCACCACCAACCATAACCCGGTCACCGGGGAGAAGATCTTCCGCTCGGCATCCGGTGGCACCTCTTCATACTCCGCTCCCCGCAGATGATAGCCCAGAAACTCCTGGCTGAACGGATCATAGAGATAATACTCCGCCGTCCGAAATACCCGCGCGTAGAGCTGCTTTTTCTCCCCTTTGTCTATCTGCCGGGTACTGTCCGAGAGCAGTTCAATGATCAGATCCGGAAAGCGCATCCCCTCTCGCCAGACCACCCAGCTCCGCCGTTCGCGTGTTCCCTCCACATCCAGCACCAGAAAGAAATCGGGCCCCCGAACCCGCTGGTGCTGCTCCGGGTCGTAGTGCACAAACATATTCCCACCGACATAATAGTCGGTGCGATCCGTCCAGTAGGCTTTCAGCGACTCAATCAATAGCCACATCTGATCACGATGCCGTGCGGTCTCCATCGGTTCTCCATCATCACAGGGTAAATCTTCTTCCTTGGGCAGCGCCTCAATACTGGCCAGGATCTCTGGTTCTGTAATGGGTTCAATGGCAGAAAACGACTCTGGCAAGCTCATATCTTGCTCCTTCTGATGTTACAATCCCTCATATTTTTCTCTTGGGCTGCCGGATAGATTTCTTCAGTTAAAACTCTTCCGTAATCTCCTGATTTCCGGAGTCTCTAGAGAATCACTCCATGAATCAAGCCGCTTTTCCATCAATTCCCCTACTCGCCTTGGCTGATTATCCTGACAGCTCTCTAGGGCTTTGTCAAACTTATTGTTAAGAGTTCCCTTTCTCATCGAAATATCTGGGCTCTTCGCTGCGCTCAGGCACCCCGGAGAGTAACGGAGGGTTGTCCACTCGCCTCCAGGATTGAGCGCTGGAAGAAATTTAGAGACCCTGACTGTCTATACGTAGCAAAGTCCCCGGGGGTCTCCTTGACACCCACCCTTTTCCCCTTACCAAGGCACTAAAGCGAATATCGTATTCTAGGGCATTGTAATACCTTATTATCTCTACACTTATTTGTCATAAGAATAGCCTCATTATACCATTGCATCAGGAATATTCAATCCAAAACGCCAGGGTTTATTCCTTAAAACCTTCCTGGAGGGAATCGGTCGGAGGTTCTACTCATTCTCCACCTCTCAAAATATCCCTTGACTTTTTTGCCTTCTTACTCCATCGTAGAATTGATCTATTCGATACCAAACTGAAGAGGACCTTAGTGTTTTTCTCCATCTGATTTCACTCCCCAATTTTTCTTTCTCCCCAAATCTGTCATACTTGTGGTGTTGGTTATACATCGCGCGGTCACAAATAGCACTTTCTGTCATTGCGTGGAGCGGGGAGACGAAGCAATCTCAATGTTGTGACCGTGCGGAGATTGTTTTGCTTACCTCGCAATAACAGGCAGTCAGGAATTGAATTTAGGCCCGTACAAAGTACACATAACTTCCTCAAAGCTACATGTGTTCCGAGTATACGTGTGGATCGTTGTTTTACCCTGCGAAGGCAGAACAAATATGGTCTTTCGAGGGATGACCAGTTGTTTGTAAAGCAAAGAGCAAGTATATCGAACAAGGAAAGGAAACACCGATGCCACGGAAGAAATCCCCACAAACACAGGGCATACCGGTGCAGGATTACCGTTACGAAGCCAAGCGAAAGAATATCCCCCCGGCTGGTCTGGCCGCCCAGGGAAGGATACGTGAGACTTCAAAGATGCCATTCTTCTACAACCCGCATCTGCCTCCTCTGTTGCGCTCAGACCCTACCGGAGAAGCGGATAAGTTATTTGAGCTGCTGGAGATTGCTCGCACTCGCCCATTGCGTGCTGAGGAAACACGACTCCTGGCCGAAGCACTGCGCCAACACGAGCCCTGGCTGGAATGGGCTGGCAAACGGGAGAAGAAGTGGTGTGAGGTGGATCCGGTTGCTCTGCATATTCATGAGCGGATCTCTGCCCAGGCTATTCTCAAGGTTGCTGCCCGTAAGAATGTCCAGCGTTCGCTGTTCGCCGATCCAGAACTGGAATACCGTGAAGCAGTGCAGTTCTAACAGCACGACGTGGACTGGGCTAATCGTCTGATTTTGGGAGACTCCCTGCAGGTAATGGCCAGCCTTGCTTACTGTGAAAACCTGGCCGGTAAGGTGCAGATGATTTACATGGATCCACCTTATGGCATCAAATTTTCCTCCAACTTCCAACTGGAAATCGGGAGACGTGATGTAAAAGACCGGGAAAGCGACCTCACCCGCGAACCAGAAATGGTCAAAGCCTATCGCGATACCTGGACGCTCGGTGTCCACTCCTACCTCACCTACCTCCGTGACCGCCTCTATCTCTGCAAAGAACTCCTCGCGGATACAGGCAGTATCTTTGTCCAGATCTCTGACGAGAACCTGCATCGGGTACGCTGCGTGATGGATGAGGTGTTTGGAGGTGGAAATTTTTTGGTGGTGGTGTTCAAAACTACTACTGCTCGCACAGCCAGATACTTAAGTTCATTATTCGATTTTTTACGGTGGTACGCAAAAGACACAAATCATACAAAGTATCGACAGCTTTTTGAAGTGGAAGAAATCCCTCCTGAGGATTTTAATAGGAATGACTTTTACGGTTGTTTTTATTTAAGAGACCTTTCTTCTCAAGGTTCTGGAACTGCTGATCCTTTTGAATTTGCTGGACAACATTTCAGCCCATCAAGAGGCCGACACTGGAGTGTGACTCATAACACACTTTCTCGACTTGCTCAAGCTGAACGGATAGAGATATCGGGTAGTTACATTCGAGCAAAGGTGTACCATTCGGATTTTCCTGTGCATATAGTCGGCAACGTGTGGGTTGATACCCAGTTTGGTGGGGAAAAGTATTACGCGGTTCAAACCCACACCAAAGTCGTCCAACGCTGCCTCCTGATGACCACTGACCCTGGCGATCTGGTTCTCGATCCAACCTGTGGAAGTGGGACCACAGCCTACGTCGCAGAGCAGTGGGGCCGACGATGGATCACCATAGATACCAGTCGTGTAGCGATAGCGTCAGCGCGACAACGGCTCCTCACCGCGACCTATCCGATGTACAAAGTCCGAGCATCTGTCCAGACTGAGACCCATACCATTGGCGACGATTCGACTCGCAAATTCACTGATAACCCGGCCAATGGCTTTGTCTACAAGACGGTTCCCCATATCACCCTGAAGAGTATTGCCCAAAACGTCGCCCTCGATGCTATTTTTGCGAAACATCAGACTGTTCTCGATGCAAAACTCGCCGCACTCAACGCTGCGCTAAAAACTATCACCTCAGAGCACCGCCGACATCTTGCCGCAAAACTGCTGGAAAAAGAGAAACGAGAGGGGAAAAGAGCGATCACCGATGCGGACCGGCGACGCTGGATACTTCCCAAAGACGAATGGAAAGAGTGGGAAGTACCTTTTGACACTGATGAGGACTGGACACCAGAGTTGAAAGCGGCTCTTACCGATTACCGTACGGCCTGGCGAGCAAAGATGGATGAAGTGAACGCCTGCATTGCTGCCAGCGCTGAGCAAGAGGAATTGGTGGATCAACCGGAAGTGGTGCGAGGAGTGGTGCGGGTGTCCGGGCCATTCACCGTAGAGGCGGTTATGCCGGCTGAAGAGTCCCTGGATGAGGACTCACCGATTGAGGGTGCACCGGAGGAATTAGAGACATTTGATGAACCTGCAGGGGCGACGCAAGCGCCGCTTTTGCCAGGTGGCGATGTCCCTTCCACAGCCAATGAACCGGTCAATGCCGAAGCCTACCTCGACAAGATGCTCCGCTTGCTCCGCACAGATGGAGTGCGCTTCCCCAACAACAAGGTCCTGAAGTTTACCCGGCTAGAACCTTACGAGGGTGAGTATCTACACGCCGAGGGGGAGTGGGAAACTAAGGATGGACAGACACGCACCGTGGCCGTGTCGTTTGGTCCACAATTCGGACCGGTTACCGCTTTTCAGGTAGAAAACGTTTTGCCTTTAGCCATGCGACGTGGATTTGAGGATCTGGTGTTTGCAGGCTTCAGTTTTGATGGTGCCGCACAAGTCATTATTCAGGATGATCCCAATCCGCGTGTGCGCTGCCATCTCGCCCACATCCGACCCGATGTGAACATGGGTGACTTGCTCAAAGAGACGCCCAACAGCCAGATTTTTACGGTGTTTGGTAGTCCACGTACTGAACTCCACACAACCGAAGATGGGATGTTTGGTGATCGACATGCAAGGGGTAGACATCTACAACCCGGTCGATAACACTATTCTGGCGACAAACGCGGACAAGGTAGCAGCGTGGTTTCTGGATACAGATTACGATGGACGAACTTTTTGCATTACCCAGGCGTTTTTCCCGGACAAAAGCGTCTGGGACAAGTTGGCTCGGGCCCTAAGAGGTGTGATTGACGAGGAGCGTTTCGCTGCTCTCAGTGGTACCGTCTCCCTGCCCTTCCCAGCAGGAAAATACCGGCGAGCAGCAGTCAAGGTGATAGACCCACGTGGCAATGAAGTCATGCGGGTACATCACCTGGGTGCAGTCCGCTACGAGGTAAAAGAATGAAAAGGACTCGTCGAACCCAGAAGACAACAAAGGCACTTGACCGCCAACTGGATGCCTATACAGACTTTGCAGGTGACGTCGCTGCCCTCTTAGAGGAGGCAAGGCGTCAGGCGGCACGCTCGGTCAACGCGATTCTGACCGCAACTTATTGGGAAATAGGACGACACATTGTGGAGTTTGAGCAGAAGGGGGAACAGCGGGCAGAATATGGTGAAGAAGTGTTAGCACGGTTGTCCCAGGACTTAATTGCAAGGTTTGGACGTGGGTTCTCGATCAGAAACCTGCGAAGTTTCCGTGCTTTCTATTTGGGGTGGCAGATTTGGCAGACAGTGTCTGCCAAATCTTTGGGTGACTATTTGGCGGGGCTAGCGCAGGCTTTCCCATTGTCGTGGTCGCATTATGTCTGGCTTATGTCGGTAAAGTCGTCAGAAGCGCGCAAGTTCTACGAAACAGAAGCATTGCGTGGTGGATGGTCCGTGCGGCAACTCGACCGCCAAATCAGTACGATGTTCTACGAGCGCACTGCATTATCAAAAAACAAAGCCGCCATGTTGATCAAAGGGGCAAAACCCAAACCAGAGGATGCGGTGACTGCAGCAGAAGAAATCAAAGATCCCTATGTGCTGGAGTTTTTAGGGTTGAAGGATGAGTATTCTGAAAGCGACCTGGAAGAGGCATTGATCCGGCATTTAGAAAGTTTTCTGCTCGAACTTGGCAACGATTTCGCCTTTGTTGCACGCCAGAAGCGGATACGGGTAGGTGATGCCTGGTATCGGATGGACCTGCTGCTCTACCATCGGCGGCTACGATGTCTGGTCATTATTGACCTCAAAGTGGGCAAGTTCACCCATGCAGATGCAGGGCAGATGAACCTTTATATCAACTATGCATCAGACCACCTGACCTTGCCAGAAGAAAATCCTCCGGTGGGATTGATTCTCTGCTCAGAACGTGATACGGCTGTGGCACACTATGCCTTGGGTAATCTGAGCAATAAGGTCATGGCCGCAGAGTATCGTCTTGCTCTCCCAGATCCGAAGCAATTAGAAGCAGAGATTGAAAAGACACGACGACTGTTGCAATCTCCGGCAAGGAAGGCACACCATGCTGACCACTAATCCACTCCAGATACCTATCCAACCAGTCAACAAACCGATCCTGTGCAGTCCTTATGAGGAGCCGACCGCACACTGGGTCTACGACACCACCACCGGTGAAGCCTCTCGAGTACCCGGACGGCGTCCAGCGAGTTACTGGTACAAAACGCAGCGCACTGGTAGTGCTCAACAAACCCTGTTTGCTGAAGAGGAACGGGACGATTTACCATTGGTTAACCTCTTGCGTGAGGATGTGCGTCGCTGGCGTAAAGCGAACTACGAAGAAGCCACACGGGTAACCAAATAACTCCTGGCCTACTGGACACGTAGTGACCGTCCGCGACGGTTATTCTTCTGCCAGCTTGAAGCGGTAGAGACCATCATGTATCTTACCGAGATCCTAGGATCAGGGAAACGGCCTCGCTGGAATCCCAGGCTGAGTGTGCATGACTACCAGCAGCTCTGCCAGGGTGAAAACCCCTCCTTCGTGACTCAGCAGCATCTGAGCGTATCTCCAAGCCTTGTTGATATTCCCAATGAACCGGCTTTGATACGCTATGGGTGCAAGATGGCCACCGGCAGTGGTAAGACCGTGGTAATGGCCATGTTGATTGCATGGAAGTTCTGCAATCGCGGACGTGTGCCAGGAGATGAGCGGTTTCCGGCAGCAGTGCTGGTGGTCTGTCCCAACCTGACCATTAAGGAACGACTGCAAGTGTTGCGTCCGGATAACAAGGGGGGTACCTATTACGAGCAGTTTGACCTGGTACCATCTCCACTGCGTCCACTCCTCAATGCAGGCAGGGTACTCGTTACAAACTGGCATCAGTTTGCCCCCGAATCACCGCATAGCGAGGGAGGTAAAAGCTACATTGTGGTCAACAAAGGAGTAGAAAGCCCGGAAGCGTTTGCGCGTCGAGTGCTGGGTGATCTGTATGATCATGCGCCGATTCCGGTGCTAAACGATGAGGCCCATCATGCCTATCGTCCAGCGCCTGTAGAGGAGGCCACTCGCCTGACCGCCACTGAGAAGGCGGAGCGAGAAGAAGCAACCGTTTGGATTTCCGGACTCGACCGGATCAATACGGCCTGTGGAATCACCTTTTGTGTCGATCTCTCTGCTACTCCCTTTTACTTACAAGGAAGTGGTTATAGCGAAGGCTCACCATTCCCCTGGCTGATCAGCGATTTTGGGCTCGTAGATGCGATAGAGTCCGGAATTGTGAAAATCCCCCGGTTGCCAGTCAGCGACACTACTGGCCGTCCGGAGCCGAAATACTTTGCCCTATGGAAGCAGATCACCGATAACCTTCAGCCCGGTGAACGACTCCCTGGTGGGAAACCGAAGCCGGAAGTAGTGTGGCGAGAGGCAGGAGATGCGCTCTCCACTCTAGCCAGCCAGTGGAAAGAACGTTTTGATTATATTCACCAAGCTACGCCAGACAAGGAGCATACACCACCGGTGCTGATTATTGTCTGTGACAATACTGATATTGCTGAGCTCTTCTACAAAAATATTTCGGGCGAGGAGGTGATGGAGATTGTAGAGGACAACGAAGAGAAAGACGAGGAAGATGACACCCCTCGTAAAAAGAAGAAGGTGAAAACTAAAATCGTCTATGGCATGGGAAAACTATTCCCGGAGCATTTCTCCAATCGAGAAGACTTTCGTCCAACTCTGCGGATTGACTCGAAACTCCTGGCAGAAGCAGAAAGCGAAGATCCCCGCATGACCCGCCGTGAGGTTGCCGAAGCATTACGCGAAATCGTGGCGACAGTGGGCAAACCTGGTAAACCTGGTGAGCAGGTGCGCTGTGTAATCTCTGTGCAAATGTTGTCTGAGGGATGGGATGCGAATAATGTTACCCACATTTTGGGATTACGTGCCTTCGGGAGCCAGCCACTCTGCGAGCAGGTCATTGGACGCGGCTTACGCCGGATGGACTATACGCTTGATCCCAAAACCGGTTTGCTCACAGAGGAATACGTCGATGTTTACGGAATTCCCTTTTCTATTATCCCCTTTAAAGGACGAGAAACCAAGAAGCCAGCACCAGAAGACAAACCAAAGAATCATGTCCGTGCGTTGCCAGAACGGCAGCAGTTTGCAATCCGTTTTCCGGTGGTAGAAGGCTATGCTTTTGCCTTGCAACGTCACCTGATCAAGGCAGACATCGAGGCGATGGAACCCCTAATTCTAGAACCTGCTCGCACACCAACTGCAGTGTTCGTGAAACCACAGGTCGGATATCAACTGGGACGCCCCACCGCAGGAGGTGGGTTTGAGTTTACGGAACATAACCGAGAAGCATATTACCAAAGTATTCATCTCCAAACCATTCAGTTCGAGATTGCCCGGCAGGTGGTGTGGAAACTGACCGAAGTAGTAGAAAACAGCACGCCAAAGTTACGTTTACAATCTCGGCATCAACTCTTTCCTCAGGTCTATCGGCTGGTGTAGGAGTACGTGGCACGAAAGGTCCAATGGCATGGCTGTCACCCATGCGAGCTGGGATTGGAAACGTATGTCAAACGCACAGTCGAACGCCTGCTCAATGCTATCGAGCCAAACGATGAACAGGGTGAACCCACCGCTGCTTCCGATTCTCAATCGGTATAAACCCATCGGCTCGACTTCAGAGGTGGATTTTAAGACCACCCGTCCCTGCTACGGTACGACCAAGAGTCATATCAATCAGGTTGTACTGGACACAATGACGTGGGAGCAATCGGCCGCCTTTCGCCTGGAGCAGTCGCCAGTAGTCGTCTGTTACGCCCGTAACGATCATCTGGAGTTTGCTATCCCCTACGAATATCTGGGTACCAGCCATGGCTATATACCAGATTATCTGGTGCGACTGGTCAATGGGGTGACTTTGATTCTCGAGATTAAAGGCTACGAAGATGATCACGACCGGGCCAAACATCAGGCCACCCAGCGCTGGGTAGCCGCCGTAAACCACTGGGGACAGTTGGGGCACTGGGCATTCCATGTCTGCAGAGATCCGCAAAGGCTAGGGCAAGAATTATTAAGCTTTATATAGGGAGACGGATTCCGGTCTCCTTATCAAAATAATGGATCTTAGGGGGAAGGAAACGGACATGGACTGGCTGACCGATCTTAAACTCTCCCGGAACCGTGCTGGCAATCAACTTGATCCCCTGTTCCAACCTCACCTCAGCATAGGTAACTGGTCCTACCGGTTGCAAGAGATCAATATGCCCGGTCATCGTCTCTCCGTTTCCCTCGGTCAGAAGCTGAATATCTTCGGAACGAATACCGATGACCAGCTTGTCCGGTAAAGTTGCCCGGTTGAGTCGTTCTCCTGCCCCTTTGCCCAGGGCAAATTCATACCCTGAAGAGCGCAGAAAATAGCTTTCTCCTTCCGTACGCATTGTACCCTCAAAAAGGTTCATCGAGGGAGACCCAATAAAACCAGCCACAAAGAGATTCGCAGGGAGATTATAGATCTCTTCCGGGTCGGCATACTGTTGCAGACGCCCTTGATTCATCACGGCTATTTTGTCGGAAATACTCATCGCCTCTTCTTGATCATGAGTCACAAAAATGGTGGTCACATTTAATTCCTGCTGAAGCAACTTGAGCTCTGCACGCATATTGACCCGCATCTTTGCATCCAAATTACTCATCGGCTCGTCCATCAAGTAGACGGTCGGTTCACGTACAATAGCCCGACCAAGGGCAGCCCGTTGCTGTTGACCACCACTGATCTGAGAAGGTTTGCGTTGAAGTAATTCCACGATATTCAGCATCTCTGCTGCCCGGTGGACTCGCTCCCGAATCTTTTCCTTCGCATATTTTTTCAAGCGAAGATGAAAACTCATATTATCGCTGACGGTCATGTGCGGATACAGGGCATAGTTTTGAAAGACCATGGCAATATCTCGCTCTCGCGCAGGAAGATAGGTTACCGGTATATCATCAAACAGAATTTCCCCTGCGGTCACCTGTTCTAACCCGGCGATCATATAGAGCGTGGTACTCTTGCCACATCCCGATGGTCCAAGCAAGGTCACAAAACTCTTATCTTCGATTTCAAGATCGAGTTGATCTACCGCTTTTACCGGACCAAAATGTTTCGTCAGATTTCGTAAGGTAATGCGAGCCATACTTTGAACCTTTACTGATCACTTATCACTGCCTACTCATCCCTTCACCGAACCAGCCGTTAATCCCTGCACCATATATTTCTGGAAAATCAGGACTAACAGCACAGCAGGAAGTGCGGAAAGAAAGCCAGAAGCAGCTATAACGGAATAATCAATGTTGATTTGCCCATTCATCCCGGCAATCACCGGAGGAAGCGTCGTTGTTCCAGGTTTAGAGTTTAAAACCTGCGCTACAATAAACTCATTCCAGCAGAGCATAAAAGTAAACGCCCCGCCAGCCACCAAACCTGGGCCAGAAATAGGTAAGATCACTTTGTAATAGGCTTGTAAACGCGTACACCCATCCACAAACGCACTCTTTTCTAATTCTTGGGGGATCGTTTCGAAATACGCTTTCATAATCCAAATAGTAAAGGGGAGGGTAAAAGAGCAATAGGCAATAATCAGCCCCATCAGAGTATTTTGCAATCCCATCGCCCGAAACATCAGAAAAAACGCTGGAATCAGGACCACCGTGGGCAGCATCCGTGTAAATAATACCGCATATAAGGAAAAACTCTTCAAAGGAAACGTATAACGGGCATAGGCATATCCTGCCGTAGTGCCAATAACCAGATTAATGATAGTCACAATCACCGCCACGATAAGACTATTCAGCATGGAGGGGAGAATCTTAGATGCCTGCCCCTCAGCATGAAAACGGATGAGACCAAAAATCATTTTATAGTTTTCGGTAGTAATCTCGGGTGGGATAAAAGAGAGAGGACGGGCTAATAAGTTCCGTTGATACGAGATGCTGGTAATGAAAAGCCAGATAAAGGGGGCAATCAGCCAGAAAGCGACCAGAAACACCAGCCCATAAATGAGAAGACGATTGGTCAACAGCTTGATCTGGTATGACCCGTAGGCGTAAGTTCTGTTCGACATCGCTTGTTGAGGCATTCTGCTTATCTCCCCTCCTGGTCAGCTTTACGAAATAACAATTTGTGATACACAAAAGTGAGGAGCAAACAGAGGAAGGTTAAGGTGTACAAAATCGCTGTCCCCGTACCAAATTTGAAGAAATTAAACGTGGTCTGAAAACCGAGCCAGGAAATCGTAGTGGTATCGTACCCCGGTCCTCCCATAGTCAAGATATAAATGAGGTCTAACATCAAGAATCCGTTAACGGTGCAGAGGACCAGCACCAGAAAGAGCGTAGACTTCAAGGCCGGCAGCGTCACATAGCGGAATTTCTGCCAGGCATTGGCCCCGTCTACTTCCGCTGCGAGATAGAGTTGCACCGGAATAGATTGCAAGGCCGCGAGAAAGAGCAGAGTAGCAAAAGGAGCCTGATTCCACATATAGACAGAGACCAGAATGTTGAGGGCACTAAAGCCACTCTGAAAAAAGGCGATATAGCTATCGATAATCCCCATATTATAGAGAAGGCCATTAAAGGCCCCAAACTCCGCATCGAGAATCCCCTGCCATAACAACCCTACTACGACGCGAGAGAGGGACCAGGGGATCAGCAAAAAACTCCGCATAAGGGGGCGACCATAGAATTTTTCATGCAGTACGAGAGCCATGCCCAGACCAACCAGAGTTGTTTCCAGGACAAAAGCAGCCACAAAATAGGCGGTCCGGCCAAAGGAACTCCAGTAGAGCGGATCAGAAAAAACCTGGAAATAATTCTGCAGTCCCACATATTTAAAGAGGGGCAAGCGGACTCCAAAGAGATCAACCGCAGGGCCTCTTCGACTCAAGAGATTTACCTCTGCAAAACTCATCCAAAAGGAATAAAGAAGCGGAAAGAGGACTACCAAAAAGATGAGCAAGAGCGCCGGTAAAATAAGCATATAGGCGAAAGGCACATCAGAGAGCCAAGCCCGTTTCATGGTCAACTTTGGCATACGTCTTTCTTCCTGATATGGGAAGGTTCCTTCCGGATACCCCGGAGAGGAAAACTCTCCGGGATAGGGTTACGAGGCTAAAGATTTTTGGAGTTTGGCGAGTTCTTTTAATCCTTGCCCTGCTGTCAAATTCCCCCGGATAATGTCGTGAACAATGGGCACCGCCTTGACATCATACTCACTATACCAGGGCTCTTTATAGGCTGCAATGACCTTCCCTTTCTCGTATTGTTTGCGTAACAGCTTGAGATCCACCCATCGATTATACGACTCAATCACTTTGGGATCATCATACATTTCCGGATAAGGATTATCCAGCCCAGAGATGAGACACCATTGACGCTGGACATACCAGTCTCCATTGAGATTTCCACCAAGAAATCGCATAAATTGCCATGCATCCTCAAGCACTTCGGTATTGGCGTGCAACACATACGAATCGGTCCACATATAGGTATGCCCAGTACCTGGATACATGGCCATTTTGGCCTTTTTAGGAGCCAATTTGGAGTTTTCCGGTTCTCCGGCAATGGTTTTCAGATAATAAGAATGGGTAGTATGATAAGCGTACCGGCCTGTCCACATCAGGCGATGAGTCTCAGTCGAGGAAGTCTTGGTCAACACTTCTGGATTCACTAACCCTTCTTTATAGGCCTGTTGCCAGCGCTCCATCGCTTTCACCGCTCCTGGTTCCTGGTCTACAATGACATTGTTTTTCTCATCAAAAACCTGGGCTCCTTCGGAGAAACAATCGGTCATAAATTGCGGCATGGTGCCAGATGGACTGGAATTCCAGTTTGGCAAATAGGGGGTATCACTGATGTTATCTTTCTTCAATTTTCTACACTGCTCCATCAGCTCTTCCCAGCTCTGGGCCGGACCACTAAAACCTGCTTGCTGGAGCATAGGTTCGTTATAAATCAAAATAAAGAGACTGGTAAAGTAGGGAAGCCCCAGAAGTTTTGTTCCATCTTTGTTTTTGAGACTTTCCAGGTTGGCTGGAATCATCTTTTGCTTTAATTCTGCTGCGCCAGGGAGATCATCAAGGGCTTGGATTAATCCATTTTCATACCAGCGTTCCCGAAAATTGTGAGCGCAGTACATGACATCCACTACCTCACCAGCAAAAGCTCGGGTCTCCATCGTAGGATGATATTGTGGCCAGGGAATGGGTTCATACTTTACCTGGCCATTGAATTTTTTATTGTAGAAGTCTACATAGTCTTTGACCGTATCCGGTTTGAAAACCCAGCCGGAAAAATTCACTGGCTTACCTGCCCGGGCAGTCTGCAGCAGACCATCGGCAAGCAGAACAGAAGTCCCGAGGACTCCGACCTGTTTCAGAAATGTTCGGCGATCCATATTACGCATAACCTTTCTCCTTTCGTAGTGCAGAAAGTGCTTCCTACTGCACTCCCCTTGATCCATCTACGAACTGTTTCTCCACAATTCCTGGACTTAAGTAAGTATGACCAAATTTCTTGCATTTTTGTCTATCGCAAGTAGGGTGGGCTGAGCCCACCCTACTTGTGGCTTTTAGGCAAAATTCTTCGTCATAGTTACTTATAAGACCGAGGAAGCTTTTCCACGGGCCACTATACGAAAAGCAGAAAAGGGTGTCAAGAAGAAATCACCCTTCCCGCTATTTTACTCCCGCGTCCTCTACGAGTTTTTTCATCAAATACACCTGCCCTTGGTGCTGAGACATATGGCCTGTAATCCACATGAGATATTCTTCGAGTGGTTTTTCCTCTCGGGCAGTAGCAAATTTTTTCCCAAGATCCTGATCGGTCAGCTTCTCGAGCGATTGTGCTGTTAGAGTGCTGACCTCCTCCTTTCGTTTCTGCAGCTCTGCTTTGCTAATCGGCCCTCGAAACTCGTCATCACGGTTTCGATGAGCTGGTATTCCTCCCACCTTCTCTCCTACCCAGAACTTTTCAGCACCAAGCATATGCTTGATGATAACCCCAATAGAGTTGTAGCCATCTTTTGGGGCCCAATTAATCTGGGTATCATTAAGCTCTGCAATCCGTTGAAAGGTATTGGTCCGGATTTCTTCTAACGCTTTGTGAAACTTCTGAACCTGTGGATGCATAATCTTCCCCTTTCCCTTGTGCATATAATTGTATGGATGTTTCACCAAATACTACTATTACGATAAAGCCTTTCCCTTGTTGTTCTGCGGAGGGACTGGCGGGAACAAAGTACCACTCTTTTGAGGAGCAAATCGTAATCACCAAGCGGATGTTTCACCTCGTTGCTCCTCAGGACATGCGCCTCCTTTTTATCAGGAAGCAGACCCTCTGTCAATCTTTATGCTGGATAGAATGTGGAAACCTGAAAAGTGGCCTCGAGAAGGTTTTTTCCCCGAACACGCGGTTTGATATGCAGCTTCCGTATCTTCAGGAGTTGGGGGGAGTTTTCAATTTCATAGAGATATTGAGTCAACTGTTTGAGGGTAACACCTTCGACTTTGAGCTCTACAGAAGATTCGCGATAGAATCCACTTTGCGTGGTCACCGAAGGTTTCATATAGAGAATATTACTCTTTAAGCCGGACTTAGTGGCCAGTTCCTCCAGGAAGGAGAAGATAGCAAAATCCTTCTGCCGTTTGGCCAGGCTTTCATTAATATTGTTGAGCACCTTTTGTTGAGAAAGATAGGTATTTTGGAGCTCTTTCATCTGACGAAAATCCGCTTCTGCTCCTCGTATGAGACGATCCAGCACCTGCATCCGTTCCATAGCTGGAGCCAGCTCCAAATAATAAAAGAGAAAAAAGAGAACAAACACACCTCCCACGATCAGAATAATCTTTTCTCGTTGCGCCAGTTGCATACTCTCGCCCCTATAACTTCTTCAACGTTATCGACAATTTAAACTCGACCGTGTTCTCATCCAGTCCAACCTTTGCATTCGTTACCTTGACACTCTCAAAATATGAAGAGGTCTCCAGGCTCTTTTTAAGGTTATCCATACTGTCAAAGGAGTTAGTCTGAGCGCTCATATTGATACTCTCATGGCTAATGAGCAGGTCAAATACGTCGATTTTAATCGTTGTGGGAATCTTCTCACTCAGCTCTCGTAACAATTCCAACGAAGAGAGCTGAGCACCGGTAATACCGCCAAAAGCTTTGAGTTTGTTTTCTTCCTCCTGAATTTTTTGTCGGGCCTGTTGCAGAGGATCGACCACATTCCGCACATCTGGAAAAGTTTGGCGAAAAAGCGCCTGCACTCGATCTCTCATCTGCTGATATTGTCCTTCTTTTTGAGCCAGGCGATAATAGAAATTTCCCAGTTGCAAGCCCAAAGCCAGCAACAGCATGACACCAGCCAAAATCAGTTTCCCCTTGATCTCTTCATAACTCCGGTGAAAGGAGAACTCTTCCTGCCGAAAATTCATTCCTGGTATGGAGCGATTCCAACCGCGTATCCCTAGCCCAAGGGCTACCGTAAAGGGAGCAGACAGAGGAGGTGTTTGGGCAAAAAGCAAGGCAAGTCTTTCATCCTTGCCCATACGATGCACAGGTACTTCGAAATGTTGTGCAAAACATTCTAGGATACCCGGCGTGTTTGCTCCTCCGCCACTGAGCAAGATTTCTTGAATGTCCCCTTGCTCCCCCATCTTTTCCATATACGAGAAGAGCGTATATTCGACCTCTTTCACCAGATGTAACAGAGCAGATTGGATCAGAGGGAAGAGCTCTGGTGACTCCCCATCGGTAATCTTTTGCTGCTCAGCTTCTACAAAGGAAGCAAACTTACCCTCTTTCTGGATGGTTTCCGTAATAGTATTGGCCCCTTTTGGAATAGTCCGTGCAAAGAGCAATCGAGTTCCCTGCAACACCTTTAAGGTCATTTTGCTTGCTCCGATATTGAGCAGAGCAACCACTTTTTCTTCAGAGGGTTTGTGCAGAGACAAATAGGTGTTTATGTCAGCAAAGAGTTCCAGTTCAACAATTTCTGGATCGATACCCGCTTCCCGAAGCATGGCCAGATGTCCAGCCACTACTTCTTTGGATACAGCAGCTACCAGGATTACGGTCTCCTTTTCCCGGCGCTCAAGTACCAGGAAATCGACGAGCATCTCTTCTACCGGATAAGGGATATGAGCTTCAAGTTCATACCGCACCACCTCCCGGATTTTCTTTAGATCGCGGAAAGGTAGCACCAGTGTGCGTATAATCGCCGCTTGAGCAGGAAGGGCAGAGATAATAGTTCCTGGTTTCACCTTTTCTCTGGCGAGGAGTGCTTTGAGGGTCGAAGCTATCTCAGCAGAAGAAGGGGGGAGGGCATTGTCCCGCTCCCAGCGATGTTCGAGCAAGGAGCTTACCGTATATCCTTTCAGCGTCCCTTGGAGCTGGACAAACTTAACCGAATGGGTTCCGATATCGATGCCGAGGACTCTTTTGGGCATAAGGTCACCTGACTATTTGATTCATCTCAAAAATAGGAAGCAAGATAGAAAGCACAATAAATCCCACCACTACTCCCATAATCAAGATCATCACTGGTTCGAGAATAGCGGTCAGTCCTTGTACCGTTGTCTCTATCTCATTATCATAACTTTCGGCAATCCGTTTGAGCATCTCTTCTAACCGGCCACTTTTCTCTCCAACAGCAATCATGTGCAAAACCAGCGGGGGAAAAAGAGTACTTCGTCGTAATGGAGAGGTAATATCCTGCCCTTCGCTAATATTTTTGCGTGCCTCTTCAATTGCCAAAGCCAGTATCTTGTTATTCACCACCGCTTTTACGATATCGAGTGCATTGAGAACCGGCAATCCGCTTTCCAGGAGAATGCCCAGTGTGCGCGCAAATCGAGAAATAGCCACTTTTTGAAAGAGGGAGCCAAATACCGGGATGCGTAGTTTCAATTTATCGTAGAAAAACCGTCCCTTTTCGGTATCACAATATTTTTTTATGGCAAAGACGATTCCGGACAGAAACACTGCTAACACCCACCAGTACTCGCGCAAGAAAGAGCTGAATGCGATAAGAATTACCGTGGGCAGGGGGAGGCTCTGTTCCAGATCTCGAAATATCTGCGTGACCGTCGGTATAACAAAAGTCAACAGAAAGAACATCACCCCTGCTCCGACAAAGGTCATAAGAATCGGATAGGTCATCGCAGCCCAGATTTTGTTACGGAGGGCAACCTGGCTTTCTGCAAAATCAGCCAGGCGCAGGAGAACAATCTCGAGTGCTCCGCTGGCTTCTCCGGCCCGCGTCATATTGACCGAGAGAGGGGAAAACACGCGGGGATGCTCGGCAAATGCATCAGCCAAGGTGCTACCCTCATTTACTTTTTCGCGAACCTGGGTGAGAACTCGCTTGAGAGAGGGATTATGCACCTGATCGATTACCGCCGTAAGCGATTCCACCAGCGGTAAGCCTGCTGCCAGTAGGGTAGAAAGCTGGCGCACCATCAGCGAGACATCTTGTGCTTTGACGCGCCGGAAGAAGGCAACGAATCGAATTTCTCTCCATGTTTCCTTGCTCGCTCCCGTATCTTCCCGGAGTTCTGTAGGAAAAATTCCAGATTTGCGGAGCTTTGCCCGGGCGCCACGCACATCATCGGCGTCCACGATTCCCCGGATGGTCTTGCCTGCAGTATTTAAGGCCTTATACTCGTAAACCGGCATACCACGACTCAATCTCAAATCTCAAATCTAATCCTGGGTTACCCTAAAGACCTCTTCCAGGGTAGTTATGCCGCGTTTCATCTTCTCGACCCCATCCATCAGAAGAGTCTTCATCCCTAACTTTATCGCCTCTTTTTTGATGGTATTCGAGTCTGCATTGTTTAAGGTCAGACGTCGAATCGTATCATCCATGACCAGTAATTCATAGATACCGGTTCTTCCCCGGAAACCAGTATGCATACAGGCATCACACCCTTTCCCGCGATAAAGATAGCCATCAAAATCCGGGGTCTCAAACAGGTGCATCCCTACCTCTTCCAGAGATTTTGGTTCGGGGATGTAGCGCTCTTTGCAGTGTGGACAGATCACCCGTACCAGTCGTTGCGCCAGAATACCGATAACCGCAGAAGAAACGAGATACGATTCTACCCCCATATCGAGGAGCCGGGTAATTGCACTCGGAGCATCATTGGTATGCAGCGTACTGAAGACCAGATGGCCAGTCAACGAAGCCTGAATGGCGATTTCAGCCGTTTCCAGATCTCGAATCTCTCCCACCATGATCACATCGGGATCCTGCCGGAGAAAGGAACGCAATCCATGGGCAAAAGTCAGATCAATTTTCGGGTTGACTTGCATCTGGCCAATTCCATTCAACTGGTATTCGATAGGATCTTCCACGGTAAGAATATTTAACTCTGGAGAGTTGATCTTGTGCAACGTCGCATAGAGAGTGGTCGTCTTCCCACTGCCGGTCGGACCGGTCACCAAAATGATGCCATTGGAACGATGAATAAGTTGAGAATACTTCTGGAGTTCGTTTTTCCCCATGCCAATATCTTCCAGATTGAGCAGAATAGTAGACTTATCGAGCAAACGGAGTACAATACGCTCTCCAAAGGCTGTGGGGATGACCGATACCCGAATATCTATATCTTTATCTGCAATCCGGATTTTAATGCGTCCATCCTGGGGCAGTCGTTTTTCCGCAATATTTAAGTTGGCCATGATTTTGATCCGGGAAGTAATGGCCGACTGCAGTCGTTTAGGCGGGGTCAAGATATTATAGAGAATCCCATCGATCCGATACCGCACCTTCAGTTCGCGTTCGAATGGCTCAAAGTGGATATCACTCGCTCGCTCCCGTACCGCTTGAAAGAGGACTGAATTGACCAGCCGAATGATGGGGGCTTCTGTCGCGTGGTCGAGCAGATCCTGAGTTTCCTCAATCTCTCCAGCTAACACACCCAGATCCTCGGTGTCTAACCCCTGAATCACCTCTTCGGCTGAATGCGTCTCTCGATCATAGAAGGTATTAATTGCGTTTAAAATTTCCCGTTCCGGGCACAGTATCGGCTCCACTGCGTAGCCGAGAATAATCCCTACATCATCGAGAGGTTGGAGATCAAGGGGATTGGCCATGGCCACTTTGAGGACATGCCCCTCCAGGCGCAGGGGAAAAAGCCGATGTTGCCGGTAATAGGTAATCGGAATTTTGGTTACCAGAGCCGGTTCCAGAGTATTCTCCGCTTCGATTTTCTTGAGATACGGGATATCCAGATAGTCACTCAGCGTGGTCAGCCATTCTTCTTCAGTCAGGTAGCCCTGCTGCAGTAAAATCTCCTCCAGCGATTTCCCCTTCTCCCGTTGTAATGCAAGAGCCTGCATCAGGTTTTCTTCTTGCACTACTCCTCGTTCGAGTAATATCTTGCTGAGAGTCGTCTTCTTCATGTTCTACTCACTCTTCTACTTGGATTGATCTGCACTCTCTATCCCCCAGATACAATCTGTTTCCTCTCCTTTTCCCTTGAAGGTGGCCTGTTTTCCCCTCTATGGTTTTGGCTTCTCTTTTTTGGGGGCTAATATGATGGGGTTTTGTACCGACGGAATTTCCTGAGCTTTCCCAGTCCCCCGACCAAATTTGCGACTTTCTTCATCGACTTGTTCGCTGATTTTCCGGATATCTTCAGTATTCCGTACAATATAAGGAGTAAGAAAGATCATCAGGTTCGTCTTTTCTCCCCGATCCGAAGAAAAGGAAAACAGGCGTCCCAGGAAAGGAATATCCCCCAGACAGGGTACTTTGCTATCCCGTGAAGTCACATTATCCTGAATCAAACCGCCGATGACCACTGTCTGCCTATCATGAACAATGACCGAAGTCTTTGCTGTTCGCTTAGAAGTGGTCGGTCCAACCTGACTCGCCGCCAGACCGGTGGTGGTCTCCTGAATCGCCGAGATTTCTTGAAAAATATTGAGCCGCACCGTGTCTCCTTCTCCAATCTGGGGAGTAAAACGGAGGGTAATACCAACATCACGACGTTCAATATTGGTAATCGTACTCACCTCTGTTTGACTGGTGCTGGTGACAAAGGGGACATTACTGGCCACCACGATCTCTGCTTCTTCATTATCGGTAGTCAACAAATTGGGAGTGGAGAGAATATTGATTCCGCGCTCATCTTCTATGGCTCGCAAAAGAGCGCCAATGTTCAGAAAGGTCTGCCCACCAAAGGTAATGGTACCATCGATCAACCCAATGGCGAGTCCAGAAAGACCAAAAGGATTTTGGACAGCCTGATTGATAAGCCCAAAACTCGTTCCTCCAAAAGGTACTGGCTCGTCTTCGGTGGTAAAATCCTGGGTCGAACGGAATTCAAATCCGATCTCCTTGGTTTTATTCAAGCTGATCTCCACAATAGCAGCCTCTACAAAGACTTGGGGACGCAGAATATCCAGTTTTTTGATGACCTCGACTAACGCTTCATACTGTTCGGGCGAGGCGACAATCACGAGGGAATTGGTTGCTTTATCAGCAGTAATGCTGATTTTCTCCTGTCCCGGCACTTCTCCGCTGACTGCTCTTGTGGCTTGGCCTGCCTGAGGCTGCGTCCCTCGCTGCGGAGCTGTCTGGGGACTCACAATCTGTTGAATCTGGGCTACCTGGCCGGTCAGTACCTGGGCTAGCTCTTCTGCCACCGCGTACTGCAAATAGTAGACATGAATTTGCCCTTTCCCTTTGGGAGTGGGGATGTCAAGCTGCTTGATCAGCGTGTGAATCATGGACAGATCTTCTGGAGTGGCGACGAGGATTAAGGCATTGGTCCGACTCTCTGGTATGACCTTGAGAATCTTCTCCACCCCGGCGAGGGTGGGTTGTGGTGCTCCTTGGAGTTGTCGGCGTCGAATCACTCGTTGCGGTTGCGCAGGAGCCTGCGCCTGACCACTTTCGATGGCTGCTAAAATTGCTGCGGCCATATCTGTTGCTAAAGCGTATTGGAGAAAAACTACCTCGATCTCCTCCCGGGTAGCGGGAACATCGATCTCCCGCACAATTTCCACTACACGTCGGATATTAGCGAGTGAATCAATCACGATCAGCGTATTCGTTGGCGGGTAGGAGATCAAACTCCCCTCCTTCGGAACCAAAGGGGTCAGGATCGTGCGAATCTCGTTGGCATCAGCGTGCTTCAGAGGAATCAATTGGGTAACAATCTGCTCATCTCTTGGGATCGATCGGGGATCACTCCCGACTCGCGTAGGTACCGGTTTTTGTTTAATATCTCGGGCCGGCACGATTTTGATAATGTCACCACTGGGCACGGTAGCAAATCCCTGGATATCCAGAATAGAAAGAAAGACCTGATACGCTTCATCCACCGGAATCCGGGTCGGAGAAATAATGGTCACTTTGCCTTTTACTTTGTCATCCACCAGAAAATTCTTGCCGGTGAGTTCGCTAATAAATTTGATAACCACACGGAGGTCTACATTGTCAAAATCCAGAGAAACGAGATTATCGCCTGACCCTCGTCTCTGGGCCTGTTGAACAGGGCGCACACTCGATTCATTATCAAGACGTAGAGCCTGACTGGGTGAAAGAGTCAAAACCAGCAGTAGAGGAATACCCAAAAACCAGAGTAGCAACTTGAGGATCATCACTTTTACTGGCCTCGTCTAATAATTAACCATGTACAATTAGCCTCTATCAATTTCCTGTATTATAGCACTCTTTGCACTACTAATACTACAACGAATTTTGTCCTTCTGAGGAACGAAGCGCTAAAGCATCTCTCTGTAGAAGCTTTCTATGCTGGTTCTTTGTGCGCAGCTCATACCACTTTTCCCCCAATCTGCCTGACGACGGAGTAAAGCCTGACTTCGTTTTGCAAAAATTTTACGAGCTTCTTCAGCATATCTGGTAAGGAGAAAGAGAAAAAACTTATCCTGCGGTCTTCTTGTACAGTTGTTATTCTTAGCGCACCTCAAAGGTAAATGTTTGTAAGCTATTATTGCGTTCAATATCCAGAGTAATCGTCGATTGAGTCTGTACTTGCTGATAAGCCCGAAACGCTTCTTCTGGACTATTAATAGTCAGTCCATTGACCCCTTTGAGGATATCTCCAGTTCGTAAACCCAGACTCTCCAGAAAACTTTGTGGCTTGATACTCGCAATACGAAAACCATCGGGCTTCCCATTTTTGAAATGCGGAACTACCCTGACTTCGGTCATAAATTGATTGATATTCTCAATTTGTTCCAGCACCGCCTCTCGACTCACCCGCCACGTATTTTGATCCACCTGGCGTACGCTCTCGGCTTGTGGTGATTTGCGCCGTGGGCGTCGAGAGGTTTGTTGGGGAGAAGGGCGGCTGGATTTAGAGATTTTTCCTTCCTGGAAACTCTCCAGCACCTCTTCGCGATCCCCATTTTTGAGCACCACCCGATGCCGATCGATCTCGATAATAGTAGCCTCTTGCACCGTATCTCCCAGCTGATAAACATCCTGTTTTCTGGTATTGCCATCTTCAATGATGGCATAGGTATTTTCATAGACATCGCCCACTACCGTACCGAGAAGTTTCAGATTGAGTCGAGTCCGTGGCCGCTCTTTGGGAAGAGGTTTTGATAAAGGAGAGGCTGCTGCTGGTCTTGGTGTTGGCTCTGGCGTAGAGTTAAAAATATTGCGCTGTTCGATAATCGCATAGTAAGTAAAAGGACGATGCTCGGTTTGCAGATCGGTGACCAGAGGGGTACTGATAAGAGGTGCAGGCGGTTCTTGAAGGGTGGATTCAATATAGGTTAAGAATAGATCAGCCCCTCCATAAGCCAAAATGGTAATCAAGCTAAGGTTGATGATCCAGAAATATCGTTTTACCCAATGCACAGCCTCTCTCCTTAACGCAGGAGTGCTTGAAACTCCTCATTATTTTGCAATGAGCGATACTCTTCCGTATCTTCCCGTAACCATTCTTTCACGGCACTATTTAAAGCTATGGCCTTTTGTAAGGCGGCTAGCGCCTTCTCTCTTTCCCCTTTTCGGGCGTAAAGTGCTCCTAAATTATAATAAGGAGTCGCATAAAGGGGATCCAGATCAATCGCGGTCTGAAAGACCTGTAATGCCTCCTCTAGCTCTCCCAATTTGACCAGCGCATTTCCGAGATTGTTATGCGCCTTGGCATAGGAAGGATTAAGCTGAATAGCCGTCATATATTCTCGGCGAGCCTCCTCATACCGGCCTAGGTGAAAATAGGCATTCCCGAGATTGTTTCGGACAGAGAAGAGCTGATCGTTGAGGGCCAAAACCTTTTGAAAGGCTTCAATGGCTCCCTCCCAGTCTCCGTTCTTTTGCCGGGTTACTCCCTCTTGAAAATAGAAATCCACCAGTACGCTCTCTTGTGCAAGAGGTCTGCTCGTCTGTTCTGGTGGGGGCAGTACCGGCGGAGTCTGTTTCAGGGGATGCTGAAGGGAGACCAGAGAGCGTTCCCTGGGGTGAGGCTCTGATACAAAATGTGTACTCTGTTCCTTTTTGATGCTCTGCCCTTTCGTCCGAAGAGCCATTGTGCTCGAATCGGGAAATGCCTTTATAGGCCGAGGGGTTGCTGATGTATCGGGAGGAAGAGAGCCCTGGGGCTGGTTAACCATCTGAAGAACAGTTGTGCTCGAATCAGCAAGACGCTTGTTCTGTTCACCAGCAGATGACTCGAGCACTGTCTGGGTGGACACCGGAGTCTGTGTCGTCGGGGAAAAATACCAGGAATAAACCGCAAAAACCAGCAGAAGTGACGAACAAAAAGCACCAAAGATAAGGAAGAATGTCTGAGAGAACCGGTGAGGCTTTTCTTCCCAACGAGTTTGCAACAGACCAACCGGTAGAGGCCGCTGCTCCTTTTCCGCTTTTTTGAGGGCTTCGTTAATAATACTCATCGGCGTTACTCTCTACTTTTCGTCTACAGAGTTTCTCCCGTCACATAGTATAACATGAGCCGTGTCTCTGGTCCTACATAACCATCAACCTGGAGATTATAATCACGCTGAAAGTAACGAACAGCATTACGGGTCTCCGCATCAAATTGTCCAGTAGGTTGGGCCTTATAGTAACCGAGAAGGGAAAGGTTCTCTTGTATCTTGCGCACATCTGGCCCTGTCGCTCCCTCACGAAGAATACGGAGATGGTTGACTCCGCGTGGGTGGAGGAGATAGGTTTTACCATACCATATGGCACTAAAAGCTCTTCGATCAAACACCCTCTTTTCTCCTCGGCTACCAAATCCAATAATCTGATCGGCATTTGTCTCTAAAATAAAAAGGATCTCTGCACGAGCCGGATCCTCTGGAAATATTTCGGCTAAGAAGGGAACCTTAAAGGCACGTAGACGATCAAAATGGAGCCAGGTAGGGGAGAGATCGACATTAAAACCGGCCGAGATGGTCTGTGGAGTGAGTACACCATACTGCTTGAGAATCTGCTGCAGTTGTTCTCTATATTGCTGTTCGACTGGGGAGACTGGAGAAACAACCTCTACAGCCGTATCAGAAGCTGTTTGCGGCACTTCCGGAGCCGAGACAACGGATACCTCTTCCGGTTTTTCCGGAGGAATGGTTTCCGTCTCTGGAGCTGGTGGTTGAGAAACGGGAATCGAGGCAGAAGGAGAAGGGGGAGGCTGAATCTGAGAGTCAATTTCCTGTTCAGCAACCAGCTCGGTTTGCGGTAGAGGGTTGATCCAGGGAAAAGGGGAAATAGTCACCCACATATAGATAGCTATGGCGGTTAGTACGAGAAAGCTCACCCCGGCTACTGCTCCCCGCCAAAATGGATGCCACCAACTGTGTCGTGAGAACTTTCTCCCAGACGATACTCCACCCCTCTTTTGTCTTTCGATCTCTTCGACAGCACGCTTGACAATATCGATATCCACTCTTTTGCGATCACTAGCATAGGCATGCAGGAGAGCATGGTCACACAGGATATTGATCCGGCGAGGCACTCCTCTCGAATACCGATAAATCTCATCCAGCGCTTTCTTTGTGAACTCGAGCTCCCCTCGTGAACCAGCCACCAACAGACGATGATAAATATACTTTTCTGTATCACTCCGATCCAGGGGCCTGATATGATACTGAACCGTTATTCGCTGCTCGAGTTGTCGCAGGTCAGGGCGACTTAAAAGTTCGCGCAGTTCTGGCTGTCCTACTAACACAATCTGGAGCAGCTTTCCACTGTCTGTCTCCAGATTCGAAAGCATCCGAATCTGCTCGAGCACCGGAGGATCGAGATTTTGGGCTTCATCAATGACCAAAACGGCATTTTTCCCTTTGCTAAACTGCTCGATAAGAAACCGATTTAATTCGTCAATTAATTCTTTGCGGGTATTCCCTGAACCACTAAGCCCAAAATCGGTATTGATACTCTGTAGGAGTTCGATTTCCGAAAGATAGGAATTAAAAATGAGGGCGGTATGCACATCTTTGCCTACCTGATTTAAGAGGGTACGACAGAGGATCGTCTTTCCAGTCCCCACTTCACCAGTAATTTCGATAAACCCCTTTCGTTCTTGAATGCCGTAAAGCAGATGCCCTAGCGCTTCTTGATGATATTTACTCAGGAACAGAAACCGAGGGTCGGGAGTCACATTAAAAGGTTTTTCTTTTAGGCCAAAAAAGGAATAATACATAATGCCACTTCTTTCCTGCACCATTCCCGAGTATCAATATTCCCTGCCTTTTTTCTTGCTTTACATCGTTTTATCGTAAGGGATGAGCAAGAAAAAGTCAATACGCTATCCTTGCCGAAAAACTATTTGACTCAGATAGATAGATATGCTAGGGTAGGTGCATTCGGTTGTTTTTTACCCCTCAGTTTAGATAGCCAAAGTTATGAAGAGGAGCTTCCATCATGGCCCAAGAAGGATCAGTTGCTCCGAAGGAACGTATCAACATTGTTTATAAACCGGCGACCGGAGATGCCCAGGCGGAAGTCGAGCTCCCCCTTAAATTGCTTATGATAGGGGATTATACCCTGAGACCAGACGATCGTCTGGTGGAAGATCGAAAACCGATCAATATCGATAAAGATAATTTTAATGAAGTCATGAGAAAACAGGATTTACAGCTCACCCTTGGTGTACCCAATCGACTCTCCGGGGAAGAGGGGGATGAGATGTCCGTCCACTTAAAGTTTGAAACACTCAAAGACTTTGAACCAGAAAGTATCGTACGACAGGTTCCAGAGTTGGCGAAACTTTTGGAATTGCGTCAGGCCCTTACCGCTTTGAAAGGTCCATTAGGCAATATCCCGGCTTTTCGTAAACTCATCCAATCTATTCTCGAGGATGATGCGACGCGTGAAAAGCTCCTTAAAGAGCTCAAGATAGAGGAGAGTAGCGAAGGAACATCCTGAACTACAGTCCAGAGAAAGTACGGTAGAGGCGTAGATATTTTTTAGTCAGCACAGGTACCACCAGGAGGGATGATTATGGCTGATGCACAAGAATTGGCACAGACCGCTGGTGAATCGGTAGAAGAAACTGCAGAAAGCTCTCTGCTTGAGCAAATCATGCAAGAGACAAAGATGCGCCCTTCGGATGAAGGGTACGATGTAGCGAAAAAGGGAGTGGAAGCCTTTATCGCTGAGCTTTTGAAACCCGCGCGCAAATTAGAAAGGGTGGATAAGAGCCTTGTCGATCAGATGATCGCAGAGATCGATAAGAAGTTAAGTGTGCAGGTGGATGAAATTCTGCACCATCCCACCTTTCAACAACTGGAATCAGCCTGGCGTGGGTTAAAACTTGTGGTAGACCGCACGAATTTTCGAGAAAACATCAAACTCGAACTGGTAAATATCTCTAAAGAGGATCTCCTCGTCGACTTTGAGGACTCACCAGAGGTACCCAAATCCGGGCTCTATAAGCTGGTCTATACTGCTGAGTACGGCCAGTTTGGTGGACAACCAGTTGGGGCAATGATTGCCAATTATGAGTTTGGACCCGGCCCCCAGGATATCAAACTCCTCCAGTATGTAGCCAGTGTAGGGGCTATGGCTCATGCTCCCTTTATTGCCGCGGCTGGTCCGAAGTTTTTTGGGCTGGAAGACTTCCGAAGCCTGCCCAATCTCAAGGATTTAAAATCGATATTTGAAGGGCCCCAGTATGTCAAATGGCAATCCTTCCGTGAGTCTGAAGATGCCCGCTATGTGGGACTTACTATGCCGCGGTTCCTGCTCCGCTTGCCCTACGACCCGCAAAATAACCCGGTAAAAGCCTTCGAATATCGAGAGAGTGTCGAGGGTTCGCATGACCGGTACTTGTGGGGGAATACCTCCTTTGCCTTTGCAACGCGTTTGACCGATAGTTTTGCGAAGTATCGCTGGTGTCCCAATATCATCGGTCCACAAAGCGGTGGTACGGTGGAAGATCTGCCTTTACACCAGTTTGAAGCCATGGGAGAAATTGAAACCAAGATCCCAACCGAGGTGCTGATCTCTGACCGTCGAGAATTCGAACTGTCTGAAGAGGGTTTTATCGCTTTGACTATGCGGAAGGGAAGTGACAATGCCTGTTTCTTCTCTGCAAACTCGGTACAGAAGCCCAAATTTTTCGGGATTAGCAAAGAGGGCAAAGAGGCGGAACTGAATTACAAACTGGGTACCCAGCTCCCCTACATGTTCATCATCAATCGTCTTGCCCATTACATCAAGGTACTGCAACGTGAACAGATCGGAAGCTGGAAAGAACGGGTAGATCTGGAACGAGAACTCAATAACTGGATTCGGCAGTATGTGGCTGATCAAGAAAATCCTCCCGCAGCGGTACGAAGCCGTCGCCCACTCCGGCAAGCACAGATTAAGGTGGAAGATGTGGAAGGGGATCCCGGCTGGTATCGAGTAGAACTCAAAGTTCGTCCCCACTTCAAATATATGGGTGCCAATTTTACTCTGTCTCTGGTGGGAAAACTGGATCAATCTTAGTGAAAATTTACGGTATGAGCCTCTATGGCATTTGAACACACGCTCTTAGAAAGAATTGACCGGGCCGGAGAGTCTCAAAGCAGGAGTTTGACTCTTAACCTGGAAAAGATGGCTGACTCTATCCTGCAGCATCTGCAGCAAATGCTCAATGTGCATCAGGGGAGTGTTACGGCACTCCCTACTTACGGATTACCTGATTTTAATGATCTGGTTGTCCAGTTCCCGGAGGCTATTCTGGAAATTCAGAAAGCGATTAAAAACTCTATAGAACAATATGAACCTCGACTCAAAAAGGTGAGAATTAAATATATTCCTGATGAGGAAAATCCGATCAATTTACGATTCGAGATCACAGCGCAACTGGTCACCGGCGAAGGGGATGCCTCGCTGTGGTTTGAAACTTTCCTCGATACAGCCGGCCGGATTTCAGTGCGAGGATAAGTAGCCTTGTCATTTAATCAGTATTACCAAGACGAACTGGCGTTTCTCCGTGAACTCGGGATAGAGTTTGCGCGAGCGTATCCCAAGTTGGCCCCTTTTTTGGGGAGCAAGGGGAATGATCCGGATGTGGAGCGCTTGTTTGAGGGATTTGCTTTTCTTAGTGGGCGGATTCGCCAGAAATTAGACGACGAACTGCCGGAGCTGACCCATTCTCTCATGTCTCTCCTCTGGCCACATTTTCTCCGTCCCATCCCTTCCATGTCCATGCTCCAATTTCATCCGATTCCGCAGGCCATTTCGGAAAGAAAAAGAATTCCCCGGGGTACCGAGGTCGATTCTATTCCCGTGGAAGGGACGCCCTGTCGGTTTCGTACCTGTTATGATGTGGATCTGTATCCGCTTACCCTGGAAACGGTGGAGCTGCAGAGGACGAGTGCTACGTCGGTCCTGAAATTAGGCTTTGCACTTACTCCTGGTGTATCAATTGATAATATGAAATTGGACTCCTTGCGGCTGCATCTGCATGGAGACCCCTTTATCTGTCAATCACTCTATCTCTGGTTCTGGAAATATTTGACCGGGATTATCGTTGAACCTGCAGGAGAGAAAAAGTCCCGCCAGCGTCTCTCTTTACCTTCAACTGTACTCGGACGCGTCGGTTTCGATGAGCAACATGGCCTGTTGCCCTATCCACCAAATGCTTTTATGGGCTATCGGTTGCTCCAGGAATACTTTGCTTTACCCCAAAAATTTTTATATGTGGACATCACTGGACTGGCCCCTCTTACTCAACTAGAGGTCAAGGATCGTTTTGAGATCAGTTGTCTCTTTTCCCGTCCTTTCGAACCGCAGGTGCGTCTGACTAAGAATAACCTCCTCCTCTACTGTACGCCTATTATTAATCTGTTTCCCAAGGATGCTGACCCGATTCGGCTGGAACATGACAAAGTAGAATATCGTATCCGGCCTTCTGTACGCAATCCAGGACATTATGAAATTTATTCGGTAGACCAGGTGGTCGGCTGGGTACAGGGGAGCGGAGAGAAACGGGTCTATCAACCCTTTCTCTCTTTTGATCCTACCGCCGAATATGAGGACCAGCAAACGCTGTTCTATCGAACCAGACTGGTCCCGGCTGTGGTCGGTCGGGGAGCAGATACGTATATCTCCTTTGTGGCCCCAGGAGAGAAACATGCGCTTCCACCCACGGAGATTATCTCTATCGAGTTGACGTGCACCAATAGGCATTTGCCCGAAAAATTGATGGGTGAAGATATTTGTGTGGCAACTGCCAATTCACCCGAATTTGCTCGTTTTGTCAATATCTCTCCTCCAACCCCTTCGGTGTTTCCACCGCTGGATAAGGGGTTACATTGGCAACTTATCTCGAATATGGCCCTGAATTATATCTCCTTAGTGAATGTCGATGCCCTCCGCGTCATCTTATCGACCTATAACTTTCAGGCGTACTATGATCGCCAGGCAGCCCGCGCGCATGCCCTCCGTTTAGAGGGGATTGAACAGATCCAGTCTAAACCGATTGATCGGCTCTTTAAAGGAACCCCAATTCGTGGGCTCAGCATTCAGATGGATATGCGGGAAAGTAAATTTGCCGGCGAGGGAGATTTATATTTATTAGCCTCTGTGCTGAATGAATTCTTTGCTCTTTACGCTACCATTAACTCCTTTCATCAACTCGTGGTCAGGAATATAGAACGGGGTGATGTGTATCAATGGCCAGCGAGGATCGGACAACAACCACTGCTCTAATCCATAGACTGCTCAATGACTGCCAGCACTTTTCCTTCTTTCAGGCGGTGCGGCTCATCGAGCACGCCTATCCAGAGAGTGCTCCGCTGGGAGAACAAGGGCCAGCCGAGCGAGAGATCATCCGTTTTCGTCCTCAAACCGGTCTGGCTTTTCCGACCTGTGATATTGAATCAATAGCACTTTTGGAGCCAGAGAATGACTCTTTGCCTCGGTTTTTGATGACCGTTAATTTTCTTGGACTCTATGGGCCTCCATCCCCTCTACCCACCTTTTATACCGAGGCGATTCTCTGGGCTCCAGAGCCGGAAGAGAGCAGTCGGAGGCATTTTCTTGACCTCTTCCATCATCGGCTGATTTCCCTGTTCTATCGTTGCTGGAAGAAGTATCGCTATTACATTCTGTATCGCGCAGGAGCCACGGATCAGTTCTCTCAATGGATGTTCGCTCTCATAGGGCTAGGAGATGCTGTACTGAGAGCGGAAGGGAATATCAAATGGCCAAGACTGCTCCCCTATCTCGGCCTGTTAGGAATGAAAACGCACTCGGCTGCTGTATTGGCTGGCATCGTCTCCCACTATTTTGGCAAACTGCCGGTCCAGATTGAACAATGTGTGGAACGTTGGGTTACTATCACTGAAGACCAGCGCAATCGTCTGGGCCAAGCAAATTGTTCCTTAGGAATCGATTGCACCTTAGGGAAAAAGGTAAGAGATCGCAGTGGTAAATGCAAGATCCAGCTTGGTCCACTCACCTTTAAAACCTTTTGCCAGTTTTTACCTCCGGGAGAGCATTATCGAACGGTACGAGAATTAATGAGATTTGGGATGACTGATCAGCTCGAGTTTGATGTAGAGCTATCTCTGTTCCCTTCTGAGGTCCCTGCTTTAGAACTTTCTCCCCACAGTCCCTGTCGATTGGGATGGTCGACCTGGCTCGGTGGCTCTCATCCTCCTCAGGATGTTTCCGTCAGCTTCCCAGGGAAAGTAATGCCATTATCCTAAAAAGAAAAGGGGAACCAATGATAACCGTTGATCTGAAAGCGTTACTCAAAAGACTAAATCGATATTGTACCCGTTCGCTGGAAGCGGCGGCCGGTTTATGTGTTTCCCGTGGAAATTATGAGGTCTCTATTGAGCACCTGCTCTTAAAGCTCCTGGAATCCCCTTCGCATGACTTTCAGCTTATTCTTCGTCACTTTGAAATCGATCCGAGCCGGGTACAACGAGCTCTCCAGCGTTCGGTAGAACAGGCCAAGAGTGGAAACCCCGGGAAACCGGTGTTTTCCCCATTGTTGATTGAATGGTTTCAAGAAGCCTGGTTATTAGCCTCCGTGGAAATGAACCTTGCCGAAATCCGTTCGGGAGTTCTCATTACCACTCTCCTCTCCAACCCACGTCGTTATGCCCTCGATGCCTATTTTGAAGAGCTCCAGAGTATTTCCGTCGAAGAGCTCCGGCGTCGCTTGTTTGAGATTACTACAGGATCCAGCGAAGAAACGACGGTGCTCAAGGCTGAGAAAGCTGCTTTAGGGCGGGGAGGACCGCGTGAGGATACTGCCCTGGGGAGGTTCGCTATTGACTTTACCGGTAGAGCACGGGCTGGGGAGATTGATCCGGTTTTCTGTCGGGATCGAGAGATCCGCCAGATGATCGATATCCTTGGCCGTCGGCGTAAAAATAACCCTATTGTGGTCGGAGAGGCAGGCGTAGGGAAAACAGCCGTAGTTGAGGGATTAGCGCTCAAGATTGTCCAGGGTGATGTACCAGATATTCTACGAGGGGTAGAAATTTATGGACTCGATTTGGGATTATTGCAGGCCGGCGCAGGAGTAAAAGGGGAATTTGAAAACCGGATCAAGTCGGTGATCGATGAAGTCAAAGCTTCTCCAAAACCGATCATCCTTTTTATCGATGAGGCGCACATGCTGATTGGAGCTGGGGGAGCCGCAGGGGGAGGAGATGCGGCCAATTTACTCAAACCGGCTCTGGCCCGGGGGGAGTTACGAACCATTGCTGCTACCACCTGGTCCGAGTACAAAAAATATTTTGAGAAGGATGCGGCTTTAGCCAGACGGTTTCAACTGGTGAAGCTGGAAGAACCCTCACCCACTGAAGCGGTGGTCATTATGCGGGGATTACGAGAAAAATATGAGGGGGCGCATAAGGTCTATATCCAGGACGATGCAATAGTGGCAGCGGCAACGCTCTCTGCGCGATATATTTCTGGCCGTCAACTCCCGGATAAAGCGGTTGATCTGTTAGATACCGCCAGTGCTCGAGTTAAGATTGGTCTGAGTGCAAAGCCGGACCGCATCGACGATTTGGAACGCAAGATACAAACCCTAGAACGAGAACTGGCAGCGCTCCGCCGTGATATGGAAACGGGGGGTAAAAGTGATGAGGGTCGAATTGCAGAACTAGAGGCCGAGATACAGCAGACTCGTGAGGAATTGCTTGCTCTCGAATCGCGCTGGAAGCAAGAGCAGGAAATGGTAGCCAAAATCACTCACCTGCGACAACAATTAACCCAGAATCACCAGTCTCTGGAAAATGAAGAACAAGCTGTAGCTGAAAAAAGTGTGGAGGGCTCTTCAGAAACTATAACCGTGGATGTCCTTACGCTTCGAAAAGATCTGGAGGCAGCGCTAGATGAACTCTCGAAACTTCAGGGAAACACTCCCCTCATTCATTATGCGGTCACACCGGATATCATTGGCAAGGTTGTCTCGGACTGGACCGGTATCCCGGTAGGGAGCATGATTAAGGATGAAGCGAGAGCCATTCTCCAGTTCAGCGAAAATCTGAAAAAGCGGATTAAAGGACAAGATTATGCGGTAGAAGCTATTGATCGAGGGATCAGGGCAGCAAAAGCGGGACTGAATAACCCCAACACTCCCATAGGCGTGTTCCTCTTTGTGGGGCCTAGCGGAGTGGGAAAAACCGAATCTGCTTTAGGCATTGCTGATCTCTTGTTCGGTGGTGAACGGTTTATGGTGACGATTAATATGTCCGAGTTTCAGGAAAAACACACGGTATCCCGCTTGATCGGTTCACCCCCAGGATATGTGGGATATGGAGAAGGGGGGGTACTCACCGAGGCGGTACGCCAGCGTCCCTATTCAGTGGTGCTGCTCGATGAAGTCGAAAAGGCAGATCCTGAGGTTATGAACCTCTTTTATCAGGTCTTTGATAAGGGGATGCTCGCAGATGGTGAAGGACGGGTCATCGATTTTAAGAATACCATAATCTGCATGACCAGTAATCTGGCTTCGGACATTAGTACCCAGATGTGTAGGGATGGAAATGCTCCCCCGGCAGAGACTCTGCTGGCGGCTATCAGACCGGTATTGAGTGCGCATTTTAAGCCCGCTTTATTGGCGCGTATGACTATCGTACCTTTCTACCCGATCTCCCCGGCAGTGATGAAGGATATCGTCCAGCTTAAACTCCATCAACTTGGAAGCCGCCTGCAAGCAAGCCAGAAGATACGGTTTGTCTACGATGCAAAAGTGGTCGATCAGATTGCTGAACGGTGTACAGAGGTAGAAACCGGAGCACGTAACATTGATCATATCCTGAACGGAACCTTATTGCCTCAAATCGCGACTGAGATACTTCAGAGGTTAGGGGAAGAGACTATGCCTAATACTCTGGAACTCGGGATTGATCAGGAAGGAAATTTTACCTACCGCTTCTTAGAGTGTTGAGTAGTTAGTGGCCAGTGATCAGGGTTGAACTAGCACTAGACCCTAAACCTGGTCACTGATCACTAGCCACTGACCACTAGAAAGTAGTAACTATGCCGAATCACTTCCATGATCCACTCACTACGGTCGAAGAATTGATCAAGATTACGACTTTGCTCTCTACCGAAAGAGATCTCCACCGCCTACTCCAGATGATTGTCACCTCTGCCCGGAAGATTACCCATGCCGATGGAGGGAGGATCTATATTCTGGATCGAACCAAACGGTATCTTTATGTTGAGGTGTGTCAAAACGACAGCATAAATGAGTCGCCAAAACATCTCCCGCACATTCCGTTATTTGAAGAGAGTGGAAGCCGTAATGTCACTAATGTTTGTGCCTATTGTGCTTTTACCGGTAAGTTAGTCAATCTTCCGGATATCTATCAATACTCTGGCTTTGATTTTCGCCCTACCTATGAGCAGGATACGCTCTTCCGCTATCGCACAAACTCTATGCTAGTCGTTCCGCTCCGTAATCATGAGGGTCTGACTATAGGGATACTGCAATTAATCAACTGCCTCGATCCGGAGACTCACCAGATCGGTCCTTTTCCCCAAAAGCTGGAAGGCATTGTCACCGCCTTTGCTTCCCAGGCAGCAGTGGCCATTGATAATGTTCAACTGATTAACCAAAATAGACACCTCATAGAGCTACTCAACCATACCAATCGGGCTTTAGAAGAAGAGAATCGTCAGTTACGGAATACGATAGAGAAGAAATTCCGCTTTACAGAGATCATTGGCCAGAGTCCTCGGATGCAGCAGGTATTTGTATTGATGGAGAAAATCCTGGATTCTGATGCCACCGTCCTCCTCCGTGGAGAAACGGGAACGGGGAAAGAGTTGATTGCTACGGCGATTCATTATAATAGCCATCGGCGTAAAGGGGCTTTTGTGGCCCAAAATTGTGCCGCATTACCGGAACACCTCCTGGAGAGTGAGTTATTTGGTTATCGTAAGGGAGCTTTCACCGGTGCCACTACGGATAAGAAGGGTCTCATCGAAGTGGCCCATGGAGGCACCTTGTTTTTAGATGAGATCGGCGATATGCCGCTCGGAATGCAGGCCAAGCTCCTGCGTGTCTTACAAGAAAAAGAGGTCAGACCGCTTGGAAGTGTGCAAAGTATCAAGGTCAATATTCGAGTCATCGCGGCGACCAATGTCGATTTACAGGAAAAAGTCACGGCCGGAGAGTTTCGAGAAGATCTCTATTATCGTCTGTGTGTTTTCCCTATAGAAATTCCCCCGTTACGGGAACGGAGAGAAGATATCCTGACCTTGCTCAATCACTTCCTTCGGTTTTACGCGGAACAGTATCAGAAGGAGATTGTCGGTTTTTCTCCGAAAGCCTTAGATATCCTGCTCCAGTACGATTATCCGGGAAATATCCGGGAATTGAAAAACCTCGTGGAACGAGCTGTGCTGTTGTGTGAAAATGGAGGAAGTATCGTCCCCGAACATCTTCCTGTTATTCTGGCTGAGCAAGAAAGGGATTTACAGCCGATCCAAACCGGAGAGAGAACGATAAGTCTTCCGGAGATGGTCAAACAGTTTGAGGCTTCCCTCATTGAGCAAAAACTGAGGGAACACCAGTGGAATCAAACCAAGACTGCCCGGGCGCTGTGTGTACCTCGTCGGACTCTCATTGCCAAGATGCAACGGTATAATATTAAGAAACACTCTTCCCTGGCCGAGCCATTTTCCGATCAATTATGAGCAGGTTCCGACACATCTTCCGGGTGATTGTGCATATTTCTGCTCAAATTCCCTCATGATTCCTTTTGTAATTGCAAAGGGGTTGTGGAGATTTTTATTGAAAAAACTATTTTTAATTCAATGGATTACATACAAGCCAATTCTTGGGAATGGGTAGTTGGCATGCCTTATGCTTATATAGGAGGGCAGCAAGCAAACAGTTCACTAAGCCATTAACTTAAAGAGAAGGAGAACAGCGTATGCCAACCCCCGCCTATATGACCATTGAAGGTACCACTCAGGGACTCATTACCCAAGGTGCTCTCACGCCGGAGAGTGTGGGCAATATTTGGCAGGAAGCCCATCAAGATGAAATCTTAGTGCAAGCATATCGACATGAGGTGTTAGTGCCTACTGATCCCCAAAGTGGCCAGCCTACGGGTCCTCGGGTGCATCAACAGTTGGTCATCACCAAAGTGTTTGATAAATCTTCCCCTTTACTCTACGAGGCTTTGACCCGTGGAGAGCAGTTGACGACCTGCCAGCTCAAATGGTATCGGACCACGCAGGCCGGGACGCAGGAACACTATTTTACGATGGAATTGGAAGACGCCAGTGTGGTGAACATCAAGGCCTATATGCCAAATTGCCAGGATCCAGCGAATGGACCCTTTACCCACCTGGAAGATGTGGCTTTTACGTACCGCAAAATTACCTGGACGCATGAGGTGGCTGGAACGCAGGGGAGTGACGACTGGCGCGTACCGCAGGTGTAAAAAGATTTCTCCACACCCCTCGAGTCCGTGGAGAAATTCTACGGTGGCTTTCCCGGAGAAGGGATGCTCTCTCTTCTCCGGGAAAGCCCGGAGGGAACAGAGCAGAGTTTAATCCATAGCCTTCTTGGTTGGGGGCTCTAGACGAAACGGGTAGGTGATGCCGTGGCTATTATCCGATCGAATGTTGCACAGTTTACCTTTGCAGTCTCTGATCTTGACGCCGAACTCCGGGTGGTCCGCTTCCAGGGGAGTGAAGGGATATCCCAACTCTCACGCTTTGTCCTGGAGCTGGCCGCGGATGCAGAAATCGATTTTGGAGCGGTCGTGGGAAAACCGGGACTCCTCACCATCTCTGGTACCCAAGGAGAGCGGTATGTCAATGGGATAGTGAATCGGTTTGAACAGCTCGGTGACCGGGGACGGTTTACCCTGTACACCGCCGAACTCGTCCCTCTGATCTGGGTGTTGTCCTATCGCCATACCTGTCGCATCTTCCAGCAGATGAGTGTCCCGGATATTATCGCGCAGGTGCTCGAGAAAGCAGGCATTCCCGGTGATTTGTACCGCTTCGCCTTGCAAGGCTCCTATGAACCCCGCGACTATTGTGTTCAGTACCGGGAATCAGACCTCCATTTCATTTGCCGGTTGATGGAAGAAGTGGGCATCTTTTATTTTTTTGAACATACTGCCGAGTCGCATGTGCTGGTCATGGCCGATGGCGCTTCCGCGCATATGCCCATTACAGAGCAATCGACCGTGATTTTTCATCCGCCGACAGGAACCATTCCCACGGAAGAGTATATCTTCCAATATAGTTATGCCGAAGAAGTACGCCCCGGGGCGGTGGTGCTCAGAGACTTTGACTTCAAAAAACCCTCACTCAACCTCCAGGTGGATGCCCAGGCAGACAGCAATACAGCGCTGGAGATCTACGATTATCCGGGCGAATATCTGGTCCCGGATAAGGGCTCCCATCTGGCACGTATCCAGTTAGAAGCTTTTCAAGTCAAACGCAAAGTGGGGAGAGGAAAAAGTGTCTGTCGGTGCTTTGTGCCCGGATACAAATTTACTTTAGATACGCATCCTCGCTCTGCTTTTAATCAAGAGTATCTCCTCACGCGTGTCCAGCATACGGCCGCCCAGCCCCAGGTCCTGGAACAATGGTCTACTGAGGAAGCCTTTACGTATGCAAATGATTTCGAGTGTATTCCCGCTTCTATCCCTTTTCGTCCTCCCCGGGTGACTCCGAAGCCAGTGGTAAAAGGCTCGCAGACGGCGGTGGTGGTCGGGCCTCCAGGTGAAGAGATCTATACAGATGAGCATGGACGGGTCAAGGTACAGTTCCATTGGGATCGGGAAGGGCAGTATAATGAGAAGAGTTCCTGCTGGATTCGGGTGAGCCAGGGCTGGGCAGGGGCCTTGTGGGGAGCAATGTATCTCCCCCGGATTGGCCAAGAAGTAATTGTGGATTTTCTGGAAGGAGATCCGGACTGTCCGCTGATCACCGGGCGTGTCTACAATGGTGAACACCGCCCCCCCTATAAGTTACCAGATGAAAAGACCAAGAGCACCACCAAGTCGAATAGCTCTCCAGGCGGTGGAGGTTTTAATGAAATCCGGTTTGAGGATAAAAAGGGGGAAGAGCAGATCTTTATTCATGCCGAAAAGAATATGGATGTGCGGGTAAAGAACGATGTCTATGAGTGGGTCGGCCGGGATACCCATCTCATTGTCAACCAGGATCAATTTGCAAAGATTGGAAACGATCGGCATGAAACTATTGGTCGAGACCATATCGAAGAAATCGACCGTGATCATCACTTGAAGATTAAGGGCAAGGAAGCTATTGAGGTCGATGATAGTCATTCGTTCACCGTGCAAGGCGATGTAGTAGAAGTCTTCAAATCAAATCATTCCGAGGAAACCACTGGCGACACCTATATAAAGGCCTCCAATATCGTCATTGAGGCTATGAACAATATCACCATAAAGGTTGGACAGTCCTATATCGCCATCGAAGCGAGTGGTATCACGATTGGTACCCTTGGGACCATCGAACTCGATGCGAAGAGTCAGATTAGTATCAAAGGGCTGGCTGGTGTTACCATGGAGTCCCCAGCGCAAGTCAGCGTCAAGGGAACGGCCGGCTTGACCCTGGAATCAGCCGCTATGGCTCAGTTGAAGGGCACAATGACCTCGGTCAATGGTAATGCTATGGTTAATGTGCAAGGGGCTTTAGTCAAGATCAACTGAGAAAGGAGAATAGCCTATGCCCTCACCCAAAAGTGGTAAACCAGGAAAAGCAGTGACTCCCACCGAACCCAAGAAGCCAGAGGAGGCTGATAAGGCTGATCCTGGAGAGATGGCCAAAATCAAATCTCAACAACAAGCCAGTGGCACAGGGAAGTATGGAGCAGCTAAATTTAAGCCCTTTACCCCCTCTGAAGAAGAGGAGCAAACCGACGAAGAAAAAACCTGGATCGAGATCGAACTGGTGGATGAAAATGACGAGCCTGTGCCCGGGGAAAAATATCGCATTACGCTTCCGGACGGGAGAGTAGCGGAAGGCACACTGGATGGTAATGGGTTTGCCCGCATTTCTGGTATAGATCCAGGGACCTGCCAGATTACATTTCCCAATCTGGATAAAGAGGCCTGGGAAAAAATTTAGAAAGGGAGGATTTATTTATGGGAAGACCAGCCGCCCGTATCACGGATATGCACGTGTGCCCCATGGTAACTGGCCTGGTACTGCATGTGGGTGGACCGATCTTACCACCTGGTTGCCCAACAGTCCTCATTGGTGGGTTACCGGCGGCTCGCGTGGGGGATATGGCTGTGTGTGTAGGCCCCCCGGATGTTATCATCCCTCCAGGTTCCCCAACAGTCCTCATTGGTGGTATGCCCGCTGCGCGGATGGGGGATATGACTGCCCATGGTGGGGTTATTGTGATGGGGTTCCCCACGGTATTGATCGGGCCTTAGCTATATCCAGGAGCACCGAAGATAGCCCCTATTTCTATCAACCCACAGCATACCTCTATTCCTCACACTAGTTAAGCCGCGAATACCATTATTGGGGCTGTTAGAAAGGATCTCGATAGTTGGACTATAGGAGAGAGCCTCTTGATTACACCTGGTAAAGACTTGTGATCTTTTTAATTAATTTGGAACCATTCTACTGCACCGAGACCGTGTCATTCTGAGGAGCGTAGCGACGAAGAATCTCGCTTTCAAAGGCCATGTTCCCTCTGATAAGATTCTTCGCTCCTTCCAGTCGCTCAGTAATGACCTGTGTTTCAAAACTTTTTGCAAAAGGCATTAGGTTCATAATTAGACTTTGGGAGTAAATCTAATTATAGGAAGCAGCCAAATGGTTATATCTAATAACCTATTAGAATCCCAATCCGTTGGACAGGGTGAATATCTCGTAAAGGCTGGAGACTGTATTTCCTCCATTGCGATGAATGCAGGGCATTTCTGGAAAATATTGTGGGATGATCCAGCCAATGCAGAATTGAGACGGGTTCGAGGTAATCCCAATGTCCTGCGGCCTGGTGATCGCGTACATATCCGTCCATTGGAAATGAAGCAAGAATCCGGTGCCACAGGACAGCGTCATCGGTTCCGACGTAAGGGTGAGCCTTCGCTCGTCCGTATTGTCCTCTATGCAGGATCAGAACCTCGGGCTAATCAAGACTATATTCTGGAAATCGATGGTAAACTCACCACTGGGACAACCGGTTCCAATGGTGAACTGGAAATCTGGATTCCGGGTAACGCAAAGCGAGGGAAGCTTATCATTGGCCCGGATCAGGAGGAATTCCCATTAGAACTGGGAACTATTGATCCAATTGATACCGTGACCGGTATCCAGGGGCGACTCAACAATCTGGGATTTGATGCTGGTATAGTTGACGGTAAGCTAAACTCACAGACGCAGGCCGCATTACGTAATTTTCAAAAGAAGTATGGACTTCCGGAGAGTGGTGAACCGGATAAGCAGACGCGGTCAAAACTTCTGGAGGTGCATGGCTGTTAGTGATCTGGAGCAGATGAAGGAATCGGTTTATGGCCAACATTGTTTATTCGATCAAGATCACTTTGGACAATATCAAAATTCTTGACGATTGTGACTGGTTTGGTGCAGGTGAGATCTATCTGCTTGCAACCATTGATGGCCATTCTACAGGTCGGAGCCCAACCTTTAAGGCACATTCTGGATCAACAATTCCTCTCACTGGGGCGCAATGGTCACGCGAAGTGCGGGTCTATGGTAGAAGCAATCCGGTCAATATCACTGTCCAGGTTTGGGACGAAGATCTCGTCTGGGATGATCCACTCGGCTCATTAGCAGTGTCCGTGGCTTCCCCCTGGGAGGTGAAATCCTATACTACTCGTGCTCCGGCTGGAAAGTTCGAACTGACCTGGAATGTGGGACAGACGGCGATTGTTCTGGGACGGACAAGTATAGGGCGCGTCTCGCGTCAGTACAATGGCAGCTCCTATGTTACTACACTCGTTATGCCAAGAGTCGCCTTTGTCAAGATTACGGAGATTCGGGGATTGTACAAGCCTGGTGTAGACGACCGGACAAGTCCAGCCCCCGGTACTACTAAGAATGCAAGTTATGTGGCCGGATATATCAGCGATGATGATCGAGGACGTATTTTTACTAATCGTCTTCCGGATGGGACATGGCAGAACAACACACAATACATTGAGCTTACGGCAGAAGTATTCCCGACCAGTGTGATACTGCTGGCTGGCAGCAAGATTAAATGGACTATCGAAGATCCTGATGATCCGACCAATGAAGGGCCTACTGTTCATGCTTCTGCTGGCCGGATGCTTGATCCAAATGATTACAACTCCTCGGGCACAAAAACCGGGGCACATCCTGGTGACAATGACCCAAATGGTGCTAAGGGAAAAGGTGGACCAGCCGTGACTCCTCGTCTTGAACAGATCGACCCCACCTATGCGCTTAGTGGTGACGAGACTGCGATTGACATCCCTAACCGCGTCAGTAAGGTCCGTTATCAGGTCAGCGATGTCGCTGGGGATAATTACATTATCAAAGCGGAACTGGTCCATGCCCCCGGTTTTGATGTGAACCTCCCGACTCAAACCGGTATCATGACCGTCTGGGATCGTGTGGATCTTGAATACGTCAAGATGGCTTCTGCTCCCGATCTGCCCGTCGATCAGATTGCTCAGCACTATGACATAGCCTGCGTGCAAGTTGATGTTACGATCAAACGGGAAGTAACAGGAGCTTCGGATAAACCTCACATGGGAACAAGTGACGGAGCGGCTTTTGCTGCTTGCGAGACCTACTGCACAAGTACACATGGGGAGTTCACGCACGAGGGCACTGGTGGATGGTTCTTTATCGTCTCTGCTAACCGCTTCATGCCTGCACGCACTGCAACTATTCTCTTTGAAGGCAACGCCGAGGCACATGGGAACATCGTACGCCTCCCAGCGGGTACGGTGTTCAGTGAGGACTATACCATCCAATCCGGTGACACCTTGTCGGGTATCGGTGCCCGGTATGGCTTAAGCTGGCGTGAGATCTATGACTATACAGGTGGCACTGGTACTCCCAACTCAAGTCGTCTGTCTTCTGGTAACCCTAACTTGATCCACGTTGGCGAGGTGATAAAGGTTCCTGCCACTCCTAAAGTGGTTCGTGTATTCAATGCAGCGCGGATGATGGGTGTTTCTTCGCCATGGCCCGATGATCGAGACAAACATATCAAGTTTCGCATTGCCAGTATTAGCGGTCGAGATCTGACGATTGTCCGTCATGACTTTTACACACCTGATGACCCTGACCATGCTTTTCTGGAGGCTGACCTCTCTCATTACGGGTTTACAGCCGGCCAGACGATTCCTGTCCAGGTACTTAGCGCAGGTGACAATGCGCTAGTCGTTGCTGGGATTAGCCCAGGGGGCACAAGTATAGGCGGAAAACATTACTTTGGTGGAAAGCTGATCATCTTCACTGCAGCGAATCCAACGCCGGCTGATCAGATCGGAACCTTATGCCATGAACTCTGTCACGCTTTTGATAATGCTCACAAGTGTGGGAACTGGGACTGGCGCAACCAAGCGAATAGGACTGCGTGTTGCATGAATTACTGGTTCCAATTTGTCCTCGACGATAGCACACCAAGAGCGGCGATTCCCTGGACCCAGAATCGCGTATCACCAGATCTGTGCGCACCGCATATCCGTCGCATGCGTGACTATCATCTTGAACATAACCCTGGTTTGGGATGGTAGATGTGCTGCATGAGCCATTTCGGTATCAAGCGAGTCGTAATCCAAGGACCGTGTCAGGGCATTGGGTACAGGGGAACATCAGGAGAGAGGTTACTGTGCACATTATTTTGGGGAATACTCGTCTTGTACAGTTTTATACGAGGAGGAGACGTGGAGGGTATGCCATTGGCTAATCGTGAGTTTCGACTACCACAAATCCTAGTGGAAGCCGAGTCGAGATATCTGCTGGGTTTCCCTTTACTTATGGCGGTAACCTTCGACAATACTTCGTCTACAACAGAGTTTGTCAGTCTACCTGAACTCGATTTATTCTTTAGCCGAGGGCCGCTATCGATTCGTCTGGAACCAATCGCCGATGGTGTGCTGCTGACCACTGTGCCATCGGAACTTGAGCTTCCGACGAACGAAATGGGGCTGAAGCCTGGGGAACAAAAGCGGATGCTTTTCGACTTGTCAAACCTCGTCATGAGCTTACAACCAGGTCAGTATCGGTTAACGCTTACTCTCCACGTTGCTGGGTATACTCAGGCGTCTGAACCAATTGTCGTCGAATTCGTCACGCCGTCTACATTTGACGCGATGGAGGCAACCCGGTTGCGCCGTTTGGGGCAGTCTCCTACAGACACCGGAGCCTGGGCTCCTTTCCTGAGGCGAAACTGGAATACGGTGACTGTCTCAGGCGCATTGACTGCGGCTGCTACTCAGCAGCTTGCCTTGCACTTGTTTCTGCATCGTGCCTTCTATGGCCCTCAAGGGGTTGCCGAGCTGGAAACTGCTCCGCTGAAACGTATGACTGGACCTGTATTAGCCGCAGAGGCGGCTGTCCTGGAATTCGAGATTTTGCATGCCCGCAGAGATGCCGTGAATCGTGACAAACTCTATCAATCTATTCTCAAGAACTGGCCTGGGCTGCGGTATCGTCTCGAGAAAATTTTGCGTGGTGAAGGGCTGCTGACATCCGGGCGTAAATGGTTCGGTCCAGAACAAGAGTTTATTAAACCTCCTGCGTCGTATCCCTATACTAATATACGATGAGACTATTCTTGTTCCCTCCATTGAACTGAAAAGTGGTAAATCTTATGCTTTATTGTAGGAACCCAAGAAGATGAGAGGCTGATTCAAGACCATGAAGACCCCTTTGCCATCATTAACCAGTATAGCAGAGATATGCAAGAAGTTTCCTTGCTCACCCGAGGCCATGGCTCTAGCGACCCAGTATCCTACACCTTCGATATTTATCGATAAACTCCGCAAGGCCAAGCTGAGCCAGGAAGCTGTGCAGGTTCTCGCTCGTTTCTTGCCCAAAGAGAAAGCGGTGGAATGGGCTGCTCTAAGCGCGCGCAAGGCTGGGGCAAGTGCAGGGATATCACCAGAAGAACTCAAAGCTATTGAAGCTGCCGAAGCCTGGGCTCTTAATCCCAGTGAGGATAACAGACTTGTTGCAGCCGATGCCGTATCTGCAGTATCACCGACTACACCCGCAAGCTTGGTGGCAAATGCTGCCGCTTTTTCTAAGGAGCTCGAAATCCCAGAGGGTGAATTACCACTAGAGATGAGTAGTGATCTCACTGCGCACTTTGTAGCAGGTGCAGTGATGCTTGCTGCTGCGATGCTCTCATCGACCGCTCTTCCAGAGATACTAAAAGCCAAAGAGTTGTTTCATAATCTGTCACAGGGAGCAGGATTAGTGGCCAGTCTGGCAGAGAATGCTGGAGACCAGCTAGCCCCAATGTCACCTCCTCCCGAGATGATTCTCAAGCAGAAGAAAGAAGCTGCAAACCTCCTCGATCCTTTTCTTGAGATGGGGATTGCGATTGCACAATCTGTTCCGGGCTGGAGTTAATTGGTAACACCTTTCTAGCAGGTTCAAACGCTAAGTGTATGGGATTCCCGGTCAGCATTATGTATATTTCTTGCGGATAGAGTGAAAACTGATGGCCAAATACCATACGGTCAAACAAAGTGACCACCTCTCCAAAATTGCACTGCAATATGGTTTTTCTGACTATCGTGTGCTCTGGGAGCACTCAGAGAACGCTACCTTGAAGCAGCAACGCCAAAATCCCAATGTTCTCTTTCCAGGGGATCGCCTCTATATCCCAGATAAGCAAGAGAAAACAGAATCTGGAGCAACCGAACAGCGGCATCGTTTTCGGCTTAGCTTGCAACCCCTCAAATTGCGAATAGTCGTTAAAGATCTGAATGATCAACCAGTGGCTAACACCAGTTGTCAGTTGCACATAGAAGGGGAGATTTATAAGTTGACGACCGATAGCCAGGGGTTGATCGAACAAGAAATCCCCCGAATAGCGGAGAGAGGAAAATTCACTATTCAGGATCCTGAAAATGCCATGGCCATGGAAGTGCCGATTTAGATTGGGCATCTGGATCCAGTGGAGGAAGTTTCTGGTCAAGTAGCACGTTTGAACAATCTTGGGTACAAAGCAGGGAAGCTCGAAAGTCCAGATCTAGAACAGTTTCGTTCGGCAATTGAGGAATTTCAGTGTGATCATGGCTTGGCTGTGGATGGGATCTGTGGTCCTCAGACACAAGCCAAACTCACAGAAATTCATGGATGTTAAGTGCCTCCTCAGGATGACTACCACGCTACGCCAGGGATACTACAATTGTGGTTGATAAAGTCGACTCGTACTGAGTGTAGAAAAAAATCATATGCTTAAAGATCACAAAGTTCGACAGGGGGAATGTATCTCTAGTATTGCCTTTGTATACGGTTTCTTCCCAGATACTATTTGGAATGATCCGGCTAACGCTGAACTGAAGCAAAAGCGAAAGGACCCTAATGTCTTATTCCCAGGGGATACTGTCTATATCCCCACCAGGCGTCTGAAGGAGGAACCAGGTGGTACGGGCCAGAAACACCGCTTCCGACGGAAAGGAGTTCCGGCAAAGTTCCGACTTCGCCTTCTGCTGAACGACGAACCGCGGATGAGCGAGCCTTACATTCTCGATATCGACGGTATACTCTTTTCGGGAACCACAGATGTTAACGGTTGGATTGAATCCCCTATTTTACCTAATGCCAAAAAGGGCAAGCTACTCCTAGACAATGGCCGTGAGGAATATCCACTAGAGCTTGGTAACCTTGATCCGGTTGGCGAGATTACAGGAGTACAAGTGCGGCTTTACCATCTCGGCTTCTACATAGGAGATATCGACGGTGTCATGAACCCGGAGACTGCGGATGCACTCAGGGCCTTCCAGAAAAAACAAGGATTGGAGGAAACTGGACAACCTGAGAGCCCACTAAGTCTGCCTTAGTAGAGGCTAACGGAAGCTGATAATAGAGAAAGACCTAGCAGCAGTCGGAAAAGAACCAGGAGACTCCATAGGGAAGATATGGTATCAGTTCTGCTCGTAGCTTTTCCCATCAACTTTATTCTATACAGATGTAGATTGGTGTACCTAATTAACATCCCTTCTAGAGAAAAGAGGACCGTTCTATGCAAATGCAGATTGAAACAATTCAGATCGACATTCCAAAGGATATGGAGGATGTGACCACTTACGTGTTCCGAAGTGAGGACGATGACGAAGAGCTGATGATTACCTTTGACCAATCGGAACCAAACGGGTCAGATCTCGATGCTGTATTTGCAGACCGTCGTGAGCAGGTAGAGATGTTTCTTGCAGACGAGATGTCCATAGAGTACGAGGGATCCGCAACACTCGATGGTGCCCAAGCTCGTATTCTTGTCTTTACCTTCCAAGATGGGGATAAGAGCTACCGGAATCGGTGGGTGTTACTCGAATTGAGAGGGGAAGTGTTCATACTTCTTGCGTACCTCACCCCTCTGGGGCAAGATCCTGACTCGGTAGTATTCGAGCATATCTTAGAGAGCATCTCATTACAACCCGGATCAATGGATAATCAGCCCCCAAAGGGTTATGTGCGGTACAACGTTCGGCATATCGTTTTAGATGTACCCCAACATTTACTACCCCCACAGACATATCGGTTTGCAACAGAGGATGAACGATTTGAGATGGAAGTTGCAGTCTATAAGCCGGACATGCCACTCCACCAGCCACCAACCTTTGACCAGGAGATCTCTTTTGAGACCGCTACCGATGCTGTGATCGTCGCGCAAAAGATTGTGCCAGGTCCGTCTCCTCCACTGCGTGGACAAATTCGCCAGTATATATTAAGGCGGGAAGATGATGGTAAAGTGGTCGAAAATATTCTCCGTCTGGCGCACTTCCTCTTTTCTAATCATATCGAGGTCCACCTATCTATTCGCGCTCCACACGATGCTCTACCAGAACTTGAGTCGCGATGGGTGGAAGTGGTGGGAAAGCGGTAAAGGGTCTTGTACACGCGACGGTTTGCAATGCTAGAACCGTTCAGGATTTGGTATTTACCATTATCCGAAGGTTGTTGACAACGCGATAAGCTCATCTTCGGTACGAACCATAATTCATTTTTCCTCAGGAATGGTTTTGAAGATGCTTACCACAAACATAAGCAATATACATGCCATGCGAATAGGAAAGCGAAAAGAGTGAATGATATTTTTATACTAAGTAAGTATGACTAAATTTCTTGCACTCTTCACCGCCATAAAAATGTAGGGTGGGCTGAGCCCACCAACACAGCGCTGGTTCTTCTCGGTGGGCTGAGCCTACCCTACTTTTGGCTTTTATGCAAAATTCTTCGTCATATTTACTTGGCTACATTTTCATAAATACGGCATAATAAAGTTTAATTGGCTGGTATCTGGGTTCTCAAGAGGAGCAAAAAGGAAGCTGGAATGCTATGAAAAAAAGCTAATGAAAGAAGGAGGGGAATAGCATGAGTACGGGAGGGGAAAGCGTTATTCATAGTGTCTCTGAGGGGGGTATGGCTGCTGATCATCCTGTGCAGTATATGCCTCCGATTCTTGTAGGCCCCTCGACAGACCGCGAATTTAATATGATCAAAGCCGGGATCATTCCCTTTGCTTGTTGGCGAGTGGATGACCTTCGTTTTGAGTTTGATTCTTCCTTTGTGAAGCCAGAAGTGACAGAGGAGCTCCCGGTACTCGCTCGGCTGAAGCATACGAAAGGTGGACTGAAACCAACGGAGACAATTCCAAGCGGTACGTAGAGAGTTTGCCAAAGACCAGGATACCTTTGCCTGCCGATTTTATCACCGGCTCTCTGATCTCTCCCCCTGTGAACGTTTGCTCAGCCGAAATGCCTTCCGCTATGCCCTCCGGATCGGCGAGGATTTTTCCTGGTCTGATGCTGCACTTCTGCGTATCATAAGCAAAGACGGTTCCCAGGAGCGTGTCTTTACGATGGCGGAAGGTGTAGAGATAGTGAGAACTCGTCTCTGCTTGTTTAGCTGACTTGGAGAAAGGGAAGCGGATGGCTATTTGGCTAATCGGGAAAGTAATAGATGTAAACTACGCACCAATGGCTGCGAACAAGGACTGGCTTCATTTGACGGAGCACCATTTGTGACCGTGAAGGCCACGTCAGACAAGGGCGTCTATGAGCATCCAATTCCAGATGGTGTCTCCAAAATCCAGATACAGGTTAAACAGAGCGGGTTCTGGGATGTCATCCAGAAGCTGATCTTGAAAACCAGCAAGCCGACACCAAGTTTGGAATTTGATGGAGGACAAGAGATCAATGTCCGAAACGTTGATGTACATACCCGTGGGTCAGATTTCAATGCCGAAGTCTTCGTAGTCCCCGGCCAATTGCGGGATGCGTTTACCCCGGTCGATAACGTTGCTGCTCAGGAGGGAATCGATACGGTAGTGCAACAACCTCTCAAAATAAAGCGTTTCAACACTCCGATTCTGAATCCCAGTGGTACAGGATCCAGTAGTCTCCGCATGTCCGAGAAGGAGGTAAATCCAAGAGGAGAACTCTTTTTTGCAGAGCGAACGTCTATTCCTCAGCTTATCGCGATTTACCATCCAGGCTGGAACATCCCCAAACCTCCTCTACAAAATCCCCTAAAATTCCAATTCCCTATCATCTATTTTCCCATCCTTTTATTCCTGGGAACTGGTCTACAGACTATCCATTCAGCCGTGATTATGTTGACCTGATTTCTCGTTATCTTATCCTCCCCTGGAATAAGGGAGGTAAAGCCATGGTTCATCAAAACATAGCCGATCTTCCAAAGGTATTTTTTGTATTTCCTGTAGGGAGTCCAACCCAACAGATGGGGAATCTCAATACCCAGTCCAGCCTATTACGGCTACTCCAGGAGATCAACTACTGGATTCAGCGCATGCGAGGGGCCTCGTTTCCACTTCAGCCTGTTGGATCGACTGCGCTTTCCTGTTTCAGTGCAAGAGTGCGATTCCTGGGAAGTATTCTCATGGGTCCCAAGAATGCACCCTTTTATGACAAGATCCTGAAACACATATATGTTATTGATGGGGTCTTTGCTGGCGCGAGAGGGAAAGCAGAGACCGCAAATTTCTGTAATGCCCTGAAAACCTGGCATCGAGGAGGTGATGCGGGCGGGACGCCCGCGCTCCCAGGACATCCATATTCCTTCATTGACTTGTGCAATACCAGAGATCTCTCTTGGCTATGCCCTGGACACGCTGATTGAAAGCAAAGGATGCTAATATCCGGGACTAATTGAGAAGTGATTTTTATAAGCGTTATCACTCGGTATAGTATGCACACTATTTACAAGTGAGCAGTAAAGTTTTATCTCAATCTGCGAAGGGCTATTTGGATAACCAGCCAGGCAACTGCCGGGATACCTATGCCAACTAACAAAACCGGAACCAGGTTTCGTATCTGAATCGAATAGGACCCTGCATAGGCATACACCACGCATACGGGTATAGTGCCTACCAGCGAAGAACCGAGAAAGGTACTCCGGTTCATGGCAGAGAGACCGGCTAGAAGGCTTAATGTTTCCATAATTACGGGGAGAGGACGGGACAGGATTATAGCTAAGGGGCCATAGCTTGAAAAGAAATGGCCCATTTTGTCCAGTTCTGCTTTTCCTACCAGACGACTGGCCATACCAACACCGTATCTTCTGGCCAGTTCAAAACCGGCAAAATTGCCAGCTAAAGAACCGACAAGGGATACTAGACCACCTCCCCATACTCCAAATATGGCTCCACTCAGCATCATTACAAAGCTTGAAGGAACCGGTAAAAGAAGATCCAGACTCAATAGAAGAGCAATGGCTAGCCCTGCCGTAGACCCAGGCTCGGTTATCAAATACTGGGCCGTTTGTACCAGCGGGAAATGCAAGACTTTCTCTACAAACAAGGCAATGGCACTTACTGCGACACTGATAATAAGCCAAAGTACTATCCAATGTCGCATCCCTTTTCCTCCTCTGTGGTGCTCAACCAGCTCAGAAAGGCGGTAATATTCAGATACAGCAATCCTCTGGTATGGGAGGTAGAACCTGTTCATGATCGAGTTGTATAGCTGAACATTTTTATCTTATCATGAGCCCATTCTAAACTTCAACAGAGGAGATCGAATGCTTAAAGAGCAAAAGACCTGGCAAATAGAGAATTCCTTCCTCCTACTCAAACAGCATACCCGAAAGTTGAAATCCAGGTCTTCAGCCATGAGTAAATTGTAGTGCAAACTACTTTTCTAAGTGTGCATACTTTTGCACATATGCGATCTGGTCAATCTGAAGAGACGGTATGGATATTGCGCGAAAGGTGGAACAAAAGTTAAGATATATCAGGGTATTATGGGAAGGGACTCTTTTCTCAGATAACTATAGGAAAGGGTGGCATGGATCGTGCTTCTCTTAAGGAAATACAAGGATGTTAGGAACTTACCAAGACATAAACCAGAGTGTAGTGGGAAAATAATTTGTCCGACAGTATGGCATAGTATCTCTAGATGAGGAGTGTTTCTATGCCGACAATCCATACGGTTAAACAAGGAGAATGCTTATCCAGTATTGCCAAAAAATATGGTTTTACCGATTGGCGCATCATTTACAATCATCCACAAAATACAGAATTCAAGCGGAAGCGGCCAAATCCCAACCTTATCTACCCGGGAGACCAGCTCTTTATCCCGGACAAAGAGCTCAAACAAGAACAGGGACAAACTGAACAAAGACATCGTTTTCGGATGAAAATATCGAAACAGGTTTTGCGTCTGGCTATAGAAGATCCGGATGGGAATCGTATGGCCAATGCTCCTTATACGCTGGTGGTAGATGGGCATTTTTATCAGGGCACCACGAATGGAGAAGGGATGCTTGAAGAACAGATACCGGTAGACGCCAGACAGGGCAAGTTGACAATTGGCGAACATATCTGGGATCTTCTGATCGCTCATCTCAATCCCATAGAGGCAGATACCAGGGATCAAGGAGTCTCGGGTGCTCAGGGAAGACTGTTGAATCTCGGATATGATGTTGGGCCCATCGATGGGATTCTTGGCCCGAGAACGAAAGCGGCTTTGCAACAGTTTCAGAAGGATTATGGACTTCCAGAAACCGGAATACTAGATAATGCTACACGTGCTAAACTCGTGGAAGTGCATGGATGTTAGGAAAGGAGTGGAATTAACCTATGCCAAATCCTGTGGCTCCAGGTTCACCAGGATATAATCTCTTATGTCTTCCAGGGATTGCTGGGGTGTTGCATGGTGATTTTGATCGGTCTGGGATAGTCGATCATTCCGATGCTGATCGGAATAAGCGGCTGCTTCGGCCAGGTACGATCATCCTGGCCAATCTCGATATCGATGATCCTTTGCCAAGCGCCTCACCTCCTGCGCCCCCTCCTGATCTCAACGCCCATTTGGATGCCACCAAGGATGTGCAGATCAATGGGGGAAACGATGTAGATGAATTGACCCTTTTTAAGGTACGTAAACCTAATCCCTGTAATGTAACTGCCCAAAGGGTCTTCTTACAGGTGAAGCCAGAAGATGCGGTGAGAATTCGAATTTTCCAGGTCGATACGGGAGCGCCAGGTACCTGGCCGGTACGTATCGGTCCGGGCACGACAGAATACGAACTCCCCAATGCTTCTCTCCCCTGGGCTTTTGACTTTCGATTGGAAGCCTTAACTTTACCCGGAGATCCGACCAAGCCAGCTCCTGCGGGCAGTTCTCCCAACAAACCAGATCCCTACAGTGCACAACTACCTCCCGGTTCTTCTGGAAGCCCTATTTATAGTACCCGCGCTCCGGCCGAAGTCTGGATCGAACTTGTCCATGCGAATAGCCCAGGACCAGTCACCTCTCCGTATGATGTCGGCGTATTCACCATCGCCCCCTTCTTACTTCTCTCCAATCTGCAACCGGCACAGAGAGCGTATGCAGTCTACTTTCCAGACAGCAATCACAATTTTATGTATGATTTAGCCGAAGCGTGCCAGGCCGCTTTCGGAGCGGCTGCAGTAACCTTGCCTTCGGATACTTCTACCCCTTTTACCCCACATACCCCAGTGCATCTCGGTCCACTCTACATTGTAGACGGAAGCCGTTTTCCCGATGAATGGATTCAAGATGAGCTGGAAATTGGGTACTGCTGGGCGCCCCACGCCTGGATGCATGTGGTGCTCCATTGCAAACGGAATCGGCCTCTGAGCGATTTCATTCATCAGGAACTGCCTGGTCCGGGTATGGGACTCTTTGATGCATTGCACGGATCTCCCCGAGACGGGCAGGATTTTGGAGGAAATTTAGAGGTATCCCCTCCCGTTTCTGCCGCCACTCCTGCTCTTCCGCAAGATAATGCCGGTCCGAGCGTTCCGGCGCATCGCCCTGCTCCGTTAGGGAAGATTATCCTCGGCGATTGTGCTCCTCGACCGGTACATGACGAGTTTCGTGAATTTCTCCTGGCCCAAAAAGTGCAGCCGATCCTCCCGCTGGATACTTCCTGGCTGGCTGTCGGGCATGTCGATGAATTTTTGAGTTTTGTGCCAGCCAATTCCGGGAAGAAATTCAAGCTCCTCATCGCCTCGGTACACGCCATGAATGTCTTGCTGGAGGAAGCCGTAAAAGTTCCTGTGGCCAACGGACGAACCAATTTTCGGAGAGGACAATGGCTGGATAGCCGTGATGGCCCACCCCCCTGGTCGATGTATGAAGAAATAAGCGTGGAAGACTTATTAGGACCGACCAGGACTTTTAATGATACGCTGCGTACAGACAAACTCATTCCGATTGAACGGCGACTCCGAAGAGGGTTAAATCTGAACGCCTCAGACATTGTCCGCGTTCCCATTTATTTCGAGGATCCGGCAGTTCTCACCGCCGTTTTTGGCACTCCGGCCAGCCAAACGGTCGCCAAAACGGTGGGAATGGTCAATATGCTTGTGGTCAACCGACATCTGATGGTACCAAAACCTTTTGGCCCAAGACTCCGAGAGGCTGATGCCAAAGCAGTGCTCAGACGGGCCCTCGACCGGCTTGGCCACACGGGTGTCCCGGTAAAAACTCCACCCGCTACCGGTTTTTGGTTCTGGGCACATCCCGGTGAAGAGGTTGACCGGTTAGCCGCTTATTTTACTCATCCTTCTACGGCAGCGGAGAGGCAAAATATTATCGATCACATCACCACCGGAACACCGCTTTCCCCTGGAAATACGGCACTGGTCACCACTACAAAAGCCTTGATTCTCGCTGATCCGAAAAATGCCGGTATGCCAGGTAGTGGCTCCTTTGCCTGGTGGCGCCGGGTCTGGATTCCAGAGAGTACGGTAGATCTGCTAGAGGCTTATATGATATCGGTGTTAGAGCCTCTTGGTTTAACCGTGCATTTTATTGATGACTGGTTTTACCACGCCGGTATGGGAGAGGTACACTGTGGAACCAATGCCAAACGAGAGCCCCCCGAACTCAGCACAGGTGTTCGGTGGTGGGATACGTACGATCCGGAGTATGATACCCGCTACGACCCAGCTTCCTGAAATCATAAAAGGGAACTGTACCATCGGGCGAGGGATCTTTATCCTGACCCTTGGGATCATACTTCTCCTGGTTCATGGACAACCGGGGGACATTGTATATAAAGACAGAGAGGTTTTTGCCATGCAAACAGATCAGTTTGAAGTAGCCTTTCAAAGAGCTGTTCAAGAAACGGGTGTACCGTATAGCCGGGCACGGCAGGATATCCTGGACATGGGCACCCAGGCGCTCTCGGTATTACAATCTAAGCAGATGGTATCGGCCGATTGGCAGACCACCCTGGTCAGCGCTATTCTCATCGGCTGGTTGACCAGACCAGACCTCTTCCACCAATGTGCTCAGTATGCACGGGGGAATCTCCCGGGACGACTCCCCATCACCGGGAAATTTACAGCGGCGCAAAGAGCAAATGCCATCGCCCGTTTGGGGCCAGACACTGTACCCCGAATACTCGAGATGCTTCTTAAGACTCGTGAGTATCAGAATGAAGAAGAGAGCGCTGCGCTCTTTGGAGCTTTAGTCCGGATTGGAGACAAAAGCGCCGTGCTTCCCCTTATAGAACTCCTCCATACCTCCCGCGATACGGCCATAAAAACTATGACTGCTGGAACGTTAGGTCAACTCCGAGACCCTCGAGCAACTCCACCACTACGCGACGTGTTACTTGATGAGGGTCAGCCAACAGCTTTGCGGGCAACGGCGGCACTTAGCCTCGGAGAGTTGAGGGATGAGGGAGTCCTGAGACCATTGCAGGATATTCTCCTGGAGGAGACGAATAGTGTGGAACTGCGCAAAGCAGCCGCTCGAGCTCTGGAGAAATTGGGCAATGTACAGGCAAGCAGAGCATTGGTAGAGTCCTTAAACAAAATAGAGGATCTCGTCCTGTTGCAAATTGTGGTAGAAGCCCTCGGCAAGCTCGGTGATGAAGCTGCTCTCGAGCCTTTGCACAATCTGGCAAACACCCATGAAGATGAATTTATTCAAGAGGCAGCCCAAGAGGCACAAGCCCAGATTCGAGGACGATTGCAAGAGGGGAGAAGATAATAGGCTTTGAAGGGAAAAAATTATGCCACACCAATTACCGGTTCTCTCTCATTCTATAACAGTACCCTCCCAAACCGACGCGCTATCACGCCAGTATATGACACAAATGATCGGTTACTTAGATACGATCCTGGAGCTGGACGGTCTTGAATCTTTTGCCGAGAGCAAAACCCTGCCCATGCGTCTATTTGAGTTATGGTCTGCTGCTCTTCATTGTTACGATCAATACATCGAACACATTATTACGGCTGAAGGATGGAAGATCAGTTGTGCTCGGGCATGTTCAGCATGTTGTCAACACGAATTAGCGCGTGGAGTGACTGCCATAGAGGCGATCACTATTTACCAGCATGTGCGTCATTGGGAAGATGTGGGAACGCTCTATGAAAACTCCGCTCAAAATATGCTCACCTTTCAGCGTTTATTGGCGGAGGAAATGCATGCCGATCCACGCCCCCTGGAACCTGATGATCCCCGGATAACCACCGCACACCTCAAATATAATCACCTGCAGCGTCCCTGTGCTTTTCTGGATCAGGAACAGGGAGTATGTCGAATCTATCCGGTGCGCCCTTTCGTCTGCCGGTACTTCTTTAACCTCTCTCCACCCGAATGGTGTGTCCCCGGTCATGACGCGTATCTCGAACGCGAAACCCGGGGAATCGATCCTTATCGGGAAGTAAAAGAGCGTGTGGAGGCCATCAATCGTCGTCTCGGGGTACGGGTGCTGCACTTTCTGTCTGGAGCCTTCGTCTCCCTGGCTGGGGAGATCATGGAAGGGGAGCCGCTAAAGCTGGTTTAAAGAGAATTGCCTTTTTCTTGCACACTACACAGGGCAGATGCGCAAGATCTTGCGCACCTGCCCAAGGACATCTCTATCCGAAACTTTAGGGAGCTCATGCTTTGGAAAGTAAGTTATGATGAGTTGTCATTCTGGACCGAAGGCAAAGAATCTTGACCCTCATAGAACCAGGAAAGGGTAAGCATTTTGGCTCACGGGAGAAAAATGGCATGCCCTGTGCATCTCTATCTTGACAAAAGAGACCGAGCTAACCATAATGACGATCGTATCAATGAGATAGTCTGTGGAAAGGAGGAGAAGTTATGCGACCAGATACCATGAACAGGATAGTGGTAAGTCTGAGTATATTTTCCCTGGTGCTTTTGCCCACGATCCTCTTCGCACAAGATCGGTTATTTACCGATTTTCGAGGACGTGATGACTATACGGCTGAAGAGCTTGGTGCTGCCCTGTTTCCTACTGCAGAACAAATCCGGACACGAGGGATAGCCCCGGTAACTACCCAACCGTCTCCTCAATCTCCCCCGGTCAAAGTCTCCGTGGCGTTGAACGTGTTCTTTGAATTTGATTCGGACAAGATCCTTTCCGACTATTATGATGATTTGGATAAACTGGGAGAAGCCTTAAAGCTCCCGCAATACGCTGGTTATCGAGTACAAATCGAAGGACACACCGATAGTGTGGGACCGGCCTCCTATAACCAGAATCTCTCCGAACGACGCGCAGCGAGTGTGAAGCGCTATCTTGTCCAAAAAGCTGCTATAGATCCCGCACGCCTGATTGTGAAAGGATATGGAGAAAATCAACCCATTGCGTCTAACGAGACGGTGGAGGGTCGAGCGAAGAACCGCCGTGTCGAAGTGATGAACCTCGGACAGCAGTAGTCTAACACGAAAGTTTATTCTTTGCCTGTTCCTTCGTTCTGCTCAGGGCAGCCTCTGAGTAGTACGAAGGAAGCGCTTCTGTAAAGGATCTCATTCTGGCAGCAAAACCCAGAGAAGAGAGTATGACCTATGAAAAGAGTCCTCCGTCATGGTTTAGAGGAAATCGAAATCCGGAGCTGGTATGAGCGGCCTTCCCAGGACTCCAGAATTCTCGAATTCCCCACGGAATCTACTGCCTTGCATTTTCTGTACCCCTTTTTAACCGATCCCTGGAATCTGCTCACCTTACGCCAGGTGCTTGTGGAGGACCTCTCCTACCCCGATGTTACACAACTCGATGATCACGCAGTGCTTGAACAAGTGGCGTGGCATATTGTACAAGGTCAGATTAAGATAGTCCAACCGTTTGTTGCTTCACAATTGGGTATCCAGACCGGGATTGCTAAAACTGTTCCACTGGAACCAGAAGAGGAAGAGACTGTTCCTTCTACGCGGAGGACTTCTCAACAGGAAAGACAGGATGAACCGATTGTCGAAACTACTACAGCCCAGGAGACTGCTGTATTGGCTGCTGCGCCTGTCCCACAAACTACTGTGAGTTGGATCAAGTTCGTGGTAGTTGATGACGCAACAGATGAACCAATTTCAGGCGTGACTCTAAAAATCACTCTTCCAGATGGCTCGCAACGCGATTATACCACAAAACCGGATGGAATGATCGAGATCTATGATATTGACCCGGGTACTTGTAATGTGAGCTGTGATATCAGGAATGCCCGGCTTGATAACACCTTCTCATTCCTTGGCCTCGGTGAACAAAGCACATCTCGACTTTCAGAGAACGTGGAAACCGAAGAGACGAAGCCCCAGAGTCAGTCTGGTGCTCGAATTTTAATTGTCGAAGAGCATAAAGTTCAGACAGGTGAGACGCTCAAGAGTATCGCTGAGGCTAGCGGGATGACCTGGCAGGAACTGGCTCAATTTAATTGGGGAACCGCAGTTCCACGTGAGATTAATCGTCATCTGCACGATAAGGTCGGTTGTACGAAAAAGACTCGAGATGGCTACAATTATATGTTTACCAGTGAGGACGATCCAGGTATCCTTTATATTCCACGACCCTGGCTGGAGAGTGGTTTTCAGACCGAGCAGATACACACTATTCGGGTCAAGCGCTTCACAGATTTCCAGATTATCCTTGAAACAGAGGATGGCTGGCGTATTCCAGAGGCTGACTATGAAGTGAAGCTTGCCGATGGAAGCAAACGCAAAGGGCGTCTGGGAAAAAGTGGTGTAGCAATAGTAAAGGATCCACCACCGGGATCAGTGGAAGTTACTTATACAGACCCCGACGACATCAAGGCCAAGGCACTGGCGGCAGCAGCTCGAAAAGCATTTGACACACGTGACACTGATGAGATCTACCGGGTGCTTAAGCACTCTCCAACTATGGTTCAGAAAGTTATTGAGGCTTATGACCAGTATTATAATGACTATCATGGTCAGGGGCTGGTCGAGGATATCTATGCTGAGTTTACAGACGAGCGGGCACTTAAGGTAGTAGTTGGGATGCTAGCTCGCGCAGGTGTACCAACGCGTGAGAATGCTGTATACGTTCAGTGGGGGGAAGATAAGGGTGACCATCGCGTCTTTGCTGCGCCTGAGCTGAGAGCAGTAACTCCTGGCGCTCTCGTTACCTATGCCTGTAATCATAAAGTTAACTGGGCAATTCATGCTGAAGGTGCAGGATGGGAATACGAATGGTATTGTCTGAATGATCGTGCCTCGGCAGAAGAGTTTGGTATTCCACAAGTCGTTTTGGGACCGAAGAAGTTTATATGGGAGAAAGCCAAATGGAAAATGTTTGGTGATCATACTGTTGTTTGTCGCGTGCAATATCGCCATGCCTCAGGAGAAAAGGAACGGCCTTATTACTATGAGTATCCTCAGGCAGTAGAACCAGTAGAAGCGATACTGACGCCACAACTGCGTGTACTCAAGGATGAGGAACTGCCCAATCCTCACAGCGCGCTCTCGGCTGTTAGTCGTTACATCCAGCTCTTAGAAGAGGCAGAGGCCTACGCAAAAAAGCAGGGATTCCCCCCGCTCAGTTCTGCGCAACGCGCGGAACACCGTGAACGGATGGAACAATTGACAACCTATCGGGACAAGCTGAATGAGCGGCTGGCAGAAGAATATCAGTGTCGCATTCATTATCCATTCAAGAGTATCCATCTCGAAACGACTACGCAGAAGCAAACGATGCTTCGTGTTTGCCTACGTCAGATCAATCAGAACGCCAATGAAGAGACCTGGCAGGTGGTTGACTGGACCCATCCGGCTGTTCGTTATTTGACCGGTGTATACTCAGGTACAGGCACCACGGCGACTGAAGCCATCCGGAAGGCGATTAACACCTGGGACTCTGGCTTTAATGGCAACCGTTATCCTGCAGGCGTCGTGCTGTATAAAGTGCCTGTAAACTTATGCGGTGAACTCATCGAGGGGAAATTTGAGACTACGGGAAGTAATTTCCTTGATGATGTTTCGAGCTTTTTTACCTACGTCGGAGCCGCTGCAGGCATTTTGGCCCTGGTGCTTGCACCTATCCCAGGTTCGCGGGTTGCGGCTGCTGCCCTCTATGTTGCGGTGTTTGCTAGCACGACAGCGGCGGTCATCAACATTGGCCAGCGTTATGCCGAAGGGTTTAGCAACTGGAAGGATGACGGTTTCGATGCGCTGACCATTGTCGGTAATTGCTTTGGGATGGCTTGGCTGCGGGGGGCAACTCTCACTCAAGGTGCTAAAACCTTTATTCTGGTTGGCCGTGTTTCTGCTGATGCTGCTCAGGGTGTACTACTCGCCGATTCTCTTATAGGTGAGTATGAGGGGATCATGAGTAACCCCAATTTGACACCTGAAGAACGTACCCACCGCCTCCTCCAATTTTTTGGGCAGGCCGCAGCGAGCGGAGCGATGATCTATTTGAGCATGAAGGGCACCAAAGCCGATATTGAGCATCTCAAGGTACAAGGTAGCAAAACTACCAAAGCTACACTTGAGGACTTGTCTGATCCAACTAAGAAAATTGTGATCGAAGATGAGTTACCTGCTCTTAAGGGTCATACAAAGGACAAGGTCAAAAAGACACAAATCACGACTGAAGAAATACGTGAGCATGGCAAAACTAAAGCACCGAAGGAATGGCCTCCCAAAGATGATGAAATCTGGGCCGCGTACGAGATTACTGATAATAGAATCAATCTTGAAACTCGTGATGGTTACTGGTTTCGCGCCAATATAGATGAAAACGGCTATGTCAACATTGACGTGCACACGAAAGTAAACGGCCAACACTCTCCCCATCTCGGAACTGGGCGAGAGAATTATGAACGCATGTTTCATCACTTTGAATCAAAGGGCCATACCATAAAGGGTTGGGACGGTCTATTCGTTGCTGACAACTACGAAGCGGTCAAGAGAGCGCTAGACACAGGAATGGATCCAGAAAAAGCTGTGCTTGAATCTGTCACTGGGAAAAAGTTCTGGAAACCTTGGGCAGACTCAAAAGGCTATAAGATGGTTGTGGAAGTCGCGGAGGATCATCCGCCTCATTTCTTTGAGTTCAAAGTCAAATTTGAACCGAAGTAGAGAGAGTAAATGTGCAACCCTTTCATTAGGGGAGGAAGGATCCTTGTCAAGGCCATCAGAAGTACTTAGTGAGCTAGTGAGTGATCTTCGGCTGAGGCGCTCAGAAGGAGCAAGCGTTTCACAACTGGTCACTTATCTACAGAAGCTGGGGCTTGAACTTTCTCAAATTAACGAGCATTTTAGGGTCGCATTTTGCCTTTCTGGTCGAGCGAATCTGATGATGATGCCTCAAAAGGATTCGGGAGAGCTGATTCCTGAGGTGCTGGACACCTATATTGGAGCAAAGATTGACGAAACACTTAAACAGTGGATAAATGCACCAGATTATCCTGATCTAATGCGTCGTCGTGACCGGCACACCTTCAAAGTAGTTGCCCGTATGACAGGCAATGTCTTTGTGGTCTGTGCTGCCAATCGATTTGCGGGACAATATATTGGCAAACCGGGATACAAACCATTGCCTGTCCACTCCTATGGTATAGCACGAACAACACCACCTAACCAGGGCCTCGTGGCTGCTGATCCCAATGAACCAAAGTTGGAGAAACTTCTCAAATCTCTAAAACCCTCAAAAACGTACAGTCAATATAAAGAATACCTTACACAACTTGGGTTCAAGGTCGGAAATGAAGAAGATGGCTATATCCTTCGAGATCAAAGCGGCTCGGCTTTCTACCCTGGTTACTACCTGCATGGGGTTTATCATGAAGAAAATGGAATGAATGCCTGGACTGGTGATCAAGGCGAAAAAATCCGTGCAGAATTAAACAGAAGAATGGGAGCAGAATTAGTGCAGTTTGGTCCGCATGATGTTTGGGATCAACGTCTCAATTTAGAGCCAGCAAATCCCTTGAGAGGTCCTCAGCTTCCAGTACTTTTCTTTCTTCCTGATGGATACGTCGAAGTCCGATTTGATGCAGCGTCAATGGAACGGTATTATCGATATCTTGGTATTGACTGGGATACACTCTATCCAAGTGAAGCCTCTTAGGAGGAGGATTTTTATTAATGTTGCAACCTTTTACTGAGATAGAAAGAGAAGAGATTCTTACTGTGTATCGGACTGCCTTGACAAGGTATCATGAAGCTATGGAGCTAAGTAATAGTTATAAGCCTTGGAGCAAAGAGGAGTTCGAGGCATTACACCAAGCTGAGTCGCACCTGAAGGACGCTTTGCACGCAGAGAAAGAATACTTCGAAAGATTGCCTCGCTTATCAATGAGTTGCTGTCCTTTTGATGGTAAACCGCTGATCCGGAGTTTTGACCCTTATGGCCTCGATGGTCTCTGGTGGCGATCAGATGCGAGTCCAGAGGAAATACCTAGTTGCCCCCACTTTTGCGTATTGCACGGTGCACTCAGTTTTGAGGACCATGAGCCGCGTGCTGGTGATTTTGAAGTTCACCCAGGGCCACAGGTTCCTTATGTAATTCCAAGGTTACTCGCATATCCAGAAATGATCGCTGTCATTTCGCAAATACGAATGAAGAATGGCTACATCGCTTACCCTATAGCGTACTTTGCCAAGCGGCGTCCCCCTCAACAGGAGTTAACCGCAGGATGGGTCCGTACCAACTATGTCTACACGACTCAATTAGGTGAGCATGGATGGAGAATCCCCAACGATTTATGGGATTTTGATCTGCGACCCTGGTTGCAGCAGGGAAAGATTCGCTGGTGTCCTCCTGGCTCGGATAACGCTGTCTTGAGTACTGATTCCCCCGAGCAATGTCCCTACCTGGATTTGCTTGGTGAACGTCAGCGGCAAGTGGTACAGGGGAACCGTGTGTGGGCAAGAGGGTTTCCAGATGGTAAACCCGTATTCCCTTCGATCTGTTAGGGCCAAGACACTTTACATAGGACAAGATTGAATTAACGATGATCCTCCCCCATCAAGGGGGAGGAGAAGAGCCAGGAAGGATCTTCCCGTTCCCCTGGTCCCCTCTCCACTACTATCGTTTCCTTATGGTGGAATTTCAGAGAAATCTCCTAAAAATCCTTGACATGGATTAGAGAATCGTCTAATATATCCCTTCATTTGTTTTTAGGGCAACTCTATTTTTTTAGGTAGTGCTCTGTTACGTATGTTCTGATGAGGTGTCATTCTGAGCCGAAGGCGAAGAATCTCGCTTTTGAGATGCTTCGCAGAGTTTATTCCTTCGTGCTGCTCAGAACCTGTCCTGAGTAAAACGAAGGAACAAGCTCTGAGTGAAATGAAGGACTCAGCATGACAAATCAAAACTAAGTACAGCTCGTCACAAAAATGTATCCAAAATGGTTCAATCTTGAGCTAAAGGTAGGGTGGGCTCTGCCCACCAACCCAGCAAGTGCTTCTCGGTGGGCTCAGCCCACCCTACAGGCTACTGCTCTAGCCAAACATGATATTAGATACGTAATTGTGACGGGTTGTACTAAGCTACCAGAGCAGTAGTTTTATAACGAGACTCTACTCTTTCTGTCCCGGTGAGTCCTTCGCTGGACTCGGGTTAAACTCTGGAAGGGGTGAAGAATCTCCTGAATATGGAAGAGAGTATATCTTTTAAAGGCAAGTTCGGCATAGAGTTCCTTTGCCAGGGCTCAGCACAAACCGCAGAATGATAAGAGCACCCGGTTCCATTCTGAGACGGGTATAATCATTATTTAAAGATCAATTCTCTACTCAGAAATGCTCTATATCTGGTCTTTCCAGAGTGTTTCGAGTCCTCATGCTACCTTATATGAAGCTTCCCAAGAAAAGCGGTAACATGCTGTACTGCAAGGGAAAATGGTATTATTCTAACGAGAAGGAGATCAAACCATGCCATCCAAACTCTTCTTTTCCTTGTTAGGTGTCATAGTCTTGTGCACAGGGGCACTGTATACGGGAATTCATCCTGCATCAGCCGATGGAGGGGTGCTTCGCTTGGGACAAAATGCGGCGGACTTGGGAACCCTTGACCCACATTTTGCAGCAACGACAAATGATCGCAGCTTAGTCGATGCTATTTTTAATGGCCTCATTCGCTATAAACCAGGGGATGGTACAGTATTCGAGCCGGACCTCGCCGAAAATCTACCCACACCAACTATGGTGAATGGCAAACAGGTATGGACATTTACCTTGCGTAAAGGAGTGATGTGTCACCCCAGTAGCAAAACCGAAGCTTACGAGCTTACGGCCGACGATGTGGTGTATTCGCTCCAAAAATCGGCGAACCCCAAGCGGTCAGCTTATGCCGGGGAATATGACGGTATGAAAGTGGAAGCGATAGATCCTTATACAGTCAAGTTTACCCTTGATGTTCCACTTTCTTCTGCTCTCTTTTTCCCCAAGGTAGCAGACTACGCTGGTGGGTTCATTGTGTGCAAGAAAGCCATCGAAGCCCTGGGAGACGAGACATTTAAGACTCAGCCGGTTGGCACCGGACCCTTTATGTTCAAGAGCTATACCCCGCAAGAAAAAGTGGTTCTGGTCGCTAATCCTCAATATTTTCGGGGTCGCCCTCTTCTGGATGCCTATGAACTCTATTTCATGCCAGATATCAACAGTCGCGAACTCGCCTTGCAAGCGGGTGAGCTTGAGGTGATTAATGGGGCACCGGAAAAGATTTGGGTCGATAAAATGGCCCATGTCCCTAATGTCACCGTGGATGTATTTGGGGTAGGGGAAGTGGCCACTCTCCACATGAATTTTACGAAGCCTCCGTTAGATAAACTCGAAGTGCGGCAGGCTATTGCGTATGCCATCAGTCGTGAAGAGTTACTAGTTTTGTTTGGTGAACCGGTGGTAGCACCTGTATATTCTCCAGTCCCCGCCCAGTTCCTCCCTGGTGGCTTGACACGGGAAGAGGTGGCGGCAATGGGTCTGGAATACAAAGTAGATCGAGCCAAAGCGAAGGAACTCCTGACCAAAGCTGGCTATCCAGACGGGTTTTCTATGGATCTGTATACCACAGAGATGATCGGTTATCGCAAGATCTACGAAAATATGCAAGCCCAATTGGCAGAGGTGGGAATCAAAATCAACCTGAAGGTGGTGGATCACTCCAGCTACCACAAGCTTATTCGTCAAGATGCTAATCCAATGGTACTCTACATTGCCTGGCGACCAAATGCGGATGTGTATCTTACGCGTTTCTTTCACTCCGACTCCATCGTTGTCACCGGGAAAAAACCGGATACGAACTTCTCTCACTATAACAAAATTGATGATCTTATCCTTGCTGCCCGGAAGGAAACGGATCCAGAGAAGCAGATTGCCCTGTGGAAAGAGGCCCAAAAGAAGATTCTGACGGACATGGTTGCCCATACGTTGCAGGCGCAGAATCAGGTCTATGCGCGGAACAAAGCGGTGGATTATGGGCATGAATTAAAGTCTGTCTTAGCTCTTTATCCTCAAATTACCGAGAAAACTCGGTTGCGGAAATAATCCCCGGTCATCCTAAACGGAGTGAAGGCTCTCTAAAATCGTATAAAACTATGAGATTCTTTGCTCCGCTCAGTATGACAAGGACTTCATAGCGAGTATTTCTCTCTCGTCATCCCGTAGCCCAGCGCAGGGAAGTCCGGTCGTCATCTGAAAGGAGCGAAGGATCTCGCAGGTATTGCTACAACAGAAGATTCTTTGCTCCGCTCAGTATGACAGGTCAAGAAGAGGTCATATGCTGAAGTATATCATCCGGAGATTGTTGCTCTCTATCCCAACGCTCCTGGCGGTTCTTACACTGGTCTTTTTCATCGTGCGTGTCGTTCCAGGGGACCCGGCCACGGCTGCTCTTGGTGATAACGCCTCCAAAGAAGCGGTGGACGCTCTACGGAAGAGAATGGGGCTCGATGCCCCGCTGTGGCTCCAGTATCTCCGTTTTTTACGAGATTTAGTGCAGGGGGATTTAGGGAATTCGTTGATTACCGGGAAATCGATTGGGGAACAGATCTGGTATGTGCTCCCCTATACCTTGGAACTGACTTTTGCCTCCCTGCTAATCGGCTCGATGCTTGGAATCCCTCTCGGTGTCCTCACCGCTTTACGTCGTAACACGCTATTGGATTATTTAGGACGCACTTTTTCTCTGTTAGGGTTTTCTGTGCCAGCATTCTATCTTGGTATTCTGTTGCTCCTGAGCTTTGCCGTTAAAATTGACCTCTTTCCGGTGGTCGGAGGGGGGAATCTGACCAATCTGGCGAACAACCTGCACCATCTTGCCCTGCCGGCCTTGACTTTAGGACTGATTGCTACTGCCTACATCACGCGAATGTCTCGCTCGGCCATGCTCAATATCTTAAACGAGGATTATGTGCGTACCGCCCGAGCAAAAGGTCTTAAAGAGCAAGTCGTTCTCTTTCGTCATGCCCTGCGCACGGCCCTGATTCCTATTGCTTCGATTATTGGAATCTTTGCGATCAGTCTTATCGGGAGTTCGGTAATGACCGAAGTGGTCTTCTCGCGACCAGGATTGGGGAAACTCATGGTAGGAGCCATGAAACAGCGTGACTATACAGCCCTGCAATCTATTATGGTCATCTACGCTTTTTTTGTAGTGGTTATCAATTTGCTAACGGATCTTACCTACGGAGCCCTCGATCCTCGGATACGATATGACTAGGCTAGACCAGGAATTACCTACTCCAGCTTCTACTGCCCAATGGCAACGCCTGTGGCGCACCTTTACCAGCAATAGAACGGCGGTTATTGGACTTATTACGGCTCTGCTCATTATCGTGGTGGCTCTTGCTGCCCCCTGGATTGCCCCCTATGACCCTTTAAAACAGGACGTGTATAATCGGTTAGCTCCTCCCCATGCCGAACATCTCCTGGGGCAAGATGATTTCGGTCGTGATGTGTTGTCGCGAATTATTTGGGGAGCCCGAGTCTCCTTACTTGTCGGGATCTGTTCCGTGCTCCTAGGAGGCATTGTGGGAACTATTTTAGGCATTACGGCTGGCTATAAAGGGGGATGGATTGAAGCAGCCATCATGCGGGTGGTTGATACGCTTTTAGCGTTTCCAGATTTGATCACTGGCCTTCTGGTACTCGCTGTGCTTGGCCCTGGTCTCACCAAAATGATTATTGCCATTGGCATTGTGATTTCTCCCCGTTTTGCCCGGATGGCTCATGGGCCAACGCTTTCCATTAAAGAGAAAGATTTTGTCGATGCGGCCCGAGCTATGGGTATTAGCGACTTCGGCATGCTCGGGAAACATATCTTGCCCAATGTGATGGGAGAACTTCTGGTCATGGCGAGTCTCTGGACAGCCAGTGCTATCCGGATTGAGGCAAACCTCAGTTTTATCGGTCTGGGGGTCTCTCCCCCTACCCCGACCTGGGGGAATATGATTCAAGGAGGATTGCAGTGGCTTACCAATGCTCCCTGGCTCTCCGCGTTTCCCGGTCTCGCTATCCTGATCACCGTCCTGGCTTTTAATCTTATGGGAGACGGATTACGTGATGTGCTGGATCCTAAACTCCAGCGTTAGCCTTTTTCGACAGCAGAACCCCCTTGCTTTTTATAAATCTTTCCTCCCCGAATCACATGCACAGGGATAAGCTTCTGATGACCGATACGGGTTTCTTTCGCGGTATCGGTAAATGAAAAATCCCCTTCGGCTAACTCAAAGACCACCACATCCCCTTCCGCTCCCTCTTGGAGTGTTCCAATCTGATGCTCCATCTTCAATGCCTGTGCCGGATTGGTGGTAGCCCGCTTGAGGGTTTCTTTGAGCGGGAGCCCTAACAGAAGAAATTTAGAGAGTGTGGTCGCCAGATCAAAGACCGGGCCATTGATATTATACCGGTGCAGATCACTACTGATAGTAGTGGGCATAACTCTCTGAGCCATGGCCTTTTCCGCTACCTGAAAGGTAAAACTTCCCACTCCGTGTCCCACATCGAGCATGACCCCTCGTTCGATGGCCTTTCGTACTGCAGGACGCACTTTTCCCTGCTCATCCAGAATACCAGCCTGACGACCATGAAAACAATGAGTCAAAATGTCTCCAGACTTCATAGTCTCCAGAATATCTTCGATAGGAAGAGAGGAGCCAGGAGTATGAATCATCAAAGGAAGCTGCACCGCATCAGCCGCTTCCCGGGCGAGCTTTAACGCTTGGCGCTCGTTCTTCCCGTCCCGAGCCAGAAAACTACTGAGACGCACTTTCACTCCCAGAATAACATCTCGATTGGCTTCTATAGTCTGGATAGCTGCCCCGGTATGAAGATACTTAATTTCCTCCAATTCCCCTACCGCCGGAGTCGATTCACTCCCGGTAATCATACCGATAGCGGAGATGTTGAGCAGGGCAAAGAGACGGGTAGCACAAACATCTATGATATAGCGACGAAAACCCGGAAAGGTTTGTGATCCAGCAGAGCCAGCATCGAGTGCAGTAGTTACCCCTTTAGCGAGACACCCGGGGTCGACATCCACCCCATAATGCGATATACCGGCAAAGACATGAACATGCATATCAATTAAGCCAGGTGTCACCAACTTTCCCTTCACTTCCAGGATTTCTCGCGCCTCAGTGGGTGAAAGATTCCTGGCCACTTTAACAATCTTTCCTCCTTCCAGAGCCACATCGAGCTCTTCATCCAGCCCTTGAGTCGGATCGAGTACCCGTCCTCCTTTTATCAAGAGATCATACATACAAACCTCCTCTCATCGCTTTCTTCACTACGTGCTTGACAAAACCGTCTCTACCGTATACAAACAATCCATAAATGATACATGACCTCCCAGGGGTTATTCGACTCTGTCATCCTGTGCCTTTGGTTCCTCAGAGCTTTTTCTGAGTGTAAAGAAGAACTCAGAATGCCCTATTTTCTATAGAAGATGAGAGGCGTTGTCAAGTCTAGAGGGAACAATACGGAAGGTGAGGAGAGGAGGAAAAGAGAGGAGAAGCTCGGTGGTTGAAGGACAAAACCGGTGGACGGAAGGAGATTCATACTTATATCAACAGCTTGCTGCAGTGGCGGTACCTGGTCGTGCAGAGCAAATTGCTACACTCCTCACCCTGTTACCTTTTGATCCACGAGAGGCCTTTCGAATAGTCGAATTAGGCTGTGGCGAAGGGTTGCTCGCGTTTGCTCTTCTGACCTGTTTTCCCAATGCTTCTTTGGTCGCCCTTGATGGATCATCAACTATGCGCATGCATGCTTCAGCGCGACTCCGCTCTTTTGGTGCCCGAAGCCAGGTTGCTCCATTCGACTTACCCTCAACGGATTGGCTTTCTTATCTGCGAGAGACAACAGATTGTGTCCTCTCTTCCTTGTGTATCCATCATCTCTCTGGTGAAGAGAAACAGCAACTGTTTCAAACTATTTTCCAGCATCTCTCTTCGCGAGGTGTCTTCCTGATCGCCGATCTTGTTGCTCCACAACGACCAGAAGTAGAGAAGTTGTTTGCGGAGACATGGGACCAATCTGCCGAAGCGCAGTCCATATTTCTGACTGGTGATATCAAGCTCTTTAAAACGTTCCAGAAAGAAAAGCGGAAAATCCCTATAAAGATCTGACCTTTATCGGACTCGTCGGACTCCTTGATTCACCACGTCACGATGTTCGCCAGGCTATTATCGACTGCAAAGCGGCGGGAATACGGGTAATTATGGTAACTGGAGATCAACCGGCCACTGCCCGTAATGTGGGGATAGCGGTAGGGTTAGTCGATGAATCGCAAGCCCAGGTTATGCTAGGTCAAGAGTTAAAAGCACCAGAAATGCTTTCGGCAACAGAACGAGAACGAGTATTACACACCCCTATTTTTGCCCGAGTGAGCCCGAAGCAAAAACTTGATTTGATCGCACTGTATCAACAACAAGGGGCTATTGTCGCTATGACCGGAGATGGAGTCAACGATGCTCCCGCACTGAAAAAGGCAGATATCGGGATTGCCATGGGGCGACGCGGTACCCAGGTCGCACGCGAAGCGGCGGATATGGTGCTCAAAGATGACGCCTTTTCTACTATTGTAGTGGCTGTGACTCAAGGACGGATCATTTTCAATAACATCCGTAAATTCGTGTTCTATCTTCTCTCTTGTAACATCAGTGAAATTCTTACTGTCTCGCTCGCTTCGGTGACCAATGCCCCTTTGCCGATTTTACCGCTTCAGATTCTGTTTCTCAACCTGGTAACCGATGTTTTTCCAGCCCTCGCCCTGGGAATGGGAAAAGGAGATCCGAAGGTGATGAAACAGCCACCGCGTGATCCTCAGGAACCGATTCTGACTCGCCACCACTGGTTTGCTATCGGTGGTTACGGATGTATGATAGCACTCACCGTGCTGGGAGCCTTTGCGCTCGCTTTATTCTGGCTGGAGATGGCGGAAAAACGGGCGGTTACAGTATCCTTTCTTACCCTCGCTTTTGCTCAGTTATGGCAGGTCTTTAATATGCGCGATGCTGGTTCGTCTTTTTTCTCCAACGATATTACCCGAAACTCTTTTGTCTGGGGAGCGCTGATCATCTGTATGGGGTTATTATTTACCGCAGTCTACCTGCCCGGTCTTGCCACCGTGTTGCATATAGATCCTCTGGATTCGAGCAATTGGCTGATTGTAGTGAGTATGAGTGCCATCCCATGGGCGGCAGGACAACTCTGGCACTTCTGGAAGGAGTGTATGACATCAAAACAAGCCTCAGCATAACAAAAGCGCAGTGGGAAAAACCAGCCCAGGGAATAATCTTCCCTCTTGACCAGAGACAGGTTTTTGGTGTAAGCTGAGCGTAACTTGGGCTGTTCCTGAAGAGAAATTTCCTGTTAGGCAAGTCGGTTTTTTCAAAAGATACTGACAGGGGGTTCTCTTATGAGGAGGCTGAGAGCCTACGAGGTCAGCAAAAAAGGAGTAAGTCATGGCCTATCAGTTTGTCCTGTACGAAAAGAAAGATCATATTGCTTATGTGACCATCAACCGGCCAGAAGTATTGAATGCTCTTCATCCCCCCGCGAATCTTGAGCTCTCTGCCGTCTGGGATGATTTCTGTGCCGATCCCGAATGCTGGGTAGGGATTATTACTGGAGCAGGAGAGCGCGCTTTTTCTGCTGGCAATGATTTGAAATATACCGCACAACATGGTATGGAAAGTAGACCGCATATTCCTGGTGGATTTGGAGGTTTGACCGCGCGCTTTGACTGCTGGAAGCCTATTATTGCTGCAGTAAACGGTTTTGCCCTAGGAGGAGGATTCGAGATTGCTCTGGCCACGGATATTATCATTGCGGCTGACCATGCCGAATTTGGTCTTCCAGAACCACGGGTAGGCCTGATGGCCGGAGCAGGGGGTGTGCATCGATTACCCCGTCAGATCCCTCTGAAGATCGCTATGGGAATGATTCTTACGGGGAGACGAATTTCTGCGCACTATGCCAGGGAAATCGGGATCGTGAATGAGGTGGTCTCCCTTCCTGAGTTATTGCCTACCGCAGAGCGATGGGCGCGTGCAATCATGGAGTGTGCCCCTTTATCAGTCCGGGCAAGCAAACAGGCAGCTATGGAAGGGATGAAATTCTCCCTCAAGGATGCGCTGGAGCATACCTATTCTCTGGTCAGGCAATTACAGGCTTCTGAAGATTATAAAGAAGGGCCACGGGCTTTTGCCGAAAAACGGAAACCACACTGGAAAGGAAGATAGAGACCCCCATGGAAAAACTGTCCCTGTTTCTGCAAGGGAGTGTCCAGGGCAAACTGGTCAGCCTCCGTCAAGAAAAGTCTCCCCATGTTGTCACAGTTAATCTGTACTACTATAACAACGTGCTCTATATCCGCACATTGCGTCATTCGGTCAAAGTGCGGAATGTGCGACGCTCTCCTCTGGTCAGTGTCATCGTCGATCGCCAAGATCTGGATACCTTACCTGAAAAGGGATTTGTACGGATTGAAAGTGCTCTTATTGAAGGGAAATGCCAAGTGATCGACCCGATTGATACCTTGCCAAGAGAGCTCTTTGCTTCGATATTCTCTGAACTTGCCGAGTCCCCCTCTTCCCCAAAAGCGGAAGAGATCAAGGCTTCCCGGGTTGTACTCAAAATCACTCCCACGCGGGTACGCTATCAACGTGGCAAGATAAAAGGCTTCTAAGATTCCATAACTTATTCTGTTGGAGGAGACCAATCTATGCTAGAGATTTCTGACCGAGCCTTAGAGCTCCACCAGGCTGCCCTCGTTGTCGATACGCACAACGATACTCTCTTGCGAGTCCTGGATGAAGGCGTGGATCTTGGGGTGCGTGGGAAGACTGGACATATCGATATCCCGCGTATACGAGAAGGAGGAATAGATGTCCTCCTCTTTGCCTGTTTTACTCCGGCTTCGCTTATGCCGGATCGTTGCGCCGCTCGGGTCTTAAAACTGATTGATGCGATGTATCGACAACTGGACCAGTATCCCGCTGATCTGGCGCTGGCCTGTACGGCGGCCGAGATAGAGCGCATCACCCGCGAGGGGAAAATTGCCGTTATTTTAACGATAGAGGGAGGCCATGGGATCGAAGATGATCTGGGCATCTTGCGCATGTTTCATCGGTTAGGGGTGCGCAGTATGACGCTGACGCACTTTAATAATAATAACTGGGCAGATGGCAGCGCTCCACAGCAGACCATTCCCAATCATGGCGGTTTGACCGATTTTGGCCGGGAAGTGATCCGGGAGATGGATCGGCTCCGCATGTTGATCGACATTTCCCATGCATCGGAGCAGACCTTTTGGGATGTGCTGGAAGTGTCCACACGCCCTGTCGTTGCCTCCCATTCCAACGCCTATGCCCTCGCTCCTCATCATCGGAATTTAAAAGATGAGCAAATCCAGGCCCTGGCCGAGAGGGGTGGGGTGATCGGAATAAACTATTTTCCGGCCTTTCTTACCCCCCAGGCGGCAGCGGGCTGGAATCAGATGACGGCAAGCGTAGAATATCAAAAGATACACACCGAATGGCATAATAATCCTCAGGCTCGAGAAGCCGCCATGCAAAAATTAGCGAAAACGGTAGTGCCTCCAGTTCCTCTCACTGCAGTGCTTGACCATATCGACTACATCGTACAGCTCGTAGGACCTGACTATGTCGGTCTGGGATCAGATTTTGACGGGATTTCCATTGCTCCACAGGGTTTGGAAGATATTTCCCGTGTGCCGCTGATTACCAGTGGTCTTCTCGAACGTGGATATAGTGAAACCGCTATCCGAAAAATTCTTGGGGAGAACTGGTTACGAGTTTTTCGAGCCGTATGGGATGCCTAGTGCATTATCAGGAGACCTCTTTGGGCAAGCACCTCTGCTGGGAGCGTGGGCATCTCGCTCGCTGCAGGCTAGAGGCCTGCGCTCCTGGAGCGTAGTGGAGGGTTGCCCCTTCGACTCCCAGGATATCCCTATTCCCTCATCGACTTGAGCAATACCAAAGATCTCTCTTGGATATGCACTAGCCAGAAATGATCGAATCTTCTTCTGTAATTATGGTAAGATAGGGAGCATACCGTTTGAGGAGAGAAGATTGAAGAGAGAAGATGGACAAACTGAAATTTTCGATCCTTTCTCCTCCATTTTCGATCGGCTATTGAAGAAGGAGAAGTGCATGGCCCTCATGGCTGGGAAGCAAGCTATCTTGGACCTTTTACGACAAGAAGGTGTCGAATACATTTTTGGTAATCCGGGGACAACCGAACTCCCTTTGATGGATGGGTTAGCTGCACGGGACGATTTCACCTATATTCTGGGACTCCAGGAAGGAGTGGTCATGGCCCTGGCTGGAGGCTACGCCCAGGTGTCGGGAAAAATCGGAGTCGTGAATGTCCATGTGGCTCCCGGTTTGGGGAATGCCTTAGGACTCATGTATACCGCCTCTATGACCCGTGTCCCGCTGTTGGTGACCGCTGGACAGCAAGATAGCCGGATTCAATTGGAGGAACCCTTGCTGTGGGGAAATCTGACCAAAATGGCGGAACCGTATACCAAGTGGTCGTATGAGATACAGCGAGTGGAGGATCTACCACAAGCAGTCCGTCGTGCCATGAAAGTCGCCCTGACCCCACCGGCTGGCCCGGTCTTTCTGTCTCTCCCTATGGACGTCCTCTCTGCCTCCGCGGATCTGGATCTCGAGGCTCCTCCTCGACCCCTCCTCCGCACCCAGGGGAGTGTCGAAGATCTGCAGCACGCCACAGAGTTACTGGCCAAAGCGAACACACCGGTCATCATTGTTGGCGATCAAGTTGCTTATAGCGATGCCCTGGCCGAAGTGGTTGCTCTCGCCGAACTGCTTGGCGCGCGGGTGTTTGGTGAACCCATTGCTAATACCACCAGCTTCCCTACCGATCATCCCCTGTTTGCCGGGATCCTTCCCGTCTTTGGCCAAGCGCTCCGCAAAGCACTCGAACCCGCCGACCTGATCCTGGCTATCGGGATGAATCTCTTTAAACCCTTCCTCCCCTCTCCGGAGCCGGTGCTCCCCGCGGGACTCCCCTTGATCCACCTGGACTCCGATCCCTGGGAGATTGGCAAAAATTATCCGGTGGAGGTGGGGATTCTGTCCGATCCGAAAGCAGGGGTAGCGGCCTTGACTTCGCTTTTGGCGAAGAAACTTTCCACCCGTCATAAACGGGAAGCCCAAAAACGAATGGAACGTTACGCCGAAACGCAACGAGCCGAACGGGAGAGTCTGGAGGCACATGCGGCAGCAGAAGACCATCTGGAGCCGATGTCCCCAGTAGTCTTGATGCGTGAACTGGCTCGTCATCTTCCCGACAATGTGCTTATCATGAATGAATCGGTTACGTCGGGAGGCACTTTGCGGAGTTTTTGGACCGCGCGAGATGCCAAGAGCTATTTTGGTCCGAAAGGGGGAGGCTTGGGATGGGGACTTCCTGCAGCGATTGGAGCCAAACTCGCTCTTCCAGAGCGTCCAGTGGTGGGCCTGATCGGGGAAGGAAGTGCTATGTACGCCATTCAGGGACTCTGGACCGCAGCACATTACCAGATCCCAGTCTGTTTTGTCATTTGTAACAATGCCCAGTATCGCATTCTGAAAGGAGGATTACTGGCTTTCCAGAGCGAAACGGCCAAGCAAGGAAAGTTCATTGGGATGGATCTGACCAATCCAGAAATTGATTTTGTCACACTGGCCGAATCGTTAGGAGTGGCTGCGGAGCGGGTGCATCAACCCGCAGAAGTGGGACCAGCTCTGCAGCGAGCTCTTTCCCGTTCTGGCCCATCGCTTCTAGATGTACCACTCGACCGTTCGGTAAAGGCCCTCTTCTAGGAAGCAATCGAAGGGTCTTAGGCCTACAAAAGTTTATCATGGAGGGAAGTCTATGAAATTTCGAGGAACAGAAAATCGCCCAGAGACACAGTCGAATATTCTAATTGTCAGCGCCGATCTCGGACAATGGTTTGGCAGTGAACTCCCGTCTCCAGTGATCGAGGTGGCTCAGCAGGTGTTACAGACCAAGGTGCAGACTGGAATATTACGAGGAGCCTGGATTAATGCTTTTGGCAGAGATTTGCATTTGCATCTCACGACTTTTAATGGAGATTTTTTCGAGAGAGGAACCTACCGTGAGAACCCCTCAGAAGTCGCGGCCAAACTGGCTCTGGAGGCCACATTGACCGCCCTAAAAAAGGGAGCAGAGATGGGATTGTATCATCCCGTCGATGGCACCAATATTCTGAATATGCCGGCTGCAGAGCAGATCCAGGCCCTTGGGCTTCGCTATCTGGATTATCCTTTCACCGAGCGGGGGTCCGAACCGATTTATGTGGCCAAAGCCCTTAACGCAAGCTGGGGCTTCTTTAATCGAGCACTTTTTAATCTCTATTTTAATCCAGACAAAGGGTCAGGACGACGCATCGAAGGGAATGATTTCCTCGCCGTAGTGGAGAGTATCGCCGATCTCAAAGCTGGGAAGGCGAGTGTCCGGACGTATGAGTTTGGCCCCGGGCACATTAATGAATTGCAGGCACTTATCGCTGATGCCGATGAATGGCGATTGAGCGAGGTCTATGCTATTAAGGGGCGATTTGGCGAGGGCTCGCTCAAGAATGAACCAGCGGCAATGGTAGCGGGAAGCCACAATCCGGTCTTTATTGGGCGTTCGCAATCCGGTCTTCCGGCTATTGGTGAGTTTACGCAATGTACCGGAGAATTTTATTTTGGGCCTGGTGGTGAGGGGGGAGGCTATCGGGTCGGTCTCATGCCGGTCACCTTTGAAGAAGCGCGGAGTATGGCCGTATCCGAAGGGACAGCTAAGGTGGTGGCCTATGCCTATCAATCGTATGATAAGGGGCGTATTCCAGAGGGTCCCGATATCCAGGATATCTTTGCCCAAAATCGTCCAGAAACCAAGCTGTTGCAACGCGATGCTGCTCATTTGATTCAATATATGACTATGCATGGAGAATTTGAGCCCTATCTGAATGCCGAAGTCGCAGAAGGGCGAGCCTTACAGGAGGCTGAACGGCTGAACACTCGCCTGAAAGAGATTCCCAGTGGGGAAGATCCGATCATTACCAGAGTAAACCAGCGAGCCATTTTTACCGTATCGGATATCAAGGCAGATGCCGGAGGAAAAGTGGGACACACGACTCCACCGAATCATTTCCGCTTTGTCGCTGAGGCGAGTTTACAGGAAGCGAAAAATATCGGGTTGATCTACGGCACCTCAGAGATTAGTGAGGTGGGCGATGACGGCCATATCTTGATGAGCCATAATAAAGGGGCGGATAATAACGCCATTCATCTTTTTGCGTATAAAACCTTTTTCAGACAGGTGTGGGTCGCTGAGGTGTTAGGATATAAATGGTATGGGCTGGGACAAGATCTGGTTGGGGATGCCTCTGCAGGGAAAACCACCGAGGAGTTAGCCGATCTCAATGATGAGTTTGTAATAAAACTGTTACCACAATATCTCCCTGAAGCAGAGAAACGGCAGTATGATAAACTCCGCACTGCGTATGCTCAGTGGAAAAGTGGGCGAGGAGCAGGACATAAACCAGCTCCTCCCTTCTCTGGAAATGTCTCTGGCCAGGGGCCAGGTTTTGCCGAGCTCCCGATGCCCAGAGCCACGCCAGTTGGGCTTTTTTCCATAGATAAAGCAGGCCCGGCAGCTTTTAACATCCCCATTTGGTACAGTGTGCAAAAAGCGAAAAGTGATGGAAGCCTGACCCGATATCTAGCGGGTACCGATGCTAAAGGGATCGTTATGGAGATTTGGGAGGTCGAGGAACATCGGCGTATCTTCCTGGATTTTGATACCGAAGCCCCGGCTATTGAGCGGCTGTTGGGCGCAACGGATAAATTTAACGTCAAGCGGATCTGGACTAGAACCGTGGAGCAATGGAATCCAGACCAAGCGGAGTCGAGTCTTGGCGATATTCTGCTGTCAGCATCTACGGAAAAGCTCGCCGTGATTACCGGTGGCGAGTATCGAGGAAAAGATGATCCCGTGTTGCTCGCAGTGGAACCTCTCGCTCAGGGCCTCTTTTTGTTCATGCGTGATCGCTATTACATGACCCAAGGGGATGGACGCGGCTCGCATAATATGTTCCCGACTCCTCTCTCCTTCCGCGATGCCATTGCCACAGTCAATAGCCGAGCAGTCGCCGTAGGATCCATGATTACCTTAGATGCGAAAGGAGAGATCCGAGGATTCCGTGATGTCTTTGCTGATCCAGTTTATGATGAAGCCCGAGAACGTGCCTATCGCCTGAACAAAGCGATTTGGGATGCGCAAGGGGGTAATTTCATTCCGGTCGGGGTCGGCGCATCGAAAGTGGAGCAATCCTATCCGCTGGCCAAGACCTTGGCCCGGATTACGGCACCAGACTCAAAATTTATCTCGCATCGGCGTGAAGTGGTGGTAGCCTGATTGTTCGAATGCTCTCAGAAGCACTTGATTCTTTATGCCCCGGAGAGGTGTAGCACTATGCCTCTCCGGGGCATTATGGATTTTACTACCTCTTTCTACCAGTGGTTCCTTTGTTCCGCAGTCTCGTTCACACCTTGGACCCTTACCTGTTCCAAAGGGACCGTACTGGATTATGCTACAACGTATTAATGCCTGCAAAGTCTCCTCGATAGGCAAGAGAGGAAAAAGGGAATTGTATGCGCAGAAACACACCGGTAAATATTGGCCTTATTGGAGCAGGCCGAATCGGACGCTTGCATGCGGAACATTTAGCCTTTCGTCTTCCTGAAGCGCGTCTCCTTGCTCTTGCTGATGTGCATCGTCCAGCAGCAGAAGCCTGTGCTGCCCAGTGTCAAATCTCCACGATATATACCGAGTATCAGCAGTTATTAGCTGACCCGGCCATCGAAGCGGTGGTGATCTGCTCTTCTACTGATACCCATGCCCGGATCATTGAGGAGGCTGCTCGAGCTGGCAAGCATATTTTTTGTGAAAAACCGATTGACTTTGCTCTGCAAAAAATCGATCAGGCTTTGGCTGCCGTGCAAAGTGCAGGAGTCAAATTCCAGATCGGCTTTAACCGCCGTTTTGATCCCAATTTCCGTCATATCTATGAGACGGTCCGGAGTGGAAAGATTGGTACCCCTCATCTTCTGCGGATTACCAGTCGTGACCCTGCTCCTCCTCCGCTGGATTATATCAAGGTCTCTGGAGGGCTTTTCCTCGATATGACCATTCATGACTTTGATATGGCACGCTACCTGATCGGTAGTGAAGTCATTTCGGTGTATGCAGTCGGTGGAGTGCGAATCGATCCGCAGATCGGGACAGCGGGAGATATCGATACGGCTGTACTTACGTTAGAATTTGCCAATGGAGTCATCGGCACGATTGACAACAGTCGGCAAGCAGTATATGGATACGATCAACGGGTGGAAGTCTTTGGGTCAGAAGGGGCCATCTGGGCAGAAAATAATACCCCCTATCGTACGCTTCTCAGTAATAAATCTGGCGTCCATGCTCCTCTGCCCTTACCTTTCTTTCTGGAACGGTATACCGAATCTTATATTGCGGAGATGCGCGCATTTATCGCTTGTATTCAGCAAGATACTCCTCCGCCAGTTACTGGTCTCGACGGCCGCATTCCAGTGGTGATGGGGTTAGCTGCTCAGCGTTCCTATCGGGAACATCGGCCGGTAGCTCTGCAGGAGATTGAGCAGGCCTGAGGAAAAATGAGAACATCAAAGACGAGCAGTTGTCCTGAAGGCGTTTGATGAAAAGTCATTGAAGGAGGCCATCTATGTTTCGCACCTACCTTGGCACCCAGTCTGGGATCTATCGCTTCGATGAGAAAGGGTTGACCCACTTGGGACTCGCCAAGTATCGTTTCTGGACCATTTACGCTTATAATGAGAGCTCAGACCACTCGGCAGAACATGATACCATTCTGGCCGGCAGCTATGGTCAAGGAATCTTCCGCAGTACCGACGGTGGAGCACACTGGGTTCTGGCAAACGAAGGATTGACGGCAACCGCCTTGCGAACTATTCTGGCGGATCCTGCGCATAAGGGAGCGATCCTTTGTGGTACCGAACCAGCACGCGGATTTCGGAGTCTCGATGGCGGACAAAGCTGGCAGGAATTGACCGGAATCGCCACTTTACCCACCTGTGCAGAGTGGTATCTGCCCTATTCCCCCCGGGCTGGAGCCATTCGCAATTTTTATTCACCACCCGGTCAACCAAACCGATTGCTCGGTTCCGTGGAGGTCGGGGGGGTGCTGGATAGTCAGGATGGGGGAAAGACCTGGACCATCCTGGACACTTTTGATGATGATATCCACTATGTGACTGGCCACCCCGAAGAACCTCATGTCTTATGGCTAGCCTTAGGACTGGCCATTCTCAAGAGCCGACCTCGGGTTGAGCGCTCTCTGCTGGCCGGTGTTGCTCGCTCCGATGATGGGGGAAAGACCTGGATCAAGAGGTTATCCGGGGAATATACCCGAGCGGTGCTTATCCCCCCTACTCATCCTCATCTTGTCCTTGCCGGTCCTGCGCAAATGGTGGGAGCCAAAGGAAGCATCGTCGTGTCAGAAGATCGTGGAGAGACCTGGTTTCCGGCTGATAAAGGCCTGGAAAAGCCTATGACAGATATGGTAGAACTCTTTGTGCCTGCTCCAGATGGATCGATCTGGGCGATCTGTGCGCAAGGCCGTCTCCTGAGAGCTGAGCCAGAAGAATGGCACTGGTATCCGGTGCTTGCAGGAGCAGAGGGAACGGATATCTGTATCGAATCGGTCAGTTTTGTGACCACATAATCATCTTATGGTTCTTGACACATCTGATCTGAGTCTGCTATGGTGGACACCCGGTAGAGAGCAGAGAACTTTCTTACTCAGATTTATCCTGCTACGCATTGACTCCAGAGCACTCAGACTCACCCTGACTTGTCTATTTCACCTGGTAAGGAAAAGGATATGAAGCAAGAGACGATTGTTTTTGTTCATGGAAATGATATCCCTCCAGACATCATAGCCTTGGCTGAAGCCATGCAACCACCGGGATTTACTGTGCAGCATCTTCCTTCGGGGATCAGTGTCGAAGAGATTATCGCTGCGATGCGCGAGGCGGAATACCTGATGGGTTTTATCCGCTTTCTACCGGATGAGGCCTTCACCCAGGCTTCGCATGTAAAGCTTATTCAGTTATTAAGCGCCGGCTATGATCGTTTTAATATTCAGGGGGCGCGTGCGGCACGGATACCGGTCTGCTCAAATGGTGGTGCCAATTCGGTGGCTGTAGCGGAGCATGCTATTATGCTTATGCTTGCGGTATACCGAAAACTGGTCACTTTTCACCAGAATGTCGCGGCGGGCAAATGGCACCAGGGCGTTCCCCGGGTAGTAGATATCTTTGAGTTAGAAGGGAAGACAGTAGGAATTGTGGGCATGGGGCATATTGGTCAACAAGTCGCTCGCCGGATCAAGGCATTTGATGCGAAGATTATCTATTATGATCTGATACGGCGCACACCAGAAGAGGAGAAACAGCTCGGTGTAGAATATGTCCCGTGGGAGACCTTACTGGAGACAGCAGATGTGGTGACCCTGCATGTCCCCTTGACTGAGGAGACTCGGGGGATGATCAACAGGCAAGCCCTGAATCGGATGAAGTCAAAGGCCATTCTGATCAATACCTGTCGGGGAGAAGTGATCCAGGAAGAGGACCTGATCGAAGCCTTACGGCATAGACGTATCCTTGGAGCCGGTTTGGATACGCTAGCCCAAGAGCCACCTGATCCGGCTAATCCTCTCCTCTTTTTGCCTAATGTCACTTTCACCCCTCACTCTGCTGGTCCTACCGTGGATAGCTTTCGCAAACGTTTTGCCAATGGGTATGCCAATATTCAACGTGTAGCCCAGGGAAAATCCCCCTGGTGGATCATTCCGGAAATGCGCGATCTCTTTCCGGGGAGTTAGGGAATCATCGATAACGTCTATTTCAAGGGTAAGAAAAAGAGATAAGGAGATGAGAGGGATAGAGGGGCTAGTCTGGGCAATTTTTCTTTTTATCTCCATCATTCCCCTATCCCCTTTCTTACATCCTGAACTTTGGAAAAGGAGAACAGGACAACATGGGAAGTCATATCATCGATTCCGTAGTATACGGCGCTGGTTTTGCTCCACCAGAGATAGCGGCCATTTTTACCGATCAGAATCGTGTGCAGAAATGGTTTGATGTCGAAGCCGCACTTGCCCAGGCACAGGCCGAACTCGGCATGATTCCTCAGGAAGCTGCGGAGGAAATTACGCGTAAAGCCAAAGTGGAATTAGTAGATCTTAAGGCGATTGGAGCTGGTGTATCGCAGATTGCTCATTCACTGGTACCCGCGTTACGAGCGCTAGAGCGTGTCTGTGCCGGAGGAGCAGGAGAGTATATCCACTATGGAACCACGACCCAGGATATCATCGATACCGGTATGATTCTCCAGTTAAAAGAAGCCTGGACTTTGATCCTTCGCGATCTGCGTGAGATTCGACAGATTCTGGCGGAACGGGCATTACGATATAAACAGACCGTCATGACCGGCCGTACCCATGGACAACAAGCCCTTCCGATCACCTTTGGCTACAAGATTGCGGTCTGGATCGATGAAATTGATCGTCATCTCGAGCGCTGTGCAGAGGCAGAGAAACGCATTTTTGTTGGGAATATCACCGGTGCGGTAGGGACTATGTCCTCCTTTGGTACCCAGGGTTTGGAAGTGCAAGCACGTACCTTGCGAAAGCTCGGCTTGGGTATCCCCAGGATTTGCTGGCATTCTGCTCGTGACCGTATCACTGAATGTGCCTATCTTTTTACTCAGATTGCGGGTACATTGGGCAAGATCGCCAATGAAGTCTATAATTTACAGCGGACAGAGATTAATGAGGTTCGCGAGCCTTTCCATATGGGCAAGGTAGGAAGCAGCACCATGCCCCACAAGCAGAATCCCTCTACAGCGGAACTTGTAGTGGGATTGGCCAGATTAGTCCGTGGGAACCTTATGCCGCTCACCGATGTGCTTTTTCAGGAGCATGAGCGAGATGCTTCCTGCTGGCGGATGGAATGGGCTGCCCTTCCAGAAGCTTGTATGTATACCGGAGCTATTCTGCACCATATGCGCGGGGTGCTCAAAGGACTGGAAGCCAGAGAAGAGGTTATGAGCCGTAATGTAAATATGCTCGGTGGACTCCTGCTCTCTGAACGGGTCATGTTAGCATTAGGAGAAAAAATCGGCAAACAGACTGCGCATGAAGTGGTCTATGAGATCGCCATGAAAGCACATGAGGAAAAAGTGCCTTTTCAGGAAGCCCTCCTGGCAGATTCTCGAGTAGCCAATCATTTGAGTCCGGAAGCAATTGAGCACCTCCTGGATCCTGCAGCATATATTGGCCTGGCTCCAACGCTGGTAGAGAGGGTCGTCAATGATTCCAGGCATATAGACGCAGAGTAAAAACCCCGTCTTTTCGGTCATGTTGAGTTCTTTGTTGGGCTTCCTGGGCCGCTTTAAATCACACCCTCTTCTCGCAGTGTGGCAATCTCTTCTTTCGAATACCCCAGCAAGCCAGAAAGAACCTCTTCTGTATGCATACCCATAGGGGGACCAGCGTGGGTAACCCGACCCGGGGTGCGGGAGAGTTTAGGAACCACTCCAGGTTGATGGAGAGGCCCGACATTGGGCTCTGGCACTTCGATAATCATTTCCCGTGCCCGGTAGTGGGGATCAGCGAAGATGTCGGCAATGCTCATGATCGAGGAATACGGAACCTGATGTGCCTCTAATTGCTGGGAAGCTTCGGCTAAAGTCCGGCTGGCAAACCAGTCTTCGATCATCTTGAGCAATTCCCCCATATGTTCGGTGCGCTGGGCTGCGGTAGCAAAGCGCTCATCACGGGGGAGATCCGGGTGCCCCAGCATTGTGCAGAGGCGCTCAAAGAGATGTTGGGCAGGAGCAGTAAACGCTACCCAATGCCCATCCTTGGTCTGACAGGCCCCACCAGGCCAACTGGCATGTTGCCGGCCACCACGCTCACGGACAAATCCTAGCTTGCCATAGGCGGTCGTAGTGTATTCGAGTATCCGAAAAGTGGATTCATAGAGAGAAGCGTCAATCCATTGCCCCTCACCGGTTGCATCACGATGACGCAGAGCAGCCAACACGCCAAAGGCGGTAAACAGACCGGTCAAGTAGTCCGGGTAGACTGGTCGAGGTTGAACAGGGGGACGGTCTGGAAAGCCATTGAGAAACCAGCTCCCTCCAAAGGCAGCACCAATCGCTGCAAAACCAGGCTCTTTGCTACGGGGACCGGTTTGACCGAAGGTCGTAACCCGGGCCATAATTAAACGGGGGTTGATCCGACTCAATTCATTCCAGCCCAGGTTCCATCGTTCTAGCGTTCCCGGACGAAAGTTTTCGATCACTACATCGCAGAGAGGGACCAGTTGCCGGACAATCTCCTGAGCCCTTGGATGATGGAGGTCAAGAGTAAATACCTTCTTTCCTCGATTTTCCACTGCCCACCAAAAACCACAATCCCCTTCTGATGGACCCATTCGCCGCAGGTCGTCTCCACGGCGGGGAAGTTCTGCCTTGATGACTTCCGCTCCGAACTCCGCCATAAGAGCACCACAGAAAGGACCCGCCACAATAGCAGCGAGCTCTAAAACTCGTATCCCTTCTAACGGTAATCGTCCACTATGCATTCCACCACTCCCTTTTCGCGCCATTCAGGATGAACTGTGAACAATATTTTTATAATCTCAAAAGCCTTTCTTATTTTTGAAGAGATAGTCTAAAACAGATCCAGACATCAGGATGAAAGGGCAGATCCATCCGCTTCTCTTGAGGACCCTTGAGGTTCCAAAAGGGGCAGAGCAGGGGGAACAGGATACAACCGAAATACATCATGATGAGCCCACAACCCCATAGCCTCGCGATGAATAATCAAATGATGCCTTACCGTGGCAGCCTCTTGCTGAAGCCGGTTAAATCGCTCGATCTCCTGGTTAATTGCTTCTCGTTCTGCATCAGAGTGCCAATTCAAATGTTGTTTCTGCATGGTAATGGCCTCTTCCAATTCCTTAAGAGTCGTCAGCAGGACAGTCAGTTTATGGCCATAACGTCCAGATTGAGAGGCAATTTCCTGAAGAATTTCTTTTTGGACTGCTATAAGCGTGTTCTTATTGCGTCGGTTTCCTCCTACCCGCCGTTTTTCTTCCTCCTTCATACTTTCGGAGAGAAGACGTCCTAACTGGTTCAATCCATCATAATTCCGCATACACGGTTTACTCCCTCGATCCGTCACCATCCCCTTTGGGTAAGCAAAGCAGGTGTAGCGATCTACTGATAAGTGGTTTCAATTATCTCCGGGTCTTCTGATTTATTCTGACAGGATGTTTGTTACCATACGATTTTTGTTCCTCTTCGTCAACCTCAAATTTCCCCATGTCGAATTCCGGGGACACCATACGTAATTCTTTCCTTTAAGGTGGTCCAGGCATAAGCATGATCGTATGGCAAGGATCGAGAGGTAGCATCGATCCTCCCTCAATCCCTCATCAGGGGGACAATGGCCTGCTGGAGACGTTGTTCGGTTAAGATCGATAGTTCCTCGGGAAGGAACGGGTTTCTGCACACGCTTGCTGAAATGCTGGAGCATATCTTTTCATGGCAGAAGTCAGGGGAGGAAGAAGGTTCGAACAGAAATAAGTATAGTGTCTTCAGAGTAAAGAGAAGCTCTCTAGAGGTCAGGCACAACTCTCCACATATTACGATTCCAACTCGCACTCATCGCTTCCTGTACTTCGCGGTCGCGAAAAACGCCAATACGATACACAGCCCCGCGCTGACTAATATTCCAGTGAGCAAGAACTTCGGTGATAGAACCTGCAAAGCTATCAGAACCCAGGTGACAAGTAAACCCAACCCACACAGAAACGCTGAACAACCCACCCATACCGCATACCTATCAGGATCACTCATCCTCTCACGGTCGAATCCTGCGATGAAATCTGCGCGTTTCTTTACAACAAGTAGATAGCTTAACACCCACAGAATTACTGTAACGGGGAGAACTAATATGCCTGTCCACATAACCATTGTTTCTCCTTTTGCTCTAATTTGTAAGGTAGAAATAACAAGCAATTGCCTTTCCATCGACATTTCTCACCGCTGTCACTCTAGCCGGACCCAATGTCGCGAGATAAGCAAGAAAAGCCGATACCTTATACCAATTTGCCTTGAGCATGACACATTATTGTTATTCTGAGCCCTTCACGTTGTTCAGGATAAACTCCGCGAAGAATCTCAGCTATAGATTCTTCGCTTTACTCAGAGTGACACAGGGCATGCTACATTTCTATGGCAAATTGGTATTAGTTCAGTTAACACACAATCGCGATTACAGTTGATGGGTCGAGTGACGGGTCTGACCACCAAAGGCTCTGATTCCTGGGTGGGGGCCCCTCGCTGCTTCCTAACAAACCGGAGGATTGAGACAACACCAACCGGTAATAGTTTAGAGAGCCGAAAAAAGTGGCAAACAGAGATTTCTCTCACTCCCTAATCCTCTACTTTCCGATAATCATAATTAACAACAAATAATTTAGTATCAAATAGTTGTGATTCCCTTTGGATGAACTCATAGTGAGTAAAATTCAGCATATCATTCTGAGCGAAGCGAAGAATCTTCTGTTTTTGGAGCAATTCATGAGCGATTTTTCACTACCGTCAAGATGACGAGAGAGCAATACTCACAATGAGTTTGATAAAAATCTTTTGAGTTTAGAGCGTTACAACTCCCTCTCTCAACCACCAGGCACTCCTTCACGGAGGCTTCCATATCCTACAGCATCTTTGATCCGTCAACCTCTCCTTTCCAGAGCCTCTGAACAGGTATTCGCCGCTCACTCACCTCTCTTCCTCGTTGAGAAGAACCATACTCTAACAGGTTACGGAACTCCGAACCTCTTGCCCTCCTCGCTGTAATACATGGGTATATATCATCGTGGTTTTCAAATCTTTATGGCAGAGTAATTCCTGAACCGTGCGAATATAAGATCCATTTTCCAGTAAATGTGTTGCAAAAGAATGTCGATCGAAATGTATGGCAACTTGCTGTCTTGGCAATCCCTGCTTTTCGGATAGCTCTCTGTACAGCCCTTTGTTCGGTATTTTCTTCTGCTGCTGAGGGGATAGATACACCATAACCTTTCTCCGGCAAGCTTATCTTTACCCACAAATTACGTTTTCCCTTTCCCCTGTTAGGAGGAAGGAGAAGGGCTTTGCCCCTGACTCTATCAAGGGGGAGGAGAGAAGAGGGAAAGGTTAGTTGTAAGAAAAATCTTGCTTTTGATGCTCTTCTCCCTATTTTTCCCCGGAAAGGTCTTGACACCTTGTTCTGCATTTGCTAAGATTCGCTCATTGTCCCTACCTTGTTTCTCTTCTCAAGAGAAAGTATCTTCCTCACCGCTCATGTGCGTGTGAGGGATTTTTTTTGTGGTAGCAGGGTACACCGTATACTACAGGAGAAGATGGAGTCGAAAAGAAAGGTGAGAATGAAGGGAGCTGGGTTGCCGTGGAAGCTTTTCTCTTCTTTATTTTATCCATACTGATATTGATGGCCTCTCTGCTGGTTATCATCAATAAGAATCCTCTCTACAGCGCTCTCTCGCTCATCGTGAGCTTTATGTTGATGGCCGGGCTCTTCTTACTGCTCGATGCGCAGTTTCTGGCGGTGATTCAGGTGATCATTTATGCCGGAGCGATTATGGTGTTGTTTCTCTTTGTCATTATGCTCCTTGATCTGCAGCAGGTTGAGCGAGCACTCCATCAGGTGCGGTATCAGCGGTCTTTAGGATTGCTCCTCGCCATAGTCTTTTTCCTCCAGCTTGGCTTACTCCTCCGTTCAGCAGTGATCAGCGGGACGCCTGGGGACTATCCAGAGGAAACCGTCAGCCAGGTGGGAAATATCCAGATACTGGGGAAATTGCTCTTCACAGACTATCTGTATCCTCTGGAAATAACTTCTATTTTGTTATTGGTGGCCATCATCGGAGCCGTGGTCCTGGCCAAAAGAGCCTGAGGACCCGATGGAGTGTCCGGGATGACCTTTTCTCAGAAGGGTCGATATGGTTCCAGCTAATTATTATCTCGTACTGAGTGCAGCCCTTTTTGTGATCGGGATCGTAGGGGTACTGATACGCCGAAATGCCCTGGTGGTTTTTATGGCTATCGAATTGATGCTCAATGCAGTCAATCTGGCTTTCGTTTCCCTGGCCCGTGAGCTTCACTCGATGCATGGACAGATGATTGTCCTTTTTGTGTTGACGGTAGCGGCAGCAGAAGCTACAGTGGGTTTAGGAATCATCATTGCCCTCTTTCGTCACAAAGAGAGTGTGGATATTGACGATGTGAATCTCATGAAAGGATAAGGGTAAAAGCGAGTGTTGTTATGACAAACACGATCTGGCTTATTCCAGTTTTTCCCCTGCTTGGAGCAGTGATCAACGGTCTCTGGAAACGAACACTCTCCGAAAAACAGATCGGATACATCGGTTGTGGAGCGGTAGCGCTCTCCTTTCTCTGGTCTCTGGATACCTTTCTCTCGCTGCTCGGTCAACCGGTCGAAGCTCGATCTTTCGAGGTCGTGCTCTATCGCTGGATGGCTCTGGGAGATTTTGCGGTAGAAATCGGGTTTCTGATCGATCCGCTGTCGGTGTTGATGCTACTCGTTGTCACCGGGGTTGGCTTTCTGATCCACGTCTATTCTATCGGCTACATGCACGGTGATCCAGGATTTCAGCGCTATTTTGCCTTCCTGAATCTCTTTGTCTTCTCCATGTTGCTGCTGGTATTGGCGAACAATTTTCTCCTCTTCTTTGTCGGCTGGGAGGCAGTTGGACTCTGTTCCTATCTGTTGATCGGGTTCTGGTATGAGCGCAAGTCAGCAGCCGATGCTGGCAAAAAGGCCTTTATTGTCAACCGGATTGGTGATTTTGGCTTTTTACTCGGTATCTTTCTCATCTTCAAAACTTTTGGTACTCTCCGGTTCCAGGAGGTCTTCACTTTAGCTCCGCAAGTCCTGGTGGGAGGAACGGTAGCCACCTGGATTACGTTCCTTCTCTTGCTTGGCGCTACCGGGAAATCGGCACAGATTCCCCTCTACGTCTGGCTCCCGGATGCTATGGAAGGCCCAACCCCGGTCAGTGCGCTCATCCATGCGGCAACTATGGTGACGGCTGGTGTTTACATGATCGCACGGACGCATGTCCTGTATCTGCTCACTCCGGAAATCATGACTGTGGTGGCTCTTATCGGGGTCCTCACCGCATTCTTTGCGGCTTCCATTGGCCTGGTCCAATATGATATCAAACGGGTGCTGGCGTATTCGACGATCAGTCAACTGGGTTATATGTTTTTGGCTACCGGTATAGGGGCCTTTCAGGCGGCCATGTTTCATCTGATGACGCATGCTTTTTTTAAAGCCCTCCTCTTTTTGGGAGCAGGAAGTGTCATCCATGCGCTATCGAATGAACAAGATGTGCGAAAAATGGGGGGATTAAAAGAACACCTCCCCTATACCTATTGGACCTTTCTGGTAGGGGCCTTCGCGTTAGCCGGTATTTTCCCCTTTGCCGGATTCTTTAGCAAGGATGAGATTCTGTGGGCGGCTCTGGTCGATGGTAATGTCCTGTACTGGGGACTCGGCATAGTAACGGCGTTTATGACCGCCTTTTATATTTTTCGCCTCTTTTTTCTGGTCTTCTGGGGCGAATCCCGGGTCGAAGAGGATGCCGCTCAGCACCTCCATGAATCCCCAACGGTCATGATCGGCCCGCTCGGCGTTCTCGCTATCTTCTCTGCAGGGGCTGGATTTTTGGGAATCCCTTTCTGGAGTAACCTGCATGGGATTCGGAACTTTTTAGCACCGGTTTTCCCAGAACCAGCGGAAGCTGCCCACCATGCGGTGGGCACAGAAATTGTCTTGATGCTCTTCTCGCTGGTCATTGCGCTTGTGGCTGTGTGGCTTGCCTATCGACTCTATGTCGAAAAGCCAGCATTAGCTCAAAAGACACGAGAACGGTTTTCAGGACTCTACACTCTCCTTCTGAATAAATACTATGTGGATGAGGTGTACGAGCGACTTGTGGCTGAGCCCTGCCGGCGTGGAGCATACTGGTTGTGGGAACGGCTGGATGTGGAGCAAATCGATGGCCTGGTCAACGGTGCAGCAGAATGGATTCGGTGGGACAGCCAGAAGCTCCGTCGTCTTCAAACCGGATTTGTTCGCAATTATGCGCTCTCTCTGTTTCTGGGTGCTGTGGTGGTGATGACGTTTTTGCTTTTTTATTAAGTGCACCACAGAGTTATGGAGGGCACGGAGATAGAGTTTTGTCTCTGAAACTCACATGGAACTCATAGCGAGTAAGTCTGCAAATGTCATTCTGAGCAAAGCGAAGAATCTCGTGGTTCTGTAGCGACTCATGAGCAACCCCTCACTTCGTTCCAGATGACATTCAGGAATCCACTCGTTATGAGTTCAGGAAAAGAAAACCAGTTAATAGAGGGTAGGAGTATTCAGGTTGTCCAGATGGCAACAACACCGAAGGGGGAGACTCCCAGAATTGAAGCGTGCAAGAAATTGAGTCATAGTTCCTTAATTGCCAATTGTTACTTGTGCATTGCTAGAGGTGTTTTGGGGTAAGGATATGGTTCCTCTGCTTACCATAATTATCTTTCTTCCGATCGTGGGAGCTTTAGTGCTGCTCTTCCTGCGCAATGAGCTCCTGGTTAAGAGCACCGCGTTCATCACGACCCTCTTGACCTTTCTCTTCTCGCTGGGGCTCTTCTTTGGGTTTGATCCCTCTACGCCACAGATGCAGTTTGTGGAAAAGGTCCCCTGGATAGAGAATTATGGTATTTCCTATTTTGTCGGGATCGATGGGATCAGCTTGTTACTGGTTATGCTGACCACGTTCTTGATGCCGCTGGCTATTCTCGCTTCCTGGCAAAGTATCACCACCAGGCTCCGCGAGTATATGATTTTTATGCTTCTTCTGGAAACCGGTATGCTTGGGGTCTTTGTCGCGCTCGATCTGTTTCTCTTCTATGTCTTTTGGGAAGCTATGCTTATTCCGATGTATTTTTTGATTGGTGGCTGGGGAGGAGAGCAACGTATCTATGCCGCGGTTAAATTTTTTATCTATACCATGGCTGGTAGCCTCCTGATGCTGGTGGGTATTCTGGTGCTCTACTGGCAGCATTACCAGCTCACCGGCACGCTCAGTTTCAACTTGCTCGACCTGTACACGCTTTCCTTGTCTCCGTCAATCCAGCGCTGGCTATTCCTGGCCTTTTTCCTGAGCTTTGCGATCAAGGTCCCCCTCTTTCCTTTTCATACCTGGCTTCCAGATGCTCATGTAGAAGCCCCCACAGCCGGGAGCGTGATTCTGGCCGGTGTCCTCCTGAAAATGGGGACCTATGGCTTTCTCCGTTTTTCCTTGCCGTTATTCCCACAGGCGGCCCTGAATGCGATACCCTATATCCTCGTCCTGGCTGTAATCGGCATTATTTACGGAGCGCTGGTGGCTATGGTGCAACCGGATATCAAAAAGCTGGTCGCCTACTCGAGTGTTAGTCATCTCGGATTTGTCGTATTGGGAATTTTTACCCTCAATGCCCAGAGTATTGGGGGAGGTATCATTCAGATGGTGAATCACGGTCTGAGTACCGGTGCTCTCTTCCTGATTGTTGGCATGCTCTATGATCGGAGACATACGCGCCTCATCAGCGACTTTGGGGGACTGACGAAAGTGCTTCCGATCTTTGCGGGCTTTTTTATGGTGGTAACCCTCTCTTCTATCGGATTGCCTGGCCTGAATGGGTTTGTCGGTGAGTTTTTGATTTTGGTCGGCGCGTTCCAGATATATCCAGGATTTGCTGTCTTCGCCGCTCTCGGGGTCATTCTGGCTGCCGTGTATATGCTCTGGATGTTCCAGCGGGTAATGTTCGGCCAGATCACTCATGAGGAGAATCGACATCTGCCGGATCTGAATGGACGCGAAATCAGCCTGCTCATTCCCATCGTCTTGCTCATAGTGTGGATAGGGGTCTATCCTCACCCCTTCCTTCAGCGCGTAGAAGTGAGTACCCAGCATTTGATCGAACGAGTACAAACCAAAACCATTAGCGCGCAGGACACCATCTCCCCAGGCTGGACTCCGGCATCCCTCTCCTTGACTTCCAGAGACGATGACCCTCAGCAACGGAGTGCGATACATGGAAGGTAATGCGGTGATTTCGACATTTGGAGCGATTGCTCCCCAGGTGATTTTAGCTCTCTTTGGATTGATTGTCCTCATAGTAGATCTGTTCTCTCATCAGGAGCGAGACAATCTTTCCGCGCTCGGGCTGGTGGGTATTGGCCTTGCGGCATTGACTACCCTGGGTCTTTGGGGAAAAGCAGGAGCAGTCTTCGGGGGGATGCTGGTCATCGATACGTTTGGCACCTTTTTTACGTTGCTCTTCCTGGGGGTGGCTTTTTTTACCCTCCTCCTCTCCCGGCAATATGCTATTCAGACGAGGGAAATCAATGAAGGGGAGTATTATGCTCTGCTCCTCTTTGCGACACTCGGTATGATCCTCATGGCGGTTAGCCAGGAGCTCCTGCTCATTTTTCTGGGACTAGAGATCCTTTCCTTAGCTCAGTATATCCTCGCCGGATTCCTCCGGGATAAGATCAAATCGACCGAGTCGGCTCTGAAGTATTTTCTGCTGGGAGCCTTTGCCACTGGTTTTCTCTTGTATGGAATCGCCCTGGTGTATGGCGCCACCGGGAGTACAAATCTCGAACAGATAAAACTCTTTGCGTTTCGACACAAGATGGGGAGTGATCTGCTTTTTCAAATTGGGATGGGGCTGATTCTGGTCGGATTTGGCTTTAAAGTCGCTGCCGTCCCTTTTCATATGTGGACTCCCGATGTCTACGAGGGGGCTCCCACCCCGGTAACCGCTTTCATGTCTACCGGCCCGAAGATGGCCGGGTTTGCCGTGTTATTACGCGTCTTTAGTATCGCCTTACCTCTCCATCCTTCCTGGACCGCTATTTTCTGGATGCTGGCCGTCTTGACGATGACCGTGGCTAATATCTCCGCCATCACGCAGAGCAATATCAAACGGATGCTGGCGTATTCGAGTATTGCTCATGCTGGCTATACCTTAGTGGCTTTGACCGCGGGGAGTGAAGCTGGGGTACAGGGAGCCCTTTTTTATCTCTTAGCCTATCTCTTGATGAACTTTGGGGCTTTTGCCGTGGTTTCCCTTCTGGTGCGCGAGGAAGAGGTATTTGTCCGTATCGATGAATATCGAGGGTTGGGTTACCGTTACCCTCTGCTTGGTGGGGTCATGGCGCTTTTCATGTTGTCTCTGGCCGGTATTCCTCCTACAGCCGGTTTTGTAGGAAAATTCAATATTTTTACTGCTGTGGTGATGCGTGATTATGTCTTCCTGGCGATTATCGGTGTCCTGAATACACTGGTGTCACTTTATTATTATCTCTACATCGTGGTGGTCATGTATATGCAACAACCAGCCAAAGAGGAGGCTTCCCAGGATCTCAAGCTCGATCCAGCCCTCCGTGTGGCTCTCCTTCTGGCCAGCATTGGTACACTGTATCTGGGAATTTTTCCTAATCAGGTAATCCAGTTTATTCAGCAAGCGGCGACCGGGTTGATGGGACCATAATGAGGAGAAAAAAATCTTGCAATCACTACCTCTGTATGCTAAGGTAAGGCGGTCTTGAGAATGTGTAGTGGAGAGAGAGATAGGAGAATAGCGATGCAGTGGCTTTTCTTTTTTCTATTAGCAGCGGTGATGATATATGCAGCGGTTAAAGTAGTCACTACCAGCAATATCGTGCATGGAGTGCTCTTTCTAATCCTGAGCTTTTTCTGTGTGGCCGGTATCTATATTCTGCTCCATGCCGAATTTCTGGCTGCAGTCCAGATTCTCATTTATGCGAGTGCCATGATGGTCCTCTTTCTCTTTGTCTTGCTTCTCACCGATCTGCCAGCCCTGCAACGTCTCAGACAACGGCATGGCCAATGGCCTATAGCTCTGGGGATTGGCGCTATTCTCCTGCTCGAGGTTCTCTTTATCATCTGGCTGCGTTTTCCGGTCGGTGGAGAAGCCAATGCTCTTGTGGCGCAGTTAGGAGAGAAAACGATGACTGAAGGCCTGGGCGAGGCACTTTTTACCGACTTTCTCTTACCCTTCGAAGTGGCCTCAGTCCTCTTACTTGCCGCGATGATCGGGGCCATTGTACTGGCCAGACGGGACTGAAACCCAAGTATTGTAGAGGAGGAGCATGTGGTTCCACTTTCTATGTATCTGACGTTGGGAGCGATTATCTTTACCATTGGAGTATGGGGAGTACTCACTCGTCGCAATGCCATTGTCATCTTGCTCTCTATTGAACTGATCTTTAATGCGGTCAACATTAACCTGGTGGCTTTCTCGAACTTCTTGGGCAATTTCCGGGGACAGGCGTTTGCGATCTTTATTATTGCTGTGGCGGCTGCAGAAGCGGCGATTGGTTTAGCTATCATCATCTGTATTACGCGAAATAAGGCCACCTTAAATGTGGATGAAGTCAACCTGTTGAAGTGGTAAATTCTGAAGGAGCGCTTGCATGCGATATTATCCGTGGCTCATACCACTTTTTCCTTTGCTGGGAGTACTGATTAACGGATTCTTTGGGCGGAAGTATATTCGAGACAATGCTCATTACATCGGTATAGGCTCGGTTGCCCTTTCTTTTCTGGTCTCCCTGATTATCTTTCTGGAAGTCGCTCTCGGTTATGGAAGCGTGGAAGTGAATCTTTACCAGTGGATAATTACCGGAGATCTTAACATCCATATCGGTTTTCTTATCGACCCCCTTGCTACCATCATGCTCCTTGTGGTGACTGGTGTTGGGCTCCTTGTGCATATCTACGCTGCTGGGTACATGCATGGTGATACTGGGTATTATCGTTTTTTTACCTATGTCAACCTCTTTATGTTCTCCATGTTGATGCTGGTGCTGGCTAACAACTACGCGCTCATGTTCGTCGGATGGGAGGGGGTCGGCCTCTGTTCTTATCTGTTGATTGGCTTCTGGTTTGAACGCCAATCAGCGGCTGATGCTGGCAAAAAGGCCTTTGTGGTTAACCGGATCGGTGATGCCGGTTTTCTGTTGGGAATCTTTCTCCTTTTTGCCACCTTTGGGACACTGAACTATACCGAAATTTTTCCCCGAGTAGGAGAGATGAGTACGGCAGTGGTGACCGCCATCACCCTCTGTCTCTTTCTCGGAGCAATTGGTAAATCGGCGCAAATTCCGCTTTATGTCTGGCTTCCAGATGCCATGGAAGGTCCAACCCCGGTCAGTGCGCTCATCCATGCGGCGACCATGGTGACGGCCGGTGTTTATATGGTAGCCAGAAGTGCCGCGTTGTATAGTGCAGCTCCATTTTCAGCGGAACTGGTCGCCGTTATCGGGGGCCTGACTGCTATCTTTTCCGCCTCGATCGGTCTGGTGCAAAACGATATTAAACGAGTACTAGCTTATTCGACCGTGAGCCAGCTTGGGTATATGTTTTTAGGAGCGGGGGTAGGGGCTTATGCCGCCGGGATATTCCACCTTATGACCCATGCTTTTTTCAAAGGGCTTCTCTTTCTCTGTGCCGGAAGCGTAATCCATGCCCTCTCCGGTGAGCAGGATATGCGGAAGATGGGGGATTTAAAAGGACATCTTCCCACGACGCACTGGACTTTCCTGGTAGGAGCTATCGCTATTGCGGGTATCCCGCCTCTGGCCGGGTTCTGGAGTAAAGATGAAATTCTGGCGGAAGCATTCAAGCATGGACACTACATTCTGTGGCTTATCGGTGTGGTGGCAGCGTTTATGACCGCCTTCTATATGTTTCGCCTGATTTTCCTGACCTTTTACGGTACCTCGCGAGTCACCGAAGAAGCGAGGCATCACCTCCACGAATCTCCACCGGTCATGACCATGCCCTTAGTCGCACTGGCTATCTTATCCATTATCGGTGGAGCTATTCCAGGCTTTCCTCCCGAAGCAGGATGGATTCATCATTATCTCGATCCGGTGTTTGGAGGAGGAGCGAAGGAGGCCAGTTTGGATCTGATCTCCGTAGCCATGGCTTCGGAAGCTGCACTTGAAGAAGGAGGATTTCTCGGGCTTCATCTCCTGGACTGGATTTTGATGTTTATTTCCGTAGCGGTGGGAGTAGCCGGGATAGGTGTGGCGTATCTCTTTTATATTTTACGGCCGGATATTCCAGAAATGCTCGCTCAACGCTTCGCTAGTCTCTACAACCTCCTGGTAAATAAATACTGGGTGGATGAAATCTACGATACCTATATAGTAGAGAATTGCAAGCGCTTGAATCAGTTTCTGTGGGGTGAGGTAGATGCGAAAGTGATCGATGACGGGCTGGTCAATGGGGCGAGTGATGGAACGGTGAAGCTGAGTGATTGGTCTGGTGAAGTGGATCGCCGCACGGTCGATGGGGCGGTGAATGGTGTTTCTGTGATTATTACGGCCGGAGCCCGAGTGTTTCGGTATCTGCAGACCGGTTTTGTGCAGAATTATCTGTTTGCAATGGTGCTGGGCATTTTTCTGATCGTGACGATATATGTTATCTTCTAATTCTTAACCCTGGTATTAGCAGTCAGTAATCAGTGGCTAGTGGGCAGTGATTAGTGATTTAAAGTAAGGGTTTTTGCTAACCACTGACCACTAACCATTAGCCACTAAGGAATGATCCTGGAGAAACAGAGAGACAAGCTATGAATATCCCGAAGGAGGGTGTATGATTGAGCATGCGCTGGGTGGATTCCCGATTTTATCTCTGATTACTTTTATTCCGCTGGTAGGAGCACTCCTGATTATGACATTCCTCCAGAAGGAACAGACCCAAGAGATAAAATATCTCGCCCTGATGATTTCGCTTTTTGATGTGGTGGTCTCCCTATTTTTGTTACCCTACTTCAATACTTCTACCCACGAATTCCAATTTGTGGAGAAAGCCTCCTGGATTCCAGCTATTGGTGTAGAGTATTTTATGGCGATTGATGGTATCAGTATCTTGCTCATTCTCATGACTACCATTCTCTCTGCGATTTCCATTCTCAGTTCCTTCACAGCGATTACAGAACGAGAGAAAGAATACTATGTCTCTCTGCTCCTGCTGGAGACGGGAATGCTCGGAGTCTTTATGGCTCTCGATCTTTTCCTTTTTTATGTCTTTTGGGAAGTCATGCTGGTCCCCATGTATTTCCTGATTGGGATTTGGGGTGGACCACGAAAGCTGTACGCCGCAATTAAATTTTTTCTCTACACCCTCTTTGGCAGTGTATTAATGCTCCTCGGCATTTTAGGGCTCTATTTTATTCATCAGAGTCAGACTGGAGTGTATACCTTCAATTTCCTCAATCTTGTCCAGACCAATCTCTCCCCTACTGCGCAAATCTGGCTCTTTTTAGCTTTCTTTATCGCTTTTGCGATCAAAGTGCCGATGTTTCCTTTCCATACCTGGTTACCCGATGCCCATGTCGAAGCCCCTACGGCTGGGAGTGTTATTTTAGCTGGGGTACTCCTGAAAATGGGGACATACGGTTTTGTCCGGTTTAGCCTCCCCTTTTTCCCATACGCCAGCCAGTATTTTGTCCCGGCTATGGTTGTGCTGGCGGTAATTGGGATCATTTACGGGGCTCTAGTTGCCATGGCCCAGCAAGACGTTAAAAAACTGGTCGCCTATTCGAGTGTGAGCCATTTGGGTTTTGTGATGCTGGGCATCTTTGCCCTCAATGCGGAAGGGATTAGTGGAAGTATCCTGCAGATGATCAATCATGGGATCAGCACCGGTGCCCTCTTTTTGATCGTCGGGATTATCTACGAACGACGGCATACGCGCATGATCAGTGACTTTGGTGGATTATCGAGTAAGATTCCGATCTTTGCGACGATCTTTGCCATCACCATGTTTTCCTCGATTGGGCTCCCTGGATTAAACGGCTTTGTCGGAGAATTCCTGATCCTGGTGGGAGCGTTTAGAGCGAACTGGATCTATGCGGCGTTTGCAGTAGTGGGGATTGTACTTGGCGCAGCCTATATGCTCTGGATGTTCCAGCGGATGATGTTTGGTACGCTGGATAAACCGGAAAATCAGGAACTGACCGACTGTAATGGACGCGAAATCGCGTATATGGTGCCTTTGATTATCTTTATGTTCTGGATAGGTATTTATCCGAAACCCTATACCCGTCTGATGGAACCATCGGTCAAACATCTCGTCGAGCAGGTACAAACGAGAGCAGCGCAGGTAGAACAGCCCTCGTGGGAAGCCTTCTTCGCTTGGCAGAATCGTGATTCGAAGACACCAGCACAACCGATGACTGAATAAGGGGAAAAAGGACTATGCCGATCACGTTTCCGATACCGAATCTTGGAGCAGTTCTCCCGGAGTTGATTATTCTCTTTGTGGCCTGTGCTATTTTGATCATTGACATGGCGCTGAAGAAAGAGCAACAAAGAACGTGGCTGGGCTATGTCGGCTTGCAGGGCATTCTCGGTGCTCTGTTGGCGTCGTTGGCCATGATGATTGGCCAGAAGACCATCACGACATTTAGTGGCATGTTTATTGTCGATCCCTTTGCCCTCTTTTTTAAGATCGTCTTCCTGTTGGCTGCCGGATTTACGATCATGATTTCGCTTCGTTATCTGGAGATTGAGCAGATTAATAAGGGAGAGTATTATGCCCTGCTCCTTTTTGCGACCCTCGGGATGATGATTATGGCTGCTGGTAATGATCTGCTCTCGATTTATATCGCCCTGGAGTTGATGTCCCTCTCCCTGTATGTATTGATCGGATTTGCCAAACGTGATCTCAAGTCGCTCGAAGCTTCGCTCAAATACTTTTTAGTGGGGGCTTTCTCTTCAGGGATCCTGTTGTATGGTCTGGCTCTGATCTATGGACTGACCGGGGAGACCGAGCTCCCGAAGATCGCAAGCGTGTTAGCGGAGAAGGAGCTCTATGGAAATTCCGTCCTTATTCTGGCGATGGTGCTCCTGATCGCGGGATTTGGCTTCAAAGTTTCCGCCGTACCTTTTCATATGTGGGCTCCTGATGTCTATGAAGGGGCTCCAACTTCTATTACGGCCTTTTTGTCCGTCGGTTCCAAAGCAGCTTCTTTTGCCGCCCTCCTCCGCATCTTTATGGTTGCTCTTGGCGGAAGTAAACCTCATTGGGAACCGATTCTCTGGATTCTCGCGGTCCTGACCATGACCTTGGGGAATCTGGTGGCTATTGTACAAACCAATGTAAAACGCCTCCTGGCCTATTCCAGTATTGCCAGTGCTGGCTATATTTTGATTGGCATTATTGCCGGAAATGAGATTGGTTTAGCCAGTGTGCTTATCTATGCGCTGGTCTACGGCTTTATGAATATCGGATGTTTTGCGCTGGTCATTCTGCTGTGTCGAAATCGCGAGGACCGGGGAGACCAGATCTCCGATTTTACGGGATTAGCCAGTGTTCATCCCTATGCAGCGATTGCGCTGGTCATCTTTTTCCTTTCCTTGACCGGTATTCCTCCGACTGGTGGATTTGTTGGGAAGCTCTATATCTTTGCAGCCGCCATTCAAGAAGGTTTTATCTGGTTAGCGATCATTGGCGTTCTCAACAGTGCTATTTCCCTCTACTACTATTTTCGTATAGTGGTGGCGATGTATATGCAAAAACCAGAAAGAGAAACTATTCCTCTGGCCATTTCTCCCGCCTTGACCGTAGCTATCCTCCTGATGGCAATTGGGACGCTGCTTATTGGCGTCTATCCGCAACCCTTTCTGGCTGCAGCCAAGAGTTCGGTGGGACCCCTGCTCACCTTTGTGCAAGGAGCAGCTACGGCCATGCACCCCTAATCTGTCCAAATCTCCATTTGGAACGCCGTAATAGAGGGCTTTCACACCGAGCCAGGGCTAGCTTGGCTTTTGACCTGCGCACACACAGAAAGGCTGATGATGTCCAAGTGCCACGCTGGTGGAGCAATTTGATATATTTCGCTTCATGTAAGCCTGATGGCCAATCCCGCTTCTTTCATTTGCAACAACACTTCCGCGTTGCCGCGAGCATCATCGACGGGATGGTGCGTATGGGTTGTGCTGCGCAAGTGCTTGAAGTTGGTGAAGGTGTCCTTTACGAATCCTTTGTAGAGCGATCCAAGATTCGACGAACTGTGGCCAAATGGATTCTTGCCTGTAAAATGGTGGAAATACCAATTGATGAATTGCCAATCGAAGCCATTGTTATCAGAAATGAAGAAGGGCCGTCCAGTGCTGTTAACAGTGATCCACCTGGCGAATGCCTCCATGACGGTTTGAGGATCGTCAAACTGGAGCGTTTCCTCGCGGCTGAATCCGCTTATGGGGCAAGCGCTTCGGGAATCCATTGGTCGGAGATCGGCTTTAGTGTGCCATAGAACGTCTTTTCGAGCGACGGTTCGACGACGATGGCCCCGAAGCAGATCATCGAGTAATCGCCCGGTATCGGTCCGTCGGATTCCACGTCAACCATGATGTAACTCATAAAATCACCTGTACGTATGACTGCAAAACCTCACGATCCACATGCAGTTACGACAGGAGTTTGCCCGAAACCGTCTAAACACACCACTGGGGCTCACTCAGCAGGAGCGATCACATAGCTAAGAGCACCGGTCTGGAATCGGAGGGGCACAGAACAGCACTCAATGGTAGCGATGCAGTAGGAGAAGAGTGTGATTCCCTCCTACTTATGCCAATTCGCCTTGAGCATAACGCATTCTTGTCATGCTGAGCTCTTCGCTTCCCTCAAGGATGACTAAATGACTTCCCTACGCTTTGCTCCGGGAGCGGAGCGAAGGGAAGTCATATCGTCATCCGGGAGTCGAACGGACAACCCTTCGCTCCGGGATGACGAATGGACGCTCGCCTGAGCGCCTCGACTGATCTCGGCGAAGTCTCGGCACAGGCTTCCCTACCCTTCGCTACCCTTCGCTTCGGGGTAAACTCTCCGTGAAGAATCTCGGTCATAGACTCTTCGCTTTGCTCAGAGTGACACCAGGGTATGCTGCATTACTATAGCGAATTGGTATTACAATGTTCGCAGTATAGCGCCTTTGTTCTTCCAGTGCAACACTAAAATATGCCACATCTATAGGCGTTCCATGATGACAGTGACAGGGTATTGATTCTGAAGGATCTTGTGGTTCTTTTCGTTCACGCCATAAATTGGCATGGAATATCTCTCTGCCATCTGCGATAGAACTGACGGACTGATAGGCGGAGAGTCCTGGATGAGTGCATGCTTGCAGTGATAAGTCGCCTGTGGCGGTATCCCTCGTTGATGCAGCCGCTCCACTTCTACTAATCGCTCTAATTCTCTTTGCAGTGTCTACATCGGCTCAAGTCTCTTCCCCGTGGTGATCTTCTTCATCATGTCCTCTACCTGTTCCTGATCAAAGCGGCTGAGGGAAAGTTGAATTAGAGGCAGAGCCCACGGCGGATGAAACTCGGGCCGATACGTAGGGAGGACACCTCCTTGGCAAGAAGAATATCTTATACTTCCTGCATCACATATCATTCACTTATGCAACTAGTGCTTTGGAAAGTAAGTTATGATGAGTTGTCATGCTGAGCCGAAGTCGAAGAATCTCGGTTTTGAGATGCTTCTCGGAGTTTATCCCAGAGCGCAGCGGAGGGCTCAGCATGACAAGAAGGGTAAGTGATGGAATTGAGGAGTACAAGAAAATTAGTGTACTTACTTGGTCTATAAATCAGCTATGGGGAAAGTTAACGAGCATAAAAGTTAACGAGCATATCCGTACCTTTTAACTTTATTATAAGCCCTATCCAGACCTAGACACCTCGGCACTCTGTCTCAAAAACCTCTTTTTCTTTTTACGAAAAATATTATATATTAAATTTTACAAAGTAAACTATTTATCGTTATTCACCTCTCACCGCCCAGGAGGTGAAATCCCCTATCTACACTACTCAAAACACAGGAAATTGCAGACCGTTTGCGGTTGAAACTGCATATCATCCGCTTATGGATTCGTGCCAGGAAACTCAAGGCAAACCGGATCGGTAAGCAATGGCTGGTACCTGAAGAAGAGGCTGACCGGCTGATGCGAGAGGGAAAAAAATGGATGTAGAAGGAAAATCCCTAACATGGTCTGGGTACAACTCTTTTAGGTACATGGTATTTGGGGAGCCTTTTGGCAGCTGAGTATGGGCGTGATGTTTTTTGTGTTCAGTAAGCTGGTACTCTCAGCCGTCTGGAGAGCAAGATCGAGACGGTTGACCAGCGGCTCAGCACGAAGATTAATGCTGGCGATCTACGCTTAACCCAAATCGAACTCCGGTCTGGAGCAACGGAGGAATCACCTGTATGAACGACTCTCCATGTGGGCCATCCAATCTGATATACAAATGGAACGAATAGGAGGCAAACTGGAACGGTTATTAGGAAATTAAACCGTCCCTGACTGCCTCGTTTGGCGGCTCACCGCCAGAGGCTCATAGCACCCCCTTGAGAAACGATTTTTAGGAGGAGACATCATGACCCGTTATGAGGAGGATTTTTACGCCTGGACCCAGGAACAAGCCACCTTGCTTAAGGAGAAGCGCTTTATGGAGTTGGATCTCGAGCACCTGGTGGAGGAAATAGAGAGTATGGGCCGCAGTGAAAAACGAGAACTGGAAAACCGGCTGAGTGTGCTCATTGTGCATCTCCTGAAATGGCATTACCAACCGGCGAAGCGGACACGCAGTTGGGCGTTGACTATTCTGGAGCAACGGAAAGAACTGGCGAAGCTCCTCCGAGAAAACCCCAGTCTGCGTCCCGTGCTCCGCGAGGAATACCCGGAACGCTATGACATCGCCCGGATTCGTGCCGCCAGGGAAACCACCCTGGAACTGGACACCTTTCCGGAGAACTGCCCCTGGACCTTGGAAGAGATCCTGGAGGACGCAGAACCTCTATGATCAAATGGTCTACCATGCGAGGTCTTTGCGGTATCCTTCCACGTACAACTCACAAACCATAACAGCTTATCTGCCTGAAGGTTGAGGAGAGCGTAGAGGGAAAAGCGAAAATTCTGAAAAATCGTGTTTAGAAGCCAAAGTGGATCATCACTACGGAAACCTTCATTCCCGAGTTCAGGGGAACATTACGAAGAGAGAGCACCTGGAGGAGAAGAGCCTGAGGAAATCCCTCCTGCCTGTAGTGATCGAAGTATAGCCTCTTCTGTGGGGAGATACAAGACCAAAGTATACAGACGAAAGAGAGGTTCCTGAAACATTCCCTCATGCCTCAGTCTGGTTATCACCCTAAGTGAAGAATCCCGATCATCTCAAAAGAGATACCTTACTCTCTCTTCATGATTGCACGAGCAGACACTTCCTTGACAAGAAAGGGACTGGTATCTTATACTTCTTGCATCACATATGGTTCGTATCGTTCCCCTTATCTTATCAAGAAAACAGGAACGCTTTATGCGTCCGAAAAGGGCCATCTTAAGATTTCTCGTTTCTTTTGCTCTTTGTGCCTCTACTGCTACTGCTCAGGAGGTAACTAAGGCTGATTTACAAGCATTAGAATTGCAGATAACGAATCAAATTAATGCCCTTGATAAACGGCTGACCACACAGATCACCGATCTGGACAAACGACTGACGTCACAAATCTCCGAGATAGATAAGCGACTCACGAGCCTTGAGACTGTTGTGAAGGAAATGGATAAACGTCTCACTACCCGTATCGAGGAGCTGAATAACCGTCTTACCACCTCCATTGCCGAGCTGGATAAACGTCTCACTACCCGTATCGAGGAGCTGGATAACCGTCTTACCACCTCCATTGCTGAGCTGGATAACCGTCTCACTACCCGCATTACAGAGCTGGATAATCGTCTCACTAATTATATCGTGGAATTGGATAAACGCCTTACTAATCGTATCGAGGAGATGGATAAGCGTCTGAGTTCCCAAATCAATACCCTCTTTTGGGCGATTGGAGCCTTGATCGGGGTGATCTTAACAGTGATCGCTTTGCCGCAACTTTTAGGATATTTCCAGGGGAGACGAGATCGAGCTGATCTCCAAAAGATCATAGAAGAGCTGAGACAGCGTATTGCCCAACAACAGCAGGAGATTGAGGAACTCAAAGCCCGGAGGATTGTGACCCCTTCTTAATTTTGATGATCAGAGCGAAGTGAGCTAATTCCATTAAAATAAGGAAGAAGATTGTTATCCGCCTACTCTTGCGCTGATCTTTCCAGACGTTGCTTAGATCGTCGATGAGATAACTCACTGATCAGAAGAAGAAAGATACAGGTCAGAAAGATCAGTATAGTAGAAACCACAGCAATCGTCGGGTTGATTTCCAATCGTAATCCATCCCACATGCGGCGAGGAAGTGTCTTTGCTCGCTCTCCGCTGAGAAAAAGGGCGATCAGGAGTTCATCAAAGGAGGTCAGAAAGGCAAAGAGTGCCGCGGTAAACACTCCAGAACGAATCAAGGGAAAAGTAACATACCAGAAAGTACGGAATCGGTCTGCGCCCAGATTCAGAGCGGCATGTTCCAGAGCCTGATCAAAGCTCTTGAGGGAGGCAGACACGATAATGATCACGATGGGCAAGGCCAAAATAGTATGCCCCAAAGCAATGGTCAGCCAGTTCCCTATAAGCTGGAGCCGAGCAAAGAAAAAATAGCTGGAGATCGCCGTAATAATCACCGGAATAATCAGAGGAGAGAGGATAAGAGAGTAGAGTAAATTTTTACCGGGAAAGCGCACTCGTACCAGGGTAAAGGAAGCGAGTGTACCTAAACTCGTGGCTAAAATCATCGTTACCAGGGCTACCTGAAAACTCAGGATGGTCGCTCCGGTCCAATCCCGCCGGGAAAAATATTCGTGCCACCAGCGCAGGGAGAGACCAGGGGGAGGAAAAGTTAAATGCGAAGCGGAGCTAAAGGCCAGCGGAATAATAATGATGATCGGGACCACCAGATAAAAGAAAATAAGTCCACAGACACAATAGAGTAAGAAGCTACTATAATCGCGTGGTGGCTTGAGTTCAGGGAGAGAATGTTTCATGTTCTGCCTCCCAGGAGACGATCCAATCCGAGAAATCGATTATAGACATAGAAGACTATCAGCGCCATCACCAGCAATACGACGGAGATCGCTGACCCAAATTCCCAGTCAAGCAGCGAGTTGATCTGGGTATCAATCAGATTCGAGATCATAATGTCCGATGTTCCTCCCAAAAGGGCAGGGGTGATATAAAAACCAAGGGCAATAATAAAGACCAGCAAAGCTCCGCTGGCTACCCCTGGTAAACTGAGGGGAAAAAAGATCTGCCAGAAGGTATGCCAGCGGTTTGCTCCTAAATTAAGGGCGGCCTGCAGTAAGGCTCGATCAATGCGCTCCATCACGCTATACATGGGGAGAATGGTAAAAGGCAGCAGCACATGCACCATACCAATATACACCCCCAAGGTATTATGCATCAGTTTCAGGGGGGTATCGATAAGACCCATACTACTCAGAAATTGGTTAATGATCCCTGCCCGTCCCAACAGGACCATCCAGGCATAGGTGCGCACAAGAATGCTCGTCCAAAAAGGGATTACCACCATGATGAGTAACAGATTGCGTATGCGGGTCGGTGTTGTGCTGAGCAGATAAGCTACTGGATACCCAAGAAGCACACACAAAACGGTCACCACCAGGACAATTTGAAAGGTGAAAAGCAGGCGATCCAGGTAGATAGAAGACGTAAAAAAATGGACATAATGCATAAATGTCCACCCGCCACCTTTGGGCTCCTGGAAACTCAAGAGAATCATGCGTGAGAGAGGGTAAAGATAAAAAATCAGGAGGTAGAGAACAGCAGGCACAAGAGGTAAGAGCACCACCCGAGACCTCCAGGGACGCAACACCTCTGTAAATCTCCATGCTGAAACTGGCTTCTCCCTATTCCGATCCATCTGCTTTCCTTCTCCTCTGCTACCTGCTTTTCTCTAAGAACTCAATGCGAGGAAGTCTCCAAAGATGATGCTGAGAGCTTCATCAACAAGATTCTTCGCTCCTTACAGTCGCTCAGAATGACCTCTGTTTCAAAACTTTTTGCAAAAGGCACTAGTGTCTTGTCAAGGTGAAAATGGTGAGTTGTTCCCTCTTTTCACCCTCACCCTGGCCCTCTCCCCTCAAGGGAGAGGGGAGAAAAAGGCACGCACAAAAACAAGTTTGACAAAACAATGAGGGGAAACCTTACAAATACAAAGGAGAGGAGATCGATGGAAGGGAAGTTGCGTCTTGGGGTAGATGTGGGAGGCACGTTCACCAAAGCGATAGCTGTACAGACAAATCCTTATCGAGTAATTACTCAGACGGTTGTCCCTACCACACATATGGCAGCGGAAGGGGTAGCTCTTGGTGTCATTCAGGCTCTCCAGGTTTTGCTTGCCCATCCTGAGGTCCCCCTGGAACATGTCTCTCTAGTGGCTCATAGCACTACACAGGCCGTCAATGCTTTACTAGAGGGAGACACTGCTGTTGTTGGTATTGTCGGTATGGGAAGAGGTCGTGATGTGACTGAGGGGGCTCGGCGCACACGAGTAGGCGATATTCCCCTCGCACCGGGAAAGACCCTGCATACACACCACGTCTTTATAGACACGACAGAGGGTCTTACACCTGCCACCGCCGCAGCAGCAGTAGAAGAACTCGTGGCACACGGCGCACAGGTGATCGTGGCCAGCGAAGCCTTTAGTGTGGATGATCCGACACACGAACAACTTGTAATTGAAGTAGCAACAGAACGTGGATTACCTGCCGTCGCCGGACATCAGCTCTCCGGTATCTATGGTCTGGAAATCCGTACACTCACTGCAACGATTAACGCTAGCCTACTTCCCAAAATGCTACAAACAGCCGAACTGGTAGAACATAGTCTCCGGAGAGCTGGTATTCGTACCCCACTTATGGTGATGCGCGGGGATGGTGGCCTAACCGATCTAGCTACACTCCGCCATCGTCCAATCCTTACCCTCTTTTCCGGTCCAGCAGCTAGTCTAGTCGGAGCTTTACTTTCAGGAGGCATTGCGGAGGGGGTATTCATCGAGGTTGGCGGCACGAGTAGTAACCTGGGAATTGTACGTGGTGGACAACCCGTTATGCGGTATGTCTGGGTCATGGAACATCCCACATGCGTACGTTCTTTAGACGTGTGGGTACAGGGAGTTGCTGGCGGATCTATGATCCGAGTTCGTAGACGCAAGATTGCAGACATTGGTCCGCGCTCCGCTCATATTGCTGGATTGCCTTATGCTAGTTTTAGTCCAGAATTACTCAATATCCCTGCACTGACGGTAGATCTCATGGCACCAGTAAAGGGTGATCCAGCAGAGTATGTAGTAGTGCGGACATGCGATGGGCGATGCTGGGCATTGACTCTTACCTGTGCTGCCAATGCCTTGGGGTATGTACCAACAGGGACTTATGCCCTGGGGTCACAGGAAGCGGCACTCCGAGGGTTTGCCGCTTTGGGCCGTTTCCTAAACTGTTCGGCAGAAGAGGCTGCCCGCCGAGCATTGAGACTCGCCACTCAACGTATGGCTAGCGCTGTCCAACGTCTGACCAAGGAGTATAAATTGCACCCGCATGCCTTTCAGCTTATCGGTGGTGGAGGAGGAGCGGGGGCACTTGTTCCGACTATTGCTACCTATCTAGGGGTACCCTACCAGCTTGTCGAGTATGCAGAGGTTATCGCTTCTCTGGGAGATGCTATGGCGAGTGTGCGGGAAGTGGTAGAGCGTACTATCAGTGCCACAACGTCGGTTGAGGCATTAACTCGAGAAGCTGAGCAGGCAGCAATGCGCACCGGAGCGACACCGGAAAGCGTCCAGGTGGTCATTGAGCGAGATGAAGAACGGCAGATTTTGCGTGCGGTTGCCACCGGTCATGTTGCCCTGGCGGCTCCTCTACCTCAAGGGAAGCTTTCGGAAGCAGAGGCTCGCGTGTTAACTGCCCAGTCAGCCCACGTACTCCCCGAGACACTTACGCTTCTCGCGGATACAGGAATCTTTTGGGTCTATCAGTCTCCACGTCGTTTCTGGCGAAGTGCACAAACGCTAGTCGTGGATCGTCAAGGACTGGTACGACTACAGGTGGGTAATGCCCAAGTGGTGATTGGGACATCACAACTTATTTTGGATGTGCTATCAAAAGAACTGAATAGCCGTTCTTCTCTGCTTCATAGCTTGCCGGTTATTCGAGTTATCGTGGGGACACGATTATTAGATCTGGCAACAGAGGCCGGTGAGGATGGTGTGTTATCCACAGTAAAAACAGTGTTAGATCGCGTAGGACCTGAAGAGTCTATAGTAGCAATCATCGAGAAATGAGTCATGAGCATTTACCGGGAACATAGGCGGATAAACCGCTTTGGTGTTGGATTAGCACTCGCACTACTCATTCTATTCTTCACTGTGGTATGGCTATTTTTCTACTATACCAGAACAGGAAACTCGTCTGACCCACAAACTATTGCACGTGCAAAAATCTTAGAAGCGGCTGAAGGGCTGGAAATCTTTGGTACCGAATATTCTCAGGCCGGGCAAGGTGCAGAGCTCGTCGGTGCTCGTGGTGCCCTCTCCCGTGCCCGAGCCGCCTTCGAATCTGTCAGGAAAGATCTCGATCAGATAGATATGACCGTAATAACAAAGATTGCCGATGATTTTGATCATCTTGAAGCTAAGGTGGCTAATAGCGCACCAGCCACAGAGGTGCTAGCGCTTGCCGAAGCAATACGAAAATCGCTGTTGATGTTGGTCGGATCGGTCTCTAATGCGCCTTCATCTCAGAAAGATCGGATCGGTCTCTAATGCGCCTTCATCTCAGAAAGAATAGATTGACTATACAACTGGACAACTGGGCATAATGCTGTTTGCCTGAGACTTCTATTTTATGACTAGATCCTACACCATCCTTTCCCTTTTGTCTCAAAGCCGCCAGTTCGGTATCTCGTCCCGCATGGGGAGCACAGACCCGCTAAGCAGAAAACTGAGAAAAACCACTTGATATTGAGGTGTATCGTCATAACTGGCATCGGCGATAAAATATATCCCCCTCTCTTAGTCGGTTCTCTTAATTTCTATTGTACTTTCGCCAAAACCGTTTTGTCAATGGATTGTTCAACCGCATTGGCCCTGGTTCTGGTGGTCACACCTGCGAGAGGAATCCCACCGGCAGTAGTAGTCAGATGGGATTTATATCCATAAAATCACCCTTTGCTACCATGTTCTAACTTGGCTAACGAGTTACGATTATCGACGGATAAATAGGAGGGATTCATCGGACTCACTTGACGATTTCTTTGATTAACCAACCGGCCGACTAACCGAGTTTTGACTCGACGCTGCACCTTGACCGGTCGGTATTCCCATCGATAAACTAATGTCCACCGCGGGGGAATCTGATGGCGCGGGATCTGGCACAGCCGCCTCCACACTGGATCGCGTCCTGTCAACCGGTGATGAGTCACTGAGAGATTCCCTCTCATCATAGTTACTGAGAGTTTTATCCGAACGGTTTGCATGATGGCCTCAGTTGGAACAGGTCGTCCTCGTTTCGGCGTTTTTTGGCGTCCTCTTTTTTTAGCAAGCGGCGGGTCGGTCAACCACTTGCTTGACATTAGCTCAAAGCTGTCGTATTCTATCCACTGTTGGTCCTTTCTTTAGAAATCGCCATGGATTACAATAACCTAATCCATAACGGGACCGGCAATCCTTTTTATTAAACTCATAGCGGGTATCGTTATCTTGTCATCCCAGAGCGAAGCGTAGAGAAGCCCAATCACTATCCTGAACGAAGTGAAGAATCTCGTTTGAATTGCTGCAAGATATGAGATTCTTCGCTTCGCTCAGAATGACTTTTGAGACTTAGCTGCTATGAGTTCATTTTTTGCCAATACCAGACAAGAATTGTTTAGTACTATAATGAGAGAGCCCTTCTCCCAAAATGTAAAGAGGGAGGTAGATCGTGATGAAAGAAGAAAAATGGGGTATGGCCTTAGCCAAAATCGTAGGCCGACAGAACGTGCTCTACGAAGAAGATGAGCTGATCACATACGAATGTGATGGTTTGACGATGGATAAGGTATTGCCGGATGTCGTGGTTTTTCCCACTTCAACAGCACAAGTAGTAGAAATCGTCAAATGGGCAAATGAGCAGGGAATTCCTTTCATTGCACGCGGAGGGGGTACAGGACTCAGTGGAGGAGCCATTCCGGTCCAAGGGGGCATTCTGATTGCCACTAATAAAATGGATCAAATCCTGGAAGTGGACTTCGAAAATAAGCGAGCCGTCGTGCAACCTGGCCTGGTCAATCTCTGGCTGACTGAGGCGGTGGAGGATAAGGGGTATTACTATGTTCCCGATCCTTCAAGTCAACAGGCCTGCACTATCGGAGGGAATGTGGCCGAAAACTCTGGGGGACCACATACCCTCAAATATGGTGTTACTACGAATCATGTGCTGGGTCTGGAGGTGGTGCTCCCCAATGGAGAGGTTATCGAGATAGGCGGGAAGGTAGAGGATGTGCCCGGATATGATCTCCGCGGTATCCTGATCGGCTCCGAGGGGACCTTAGGTATCGTGACCAAAGTCACGGTTAAAATCGTCCCCAAGCCCGAAGCAGTAAAAACACTTCTGGCCATTTTCGAAACTATTGAAGCGGCCAGCAATGCTGTTTCGGCAATCATCGGCCAGGGTATCGTTCCCGCAGCTATCGAAATGATGGACCAACTCACCTTAGAGGCGGTGGAATCCTATATTCATGCTGGCTACCCGCTGGATGCTGGTGCGGTGCTCTTAATCGAGCTCGATGGCCTCAAAGAAGGCCTGGAAGAAAAGGCCAAGCAGATCGAGAAGCTCTGTATAGCCAATGGTGTACGTGAGGTGCGGACGGCACGTGATGATAAAGAGCGGGCATTACTTTGGGCGGGAAGAAAACGGGCGTTTGGGGCGGTGGGACGCCTCAGCCCTAGCTATTATGTCCAGGATGGGGTCATTCCTCGGACCAAGCTACCAGAAGTGTTGAAACGAATTGGAGAGATTGGGGAACGATACGGACTTCGTATTGCCAATGTGTTCCATGCCGGAGATGGGAACCTCCATCCATTGCTCCTCTTTGACGAAAGGGATGCTGAGCAGACCAAACGGGTTTTGCAAGCGAGTGCAGAAATTCTCAAGGTGTGTGCGGAGGTGGGGGGAAGTATCAGTGGAGAGCATGGGATTGGATTAGAAAAGAGGCAGGATATGTCGCTCATCTTTTCCGAAGTCGATCTGGAGATGATGAAAAAAGTCCGAGCTGTTTTTAATCCACGCGAACTCTGTAATCCCGGGAAGATCTTTCCGACCCCAGGCCGCTGTGTAGAACTACGAAAACCGCCTGTATATGAGAAAGGGGGCCTGCGGCTAGAGCGATGGTAGGAGGTGGAGCGCATGGTAGATTATGATACCCTGGCCAGGGAGGTAGAACGGATAGTGGGAGCGGCTAACCTCGTCTCCTCTGAAGATCTCCCACAATACACCGTAGAAGGGAAAGTGCCTCACCTGGTGGTCTTTCCGGAAACAGTGGACTCCGTTGCGGAAACGCTTGCGCTGGCAACCCGTATGGGAGCAAAGGTTATCCCTCGCGGTGGAGGAACAAAGCTCCATTGGGGAGGAATTCCACACCAGGTTGATATTGTGCTGGGACTGGAACGGCTGAATCAGATCCTGGAACATGAACCAGCAGACCTTACTGCGACTATCCAGGCCGGCATCCGGATGCGTGAGCTTCAGGAACAGTTAAGGAAGAAAGGGCAATTTGTCCCTCTTGATCCTCCTTTCTTTTACCAGAGTACCCTGGGGGGGACTATTGCGACGAATGCGACCGGTCCCAAGCGCCTCCTGTACGGGACAGCACGTGATCTGCTTTTAGGGGTTAAAGTCGTGCATGCTGATGGCCGGATCAGTCGCGGGGGAGGCAAAGTGGTCAAGAATGTGGCTGGGTACGATATGAATAAGCTTTATATTGGATCTTATGGCACACTTGGAGTCCTGGTGGAGATGACCATGAAGCTTTTGCCCAAACCGGAACAGGAGAAGCTTCTCTTTGCTACCTTTGCCGATCTCCCTTCTGCGGTCAAGGTCGCCTCGCAGATTTTCCAGTCCAATTTGCGACCCAGTGCCATTGAGCTGTTAAATAGCACCGCTGGAGCCTTCCTGAGTCGAGAACTGGGCATTACGATAACGACTGGCCCCCTCATTTTGGTGGGAATCGATGATATTGCTCAAGCAGCAGAACGCCAGTATAACCAAATACAGCGATTATGCATCGCTGAAGAATCGGTAGAGATTATTTCTTTGTCCGAAGAAAAGCAACGTACATTGTGGTCTACTCTGCGCAATCTCTCTGCCCATCTTCTCCAGGATGCGCCGGAGACCTTAATTTGCCGTGCTCATGTGCTGACCAACAAAATAGGAGATCTGTTCCGGATAGCAGAGGAAGCAGGGGCCAAGCACAATCTTCAGATCTATCTCTGTACCCACTTTGGCAATGGCGTGGTATCTATTGCCTGCAGTCCCAGAGATGAAGGCCCCCTTTCTATTGAAGTGGTCAAAGAGCTGGTGCACACCTTTTCTCAGGCTACCAGTACCTTTCAGGGCAATCTTATAGTAGAGGCTGCTCCACTTGCCGTGAAGGAGGTTATTGATGTGTGGGGAACTCTCCCCAAAACTGTAGCAGAAGTCATGCGTGGACTCAAAGCTCAGTTTGACCCCACCTATACTTTGAACCCAGGTCGTTTTGTTGCTGGTATCTAACTGGACAGGTTGCATTTAATTTATAAACCGTACAATGCCCTTCTGAAAAAGGTCACCTACAGCAGCAGCCACCAGGGTGTCATCTTCGGTCTCTTCACACAGGGCGGTAAAGAGATCCAGCAAGGTTAATGCGCCGTTTGTCGAGGGAACCCGTCTCTGAATCTGGCTCTTGGGTGGTGCCATGGAGGCCATAGCTTGCATCAAACTTCTCCTTTTGAAATAATGGGGAACAGAGGAACCGCAGCCTTTACTTGGTGACCCACGAAGCAACCATCAAAGCACTGATTGTTGCAATCAACAGCCACAACAACGTTTCGGATACTAACATTGTCTTCTCTCCTCTTTTTTAAGCATCTGCTATTCTGAAAAAACTCGTATTGCCTGATGACATCTAAGAACAGCAAAACCTGTGCCATAAGAAAGCAATCCCAGAAAATCCCTTTTTTTATCGGTATTTCCAGGAATCTTTCCTGCAAACTTTTTCACGTCATGATAGGAAATTTCTAACAGATTCCCTCCTTTGCGCATCAAAATAGAAGAAATTTTCTAACATTTGAAAAACAGTTGACGAAGAACTATGGATAGGCTAGGATAGCTCTGCAGAAAATTCTCGATCTTTTCGGGATGATCTCTTGCCAGTACGTCCAGATAGTTCGCCCTCATGATGCCATAACACTAAAGGGCAAAGATTGAGCAGGGAGTTGCGTGACTTTAAAAGGGGATACCTGCAGGTGTCGTATTCCTGCAGGATACTCTTCTGGTGCTCTGGCAAACAGGTTCTGACCGATGCTCATGCTGAACAAAGGTAAAGCTTCTTGCTTGTGCGAGGTTTTGTGAAGTTTATCCTGGGGAAAAGGGGAGGGTTCAGCATAGCGGGTCAAATTCTGTTAGCAGGGTACTGGTGCGGTATATCGTTTAGAGTCTATAGACTAAGGAGGTGACCTATGTTACGGATAAACAGTTTGGGGATATGGAGTCTTGTACTGTTCCTGGCTGTGATGGTAGGAACAGCCGCGTATGCCAAAGAGTTGAAAATTGGCGTAGGAGCACCGCTGAGTGGTGGAAATGCTCCGAGTGGACAAGATTATCGAGATGGGGTCATCCTGGCGGCGGAAGAATGGGAAGCGCGCGGTGGAGTGGCCGGTTATGATAAAATTACCGTTATCGCCGGAGATGATAAAGAGAGTCCCAAAGAAGGGGTGTCGGTTGCCAATAAACTGGTCAATGAAGGAGTGGTGGGGGTAATTGGGCACTGGAATAGCAGCGTCACCATCCCAGCTTCGGATGTCTACAGTGAGGCTAACATCCCCCAATTGACGGTCAGCAGTAATCAGCGGGTGACTGAACGAGGGTTAAAGAATATCTTCCGCCTTTTTGGACGAGACGATGATCAGGCCAAAGCTTTTGCCCAGTTTATTACCGAGCACTTGAAGAAAAAGACTATTGTGATCGTCGATGACAAGACCACCTATGGACAATCGCTGGCTGATGAAGTGGAAAAACTGATTCAGGGACAAGTGCAAGTCCTGCTCCGTGAACATGTGACCACTGGAGATAAAGATTTCTCAGCCCTGTTGACCCGAATTAAAGCGATGAAACCTGATATGTTCCTTTATTGTGGTTATTATCCGGAAGCAGGCCTCATCCTCAAACAGGGAAAGGCTATGGGACTCGATACCATCTATATCAATGATGAGGCGTCTGTTGATCCACAATTGATCACTATTGCGGGTGATGCAGCTAATGATACCTATATCTCGCAAGGGGCTCCGCTTGAAGAAACCGAAGCGTATAAGACCTTCAAAGAGAATTTTCAAAAACGTTTTGGTCGTGAACCAGGGATCTGGGCTTTTTACTCGTATGATGGAGCAAATATTCTGCTAAATGCGATTAAGGAAACGGGGAGCACCGATGCGAATAAACTGATCGAGGCTATCCGAAACACGACCTATACCGGAGTCACCGGCAAATTTACCTATGATGAAAAAGGAGATCGCCAAGGGGTTGGCTATATCATGTATAAAATCGAAGAGGGGAAATTTATCCCGTACTGGAGCCCCTTTAAAGGAATCCTGTAGGTACGCATGACCGTTTTTCTCCAACAACTGATTAATGGGATTACCCTGGGGAGTTTTTATTCGCTTATTGCTTTAGGATATACCATGGTCTACGGGATCCTGAAGCTCATCAACTTTGCCCATGGAGAAATCTTTGCGGCTGGAGCCTATGTAGGGCTGACTACGCTGGTGAGTTTGCTCCTGTGGGGAGCTACCACGCCGGTCGCTCTCCTGGGGAGTTTTCTGGTAGCCATGACCTATTGTGCCCTCCTCGGGTTGATGATTGAGCGGATTGCCTATCGTCCCTTGCGCTCTTCTTCCCGCATAACCGTTCTTCTCTCCGCTCTGGGTATGAGTATCTTCCTGCAAAATGGGATGATGCTCGCCCAGGGAGCGCAATCCAAGAGTTATCCAAGCTTTTTTACGGAACAGGCCCTGCATCTGGGTACGATCAGACTCACCCTACTCCAACTCTTTATTATCCTGGCTACACTTCTGCTGATGCTAGCCCTCCAAACTTTTATCCAACGGACAACGCTCGGTAAAGCAATGCGGGCTACGGCCCAGGACATCGAGATGGCTGAAATGCTGGGGATCAATGTCAATGTGGTCATTGCAGTCACCTTTATTCTGGGGTCGGCCTTAGGGGGCGCAGCAGGGGTAATGGTAGGGCTCTACTATGGACCGGTGGAGTTTGATATGGGATTCTTGTTAGGCATCAAAGCTTTTGCCGCGGCCATTTTAGGAGGGATAGGAAATATGCGAGGGGCAATGCTCGGAGGAGTCTTGCTGGGACTGATTGAGGCATTTGCTACAGCTTACATCTCCAGTGAATATAAGGATGTTTATGCTTTTGTCATGTTGATCGCTGTACTCTATTTTCGGCCGACCGGTTTACTGGGGGAGGAAATTCGTGAAGAAGTCATCTGAGCGGCTCTTATCTCTCTTCCACGGAAAAGCGTAGAGGGAACCAAAGCGTGCGTGATGAACAACTCACTAAAATTTTTATTATGCTTGGCTGGGCCTTTCTACTCCTGTTTCCGATGGTGAGCTGGCAGGTTCGGGCTGAAGGGACTCAATACTCTATTGAGCTTTACCTCAAACCCTTGCTGATCCTGATGGGGTTGCTCACCGGAATGCTGACCCTTCGTCTCCTCCTGCAGATACTCAAACATACTCCGGTGGGACAAAAAACTGCTACCGCACTCACGGCTTGTCAAACCTGGTTTACGGTCACAGGAGCCTTCTTGCAGCATCGTGTCTTCCAGATAACTCTGCTGGTAGCCCTTCTCCTTTTTCCCCTTGGGGCAAACCCTTACACCCTCGATACGGCCATTAATGTCTTTCTCTATATTACCCTAGCCCTTGGTCTCAATGTGGTGGTGGGCATGGCTGGTCTCCTGGACTTAGGGTATGTCGCTTTTTACGCGGTGGGAGCCTACACCTATGCCCTTCTCAATGTCCATTTTGCGTTTCCGTTCTGGGCCGTGCTCCCGATTGGCGCAGTGCTGGGGGCCATCTGCGGAATCATCATCGGATATCCCACCTTGCGTATGCGCGGGGATTATCTGGCTATTGTCACTTTAGGGTTTGGGGAAATTATTCGTATCGTGCTCAACAACTGGAATAGCTTAACCGGTGGCCCAAACGGAATTATGGGCATTCGAGATCCGAGCACCCTTTTCTATCGCTGGTTGGGAGGATTTTCTTTCCAGCATACCCTCGTAGTAAAATATATGTATCAGTATTATCTTATCTTAGGGATAGCCCTTCTCACTCTTATTTTTGTCCGCCGTATCCGGGATTCTCGTATTGGCTGGGCCTGGACGGCGATTCGAGAGGATGAAATGGCTGCCGCTGCCATGGGAGTGAACACGGCCTGGATGAAGCTCCTCGCTTATATTGTAGGGGCAGTGATTGCTTCGGTAGCTGGAGCTTTTTTTGCTGGAAAGCTCCGCTTTATTGATCCTACTAGTTTTACCTTCATTGAATCTATTCTGATTCTCTGTATGGTAGTCTTGGGTGGGATGGGGAGCATTCCGGGAGTGATCTTGGGAGCAGCAGTGTTAGTCATTCTCCCTGAAGCATTTCGCGAATTCCAAAATTATCGAATGCTCGCTTTTGGCGGGGCACTGACCCTGATGATGATTTTTCGCCCGGAAGGTTTTATTCCGGAAGCTCGACATAAGCTTGAATTACATGCTACAGAACCTGTAGACCCTCATGTCTCTGCTCGAAATTCATAATCTGACCAAATTCTTCGGCGGACTCAGGGCTGTTGATCACCTCTCTTTTCAGGTGGGAAAAGGTGAAATTGTGGGGATCATCGGGCCCAATGGTTCCGGGAAGACGACCGTTTTTAATCTGATCAGCGGCTTTCATCGTCCGACTGCCGGCGATATTCGGTTTGAGAGTACCAAGCAACCAGAGAGTTTAGTCGGTTTACTCCCTTACCAGATCACCATGCGTGGTATTGCCCGTACGTTTCAGAATCAGCATCTTTTCAACAATATGACCGTACTCGAAAATGTATATGTGGGGATGCACTGTCGTACCCAGAGTGGGATTCTCGGAGCAGCTTTACGTACCCGAAAGACCCGGCAAGAACAGCGCGCGGTCCAGGAGAAAGCTTATGCACTCCTGCAGATCTTTGGTACCCGGCTCACGAGCATGGCCAATGCCCTCGCTTACACCCTGTCCTATGCTAACCGTCGGAGATTAGAAATTGCGCGGGCATTAGCTACTGACCCCTTACTACTGCTGCTCGATGAACCGGCAGCAGGGATGAATCCTTCGGAGACCCGGGAATTGATGAATGATATTCGCCATATTCGAGACCGAGGTATTACTATTCTCCTGATCGAGCACGATATGAGTCTGGTCAAAGGAATTTGTGAACGGGTCATTGCCATGGATCATGGAGAAAAGATCACGGAAGGACCTTTTGAGGCGGTACGGCACAACCCACGGGTCATCGAAGCTTATTTGGGGAGAAGAGAGAGCAGTGCTTAAACTGACCGGTGTGGTTACCTATTACGGCAGTATCCAAATCCTCAAGGGTATTAATATGGAGGTGCAGCAAGGAGAAATTGTCTGCTTGCTCGGAGGGAACGCCTCGGGAAAGACCACCACAATGAAAACGATCCTCGGGATTGTCAAACCAGCACAGGGTACCATCGAATTTGAAGGGCAGGCTATTCATGGGTTACCAACGCGGGACATTGTAGCCAGGGGAATTTCTCCGGTACCGGAGAGCCGACGTATCTTCCCACGCATGACGGTACGGGAGAATCTGGAATTAGGAGCCTTTATTCGACAACAACGGGGGGAGAAAGATATCGAAGAGGATTTTGAACGAGTCTATCAGATCTTTCCTCGATTACGAGAACGCGAAAGACAGATGGGGGGCACCCTGAGTGGTGGAGAACAGCAGATGCTGGCTATGGCTCGAGCTTTAATGGCTCGTCCGAAACTGGTCCTTATGGACGAACCCTCCATGGGATTGTCCCCCCTTCTTGTCGAACGAGTCTTTGAAATCATCCAGGAGATTAATCGCCAGGGGACGACTATTCTGGTCGTGGAACAAAATGCCACGGTTGCTTTATCCATTGCGCACCGCGGCTATGTCCTGCAAACGGGACAGATTGTCATACAGGACACGGCTGCTCATCTCCTGGAAAGCGAAGCGATTCGGAAAGCGTATCTAGGAGAAGCATGATCCTCTCTCCTTCAGCTTATGGAATTTTATAATTTGCTCCTGCTGCTCCAGACACCGATACCAATTTCAGAACCAATGTCTAGAACACTTTGAGAAAAGCCGACACAGCAAGAATATGAGGGAAAATGATTTTATGGATAAACCCCTCGATCCAGAGTAGCCTGTACAACGCGCCGAATGGCCACACTATGGGCTGCGAGTCGCATCCCTATCTTCTCCTCTGTCGACACATGCCACACCTGCTGAAAACTCTCTTCCATAATCCGCTCTAATTGTTCATGGATACGTTCTTCTCGCCAGAAAAATTCTTGCAGATTTTGTACCCACTCGAAATACGAGACGACCACTCCTCCGGCATTGGCGAGAACATCCGGAATAATCAGTACACCCTCTTTAGCCAGAATCTCATCGGCCTCTGGAGTGGTCGGGCCATTTGCCGCTTCCGCTAAGATACGGGTCTGGATGCGCGGAGCGTTCTCTTCTGTAATTTGACCTTCCAGGGCGGCTGGAATAAGAATATCGCAGGGAACTTCCAGAACCTCGGTGTTGGTGATCCTTTCTCCCTGGGGGAACTCTACCACAGTGCCCTTCTCCTGTTTGCACCGCAGTAATTTCTGCATCTCCAATCCCTTCTGGTTATAAATGCCTCCTTGAGAATCACTGACCGCTACGATACGACATCCACGCTCTGCAAGCAAGCGAGCGACTGTCGCACCGGCATTCCCAAACCCCTGGACAGAGACAGTCGCTCCGTCTAAAGCCAGACCAAGTTGTTTGGCTGCTTGAATAATCGTATACATACATCCTCGCCCGGTTGCTTCATTCCGACCGAGAGAGCCCCCTATGCTCAGCGGTTTACCGGTCACCACTCCCGGTACCGAATACCCTTTGTGCATGCTATAGGTATCCATCATCCAGCCCATAACCTTCGCATTGGTATAGACATCTGGGGCGGGGATATCACTCTCTGGACCAATAAGAAGGGAGATTTCGGTGGTGTATCGTCGTGTTAATCGCTCTAGTTCCCGTTCTGACATGTGCTTTGGATCACACTGCACACCTCCCTTTGCTCCACCATAGGGAATATTCACTACCGCACACTTCCAGGTCATCCACATAGCCAAAGCCCGGACTTCCTCGAGAGTCACTTGGGGATGATAACGCACACCGCCCTTTGCTGGTCCCCGTGCGAGGTTATGCTGAACTCGATAACCGGTAAAGAGCTCCAGCCGACCATCATCCATAATGACCGGGAAGGTAACCGTAAGCTCTCGATTGATGCTTCGTAACCACTTGCGCATTCCATCATCTAACTTGAGGTGTTCGGCGGCCATATCAAACTGGTGCTGAGCCATCTGCAGCGGATCAGGACCGGATTTTCCTTTGATTACTTTCGACATCACATTCCCTCCTTCGACGGGTCGGGGGTTATACCTCGACCCGTTACATTATAAATAACCTACCTCACCTATGTCTGATGAACCTGTTTGCAACCACTCTTTATTCCTCGCACTCCTAGTGAATATTTCTCTTCTATCTTCCCGAATCCTTTGGTTTATTATAGATAAATTCCAGGTAGAACCTCTCATACATTGCTCCACGAACAGGAATTTCTTCGCGAAGTTTACCCTGAGGCGAAGTCCGTCTGTCACCCCGAACCGAAGGACTCAGCATAACATTGTAGTGCGTGATCGCTGTAGGCTCTTCTCTTGTTCATGTTGAGAGCAAAAATTATGCCATAAAGAAAACCGGAAAGGAGAATGCTAGATAAGACAGTATTCACGAAGGTTTTCAAGAAAAACTAAAGAGCCAAATTGTCTCATAGATGAGACAATTTGGTATCCTCCCCAGCAAAAATCTTATTGTACCCCTTTTATCCCTTTAATGCGCCACCGGTCAATCCTCGGATAAGATATTTTCGCACAGCCAGGGACAAGCCTACGACTGGCAACATGATAAGAGTTGCTCCTGCTGTGATTTTTCCCCACTCCCAGCTTTCATAATTCATGAAATTGACAATCGCTACCGGCGCAGTCACCGCTTCACTTCGGGTCAGAATCAGCGCGTAAAAGAAGTCATTCCAGGAGAGGAGAAAACAAAAAATAGCCGTAGTCGCTAAACCAGGAGCAGAGAGGGGGAGAGTGATGCGGAGAAAAGTATTGATGACCCCTGCTCCATCGATATAAGCAGCTTCTTCTAACGAGGTAGGAAGGCCATCAAAAAAAGTCCGCATGATCCAGATAACCAGGGAAAGATTAAAGGTAAGATAGATAATAACAAGACCATAGAGAGTATCAATAAGGTCAAGATGTTTATAAATCAGAAAGAACGGGATACCAAAGGCAATAGGAGGAGCCATACGTGTGAAAAGGGTCCAGAGGGAGATCAGGGTGTCAGATTTAAAGTGAGCCCGAGAAAGGGCATAGGCAGCAGGTACTCCTAAAAGGAGCGAAACGATGGTAGTCACCGTTGCGGTTACGGTACTGTTCCGGAAAGACTGGAGGAATTTCTCTTCCAGAATAGCCTGATAGTTCTCTAACGTAGGAGTAAAGAAGAGGGTAGGAGGCATGCGAAACGCTTCGAGTTCGGTTTTCAGAGACATCTGGACAATCCAGAAAAATGGGAAAAGCACCACAAAGATGAGGAGCACTACTCCTCCATAGATCAAGAAGCGCCTGGGTGATTTTCGAGGGACTGGAGGAATAGCCCTATTCAATCTCTACCCCCTTTCCCATTAGCTTGAGAACCGCTACACTCGTCAAAAAGGTAGCCACGAGCATTACCACAATAATCGCACTGGAGAACCCAATGTAGGTATAGGAAAATCCCTGGAGATAGGCGTAGTAATTCGTGGCTTCCGTTGCTACGCCTGGGCCACCGGCTGTCATGATAAAGATATGGGGAAATGCTTTTACGCTATCGATAAGCCGAAAGAGGCCGGCGACCAAAAGGGCCGGCTTGAGGAGAGGCAAAATGATATGCCAAAAGGTCTGCCATGCGGAAGCCCCATCGATCTTCGCCGCCTCTAAAGGCTCCTCAGGGAGCATTTGTAAGGCAGCCAGCAGCATCAACATCACAAATGGAAACCACTCCCACACATCGGCGACAATAATCGCCCATAACGCCAGCGTAGGATCAGCAAGCCACGCCGGTTGAGGCAATTTCAGGAGCCCCAGAGTCCAGTTGAGTATACTCACATCAGGGGTAAATAACACTTTCCAGATCAGGGCGACCACTACAGGGGGAAGCACCATTGGAATCAGGAAGGTAGAACGGATCAGCTCGAGGAATTTGATCCGGCTGTTGAGTAGGAGGGCCAGACCGAGCCCGATGATTAGTTGCATTGTCACCGTCCAAAAAGAGAGGCGTGCCTGCACCCAAAGCGAATTCCAGAACCGCTCATCCTCCAAAAGCTGCTCATAGTTGAGCAGACCAGCGAACCAGAAGGAATTGGGTCTGGTCAGCGATAAGGGAGTAAAACTCGTCACGATCAAATAAATCAACGGCAAGATAGTAACGACGAAGAGTACCACCAGCGCCGGAACCAGAAAAAGGACAAAAACGATCCCTCTGGATTTTGTCCACTGTCCATACGAGATGCTCAAGGCGGTCTTCTGGCCACTCCTACCATAGTCCAGGATCTGCTGCACCTCCCTCCCTCCTCAGCCCCTCTCTTAGCCTTTTCTGCGAATAGGAACTCCTTCGCGTCTGAGAATGGTCTCGGCATCTTTTTGGAGGGCCTTCATCCCCTCCTCGACACCGGTCTGTCCAGAAGCGATAGCAGTCATAGCAATAATCACCCGATCGCCAATGGGGGGAAATTGAGGAATGGTACGATAGGCCATATACCCTGATCCAGCTTGCTTCATGACCGCCTCATGAAGTGCGGCCAGGTCAGAGCCTCTCCAGGTAAATTTCGCTTTGACTTCTGGATGATTCAGCACAGACGATCGCGTACAGGCTAAATGCCCTTTATGCAGAGCCATCCAGAGCATCATCTCCTTACTCGTTGCCCACTTGATAAACTCCCAGGCTGCCTCTTTTTTCCTGGAAGCTTTGTTGATCAAATAGCCATGAACAGCCAACTGCGGAAAATGCCCTTTCGGACCACGAGGGGTCTGGGTAAAGGCCATCCGATCTGCCAGATCTGTCTTCTTCGTGTCAATAATATGCTGGACATTCCCCATGCCATCCAGATAGCTGGCTGCTTTTCCCTGTTGCATGATCGCAATTGCTACTGAAGGGTCTAAGTTCAGACCGCCCGGCGGAGAATATTTAGCCAGCATGGTAGTGAACATCTCGGCAGCTTTGATGGCTTCTGGAGTATCAAACATAGGGGTAAGATCTTTGGGAGGATCGGCAAAAAAGTTCCCCCCATAAGACATCAACCAATTGGGAAAGATCCAGTGGAGATTGTTCTGGGTGACAAAAGCGGCTGTGTCGCTGGTATGAATCTTTTTGGCTGCCTCCTCCAGAGCTTCAAAGGTTTCTGGAAACCGGGTATACCCGGCTTTCTCAAAGATATCGGTACGAAATCCCACGACCGTACTATCAGCAAGCCAGGGTAAGGCATAGAGCTGTCCATCAGCTTTAAAGGGGGCTACGGCCCCTGCCACAAAATCTTCGATAGCCAGGGCACTCTCATCCGTGAGTTTTGAGTCCTCGATGAATGCGTTCAACGGCTCAGCCCAGCCCGCAGTGATCCACCGCCCGGTCCGGATAAAGATCATCTGAATCACATCATATGCTCCAGATGCACTGGAGAGTTCCAGGTCTGCCCGTTGATTCAGCACGGGAAAGGACATCTGATCGATCTCAGCCTTGATGCCGGTCTGTTGCTCGAATTCCCCAAGTTTCTCGGTTAAGCCGGCACCGTAGGCATGGTTGACCTGCATCATGCGAATTTTGGTTCCGGCATAGGGTTGAGCGGCTTGTACCACAGCAGATGATATCCAGCTATAACCACCTGCGAGACCACTCAAGGCAAGAGCGGTTTTTAATACTTGTCGTCGGGATAAAGATGGCACATTCCTTTGTTGTTCCATTACAGTGAGCCTTTCTAGAGAAATGGGCAACACCTTAGAGATTCTTATGGGTTCCATCGCAAAAAGGGGCATTGCCGGTATGTTTGCATTGGCACAACGCTACCCGTTTGGCTTCTTCCAGAGTAAATTTCAGCGGCGTAAAGCCTGTCCCCTTGTGCGAGCCATCACAAAAGGGTTGCTTTTTAGACAGACCACAACGACACCACGCGTACTGACCAGGTTCCAGGTTTAACACGGCTGGTTTTTTTTCCGCAATCGTTGGAGTATTCATGGGACTTTTCCTTTCTAATTGAGGTTCAACTGGGTTCTATACTCAGGATTTAACCAACCTAACTCCTTTAGGCAGCAGTCATACCCAGTGTCAATATACCCATCCTCTCCTTGCTTGTCAATTCTCTGCTACATTTTCAGGAGTCCTTTCTGAAAAAGTCTGTGTGCCGGGAATACAGGTCGTTGGCTATTCTACAAACCATGCTGACACTACTCTTGACTCCTGGAATCATTTTATGCTAGGTTCACTCGAGTCTCTTGATGCGAAACCTGGGCTCTTGACTCGAAGACACCCATTCCCTTTGCTAGCAAAAGACAAGCGGAGGGCACCAGAGTGGATGCAGTGAAGGTATCGATTTTTCATCTTCATGAGAAATTTACAGAACAGGAAGCGAGTAAGCGAGAAAAGATTGCCGGATGCTCCGGATCCTGAGAGAAAAATCTCACATTTTCACACTGCGCTTAGGTAAGGTAGAGATATGTTCAGTATTGAAGAAGCACAGCAACGGATTTTGAATCTGGTTTCTCCACTACAGGAGACCGAACGGATCTCTATCAAAGAGGCGTTGGGTCGAGTTCTAGCAGAGGAGATTTATGCGCCCTTTGACGTTCCACCCTTGGCAAATTCCGCTATGGATGGATACGCTGTTCGATCAGAAGATACTATCTCTGCTACTGACCAGGATGCGGTGGTTCTCAAAGTGGTGGCGGAAGTCCCTGCTGGTTCCTATTATACTGGGAGGATAGGGCCAGGAGAAGCGGCGCGGATCTTAACCGGAGCTCCTTTGCCTGCAGGAGTGGATGCGGTTATTCCCCAGGAAAAGGTAAAACGGAAGGGAGAGTATATCCATTTTACTATGCCACTCTCCCGTGGTAGAAATGTGCGACCACAAGGAGAAGACATTCAGAAAGGAGAAAAGGTGCTGGAGAAGGGGACGCAGATCCGTCCCCAGGAGATGGGAGTCCTCTCTTCCCTGGGTTTTACTACACTCTCCGTGATCAGGCAACCCCGTGTAGCCCTCCTCTCTACGGGGAATGAAATTGTTGAACCAGGCACAGAACGAGCACTGGGGCAAATCTATGATAGTAATCGTTTTTCACTCATGGGCCTCCTGCAGGCTATGCATATCATTCCCATTGACCTCGGTATTGCTCCGGACCGAAAAGAAGACTTGCGGGCTAGACTTCTGGAGGGAAGTGCACAGGCGGATGCAGTGTTAACTTCGGGAGGGGTCTCTGTCGGGAGCTATGATCTGATGTATGATGTTCTCCTGGAGATAGGTCAGGTGGAAGCCTGGAAGGTAAAGGTCAAACCGGGAAAACCACAGGCCTACGGAAAGATAGGAAAGGCTTTTTTCTTTGGATTACCGGGGAATCCAGTTTCGTCAGTGGTAGTGTTTCTCCTCTTTGTACGACCGGCTCTCCAAAAGATAATGGGACTGCGGGCACCGATTCCTCAGAGGTTTCAGGCTATTCTCACCGCCCCTATCCGTAAAGAAAAAGGTCGTACCGAGTTTCAAAGGGGTATTCTGGAGTATGTTGACCATACATGGCGGGTGGCGAACACCGGGGCGCAGGGTTCTGGTATCTTGCATTCTTTGTTACGGGCAAACTGCTTTATTATCTTAGAGGAAGGACGGGAATTTTTTGAAGTGGGCGAGGCAGTTTGGGTAGAACCTTTTACTTTTTAAGGTTTGAGAGACAGAGGCTACTGGAGAAAAGCGCATTTCCGGTAGAATCCTTAGAAACCTGTTTATTGAGCGAGCACTCTACAGCACGCTGTATGCGGCAAACCTCATGTAGAGGACATTTGGCTCGCCGCTTGGCGAAATAAGTCTGGATAAGGTGTAGAAAAGTATCCATGTTCGGAAGTTCTAGCAAGTTTCGGTGTAAAGAACCAATTTTAGCTAGCTCTCCGTAGAAGTTTTCTTTCTCTGCGGAGTGCCTTTGCCCGTTTTTTTCTCCGTCTTACACTCGGTTTATCATAGAAACGCCTCTCTTTCATCTGGGAGAAGACCCCATCTTTGCTCAATTTTTTCTTCAGCACCTTGAGTGCCCTTTCAATCTGGTTATCATACACCTTTACCTCCATGATACCTCCTCTTCGGATGGAACAGATGTCAATGCTCTTTATAAAACCCCTTTAAACACAAAAACCGCTAAGACTTGCCGTGTCTTAGCGGTTCAAGAGAAAAGGGCTCTTTTCTATTAAAACGAAAAACAAATAGCAAAAGCCTCCCCTTTATTACACCATATTAAGAAGAATAATGCAACTTTGATTTCGCTGAAGTACAGAGGTTACTGGAGCGGATTTTTTTTCATTTTCCTGGTATCATAAAAAGAGAAAGATTTTCTTTCCATATATTGCGGAATAACGGAATACAGTTAAGAAATACGACTTATATCTCCATGGCCAGGCGCCCTATCCTGTTGAGCTCTGCGTTGAGTTCGAAGCCTGATTTGGGTCCACCGAAAGAAGAAATTTCTGCGAAGTATCCCACTCTTCCTGCTCCTGGGAACTCGGAGGGAAAGTTCTGCCGGAGGATCGAAGGGATCAAGATAACTGCGGACTGGAGGGCATCATGGAGGAATAAAAAATACTATACAAGGAGAAAGAGTATGTCAGCTACACTGGATGCCTTGATTCGAAAAGGGAAAAATCTGGAAACCCAAATTGAGCAATTGCAAACGGAACTCTCTCAACTTCGAGAAGAGATAGCAGATCAGATGGGTGAGAAGAAAGACTATTACGGCCAGGGAGTGGTAGCCAAAAAATGGGCACGGGTGCGTTGGGATATTCACCGGGATCTTTTGCTTGACGAGCTTTCTCCGGAGGCGCTTGATTATTTCAAAGAGGTAGTATTTACCAAAGAAAAGCTTGATCAAGCTGTAAAAGCTGGTCATTTACCTCCTCGTCTCTATGATCGCGCGGTAAAAAGGGTACAGGAGGGCTGGAATGTCAGCTTCAAGGTGCTCGATACTCCTGACCAAACCTCTGAACTGCAGGAGGATAAAGATCTGGAGGGCTGAAGAAAACATAGATATGTATTCCTCTCAGTACTCATCTCCTTAGTTCTTGGAAGAGGGATTGTGCTTCTGGATTGGAGGGATCGATCTTCATAGCATCACCTACAGCCACAAATGCTTTGAAAATTTCTCCCTGCATCATGAAAGCTCGAGCCAGACCGAGATAGGCCTCGAAATTCCGTGGGGCTAACTCGGTTGCTTCTTGAAAGATTTTACTCGCTTCAGTGGCTTTCCCTTCGGCTAACAAGGTTTTCCCAAAAGCAACTAAGGCACCAACGAGTTCGTTTTGAGCTTTTTGCGCTTTATTAGAGTGAGGATCCAGCTCTATCACCTCTTTGAATAACGAGATAGAAGAGAGAAAGTTGCCTTGTTTGAGCTCAAACCTTGCTGCCCCCAACAGGGCGTCGAGGAGAACATCAAATGCTTCTTTTTTCGTCTCTTCAGGAGCCAGACGATAGGCTGTCCGTAAAGGAGGAATAGCCTCTGACCAGCGTCGTAAACTGAGATAAGAACGACCAAGATAGAGATAAGCCCGGGCAAAATCAGGATCAAGTTCTGTAGCTTTCTCAAAATGAGATAGGGCTTCCTCGTAAAGGCCACGATTAAAGAGTGATAGACCCACCTCAAATTCTGATTGAGCATCAGGACGAACACCAAGTCCAGCACAAGCCTGGAAAAAGAGGAAAAGCATCAGGAAAAAGGCTGCTCTATTTGTGTAGCGGTACATAAGTTCTTTCCTTCTGTCATTCTGAGTCCTTCACATTGTTCAGAGCTTGTCCTGAGTATGGCGAAGGAATAAACTCTGCAGGGTTTTTTGCTTTGCCTAGTGCACATCCAAGAGAGCTCTATGGTATTACTCCAGCCGATGAGGAAACACGGATATCCTGGGAGCGCGGGCCTCTGGCCCGCAGCGGGCGGGACGCCCGCGCTCCCAGCGTAGGCGCTTTCCCAATGAGGTCTCCTGATAATGCACGAGAATGCTCTCGAGAAGTTTAGCCTGAGAAGGGCATAAGCGTACATAATCAGACACTCTACGATTGTTCCAGCTACCCTATAGATATAAAGCCAAAAAGTCAAGAGATTTCTTGTCAATCGCACAGACGCTGGGGCTGCAATACTCTTCTCTCTTGACTCGGCAAGTCTATTAGACTACATTTAGACTACATTGGGAGCAGAAAAAAATACCAGAACCCCTTGTCTGCGAGGAATAGCGGTATGGATAAAGGAATTTCTCCTCTCGGTCACCAGGAAGTTCCACTCTGGCGTTATATCCGATTGGAGCGATTTGTGAAACCACCAGAGCCAGCCAAGGAAGTGATTCGAAAGGGTATGCTCGGTTTGTGGGAAAAGTTGTGGCAGAGGTCCTTACCTCATGATGAGGTGAATAGCCAGAAAGACCTGCAGGCCATCCCTCGATCGCTTCTAGATCGTCTCGTCTCTACACCCGATTGGTATGGAGCGGTTTCTGCACTGCAGGATGCGTTGAAAGACTGGGTCGATGCTGAGCATGCGGAGCCAAACGGGCAAATAATAATAGGAGCTCCTTATAGTGGGATAACCCAGGTAGTGACATGGTGGGGCATGGCCCAGAAATGGCGTATTATCGATCCTCCCACGCCGGAACAGATTTGGGAAGGAGGCAACTCCTGGTTCGCACAATGGACTCAAGACCAGGATACCAGCCTGGTCATTCCTGCTCTAGAACGCTGTTATCTCCGACATCATAATGGTTTAACTCTTTTACGACAACTGATTGATTGGTTATGGTCTCATCGTTGTCAGCACGTTATCGGTTGTGATAGCTGGGCATGGAGTTATCTTTGTCGAGCCTTGTATATAGACAAGTTTTTTTCCTCTCCGCTCACCCTAGAAGCATTTGATGCTGAGCGGTTACATGCCTGGTTTTATGCTCTGTCCCTCTCTTCCCTCAAGCGCCCTATAGTATTCCGTCAAGCCGATAATGGCCAACTTGTCCTCTCTCCAGTTGAAGAAAAGCCTGTTTCTTCTGGCTATGAGCAAAGTCAACCAGCAGAGACTGGTGCTCAGAAAACGTCGAAAAAAGAAGTAACGGATTTTCTCAAGCATATAGCAGCATATAGTCGGGGTATTCCAGGAATAGCATGGACAATCTGGCGGCATAGCTTATTGTGCCCTCCTGATGAGGGGGAAATTGAAGAAGAAGCCCAAGAGGTTGCCCGGTATGATACTGGCCGTACTATATGGGTAAAACCCTGGTCTCAGCTTGCCTTGCCCACTATTCCTGCAGGGATAAAACAACATTACATCTTTGTCTTACATACTCTCTTACTGCATAAAGGCTTGTCACTTCAACTCCTCCTGCCTTTACTTCCCCTGTCCTCTATGGAGATTATACAAGCACTACATACCCTCCGCGGTGCAGGATTACTCGAGGTTGATCAGGAGGGTATCTGGCGAGTCACCTCTTTAGGGTATCCCGCTGTTCGTCAGTTTTTGCATGATGAGGGATACTTGGTTGATGTGTTATAGGTAGAATATATATGAACGATACGAAAGCCATCATTGATAAAATAGTAAGAGATCTAGAACAAATTAGCTTTGTGCATATTGCTCTCATTATAATAGGGGCATGGCTACTCATTAAGATCATTGATTGGATATTTCCTTGGCTTGCCGAGAAGGTTTCCGGCCGCCTTCGTTTGTACATTTTGCCCACGGTCCCTGTGTTGCGTTTGTTCATTTTGTTTATAGCCGTAATCCTGATTGTGCCCCTTGTGATTAAACCGACCTTTCAAAACTTAGTGCTGATTTTAGGCACGATAGGCTTGGCTATAGGTTTTGCTTTCAAGGAGTATGTGAGTGGACTGATTGCAGGAATTGTTGCTCTTTATGAACGACCGTATCGTCCTGGAGATTGGGTTAAGGTCAATGGGACCTATGGGGAGGTGTTGTCGTTAGGAGTCCGGTCTCTGCGTCTCACTACGCCAGACGATAGCGTGGTTACCATTCCGCATACAAAAATCTGGCATAGCAATATTTATAATTCGAATGATGGCAAACGAGAGCTGATGTGTATTACCAATTTTTATCTGCATCCCCATCATGATGTGGCTTTGATCCGGCAAAAACTCTATGATGTAGCTATCACCAGCCCCTATATACATCTTGAGCGTCCTATTCTGGTCATAGTATCGGAAAAACCTTGGGGGACTCACTATCGGTTAAAGGCATATCCGATCGATAGTCGAGACCAATTTCAATTTACTACAGAGCTTACCATACGAGGAAAGACTCTATTCGCAGAACTTGGTGTGTCTTCTGCTTTCCCATTGACCGGACTCCTATCAGAATCTCCAGCGGAAACGTGAGGAGAGAACTTATCTCCAGGATTATTTCTTTTGGAGATAAGTGTATATCACTTTGATAAAAATGTTCTCACATAGATAGAAGGAATAGTACATGGCAAATCTGTCTGCTCGACAACATGCTACCGGTGGATCAGGCTCGCATCGTCCAGCCATTCCTGAACCATCTTACGCTGAGCGCGCACGTACGCTCGTCCACCTTAATCGTATTGGTAGTCTATCGACGCTTTCCAAAAAACATCAGGGGTGGCCCTTTGGATCGGTGATGCCTTATGGATTAGATGAGCGTGGATGTCCCACCTTTTTAATCAGTGCCATGGCGGTACATACGCAAAATATTGCCCGTGACCGCCGGGCGAGTCTGTTAGTTACCCATGCAGATACAAACAGAGATCCATTAGGGGCTGCTCGCGTCACCCTCCTGGGGAATATTTCTCCGGTTCCAGACCCTGAATTAGCTCAGGTTCGAGAACAGTATCTGGTTCGATACGGAAATGCCCGCTACTGGGTAGATTTTGAAGATTTTTCCTTTTATCGACTGGAGATCATAGATCTCTATTTTGTGGGTGGCTTTGGTGTAATGGGTTGGGTGGATGCCGAGGAATACTATCAGGCAAAACCCGATCCATTAGCGGAAGTCACTGCCCAGATCATCGACCACATGAACACCGACCATGCTGATGCCCTTGTTTTGCTCGCCCGGACCTTTGGAGGAAGCGAAGCGGAGGAAGCGACTATGACTGCGGTGGATCGGCTGGGCTTTCATCTTCGTGTTAAAACCAGAGATCGGGTACATGGAATGCGTATTGCCTTTATCAGAGAGGTACGTAATGTACAAGAAGCCAGAGCCGTGCTGGTAGACATGGTTCGGCAAGCACGCGCACAGATCTGAGTAAGGCGTGACTCTAGTGCGTAGAGCCTTCCTCGTGAGGAGTGAGAGGTGTGAAATGCGGTATCTTCATGTACTACATGTACCACGCCTCACATATAACGTTTACGACTGAGGTTCGGGAAGGTGGGGTATGGTTGTTTGTCACCGAAAAACTGTTTGTGCATCAGGATAAACACCGATGAAAGAATAGCTTGGCATCGCTTTGGAACCATCAGTGATACGGCGTGTGCTGAAATATGCCCTGATTGTGGGGGCAATCCTAATTAGCATCAACTATGGAGATGTGATTTTACACGGAGAAATCGAGAGTAGACACCTGCTCAAGATGGGGCTTACCGTCATGGTCCCCTATTTGGTTTCCACATTTTCGAGTGTAGGAGCAATTCGAACCTTGAGAAGCTCAACCGGTGATCCGACACGTAAGCATAGCGAATAAGCAGGGAGTGAGAGCTTATCCTCTTGAGACACGAACGCTAATGACGGACCGAAAAGCTGCTTTAATCCTTCTCTTTCTGACCGCCTTACTCTGGAGCACGGGTGGATTGCTCATCAAATGGATCGACTGGCATCCTCTAGCTATTGCTGGTATGCGGAGTGCCATCACCGCAATCTTCCTCTGGAGTTATCTCTCCCGCCCATACTTTGTCTGGTCCTCCGTGCAAATAGGAGGTGGAGTGGCTTCGGCAGCCGCAACCATACTCTTTGTCATTGCTACTAAATTAACTACAGCCGCGAATGCAGCTCTGCTTCTTTATACAGCACCCATATATGTTGCCCTGTTCAGTGCCTGGTTTTTACAGGAAAAGGTAACCAGAATAGATTGGCTTACCATGGGCTCCGTTATCGGTGGGATGATTCTCTTTTTCCTTGATAAGTTGACCTTTGAAGGGGTGTGGGGTAATATCTGTGCAATTTTGGGAGGCATGGCCTATGCATGGATGGTCCTCACTTTACGCAAACAAAAAAGTGAATCTCCACTGGAGACAATCTTGCTTGGCAGTATTATCACCGGTCTGACTGGCTTTCCTTTTTTCTTCGACACAATGCCCACCCTTTCCAATTGGGTGGGACTGGTTCTTTTAGGGATAGTCCAACTGGGAATTCCGTATATCCTTTACGTGAAAGCGATTAAAAATGTTAGCGCCATGGAAGCGATTTTGATACTGGGGATTGAGCCGGTTTTAAATCCAGTGTGGGTCTTTCTTCTGTTTGGTGAAACTCCTGGGCTCTGGGCGATTACCGGCGGGATCATCGTTTTATTGTCTGTTACGACGCGTGGACTGGTCCTGGCTTTAGAAAAGCCGATTTTTCCGTTGAACCAATATACAAAAACACCTAAAACATTGTAAACAGGCACGGGATAAAAACGAGAGAACGGGGCGGAATGCAGAGAGTTGGAAATTAAATTATATATTATATAGAAAGCATTGGGGAATTGAATGATAGACTCATGAGCAAAGAAAGGAGCGGCTATGGCTCAATATACACCTAAACTGGATCTCAGTGAAAAAGGGAGAGGAAAAGATGGACAACCTATTTCACTGAACCGACGCCTTTTTGTACAACTGTTAGCTTATGGAGGATGTAAAGACACCGGTCCGCTCGTTGCTGCCCTCCAACAGGCAAACGTGGATGGCGCATTATACGAAGATCTCAATGATCCTCAAGGGATTGCCTTGGTCACCTTTCATGAAAACCCAGACTATTTTGTGACCCAGGTGCGAAAAGTCCTCAATCAGCCCCCCTTTGCAGGCTTGCTAGCGAAACCAGAATACACCATGTTCGGGCGCACCTATGCCATCGGGTATGAGTTTGATCTGGAAGAGACCTTACTCAATGAACCGCGTCGTAAAATACTCAATCCACAATGGCCCTGGGTCGTCTGGTATCCCGTACGCCGCTCGGGAGCTTTTGAACAACTCTCCTCTGAAGAACAGCTTGGTATATTACGTGAGCATGGAGGTATTGCCGCTTCCTTCGGTCGAGGTGATTATGTGCACGATATTCGTCTGGCTTGTCATGGCCTGGATAAAAATGATAACGATTTTATAATTGGCCTTTTTGGTTATGAGCTGTATCCACTCTCTGCTATTGTGCAAGCTATGCGTAAAACAAAGCAAACCTCGCAATATCTGGAGAGTTTGGGGCCATTTTTTGTTGGGAAAGTCGTGTGGCAAAGCAAGATGCCACAATAGCAGTGGGGAGATCTCCAGGAGAAAATATCACAACCCAATGATCCAGAAAATACGCACATTCTTTGAAGAACGGCAGGGGGAGCACAGGAGAAAGGTACAAACTCGTTCGGAGAAACTTCTCTCTTCTTTTCTACCTGGAGCGATCAAAGCGATCTCGTCAATCCGCCGTCTACCCGGATGTTTTGTCCAGTGATATAGCCAGCAGCCGGTGAGAGCAAAAAGGCGACGGTCTTGGCAACTTCACTTACCATGCCGGAGCGTCTCATGGGAATGGCGATGCGAGTTTCCTCATCAAGGACATGATTCTCAATATAGCCAGGTAAGAGGTTATTCATACGAATATTTTGACTTGCATACTGATCAGCATACAGTTTAGTAAAACCAGCCAGGGCTGCACGAAGAGAGGCCGAGACAGGAAATTTAGCCGTTGGTTCAAAGGCTGCAAAAGTAGAAATATTGACGATCGCTCCTCCTCCCTGGCGGAGCAGCACAGGGGTGACGAGACGGGCCATACGGATCACATTGAGCACGAGCAGGTCGAGACCGGCATGCCAGTCGGCATCAGTAAGCTCAAGTAATCGGCCCTTGGGAGGATGCCCGGTATTGTTCACCACGGCATCAATACGGCCATACGCCCGGAGGGTAGTATCGACAAGAGCACGCAGGTCCTTTTCTTCCGTTACCGAACCGGTGAGACCCATACCTCCCAGATCCTGGGCAAATGCTTTTATCGCCTCTGAGCGAGACATCAGAACCACCCTATAGCCCTGATCAGCAAGTTCACGTGCACAACCTGCCCCTATACCCTGACTTGCCGCCGTGATAATGGCTACTTTCTGCTCCGGCATAACTCTATTTCCCTCCAGTTAGTAGTAGACTCTACACCTTCTTATACACAGTCTGCTGAAATTCATCTAACGTCTCTGAAAGTATCTGCAACATAGTCGTGACATTCTCAGCCATATAGCAGCCGGTCAGGAGCGTCGAGGCTTCTGTGACTCGATCCTCATCGAGGAATTTACGTCTTTCCCGCGCAAGTGAATAAGCTGTCTCCAGAAGATGAGACTGGAATAAACTCCCACTGTTCACTCATTTTCTCCTCTCTATCGCTAGAATACAGACCGATGCTGATACAGCTCCCGTTCTTCGCTATTCAGGAGTCTGGCTACTAACACCAGGACGGCAACCATATACATCATCCCCCCAAAGACCCACATAATTCCTGCTCCCAGCGCTTGATCCTCGAGTGCAGTTAAACTCCAGATGCGAGGTACAGATAAATAATAGGGGTAGAGCACCCGATCAGTCAAGGCAATGAGGGCCGAGAGCAGGGTATTTTGGCCAATAGCGGCCACCGCATAGCCTATGCGGAAAGCATAAGGGATATGTCCATGCAGCCGTGGGGCTGGATTAATTAAGGGCCACCAGAAGAGAATAGCGGTAAGAAAGAAAGAAAGATGCTGCAAATCGTGGATGAATTCGCTATGCAACGCCCGCTCATAACTTGCCGGAATGTGCCAGCTATAGATGGTCAGGACATGAATTACCCAGGCCACTGGCAACCAGGTCAGCATCCACCAGACTCGGCGTATCAGGGTATGTCTGGTAAAGAGGCGCCCAATTAGATGACGAAAACTCTGTGGAAATGCCCAGAGGAAGACCGGAAAGGGGTTGGCAAGCAAGAGAAGGGGAGGGGCGATCATCACCAGCAATTCATGCTGGATCATGTGCATGACAAAAAGAAAGGAACCAAAGGTATCAATGGGTGATAACAGAGAGATCACAATAGCAAGCAAACCAAGTAAATACAGCACTAGAGGCCACTGTTGCACATGACGTTGGCTCCGTTTACGCAGTCGATACCAGCCAAGCATGTAGGTCACCCCCAGCAGGATTAGGACAGTAAGTACATCCATTCGCCAGTTCCAGGAGATCAGAAACGCTTTGAGCACAGACTCCATACTTTATAAATAACTCCAGACTTTTCTCTTGATACTCTGAAGAATTAGAGAACACGCAAAAGTGCCGTATTCTCCTCGACTGTATGCGGATAAATACGTACCCCTTTTTCGCATATTTCCAATGCTACTTCCCCTGGATGGGGAAGGTGTAGGATACACAAGAAGCTACCGAAATCTCCATCTCTCTCAGGGAAAAAGGGATGATGTCCGCCCCTTCCCTCGTCGGGGAGAGAAGGGCGCCAGAATAAAAATCAGGTCCTGGGATATATCAGAGGTATCGTTACCGGTTACAAAGCCGGGATCACCCCCGCCACTTTTTCCCTTTCAGACAAGGTCAGGTTCCGATGAACAAATTGGCCGTCATCTCGATTGCCAACATATTTCCCATTCTGTATAATGATTTGACCGCGTAGAATAGTATCCCGTACCTTCCCGGTCACCTCTAACCCCTCATAGGGAGTATAATCCATACTGAGGTGCAGAGTCCTGGTTCCAATCGTCCATCGCTGCTCAGGGTCAAAAATGACCAGATCGGCATCTTTGCCTATGGCTATGCTTCCTTTATTGGCGAGGCCAAAGATCCGTGCTGGATTTGTAGATAACACCTCGACCATGCGCGAAAGAGAGATATGCCCTCCGCGCACTCCAGCGCTATAGACCAGGGTCAACAGCGTTTCTAAACCCGGAGCACCGTTTGGAATCTGATCAAATGATTTCCCTCTGATCTTATCTACAGCCATACTATAAGGGACATGATCTGTCGAGACCACATCCAGAAGGCCGTTAGCCAGGGCTTTCCAGAGCGCCTCCTGGTGTGAAGGATGGCGCAGAGGGGGCGTAAGCACATATCGAGCAGCTTCAAATCCAGGTGCCTCATAGCACTCCTCCGAGAGAGTCAAATACTGGGTACAGGTTTCTCCATACACGAGCACCCCACCCTCTTCCTTCCCATCCTTAAGACGTCTCAGGGCTTCTCTGCACGAGATATGGACGACATAGAGCGGTGTCCCAGCAATACGTGCAAGAGCAATTGCTCTCCCCACCGCTTCCCCTTCGGTCTCGGGAGGACGAGTAGGTGCGTGGTATTTAGGAGCAGTCTTCCCTTCCTTAACATACTGTGCCACTAGATAGTCAATTGCTCCGGCATTCTCACAGTGCACCATCACCATGCCCCCAAGCTCTCGAGCCTTCATCATAACCTGAAAAAGTTCATAATCATTCATCCGCCGATCTGGTTCGTATACCATAAAGACTTTAAAGGTGGGGCACCCTTCTTCCATCATGGTGGGCATTTCGTCTAAGAGCTTGGTATTTGCTGGGGTGGTAACAATATGAAACCCGTAATCTATAGCGGCATTGCGCGAGGTACTTCCCTTCCAGGTTCGCACCATCTCTACCAGCGAGCCCGGAGCACGGAGAAAATTCAAAATGGTCGTCGTGCCGCCATGGGCGGCAGCAACAGTATCGTCATAGAACTTGTCCGCAGTTTTTTCATCACCTAACGCCACATGAGTGTGTACATCTATAACGCCAGGGAGTACAAACTTACCGGTGGCATCGATCGTCTTGCCTTGGGAGGAGATATTTTTCCCCAATACCACAATCTGGCCTCCCTCGACTCCCACATCTGCCACAAATTGTCCTTCTGCAGTGACTACTGTTCCTCCCTTGATTACCAGATCCATACGTATATCCTCCTTATGTATGGTAAAGAGTTATGATATGCTAGTTATCCTTCAAGACAATCCAGGTTATTATGTATTCGCCCTTCTTCTCCCCCATCGCTCATAAAAGGTGACTTCCTCTACAGACTTTCTGTTCGTTGGCCCAAAGGGAGTGGCTGGATACCCAAGCGGAATCAAGGCGACGGTTTCCACTTCATCCGGGATACCTAAAATCTCTTTTACCTCATCCTCATAGTATTTATGAATGGTAGTCAGTACTGTCCCCAGACCGAGCCCCCGTGCCGCTAAAAGCAGATTTTGGACTGCTGGATAGATGGAGGCATACCTGGCTGAGGTAATCGGAGATTTTACCACCGCGGGAGTTAAGCACACGACAATAAGTACAGGAATTTTGTCCAGATTTTCTGGATCGGCAAAGGAACGACGCACCGCTTGTTGCCGAGCAGCAAGCTCTTCTGGAGTAGTTGCCGGAGGGAGAGGATTAATTTCTGTGCGGTAATAGTGTAAAGCTTTAACGTACACATCTCGGAGTTTGGCCTTGATTACTGGATCACGGATGATAATAAATTCCCACGGCTGTCTATTGTCACCACTCGGTGCACAGGTAGCTGCTTTCAGAATCTTTTGAATATCTTCATCCGCTACTGGCTGCATAGTGAAACGCCGGATAGCTCGCTGGGTGGTTATCGCCTCAAAAAGATCTATAGACATGTGCCCCTCCCAAAGAAGAAAGTCCTGTTTCCTTGCATTCTTCTGCTCTTCTCGATTATAATCGAGAAGAGGAGGGAAAAGCAAGAAGCAAAAAGGTCAAGTTTTTTTGAGTCTCTCTTAGAGGGGAGAGGAAGGATGCGGTCATAGAGGAGAGGAAAGGCTACATGCAGTGGGTGAATATTCCAGCACTCTTGGCCATCGTATTGTGGGGTGGATTGTATGCGCTGGCGAAAATTGGATTGCAAGAGTTTTTGCTCTTAACCTATAGTGCCTTGGGAATGGTGCTGGCGGCTCTTCTGCTTTTGATATGCCTCTGGTATATTGAACGCAATATACGTATACCCCGGAAAGATTTCCAGAGTATATTCCTCCTGGGGTTCTTTGGAAATGGCCTCTCACAACTGAGCTTTATGGCCGGCCTTCACTATACTAGTGCGAGTAATAGTGCGTTGATTGTGGCTATCTCGCCCCAGTTGACAGCGCTCCTCGCCTGGGGTTTAGGACAGGAAAGAGTACCCGCTTCCCGTTTTATCGGGATAGGCTTTTCTCTCATAGGGGTGGGGCTCTTGCTTCAAGACAGTTGGCAGATTCGCGGGAGTGCTCATCTGCTTGGTGACCTTCTCATCCTGGGAACCGCTCTGCTCTGGTCTCTCTACAGTCTATTTTCTGTTCCACTCCTGGAACGACATGGTTCCCTCAAGATCACCACTCATACGACCCTCATCGGTACTATTCCACTCTTGGTGGTAAGCTGGCCTAAGCTTTTTCAGCAAGATTGGGGAGTCATCTCTCTTATAGGATGGCTCACTCTGGGGTATCGAGTAGTTTTTGGAATGGTAATCGCTATGCTGTGCTGGCTACGAGCTATTCGTGAAATAGGTCCATCCCGAGCTATGGTCTATACCTATCTGGAACCACTGGTAGGTATCGGCTTTGCTTTGCTCCTCCTGCAGGAAGAATTGACTCTCTCTCAGATCATAGGAGCACTCATTATTTTGCTCGGTGTCATGCTCGGGGGGAGATAGCAACTTGATCTTGACATGCTCTCCCCTTTCTGATTATAACTGGATAAGATCAGAGAACACTTTTTTCCATGATCAAGATACACTTATCCAAGCGCTCTATTCCTATAATTTCTGCATCCTTCACCCTGCTCAGAATAGCCTCTGAGTGCAGCGAAGGATTGTATATGATTGCTGGCACTTCAGCCGATAGGAACTTGAGAACACCGCTAGCTTTTATCCTTTGACAGCGGAGGTATTTCAATCAATAGGGGATAGTACGTTATGCAAAAAGCACTCGAAGGGGTACGAGTACTCGATTTTACCGAAGTGATGGCAGGACCATTCTGCTCTATGCTGCTCGGAGACATGGGAGCAGATATCATTAAGATAGAACGCCCAGGACGGGGAGATGGGATCAGGAAAAATGGCCCTTTTCGACAGGGAGAAAGCTATCCTTTTGCCATGATCAACCGGAACAAACGGAGTATCACTCTTAACCTCAAAGATCCCCGATCGAAAGGGATTGTAGAACGATTGATACAGCATGCCGATATTCTGTTAGAAAACTTTCGTCCAGGCACTATGGAAAAGCTCGGCTTGAGCTACGAAAGGGTCAGCCAGATAAATCCCCGGATTATCTATGCCTCTATTTCCGGGTTTGGACAAACCGGTCCCTATCGAAATCGGGGAGGATTTGATCTGATTGCTCAAGCTATGGGTGGGTTGATGAGTGTGACTGGAGAGCCAGGACGACCACCCACCAAAGCTGGGTACCCCGTCACAGACTTAGGTACAGCCCTCTTTTGTGTCTATGGAATTCTCTCCGCTTTGTATGCCCGAGAACAGACTGGAGAGGGGCAATATGTAGATACTTCCCTTTTCGAAACAGCGATAGCGTGGTCAGTATGGCATGCAGCCAGATATTTTGGGAATGGTGAGATCCCGGGCCCTCTGGGTTCAGCCCATCCCCTGAATGCACCGTATCAAGCTTTTCAGACCAAAGATATCTACATTGTGATTGCCGCTATCACGCAGGAGATGTGGGAAAATCTCTGCTCTCTACTGAATCTGGAACATCTAAAAACCGATCCTCGCTTCAAAAGTGGAGAGGATCGGTTGAAAAATGTGGATACGCTCATCCCACTGCTGCAGGAGCGATTCCTAACCAGAACGGGTGCTGAATGGATGGAGGAACTAACCCAAGTGGGTATTCCCTGTGGACCTATCAACACGCTAGACCAGGTTTTTACCGATCCGCAGACGATTGCCCGGGGAATGGTGACCGAGATAGAGCAACCTTTAGCCGGAAAAATCAAAACAGTAGGACCAGCAGTCAAGCTTTCCAAAACTCCTGCCCGAATTTGGCGACATGCTCCTTTACTCGGAGAACATACCAGGGAAATCCTCTTTTCTCTTGGGTATAGCGAGGAGGAAATTGTGGAGTTGGAAAACAATCAGGTTGTATAACCACTATCAGGAGAGGAGAACAGATGAAAATCGAAAAACGATTAGAAGAATTAGGCATTACCCTTCCCCCTGCGCCGAAACCTGCCGGTACTTATGCAAGAGCGGTTCAGATAGGGGATATGCTCTATATAGCAGGAACAGGGCCCGTGAGAAGCGTTCCGGGAGCTACTGGCAAGCTTGGACGCGAGGTGACCGTTGAACAGGGGGCCGCAGCGGCTCGCAGTTGTGGTCTGCTGATCCTTGCCACCTTAAAGGAAACGGTAGATGATTTGGATAGAATCAAGCGTCTGGTAAAAACTTTAGGCATGGTGAATGCTACTCCTGATTTTACCGATCATGTGCAGGTGATCAACGGAGTATCCAACCTTTTTGTAGAAGTCTTTGGAGAAGAGAAAGGACGCGGGGCTCGTTCTGCGGTGGGGATGGGCTCTCTGCCCGGAGGGATTACGGTAGAAGTAGAAACCATGTTTCAGATTGAGATCTGAGAGCTGATAGCAGTAAACTGAGGGCCATATAAGGCAGAGTATCGCAGAGGACCCTCTCTTCGCTAGAACAACATTGTCTTCTCTAGCACTTTGACGAGAATGGGTCTTGTGGCGAATCGGGTGGAGGTGGACAACAACTTCGCTGGACCAGCTCGTCATTGGTGGGATAACATTGGCTTCACCTGAAGCACGATGTTGCTCTTCCGTGCAGAAGAGGATATCGAACGCTGGTGTTCGGTTCGTGGTCTTTCGCGTGGGGCTACCCTTCCCCGGAACAAGGCTAGCGGCCTTGCGCATGCCTGATACCTAGTACAAGGATAAGTTGAAACCAGAGTGGCGACGACACACTCGAGGAAACAGGGGCTCTTCTAGCGCAAACCGGGCTGACCGGATCTTTCTGGAACTTGCGAGATAAATAGTCCACGTCTCTGGTAATCTCCTTTGCGCTGCTCAAACGGACGCTTGCGGAGAATCTGTAACTTGGGGGAAATCAGCGGCTAGCTATACTTATCCGATATAATCGTTCCCAACCGTTCTTGCTGAAAGCGCCAGCAATACTGCTGGTAGAGTGGTAAGAAGCTTTAGGTCAGTTGGAAGGGGAAGTGGGAGGATATAGCTGTCGGAGATTTAGAGCAGATAGAGTATCTGCATCGCCATGCAAAGGTTGTGTTCGGTATTATAACAAGCGCAAATGCTAAACAGAAGGAGAAAGTCCCATGGAATACGATGAGGAGTCAGACCAGACGCCACCCCCAGAATCAGGTTCACCACCGCCCCAGATTCTGGAGAAAGCTCCTACTTATATCACCGGATTGGATGAGATTCTGGAGGGTGGACTGCCCCGTGGTCGAACCACAGTGATGATCGGTGCCCCTGGATCAGGAAAGACTGTGCTAGGGCTGGAGTTCCTTTACCGAGGTGCTCTAGCTGGTGAACCGGGTATTTATGCAGGGTTCGAGGAACCCATTATCCAGATCCGGCAGAATGCCGCCATGCTCGGTTGGGATTTGGCGTCTCTAGAACAGGATCATCGGCTCTTTCTGCTGGAAGGGCGGATCAAGCCGGATACGTTGTTAAGTGGTGAGTTCAGCCTGAAAGGACTGCTGGCCGCTGTTGCCGGGAAGAGCCAGGAGATGGGGGCTAAACGCATTGTCATCGACGCCCTGGAGGTAATTTTACGTCTGTTTGAAACCCCACAGCAGGTGCGAAATGAGATGCATACCCTGAATGAGTGGTTACTTTCCTGCGGTTTGACGACTATTATGACCGTCAAACCATCGACCCGAGGGATCTCGATCTTCGAAGATTTCTTCGAATCCATGGGTGACTGTGTCATCCGTATGGATACCCGGGTTGCCGACCAGGTGAGTACCCGGCGCTTGCGAATTATCAAATACCGTGGCTCCAGGTTCGGCCGTAATGAATACCCGTATATGATTGCAGAGACCGGTCTACACATCGCACCGATCTCCACAGTAGGGCTACGGCACAAACCACTCGGAGAGAAGATGCCTACCGGAATCGAACGCCTGGATGCCATCCTGGATGGAGGGTATCGCCGGGCTTCCTGCATCCTGGTTGCCGGACAGCCTGGCACTGGAAAAACACTCCTGGTTAGCACTTTTACAAACGCCACCTGCAGACGCGGCGAGAAGGTGCTCTACGTCAGCTATGAGGAATCTGATCTGGCCCTCATGGGCAACTTGCTGAGCGCTGGGGTGGACCTGCGACCGCATGTGGCTGCGAACCGATTGGCATTTCTGACCAATATGCCTGAAGCCATAGGAGCCGAGGAGCACTTCTTGCAGGTGATGGCCCGGATCCAAACCTTTGCTCCCCAGCATGTGGTAGTGGACGCCATATCAGCATGTGAACGCATGGGTGGTAAGCAGGCTGCCTTCGAGTATCTGATGCGGTTGCTCAATACCTGCAAGGAGCAGGGTATCACCATCCTGCTGGTGAACCAGACCTCCGGGACCAGGGATCACCTGGAAATATCAGGTAATGGCATCTCCTCCATGATAGACACGATAATTTTCATGAATTACATTGAGGGAGCAGGTGAAACCAATCGTCTGATCGAAGTACTCAAGTCCCGTGGATCGGCTCACTCCAATCAGAAGCGAGAATATGTGATCACCAGTAACGGCCTCCAAATTCTGGATCTGTACGTAGGGAAAGGTGCAGTACTGACCGGCACAGCACGGCAACTGCAGGAAGCGAGGGACACTGCAGAGGCTGAGCGTCTCGCTTTCGAAATTCAGACCAGGGAGCTGGAATTGCAACGCCTGAAACACCTTCAGAGTCAGGCTACCAGGGAGAGAGTCTTGCAGGGTAAGCTGCGTGGGCAAGGTACCGGTAGCGCACAACCGGAATCCGGTGTGAACCTCCTTGGCGAGAGGAAAGGCCAAGGGTGAGGAGGACTAACCATGACTGAGAACACACCAGAGCAAGGGTCAGGTATGTCCGTTGAGCAACCATTTTTTCGGTTACGCCTTTTTGTGGCTGGCAATGAACCGAATTCCACACAGGCCAAAGCAGTACTTTTCCGGGTGTGTGACAAACACCTCAAGGGCCATTATGAACTTCACATTGTAGATGTTTTTGAAGATCATCAGGCCGCAGTCGCTCACCAGGTGGTGGCGATTCCCACCTTGATCGTGGAGTCACCACCTCCTCGAAGGTACATCGTAGGTTCCTTGCATGATGAGGACCGGCTGCTCTTCACTCTGAGCCTTGTAAAAAGGGAGGATCGATCATGAGCAACGACCGTCCGTCCTATGCAGAGCTACAGGAACGGCTCGCCCGTGCCGAGGAGACTCTGGCGGCTATCCGTACCGGTACCGTGGACGCTATCGTGGGCATGGAAAGTACGCTCATTGTACGGGCTCAAGCAGCCGAACAGGCCTTGCGCGAGAGCGAAGAGCGGTATCGCCGCATCTCTGAGATGCTCTCGGATTATGCTTATGTCTTTCGAGTGGAGGCTAATCAAAGGCTTGTGCTGGACTGGGTCATCGGCGGGTTCGAGCGCATCACCGGCTTTACCCCTGAAGAGTCTGCGGTACATGGCGGCTGGGCAGCGCTCGTCCATCCCGATGACAGCCCTATCGCAGTAGAGCATGTCCGTCACCTGTTGGCTGGTGAGGCCGATGTGACTGAGTTTCGTATTGTACGCAAGGATGGTGAAGTGCGCTGGCTACGCGACCATGGACAACCAGTCTGGGATGAAACGCAGGGGCGGGTGGTGCGTATCTACGGAGCGGTGGAAGATATCACCGAACGCAAACAGATGGAGACGGAACACGAGCGCTTGATGACAGCTATCGAACAGGCTGGCGAAAGTATCCTCATTACTGATGCCGAGGGGATCATTCAGTACGTCAACCCGGCGTTTGAGACCGTGACTGGCTTTATCCGTCGGGAAGTTATTGGCTATACTCCACGTATTCTCAAAAGTGGTGAGCATGACGAGTCGTTCTATCGTCACCTGTGGGAAACCGTCTCCAGTGGTAAAATTTGGCAGGGCCGTATTGTGAACAAACGCAAGGATGGGAGCCTTTACACAGGGGAGTTGACGATTTCGCCAGTGTGCGACACTTCAGGCAGGATTGTCAACTATGTGGCCGTCAAACGGGACATTACAGAACAACTCCGACTGGAGGCCCAGCTTCGACAAGCTCAGAAGATGGAATCAGTGGGACGACTGGCTGGTGGTGTAGCTCATGACTTTAACAACATCCTCAGCGTGATTCTAGGTCAGGTGGATCTGGCTCTGACTACGAAGATAGAGCAGGCTCTCCCACTCTATGCTGAGCTGCAGGAAATCCGTCAGGCTGCTCAGCGTTCCGCTGACCTAACCCGGCAATTGCTCGCCTTTGCCCGCAAACAGGTAGCTTCGCCCAAGGTACTCAACCTGAACGATATCGTGGCGAAGACTCTCAAGATGCTGCATCGCCTCATCGGTGAAGACATCAACCTGGTCTGGAAGCCGGGAGCGGACCTGTGGTCAGTCAAGATAGATCCCGCCCAGGTTGACCAGATCTTGGCCAATCTATGTATCAACTCTCGGGATGCGATCACCGGCGTGGGCCAGATCACCATCGAGACAGGAAACGTGACTATCGACGAGACGTACTGCGCTAATCATCCCTACTTTGTCTCAGGGGAGTACGTGCTGCTAGCCGTCAGTGACAATGGCTGTGGCATGGATTCGGAGACGCTCGAAAAAATCTTTGAGCCCTTCTTTACTACGAAAGAACCGGGAAAAGGCACCGGCCTGGGACTGGCCACTGTCTATGGTATTGTCAAACAGAACAACGGTCTCATTAACGTGTACAGCGAGCCTGAAAAAGGGACAACCTTTAAGATTTATCTGCCCCGGCATGCCGATGAAGCCCAAAATGTCCAGATAGAACAGGAGGCGGAGATCGCGCAGGGCCGTGGTGAAACAGTGCTCCTGGTGGAGGATGAGCCAGGAGTTTTGAAAATGGGCAAGATGATGCTGGAAAGGTTGGGTTATCGGGTACTGGACGCAAGTACGCCAGGAGAATCTATCCGCCTGGCTGAGGAACACACCGGGGAGATCCGTTTGCTCATCACCGATGTGGTCATGCCCGGGATGAACGGACGAGACCTGGCCAGACAACTGCAATCCCGTTACCCGACTCTCAAGTGTCTGTTTATATCCGGTTACACAGCCAACGTCATCGCTGACCACGGTGTGCTGGAGGGGGGAATGCACTTCCTCCAGAAACCCTTTTCTATGAAAGAGCTGGCAGTCAAAGTCCGGGCGGCGCTGGATGAAACCTAGTCGAACAGAGCCAGGAACTGTAACTCGGTCTGGTAAGTGCTGTACCGGAACAGCAGACTTTCCAGAATACCGCCGATACAAGCGATTAAGCATCTCCACAACTTCAAAGGGGAAAAGATGAATGATTTCAGATTTTATCCTGCCTCCGTGGAAGAAAAGATGGTATTCGGTGCCCAGAGACCAGGCTATAATAACAAAGATGTGGGTGATAAAGAGATTCATCTCTGGATCTCTTTCATGTTCTGGTTGCCTGACTAGTCGGGGGCGGAAATTCTGTATAGAGGAAGCCCTCTCTGCGGTAAAAGCAATGCACAGAAATCCATACGAAGCTGTGCAGGCTGGAAAGGTAACAATAGAAGAGCTCAGAGACCTCCTGAAAATTGCTCGGCAAGAACATAACGCCTTAGACGAAGGGAAAACTGCATAGCGTTCGGTATGAGGTGAGTACGTGAAGATTTATACCAAAACAGGAGACACTGGAGAAACCGGACTCTTTGGCGGAGATCGGGTCTCCAAAGATTCTCCCAGGGTAGAGGCATATGGGACGGTTGACGAGCTGAATGCGGTACTCGGCGTGGCTCGCGCTTTCGTACAAGATTCAGAAGTGCAATCGCTTCTACAACACATTCAACAAGAACTCTTTGATTTAGGGGCAGATTTGGCCACTCCTCTGACTCTGACGATCAAGAGAGCTGTGCCCCGAATTGAATCAAAACAGACTCTGGTTTTAGAGGAAACTATTGACCGTTATGAACATGAACTGGAACCGTTGACCCGCTTTGTGCTTCCAAGTGGCATACCGGGAGCAGCGTTTCTGCATCTAGCCCGTACCGTTTGTCGACGTGCCGAACGTCGAGTGGTGAGTCTTGCGAAAATAGAGGGAATTAACCCGGAAATCATCCGGTATTTAAACAGGCTATCCGATTTACTATTTGTGCTTGCTCGTCTGCTGAATCATCGGGCTGGTCAGCAGGAAACTCTTTGGTAGATTTTCTGATAAGATAGGGAAGAACTCATGACATACTGGCAAATGGCAAGTGTAGAAGGTAGAGTAGATTTCGGAGGGTTATTTTTAAAACAGAACGAAGCGTGTATAGGCCCAGGAGATCTTGGAGAGTACTATGCCCATAAAGAGGAATATTTGAAACGGGAGGAGGGATATTTTCTGCATCGCTTTTGTGAAGAAATAGAGAAGGGGGATGTTCTGGTACTCAACCGCCTGTTAAATCCGCATACCCCTTTTTATTGGGAGATCAGAGCCGTTGGAATTGTCACCGGACCCTATCGGTATGATCCGAGCGCAGCGCATAGGATTGAGGGATATTGTATGCCTCATTGCCGTCCAGTAGAGTGGAGATGTCCTCCAGAGCCGGTCATCGTCTATGGAGGAGGAGCACCGGTGAAGATTCAGCGTCTGGAAGAGGATAACCCATTAAAGATCAAAGCTGAAGAGTTCTTGAAATCCTGGTAGAGGGTGCAATTTGGGTGTGTTGCTTGGTAGGGAAAAGTTCTTTGTCGAGAGAACAAAAAAATTATTGACTCTCCCCTACACTTTCGAGTAGTATGACGTTGGCTCGTTGTTCATAAGCTCTGCTTCTTTTCCGAGGAGAGGTCTCTCGGGAGGAGAGGAGAATTTCTCATCCTCAACCGCATCATATCAGCATTTCCGTTCTTTTTACCCCTCCGCCCGGAGGGTAGTCTGAGAAAGGGGGGTAAGGCATTGAGTACGAAAGCAATTCACATAAAGATTAATGGAACTGAATATACCCACGAAGTTGAACCGCGTTTACTGCTCATTCATTATATTCGCGATATCGTCGGGTTAACCGGTTCTCACATTGGTTGCGAAACCAGCCTCTGTGGAGCTTGCACAGTCATTATGGATGGTATGGCCGTGAAATCCTGCACCTTGTTGGCAGTACAGGCCGATGGAGCAGAGATTATGACCATTGAGGGGTTGGCCAAAAATGGCCAGTTGCATCCTATCCAGGAAGGCTTCTGGGAACGTCATGGACTCCAATGTGGTTACTGTACCCCTGGGATGATTCTTACTGCTTATCAGTTATTGCAGCGCAACCCAAATCCAACCGAGGAAGAGATTCGACATGGTTTGGAGGGGAATCTCTGTCGCTGTACAGGCTATCAGCATATTGTGGATGCCGTACAGTATGCCGCTCAGAAAATGCGGGGTTAAATAACAGTCGAAGAGGACACAAAGGAGGTGGGTGTTATGGCGATGATGGCAGGTCCAAGTCGGTTAGTTGGAGCGCCAATTAAGCGACGGGAAGACCCCCGGCTTATTCAAGGTTTAGCTCATTATGTCGATGATTTCAAGATGGTAGATATGCACTACTGTGCTTTTAAGCGGAGTGATTATGCGCATGCAGAAATTAAAAGTATCAAGACAGACGCTGCCAGACAACTCTCCGGTGTCGTGACCGTACTCACCGGCCAAGATCTTCAGGGAAAAGTCGGTTCGATCCCCTGTGCGGCGGAACTTCCTGGACTCAAAATTCCGGAGCATCCAGCCCTGGCTATAGGACGGGTACGGTTTGTGGGGGAACCCCTCGCTGTGGTGGTAGCTACCAATCCTTATATCGCTCGCGATGCTGTCGAGTTAATTGAAGTAGAGTATGAGCCTCTCCCCACGGTGGTCGATCTGGACAAAGCGATAGAACCAAATTCTCCGGTCATTTATGAACAGTTTGGCACCAATATCGCCTTTACCTTTCCTACAGAAGCAGGGGATGTGGAGAAGGCTTTTGCCGAAGCCGATCAGGTTGTCTCGCAACGCATTGTTAATCAACGACTCATTCCCAATGCTATGGAGCCGCGCGGGGTCCTTGCGCAATACCTCCCGGGAGAAGACACCTTGACCGTCTGGTCTTCGACGCAGGTGCCGCATATTCTAAAAACACAGTTGTCTTTGATTTTGAACATGCCGGAACAGCGAGTGCGGGTGATTGCCCCAGAAGTCGGTGGGGGATTTGGGAGCAAGCTCAATGTCTATCCCGAAGAGATCATTGTATCCTACCTGTCCAAACAACTGCACAAGCCGATAAAATGGATTGAGACACGGAGTGAAAATTTCATGGCCACTATCCATGGCCGTGATCAGATCAACTATGTTGATCTCGCCCTGAAAAATGATGGGACGATTACTGGGATACGGGCCAGAATCCTGGCTGATCTTGGGGCCTCGTACCAGTTGCTTACTCCCTTGATCCCAACCTTGACCAATCTTATGATTCTCGGCTGTTACAAAATTCCCAATGTCAAAGTAGAGATGATCGGGGTACTGACCAATAAGATGGCTACGGATGCTTACCGAGGAGCAGGGCGTCCGGAAGCGACCTATCTCATTGAGCGGATGGTAGATCTGGCTGCTCAAAAACTGGGCATGGATCCCCGGGATATCCGACTCAAAAATTTCCCTCAACCGAATGAATTTCCTTTGACCATTGCTACGGGTATTGTTTATGACAGCGGGAATTACCAGGCCAGTTTTAACAAAGCCCTGGAAATGATCAAATACGATGAGCTACGGCAACAACAAGCTGAAGCTCGGCAACAAGGGCGCTATATAGGCATAGGGATCTCCACCTATGCCGAGATCTGTGCGATGGGTCCATCCACGGCGATGCCGGCTGGTGGATGGGAGAGTAGCACAGTACGGGTAGAGCCAACGGGCAAAGTCACCGTCCTGACCGGTGCTTCACCTCATGGCCAGGGTGAAGAAACCTCTTTTGCCCAAATCATTGCCGATGAATTTGGGATTGATATCGATGATGTGACCATAGTACATGGCGATACTGCGCGACAGCCCTATGGCATAGGCACCTTTGGCAGTCGGGCTACAGCCGTGGGTGGGACTGCAATGTATGTGGCGGCTGGAAGAGTCAAAGAGAAGATGGCCAAGATCGCTGGCCATCTCCTCGAGGCTAACCCAAACGATTTAGTGTTTTCGGAAGGTAAAATCTCAGTCAAAGGTTCCCCTGAAAAGGGACTTCCTTTCAGCAAAGTCTCCCTGGAAGCCCATATGGCGCGCAATCTTCCTCCAGATACCGAACCGGGTTTAGAAGCCACTTACTTCTTCGAGCCCTCTAACTTCACCTTCCCTTTTGGAGCCCATATCTGTGTAGTAGAAGTTGATGTGGAGACTGGTCAGGTGGAGATTAAACGCTATGTGGCAGTCGATGATTGTGGCAATATTATTAATCCCTTGCTGGTTGCCGGACAGGTGCATGGTGGGATTGCCCAGGGATTAGGGCAAGCCTTGTATGAAGGGGCTGTCTATGATGAGAATGGGCAACTGTTAACCGGCTCGTTTATGGACTATGCCATTCCCAAAGCCAGCCAGTTACCCCGGTTTGAATCGGAACATACGGTTACCCCTTCTCCGGTCAACCCTTTGGGGGTCAAAGGAGTGGGAGAGGCGGGGACAATCGGTTCCACCCCCTGTGTGGTCAATGCTGTGGTGGATGCTCTGGCACCACTAGGCGTCAAACATATCGATATGCCGTTGTCTCCTAATCGGGTATGGCAGGCCATTCAAGAAGCAAAGAAAGGGGGGAAGTAACGGTGATTCCAAGCGCGTTTGATTATGTGGTAGCTACCTCTCTGGATCAAGCCGTCTCTCTGTTACAAGAACATGGTGAAGATGCCAAGATCTTAGCTGGAGGACACAGCTTGATTCCCTCAATGAAACTCCGTTTGGCTGAACCCAAGGTGCTTGTAGATATTACGAAAATTCGGGAATTGAAGGGGATTTCCGAATCGGGAGGCAAACTGGTCATCGGGGCTCTGACCACTCATTATGAACTGGAAAGCTCGAGTCTGATCCAACAAAAGGCTCCTTTGCTTGCCCAAACCGCGGCTGAAATTGGTGATGTCCAGGTGCGGAACAAAGGAACCATCGGCGGAAGCCTTGTCCATGCTGATCCTGCTGCCGATTGGCCAGCTGCTATCCTGGCCCTCGATGCAGACCTCAAAGTGGTTGGCCCCAGAGGCACACGGACCATCAAGGCTACAGAATTCTTTCAAGGACTCTATACCACTGCCCTCGAACCAGGAGAAATTCTTACCGAAATTCAGGTGGCAATTGCTGAAGCAAATACGAAGAGTGCTTATTTAAAGCTTCATCAGGCCGCTTCTGGATTTGCCCTCGCTGGCGTTGCGGTGGTCTTGACTCGTTCGGGAGATACCTGTAGTAGTATTGCTGTAGGGATTACTGGAGTAGCGGAAGTGGCTTATCGAGCTACGGGGGTTGAGTCAGCCCTGACTGGTCAGCCCCTGACGCCAGAAAATATTGCAGCAGCAGCAGCAAAAGCGGTGGATGGGAAAGAGGTGCTGGAAGACATCCATGCCAGCCGGGCCTATCGGGAGAATCTGGCCAAGGTCTATACCCGGCGGGCTATTCAACAAGCGGCGGCCTGATAGACAAAACGTGGTGATTGGTATAACGCCCGATCACCACGTTTTGTCTCCGGCATGCAGAAATTAAGATTTTACGAATAGCTTTCCTACGCAGGGGAAGAGGGCTGTTCTTTGTCACGCTGTTCTATGGAGAAGATTTGTTATCGGATCTGATTTCGCGAAAAAAATTTGTACGATAACTGTTTTAAGTAACTATGACTAAATTTCTTGCACTCTTCACCGCCATAAAAATGTAGGGGTGGGCTGTGCCCACCAAGAATACCCCTGGCGGTGTTGGTGGGCACAGCCCACCCTACCTCTGGCTTTTGTGAAAAATTCTTAGTGATACTTACTTAAGTATAAGGAAAGGTATGTATGCAAGTGAAAGGAACCTATCAGGTTTCCGCCTCACGAACCAAAGTCTGGGATTGTTTTACTAACCCTGATTTTGTCCAGCAGTGCATTCCTGGTTGTGAAAAGCTCGAACCGGTGGGAGAGGATACGTTTGAGGCAACGCTGAGTATAGGTATTGCTTCGATTAAGGGCACCTATAAAGGCACGGTCAAGATGGAAAACAAACAACCCCCTGATGCCTATCGCCTGGTGGTAGAGGGAGGTAGCCAACTCGGATTTGTCAAGGGAACCGGTGATTTAACCTTGCGCGAAGCTGCCCCAAACCAGACCGAAATTCTGGTGGAAGGAGATGTCGAGGTTGGTGGGAAAATCGCTCGTGTAGGTCAACGCATTCTGGGGAGTGCCGCCAAGATGATGATGGATCGGTTCTTTAAAAACGCTTCAAAGCTAGCCACATCTTCTTAATTCTATCCCTAGAGTATCCTTCTCATTCCTCCGAAATTTTTTCCCCGTCTCTGCTGTAAGGAAAAGAGATACCGAAAAAAATGCGAATTTCCTAAAAGAAGAGTCAGGAAAGTGGGGATTTCTTTGTAGAGGAGAGGAGAGAAGACTGCCTTGGTGTGAGGACCTCTGGGTGTTTGGGGGCAGGATATCTATGTTTCCTCATCGACTTGGGCAATGCCAAAGGGCTCTCTTGGATAGGCACTAGACAAGTCTATCTGAGGGGAATACCACTAGTAGTTCTGGTATGATGTTTGCTTATTAAAATAAGGTGTAAGGGGTTTAGTGTGCACATACACTCACTTTCATGCTATAGTATTTAAGAAAAAAGATACTGCAAATCGGACTGATGTGCAAGCTCTGAGGAGTGGTAAGGAGGAGCACGAAACTATGAGAGAATTTATCCAGGTGGCCACAACAAACGAGCTTACTCCCGGGAAGGGGAAGGTGGTCTGGATCGAGAAGGAAGAAATTGCGCTCTTCAATGTGCAAGGGAAATTTTATGCTATTCACAACACCTGTCTTCATCGAGGAGGTCCGCTGGGTGAGGGGGAACTCCAGGGAGAAGTGGTGGTCTGTCCGTGGCATGGATGGGAATATAATGTGTGTACAGGAGAGAATCTCTCGAATCCAGCCATCAAAGTACCAACCTATCAGGTCAAAGTAGAAGGATCTGCAGTGTTTGTGAAGAAAGATTAAGGAAAAGCATCAACAGGCTACTCTGTTTTGCCTAGATGAAGCAGCAGGAGATAAAGGAGTGTTCCATGCCAAAAAGTGCTCGAGAATTAGTAGAAGAAGCCAAAAAAGAGATTGAGGAAGTTGTTCCCGAAGAAGTGCAAAAGCGGATAGAAGCGGGAGAAGACTTTGTACTTCTTGATGTCCGGGATCAGGATGAATATCGGGCAGGCTATATCCCGGGGGCGAAATATATCAGTCGGGGCATGCTCGAATTCAGCATTGAGAATATCGTACCGGACAAGGATCGTGAGATAGTAACTTACTGTGCCGGTGGATTACGATCTGTCCTCGCGGCCAAAGTTCTTAAGGAGATGGGATACAAACATGTCGCTTCCATGATTGGTGGCTTTAATCGCTGGAAACAAAATGGCTATGCGGTGGTTAAACCCCGGCAATACACCCCTGAACAGATCGAGCGATATAGCCGCCACTTTATGCTGGCCGAAGTCGGTGAGGAAGGACAGACCAAGCTTTTGAATGCGAAAGTCTTATTGGCAGGGGCCGGTGGATTAGGATCGCCAGCCGCCTATTATTTAGCAGCATCGGGCGTTGGCACAATTGGGATTGTCGATGCGGATGTGGTGGATATTACCAATCTGCAACGGCAAATCCTGCATTCCACTGCTGATATTGGGAAACCGAAAGTTGTCTCTGCCCAAGAGACTATTCAGGCTTTGAATCCGGATGTGAAAGTTATCCCTTATAATGAGCGGTTAACTGCTGACAACATCCAGGATATTATTAAAGATTTTGATATCGTGGTGGATGGATGTGATAACTTTCCGACACGGTATTTGATCAATGATGCCTGTGTGCTCGCGGGAAAGCCACTGGTGCATGGCAGTATCTTTCAATTTGAAGGCCAGGCTACTGTCTTTATCCCTAAAGAGGGACCTTGTTATCGGTGTCTGTATCCTACTCCTCCGCCAGCAGGCCTGGTTCCCAGTTGAAGTGAAGCCGGTGTACTGGGAGTTTTGCCCGGTATCGTTGGATTAGTGATGGCTACCGAAACGATTAAGCTCATTTTGCGCAAAGGCACACCTCTAGTAGGACGGCTCCTTCTGTATGATGCCCTGGAAATGAAGTTTCGTGAGGTTCGACTCCGCAGAGATACGCAATGTCCAGTGTGTGGTGATCATCCCACAGTGACGGAGTTGATTGATTATGAGGCCTTCTGTGGTCTCCATGAAACAGCGGCAGGGTAGGATGCTGTAACGGCCATCTGGAGCCCTGTGTGACACTCAGAGGCCTAGGGATGTTCAAGGGCTCCGGATGAGCGTATCAGGTTTCACCTTGTTATATTTCATAAAGAATAAGGATATTTATGCAGAGTTGTAATACGGTGAGCAAACGACACCTCCCCTGGCTCAAAGTCAAGCTTCCGCAAGGAGAAAACTACTTTCGCCTGAAAACCTTGGTGCGAGAGAACCGCTTGCACACAGTCTGTGAGAGTGCGAGTTGTCCCAACATTGGAGAATGCTGGAATCGAGGAACAGCGACCTTCATGATACTGGGGAATATCTGTACCCGTAGTTGTGGGTTCTGTGATGTGGCTACTGGGAGACCACAGGGCCTGGATTGGGATGAGCCCAGAAGGGTCGGTGAGGCGATACAAACCCTGGGTTTAAGACATGCAGTGATTACGTCGGTGAATCGGGATGAGTTGCCAGATGGAGGAGCAGCGATCTGGGCCGAGACCATTCGACAGGTGAGACAACGTAATCCAGAGTGCACGATTGAAGTACTCATCCCCGACTTCAAAGGATCGGCGGAGGCCCTCTATACGGTCTTGGAAGCCCAACCCGACATCCTCGCTCATAACACAGAAACCGTGCCTCGTTTGTATAGGCAGGTCAGACCACAGGCTAAATATCAGCAATCGCTGGAACTCCTTGCTCGGGCTAAACGGGCTGGATTTATCACCAAGAGTGCTCTGATGCTGGGACTGGGAGAAGAGCTCGAAGAGGTGCGGGTAGTTATGCGTGATCTCTGTGGGGTTTCCTGTGACATTTTAACCCTTGGGCAATACTTGCAACCCTCAAAGAAACATCTCCCGGTACGGCGATTTTATACACCGGAAGAGTTTGTCCGCCTCAAAGAGGAAGGAGAGGCTATGGGATTCCGTCATGTGGAATCAGGGCCTCTTGTACGCAGCTCTTATCATGCGGATAGCCAGAAAGAGCATGTTGGTCTCCTGCAGGTTCAAAGGATAAAGGATAAAGGATAAAGAAGATCATGGAGGAAAAAGGACCTAAACTGAAAATTATGGTGGATCGTGGGTTGTGTATTGGAGCAGCGAGTTGTGTAGAAGTGGCTCCAGAGGTCTTTCAACTCGATGAAGAAAATATCGCTATTGTGGTTGATCCATGGGGAACTGATCGAGAGACTATTCTCGACGCGGCAAGCTCGTGCCCGGTCGATGCAATCACGCTCATCGATGAGGAAACTGGCAAACAAATTTACCCTTCTCCCCTCAAGTGACTCCTTGTAAAACCACGAAACTTTTCAAAAAGGGTGCCATGATCATGAAACAGAGAAAAGAGGCGAGAGTGAGTGAAGCAGAGGTGCTGGCGGCGTTGGGTAACGTGCAGGATCCAGAACTGCACCAGGATCTCGTTTCTTTACAGATGATCAAAGATATTCGTATAGAAGGTTCCCGAGTAAGCTTTACCGTTGAGCTTACTACCCCGGCCTGCCCGTTGAAAGGTCACATCCAAGCCGCATGCAAACAGCAAGTGCTGCAACTTCCTGGAGTAACCGATGTTCAGGTGCATCTCACGGCACAGATCCGGGGAAAAAATCCCTGGCGAGGACAGGCCCCTCTCCCCGGTGTTGGGGCTATCCTGGCCATAGCCAGTGGGAAGGGAGGGGTCGGCAAGTCTACAATAAGCGTAAACCTGGCCATAGCCCTTGCCCATGAAGGATGTAAAGTGGGTCTCCTCGATGCAGATATCTACGGTCCGAGTATCCCTATGTTGATGGGGATTTCACCGCAAGAGAAACCGCGAGTCCAGGGCAGGTCTCTTGTCCCTATTGAGAAAAAGAGTATTCAGGTGATGTCTCTAGGACTTATTGTGGAGGAAGATACGCCACTGCTGTGGAATGGTCCGCTCCTCATCAAATCGATAGAGCGTTTGTTGCATGAAGTGGTGTGGGGAACTCTCGATTATCTAATCGTAGACCTCCCTCCAGGGACAGGTGATGTGCATCTCTCGTTGGTACAAAAGGCGCCAGTCGATGGTGTGGTCTTTGTGACGACTCCGCAACGTCTAGCTTTGCTCGATGCCCAGAAAGCTATTCGGATGTTTCAGAAAGTTCGAGTACCGATTCTTGGCATTATCGAAAATATGAGTATGTTTCATTGTCCACACTGTCAAGAGGAAACGGCTATCTTCAAAGTCGATGGGGCGAGAGGTCTTTGTGAAAAGTTCGATCTTCCCTATCTCGGATGTCTTCCACTCGATCCGGCGGTTACTCTGGCCGGAGATCAAGGAGATGCTCTCTTGCTCTCCCAGTCACCAGCTTCGTATGTCCATATCTTCCGCACCTTAGCTCAAACAGTGGCTTCCAAACTCAGTATAGTGAAGCATAGACGAAATCAGGAAAACGAAAAATTACTACAACTAGTTGATTTTACCGCATAATCTCGTGTATCCTGCCTATACATTTCTCTGGAGATATGGTAAGATACTGGTACACAGGAAGTGGAGGACAAAAGGCTTAGCGTAATGTAAGAAAGCTGAGGAGTGAAACATGGAGAGTGGGTATTTTGCGTTGATGTTAATGTTTGTTGTGGTTGCGGCGTTAGTGAGTTTGATGTTGTATCTGGCCTCCGTCTTCGGTCCCCAAAAACCCTCAGCAGTCAAAGGGGAACCTTTTGAGTGCGGAGTAGATCCCCTCGGCATTCCAAGTGGCCGTATCTCTATTCATTTTTATTTGTATGCCCTCCTTTTTATCATTTTCGATATAGAAGTAGCCTTTCTCTTTCCCTGGGCAGTCGTGTTTCGGGAAGTAGGTTTTATTGGTTTGTTTGGAATCATTATCTACCTCTCTCTCGCTCTAGCCGGTCTCCTCTATGCCTGGAAGCGAGGGGCACTCGAGTGGCGATAACCATCCAGACGCAAGAGAAGGGCTTTGGAAACAATTTGACCAATTGACCAACTCAAGGATTGTGCTGTTTTTGTCCAGTTGAACACGAGGCAGGGGCAGTTGTGGGAAAATGAGAGAACAGCTTTTACACCCTGCCTTATTCGGTGTAGAAGGGTAAAAAAGTATGCAGGATGGCACCTTAAAAACCAAACATACCTTTCTCAATATGGGGCCTTCGCATCCCGCCATGCATGGTACCATTCAGCTTAGACTCAAACTGGATGGAGAAAGGGTGGTGAAGGCCGATGTCGAGATCGGCTATCTCCATCGTGCCTTTGAGAAACATGCCGAAGAAAGCACCTATAATCAAGTCATTCCTTATACCGATCGCTTGAACTATGTCTCTCCCTTGATCAACAACATGGGCTATGCCTTGGCTGTCGAACGGCTGTTAGGTATCGAAACTACCGAGCGCTGTAATTATATTCGGGTCATTATGAGCGAACTATCCCGCATTACCGATCACTTGACCTGTATTGCAGCCAGTGCCATGGAACTGGGGGCGATGACTGTGTTCCTCTATTTCATGGAAGCACGCGAGCTCCTCTATGAATTGATCGAAGATGTGACCGGAGGTCGGATTACCATTTCGTATGCCCGGATTGGGGGAGTCAAGGCCGATCTGCCAGAAGGATTTGCTGCCAAGACCGGACAAGCTTTTGAGAAAATACGACAGATCCTCGATGAGGTCGATAGATTACTTACCCGGAATCGGATCTTTATCGATCGCATGCGTGATATTGGGGTAATCTCACCGGAAGATGCCATCGCGTATGGCATTACCGGACCTTTCCTCCGATCAACCGGTGTCGAGTATGATGTGCGTCGCGCTAATCCCTATTTTGTGTATGATCGTTTCGATTTCAAAATTCCAGTAGGAGTCAACGGAGACAATTACGACCGATACCTGGTACGGATGGAAGAGATGCGTCAGAGTCTGTATATTATCGAACAGGCTCTGGATGGACTACCGGCTGGTCCGATAAGTGTAGATGAATGGGGGAAACCAATTCCTCCAGATCTGATGGTGGATGAAGGGAAGATGGGAAGAATCGAGGGGATCGCCCGGACAGAAGTCGTCCTCTCTCCCAATTTGCAAGGAGCAGAGAAATCACGCTATCTGGCAGTTAATGCCCCGGATCGACGAGTTATCCTTCCTCCGAAAAAGGATACTTACTCCAGTATTGAAGGGTTGATGAATCATTTCAAACTGGTCATGTATGGGCACGGTATTCGCCCCCCTAAAGGTGAAGTCTATCAACCAGTCGAAGGGGCCAATGGCGAACTGGGGTTTTATGTAGTAAGTGATGGCACAGATAAGCCGTATCGTGTTCATGTCCGAGCCCCTTGCTTTCCGATTATGGCCGCGTTGGCAAAGATTCTAGAAGGATGTATGATAGCAGATATTATCCCGACCTTCGGTTCGGTCAATATGATTGGAGGGGAATTGGATCGATGAGCGGTACAACGACTGTGACCTTTTCCGCACAAGCTCAGGAACGGGTGAAAACGATTCTTGGACGATATCCCTATAAAAGGGCAGCCCTCCTACCGGTCCTGCATCTGGCACAGGAAGAGTTTTCCTACATCTCTCCAGCCGTTGAAGAGTATGTGGCAAGCTTGCTCGATCTTACCCCAGCCCAGGTGCACGAAGTGGTGACCTTTTATACGATGTACCATCGTCAACCAACAGGCAGGTATCATATTGAGTGTTGCACTAATATCTCCTGTTTTCTTCGAGGTGCCAAAAGACTCGTCCAGCATCTTGAAAAACAACTGGGCATTCGGGTAGGTGAAGTGACTGCAGATAAACGGTTTTCCCTGGCAACGGTTGAATGCCTGTGTGACTGTGGCTCGGCTCCAGTTATACGGATCAATGATCGTTACTATGGAAATCTCTCTCCAGAAAAGATAGAGACGATCCTGGAGAATCTCAGGCAGCAGGAGTAGATAGGGAAAGAGTATGACTGAGCGCATTATTATGAAATATGCTGGTGAGAAAGATACGCATACCCTCAAAGTTTATCAATCGCATGGCGGGTACGAAGCACTCCGAAAGGTGCTCAAGGAGTGGCAACCGGATGACGTTATCACTGAAGTCAAAAAAGCAAACTTGCGGGGAAGAGGGGGCGCTGGTTTTCCGACTGGAGTAAAATGGGGTTTTATTCCAAAAGAGACTGATAAACCGAAATATCTCTGTATCAATGGTGATGAGGGTGAACCGGGCACATTCAAGGATCGATGGATTCTCCTCCACGAACCACATATGCTGATCGAAGGAGCGGTGATTACGTGCTATGCAATTGGTATTCATACCGCTTATCTGTATACCCGTGGCGAGTACGATGAACCAATTGCGCAGATGGAACAAGCCATTGCTGAGGCGTATGCGGCTGGGTTTTTAGGGCAAAATATTCTGGGCTCTGGCTTTCACCTGGATCTCTTTCTCCATAAAGGAGCGGGAGCATATATCTGTGGTGAAGAGACCGCCTTACTGGAATCCCTCGAAGGGAAGAAAGGATGGCCCCGGCTCAAACCTCCTTTTCCAGCCCTGGTGGGACTTTTTGGGTGTCCGACGGTGATTAATAATGTAGAAACGCTTTGCTTTATTCCGCATATCATTAATAGAGGTGGAGAGTGGTTCGCCAGTATTGGGATAGAACGAGATGGAGGTACCCGCCTGTTCTCGATCAGTGGGCATGTCAAAAAGCCTGGAGTATACGAACTTCCGATGGGATATCCGCTGGATAAGATGATTTATGAGGATGCCGGGGGGATACTGGATGACAGGCCCTTAAAAGCGGTGATTCCTGGAGGAGCTTCAGCTCCCGTGTTGACTCCAGAAGAGATTTCGATTCCTGCCTCCTTTGATGCCTTAGCCAGAGCAGGATCGATGCTGGGATCGGGAGCCATTATTGTGATGCATGATGGAACGTGCATGGTGCAGGCTTTACAAGCCATCACCCATTTCTTTGCCCACGAATCCTGTGGCCAGTGTACACCATGCCGAGAAGGAACCCGCTGGGTCGATAAGATTCTGGATGACGTCTTTCATGGACGGGCGGAAAGCCAGGATCTGGATCGACTCATGGGAATTACCAGTAATATGATTGGACAAACCATCTGCCCTCTGGGGGATGCAGATGCAATGCAGATACAGGCTTTTGTCAAAAAATTCCGCCCAGAATTTGAGGCGCATATCCGTAATGGAAATTGTCCTCTCGACATATAGAACAACAGAGGGAGTCTATGCCGAAGCTCAATATTGATGGACAGGAAATTGAAGTAGCAAAAGGGACAACGATCATTCGAGCGGCAGAAGAACTGGGTATTGAGATTCCACGCTACTGTTATCATCCAGGACTCAGTATAGCCGGAAGCTGCCGAATGTGTCAGGTGGAGATCGAAGGGCAAAAAAAACTACAAATTGCTTGTAATACGCTGGTGGCTGATGGTATGGTGGTGCATACCGATAGCGACCGGGTCAAGAGTGCTCGACAGGGTATTTTGGAATTTCTCCTGATTAATCATCCCCTAGATTGCCCGGTATGCGATCAATCTGGAGAATGCTGGCTGCAAGATTATTATATGATCCATGGACTATACGAGAGTCGGTTTTTTGGCAACAAACGCAAGCTCAAGAAAGCATTCCCCATTGGTCCGTATGTTATGCTGGATCAGGAACGGTGTATCCTCTGTTCTCGATGTGTCCGTTTTTGTAAGGAGGTTGCCGGTGTAGAAGAGATAGGGGTATTTGAGCGAGGAGATCATGCGGAAATCGATGTCTTCCCCGGAAAACAGCTTGAAAATAAATATTCGGGGAATGTAGTCGATATTTGTCCGGTGGGAGCGCTTACCGATAGAGATTTTCGTTTCAAATGCCGGGTCTGGTATCTGGAAAGAGGCAACTCTATCTGTCCAGGGTGCAGTACCGGATGTAACATCGAAGTCCATTATAATATCAAACGGCCGTACAAAGCGGAGGGGAAACGGGTGATGCGGCTCAAACCTCGTTTTAATCCGGCGGTCAATTCGTACTGGATCTGCGATGAAGGGCGTTACGGCTATAAATTTATTGACGCAGACAGTCGGATTCTTCTTCCTCAGCTTCGTAAGGATAATGGTACGCTCGAAACGAAATCGTGGGATGACCTTATTGGGTTTATTGCGAAGACCATACAACGTGTGCTTGATGAAGATGGACCTTCGGCACTGGGAGTCCTTGCCTCACCTCAGTTAACCAACGAAGAACTCTTTTTGATTAAACAACTCTTTGGGACAGAATTGGGTACCCCTTATCTCGATTTTCGGGTACCGGAATGGCGTCAGGTCTACAGTGACCAGTTTTTGATCCGAGCAGACAAGAATCCGAATACGCAGGGAGCCACGCTCATTGGTTTGCTTCCAGCCGAGGGAAATGAGACAGCCAACATCCTCGAAGCCGCCAAAATTGGGAAAATAAAGGTCCTTTATGTTTTCGGGCATGATCTGGCTGCAGCGTTTGGAGAAGAGGAGGTACAAGCGCTGGCCACAGCCGTAGACTGCCTGATCTTCCAGGGGAGTAACCACAACGGTATGACCCCGTGCGCGCATGTGATCTTACCCAGTGCCACGTTTGTAGAAAAAGAAGGGACATTTACCAACTATCAAGGACGGGTACAGCGAATACATAAAATTCTCGACCCCTTAGGCATGTCCCTGGCGGATTGGGAAGTTGTGCAACGCCTGGCCAATGCTCTGGGAATAAAATGGGCCTATCGCTCCGCAGAAGAAGTGTTCCACGATCTGGTGGCCCATGTTCCTCCCTTTGGTGAGCTGACCTATGCCAAAATCGGTGATCATGGGATGTTACTGGCTCAACCATAAGTATACTACGGAAAGGAGTCCCTGATGCCAACGAGGGAAATCTACTGGAATATTGCCTATGGCAAGCTGGTCTATCTTTTCTTCCTGATCGTAGTAGGTGTGCTGGCCTATTCTCTATATACACACTACCAGCGATGGCGTTTAGGCAAGAAGGAAGAAGAAAACCGCTTTGATCAGATCGATCAGCGTCTCAAAGATCTGCTCATGCAAGCCTTTGCTCAACGCCGTATTGTTTCACAGAAATATCCAGGTTTGATGCATCTCTTCATCTTCTCCGGTTTCCTGGTACTTTTTATCGGTACTTCGATGATTGCTGTGCAGGAGAACTTATCGATCGAGTATCTGTATGGAAGTTTTTATCTTGCATATTCTCTTATCCTGGATCTCTTTGGAGTCCTCGCTTTGGTAGGAATCGGCATGGCAGTTTATCGTCGAGTAGTGGTCAAACCCGATCGCCTCAATAATGTGCTCGATGATGTCACGACCCTGAGCCTCTTTGTGCTCGTTCTCGTAACAGGCTATCTCGTGGAAGGACCCCGGATCGCCGCCACGGAGCTGCAGACTCACCCGGAGTGGAGCTGGTGGTCACCGGCTGGATTGATGTTTGCAAAGATGTTTAGTGGATTGACCGAAGGAACACTCCGGACAATGCATAAAATCTTCTGGTGGGGGCATATGTTCTTAGCCTTTGCTTTTCTCGGGTATTTTGGCTACTCAAAACTCTCCCACATCTTCTTTTCGCCTCTTAATATTTTTTTGCGGTCCTCTCGTCCACGGGGAGCTCTGAAACCGATTACCGATTTTGAAACAGCGGAGACCTTTGGCGCGGGGAATATTCGTGATCTGACCTGGAAACAACTTCTCGACGGAGATGCCTGTACGAGTTGTGGTCGATGTCAGGATGCCTGTCCAGCCTATATTAGTGGTAAACCACTTTCTCCCAAAAAACTGATCCTGGATATTCGAGATCGGCTGGCTTCTGATGGCCCGCTTCTGCTCCAGCAAAAAGCCCAGCAGAGAAATGGGACCAATGGACAAGGAGAAAACATGGAAGAACCTTCTACGATCGGAGTGTTGATCGGGGTAGAAGGGGGATATATCACCGAAGATGTCCTCTGGTCTTGCACAACCTGCCGCGCTTGTATGGAAGAGTGTCCGGTGTTGATCGAACATATTGACGAAATCGTCGATATGCGTCGCTATCTGGTGCTCACCGAAGCCAGGCTCCCGGAGACTGCCGAACAGGCACTCCGAAGCCTTGAAACACGTGGACATCCCTGGCGTGGAACCACTTTCTCACGGACCAGTTGGACCGAAGGATTGAATATTCCAGAGCTGGCTGAGGTGCAAGAGGTTGATGTCCTCTTTTGGGTTGGGTGTACCGGGGCTCTGGTTGATCGAAATATTCAGATTACGATTGCTTTAGCCAAAATTCTACAACAAGCAGGAGTGAGTTTTGCCATTTTGGGTGAAGAAGAAACCTGCACTGGAGACCCTGCTCGACGGCTCGGGAATGAATATCTCTTTCAGATGCTTGCGCAACAAAATATCGAAACCTTGAATAAGTATAAATTCAAGAAGGTGGTGACCCATTGTCCACACTGTTTTAATACGCTAAAAAACGAATACCCTCAATTTGGGGGAAATTATGAGGTTGTGCACCACAGTGAGTTGCTGGACGAGCTTATTAAAACCGGAAAGCTCAAGTTGACCAAACCTCTTGCTGGTAAAGTAACTTATCACGATTCGTGTTATCTGGGGCGTCACAACGGCATTTATGATGCCCCACGGAATATTTTGCAGGCAATTCCTGGTTCTCAAGTATTAGAGATGAAACGCTCACGAGAGCGAGGGCTCTGCTGTGGAGCCGGTGGAGGACATGCCTGGATGGAAGTCCGGATAGGCCGATCGGTCAATCATATCCGAACCGAAGAGGTGATGGAGACAGGAGCAGAGACGGTCAGTACGGCTTGTCCTTTCTGTATGCAAATGTTCGAGGATGGGATACGTGCGAAACAGCAAGAAGGTTCCATCACGGCACTGGACATTGCAGAGATTGTGGAAAGATCTTTGTAGCATCTGTTTATTTACGATTACAATCGATCTTCCTTTCAGGAGGACCTGTGACAAAGAACAGGGAGACCACTACATGCCCATGAGTAAAGCTTTTCAAGAATTAGTCGCTCGATATCCTGTCTTACAACTTATCGGGAATACTCCCCTGGTAAGAATCTGTTGTCTCTTTCATCAGAAACTCCCCGGTGTAGAGATCTATGGTAAAGCAGAATTTCTCAACCCGGGAGGGTCAATCAAAGATCGGCCAGTGCTTCGGATGATCGGAGAGGCTACGTTATCTGGAGAACTCACCTATGACATGACCATCCTCGATTCTACTTCGGGGAATGCGGGAATTGCCTATGCCATGATTGGTGGCATCATGGGATATAAGGTAGAACTCGTTGTGCCAGGAAATGCTAGCGAAGAGCGTAAGAAACGGATAGCTGCTCATGGGGCGCGTCTCATTTTCACTGATCCAGTTTTAGGCTATGACGAGGCTCTTCGTGAGGTCAGACGCCGGTATGAACGAGACCCGGGTAAATATTTTTGGTGTAATCAATACAAAAATCCCTACAACTGGCAAGCGCATTACGATACAACGGCGGAGGAGATCCTGGCCCAAACGGATGGACAAGTCACCCACTTTGTAGCGGGAATAGGCACGGGGGGGACCATCACCGGTATCGGAAAACGCCTCAAGGAATATAACCCCAATATCGAGGTGGCCTGTATTATGCCCGAAGAATTTCCAGGTATCGAAGGGCTCAAACCGATGTCCGGTCCTGAAGATATTGTCCCAGAGATCTTGGATGAAAGTGTGATAGATTATAAGATTCCGGTCACTATAGAGGAAGCCTATGAGATGTGTACATTGTTGGCCAAACGGGGGCTATTTGTGGGTCAATCCTCTGGAGCCTATGTCAAAGGAGCCCTGGAGGTGGCTCGACGGGTTAAAAAAGGGAAAATTGTGACTATTCTGTGTGATACTGGTGAACGGTATTTCAGTACCCGCCTTTGGGACTAATCTCCTGTATTCGACGTCTCTCTGTCTGAAGCTTATGCCTGTGGAGATTTCACCAGGTCATCCAGTTCATGTTCGAACTGGGTGATCTAAACTATTTACGTCCAGCACCTTGTTCAGAAAGTTATGATGAGGTGTCATGCTGAGCCGAAGGCGAAGAATCCCGGTTTTGAGATGCTTCGCTCCGCTCAGCATGACACCTCAAAATTAATTTAATAGGTCACTAGTGCGCTAGAAATCTAATTCTGACAGGAGAATTCATGCACAACCATTTGAATTTTCAGAGAAAATATAAAAAAGAACCGTGAAAAATCAAGTTTCCAATGCACTAGGTTCTGCCTCTATTAGGAAGCAGAAATCCCCCAAAGACGGCGTTCCGTTGCATCCAGCAGATGAGGCCTGTCTCGCTCTGCTCGCACTATGCAAAAAAATCCAAACGGTTCTGCTCTATCGTTGAGCAATTGATGCGGTAGATCAGGTGGAATGTACAGGACATCGAGAAAAGACAGCTCATGACATTCCTTTCCCACTCGTACCTTCCCTCTTCCCCGAATCCCGAGCACTAAATGCTCGTGCTGGTGTCGTTCTAAAGAAGAATAACCCCCGGGTTGAATCTCGAAATAACGGAGATGAAAAGGGATGCTTTTTTCCTCTTCTCCAAGTAGAACTCGTCGAATGACCTGAGCCCACTCTTCTCCTGCCGATTTATAAGCCTGATCTATCACCCCTTCCCACCGGTACTCTCCCTGATATTTTTTGAAAAGAGCAGATGACCCAAGCCTGCTCTTCTTTTTCTTTTGTGGTTTTTGGGGAACAGTATCCCACTCGCAAGAGGAAAACGTTCCCGTACGATCCAGAGTCTCTGAGGAGGTAGGAGAAGTGTTCGCTCTCCTTTTCCCTCGTTTTTTCTCAGTCATTTCTCGAGTTCCCTCTAGCAATGCACCATAAACCAAACCGGTGCGCATGAACAACCCTTCGCTTCAAGACAGACCAGTAATTTTTTTGAGCGAGGGGTTTTTATAATCGATATTCCTTAATCAAACAGAATAACCGTTTTGAGTGACTCCTTCGCCTCGGCAACCTTTTGAACTGCCCGTGGCGTTTCCTCCAGGGGGAAACGATGGGTAATAAGTTGTGCGGTAGGAATACCCCCCTTCTCCAGCAGAGCAAGTGCTGCACGGGTATGAGGTGGACCGCAGGAATAGCTTGAAGTGAGCGTTACTTCTTGAAAATAGAGTGTATAAGGATCGATGCAAAACTGGGTATCCGGCGGAGTAGGGGTAAAGAACAGAACCGTTCCCCCCTTGCCTACACAGCGTATCCCGGCTTCCATCGCTGGAATAGTCCCTGGCCCCACAATCACTCGATCTGCCATCACCCCATCGGTATAGGCTGCTACTACCTCTTCTAGCTGCTCATGGGAGACATCGATGATCCAGTCTGCTCCAAAACCGAGTGCTTTTTCTAATCGATAGGGAACGAAATCGGCGGCTAAAACCAGGCCAGCGCCATACGCCTTGGCCAGGATAACATTAAGTTGTCCCATAAATCCTAACCCCACGACCAGCACAATATCTCCGGCCCGGATTCCTGCCCGCTGTACCGCTTTTATAGAACACCCTACCGGTTCTACAAAGATCCCTTCTTCAAAGGAAAGCGAATCCGGAAGTACCAGGGTGTCTTGCTGCAGATTTATTTCCGGGACCCGAACAAATTCGGCTAGCCCTCCCGGATCGAGACGAGAGGTCCGCCAGACCGGGCAAAGAGTATAATCACCACGTCGACAGGCCCGACAGGTCATACAGGGAGCATGATGATGAACAAAGACCCGATCTCCCACCCGAAACTTTTCAACCTCTGCCCCGACTTCGACGATGACTCCAGCCGGTTCATGGCCGAGAACCAGTGGGGCTTTACGGCGAATGTACCAGTCCATCACATCACTCGAACAAATTCCACACGCTCGCATCTGGATGAGGGCTTCTCGAGACCCGATAGGGGGTACTGGCCGCTCTTCGATCCGTACATCTAGAAAATCGTAAGCCATTGCTACGCGCATAGTATTACTATAGCATACTTCTCTTGACCATGTCACATTTAGGTTCTGTCAAATCCTCTTTCCTATCTTGGGAAAGAAGAGTCTTCTCCGTTACCCTACTCCCATAGTTTCTGTGTGCTGCACCATCCCCCATTTCACGACAGTATATTTTTCAATAGTGTCCATGATACAGCGTTCCATCAGTACCCCTACCACGGCAATGGTCAAGATGGCAGCGACCATCATCGGCATTTCGATATCAAAATAGGACATATAGATAGTCCAGCCAATCCCACCGGAGGTGGTGGCTGCCCCGAACACTAGCTCTACGGCAATGGCCGCTCTCCAACTCCGCGCCCAACTGATCTCAAAGCCGGTGAGCAAATAGGGTAGAGCAGCGGGAATCATCACTGCAGTGACCAGATGTACCCCTTTGAGACCAATATTTCTTCCCACTTCGAGATAGGTCTGATGGACAGTGCGAAAGCCGGTATAACAATTTAAGAACAGGGGCCACAGCGCAGAGTTGATAATCACAATAACCAGGCTCAGCGGCCCGATGCCAAACCAGATAATGAGCAGCGGGAGCAGAGCGACCGACGGAACCGGATGCATCATAGCCAGGATCATCTCCAGGATGGCAGCACCACTTTGGGAACGGATGGCCAGAAAGGTCAAGAGAAAGGCCAGACACAGGGAAATCCCTAGCCCATATCCAATGTGGTAGATTTTCCACAACCAGAGGGGCCAATGACACAGAGAAAGTCCTCCTCCTGCACCTGGAAGCTCACATCCTGCAGAGCCTGGATCGGTGGAGTATAAAATCGTTTACTTAAATGACGTACAATAAGTTTAATCTCTTGCATACAGGAGGTTTTCTATTTCTTGCCCGTCTTCATGGCTTCTTGTACAAGTTCAGGAAAAGCGAAATCACTCAAGTGCTCCGGCTTTTTTGAAAGTAACCCAATCTCATACATAAAGCCAGCATAGTCTAGCAAATTTTTCTGGATGTCGTACGGCGAAACATCATACTGCACTTCGGTTTTGAGCTGCTCCAGCGTCTCTTCAACTGACATATTAAGGGTCGGTGCCAGCAAAACAGCTGCTTCTTGAGGGTGGCTGGTGGTCCAGGCCGCTGCTTCGTTAAAAGCCTTGACCACCGCTTGATAAGCTTCCGGATTCTCTTTGGCCCATTGGGTATTGATGATCACATGCACATTAGGCATCCACCCCTCTGGATTTGGCCAGAGGGTAGCCAGAGATTTCATCCCCTGTTTCTTCTCCAATATAGCATACGGAGGACTGGTAATATGCGCATCGATTTGTTTGTTCAACAGGGACTGATACGAAACCGGATGCCCCATCTTCACAATGAACGAATCCAGAATTTTAGGATCATAGCCATTGTTCTTGAGATACCACTGAAGAGCAATATGATTCGAGCTTCCGGGAGCAGGAGCACCAATCTTGAAGCTGGAACTCGATTGGGCAAGTTTTACGAATTCATGGATATCCTTGACATTATGATGGGTAACCAGTTCATGTTTATACGCGGTCATAATATCTGCGGTCTTTAAAGGGAGATTCTTTTCCCACCCCTTAGTAAAGGGTGCAAACCCAGAAATGCCTACATCGAGACGACTCGTAGCCAGGGCCGTGCGAATGTCTGCACCAGAGGCTAAGCGCGATTCTTCTACTTCCCATCCTGGAGCATATTTCTCGATGAGTTTCTTTTGTACCACAATCGTGCTGATAGCACACCATAGCCCATACTGTTGGGCAAGACGTACGACTTGCTGGCCAGCCCAAGCTGGAGCCGGGAATAGGCCTCCACCTACAAAACCAAAAGTTATCACGAGCAGTATAATCCATAACTTCTTACCGGTTTGATACATTGCTCTCCTCCTTTCTCCCTTGGGAGCCTCACCTCTCTGTGGCCAAGGTTGAGGGTGTTCCTCGTAGAGCATCTACCGAGAAACAATCCCCTCTATCGCATCCTCCTTATACCACATGGGGACTCATCTGTCCAGAACAAAGCACAAAAACTCCCTGAAAACGCACAGAATTCCCAGAATTTCGGGGACACCATACATAATTCTTCCCTTTACGGTGGTACCGGCCGAGTATTGTCCCAGGACAAGAACTGCACGAAGGATGGTGGCTGGCTGCCTTTCGCCTCATCCAGCAGAATCAGCACCCCCCCGGAGACGTTATCCTGTTAAGAGAGACAGTTCCCTAGGCCACGATAGTTTTCTGAAGAAGGTTGCCGAAGCATTGAGACGTATCCTGTAGCGACAGAAACTAAGGAGAAAAAGGAAGCCTCAGTGGAAATAAGTATGGTGTCCCTGGAATTTCAGCAAAAAGACTTGCTGAAAACATGCATCCCTATTTTGTTTTTTATCTTGACAAGAAGGCATCTCTAATATATCATTTTTGTATGATATATAAAAGATCCTCTCTTATTGAACTTGCTCAGGCACTGGCCGATCCGTTACGACTCACGATCTTACAACATCTGATCGGCAGTGCGGCCACTGTTTCGGAGCTGATGGCTATAACTGGAGAAGCACAATCAAAGGTTTCTAACCATTTAGCCCTGCTCCGAAAGCAGGGGTTAGTGCGGGTCACCCGTCAGGGACGGCACATGGTCTATGAACTGCGCGATCGATCGGTGGGCGAACTGATAGAAGCCATGATGGCAGTTGCCGGAGCAGCGCCTGAGCGGGTCCGCAAATCATCCCCTCTTAACAAAGCACGTACCTGCTATGACCATCTGGCCGGACGTCTCGGAGTGTCCATATTCGAATCTTTAACCAGGAAAGAAGCCATTAACAAACCTTCTCGGTCGGAGAACACCATTGAACTTGGTCCGACCGGTCCTGACGTCTTTTCGCAACTAGGAATCGATCTGGAGACACTATACCATCAGCGCCGACGCTTCGCTTATGCTTGTCTAGACTGGACTGAACGCCGACCGCATCTCGGTGGTGCGCTTGGCGCAGAACTCTACACTCGCTGCCTGGAACAGGGATGGATAGTCAAGAGACCAGGAACGCGGATCGTAACGGTAACCAAAAGCGGGAAGAGTGCTCTAAAGAAATATCTCCATGTTGAGATATAAAAATGCTGTCCACCAGTATTCTCTCCCAAAACAACATTGCCCTGAGGCTATCTGGAGTGCCTGATGTTGATGCGGCAGATATATTATGGCTGGATTATGGTAGGAGTGTCGTTGGCCTGCTTTACCCTGATGTGGTCTCTCCGGGCGACCTTTGGCCTGTTCTACACCGTCTTGCTTGAGGAATTCTCCTGGAGTCGGGCTTCTGGAACGCTGGGATATGCGATGAGTTGGGCCTTACTGGCTCTGTTTTCACCGATAGCAGGCTATCTGATAGATCGGGTTGGAGTCCGCCATATACTGATGCTAGGGATGTTCTGTCTCACCCTTCTGTTGGGTTTAGGAAGTCAAATCCACCGATTATGGCACTACGTCCTCTCTTTTGGGATTTTACTTGCCCTGAGTCACGCCTGTGTTCACCTGAGTACAGCAACACTGCTAGCGCGCTGGTTTTTCCGCCAACGAGGAACGGTGATGGGGGTTATGGCATTGGGGTATTCCCTAGGCCCTCTCCTGTTTTTTCCACTGCTGCAATGGGCTATTCTGGAATTTGGCTGGCGGTCTACGATGGCTCTGGGAGCGGTCATCCCTTTGGTCTTGACTCCTATCATCTGGATCTTAGTACAAGATCGACCGGAGGATGAGCCAGGAGAACTGAATTCTGCCGCAGATCACTCTCCAAAGGGGAAAAGGAGTTATAACGCCAGGTCAGAAACCTGGACTCTCAGCAAAGCCTTGCGCAGTGGCCGATACTGGGCACTCTGGTGGCTGTATGTGCTTGGAGTTATGGCCTATCAGATCCTTTTGTGCATCAAGTTGCTCATGCCAATGCTCTCGGTTACTCAGCAACAACAAGCGCCTCTGTGTTTGGCCTTTCTTTTATGGCTACCCTAGCCGGCTCTCTTCTCGGCGGATGGAGTTCAGATCGACTGGGGAGAGAGGTAGTCTGGCTCGGAGGATCGGCGATAGCAGCCATAGGGCTCGCCTTATTTGCTCTATTACCGGTAGGAAGCAGTGTGGTATTTTTGGTCATCTTCGCTATTCTGACCGGGTTGGGATTTGGATCTCGCCTGCCTCTTCTTAACACCATTGCCGCAGACGTCTTTGATAGTCCCAGTTTTGGACGTATCTATGGGAGCCTTCAGACTTCCGGAGCGATTGGAGGAGCCCTCGGTCCTTGGCTAGCAGGCTTTCTTTTTGATCTGCTTCATTCCTATACTATGATCTTGAGCATGGCAAGCGGTATGTTGCTGATCAGTGGAAGCTTGGTACTGGTCGTTCGACCCGGATCTCATCACCATACGGATTCCTCATCCGGTATTCTTCAGCCCGGCGGCAATCCCATTAATACTTAGCAAGATCGCCGCAATAAGCTTTTCTCGTGACGCGTCATCAGGCGGAGGGGCTTTCCGTGATCGTTTGAGCAGATCCACCTGGATATAACTCAGAGAATCAATATAGGGATTCCGCAATCGAATAGTCTTCTGCAAAAAGGGTTCGTTATCCAGCAACTGTTTTTGCTGAGTAATAGATAGAATCATCTGCAGAGTCCAGTCATACTCTTCTTGCAGACGATGCAGAATACGTTCTCGAATTGCAGGCTGGTTTACCAGCGTGGCATAGCGGGCAGTGATATGCAAATCGGCTTTAGCTACTGCCATCTGGCAATTGTTCAGCACAGCCTGAAAAAAAGGCCACTCTGCATACATCTCCTGCAGCAGAGTTAATCGATGTGCATCTTGATCGACAAAATGGCGCAGGGCAGACCCTACCCCATACCAGGCTGGGAGCAGACAACGGTTCTGCGTCCAGCTAAATACCCAGGGGATAGCCCGAAGATCTTCTATCCGATGTGTCGGTCGGCGTTTTGCTGGGCGAGAGCCGATATTGAGGAGGCTTAATTCCTCGATCGGAGTCGCCTGGTAGAAAAACTCTAGAAAATCTGGTTCCTCATAGATCAGCCGCCGATATACCGCAAAAGCTTCTGCAGAAATCTCCGCCATCGCCTCTTCCCACAACACCTCACGTGATGCTCTCAAAGGTTCCGTCTGACTTTCCATACTGGCTAACAGGACGGCATGCACAATCTGATGGAGATAGCGATGGGCTACTGCTGCATCTGCGTATCGAGAAGAAATCACTTCTCCCTGTTCGGTTAATTTGATCTGTCCGGCTACCGTACCATGTGGTTGAGCTAGGATCGCGCGATTCATCGGTCCCCCTCCACCGCGACCAGTAGTACCACCTCGCCCGTGAAAGATCCGCAACCTAATCCCATACTGTTTCGCAACCTGCCTCAAGGCTTTTTGAGCTTGGTAGAGCTCCCAGTGGGAAGTGAGATACCCTCCATCCTTGTTGCTATCCGAATAGCCAAGCATAATCTCTTGAAGATCACCCTGGGCTTGCAGATGTAACCGATAGGCGGTATTACGAAATAACTGCTCCATAATGCGAGGAGCAAGACGGAGATCTTCAATGGTTTCAAACAATGGTACAATCTGAAGCATACTGAGAGCAGAACCTTGTGGTAAGATGCGGAATAATCCCGCCTCTTTCGCGAACAGTTGTACAGCAAGGACATCGCTGGGATGCTGGGTCATGCTGATGATATATGTACTGATGGCCTTTGGACTAATCTCACTAAGGAGTTTTCGTATCTGGGTAAATACACGGAGAGTTTCGAGCGTAGGGCCAGAAAAATCCAGATCGCGTGGTATCAAGGGACGTCTGGTAAGAATCTCCTGAGTCAGCAGGTCTGTACGTTCCACCTCCGAGAGGGCGCGAAAAGGTTTGGGCAGGAGTTGCAGGCTCGCAAAAATTTCATCCAGGGCGAGCGTATGCCTCTCGCTATGTTGTCGGATATCCAGGGTCGCCAAATGAAAGCCAAAGATCTTTACCTGAAAGAGTAACGTCTTGAGGAGATCATTTGCTATTCGTTCTCCCTTGTGATCAAGGAGACTTTGCTCGATGAGACGCAGGTCTCTGAGGAGTTCTTCCTCATCTCGATAGAGAGAGTCCGGTTCTCCAAGAGCCGGGACGCCTATCCGATTTACACTTTCCGTATTCCGTAGACGTTGGAGAATAATAGAGAGCTTCCGCCGATATGGTTCGTAGATATTACGAGTGAGGACATGCTGGGTAGCCTGTGGAAAGGCAGCAATATCTTGGGCGATAGACTCGAGCAGGGCTGGAGAAACTTCTATCTGATTGGTTGAGGGACTACAGTGATGAATAAGAGTGTGGATCACTGCCATATATTTGTTCAGGATCAGGCTTTTATGCAGGCGCAACGTTGCCTCTATAGTCTCGGCAGTCACAAAAGGATTGCCATCCTGATCTCCTCCTATCCAGGAGCCAAAACGGAGAAAGGCTGGGAGGATGAAATGGTCCTCCGGATAAGATACGCTCAGCGCTTCTTCCAGATCTCGGTAGACCACTGGCAAGAGATCAAACAGGACGGCATCGAAATAGAACAACCCATTCCGCACTTCGTCCAGTACCGAAGGTTTCGTAGCCCGCACCTCATCAGTTTGCCAGAGTACAGTAATTTCGGTACATATGGCCTGTTCTGCTCGGGCTCTTTCCTGGGGAAGCAGGAGAGGATTATCACACTCCGCCAGATATTTGGCGATCCGCTGGAGTTTATCCAGCACGGTGCGCCGTTTCGATTCGGTAGGATGTGCGGTAAAGACCGGAATAATCTGCAGGCGATGTAACAGGGTTTGCAACTCCTCTCCACACATCCCTGATTTCTTCAAGATCGCTATCGCCTCGCCTATCGATTCTCGTTGGGGTGCCGGAGCTCCCTGCAGAATTTCTTCCCGAGTCAGACGTACCATTTCTTTCTGTTCAGCCAGATTGACCAACTGGAAATAAACCGTAAAAGCGCGAAGCACTTGAAAGGCTTTATCTACTTCCAGATGACTCGTAGCCGCAATCAGATCCGCTAAGAGATCTTCGGAAAATTGACTTCGAAGATCTTTAGCCAGTAGACGAATCCGCTCTTCGGTGTGGAAAACTGCCGAGCCTGCTTGCTCAACCAGGACAGTACCTAAAAGGTTCCCTAAGAGCCGAACCACTTTATTCAAACTATCCTGTCTTTCCTGCACCTTAAGCCTCCTGTCTTCTTTTATTCTTGAACCCTTCTCTATTTTCAGAGCTTATCCTGACTGCATGAGAGTAAGAACTCGCTGCCGAATCTTTTCAACATTGCCGGATCCCGAGAAACCACAAATAAGTATCACTAAATTTCTTGCACTCTTCCAGTACTATCACTTCCTCTTCTTGTCATGCTGAGCGAAGCGAAGCAGCTCGCCCCTTTCCCCAAGAGACCCTTCACAGAGTTTATCCCGGAGCACAGCGCAGGGAAGTCCATTCGTCATCCTGGAGCAAAGCGAAGGACTCAGCATGACATGCTGAGGTTTACTCGCTATGAGTTGATTATATAAGTCTGTGATTATGGACGAGGAGAAAAGGTAATCGGATTACTCCGCACCTCTACCCCACTACACTCTTCCCAGATCTTTATACACGCTGTTTGATCTTCATTCCCTAATCCCTTGCCCAGCGCTAAGGTGTGCAAATGCAAGGAGGCTGAACCCATGATGCTGGGAATCTTATACTCTGCTGCCATCTGGGTAGCCAACTGTAAATCCTTCTGCGCGAGTTCGAGTTTAAAAGTGGTTTGTTGGAAATTGCGTGGCAAGATATGATTCTTGACACTATTCCGGACATGCACATTATCCGCCGCCGTAGCCATCATAACCTCCCGTAACACTTCCAGATTCAAACCGGCGGCTGCTCCAATGGCAAATGCTTCTCCCACCAGCGTGTTGATAGCACAGGATACCAAGTTGTTGACAATCTTAGTGGTCACTCCCATGCCGAGCTCACCACAATAGAAATGGGTAGACCCCAATGTACTCAGGAGCGCTTTGCATCGCTCTACGATCACCCGATCCCCACCTATCATAAGCGTCAGATCCCCTTTTGCCGCTGCCGGTGGTCCCTTGCCTACCGGAATGTCCAGCATATACGCCTGTTTGGCTGCTACGGCTGCCCCTACCTTCCGTGTGGTGGCCGGGTCAATGGTACTCATATCGATATATATTTTCCCAGGGCTCAGTCCAGCGACAATCCCCTCCGGGCCAAGCGCTACTTCTTCTACAACTCTGGGATTCGGAAGAGAGGAGATAATTATGTCACTCTGCTCGGCAACTTCGCGTGGGGAATGGGCTGCAGTAGCTCCTTTACGTACCAGGGCATCGATTAATTCCGGTTTGATATCATAGACGATTACTGTATACCCGTTTTCCAACAGATGAGAGGCCATACCTCCCCCCATCTGTCCTAACCCGATATAGCCTATACGTTGCTGTGTCATTGGATCTCCTTACACTGTAATACCAACTCACTCTAGGAGTTTAGCATACCATGAAATCACCCTAAATCCTTCAGTTTGTTCAGAGTTTCCCGGTATGATAGTGCAGGGAAAGACTCTAGAGAGCCCGCAAAAAAATTTAATTTAAGCCACTAAAAGAGGGATAAAAGAACTCTCAAACCAGGATTCTTCGTCCAGTTCCGCCGTTGCTCTTGCTCAGGACAAGCCTCAGCATAGCAAAGTCTCATTGTAATATGATTGTAATATGAAAGTACAAATTGTCAATGCTCCGGCAATCTTCATCGCTCATTCTATCTATTTTGTCTCTCTGGTTGCGGGTTAAGGTCTGGGTGAGGAAAAGTTTTGAAACAAATGACACCATCTTGTTGTAATATAACGGTTTCAGCATTAATTGAACAGAGCACTAGGGATCAAAAAGAATTGGTATATATTCTTTGTGCAGAGGGAAGGTCTCTTGTTGACAGTTATGCAAAACTCTGCTACAAGTTTGGATTGAGAAAGGGTATTTTGAGAAGCCATACGAGTTTTGATATCGAAATCAGGATATACAAGGAGGAATATTGTGCGTGCCTCAACAAAACCTCAGCTTACCTTAGCGGCTACCGGTGATTCTCTGATCACTCGTCCTCTTAAGGTGTATAAGGAGAAGCCATTCTTAGCCCTTCGAGACCTCTTGCAGGATGTGGATGTAGCCTTTACCAACCTCGAAATGATTTTTCATACTTTTACGGAAGGTTATCCGGCTGCAGAAAGTGGTGGAACCTATATGGCTGCTGATCCAGCCCTCCTTGATGATCTGCAATGGATGGGCTTTAATCTCTATGCGGCCGCAAACAACCACTCGATGGACTGGGCGGAAGGAGGACTACTCTCTACGATAGCCGCCTTAGAGCAACGACGATTAGCCTATGCCGGAATCGGGAGAAATCTGGCCGAAGCGCGCTCTCCGGTCTACCTCGAAACTCCCCAGGGACGAGTAGCCATGATTTCTATTACCTCCACATTTCCAGCCTGGGCGCGGGCCGGGGATCAGCGTTTGGATACCAAAGGGCGTCCCGGAGTGAACCCCTTACGTTTTGAGACGCAATACACGGTTTCCGCAAAACACCTTGCGATCTTAAAAGAGATTAGTGAAGCGATTGGGTTAGAGGCTCAGAAGGCTCAACGAAGAGCTACCGGCTTTGCAGTGCCTGATGATACCGAGTTCTTCCATTTTCTCAATCAGAAATTTCAAGAAGGCAAAGCAGTGGGATTTCGTACCATCCCTCATCAGGGGGATATGGAAGGGAATTTACACTGGATAGCCGATGCGCAACGACAGGCTGACTGGGTATTTGTCAGCCTCCATGCCCATGAAGGGCGTCTGGACAAAGAAGATCCTGCCGACTTCATCCGAACCTTTGCCCGAGCCTGTATTGATGCAGGTGCTGATGGGTTTCTCGGTCATGGGCCGCACCTCCTCCGGGGGATAGAGATCTATAAAAATAAACCGATCTTCTATAGCCTGGGAAATTTTATCTTTCAGAATGAGACGGTACGGCGACTCCCGTCTGATATTTATGAGACCTATAACCTGGGGATGGAAGCGACTCCGTCGGCGGTCTACGATGCCCGCACTGTGGATGCCCAAGGGAAAACGAAAGGATTCCCTGCCGATGCCCGGTATTGGGAGAGTGTAGTCGCCGTGTGTACGTTTGACGAGCATCAGGTCAGCCGGATTGAACTTCATCCCATCACCCTGGGCTTTGGAAATCCCCGTCCCCGACGTGGGCGTCCTCAACTGGCTGAAGGAACGCTCGCGCGTAAAATTATTAAACACCTGGCAGACCTTTCTGCTCCTTTTAACACCTTGATCGAATTTCAAAAGGGTATCGGTATAGTTAAAATTTCCTAGAAAACGGAACAAAAGAGGATGCTGGCTGGTGGTCGATCTTCCAGTGACCTTTACCATAGGGCTTTCGCCTGTCAGTTTAAATCAGTTCTTTGGGAGGGCATCATGGCATACCAGAAGAAAGCTTCAGCACGCTTTCAAGGTGGCAGTGCTCCGGGGATTGAGTCAAGCGGGGATTGAGCGGGGTACGTTATCTACACCGGTAGGGATTACCATTGTAGGGCTCTACAATGGACGAGTACTGGATCATGATAATATTGCAGCGAAACTGATTATCGATCCCCTGAAGGGTTATCTTCTGGCTGATGACAGCCCAAAGTATATTGCCTGGGTGAAGCTCTCCGGGAAAAAAAGTGCGCAAGCCGGAACGGAAATCACCCTTGAACCAGCCGAGTGTTAATCAGTAGGGATCAGGGGGAATAGTATGCCTGACCAGGAAGAGCAGAGTGCCTGGCCCGATCGTATTCGTTGGGATACACGGTATCGAACCAGGGAGCGATTGTTTAGCAAGAAACCCGTTCCCTTCCTCCGTAAATATGTCAAACTCCTTCCACGGGGCAGAGCACTCGATGTGGCGATGGGTGAAGGCCGAAATGCCGTGTTTCTGGCTCAGCAGGGGTTTCGGGTAGATGGCTGCGATATCTCGGAAGTGGCCGTGCGTCGATGCCAGGACTTCGCTCGCGAGGTTGGTGTGCAGGTAAGAGGATTTGTGGTAGATCTCACCACCTGGACTATTCGGGAGAATGTGTATGATGTTATTCTCTGTTTTTACTATCTCCAGCGTTCTCTTATCCCGCAGATCATTCAAGGGTTGCGTCCTGGAGGGATGATCGTGTATCATACCTATACCATTGACCAACTGCGTTATGGATCTCCTCGCAATCCAGAATATTTGCTTCAATATAACGAACTCCTGCATCATTTTCGGGATTTTCGCGTCCTCATTTATCAGGAATTGATTCACGGAGAAGCGGAAGCGGTGGCAAGCTTAATTGCCCAAAAACCTCTTTGTAACCATACTGGTGTGAGTTGGGAGCGCGTGGACAAGCCCTGACCAGTATCAGTGATCAGTGCCCAGTGGTTGGGACTGCTCACGAATCATCCTTCACTTTTCACTGGACAGGTTAAACAGGGCCAAATACTCGATAGAGTGTGAGATACAGAGAGAAGCAAAGGAGGTCAGAGAAAAGAGAAGTGAGGTGGAACAGGTGAAACAGATAGCCTGGCGATGGCCAATATGGTTGATAGGTATAAACATAGCGCTAGGGTTGTCCATGTTCAGTTGCAGCAAAAACTCTGCTGAGAAGACAGCAACCGAATTTGTTGATCTGTATTATGTCCGGATCGATCAGCAAAGAGCTCTGGCCTTGACCGAAGGGTTGGCTACCCGAAAAATTCAACGAGAACTGGCCTCGCTTCAAGGAATTGATCCCGAACAGCGGAGGCAAGGCAAAGCAGATTTGACTGTACGCTACGATTTGAAAGAGACCAGAGTCGAGGGAGAGCAGTACTATTTCTTTTTTGCGCTGAAAGTCGAGCTTCCCCAGGGACAACCCATAGAGAAAAGGGTACTGATCAGCACGGCCCAATTCGATGGAGCTTGGCGAGTTACGAATTATGATGAATTTGATGTGGCCAAATAAGCCTCCTCGAGAAAAAAGAGGTGGGCTGGACTTGCTTTTCCTACCGGATCATCCTAGGTTTTCAGGATCGACATGAAGTGGAAAGCGTGGATGTATCAGGCTATGGAGCAAGAAGACCCTTCCTGGCTCCTTGAATGTCTGCTGGGACCTCTCGCGCTCCTCGCTCCTCTCTACGGAGCGATTCAAACCGGGCGAGCCCAGGCCTATCATCATCACCTTCTGCCCCGTTACACCCTGCCCTGCAAAGTGATCAGTGTAGGTAACCTTACCCTGGGTGGAACGGGAAAAACACCTTTGGTAGCCCTTTTAGCCAAACTCCTTGTCACTCGAGGATACCGGGTCGCCATCCTCAGTCATGGGTATAGGGGGAAAGCGAAGGGGGATATTCAGCTCATTTCCGATGGCACTTCTCTGCTGTTGCACCCCCCGCTTGCAGCCGATGAGCCATATATGCTTGCCCGCAAACTACCGACTATCCCGGTGGTGTGTGGAAAAAATCGTTACCAAGCTGGACTCTATGCCCTGCAACACTTCGCGCTTGATGTCATTATCCTCGATGATGGGTTTCAACATCTCGCGCTCCATCGCAATATAGATCTCCTTCTTGTTGATAACACGAGGCCCCTCGATCGAGCACGTCTCTTTCCACGTGGCGTTCTTCGAGAACCACTGAGCGCTATAGGACGGGCAGATGGGATTATCTTAACCAAAGCCTTCTCTCCCTCCTCCCTTCCCCTCATCCGGCTTCTTCGGCACTATAACCCTGCAGCGCCTCTTTACCGGAGTTACTATACCCCCCACTCCCTCTTCCAGGCTAACGACCAGCAAGAGTGGACGATAGAAAGGCTACATGGAGCACCGGTTCTGGCCTTTTGTGGGATCGCTCATCCCGCGGCCTTCTTTTCTTTAGTCGAGGCTTGGGGGGGGAAACTGGTTGAGACCCAGGCATTTCCAGACCATTACTCCTATCGACCCGCCGAATTAGAAACTATGATACGCACAGCAAAAGAGCGGGGCGCAGTAGCTTTACTCACCACCGAAAAAGATGGAGCCCGCCTCAGACCATATCTTCCACTCCCTTTTCCGTTATGGGAACTCCGTATCGAAGCGGTGGTTAAAGAAGCACACTGGTTCACCTGGATTGAGCAGGCTCTTTAATCCTTATCCTTCACAGTCTTATAGAGGAAAAATCGACGAACCAGCCTCAGTATATGTTCCTGGAACTCCAGCGTGGCATCGCGCTGAGCCCAGGAGAGGAGAAGACTACTCAAGAAGAGAAGAAAAAAATTGGGAAGCCAAGTGGCCACTAGCGGTGGGAAAACCCCTTCGCTCCCTAACGTCTCCCCAGTCGTGTAGATGACATAGTAGAGAAGAATGACCAGTGCTCCAATCAACAGCCCTCCTGAGCGACCAGCATTTCGATTCAGAATACCCAAACAGGGGCCGATAAATCCCAAGAGCAAAGGCACAAAAGGAAGAGAAAATTTCTGATGCAATTTAATTCGTGCTCGTATTAGGGAAGAATTATCCTTTGATTGCGTCTTCTCCAATTCCCGAATATACTTTTGGAGTTCTCCCACCATCATCTCCTGGGATTTTTTAGGGCGTTCTTTCTGCAAAGCAGCACTTCTCATCGGGACAGAGAGGAAATACCGGTCAAAACGCACCCATTGATACTCATCACGCTTTTTATTCAAGCGATGAATGGTTCCATTTTTCAGGTCTACTACTATGACCAGGCGTTCAGGGTTAATGGAAATCCGCCCTTCTTCCGCTGTAATGGTTAAGGAAGCCTCCGGATCCCGATCATCAGAGAGGAAGATACCCTTGAGCAGGTCTCGTGAGGGAGCAATTTCGTCTACATACAACACCATCCCTTCTATATCCGTATAAAAAAATTTCTCACGAATGGCGAAGTATGGCTGTAAAGAAAGTCCGCGTCTGAGCTCCCACCGAAAAAGGGTGTTGCCCTGTGGAATACCAATCAAGGTCAGATACAGGGTGAGGATGGCAAGAGAGAAAGCTAAAAATATATTGGGAAACAAGAGTTGTCCTAAACTATAGCCCGTAGTTTTTAAGGCGAGGAGCTCCTGATCTCCGTTGAGTCTACTGTAGGTGGTAATGCTCGCGACCAACTGGGCCATGGGAAGAGTAAAAACCAGGAGAGAGGGAGAAAGCAGGGCTAACAACTTCAGGATAAAAAACAGAGGGAACCCTTTATTTAAAAACAAATCAACAAATCGAAACAGGTTGCCAACCAGCAAAATGAACGTAAAACTCAACAAACATAATACAAAGCTGGCCAGAGTTTCCCGCAATATATAGCGATGGATGATCTTCACGGATACCTACCCTGTAAGAAGAGCTCCTACATCGAAAACTTCCTGCAGAAGACGTAACTTGTATCAACATTTGCCTCTATACGCCTTGCCCGAGGGTAATGTAGCATGAAAGAAGACTCTTCGGCAAGAGGAGACTGGAAGAATTTCGATACTTCCTTGAGCAGGACCGATCCTCATATAGGACGCGCAAGACAAAAATCCTTGCATCTTGAAAGAGAGATAGCTACAATTTTTAAACAAGTAGAATAAAGAGGGCTTTTACCACTTTCTTCTGTTAGTCATCAAGCAAAAGAACATGGGGACTATGAGTGCGGTATCGTATCCGGCGCTGCAGAGGGTACCGCTCGAGGCTATTGCCATCGAGCCTCCAGATGCGCTTCAGTTTGTGTTTACTCGTTTTCCAGTCGTGACCGAACTGGTGGACTCTATCCGGCAAGTGGGACTCTTGCATCCACTCTTGCTTCTGGCTCAGCACGATGGTGGTCCCTATCAGATTATCTGTGGCTACAGGCGGTTGCTGGCTTGTCAATTGCTTGGGTATTCCCCTTTGCCAGCTTTCTGTTACCCTGCGCATTCCCTTTCCCCAGCGCAAGCCCTCTGGGTGAGTTTGCAGGAAGACCTCCCTTGTCGTCACTATACACCACTGGAACAGGGCATAGTCCTCCAAAAATTCCAGCAGTTGCTGGGCTATACTTCAGAAAAACTGGCCACAGACCTTGCTCCTTTACTTGCCCTTCCGCCAACTGTTTCCGTGGTCGAACGTTATCTCCAATTTCCTGATTTGGAGATCTCCTTGCAGCGAGCTTTGCATGAAGGGAGGCTTTCTCCGGAACAGATAGGGGTACTGCTTCCTCTCCCTCCTGAAGAACGCCACCTCTTCTTCCACCAGGTTCTGGAACCCTGTGCACCAAATCTCAATGAGACCCGGGAAATCCTGGGCTATCTGCTTGAGCTCAAGGCCAGCTTGCGTTGTAGTCTGCAAACGCTATTGGCAAGGCCGGAGCTTGTGGCCATACGGGAAGATGCCTTGTTATCCAGGCGCAAGCGTTGCCAACTGCTCCGCTATCACCTGCGTCTTCTCCGGTACCCACTCCTGACCCAGCAAGAAATATTATTCCGGAAGAGTGTTCAGGCGCTTGCTCTTCCTCCCAATATAGACATTACCCATCCTCCATTCTTTGAGGGCAACACCTTGATTCTTACCCTTCGACCAAAACATCTCCAGGAATTTCAAGCGATGCTTTCCTCTTTAGAGCAGGCTGGACAACGGGAGGATTTCCGTACCTTGTTTGCTATTCTCCAGGGAGAAACAATTGCTGGAGTTGGACAACACTAGATGACAAAGCATATCAGATTCCCCGAGCTTATCTATATCGAACGCGCGGTGCAATTCGCTCCCCTGACCAGGGAGATATGTGCCCGTTTTCCGGCAATCCCGAGAATTCTCGTGGATGACTATCACCATCTGCCTCTCCAGGGTGGCACTCTCAAGAGCCGTTTCCATCGAGAAAAACAGGCCTTAGTTCTTGCGGCAAAACGAGGGGCGTGGGTCAAACCGGTGAGTCGAGAAAAACGGCAGCGACGACAAAGAGATTTTTATCTCGCCCATGAACATAATTGTCTTTTTGACTGTCAATACTGCTATCTCCAATCATATCATGATCATGCTGTACCAATAGTGTTTGTCGATCGAGAAGGTCTACTTACGGCTATTCAGGAACAACTCGATGCGTTTCCAGAACATGAATGTTATTTTCATGGTGGAGAACTTGTCGATAACCTTGCCCTGGATTATGTAACCGGTTTTACTGCATTTATTATCCCTTTTTTTGCCCGGCTTCCACGTGCTACTCTAGAGCTTCGCACCAAGAGTCATCAGGTAGATCCGGTGCTTGCTCTTCCCCATCAGGGACGGACTATCCTCTCCTGGACCTTTAATCCCGATTGGGTGATTCGTTTTTGTGAGTATGGTACAGCCTCTCTTACGCAGCGGATACAGGCTGCCCACCGCTGCCAACAAGCAGGGTATCCTATCGGGCTCCGCCTCGATCCCATCATCTACTATCCGCAATGGGAGCAGGACTATCAGGAGATGCTTGCCCAAATCTTTCAGACTTTGGATCCCGCTCTAATCAGTTCATGCAGTCTCGGCTTGCTGCGCTATATGCCTGACCTGGGAAAGATTATGCGAGAGCGTTTTCCCAAGAGTCGACTCTGGCAGGGGGAGTTTGTGCGAAGCACGGATGGGAAATATCGCTACTTTCGCCCACTCTGTATATATATGTATCGAAAGATGATCACCTGGATAAAAGAAGTGGTGCCCCAGGTGCCCCTTTATCTCAGCATGGAATCTCCAGAGATATGGGAAGCAGTAGGATTAGCAACAGAATTTGCGGAAGGGCGATACTGAGCAATAGGCGAGGAATTCGTATGAAGTGTATTCCTTTTTCCAGAGAGGTGCTATGCTAAATCAGACCATTGTCCAGCAGGTAGCCGCTTTTCTCCGCGATGAGGCGCACGATAACTTTCTTATTACTTCGCATGTGAATCCGGATGGGGATGGGATAGCAGCGATGCTTGCCTGTGGGAAAGTGATGCAGTTTCTGAGGAAACAGTATGTACTGGTTGTGGATGGTCCTCCACCCAAGCGTTATACCTTTCTGGCTGATTTTGCTACAATCCAGAACTGGAGCGAGGTTACACTGGATTTTACCCCAGAAATTTTTCTCGCGGTAGACTGTGCTGATCTCGATCGCATTGGAAAAGTCAAAACTCTCCTTACCGCAAGGAGTCCCATAATCAATATTGACCACCATCATGGCAATGAGCACTTTGGGCGATTGAACCTGGTTGATCCGCAGGCCAGCTCGGCAACCGAACTGCTCTATACCCTTTGCCAGGCTCTGGAGATGCCCGTTGATACTGCTTTGGCTACGCACATTTATACCGGCATTGTCTTTGATACCGGTCGGTTTCGGTATTCCCAGACCAGTACTCATACCTTCCAGGTGTGTGCAGACCTTTTGGCGCAAGCGAAATTAGATGTGCAGACAGTAGCCGAAAAACTTTACTACGAAAATACCCTGGCCACGATGAAACTGCTCGGTATTGCGCTCAACTCTTTGCGCCTCGAGTGTGCCGGACGAGTAGCTGTTATTACCCTGGATCACAGCACGTTAAGCCGCCCAGAGTTTCAAGATGCTGATACAGAAGGGTTTGCTGATTACGCCATGTCTCTTCAGGGAATTGAAGTGGGGGTTTTTATCCGCGAACCAGAAAGACACAAGATTCGCATTAGTTTACGAGCCCGTAATCATGTTGATGTGCAGGCTATAGCCGAGCATTTTGGTGGTGGTGGGCATAAAAAAGCAGCAGGCTGCCGGCAAGAGGGTGCTTTAGAAGTGGTAACCGCTCAGTTACTCCAGGAAATTCAAAAGCATCTTCTGGCCTCTTGAGAGATTTTTTACTTCCTTTGCCTCTTTCTCTTCACTCTCCTCTTTACTTTTTTCGACTTTCGTGTATATTGGGTAGAGGTGGTAGTGAGAAAGGATCGGATCATGACCGAACAGCAACGACTTTTTCTGATAGATGGCTCCGCTCTTGCCTATCGCTCCTATTTTGCCTTCATCCGGAATCCGCTCTATACGTCTAAAGGTGAAAATACCAGTGCGATTTTTGGGTTTACCACCACCCTGTTGGAACTTCTCCGCAATGAACAACCAGAATTTTTAGCGGTCGTCTTTGATACCCCCGAACCAACCTTTCGTCACAGCAAATATCGAGCATATAAAGCCACCCGAGAAAAGATGCCGGAGGAGATGAGTCCTCAACTCCCTCGCATCAAAGAAATTGTAGCAGCCCTGAACATCCCCATTATAGAAGTTCCCGGGTATGAAGCGGACGATGTTATGGGCACGTTAGCCAGACAAGCCGCCGCGCAAGGGATCGAAACCTATTTGGTGACTGCGGATAAAGATTTCATGCAACTGGTCTCTGACCGGATTCGTATCTATAATCTGCGGAAGAATGGAGGCGAACGGGAGATTCTGGACCCAGCCGGAGTGCAGAAAAAATTTGGTGTCCAACCAGAACAGGTGGTGGAAGTATTAGCCCTGATGGGGGATGCCTCAGACAATATTCCCGGAGTCCCACAAATCGGTGAAAAAACGGCGATAAAACTGATCACCACCTATGGAAGTGTGGAGGAAGTGCTGGCGCATGCTGCGGAGATTTCCCCCCATCGAGTCGGTAAGAATTTGCTCACTTATAAGGATCAAGCGCTCCTCTCCAGGGAGCTGGTTACTATTCATACTGATGTACCCGTAGATATCGACTTATCGCAACTTCGGGTAGGCTCAGCCAATACTGAAAAGCTGCAAAAACTGTTTCGAGAGCTTGAGTTTACCTCTCTCTTGAGCGAGACTATGACCACGCCTGAGCAGGATGAACATCATTACCAGAGTATTGTCACTAAACAAGAGTTTGAAGCGTTTCTCTCTATCCTCTCGCAGGTGCCGAGCTTTGTCTTTGATGTAGAAACCACCGATCTGGATCCCCTGCGGGCAGAGATTGTGGGGTTAGCTTTCTCCTTCAAACCACGCGAAGCCTACTATGTTGCAGTTGTGCCGGAAAATGGATTAGGCCCTGAGGTGCTGGAACGGCTCAAACCGATTCTGGAAGATCCAGCGCTCCGGAAATGTGGTCAAAATGTAAAATATGATATACTCGTCTTGTCTCGGTACCAGATTACAGTGCAAGGGATCGATTTCGACACCATGGTCGCCTCATACGTGTTAAACCCTTCTGGTCGGCAACATAATCTTGATGTCCTGAGTCTCGAGTATCTCAAATTGCAAAAGACGCCGATCACTGCTTTACTTGGTTCGGGCAAGCAACAAAAAAATATGCGCGAGGTCCCCCTGGAACAGATCAGCCGGTATGCGTGCGAAGATGCGGATATTACGCTTCGTTTGCGTGAAGTCCTCGAACCACAACTCCGTGAAACGGAGACGTATGAGCTTTTCCAGCGAGTAGAAATCCCGCTGATTACCGTTCTGGCCGAGATGGAAAAGACAGGGGTTCGCCTCGACCTCCCCTTCCTGGAAGAGATGTCTCAGACATTGGCTACTCGTCTCGAAGCTCTCAGCCAGGAGATTTTTCTCTTGGCCGGAAAAGAATTCAATATCAATTCTACCCAGCAGTTAGGAAAGATTCTCTTTGAGGAGCTCGAGATTCAGAAGGAACTGGGGATTACGAAAAGGATCAAAAAAACCAAGACCGGTTATGCCACAGATGTACAAGCGCTGGAGCAATTTAAAGCTCACCCGCTCGTACAAAAGATCCTCGATTATCGGCAGATGACCAAGCTCAAATCGACTTATATCGATGCTCTGCCCAAACTGGTGAACCCGTTTACTGGTCGAGTGCATACTTCATTTAACCAGACTGTTACGGCTACGGGACGACTCTCAAGCAGTAACCCGAATTTACAGAATATCCCTATCCGTACCGAAATGGGGCGAGAAATTCGCAAAGCATTTATTCCTGACGATTCGCATCTTCTCCTTTCCGCAGACTACTCGCAGATAGAACTCCGTATTATGGCGCATCTTTCTCAAGATCAAAGCTTACTGGAGGCTTTCCGGCAGGGAGCGGATATCCATCGCCAAACTGCCGCCAAAATCTTCGGGATTGCTCCAGAAGCAGTGACACCTGAACAGCGTAATAAGGCAAAATCTATTAATTTTGGGATTATTTATGGAATGGGACCGTATCGTCTGGCCAATGAAATTGACATCTCCCCTGCAGAAGCTGAACGATTTATTAATTCCTATTTTGAAAACTATCCGGGAGTCTATCAGTATATTACCTCGACGATTGAACAGGCGCAGAAACGGGGCTATGTCACTACCCTCCTGAATCGCCGACGGTATCTCCCTGAACTGCACAGTGAGAACCAACGGGTTCGCCACACCGCAGAAAATATTGCGATCAATACTCCGATTCAGGGAACGGCTGCTGATTTGATCAAGATAGCCATGATCACGATTCATGAAACTCTCCACAAGAAGGGAATGGCAACAAAGATGCTCCTCCAGGTACATGATGAGCTGGTTTTTGAGGTTCCAAAATCCGAACAAGAACAGGCTGCGGCTCTGATCAAGAAAGCAATGGAAAGTGCAATTCACCTTGATGTTCCCATCAAGGTGGATGTCGGTATGGGTAAGAACTGGCTTGAAGCGCACTAAAAACCAGCAGAGAGGGAGGCTGGTGTAGGTAAAAAGAGGAATCCAATCTTTGTGGGCAGGTAAGGGTGTAAGCTATGAGTATGATTCAAATTATCTATACCAAAATACGACACTTTTTTCGGGATGCAAAATTGACCGAATACTACGTCAAAGTCAGTAAGGAGGAGGCCCAAGGGAACCTCCAGAAAGCGTATGATCTGCTCAACCAGAAGGCTCTGCTCTTTGTGCAGAATTCTGATTTCGAAGAGGCAATAAAAGCGCGGAATATTCGGAAAATTGAAAAATGGCTTGCGGAATTGCAGGAAAAGCTTGATCGACGAGATGAGACGGAAAAACGGCGTGAAGAACGCGAACGAGAACGGGGCTTCTTCTTTTAAGGGACTCCTTACCGGCATGGTTTTCTGGTGAGTCCAGAGTCAAGAGAAGGCCGTGACCATATATTGTATAACTCATCAAGAGATAGGGTAAAAGCGTTGAGGGACAAAATCATCAAAATTACGGTCGAGGTCCAGGAAATTATTAACTCAACCGGTGTAGGTGACGCCATGGCTGAATATTTTTGGGACGAATTTAATCAACTTCCTCTGCATGAACAACGTGCCAGAGTGGAACAGTTGGTCTCTCAAGAGGAAGAAAACTTTTCGGAGAATAATGCTCCCCTTTATCTGGCTCTGATGAAGCATCCGGATCCGGAAATTCGCAAAGCGGCAGTGGGGGCGATGTGGTTTTATCCAGAAGAAGAGTATATAGAGACTATTCTCCGCCTCTGTAAAACCGACCCAGATGACGAAGTCCGTGGTAAAGCTGCCTCTGTCTTAGGTCGTTATATCTATGAAGGGTGGATTCTGGAGGAATTTGATCCCCACCTGATGCGCTATCTGATTGAAGAGCTCTTGCGTATCGCAGAGGATGTCCATGAGAGTATCACAGTGCGTCGGTTTTCCATGGAATCGCTTGGCTTTGTCTATGATGATCCTCGAGTCTTAAATCTCATTGAAAATGCGTATTTCTCTCCGGAAGAGGATATGCGTTTGAGTGCGATATTTGCCATGGGACGCAATGGGAATGAACGCTGGATTTCCTATCTCCTCGACTCGCTTCATGATCCAAATAAAAATCTGCGTCTGGAAGCGATCTGTGCGTGTGGAGAAGCCCAAATTCAAGAATCATTCTCGGAGCTGAAAGCTCTCTGCTTTGAGTCAGACAAAGAGGTGCGCCTGGAAGCGATCTGGGCCCTGGGGAAGCTCGGTATACAACCGGCTCTCCAGACCTTATGTCTCTGTACCCAGGATAAAGATGAAGATATTCGCACCATGGCTCAAGAAGCTATTGAAGAGCTCTCCTTAGCCTCTTTAGAAGATCCGTTGGAGTTTACGGAAATCCCTGAAGAAGGCCTCTTTATCCCGGTCCAGGAGTTCTTTGCCGAATTCCTGGCCGATACCGAGCAAGAGGAAGATCTGTTTGAAACGGGAAGAGATGAAGGGGATGAAGAGGAAGGGTTTGGGGGAGACTACCCTGCAGAGGCAGAATGGGATACCTTTGGTGAGGAGTTTGATGAAGAATTTCTCGAAGAGTTTGAAGAGGATTTCGATGAAGACGATAGCGATGACGACGATGATGATGAAAAGCGATTTTAAATAAATACGGGCAGGAAAAAGGCCTTCTGTCATCGATGGGCGAGCTTGAGTAACACAATACCGATAAGCATCAAGAGACAGCCGGGAAGGACTTCCTGAGCCCGTTCTCGTTCGCGGAATACCGTATAGCCTATCGCCAAAGCAAAAAGAATCTCGACTTGTTTGACCGCTTCGACATAAGAACTGAGGGTCATTTCATAAGCAATGCCCTGCGTAACACTGGTCAGTGAGGCAAAGAGTCCCATACTGACAAAACCTTTCCAGAGAAGAGGAATCTGGCGGAAATAAGGGCGGGAAGTATAGAAAACGAGTGGTGAAAGGAGTAAACTGGCAAAGAGATAGCCGATAAAAACGCCAAAATACGGATCAGAGAGGAGAATCCCCTGTTTAGCTGTAATAACGGCAAAGGCATAGAAAAACGCTGCCAGCAAGGCATAACGGAGTCCCTTATCGGTAAAAAGCACCTGAAAAGGGGCCCAAAAGGAGAGATGGCTCTTTTTGATATTGAGAAAATAGACCCCTATCACACTAAGCGTCATCCCCATCAGACCCAGGAAAGAGGGAACTTCCTGAATGGTGAGATAGGCGAAGATAACCAAAACAAAAAGACTGAGCTTCCAGAGGGGTGTGACAATCGAGATATCCGAGAAGCGCAAGGCTTTAGAGAGACAAAGGGTAGAAATGATCTGCACACAGGCGAACAGGAGACTTATCAGCCAGAAGCCTGGTTGAAGAGGTGGTATTCCCTGTTGCCAGACCATAACCAGCGTAAAAGGAAGTAGAAAGGTAAAACGCCCCCATACATTAATATATTCATCGAGCTGGTGACCGATGTGCTTCATCGCCATGTTGCGCAGCACCTGAAATAAGGCAGACAGCAGAGCAAGCGCAAACCACATCATCTCTTTCCTCTTCCACCATTATACCCCTTAGTGGTAGATCCTCTCCTCTTTCCTCTTGCTATTCAATAGTCTCTCTGTGATTAGGATCGAGTAAAAGTCCTGGACTTCCTTACACTATGCTCCGGAAGGACGTTTCGTCAGTAGCGAGTCCTATCGAAAAGCAGGCAAGACTTTTTCGGCAAAGAGCTTCAACGTTGCCAGTCCTCTGGTATCAGGATGGATACTCACATCCGATAAGAACAGAATAAAATAAGTCACCCCAAGGTCGATCATCTGCTGAATTTGAGCTACACATTCCTCAGGTGTGCCGCGAATGGCGATTTGTTCCATATTACCAAAGAGCGCAAAGCGTTCCTGAGCTTCGCACATCTTGCCAGGAAGTTCTTCTGATTTTTCTGCCAGCACAACAATCATCTGCCGAGACCGCTCTATCGTTTTAGGGTCCCGCCCGATCTCACGACAGTGTTGCTCCAGTACCGCGGTTTTCCGTTTATACTCTTCAAGAGAAGTGCCTGCAGCTACGTTCCAGATATCCGCATAGGTAGCCACCAGACGCAGCATGAGCTTTTCCCCACGTCCACCGATCTGGAGAGGGGGATAGGGTTTCTGTACAGGTTTTGGGTTATTCACAGCCTTATCAATCGAATAATATTTTCCCTGAAACGATGCCTCTGCTTCCGTCCACATCCGTTTGATAACTTCAATCCCCTCTGCAAGTTGCTGGATTCGGATGGCTGGAGGAGGAAAGGGAAATCCGTACTGTCGAAATTCTTTTTCATACCAGCCTGCACCAATTGCAAATTCCAAGCGACCGTTACTGATCACATCAAGTGTCGCCCCCATCTTGGCCAGGAGAGAGGGGGGCCGAAAAGCATCACATAACACCAGCGTTCCAATACGGATCTGTTTCGTCGCTTCGGCCACAGCAGACATCAAGGTCCAGCACTCAAGCATCGGGGCATCTACATGGACACTGGCACCAATTAAATGGTCGATAAACCACAAGGAATAATAACCCAGACTGTCGGCGGTTTTGGCTAATTGCTGGATTATGGGATAGGAAGAGGTATCTTGAGGGATGTAGACACCAAATTTAATTTTGGGGACAGGCATGACTCTATCTCCTTTTCTTTCTCTTTTTGGCCTTTTCGCCAAAAAACAGCAGTTCCTGTTCCTGATCGGTGAAATACGTCAAATAAAAGAGAAGGCCGGTCTGTTCCGCTTCTTTCGATTTTCTTCGGAAGAGCACAGCGGAGAGAAAACGAAGATAACGGACCGGTAGTCCTTCCAGGGTCCAGCGTTTCGCGTCAACTGTACCAAACTGCTGAAATAAGCGTGGGATTTGGGCATCTGCCCAGCGCATGGAGATCGGCCCCCCGATCATTATCAGAAGAGCAAAAAGAACCCCCTCTTTTCCCGCACCGGTTTGCCAGAGCCAGGCAAGAAAAATGGCCATACCGAGAGGAAGCAAAATGATCCACAACAGTAGTCCTTCCCAGCAAAGCCAGGCACGGAAAGAGGCCTTGTGCTGGAAGATCTTTGGCCAGAGAGCAGGATGGCGCACTGCATAGTAATGAAACTTGACGAAGATAAGGGTATGGTAGAAATAGACCAGTTCCCAGAATAGAGACCAGAGGAGGAAGAGTATGAGCACGATGCTTTCTTACTTTCTATTTTCTTATGATAACCCGATCGTATCTTATGCCGAGAGTCTTTGCAAACACCATTCATAAGGAACTCATAGCAAGTATTTCTCTCTTGTCCTCCCGCAGCGCAGTGTAGGGAAGTCCATTCGTCCTCCCGCAGCGCAGAGTTGTCCGTTCGACTTCTTGAGCGAAGCGAAGGACTAGCATGACATGCTGAGGTTTACTCGCTATGAGTTCAAGGAACAGATACGGAACACAGAAGGTTTGGTAGTGATAGCCCCATATCCATCAAAGTAAGTAAAAGTATCTTGTAGAAGAACAGAAGTCAACCGAAAATAGCTTTACCCGGTAAAAATAGGCGTTCCATGACGGCCACTTTCCCGCATTGCCCAGTAAGCATCATGAATCTGACGGCTTATCGGCCCGGGTTTCCCCTCTCCAATCGGCCGCCCATCGATTTCAGCCACCGGCATAATCCCTCCGGCTGTGCTACTCAAAAAGACTTCATCGGCAGCAAACAGGTCATAGGCGGTAAGTGGGGCGATCTGTGTCCTTATTCCCTGTTCTGCAGCTATCTCGAAGACTGTCTGGCGGGTAATACCCATTAATATCCCTTCCGGAGGAGAGTAAAGAACATTGTCCTGTACGAGAAAGACATTAAATCCAGGCCCTTCAGTAACATAGCCATTGATATCCAGCATGATGGTCTCATCCATTCCGGCTGTTTTTGCTTCTAAGATGGCGAGTTCAAAGTGAAGGCGATCCAGGCTCTTAATTTTGGGATCCAGGGATTGAGGTGGAAGGCTGCGGGTAGAAGAGATTTTGACTCGGGCACCCTCCTGAATCTTCTCTGGACTCAGAATCCAAACGTACGGAATAGCAAAGATGAGCACAGTCGGTCTACAGAGCCTGAGGTCTCTTTCTCCTTCCGGTGGCAGGCCCCGGGTCACAATACACTGGATATACGCATTTCGTAGTCCACAACGACGGGTTGTCTCGATAATGGCCTGCTTGAGATCTTCTGCCGAAAGAGGTATGGGGATATGTACTGCCCGTAACGACCTGTAAAGCCGAGCAATATGGGCATCGAGCTTAAAAATATACCCATTCCAGGCCGAAGTTGTATCAAAAATCGCATCCCCTCGGAGAAACCCATAATCAAAGATAGAGATTTTTGCTTCAGCTTTGGGTACAAATTCCCCATTGATATAGACGACCAGCCCTTGATTGGCCATGATGGAATTCCTCCTCTGAGATCGACCAGCCCTTCGGTATTATCGTTCTGTTTTAGCTCCTATTCTAGAACATTCCTTTACCTGCTGCAACTTCAGGGGTTGTATGCTGAGAGAATACTCATTCGTCAGAGAGAAGAGCTCCCTGACGGTTACCTTGCATTCTGCATTCTTTTCCCCATACACGACGCGAGAAAACTGGACTGGAGAGGCATTATTAAGAGAGTGATGGAAAGACTACCCCCTCAAGGCGGATTGGTAAAATTCTCTAGCATTGACCCTGGAGCATCAGGGGTGATATAGTGGATCGTTATCAAATATTTGCTCAATGAACAAAACTGTACAGGAATCTTAATGACCTCTTCGCTTGAAAGTCTTCAGCATCATATAATCCAGTGCCAGCGCTGTCCTCGTCTGGTCGAATATCGAAACCGGGTGGCTCGGGAAAAACGGCGTATGTATCGTGACTGGGACTACTGGGGACGTCCTCTTCCAAGTATCGGTGATCCACATGCACGCATCCTACTCGTCGGACTCGCTCCAGCAGCTCATGGAGGAAACCGAACCGGCCGGATGTTTACTGGGGATCGAAGCGCAGACTGGCTCTTTCGTTCCCTACACAAATTTGGTTTTGCCAACCAGCCTACTTCGGCTCATCGAGAGGATGGACTGCTCTTGCGAGATATCTATATTACTGCTGCTCTGCGCTGTGTTCCCCCCCAGAACAAACCCATCAGGGAAGAATTAGGGTCCTGCCATCCTTACCTGGTTCAAGAATTTACTCTCCTCCCACACATCTGTATTGTTATCTGTTTGGGACAGATCGCTTTTCGAGCAGCTCTCCAGCTTTGCCAAACTCTGGAAATCCCCCTTCCCCGTCCGCTCCCCCGGTTTGCCCATGGGCAGATCTATTGTATCAGAAAAGGCCTCTCTCTTCTCGCTTCGTATCATCCGAGCCAACAGAATACCCAGACCGGTCGGTTGACTCAAGCGATGCTTGATGAAGTGTTTGCAACAGCCCGTCGTTTACTGGCTTCTGCAGAGGGCTAGGTGTGCTCAGCTACTTCTTGCCGGTTCTCGCATTGACTTTGGTCAGAAACTCTCTCGCCCCCCGGGCAACCCAGGCCGGCCAGCCGGTGAGTAAGAACCGCACCCCAGCGTCAAGATATCGTTCCACATTGTCATCGGTAACCAGGGTACCAGCCACCCGGCCGGCTGAGATGATCTGGGCCAGGGCTTTATCAATAACCTGCTGTACCTCGGGATGGGTATGGTGGCCAATATGCCCCATCGTTTGCGCAAGATCCGCCGGAGCTACGAAGAAGACATCAATGTGGTCAACTGTGAGGATCTCGGCCAGGTTATGCACTGCCTCGATCTCTTCGATCAATACGATGACCATCGTCTGCTCATTGGCACGCTGGAAATAATCCGACACGCCAAAAGATTGGCGGCCACCAAACATCCCACGGTAACCGATGGGAGCAAACTTTGCCGACTTCATCGCTTGTTCGGCTGCTGCTCGTGTATTGACATGAGGTACCACAATACCGGTCGTTCCTCGATCAAAGGCACGCATGATGATCCCAGGATCATTCCGATTCACCCGGGTAATGGAAGCCATGCCCCATAAGTCACAGGCCCGAGACAGGTCCCCCAGTTGCTCCCAGCCTAGTGGCCCATGTTCCCCCTCAAGCCAGGCTCCGTCAAAACCAAACTGACCTAAAAAATCGACCATATCTGTATTGTGATGACCGGAAACCACTGTCACCACTTTTCCTTCCTGTAATTTTCGTTTTGCCCGATTTTCACGCATAAAGATGTTCCTCTCTGCCCTGGATAAGTTTTGGCCCTATAGCTCGACCGCTCTTCTGCTGAAGCTCAGAATGGCAGGAGTATACCTGCTTTTTCACCCCAACTCAAGGAAGAAAAAGCGCATTTTTTGCAGTAGAACTCATAAAGAGTAAAATTCAGCATGTCATTCTGAGTCCTTCACGTTGTTCAGGATAAACTCCACAAAGAATCTCGGTTATAAACTCTTCGCTTTGCTCAGAGTGACACAAGGATATGCTACAAGTAAATTGGTAGAAGATGACGAGAGAGCAATACTCCCATTCCCAAATCTTGGCTATGCTTTTGCTGAGGTTGAGATAGAGCTTACCATCTACAATCTTCCAGGCTTCTGGATCGATATCGGCTGTTGTCCCCTGACTTACCGCATAGGCACAGTATCCCCCATATTGGGGAGCATACTTCTCAGGATCTTTAGCAAAGAGGTCCCGATTTTGGGCATTAGCAAAATACCAGGTAGCACCTTTCCATGCATAGGAATAGGTTCGGCTTCCCTCAACCGGTTTCCCTTCGGTGAAATAGGCTACCGGATCATAGCCATGAATAGCTATGCCACGAAGAAACGATTTGTTGACTGGATCAATGGCATAGGCTGTGGAGGCCACGACCAACGTGAACAGAAAAAGGGTGAATACTCTCACCAGATTCGATATGACTCTTCGCATGTGTCTCTCCTTCTTCTTTTAGTAGAACACAAAATCTCCATCTTTCAGAGTACTTCTCTGAGGTTAGTCGTCTTCACAGTTCTTTCCTTACACTTTATGTGTTTAGCCCTCTTTCACCCTCTGGTCTCTTTCCTGGCCCTCGAGAGTATGCTGGGAAGACCATTGGAGGCCAGCGTGTCAGATGAGGGCAGGCTTACTTGCCTCAGCAAGCTTTACTGACCAGAGTAATTATACTATACCACAGGAAAATCACGAGAACTTCACAAAACCATCACAATTCGATCACAAAAAAGTTCTGCAGGGTCGCTTTCAGTCTGGTAGCACCCCTATCCGGCCCAAAGTGCTAACGATTGTTTCTTGACAAATCAGGAGTAATGCCTTAAAAACAGAAAGGTCTTCAGCATGGGTGCTGGTCAGAAAGATGGAAGAGGTTTGGGAAAGGGGTAAGAGTGAAAGTAAAGTTGATTCATTATCTGCTGATCTCGCCAGTACAACTCATGCTGGTGGCCCTTATTTTTCTTCCTGCGCTTTATGTAGGCTGGCTCAGTTTTTACGAGTCCTCTTTTGGGATGCCACCGCAATTTGTAGGCTGGAGGAACTATGTTTTTCTCTTGCACGACCCGCATTTCTGGCGTGCGTTGTGGAATACTCTCCTCATCGTCAATGTCGTCGTTTATGGAGAGCTCCTGCTCGGTCTTGGGATGGCGGTGCTCTTTGCCGGTGGAGTCCCTTTACAAAAAGTGATGATCTCCCTTGTGCTTGCGCCATATGCTATTAGCCCAGTTATCGGCGTACTAATGTGGAAATATATGCTGGAGCCGGATGTAGGAGTCCTGAATTCCCTGTTGCGCTTGATCCATCTGCCCGAAATTGCCTGGACGACCAATCCAGTCCATGCCTTACTCGTCATCATCCTGCTCAGTATCTGGTTACACACCCCCTTTACCTTCATGATCTTGTATGCATCTATTTTGGCCATCCCTCAGGAGTTATTTGAGGCAGCCAGAATCGATGGAGCCTCTACCTGGCAGATCTTTTGGCATCTCACCGTACGGATTATTATGCCCTCCATCCTTGTTGCGCTCCTGTTTCGGTATATTTTTGCCTTCCGGATTTTTTCCGAAGTATGGATTCTCACCCAGGGAGGGCCTGTCCGTACCACAGAGGTTCTCTCAATCTATCTGTATCGATATGGGTTTCGGTATTATGAATTCGGTACAGCAGCGGCCACTGGCTGGGTGATGGTGATCGCCACCCTGCTCATAGCCCTCTACTATTTCCGGATCATGTATAAGAGGATGTTTGCTTATGAAGCGTAGAAATCTTCTCGTTTCCGCTCTGCGCCTGCTCTTCCTGCTTGGAGTGATGATCTGGTCCGGTTTTCCCATTGTGTTGATTGTGGTTTCTTCTTTCAAACAGACCGCTGCGATCTTTGAATTTCCTCCCCGTTTTCTGTTTCCACCCACCTTAGAGAATTACATCCTCTTATATCGGGATTGGCCGGAGTTTTTCGATACCCTCCTCAACAGTCTCCTGATTACCCTGGGCGCAACCCTTTTGACTATTCTGGTGACCATGATGGCAGGCTATGTCTATTCCCGGTATCGCAGCCGATGGCTCACTCTGTCTGCCTTCTTTATGATTGTCATTCGGATGCTTCCACCGATAGTGATTACTCTTCCCCTCTTTCCGGTGGTCAACGCTTTGTATTTGAATGATACCCATATTTTGCTCATCTTGCTCTATGCCACCTTCTTTGTCAGTTTAGGCACCTGGATCATGAAATCCTTTATTGACCAGATTCCCCGCGAACTGGAGGAAGCAGCCTTTGTCGATGGGGCCACTCTATTTCAGACCATTACCAGGATCACCTTACCACTGACCATCCAGGGGATTATCGCTTCGGCGGTCTTTGTGATTGTTTTCGCGTGGAATGAGTTTTTGTTTGCCTTTATCTTTACTTCAACCCGTGCCAAGACCGCACCACTGATCCTCAGTGAGATGCTCGGAGCGGTTACTGGTGTACAGTGGGGGCCATTATTTGCCGCGGCTACCCTCCAGTTGCTGCCCATTTTGATCTTTGTCCTTTTGATTCAAAAATATCTGATTGCTGGACTCACTGCCGGCTCGATCAAGGAGTAGGACTATGCCTGATCCACGTACAATACCAGAAGAAGGGAGCTCCCAGGATCTATTCCAGCGGGCAATCTTGCGGGCTGACCCTCGTCTGAGCCGTTTTAACCCGCTCTCTCGTATCATCTTCTTTGACGATTTTGACGAAGGGTTACGAGGGTGGACCGGTCTGATCGGAAACTATGAAGGCTCGCTCGACAATATGCTACCCGGTTTCCGAGATCTTCGTCAACCAATGTTAAGTAATTGCACTATGTGGGATACAGGTACCCATGGTGCGTTTGATGGGCTTTATTCTCTGAAGCTGGCTACTCGGCCTCAGGCTGGTGCCTTGGCGGTCGGAATCAAACGGATCACCTGGCGGTATGCAGGACCTCTCCAACTGGAAGCCTATTTTACCTTTAAACCTGAGGCTACCGCACTCCAACTCTCCGAATTGGATGTGCGGGCAGTTGGAGTGCTTTTTGATTTGCAGGACAGCCAACACCGGGTCATGCCCCATATCCGGTATCTCAATGCAATGGAAGGGCAAGCCATACACCAGTGGCAATATAAAAAAGATCCGGTTCCTCTTCATGAGATTGGAACGAGTGGCAAAACCCGTTCGCACTTTCATCTTGCTCCGGAAGGGTGGCTGGATATCCCCGGTGGACAACAACTTCTCTGTTATAATGAAATTGCTACGAAGATCAACTGGCACTACTTGAAAGTAGGGTTTGATCTGGCCTCGATGTCCTTTACCGGTCTGCAATGCAATGACCGTATATTTGATATCTCGGAGATTGCACCTATGGTTATTCCAGCCATGGCCAATCTCTGGTGTATGCTCAATGTCGCTTTTTGGGTAGAAGCGGATCTGGACAAACGGGCTTTTCTTTATGTGGATTCAGTATTACTTTCTGGGGAGTGGGACTGATGCCTCGACAAAGCTATACTGCCATTGTGGCACGCAATGAAACCTGGGTACATGAGGTGGCAACAGAGCCGTATGAAGTAGCCTGGGCCAATGAAGCGATCATCTTTATCCGGGCTCTGGAGATTATTGGATCCTTGGAAGGAACCGTGGCTCGAGTGCAGATCTCTCCAGATGGCATACACTGGTGCGATGAAGGAACAATCATCCCTTTGCCAACCCGCTCAGGCCTGACCTTTGGTCGGGTGACCCATTTTGGGGGATGGCTCCGTCTGGTTGCTTCTCTTCCTCCATTCGCCTCCTGTAAAGTGATCGTGGCGATTTCTTTAAAGGAATAAACAGGAAAGGAGTAGAGAATGACCGATTTATCACCTCAGGAAGTTCAAGCCCTGGGACGTGCTGTAGACCTCAGCATCCCGGAACCGGAATTGCGCGAAGTGACTTATAGCCTCAATGCAATCCTGGAACTTATGGCTGAGATCGATAGATCAGGTTTACATGCTGTGGAACCGTTACCGATTATCTTGCCCTTGCAGAACGAAAGATGAATTCTCAGACCTTTCAACGCCAGCTATACTTCTCAGGGTTTCCGATGCAGCTCATGTCCATAACAGGAGGTGGAATGTGAATCACACCGAACTCCCTTTTCTCTCAGTTAGGGAGCTGGCCGCACTCATTGCCAAGAAAGAGGTCTCTCCAGTAGAAGTGGTAGAAGCGTATCTGACGCGTATCGAACAGATTGATCCCCAACTCCACTCGTATATTACAGTGTGTGCCGACTCGGCACGGCAAGCTGCGAAACAGGCCGATTCAGAAATTCGGCAAGGTCACTACCGGGGGCTACTGCATGGGATCCCAGTAGCGATCAAGGATCAGATTTATACGAAAGGTATCCGTACCACATCCGGTTCGCAAGTTCGAGCAGATTTCATTCCAGACGAAGATGCTACAGTCGTCACCAAACTCCAGCAGGCTGGGGCTATTCTTCTGGGTAAGCTCAATATGAGCGAGTTTGCTTTGGGGGATCCGATCAATTCTGCTTTTGGTATTCCACGGAATCCCTGGGATCTGCAACGGAATCCCGGCACATCAAGTAGTGGGTCTGGAGCAGCAACGGCTGCCTTCCTCTGCGCTACCTCTCTTGGCGAAGATACGGGAGGCTCTGTACGTGGTCCGGCTGCGTATTGCGGATTGGTAGGCTTACGACCATCGTGGGGTCGGGTGAGCCGCTACGGCGTGGATGGAGCTTGCTGGTCGATGGACACTCTTGGGCCGATTTCTCGTACGGTGGAAGACTGTGCGATTACCCTGGGAGCTATTGCCGGTTACGATCCTAAAGATCCTTACACCTGGTCAGTGCCGGTACCTGATTACCAGCGGGCTTTACGGGAGGGTATCAGCGGTCTCAAAGCAGGTCTAGTCAAAGAATTTTTGGATCCCTCCTCTGGAATAGAGCCGCAAACCAGAGAAGCTATCCTGGCTGCTGCCCAGGTGCTGGGGGATTTGGGTATGGAGGTGCAGGAAGTATCGATTCCTTTAGCCATGCAGACCGGAGTCATTATCCGTACGATCAGCCATGTGGAGCGGGTGAGTCTTCATCCAGAATGGATACGTACGCGCCCTCAGGATCATCATCATAATACTCGGGTAGCCTTTATGACGGCCAATCTGATATCGGCACAGGTGTACTATAAAGCCCAAAAGCTCCGGACCATCGTCCGGGAGCAGGTGTTGTCTGCTTTGCAACAGGTCGATGTGCTACTTCAGCCGACTGCAGCGGGTCCCGCCCCTAAGCTAGACTTTACGCCAGGAGTGCACAGTAAAGAGCAAGTGAAAAAGGCTCTGATTGCAGCCAGCTTTCGAGCTGTGTATAGCCTGGCCAATGTGCCGGCCTTGTCTATTCCCTGTGGATTTACTTCACCAGAGGATGGTGGTTTACCGCTGGCTATGCAGATTGCCGGACGCCCTTTTGCGGAAGTCACCCTTTTGCGCGTAGCCTATGCCTACGAACACAATACTCCCTGGCATACCAGGCGACCACCGATATAGAGGGAGCTGGTCGGTTTACAAACATCCACATGCTGGCAACGCGATGGATGGAGAAGCTTGAGAGGGTTTCTTTCCATCGGCAGGATAATTTTGTGTTGACTCCTGGACGGTATCTGACATATACTGCGACCATAGCTGGATGAATCTTATTTTGATAATGTCGAATTATCAATGTTTTATCCAGTGTCATGCTGAATCCTTAGCTTCGCTTAAAGAAAAACTCCATGAAGGATCAGATTCCAAGGAGACCGATGCGCAGAGTTTATGCTTTCTTCTGGAGCATGAGGAAGCGAAGGGCTCAGAAGCGCAGAAGTGAGAGTGGAGGAATCTGCCCTCATCTGAAGGGAGGTGATAAGGCGAGAAGGGGTTGGCCCTAAAAAACGCAGATGTAGGGGGTTAGAGGGGAAATTACTTTCTACTCAGCACGGAGGAGAAGTGTTTTCTTACGTTCATCTCTATCGCAAATGCTAAAGATTCCTGGATGAACTGTAACTGAGTGAGACCTGAGCCGACTGCCAGATCGCAACACGTATAAAACACCACTCCGGAAGTCTGACTTATCCATGAACGAAGTGGTTCAGCAACCACTTCGCCGATAAGGAGGAAAGCCGATGAACAGAAAAATATGGTTGCGGTTAGGAATAGCTATCCTTGTGGTCTCTCTCACCACGGCGACGTGGCAACTGCCATCAGCCGAGGCTGCGAGAAAGAAAATCCTCAATATTGCTGCCAAAGAACCAGAGACACTTGATCCTCACAGTAGTCTTCTTGGCCAGACCCAGGCAATCGTGCGCTTTATCTACCGCGGTTTGACTCGATTTGCGATCAAAGATGGGAAAGTAACTACGGCAGAAGTCGAGCCCGATTTGGCCGAAAGCTGGACCATATCTGATGACGGCACGGTATGGACATTCCACCTACGGAAAGGAGTCCAGTTTCATCACGACTTTGGAGAGTTCACGGCCGAGGATGTCAAGTTTAGTTTTGAGCGCCAGATCCAACGCACCAAAGGGACCCGTTTTGCTCAGAATTTGGCAGTAATTAAAGAGATTACCATTCTCGATCCGTACACCGTACAGATTACCCTCAAATCCTTTGATCCGGTCTTTCCACTGCGCATGGTAGGGTATCAGCAGGGGTATATCATCAGCAAAAAGGCTTTTGAGCAGTACGGAGAGAATTTTGGTTGGAATCCGGTAGGCACAGGGCCTTTCTATTTCTCTAAACACTTGCCACGAGAGAAGATCATCTTGAAGGCTCATAAGCAGTACTACTTTGGTCGCCCGCAGATCGATGAAGTGCACTGGTTTGATGTGCCGGAGGATGCGACCAAGCTGCTTGGTCTGGAAAAGGGCACCTTCGACATGATCTACCCTGAAGCGGTAACTGCTGATATGGAAGCGCAAGTCCTGAAAATGGGTGCGGTGCTCGACAAACGTGGTCCGGGCGGACAAGAACGTTACTATATCAACATGACCCAGCCTCCCTTTGATGATATTCGTGTGCGCAAGGCGTTTATGCATGCCATTGACCGGAGAGCGATTAAAGAGACGCTTTACCCGGGTTCCCTGGCGACACTGGCCACGAGCCCCCTCCCTCCTGGCTATTTTGGCCATATCCCGGTAGAAATGCCGGAATATAACCCGGAGCTGGCGAAAAAGCTGTTGGCTGAAGCTGGTTATCCGAATGGCTTCACAGTCAAAAATTACTTTATTAGCAAATCCTTTTTCTACCCCAAGGTGACCGTGCTGGTACAGGAACAGCTCAAAAAAGTCGGGATCAACATGGAAGTTCAGGTAGTGGAGCACGCCACCTATCATGCAAACATCCGCAAAAACCTCAACCCTTTTGTGCTATACGGCGGTACCCGCATAACTGACGGTGATGTGTGGCTCAGCCTCTTTTTCCATTCGGCGGAAATCCCCGATCCAGCCACTGGAAATAAAGGGACCAATTTTGCTCACTATAAAGGGATTGATGACCTGATTGAGCAGGCACGTCAGGAGCGTGATCAGGAAAAGCGGGCCAAGCTGTATCATGAGGCCCAATACCGTATCATGCGTGATGCGGTCTGTTTACCCATCGTCGATGTCCCAAACATGTGGGCGCGTAATCCCAAGCGGGTAAGTGCTCCCTTTGATCCTGAGTATGGAGAGTTTGCCCTGCATTACAGCTATAACTACCCGGAGATGCTCAAAATTCTGGATTAGGGCTCTTTTCTTATCCCGTCCTCTCTGGTGAGGGGCGAGGAAGTGAGAGTAGAGGAGTGCCGTCATTCTGAGCGAGGCGAAGAAGCTCACCGTGTTGGGCTGACGCCAAAGAGCTCCTTCCCTTCGTTCAGGATGACGAGCGGACTTCCCTTCGCTGCGCTCCCGAAGCAGAGCGAAGGGAAGTCATATGGTCACCCGGGATGACGAGTGGAGATGCTCGTCAGAAGTTCATTGTCCAGGAGGAGCCTCGGATAAGGAGAAAAGGAGGCGCGTGGATGTTTCAGTATACCGTTCGGCGATTGCTCGTTACTATCCCGATGCTCATTGGGGCAATGAGTATCGTCTTTTTTGCGATGCGTATCCTGCCAGGAGACCCGTGTATAGCCATGCTGGGGGACCAGGCCACAAGCCAGGCTCTCAACGATTGCGTACACCATCTGGGCCTGGATCGTCCCCTGTTGATCCAATATGGCGATTATCTCTGGAAGTTGCTGCAATTGGATTTTGGATACTCTTTTCGTAACCGGTATCCGGTGACCACTTATATTCTGCTCATGTTTCCCCATACCCTCTTGCTGGTGCTGGCCAGTACATTTGTGGCTATATGTCTGGGACTTCCTACCGGCATCATCTCGGCACTAAACCGGCGAAACCCGCTTATCGATTATACTATGCGTATCATGGCGTTATTGGGACTGTCCATGCCGGTGTTTTGGTTTGGCCTGCTCTTGCTGATTGGTTTTTCCCTGTACTGGGATCTCTTTCCCCTGATTGGGGGAGGTGACCTGAATACCGTCCTTGAGATGATAGGGTCTGGAGAGGTCTGGGAATATCCGGAAGATTTTTTCGCGGCAGTGGTCGATGTGCTCCATCATCTGGTATTACCGTCTATTGCCCTGGGTTTGCTTGTAGCAGCGACGGTCAGTCGATTATCCCGCTCCGTCATGCTGGAAGTGATCAGCCAGGACTACATTCGTACAGCCCGTGCCAAAGGACTGCACGAGCGGATGGTCATTTATAAGCATGCCCTACGAAACATGATGATTCCACTCCTGACCATTATCGGTTTGTTTATGGCTATAGCGCTCACCGGTACCGTGCTTACCGAAACCGTTTTTACCAGGCCGGGTTTGGGAAAAATGCTGGTCGATGCTATTGGGGCAAGAGATTATCCGCTGGCACAGGGGGCCATTACGATGTTCACCATGATCATTATTATAGTCAATCTGATCGTCGATTTGCTGTATGCAGTGTTTGATCCACGGATAGCATACAAATAAAAGAAGCGGTCAGCTCCAGTCCCCAGTCCTCAGCAGTAAAAGCAGTCAGCACTTCGTATGCGAAGTGGTAAAGCGTATCTGATGGAATGGCCTGGGGAAAGCTGATGGTGCTCGCCTCAGCAAAGAAGGGGATCAGTTTATGGTGCGTACAGAGAACAAGACACGGCAAAGCGCAGAAGCCAGCGATCTAGTCTGGGATAAGGAAGCCTGGCGATCTAGACTCTCCAAACGCCAGCGCTACAGGTATATTCCCATTGTATTGGGGATGATGATGATTTGCTTTATGGTGATCCTTGCCATCCTCGCCCCCCTCATTTCCCCTTTTAGTCCCTCCGCTCAGTTTTCAGATTATGTACTCAAAGGACCCGGAACCGGAGGAAAACATCTGCTGGGCACAGATGAATATGGTCGCGATCTCTTCAGTCGTATCATCTGGGGCACACGTGTCTCTCTTCAGGTAGGGTTTGCTTCGGTTATCGTTGGTTTTGTCATTGGAGTGCCGTTGGGGATCATCGCTGGATTTCTGGGAGGCATTCCCGGTGCTCTGATTATGCGCTTCACCGATATGCTTCTGGCCTTTCCCACTCTCCTGCTTGCCCTGGTAATTGTCACCGCCCTGGGGGGATCGTTATTCAACGAAATTATGGCTATCGGTATAGCCCTGACCCCGAACTTTGTCCGTTTGGCACGGAGTTTGGCGCTCACCATCAAAGAAAACGATTATATCATGGCCGCACGGGCCCTCGGCGGGAGTCAGCTCCGTCTTATGCTCCGTCATGTCTTTCCCAATGCCGTATCAACCCTGGTCGTGATTGCCACATTGTATATTGCTACTGCCATCCGTACAGAGGCTGGGCTCAGTTTTCTGGGCCTCGGTGTTCCTCCCCCTACACCCAGTTGGGGAAATATCCTCAGCGAAGGACGACAGTATATCAAATGTTGCCCGTGGCTCACCACCTTTTCCGGTCTCGCCATCATGCTGGCGGTACTGGCGTTTAACTTAATGGGTGATGCACTGCGTGATCTGCTCGATCCCCGATTACGTGGGGAATAGGCTCCTGGAAACTTTGAACAAAGAGAGCGACCTCCTTCAGTGCTAGAGACCGGATCGACTGATTTGTTTTATTCCAGGATTGACTAAAGACCGATTTTACGGTAGGGTTTTCCTGAGCTTATCTCATACCAATTTGCCTTGAGTATGACGCATTCTTATCATTCTAAGTCCTTCACTCTGTTCAGGATAAACTCCGCGAAGAATCTCAGTTATAAACTCTTTGCGGAGTCTACCCCGAAGCACAGCGTAGGGAAATCCAGTTGTCATCTTTGAGCGAAGCGAAGGACTCAGAGGGACACAAAAGTATGCTACATTTCTCTGGCAAATTGGTATCATATTATTTCTGAGCAAGGGAAATTCGCAGGGATTCCTTTGCTTCAGGGAGGATTTTATTGAATCGATCTACATGGTAGAATCGCTTTGACAAAGGGCAAACATCATCGGTGAATCTCTATCTGTTTGACCTTCTATCCACAGGGGAGGAATACTAGTGACTGATCATGCTGTGCAACAAGGTTTGTCGTTATTTGATGCCGCACGAGCCATGGGGGTGCATTTTACCCGGGAAGTCTTGCCTCAAGACAAATTTGTAAAGGCCAATGGGATGCGTTTCCACTATTTGTCCTGGGGAGAACCACATAATCCGCCTATGCTGCTCTTACATGGTTTTGCCCAAACCTGTCACTCCTGGGATTTTATCGCCCTCTCCCTGTGTGACCGATTCCATGTCATGGCACTTGATCAACGTGGGCATGGGGATAGTGATTGGGCCACGGATGGTGATTATACACCCGAAGCGTATCAACGGGATCTGCATGCAATTGTGCAAGCGCTTGATCTGAAGGATTTTATCCTGATGGGGCTCTCTATGGGGGGCCGGAATGCGTTTACTTATGCCGCAATCCATCCCGAGAGGGTAAAGGCGCTGGTCATTGTCGATGCTGCACCGGAAAATATGCGAGTCGGTACTGAAAACATCCGTCGGTTTGTGCAGGAAACGGACGAACTGGATTCTATTGAAGATTTTGTCGCCCGGGTACACCGCTTTAACCCCCGACGACCGGTCGAACAGCTTCGAGGGAGTCTCCGGCATAATCTCAAACAACTCCCCGATGGCAAATGGACCTGGAAATATGATAAAGCCCTGCGCTCACCGGATCGGAAATTTGGGCCCAACCCAGAGCTTACCCAGCGTCTGTGGGGATATATTGAAAGCTTAAAATGTCCTACGCTCGTGGTTCGGGGAGCGGCAAGCGATGTAGTAGCTTTAGAAACAGCGGATAACATGCACAAACGGATTCCGCAGGGGAGACTTGCTACGGTAGAGAGGGCCGGGCATCTGGTTATGGGAGACAATCCGGCTGGATTTGTGCAGGCGGTGAGCTCTTTTCTCACAGAGATAGGATAAATTTTCAAGTCAAAGGATTCACAAGGAGTAACTATGTCCCAATAACCTCTTAACCTCACAGATTGATTTCTGGAGGGATGGTTTGCGGACCTCTCTTTTTTCATGCCCACAGGAGTAGGGCTTATGGTTTTGCCGCTGAAATCGGTACACCTTCTCTTTGACGAAGGGACCTTACTCCTCAAGAATGCTTCAACGCTTCAGTATATCCCACCCCAATTCGAGTGGGATGACCGGGTAGAGGCGTGGAGGACACTGGCTTATCATTATCGTGCTATCTTTGAGTATTTTCAACAGCAGAGAATTGCTTTTGAGAACACCGTACCGCGGTATAACCAGCTCAAGCTCGCTCTCCAATACGGGCAGATACCCCACTCTCACCAGCAGGAAGCTCTGGAAGCCTGGAAAATATCTGGGCGTCGAGGAGTTGTTGTGCTGCCAACCGGTGCAGGGAAATCTTATCTGGCTCTGCTCGCCATGATCGAAGTGCAGCGTAGTAGCCTCGTTGTGGCTCCTACCATTGATCTGATGAACCAATGGTATGATCTGCTAACCAGTTCTTTCCATGAGGAAGTAGGTATCCTCGGAGGTGGTTATCATGAAGTAAGGGATCTCACCGTGACGACTTACGATAGCGCATCTATGCACATGGAACGCTATGGGAATCGTTTTGGCCTGCTTATCTTTGATGAGGTACACCATCTTCCCGGTGAAACCTATCGCTATGCGGCAGAGTTTGCCATTACACCGTATCGCCTCGGTTTAACAGCTACCCCGGAACGAGCCGATGGACGACATGTACTTCTGGACACCCTGGTTGGACCGGTGGTATATGAAAAGGGGATTCGGGAAATGACCGGAACCCATCTCGCCGAGTATTCGATCAAACGGATGGAAGTGGAGATGGTGGCAGAAGAAGTAACGGAGTATCAAACAGCTCGAGCAGCTTTCACCAGATTTCTGGAAGCCAAAAATCTCAAGCTGGGTTCCCTGGAAGGATGGCGAAACTTTGTCCGGCTCTCTTCCCGCTCCAGCGAAGGTCGCCAGGCCATGCTCGCTTACCAGCGTTCCCGGAAGATAGCTTTGAGCACGAGTGCCAAGCTGGAACTTCTCGAATCCCTGCTCAAACGTCACGCTCATGATCGGGTGCTGATCTTTACCAATGACAACGAGGCAGTCTACACGATTTCCCAGGAGTTTCTAATTCCAGCTATTACCCATCAGACCAAAACCCGGGAACGCAAGGAAATTTTGGAAGGGTTTAATAATGGGGAATATCCTGCCCTGGTTACCTCCAAAGTCCTCAACGAGGGAGTTAATATCCCGGATGCCAATATGGCGATCATCCTTTCAGGCAGTGGAAGCATCCGGGAGCATGTGCAACGACTCGGGCGCATCTTGCGTCGTCGGGAGGGAAAGCAGGCCTTACTCTACGAGATTATCGCGAAGGATACTATTGAACATCATATCAGTAACCGACGCCGGAGGCACGATGCTTACCGCGGATCTCCTTCTGACACGCTCTAAAGGCCCCTATATCACTCCGCAATATATCGATGTCCATGCACCTGCGTATATCCAACTGGCCGAAGATTTGATTACTGTTTTCGCCGAGCATAAAGGTCGATCACGTCGAGAGCTGGCCTTTGCTCTTGATCAATATCTGGGGAGTGGCACAGACTATCGTCTTCAGCGTGGACTGGCCAAACTCCTCGAAGACGATTGGGCAGAGTTTGCGGTGGAGAGTGTGGCAGATCCACAGGAGATTCGACGTCAGGTCTTTGCTCTGGCCCGGGAGAATCATCCGGTGGTGCGTCAACCAGATCTCATCTATCCGGTCACTAAACAGGATATTTTCGCTCAAGTTGCGCGTCAGATGCATACCACCCCAGAGCGCGTGCAAGCCGGTTTGTATGCCGATCTGGTAGAAAATCATCGGCTCTCCCGTTTTGATCCTCCCACTCCCCATGAACTCCTGCAGCGGTACAACGTAGCCCTGGCCCAAGTTATGCTTTACCGCTGCAGTGAAATGTGGTTAACGGTCTATCGCAATCTTCCAGTACGGTACAAGCAGCTCTTTAAATTCATCAAATTCTTTCGTTTGATTCATAGCATCACCGGTGATTTGGATGCAGGATATGAAGTGATTTTGGATGGCCCGGTCAGCATGTTCCGTCTTTCTCAGAAATATGGTCTGCGTATGGCCATCTTTTTACCAGCTTTACTTCTCTGTACTCGCTGGAAGATGTGCGCAGAAATTATCCGCTCTGATGGAAAACGGCAATATTTTCACCTGGATGAAAGCGTAGGACTCGTCTCCCATTATCGAGATACGACGGTCTATGATTCCCTGCTGGAAGAAACCTTTGCCGAACGTTTTGAGCAGACCAAGACGGAATGGGTCTTAGAGCGAGAAACCGAAATCATTAATCTGAAAGATACCGTCTTTATTCCTGATTTTGCCTTTCGGCATCCTGATGGCCGTACCGCTTTGCTGGAGATCGTTGGCTTCTGGCGACCAGAATATCTGCGACGAAAGCTGGATAAATTGCGACGAGCAGGGCGACAGGATATGATTATAGCAGTCTCTGCAGATTTAAACGTGTCTGAAGCAGATTTTGAACAGATACCGGGTCATGTCTTCTTTTTTAAGACCCGTATTCATCCGCATGATGTGCTCAAACGGCTCACCCTCATCCCATTCCCTACCGGTCAGCCTGACCGATGAGCCTCAGCAAAGCCTCTCAATATGGGTTTTTAGGCTATTGACTCCACGTGATACCGGTAAACGAAACATCAAACGCTGTTATAGGGACCTGAGAGCTTGCTAAAAGACTTCCTTCCATGCGCTGGTGTAAAGTATTCAACCAGGTATTCTGGAGTGCATCGCTAATATCTGGAGGAAGCGCTGATGGCTCCAGGCTTTTGAGCGTTACGCGACCCAGAACAAGCTGGGTCTCTCGCACTTGCACTTCCGCACTGACTTCGACCATCCCCTTACCCTCCAATATGCTTTGGCTCCTTTGATAGTATGGATCAGGCGAACGGGCATAGCGAAACGGAAAGAGCAGGGTAAGACTCTGGTCTTGAGGACTGAGTGTGATCGTGGGTTGAAAAATACTAAGACTGCTGGTCTTACTTACCTGCGGATACAAAAGCTCCGGAACATTCCATACAGGCCTTAACTGCTGTTCAATATCCTCCAGTGATAACCAGACACTGGGGCGTTGGGGTGGAAGGCCTCGAGGACGCACAGAGGAGGAAAAGAGATTGGTGCCCCACTGAGTAGAACGCCATACATACGCATCGTGAGCAATCCCCTCTTTCTTCGCCAACTCCACCAATCTTTTCGCTTCCTTGAGCTCGAGATACCCACCGAGGGTTACCGCATAATAATAATTTTCCGCTTTGTAGATTTCCGGTTGATATCCCTGGTCTGTAAGCCGTCGGGCAAAGGCTTCGGCTTCCTCCAGTTGTCGGAAAGAGCCTACCACCGCAAACCAGTTTTTTTCGGTTTGGCTCCAGGCAAAACTCGTTCCCACCAGGAGCAGGACAAATATAATCCTGAAGACCTTTCTCGCCCGATCTCTTCTCTTGTCCATAGCTATTCCTCCCTGTCTTGTTCCCATTAGACCAATCGTTCTAACACCCCTTTTCCTCGCCATCCAGCAAGGACACCGAGTAGAAAAGCTATTATCCCTGTATTGTTATCGAGAGTGAGATCGAGTTTACTGGAGAAGATTTTGATATCACCGAGCTGAAAGAGGGCATACACAACCATCGCTACAACAGCCCCTACTATCACCTCTTTCCACAGGACCAATTTCGCATTTTGGGGTCGGCTGACAAAATAATGCAAGACCCCTCCAATCAATCCCCCTACAAGAGCAAGAACCCATAGCAACCAGACCGGAGGAACTATAATGAGATTCACATGGACCGGTTTTTCTTCTACCGGTCGCTTATAGGGATCTTCATAGCTGAGACGCAGTTCAGCAGTAGTGGGGGTATTCGAGACTGCCAGGAGTGAGGACCAGGGATATTTAGCAGTTACCCTGGCCCGGAGACTCGAGTCTCGCAATTGTACCTGCACTGGATTGCGAGGATCAATTTGAGGAAGGAGTAGGTCATACGGGGTATTTCCATGTGGGATAGATTTCACATCGGTAACGGTGTAAGTATAAGGATACGTGTTCAGGAGTTCGAGGGCAATTTCTCCCGAAGCTCCCCAGGTCAGGGTCAACAACGGTGGAGTGGTTTTAACGGTGAGGTATTTTTCTCCATCCTCCCCCTCCGACCCAATGGGAATACAGAATCGCTCTTCCAGAGGAGGGCGGTCACCCAGTTGAAAGGTTATCAACCCTTCTTTGTTTCCCGGATTCGCCTCTTTATTGATCTCAAAGATATAACTACTAGTCGTTACCCAATTCTCCTCCTCTCGAGTATGCTTTGGTTCGAGGATTCGGCGAAGAGTGATCAGGTTATTATCCTCAAATTGTACCCGGACAATTTGGAAAAAGAACCCTCGAAATAAGATATCCACCGGTGTGTAGTCGATCCGCACATCCAGCGAGAAGTTCTCACCCACGATAATCACTTCTGGATGGTAATTGACAGAGAGTTTGACCTTTCCATATTCAAGTGGAAGCACCCTGGGGTCTTGTTTACAAGCGAATTTAGCCGCCTCTCCCCATGAACCAATCCCTACCAGACAGACAAAGACCAGGGCAGCAAGGGCTAATCCGACGGGCTGAAGATGAATCGACGAGAGAGGGGGGAGGTGTAGATTCCTTAATTTAGCAAGACCAGCTCTTTCTGGCAGCCATTGCATAGGATTTCTCCTGGAAGTCTCTCACTTTTACAAGTGAGCGTAGACATCTTTTGTTGATGATGTACCACATCCGGTAGACCTTGTCAAGGGAGCTGGAGAAAGCTGTTGAGGAGACTCAATCCAAGAAAGAGAGTGAGTCTCCTTACTCTTGACTCTAATCAGGGAGTTTGCTAGTATGACCTTGGCATGGGGAAAGGAGCTTCCCGCCGCTATTCTGGTCTCGGTTTCTAGAGTCGATGACCGCAGGATTCCCCCGGCGGAGGCCTCCACGGAGTAATAACCCTTACCGGAAAGGCTGACCAGCCTATGCTTCGTTTTTCGTATCGGCAGCCTGTCATCCTCAGACTATTCGCACCCTGCAGACCCGTGCGGATCCACTCGGGATCAAAATTCTGGTAGGAGATCATAATAATTCAATTCAGTATCTGTATAAACGGGTCTGAAACCTGTCCCTACGAGAAGTAAGGTTTAGAAACAGAAGAAAAAACTCCGGCAACCCAGTATACCGAGTAGAGAGAAGTCAAGAGACTTCGGGCAAGAAGACTTTTTGCCATTGCTCAGGAGGAGAAAAGGGTCTATAATAGGGAAAACAAAGGCATACCAGAAAACAGAGTGTAGAGATTAGGAAGACAATGGCAAGAAAGCAGCGTTCAGTACATCTGCTAGAGAGCAAACAGTTCTTCTAGCTTACAGAATGATAACAAGGATTATGGCAAGTACAGAATTTTTGGAACAACTGCGACGTGAGCTACCTCGATTGTTACGGGAGCATCCTGAGGTACGGCATGAGCTATGGGGATTGATGCTCGAGGTCTTTCCTTCTCGCCAAGAGTTTGTAGCTTTGTTGGAAGAACTTCACGCTTTCCGGGAGGAGAGCAATCAACGCTTCGAAGCTCTCCAAAGAGAGATGGATCACCGCTTTGAGGCGATGGAACGGCGCTTTGAGGCCTTGCAAGCTGATATGGATCGGCGTTTTGTGACCTTGCAAGCCGATATGGATCGGCGTTTTGAGGCGATGGAACGGCGCTTTGAGGTCCTTCAAGCAGATATAGATCGCCGCTTTGAGGCACTCCAAGCAGATATGAATCGCCGCTTTGAAGCCGTGCAAGCTGACCTTCGAGAGCAGCGTCTTCATCTCTCAGCCTTAGGTGGTCGGGTAGGGAGGGGACTGGAGCACATTGTCAAAGAGATAGTGGAAGAATTTGCTGGCCAGTCGTTTCCCATGGCCGAACGGCTCATCCTGGTGGATACAGAGGGAGAAGTGTTTGGAGTGCCAGGCGCAGAGGTAGAATTTGATCTCTATGCGCACAACGGACAGGCTTATCTAGTTGAAGTCAAATCTCATCTCAAATCAGATGATGTGCTCAAGTTTCAGCGTAAGGCCTTGTTTGCAGAAACCAAGCTGGGCCGATCAGTAACTCGATTTATCATCGCGCTCAGTATGGAACCGAAAGCCGAGACCATAATGCAGCAGCTCGGTATTCGCTATCGAGTACGCGCCACGATGGCTCTATAAAGAGAGAATCAGTTGCCAAAGAGTCTATCATTTCCAGCCTCACCAAGAAGGATGTCATCTCCACCAGCACCAAACAGTCTATCATCCCCCGAGCCCCCAAGGAGAATATCCTGTCCAGGACCTCCGAAGAGGGAATCATTCCCTGAGTCTCCAAGAAGAGTATCATTTCCCTCCTCGCCGAACAGTCGGTCAAACCCATTACCTCCAACAACACTATGCTCTCAGTAGAGAACGCGTCAATCCGGTTAAAAACAGCTCAATCATCAGCAATTTTTTCCGGAATGCGGGATAACAACTTCGCTAAAGAACAGCAAAGCCCTGTCCAGGTCTATACCCGCAATGTATTGAGTCAGCAAAAATAATGCCACAAAAATTAAAGAGTCTAGGAAGCAGTATTTTCCTGGGGCTATGGCTTTTTGTCTGAGAAACAGAAGGGAAAAGCAGGTTAGGAATGTATAAAATCTGAACGAAATGCAGAAAAATCTGAAAAAAGAGGTTAAACTTTAGACACCTGGAGAGCCATGGAGACAGATATCGTTTAGATCCCAAACAATGTAAACCCTCTTGACTCAACAAGATCAGTTTGCTAGTATGACCTTGGCATGGGGAAAGGAGCTTCCCGCCGATGTTCTGGTCTCGTTTTCCAGAGTCGATGACCGCAGGATTCCCCCGGCGGAGGCCTCCACGGAGTAATAACCCTTAATGGATAGAGGATGTAATACTGATGACCGTTGACCTTGCTTATACCGATTCGTTTGTCCGTCGACATGTGGGGCCTGATGCCCAGGAAATCAGGCAGATGCTCGAGGTACTCGGGATGCCTTCGCTCGATGCCCTCATCGAGAAGGTCATTCCTGCCTCTATTCGGACTCAGCGTCCACTGCAGCTTCCGCCAGCCCGCAGCGAGTATGAATTACTGAACGAACTGCAGAAGATTGCCGCCCAAAACAAGATCTATCGCTCCTTTATCGGCATGGGGTATTATGACACTATTACCCCGACGGTGATTCAGCGGAATATTCTGGAAAATCCTGGCTGGTATACCCAATACACCCCTTATCAGGCCGAAATTGCTCAGGGGCGGCTGGAAGCCCTGCTCAACTTTCAGACCATGATCATGGACCTCACCGCTCTGGAAATTGCCAATGCTTCGCTCCTCGACGAAGGCACTGCCGCGGCGGAAGCGATGAGTATGTTCTACAGCCTGAAAGGTCGACCAGCCCATGCTTCGTTTTTTGTATCGGCTGCCTGTCATCCCCAGACCATTAGCATCCTGCAGACCCGTGCGGGTCCACTCGGGATCAAAATTCTGGTAGGAGATCATCAAACCTTTCAGTTTGAGCCGCAGGTTTTTGGCGCATTACTGCAGTATCCCACGACTGATGGCGCCATTTACGATTATCGGGACTTCTGCAATCGAGCCCACGAAGCCGGAGCGCTGGTTGCCGTAGCTGCCGACTTGTTAAGTTTGACTCTCCTGGTGCCCCCGGGAGAATTTGGAGCAGATGCAGCAGTGGGCAACACCCAGCGTTTTGGGGTCCCGATGGGGTATGGTGGCCCCCATGCAGCATACTTTGCGACCAGAGATGCGTGTAAACGGCACATGCCCGGCCGCATCATCGGTGTATCGGTGGATTCCCGAGGGAAGCCAGCCCTGCGCATGGCTCTGCAGACCCGTGAGCAACATATTCGGAGAGAAAAAGCGACTTCGAATATCTGTACCGCTCAGGTATTGCTAGCAGTGATAGCCAGTATGTATGCCGTATACCATGGACCAGAGGGGTTAAAAAAGATTGCTGAGCGGGTGCATGCTCTCACCAAAATCCTGGCGCGTGGACTCCAGCGACTTGGATACACCATTGTGCACCACGACTTCTTCGATACACTTCGTATCGATCCAGGGAGCCGGGCTCAGGACATTCTCGCGGCTGCCGAAGCCCACCAGATGAACTTCCGTTGCTATGCAGATGGAACCCTGGGAATTTCCCTGGATGAGACATCGAGTGCAGCCGAAGTGAACACGCTGTTTGAAGTGTTTGCCTTGCAGCCGGTCGATTTCAGCGCGGAAGAATTGGCAGCGACCGAACCAGCCGGGTATCAGGGAGCTCTGCGGCGTACCTCTCCTTACCTCCAGCATCCGGTTTTTAACTCGTACCATTCTGAAACTGAGATGTTGCGGTATATGCGGGGACTGGAAGCCAAAGATCTCTCTTTAACTACCAGTATGATTGCGCTTGGTTCTTGCACCATGAAACTGAATGCCACCACCGAAATGATCCCGGTCACCTGGCCATTGTTTAGCAAGCTTCATCCCTTTGTTCCTCTCGAACAGGCTGCTGGGTATCAGACCATTGTCCGACAACTGGAGTCCTGGTTAGCCGAAATTACCGGTTTTGCGGCCGTTTCGCTGCAACCCAATTCTGGGGCCCAAGGAGAGTATACCGGTTTATTAGTCATCCGGGCCTATCATCAGCATCGAGGCGAAGGACACCGAAACGTCTGTTTGATCCCCTCTTCGGCCCATGGCACTAACCCAGCCAGCGCGGTGATGGCGGGGATGGAAGTGGTAGTGGTCAAGTGTGATACCAATGGCAATATTGATGTAGCCGATCTTCAGGCCAAAGCCGAGCAGTATCGCGATCGGCTGTCTGCGCTGATGGTGACCTATCCTTCTACCCATGGGGTGTTTGAAGAGGCGATCAAGGAGATCTGTGCCATCATCCACTCTTATGGTGGGCAGGTCTATATGGATGGGGCCAATATGAACGCCCAGGTAGGCCTGTGTCGTCCAGCAGAGTTTGGCGCCGATGTCTGTCATCTTAACCTGCACAAGACATTCTGTATCCCGCATGGAGGGGGTGGACCGGGGATGGGCCCCATTGGCGTGGTGCAACATCTGGCGCCTTTTCTGCCCAGTCATCCAGTCGTGCCAACCGGTGGAGAGCATGGCATCGGCCCGGTCTCAGCCGCACCCTGGGGGAGTGCGAATATCCTGTTAATCTCGTGGGCCTATATTGCGATGATGGGAGGAGAGGGGCTTACCCAGGCTACAAAGGTGGCGATTCTGAATGCAAATTACATGGCAAAGCGTCTTGAGGAATACTATCCAGTCTTGTATAAAGGGTTGCAAGGGGGCGTAGCGCATGAATTTATTCTGGATTTGCGCCGTTATAAGCATAGTGCCGGGGTAGAAGTGGAGGATATAGCAAAACGCCTAATGGATTATGGTTTCCATGCCCCCACCATCTCTTTTCCGGTGGCTGGAACGATGATGATCGAACCGACAGAGAGTGAATCCAAAGACGAACTGGATCGCTTCTGTGAGGCCATGATCTCTATCCGGTCAGAAATTGAGGAGATAGAAGCCGGGCATGCCGACCGGCAGAATAATGTGCTCAAAAATGCTCCGCATACAGCGGATATGGTGGTTTCCGATGCCTGGAATTTCCCCTATCCACGGGAAAAGGCAGCTTTCCCTGCCCCGTGGACTCGTCTGCGCAAATTCTGGCCTTCGGTAGGCCGGATCAACAGCGTGTATGGGGATCGTCACCTGATCTGTTCCTGTCCACCAGTGGAGGCGTATGCAGCACCTCCAAAGGCGCGTTAACGGCATGGAGAAAAAATGCCCTCTACCCTTGACTCAGGGGTGGAGGTTGGCTATAATATAAATCCGTAATAGAAATATGATGCGGGGTGGAGCAGTCTGGTAGCTCGTTGGGCTCGATCCGCAGAATTGACATGAACACAAAGCTTAAAGGGGACATAACAGAACAGACAGTCATACTTGAGGCACTTAAGCGTGGCTGGGGAGTTCTGAAGCCTATTGGAGATCGGTTACCATATGATCTGGTCTTCGATGTGCAGAGAACTCTCGTGAAAATCTAAGTGAAGCGTGCCTGGTTTGACAAACTACGCGGAAATTATGTGGTAGATAATCGTCGAACAAAAACAAATCGGCGAGTTATGATTCGAGGAGTGTATACTCCATCGGATTTTGATTTCGCGTTAGTTCATGTGGCAGACCAAGACGTTTTTTATGTCTTCCCGGTTGAAGTGTTCATTAGCTACACCAGTGAGATCCATCTGGTGGAAGCAAACAGGCGTCAGCGAAAACCTCGTTCTTCCGCCTACCGTGACGCTTGGGAGTTAATTCTGCAATGGGCTGCACATAAGGAAACTTATGTGTGATAACCTGTCAAATTCGGGAAAGCCGTTGGCGGGGTAATCCCGAGCCAAGCTCCAAGGGCTGAAAAGCCATAGGAGGAGGTGTAGAGACTACAGTCAATACTGTTCCGAAAAGTCCTGTTATGAAGGACTGGCAAAACTTGGATTCCGTTTCCTACAAAAGGTCGCTAGTAATTGGTACGCTGCTTGGTGATGCTTTTTCGCGGAGAAGAGATTCTGATGGCAGGATGAAGGTTGGATATGCTATCGTTCACAGTCTTGCACAAGCAGATCTTGTAGAATGGAAAGCTCGAGAGCTAGGAAGGTGTTATGGTAAGCAGATCAAGGTTCACCGTGACTTGGTAAGGAACCGTGCCTACTTCCATCTGACTCAGGGGCGGCGACTAAGGGTGATTCATGACTGGTTTCACCGGGGTCCGAAGAAGGTGATAACGGAGAAGATAAGGTTTATGGATCATCCAATCGGTTTGAGTATGCTTCTATGCGATGATGGAAGCGTTCGGAAACGGAAGAAGACGCATAGAGATGGAACTGTCTATTATCTTAAACCGAGTATCACCATCGCGACACACGGTTTTGATCCAGATAGTGTTGAAAATCTTTTGCGTCATATTGAGCATCTGTGTGGAGCACAGGGTTATGTGAATCCTGAGCGACGATGGAGAGGGGGCAGACTTACAGAGTATAACCGAATCAGTTTTAATTCTGAGAACAGTAGGAAACTCTGGGAGTTTGTCAAGAAGTGGATTCCACAGGTGCCTTCAATGATGTCCAAGTTTTCATATACGGCAGAGTACTTCGGTATTGACTGAATAAACGGCAGGCACCCTAACGGCAGTGAAAGCTGGACCGAGGGTGAAGAGAAAGTCCAGACTACAAACTGGTTCGTCCAGGCAGCGAAAGCTGTAGTAGGATGCATAACCCAAAGGTCGTCGGTTCAAATCCGGCCCCCGCTATTAGCGAAGGGGTGACAGTTATGACTGTCACCCCTTTTTTTATCTTTAGACAAAATACTTGCGAAATAAGAGGAAATTTGATAGCGTAAAAGGAGGACGTATCTTCTAGTCCAAGACAGAAGAGGAATCCCGGCTTTGCAATCCGGTCTTTGTTGATAGGGGGAGTTTGTAAGTCTACCAGGAGCAGCCTTGATGGAGCTCCCGATTACATTTGCACACTTTACGCTGCACCTCCAGGCCCTGACACCAATTCATCTTCCTCTGGTGAGTGGAGCCACCCTGCGTGGAGGGTTCGGGTACACCTTCAAACGACTGGTCTGTGTAGTTGATCATCGTGACTGTGCCCGCTGCCTGTTACGGTCCCGTTGTGCCTATCCCTATGTTTTTGAAACCCCTCCTCCTCCAGATACTTCTCGACTCCGTAAATACCCCTTTGCACCCCATCCTTTTGTATTGACCCCACCCCAGGGAAATCGAACCTATGCTCCCGGTGAACAATTTTCTGCGGAACTGGTCCTGGTGGGACGAGGGATGTTGTACCTCCCTTATTTTATCTATACCCTGAGTGAACTGGGACAGAAAGGATTGGGGCGCGAGAGGGGACAGTATATTTTGAGAGAAGTCCTGGCCTGTACTGAAGAGGGAACAGGAGTATCTATATACACTGTCGAGAGCCAGCAGTTACAAGAACACTACCCGATTCTACGCGGAGATCTGTTCACAGGAGACGGAATAGAAAAGCAAACGCTCCGACTGCGCTTTATCACGCCAACACGGATCAAATACCAGGGGCACTATCAACACGACCTCCCCTTTCATGTTTTGATCCGCACCCTGTTGCGGCGTCTCTCTTTACTGACCTATTTTCATTGTAGTACAGAGCTCGAGCTGGATTTTCGAGGTCTTATTATCCGTGCTATGACCATAGAGACCGTACAGTCCTCTCTGCACTGGATAGAACAACCACGCTATTCTACCCGCCAGCAAACTGCAATGAGTCTGGGAGGAATCCTCGGCGAGGTGACCTATCAGGGAAACTTCAGAGAATTTCTCTCTTTCCTTCGTATTGGAGCCTATCTCCATGTAGGCAAAACCACCAGCTTTGGGCATGGAAAATATCTTATCGAGGAGGAGGGATAGATGAATGGAGCGATGATTCTCAGCTTGGGAGGAAGCCCAGAACCTCTCATCAAATCTATTACTACGCACAAACCGGCGTTTGTCTGTTTTCTGGCCTCTCAAGAGAGCCTCAGTCAGCTTGGCGCAGTGCTCAGAGGAGTCTCAGCAGCCGGTCATGCTGTTGATTATCGTACAGTCGTAATCGACAATATCAATGATCTGGTGCAGTGCTACACAAAGGCGCTGGAATGTGCACAGGTGGTACGAGAACGGGAATTTACTTCCAATCAGGTCATTGTAGATTATACAGGGGGAACCAAAACAATGTCGGTAGCGCTGAGTCTGGCTACACTGGGTCAAGGATTTCGTTTTTCTTATGTCGGAGGGACAGATCGAACCAAAGAAGGACTGGGCCAGGTGATCTCTGGCACAGAGTTTATACAGATGAGTGATGGACCGTGGGAGATATTCTCTGTGGAGGAACGAAAAAAGATAGCCCTCCATATCAATAATTACCAGTTCCCTGCTGCCTTAAACCAGATAGAGAGCTTATTAGCCCGGAATTCTCTATTACCCCCAGATCGTCTGCTCTTTAAGAATCTAAAGCAAGTACTTGAAGGGTATAGGGCCTGGGAGCAGTTTCAGCATAGGGAAGCGATACGCTCTCTTTCCCAGGCTACCAGAGAGTGGCAAGATTACATTCTGCCTCACCAACACCACGAAGGGCTCATCCAGTTTTATACCGTCGTACTCGAAAACAAACGGTTTTTAGAGGATCTTCAGCAGCAATCCTACAATTTTAAAGAAGTCTGCTGGCCTTATGTCGAGGACCTGGTGGCTAATGCTGAACGTCGAGGGGAAGAAGGCAAATATGATGACGCCGTGGCTCGACTGTATAGAGCCACCGAAATGATCGCGCAGATACAACTCGCCCAACCTCCCCTTCATTGTAAAAGTGATGATGTGCCAGTCGAGAAAATTCCTGCGGCATTGCGTGAAGAGTATATCAAGAGATACCAAGATCCTACCGAAAAGAAAATAAAGCTTCCTCTATTAGCAACCTATCGACTCCTGCAGACAGTTGGAGATCCAAAAGGAGAGCAATTTTTTACCCGAGAAAAGGAGTTTCAAGCATTGCTCCGCACTCGAAATTACTCGATCTTAGCTCATGGAACAGAATCGGTCAAACCGGAGATATTTCAGCAACTTTTAGCGCTAATTCGGGAGTGTTTTCAGGTGGAGAGAAAAATTCGGTTTCCTCAACTAGTCGATCTTTGAGGGATGAGGAGCTGTCGATGATGGAAGAAATAGGATGCCAGATCTTCTTCAGGAAAACCGAGGAGGATGGCCAGGGGAGAGAGAGATGAGTACGATCAAAGAAGAGGTTATTCTCGGAGCGTTGTTACATGATATTGGGAAATTTTATCAGCGGACAGGGTTACAAGCACATGGTTATGAACACTTTACTCCAGAGGACTACGGACGAAATGGAGCACATGCCAAGTGGAGTGCAGCCTTTATCGAAGAATATCTCCCCACACAATGGCGTGGGGCAGCAGCTCTGGCCTTGTATCATCATGTACCTCGTGAACGCCAAAGTCCTGAGCAACAGATCATCAGTGATGCCGATGCTCTTTCAGCCGGAATTGATCGAGAAAAGCGAGTAGGGGATGGTCGGGGAGACCCACGACGCGACCTGCAAATTTCCCTATTACAGGCGATCTTTCTCCCTCCCGATACTCAAACCCCACGTCCAGCAAAACCCCGAGAGTATTGTTACCCTCTGCGTTCTCTCTCCCTGGATAGACATACCATATTTCCGACTTCATTTCCCACTCAGGATCGTTCATCAGAGTATCACCAGCTCTGGAATAACTTTGTTGGCGAAATAAAACGTATGCCACCATCCATACCTTTGCTCCCTATCTGGAAACCCTGCTCGCACTTTTACACAAATATACCTGGGCAGTGCCTAGCGCCAGCTATGTCGATTACCCAGACATCTCTCTCTTTGACCATTCGCGGACGACAGCGGCCATTGCCGCATGTCTATACGAAACGCACCAGGAACAACGTTTTCTCCTGATGGAAGGAGACCTTTCCGGTATTCAGGATTTTCTTTACCAGAGCAGTTTGCCCAATGAGACACGGAGTGGGACAGCTAAAAGACTCCGTGGACGGTCGTTTTATCTTGCCCTTCTCACCAAAACCCTCTCCCTCTTCTTTCTTCGAGAGCTTGGACTCCCTAGTGTGAATGTCCTCTGGTGCAGTGGAGGCCATTTTTTGCTTCTCCTTCCCGATACTCCAGAAATCTCCGCATGTCTTCATAACACTACTGAGCAGGTTACCCACTTTCTGTGGGAACAGTTTCAGGGAGATATTACCTTTTTACTAGCCACTGTTCAGACCGATGGAGAAGGATTAAAGGATTTTGGCAGTCGAATCCAAGAACTCAGCAGCAAACTACATGAGGAAAAATACCGAAAGCAGTTCTGGCTCTTTCAAGAATCCGCAGAGTGGCTTCATCCTTTGCAAGAGGAGGTTTGTCCGGTTTGCCAGCGGGATGAAAAGAAAGAATACCTGGAGGAAGATGAAGAAGGAAATCGTCGATGTTTACAATGTCAACTTTTTGAAAATATTGGGCAATGGATTCCAAGGACCCGTCGGTTGATCTATACTGATAAGCCTTTGTCCGGGCCCCGGACGGTCCCCTTTCAGGCGTTAGGGATCTACTGGTATCTGGAGAGTAGCCAGAGAATGGAGGGTAGCATTGATCAGGCTGTTTCTTATCGACTTGTGGATGCCACGAATCCGGACTGCGTATTCCTGGAAGAAGATCTAAAAGGAAGCTGGGCTTACAGTTTTGAATTTCTGGCCAATAGCGTCCCTCTGGAAAATAACGCGGTAGTAGAATTTAGTACTCTGGCAGAGCGCAATCCAGCAGGCTTTCTGGGAGTGCTCCGTATGGATGTGGATAATCTGGGCAGTGTGTTCAGTTTTGGATTAGAGGGATCAGATCGTTCTCTCTCGCGTATGACTACCCTCAGTCGCACATTCGATCTCTTCTTTAGTGGCTATCTGAATCAGATAGTGACGCCTCATGACATCTATATTACATACGCTGGGGGAGATGATCTTTTTCTTGTGGGTTCCTGGGAAAAAATCATTGAAGTGGCTTGTCATATTCAGGAAGAGTTTACCGCCTACAGTTGCTTTAATCCCCATCTCCATCTGTCTGGAGGAGTTTATCTGTGTAAAGGGAAATTTCCGATTGCTAGAGCAGCCACATTAGCGGGAGAGAAGCTCAACCGAATTGCCAAAGCAAAAGCGAGTCCTCCTGCTGATCCTGTGGATAAGAATTCTTTGGCCTTTCTCGAAATGAAAATTCCCTGGACAGAATTTTCAAAACTCAAGCACTTTGCAGATACTCGACTTATACCCGCTATTGAGAATGGAAAGGTCTCCCGACGCCTGCTTTATACCCCCCTCTCCTTATACGAGCAACACCTTGCTCCGGACAGTGGGACAGCGCATGGCCATCTGGTATGGGTACCCAAACTCCTCTATATTCTAGCTCGCAATGTCCCGTCAGCAGATCTTCGGATAGAGCTGCAGCAACAGTTTCTGGAAGTGAAAAAGTGGATACCGGTGCTGGTGGGATACGTCAGTTTAAAAACCCGGAATAGGGAAAATACCGAAAGAATCGAGGTTCTTATGGAAAAAGAGGAACATGGCGAAAAGTAAGATTACCCGCAAACAAGCGGGAATAAAACCAACAGATGCGGTGGTGCCGCTGGATTATGAAGCCCTGGTTCCTACTATGACTGAGGCATATCCCCAAGAGGTTTCCTGATAATGCACCAGGAATTTACGCAAGCAGCTAGGGCGAGGGTTGGGGCGGCATAATTTCGAGAGGTCCCGTCTGTTCTATCTCTGCTATCTAATTTTGCAATCACTGATTGTACAATTTGGTATCACTCTATCTTCTACTCCTATTAGACCATTTAAGGAGGAAAGCCTATGACACAGCAGCAAGCACAAGGAAGCCGGACTACATCGTCATCTGCTGAAGGAAATGCATTAGCTCAGTTCCAGCGAGCTATTGCTCAGAAGTCGTTTATCGATGACGAAGTGCTCTCCCTCAGTGAAAAGTTAGCACAGGAGCTTATACGGGGGATCTCTGGAATGAAAAAGGAGAACAGTATTACCCAGGTACGAAAATTTTATAACCAGGTTCGTGTGGTGCATCGGAAAACAGATCCTCAAACCTTGCGTCCTCGCCTGAGGGTACTGCAGGCGCAGGTTGCCTATGCAGTTGCTCGAGACATCCTTACCAAAGAATTCAAAGAATTCTTTGATGCGGTAATCCAAAAAATTGTGAGTAGCAAGCAAGAAGAACAAGCACTTGACGAGTTCATGGACTTCTTTGAAACCTTATATGCCTACTTCTACTACCATTCTAAAGTAAGAGAATGAAGAAGGGAGGAGGATACTTATGAGTCGATTTCTGGGATCAGTGTTAATCTATGGTCAGATTGAATGCCTCTCAGGTTTGCATATTGGAGGTACCGGGACCGGATACGAAATTGGAGGGATGGACAATCCGGTGATCAGAAACCCTGTCGATGATTTCCCTTATATTCCAGGCTCTTCGCTCAAAGGGAAGATGCGCAGCATGTTAGAATGGTCTGATCCGACCCTGTTAAATGATGGAGACATTCATTCCTGCAATCAACCTGATTGTATCGTGTGTCGTATTTTTGGTTCTTCCGCAGCCGAAGAACGGAGGGCAGGCCCAACCCGTCTCCTGGTGCGCGATGCCCATCCTGATGCCCCAACACGGGCCATGATGGAAGAACTGGAACGGCGCCAAGGACTCCCCAAAGTCGAAATCAAAACTGAAGACAATATTAACCGGATTACTTCTGCCACCCTTTCTGGCCCGCGCAGTCAGGAACGGGTCCCGGTAGGCTCTCGATTCAACTTTGAACTGCACTATCAAATGTATGAAGTAGAGGGGTGTACGGTCAGCGATCTGGAAATGCTCGATCATCTCTTTCTTGCTCTCCGCCTGGTAGAGAGTTCCGCCCTGGGTGGAGGGAGCTCTCGTGGCTCTGGCCAGGTCAAATTTTGGCTCGCTCGAGATCTCCCTATTCGAAATCTTGATGCCTACAGACAAGGGATCTATCCAGAAAAGCTATTTTTTAAGGAAGAGACTGACCGAAAAAAGCTCTGCTCTTTAGAAGACTTTTCTCTCACTGAGCTCAAAAAGGCTATTCAGGAGAAATGCACATGAGAGTGTATCTTGCTCATCCGACCCCTTTTCTCAACGAGCTTCCACGCTCTGATACCCTCTTTGGGGCCCTCTGCTGGGGGATACGCTGGATCTATGGAGAATCAGTGCTCCTGGAATGTCTCCAATCCTTTATCACAGGAAACCCCGATTTTCTCCTCTCCTCTGTTTATCCGTATTTGAGCAGGGAAGAGAAAAGGCTCCATTTTCTCCCCATACCGCTGTTACCCATCACACTGCCCCCTCCTAAGAATTTGGCTGGAGCAAGGATTTTCAAAGACTATCGCCGAATACGCTATGTCTCTGAAGGGCTGTTCAGGCAATTGCTCCAGGGGACTCTTACACCGAATATCATCCTCCAGAGTTTGTATGAAGAGAAAGGGGAATTTCAGATACAAGGACCTTTTCTGCTGGAGAAAAGTGAGGCCTGGTCTGCCGGTGAGGTTCTGCGCCTCTTCTGGCCACAGAATAGAGCCCGAAATGCTATCAATCGACTCTCGGCTACGGTTCACGAAGGAGTATTCTACTTCACGCAAGAGATCGCTGTCCAGAGTGGCGTATATTTCCTGCTCAAATTGCGCAATCCAGCGCTGAAGAAGGTCATAGAAGGAGCCTTACACTTCCTGGCCGAAAAGGGAATCGGGGGTGATGTCTCAGTTGGAAGAGGCCAATTTCTCTGTGAACTTGTCGAAGAAGATTTCTTGACCAAACCATCGACAGCTACGCACCTGGTGACACTTGCCCTTGTACACCCAAGCTCTGCGGACCGTCTCTGGTTCGGACAGCAGCGAGACCAGCTCTGGTATCAGCTTGTGAAGAGAAAAGGACGGATCGAGAGTATGTATATACAGGAACGGCAGGTATGGAAACAGACTGTGTTAAATCTGGGAGAAGGTTCAGTGTTTCCCCGAGACGGAGAACGAGAGATTTATGGCTCCTCGCCCCAGGTACACTCCCATCCTTTTGCTATCTATCAAAATGGGTATGCTTATCCAGTGAGGTTAGTTTATGGCCACCTATCATCTTGACATTCTTACCCCGGTGCATATTGGGTCTGGACAGAGCCTTAGTCCTTTGGAATATTTGCTTGTGCCCCATTTCATCCCTTTTGATCTTGGACGATTGTTAGAGTCCGATCCTTCTAAAGCTGAGCAACTTGCCATCGCTCTTTCCCGCTTAGCAAGCTCACAACTGACCAGCACGTCTCTTCATAACCTGATTACTCCAGAAGTAGCCTCGGATCAGCGCTGCTGGCAATATCAGGCTACCATTTCCCAATCCACTCGATCCTTATTGGAAGACCAAATTAAGAGAGGACAAGGGGAGGTGAAAACTGCCATCAAATCTCCCACTTTTCAGGTGTATATCCCCGGCACATCTTTAAAAGGAGCGTTGAGAACCGCTTTTGAGTATTTCCTGCTCCGACAGAGACTTTCTCAGGATGTAGATCTTCTTGAGTATATGATTAGAGATAATCGGTTTAAGAACCAGATTGATCAGCAACTCACCAAAGTCCTTTTTCGTAGGGCAAAAGACCAGGCCACACACGATCTCTTCCGGACATTGCAGGTGAGTGACAGTTCGCTGTGTCGTCCTGCAGAAGCGCTAGAAATCATATCGGAACAAGTCTTATCTGTGAGTATCAACAAAACAGGAAGAGGTCGAGTGGACAGAGGGAATGATGAAACAAAGAGGTGGGTGACTTTTCTCGAGGTCATTCGCCCAGGAACTCGTTTACAAGGAAAGATAGAGTTTACCGAGAACCTGTTGAGTCAGAATAGAATCATAGAGCAGTTAGGATGGAGAAATGAGCGAGAATATCTAAATCTAGAACATCTCTGCAGGTTTGTCAATACCTTCGCTCAAGATATCTTCTCCCGAGAATCCCTCTATTTCCAGCAAGTACGAGGTTTTGATGTCTCTGCGATCAAGTCCTTTTATACTGAGCTTGGTCAGCGGTTACAAAATCCCCAACCTGGTGAATGCTATCTTTCCCTCGGACATGGGAGTGGCTGGCATAAAATGACGGTAGGCTTGCTTTTAGAAAAACACCTTCCCGCTCGATTCGATCAACTGGTGAGAACAGGAAAAGCAAGACAACGTCAGGATTTTCAATATCCGAAAACTCGCAAACTGGTAATGCAGAATGGAAATCCTCACTCTCCTCTCGGATGGGTTCGGTTGGTCTTTGGGGATTACTTCCCAATGAATCGTGTTGCTTCTCCGGCATCAACTCCTCGTCAAGCTTCATCTCATCCAATCCCCAGACAAAAGACCGGAGAGCAGGACAAGCCAGCCTCAGGTCCCTCCCAGGGAAAATCTCGTCCAACGCTGGAAGATCTCCGGAGATTGCAAGAAAGGTTTAGACAATGAAGGATTATCTGTCCCCTGCAGATCTGCTTACCCAAATTCGCCAGCATCTGGATGCCGAAGCCTTGTCTCAAGCCGAGATCCTCTTACGCACCGGACCGCCTCCAGAGGGTGACGCCGATCTCTGTTTTCAGTGGGGACTCTATTGTGAAGAAGCGGGCTTGCTGAGCGAAGCGATCCAGGCCTTTCAGCAGACCTTACACCGCCAGGCCAACCATAGCGAAGCTGCTTATCGCCTTGCCCTGCTCTATCTCGATCAGAATGCTCCTGAGAAAGCCTTACCCCATCTCCAGCATGTGGTCAAACTAAATCCCGCCCACACCGACGCTGCTCGAGAATTAGCGATCCTGCTGGCCGAACGGGGAGAGAGAGCTTTAGCTGCGGAGGTGTGTCGTCATGCCCTGGACTCGAGCCCCACGGAGGCACTTGAACAACTCCTGCATACTCTAACCCCTCCCATGTCCCCTTCTGTTCCGAACACATTCGAAGATTTTCCACCGGGATTTGTTTCCTATTTTCTGCAACGGTTTTCAGGCCGTGAAGGAGTCTATGCCCGGCAATGGGTTGATGCAGCGGGGCGGAGTGGCTATACTCCGGTCAAAGAACCATTGACCGAACGAGAAGTGCGCAGTCACTTACGGGGAGATATAACGGTGGGCGTTTATCCTCTTCGTCTCGATAATACAGTCAATTTTTTGAGTATTGACATCGACATCAGCAAAAAGGCACTCGAGCAGAGCAGGAACGATCCTCAAGAGCTGGAGCGGTTACAAGCCCTGGCTCAAAGTCAGGCCAAAGCCTTAGTTCGGACAGGAGAGACAGTGGGGCTCTCTCTCTCTCTCTCTATTGAGGAAAGTGGGTACAAAGGACGACATCTCTGGCTTTTTCTTGAACACCCGCTCGAAGCCCAGCGGGTACGGGATCTGGGAAAGCTTCTCCTGACCCTCACCGGGAATCCACCGATAGAAATCCAGCGTGAAATTTTCCCAAAACAGGACACTCTTCCCCTGGAAGCCCTTGGCAATCTGATCAAGCTCCCTCTAGGGATTCATCGTCGTACCGGTAAACGCTCTGTTTTCCTTGATCCTGAAGGACATCTCTTTGCTGACCAGTACGCCGTGCTGCAGAGGGCAACTTTAGCCTCTCCTGAGCAGATTGCGCGAGCAATAGACCTGGCCATTCAACGTCGGGACCGCTTATCCTTTGATCAGGAAGCGAAGCCTTGGCCGGTCAAATCAGAAGCAGAAGAGGGTCCTCAGTCTGCGGCCTTAACGGCCTTGCGTGCTGGGTGCAGTGTCATTAATTATCTCCTGGAAAAGGCCGCTACTGAGCATCACTTAACTCATGATGAACGTATGGTTCTTCTCTGTACAATACCACATCTTCCCGACGGTGCTGTCCTGTTACACCGCATCATTCAGCAATGTGTGGATTACGATCCCAGGATAACCCAATCCTGGATTGAGCGTTGCCCACCCAATCCGATCAGTTGTCCCCGCATACGTACCAGGCTTTCCGAGGTAACTCGAAAAGTCGGGTGTTCCTGTGCCTTCCCGCTTCCTCCCAATGGGTATCCTTCCCCCCTTCTGCACTGGAATCCGCAAGCAACCGCGGGCAAAGCAGGAACAAAGACAGAAGACCGTATTACTGCCACCATTACCCGTCTCTTTGAGTTTCGCACTCAGCTCCGGGCCTTGCAGACCCGAATGCAGCAATGCGAGCAAGAGTTGATCACTCTTATGCAAGAGCAGGAAATGGAAGAGGTTCATACTGTCTTTGGACGATTACGTCGGAGAACAGATGCGGAGGGCAAAGGATGGATCCTCGAGATTGATGAGGCACAAGGATGAGAACAGTCTATGTTACTACTCAGGGAGCCACGGTACGCAAGGAAGGTGACGTATTGCTTATCCAGAAAGGAGAAGAGGTGCTGGAGCGTCTCCATCTGTTTAAAGTAACCCAGTTGGTACTTTTTGGAAACATTGGGCTCACCACCCCTACCATTGCTACCCTGCTTCGAGCCGGTATTGATACTGTTTTCATGTCTATCCATGGCAAATATCGTGGTCGCTTGGTAGCTCAGGATACGAAAAACATTGTGCTCCGTCGTGCGCAGTTTCGTCGTCTGGATGATCCTGCTTTCGTCCTGGAAGCCGCTCGGACTATTGTCTGCGGCAAGCTACAAAACCAGCGGACTTTGCTCCTCCGTACCGCACGAGCGACCGAGATTCCGGGGAGTGATCAGGCTGCCCTGCTGTTACGAAAAGCCCGGGAGGGATCAGAGAAAGCGTCTACCCTCGAAGCCTTGCGTGGCTACGAAGGAAAAGGATCTGCAGCGTATTTCCGCTGGCTTCGTCAGGCTCTTAAACAAGACCTGGGATTCAATCAACGCCTGGTTCGTCCTCCCCCTGATCCGGTAAATGCGCTTCTGAGCCTTGGCTATACTTTACTCGGCAATGCCATCCAGACCGCTATCAACATCGTTGGGCTCGATCCGTATCTGGGCAGTTTACATGTCGTAGACTATGGGAGACCCTCGCTGACCCTGGACCTCATGGAGGAATTTCGACCGGTGATTGTTGACTCGATTGTGCTCAATGTGATCAACCATCGTATCCTGACTGCTGCTGATTTTCAGCAAGAGGCCACAGGCTCTCCAGACCAAGAGGAGCAGGATCCTTTTGATGAGGAAGTTATTACGGAACATGGAGTCCCTCCACGACCGGTGCGTTTGACGAGCTCGGGGATGAAGAGGTTTATTACCCATTTTGAGGCCAGAGTGAGACAGCCCATTTTCTATCCGGGAACAAATCAGCGGCTTCAATATCGCCAGATCTTCGAACAACAGGTTCGTCTCTTTGCACGCTATTTGAAAGGGGAAGTGGATGCGTATACACCTTTTCTTATCCGGTAGGTATCTGAATCAATTTGGATTGCTTGAGTATAACTATTGAGAGAGTTACTCTCGGATTGCTTCGCTGCACTCAGAAAGCCGAATGACCCCTCCATGGGACTTCAAGACTTTGCTCTCGGGTAAGTCGGAGGAGACTGATTCAAAAAGAGGGATTACATAGTATAATGTGAACTTATAGTGGGTAAGTTTCACCATGTCATTCTGTGCCCAGCGCAGAATATCGTAGTTTAGTAGCAGGTTACACGAGATCCTTCACAGAGTTTATCCTGAATGTAATGAAGGATTCAGGATGACGATTGTACTTCCCTACGCTTTGCTTCGGGATGACAAGGGGGAGATACCTGTTATGAGTTCTGTTCCTATCCAGTTTGTGGGAATGATGAAGAAAGTATGTTTGTCTTGATCAGTTACGATATTACAAACGATCGGAAGCGCTATCGAGTGATGAAGCTCTTAAAAAATTATGGTCATCGAGTCCAAAAGAGCGTCTTTGAGTGCGAGCTGGAAGAACACCACCTCCTACGATTACGCGAGCAGATTCGGAAAGAAATCGTACCCGAAGACGATAGTGTCCGCTATTATATACTCTGCCGCTCTTGTCGAGATCGTGTACTCCTGGATGGATTTGGTACCCCCCCTGAAGAGGAGTCAGAATTTTTAATTATTTAACCATTGTATATGGAAAAAACCTCACCTGGGGAGCACTTCACGAGAGAGTCTTCACGGATGACAAATGGGTGGTTATGAGGTTGGGGAAAGAAAATGAAAGAAAAAAGCCGTTTATGCCTCGAAAAAAAACGTTTGCGCAAGAAAATAAAAGAATTTGGAGGTTCAACAAGAGAACCAGGTTCTCTAACTTATTGATTTTACGTAGACCACAGCAAAAATCTGCGTATGCGCCTCGAAAAAAAAGAAAAAGAGAGAAAAATGATTAAAATGGCGAATTTTAGCAGAATTTCAGTGCAGACATTTTTTCCCAATGTGTGACAAAATATCTCAACAGGACCCTTATATATCCCTGCCTCGCAAAGAGCAGAAAAAATCTATATCCCAAAGGAGGTGAGAGAAGTAGGGGTAGGAACACTTGACCTAATCAAGCAGGGATTGAAACACGGACCAGAAGGCCGCAAGGGTCAGTGAGGGAATGCCACACAACAGAGGTATTATACGACGAAAGGAGCCACGATGAGTCGATTTGGAGAACTGTTTGACAAATACGGGATGGCCGCGGGCCTGTGGGCGTTAGTCGCGGTCCTCGCAGGCTTCGGCTACACCGGACTCAAAGATCTTGGCAGAGTGGAGGGCCAAGTGCAGGGCATCTATCAGGTGTTAGAGCGCATGGATACGCACTTGGAGCGGATCGAAACCCACTGGCCAGAGCAGCTCAAACGCTTGGAGACGACTGTCACGGAGCAGATGCAGCGGTTGGAAAGCCGCATAGAAGCCCGGATCACCCAGCTCGAAACGCGGATAGACGCCCGACTGGAACGCTTAACGGAAACCTTAGCGAAGCGTTTTGAAGCGACAGACAAGGAGTTTCGGACATTGCATGTCTTGATCGCTCAGTATCTCCCACGCACGGACGCGGTGGAACAACGAACGAAGGACTTGGACGAGCGCGTTAAACGCTTAGAGAATCGCTAAAGAAGAAAGCCCTCCATAGTTTTCCGAGCACTGCGGAAGGCCACGATACAACCCCTCTCTAGGGAAGAAAAGAGATGTTCTATGTATCAAAATATCAGACATACCACGGCAACGCAAGCCCCATCTCACGACTTTGCCCGCTGGGTCTATCAGCAGGGGGGCCGCAAGCTCAGCTAGCAGGTCGTCCCAGTCGCTGTGGGCAACTGAACTCCAGCGGATAAGCCTACGCTTCCCAGCCGCTACCAGGAGGTCATCGCTGGCTCGATTACCAAGCTGGAGGATGTACTAGACAAACAACCAGCGGACCTCCCGGCGGTGGGGTAAGGGATTATTGAGTACAGGCAGTGCACGATGAACAACCAGAAGCCCTGAGAGACAACAACCAGACAGATCACGAACGTCTCACTCTGAGACGCTCTGCACGGAAAGGACAGGACAATGGACGCCTTAGAGCAGGAATGCCTGACCTGATGAAGAAGGGATTGAAACTCAGTCCTCATAGCTCAGTCCTCATAGCTCGTCCTCGTAGGAACACTTGACCTGATCAAGCAAGGATTGCAACCGGTATAAAAAATAAGGATTACTTATGAACCATTTATCACTGTTGTTATTTGGATTTTTTCTCGGACTAGAACATGCTTTGGAACCTGATCATATCATGGCTGTAGCCAATGTCTCTGTAGTTTCGGAGCGCTGGAAGCAAGCCATAAAGGCCGGATTCTGGTGGGGAATCGGTCATACTGCTTCTATTGGGGTATTGGTAACGGCTATTTATCTATTTCAATGGCAGATTACTGATCAAATAGCGAATTATCTAGAAGTATGTGTGGCAGGAACACTTATTGTGTTAGGGGGAAATATTCTCTATAAACTGGTAAGAAAAGAGGCTATACATGTGCATGCACATCGACATAATGACTTCGTTCATGTTCATCCCCATTATATGGTGCATCATTCACTGCAAGAACATCAGTACACGACAAATGTTCAGTCATTAGTGGTAGGAGTTTTTCACGGTTTTGCTGGTACAGCCGCATTAGTAGCATTAATGTCTGTCTTATTCACCTCCTGGATTGATGTCATGCTCTATATAAGTGTTTTTGGTATCGGTAATATTCTTGGAATGATACTGGCAAGCACTGTAATTTATTTTCATATCCATATAGTTTTTCAATACTGGGCAAGATGGGTACCTGTTATACAAGGGGGTATTGGCACCATAAGTATCCTGATGGGCTTTTTTATTCTCTATAAAACAATTTAATAAATGGCCTAACTGACCTGAGGAAAAAAAATCGAGAACCTTACTCTGCCGATACCTCCTTATTCCACTGAATACATCTCTCCAGAATATCGAGAACTCCTCGCCCATCAGGAAATGGAGAAACATACGCGACGTGGGCTTTTACCGTCTCTACAGCGTTACTCGGTGCGGTGGCAAAGCCCACCCGCTGAAGAAAAGCGAGGTCTCCAGTTGTATCTCCCACACCGGCTATCTCAGTGAGTAAATACTGTAGCTGCTCAGCAAGCCATTCTACTCCAATCCCTTTATCAATCTGTCTTGGCAATATATTAATCTCCCTGATCCCTCTCTGAACCGCAAATCCATATTCCTCCAGCAAGAATAAACCGGAGATTCTGTTCAGCAGTTCCTCGGTCGATACAGGGGATTGTGGGTAGAGGGTGAAGGACCACTCCTTTCCCGGTTGAAAGTAGCCCAATCCCTGCCGGACGATCTGTTCTTCCAAAACCGCTTTGCAGTGATCATATTGGCGCTGAAAGGTTAAGGAAAGTTTTGGGTGGGTCTGATAGGTGTAATCTTGCGGATTATACATCCCTGCCCCATGCTCGTACAGGGCAGGGAGAAAACCACCTATTGCCTGCACCATAAGTTCGACATAAGGAGCAGGACGACCAGTGCACAAGGTTATCGCCGGAATATGAGGCACTCGCTCCTGAGCTTGGCGGTTATACATGGTGAGAGTCTGTAATACCTCAAAGGAGAGAGCGTGTCCCTCCCCAGGAGTGACACAGCCATCGATATCTGTAACCAGTAAACGAATAGGAGCACCAGGATCTTTCATAGGCTATCACGCAGGGGGGGAGGCTAGTCTGGATGGCTCGCTCTTTCTGACCCAGCATCCCCTGTCTGTTCAATTCGCTGTTGATATTTTTGTAATACCCTGCTCAAACCCTCTTCTAAATTCACTCCCGTGCTGTTCGCCAGACAGATCAGGGAGAAAAAGACGTCAGAGATTTCTGTCCGCCATTCCTCTGACGGAGTAAACGGCTCTGCTCCATATCGGGAGCTCCTCAGCACTTCCTTGGCCAATTCCCCTACCTCTGATGTCAGATCCAGTACTCGATGCGCTACATCGGTCTTAAGCTGATGCTTGTTGACAAAGGTAGCTACACGTTGCTGAAACACGGGTACAGAGGCCATCGATTTCTCTCTCCCAGACTAGGGGATACGTATCACCACGAGTTTATCCGTGCCCGATTCGGCTCCCCACACTTCACCTGGCCGTCCCAAAATCTGACGAACATTGGCGGGGGAACTGGGTAAGATAAACACTTCAAAAGACTCGCTGGCTGGATCAAACTGTACAAGAGCATTGCTTCCAAAATCGCTCAACCAGACCCTGTCTCGCTCATCGACATAGACAGCATACGGTTTCGGATTGTTCCCGGGGAGCCTCCACTGACGCCACTCCTCGGTATCCGGATTGTAAACACTAACCTGACCGCTATTCCACTCGCTGACCCAGATCTGCCCCTTCGAGTCTGACCAGACGCGCCGGGCACCCTGATTCGGGGTGGGAGGTTCGATGACTTCGGCGATACCGAATTGGGTATCAATGCGGGCAATATGGCTGCCAGCCAGTGATGCGTAATAGACCGCTCCATCTGGAGTGGTCGCTATCCCATAAGGCCCTCTCCCTTTAGGAGCTGCAAAGACTTCCACCTTCCCTTTTTTCGGATCCAGACGCCCATAGATGCCACTTTGGCCGGTAAACCACAAAACCCCGCGATGATCAAAGGTCGCCGTGTTCAGATTAGCCCATCCACTCCCTTCTGGGAGTGGAAAAACCTGAACTTCCTCTGTTTTGGGATCGACACGTACAATGGCATTCAAGCCTCCATCGGTGATCCAGGGGGCTCCATCGGGACCGACAATTACTCCATGTGGTCTGGACTTTTCCCCCAGCCTGATATGATGCGTCTGACCGGTAGCTGGATCCAGACGGCCTAGCTCTCCTGTAAACTGGGCAGTATACCAGACCGTCCCATCGGGTGCTGGAGCAACGTCATGTGGATGCGATCCCTGCGGTACGGGATATTCCTGTATTTTGGCCGGGTTGGCTTGCCCGATGCTCCAGCCCAAAAACCCTGCACTGAGAACGAAGACCCATAGTACCCACCGATACTTCATCTCTTAGCCCTTTCTGTTCTGGTTAACCATATTGGTAAAGATGGTAACAAAGGTGCTCTCCCCCTGTCAATCAGTATATCCGCATGCAAAGTCTTTGGTATGCTTTGCCGGGTAAATTGTTGTAAATTCTTTGGGTTGCCTCCTGCTGAATAGCCCTTTCGTCTCACAGAATCCTGCCGTGGAAGTAAAACGCTTGACATCTCCGCTCCTGACCGGTATAAGGGGGCAGTAGAGAGGAGGGAGAGATATATCTCAAGTTGATGCAGAAGGTGGAGGAAGAGGATGAGCTTATCAGGTAAGGTTGCTGCCATCACCGGAGCGGGAACCGGGATCGGTCGGGCCATTGCCCTCGCTCTGGCTGCCGAGAAAGTGCGGGTTGCCGTAACGGATATCACCCTGGATTGGGCTGAGCAGGTGGCCCAGGAGATTCGCCATCTAGGGGGCGAAGCGGTCGCGTACAGGCTGGATGTGACTCGGAAAATCGAAGCAGAGCAAGTGGTACAGGCTCTGGTAGAGCGATGGGGTCGCGTGGATATCTGGTGTAACAATGCCGGGATCTCTCGCATGAACCACTTTTGGGAGTGTGACGAGGCGGAGTGGGATGTTACCATGGAGGTAAATGCCAAAGGGGTCTTCCTCTGTTCACAAGTGGTCGCCAAACAGATGATGCGTCAGGAACCGATGGCGGGAAGTGAACGGCGAGGGAAGATTATCAATACGGCCAGTATGGCTGGAAAACGCGGAAATGCTCCTTTCCTGGCTCCCTACGTGGCCAGCAAGTTCGCAGTGGTGGGACTGACTCAAGCTATAGCAGGTGAACTGGCTCCCTACGATATCACAGTCAATGCTGTCTGTCCAGGCTATGTCCGCACCAGCATGCAGGAACGGGAAGTGGGCTGGGAAGCCCATCTGCGGAACACTACGCCGGATGCCGTACGACAGCTCTATATCGACGATACTCCGCTCCGACGGCTGGAAAAACCGGAAGACGTGGCGGGTGTCGTGGTCTTCTTAGCTTCACCGGCTGCTGACTTTATTACCGGTGAGGCGATTAATGTAAATGGTGGGGCGTGGATGGATTAACTAAAACCGGAGAAGGAGGAGATTATGCCTATCCTAAAATCAGTACTCTCTTTGATCGTTCTGCTGGCCGGTATAGGACTCATGGCCGTTACCCCAGCTCTGTGCGCTGAAGGGCCGGTTACTCTGACCGTCATCATGGAAGAAGTGCCCGATTATGATATCGTAACCAGGCTGACCCCGGAGTTTGAAGCGAAACATCCGGACATCAAGATCAAGTTTGAGGCTATGCCTTATGACGCCATGCGGGATAAAATCCTCACCTCCTTTCTGGCGCCTACAGCGACTTACGAGATCATCATTGTGGACAACCCCTGGATGGATGAATTTGCCGAAGCAGGCTTCCTGACACCGCTGGATACCTACCTCTCCAACACCGCACACTACGATTTCGAGGACTTTGTCAAATGCCCCACCCCGTTCCCTGAACTGGGGATTTGATGAAGCCTTACGCTCTATGGCTGCAGGACAGTCCGCTACCATGCTCAGCTACAACTGGATGCTTCCCACCTTGAATAATCCTCAGGGTCCGGCTGGTACCCTTGCCAGTAAGTTTGCCCTCTATCCAGTTCCCGGAGGCAAAACTGTGCTGGGAGCCTGGCACTGGGCGATTCCTCACAATGCTCAACATAAAGATGCTGCCTGGACATTTATCGCCTGGCTGACTTCGAAAGAGGTAGATAAGCAACGGGTGATCCTGGGTGGTGCACCGATTCGTACCAGTGTAATGCAAGATCCAGTGGTCTGGGAAAAGGGTTTTGGGCGTCCCTATTACGAAACGGTCCTCCAGATCCTGGAAAATGCCGAACCGCTGGCTCGCGGTCCCAGCGCAGAAGAAATTATCCAGGAAGTGGGGACGGAACTGAATGCCGCTGTAGCCGGGGAAAAGACAGTGGAACAGGCCCTCAAGGATGCAGCGGATAAAGTACGGAAGATCCTCACTCCATGAGTGGTAACCGCTGGACTGTCCCTTTTCAGTACCGCCTCTTGCTACCATTGCTCCTGGTGTTGACGGCGGTACTGATCTATCCGTTAGCTTTCTCGTCTCCCTGCACGATTACAAGCTGACTGCCCTTGGAAAGGAACGGTTTGTCGGCCTGACCAACTACAGTGTCCTCTTGTTCAATCCGTCCTACTGGCGGGCTATGACCAATACACTCTCCTTTGTTGGACTGGCCGTAGGATTAGAGCTGGTCTGTGGATTTGGATTGGCCTTGCTTTTGCACAGCTCACTTCCTTTACGCCATCTCTTTCGCTCGGTATTGCTCACCCCGATGTTCATTACCCCTATTGCGGTGGGACTGATGTTCCGTTTCCTTTTAAATTCCCAACTGGGTATCATCCCCTATATACTGCAAGATACTGCAAGGACTGGGTATCCAGGTAGACTGGTTTGGCCCGCGATTGGCCCTATTCAGTATTGTCCTCATTGATGTCTGGCAGTGGACCCCCTTTATGCTGCTCCTGCTCCTCGCTGGCTTAGAGTCTCTACCAGCAGAACCCTTCGAAGCGGCACGGGTGGATGGAGCTTCGGGCTGGGCCATGATGCGTCACATTACCATTCCACTGCTGCAACCGGTCATCCTGGCCGCAGTGATTATCCGGATGCTGGATGCTTTTAAGGTCTTTGAGTATGTGTATGCTATTACTCGCGGTGGACCCGGTGAACGAACAGAGGTCATACAGTACCATATCTATCGAGTCGGGTTCCGTTTTTTTCGTATGGGTGAAGCGGCGGCTATGGCCTACACCTTAATTGTCATTACCCTGATGCTGGTTGTGCTCCTGTTCTTTGTGCTCCGACGAACAGAACACCGGTGAGGGAGAGTATGAACCATCGATACCGTCTGCGACTTCATGATCTGGTTGCTTTTGCTATCTTGCTGCTGGCACTACTGGTGGTCCTCTTCCCTTCTGCCTGGATCTTATTGACTTCGTTTAAACCGGCGGCAATCCTTTCCCAGCCAGCGACGGTCAGTTTTAGTCCAACGCTGACCCACTGGAATCAGGTGTTTCACTCAGATTTCCCCCGACAGTTACTCAATAGCGTCATTGTAGGCCTGGTTACGGTTTTCATAGCCCTTCTGGTCGGCTGTCCAGCCGCCTATGCCTTTTCCCGTTACCATGTGGGGGGACCCCAAACCCGGTTCGGAATCCTTCTGGCTCAGATGCTCCCACCGGCTGTACTCATTGTGCCCCTTTTCCTACTGATGTATCACCTGCGTCTCCTGGATACCTTAGTAGCCGTAACTGCAGCGCATCTGACCTTTATATTACCTCTGGTGACCTGGTTTTTGATTAGCTTTTTCGATGAGGTACCACACGAACTGGAGGAACAGGCAATGGTAGACGGGTGTACGCCATGGCAGGCCTTTTATCGCGTCGTTATCCCGGTCATACGCCCCGGTCTGAGGGCTGCTGGCCTCTTTGCCTTTGTGCTCTCGTGGAGTGATCTCTTCTACGCCCTCCTCTTGACCGGAGGGAAGAGCAAGACTCTTCCGGTAGCCATTGCTGGCTTTTGGACATTCCGAGGTATCGAGATGGGTAAAATGGCTGTAGCCATCGTCGTGGCCATTGTTCCGGTTCTGATCCTGTCATTTCTGGTGCAGCGCCACCTGGTGAAAGGCTTGGGTGCCGGAGCGGTTAAGTATTGAGAGATTTACTGATGAGCTTATGAGCCCAGAAGAGACCCCCGTCAAAATTTATACCCTTTTCTAGCATAATGTGGTATGGTTACTTACTACATATCCTGTCTGTTTCGATATAGAGGAAGTCATTATCAGAGGGTATCAGATAGAGCATCGCGATTAGAGTTTTTCTTTTGGGTACAACCGTAAGAGGAGGGTTACCAATGGTATTTCAGCATATACCCATGTTCACCCGACGACAGTTTCTCAAAACGGTCAGCGCGACGACCGGTGTAACGCTTTTGAGTCCGTATCGGAGCTGGGGAGCTCTGGAGCCGGTGAAGATCGGATTCCTCTATCCGCTATCCGGTTCGATCGCCGCCACCGGCCAGCGGATCAGAGATGCAGTTCAGTTAGCCACTACCCATATCAATGCTCAGGGAGGAATCCAGGCCCTGGGCGGAGCAAAGCTTGAGGTTCTCTACGCGGATAATCAATCCAAAGAAGAGGTAGAGAAGGCGGAGACCGAGCGACTCATCGATGCGGGGGTTTCGGCAATCAACGGCTCTTATGCCAGCTTCCTCACCATGGTAGGCACGGCGGTAGCCGAACGGCGTCAGGTCCCCTTTCTCACCGGATCAATTGCCGATGCCCTGGTCGAACGTGGCTTCAAGTACACGTTTCAGATCTCTCCTCGAGCCCACATGTTTGGCGAAACGCAGGTCAAAGGGGTCCTGGCCATGGCCCAGGAAGTCGGGGGACCGGTTCCTAAACGAGCGGCGGTTATCTTTAACAACACCGATTATGGGGTTTCTACGGCCAAAGGGCTGGAAAAGACGATTAAAGCTACTGGACTTGAACTTGCTCTCTATGAATCGTATCCCCTAGGACTTCCCGATGCCTCGCCTCTGGTTACTAAGATTAAATCGGTCAATCCGGATGTGGTCTTCCCAGTCTCCTATATCGAAGAGGCGGTCTTACTCCTTCGGGAGATGGAACGACAGCGGGTGACCTCACTCATTGTCGGAGGGGGAGCAGGGTATCTCCTGCCCGACTTTTATGAGGCTGGGGATTGGCGGGTAACAACGGTGATGAGTGTGGCCTCGTGGAATTGGGATATCAACTATCCGGGTGTACTTAAGGTCGCGGAGGAGTATCAGGAGAAATATGGGCGTTTTATCTTTGAACATGCCGGCGAAGCCTACACCATTCAGTGGGTGATTAAAGAGGCTCTGGAACAGGCTGCTTCACGTGATCCTCAGAAGGTGAGAGATGTTATCGCCTCGCTCAGACTAGAACCACCTCATCCGGCAGCGATCATGCCTGGTGGAGTGATCGAGTTTGATGAAAAGGGATGGAATGCACACGTCTATCCGGTATTGATTCAGTGGCAGGGAAATGGGGCCATGCTGCCTCGTACCGTTTATCCGCTTAAGGAGGCCCGTCGAAAGCCAATCTATCCGGTCCCTTCCTGGTCTGAAAGGAAACCTCAATAGTGAGTCTGGAAATTCTCGGGCAGGTCTGTATTAATGGATTGATGATTGGTGGAATTTACGCCCTGGTCTCGGTAGGGCTTTCCCTGATCTATGGTGTGGTCGGGTTTGCCAATTTTGCCCACGGTTCTTTCCTGATGCTCGGGATGTATCTCACCTGGGGATTGTGGCGGTGGACTCATCTTGACCCGTTGCTTTTACTCCCAGTAGTCTTTCTCTGCCTGTTTGGAATAGGGTGGCTCTTCTACCGCCAACTCATCGATCCAATTATCCGCGCTCCTGATGAGGTTCATCTCTTTCTGACGCTGGGGATTAGCCTGATGCTCGATAATGGATTCCTCCTTGCCTTCACCGCTGATCGCCGGTTTTTGAAGACCGTGTACGCCGAGATGACTCTTTATTTGGGAAACCTGACTCTTCCCCTCACTCGTCTTCTCGGATTTGGAACAGCCCTCCTCATCGCCTGGGGACTGTTCCTCTTCCTCCAGCGGACCAAAATCGGGCGGGCGATTCGGGCGGTTGCTCAGGACCGCTCCCTGGCCGAGAGTGTCGGTGTCGATTCTAAACAGATCTTTGCCCTATCGGTCGCATTAGGGATTGCGTTGTCCGGAGTGGCCGGCGTGCTCCTCACCCTCTTTCATCCGATTTCCCCTGAAGTCGGATTGCGTTACCTGCTCATCGCCTTCCTCTGTGTGGTGGTAGGCGGAATGGGAAGTGTGAAGGGATCGATCCTGGGCGCATTACTCGTCGGTATTCTTTACTCCTTTGGTTATCAGCTCTTTGGAGGAGAAGGAGGCTTGATTCTGGCCTATCTGGCTCTGTTGACCATTCTCAATGTGCGTCCCGCTGGCCTCTATGGAAAGGAATTGCTGTAGCCAATGACTTCACTGACGCTCCTAGAGTCCCCGCAACAAAAAAGACGGTTGGGCAGAGGAATGCTCGTGGGGGCGATCCTCTTTGCCCTCGTTTTACCCTGGGGTTTACCCCGTTTCTATGTTGATGTACTCTTCCTGACTCTCTGGTACGCAGCCCTAGCCCAGGCCTGGAACTTTATCGGGGGCTACGGCAAGATGCTCTCTCTGGGCCATGCGGCTTTTGTAGGAGTCGGTGCCTATACTTCTACCCTCTTTTTTGTACATTGGGATCTCACTCCCTGGATCGGGATGTTCCTCGGTGGAATAGTTGCTGCTCTCCTCTCTTTTGTGGTCGGCATTACCTGCTTTCGCCTTTCTGGTGTCTACTTCACCATTGGCACACTAATCCTGGAAGAACTCCTCCGCTCCATATTCATGGAGTTTCCTGATATTACCGGTGGTGCCACCGGGATTAACCTCCCGTTCAAACAAGAACAACTCGCCTTTTTTATGGAGTTTCGGGGGGTGATTCCGTACTACTATCTCGCTTTGGGAATGCTGGTCCTCATCTCCATAGCGATATATCGGTTTGAGAAGAGTGACCTTGGATTGCAGATGACCGCGATTGGCGAGGACGAAATTGCGGCCAGAACGCTGGGAATCAGTGCGGTTTGGGTCAAACAGAAGGTGTTTCTACTCAGTGCCTTTTTTACCGGTATGCTTGGGGTCATCCATGCGCAAAACCTCCTTCTGATTCAGGTCAATACCTATTTTGATCCGCTGCTCTCCATCCGGATCGCCCTGGTCGCCTTTATCGGGGGAAGCCGGACTATTGCTGGGCCCATTCTCGGGGCCTTCATTCTCCTCCCCCTCTCTCAGCAACTGCAAGCCTGGTTAGGGGGAACGTACGCAGGGAGTCAACTCGTAATCTATGGAGCACTCCTTGTGTTGATCAGTCGCTACTATCCGCGTGGACTCTGGCCGTTTGTACGGGAGTGGATAAGCAGGAATCAGAGATGAAGGTAGAGCGCCATCAGCTCTTCCCGACTGCGCATCTCCTCCGGTTTGCCGCTAAACACGTTCTCTCCCTGGTCCAGGATATAGATGTGATCCGCTACTTCCAGGATCTTGCGGATATTCTGCTCTACGATGAGGAAGGTCATTCCCTCTCTTTGATTCAATTCTTTGATCCGCTCAAACACCGTCTGAATGATGCGCGGAGCTAAACCGGCCGAGGGCTCATCGAGGAGAATGAGGCGGGGACGGCTCATCATGGCCATGCCAAAGCTTACCATAGTTTGTTGACCACCACTCAACTCTCCGGCCAACTGTTGTGCTTTTTCCTGAAGCATGGGGAAAAGACGAAAGACGGCAGTTATCCTTTGGTTTACCTCTGTGGTCTTAGAGAGACTGTACCCACCCATCTGCAGGTTTTCCTGGACAGTAAGACGGAGAAAGATGCGTCGGCCCTGGGGCATGAACATAATCCCGCGCCGGAGGATTTGGTGTGGGGTGAGACCGGTAATATCTATACCGCCAAAATGGATCCGACCCTGTTGTGGAGGGAGAAATCCGGCAATTGTTTTGAGGAGAGTCGATTTTCCCGAACCATTCGGCCCGATAATACCGGCGATGCTCCCTGTTTCTACGGTTAGCGAGATCCCATGCAGGATCTCCAACCGCCCATAGCCGGCTACCAGAGTTTCTACCGTGAGCAGTGATTCAGCCAAAATACGCCTCCTGTACGCGTGGATCACTCTGCACGGTGTGAATCGATCCTTCGGTTAAAATCTCCCCTTCATTGAATACCACCACCCGATCGCAGAGTTTGGAAATCAGCATGACGTTGTGTTCGATAATCAGAAACGTCGTTTTACCCCGTAACTCTTGGATCACGTTTTCTAATTGAGCGATCAGCCGGGGATGTACCCCAGCTACCGGTTCATCTAAGAGAATTAGTTGGGGATCGAGCATGAGTACACGAGCAAACTCAAGGAGTTTAGTCTGTCCAAAGGAGAGCTCTCCGGCTTTCTGACTCTGGAGAGGGAGAAGGTTCACGACCTGTAAGAGGGCTAATGCACGCTCTTCACGTACTCCCTTGGGGAGACGAAGTCCGGCTACCAGCATATTCTGGAGCACAGACAGTTCGGCAAAGGGGCGGCTGATCTGAAATGTTTTGCTGATACCTCGTTGTGCAATGGTCTCTGGAGGAAGACCAGTAATATCCTGGCTCTGGAAAAAGATCTGTCCGACATCTGGACGGTATATCCCCATGATCAGGTTCACAAAAGTCGTTTTCCCTGAACCATTGGGACCGATAATTCCCACAATCTCTCCTGCTTCAACGCAGAGAGAAATCCCATTGATTGCTCGTATCCCCCCAAAATCTTTTACCAGTTTTCTGGTTTCCAGTAAGGGCACCGTTTCTCTCCTTTTTCTCGGCCTTCCCGCATGATCCACCTTTCTTCTAGGCGCCATACTCCCCGTTCATAGACCCGAATGCCTATCACTGAGCCTCAGCGGCGGTGGGGAACTCGATGACTCTCACCCTGCCACGCCCTCCATACCCTTCACCAACGTGGCTTTCACGATAATGTGGTTGAGGTCGGCGTCTGCTTGAAAACGCACCCGCATTCCTGGATCATCTGTAACTGCTGCCGTGCTCGGACAAGCTTGGCGTGGAAGTGGGGATCGGCCTGGCGTATTGTGTGTCGCAAGGCGTCAAATTTGGCATCAGCTTGTTGCAAATAGTGATCAATTTCCGTACGATGGACCAGATAATAGGTAATGGCCCCATAGACTTGTTCTAAGGTGAGCACGGGAAAGTACTCTGTCACAATCGTCTCCGGCGACAGTCCATCGAGAAAGGCCAAGACAAGCTTTTTTCCATACTCTTCCCTCACCTCAATGCTATCAAGGTGTAAGGTCGTTCTTGTTTGTGCACGGTCTTCTCCTTCAGTCCCGCATTTCTCAATTGCAGGGTGTCAGCACCTGACCTCTTTTTCAGTATATGCCGGAGGGAGGAGCGTGTCAATTCACTCTCTCTTCAGAAAAGGGATAGTGTAATTTACAGAAAAGACTTGACAAGACCAGAGAAGCTGCGTAGCCTCTGACTGAAGATAAATAAATAAAATGTTGCAAGAGGCATATTTTGCTTCACCTTACCCGCTACATTTCTTATGATAGGTGATTGACGGCTACCAATATATCTTCTGGTTATTTTATTTAGCACCAAGAGGAGATCGGTCTATGAGAAGGAAGAGAAAAAAGCAGAGAGCATCGGCAATTGCTCGCAGAGAGTTTTTGAGACTGACCGGTCTAGTTGGGACAAGCTTTGCCCTCAGCGGGATCCGAATGCCATCGGCGTTCGGTCAGAGCCGGTACGGTGGGACCCTCCGGATCAGCGTTTCTCGAGGCTTGAAAACCCTGAACCCCATCATGCACATCAGCGGTCCCGAATGGATGGCTACCAAGTGGATGTACAACAATCTTACCAGACTTAACCATCGACGGGAAGTGGTTCCTGATCTAGCCGAATCCTGGGAGGCCAACGAAAATGCGACTGTATGGACCTTTCGGCTGAAGCAGGGGGTGCAGTTTCATAGTGGCAAAGAGCTGACTGCAGCAGATGTGGTTGCTACCCTCATGACGGTGGTAAAGCCTGAGGTTGCGGCTCCGTATGCCGCAGAACTAGGGCCGATCAAAGATGCCGAAGCTGTCGATCGGTATACGGTCAAGATCACCCTCTCCTCCCCCTTTGCCGACTTCCCGGTGAGTATGACCGTTCCATCTGCCCGGATTATCGAAAAAGAGGCTCTGGAAGGGGACCTTGACCTCCTAGCTTCCAAGGAATTTGGCTCTGGTCCTTTCCGACTCAAGGAGTTTGTCCCAGGAGACCACATTATAGTTGAACGCTATGATAACTACTTCAAGACTGGTTTCCCTTATCTGGACCGGGTGGAACTCCGGGTACTTCCCGAGCCTTCTGCTGAGGTCATTGCCCTCCAAAACCGGGAGACTGACCTGATATGGGAAGTGCCATCCGAGCTCTTCGCTACTGTGGCTACCACTCCTGGTGTGGACGGACTGGAAGTTGCGGGGGGGACTTTCTCCAATGTTATCCTGCCGAGTGATAAGCCCCCATTTGATGACAATCGCGTTCGGGAGGCGCTCAAATATACGGTGGATCGCGATCTCATGTTAGCTGCCGTGGTAGGAGGTCGAGGGGAGATCGGGCATGATCATCCGGTCTCTTCGGCCTATCGCTTCTATCATAAGCTTCCCACTCGAAGAAGAGATATCGAAAAGGCCAAAGCGCTTCTGAAAGAAGCAGGCTATGCCGATGGGCTCTCTTTAAAACTTTTCGTGGCCAATCGGCCGGCGATTCGGGAGCAGATTGCGGTTGTCCTGAAGGAGATGGCAAAACCGGCCGGATTTGTCATCGAAGTGGAGCTGGTGAGTTACGATCGCTATCTGGCCCAAATTTGGAACAAAGGGGTCCCGTATGTAGGATTCTATGGTACCCGTCCGACGGCCGATGCTATCCTAATGAAGCTCTTCCATCCCGAGTTTGGTATCGACGAAGGGCGGTGGGGGGGTTCTCATCGCCAGCATCTTCAGTTATTGGAAGAGGCTAGAGCGACTGCAGAGGATGAGAAACGGCGTCCCCTCTATGCCCGATTCCAGGAGATTGCCCAGCAGGAGGGGCCATTTGTAATCCCTCTATTCCGGAGTGAGCTCAGTGCCAAATGGAACTATGTCCAAGACTATACGATGAATCCCAGCGTCTATGAGGTCGATCTGGAAGCGGTCTGGCTTGCAGAAAAACAGAAGTAGTAACGGTATTGTTGATAGAGAGAGCAGAGAGTGTCAGAACAGTTATACTGCTCTGCTAAGAGCTTCGGTAAAATAAGACTATGGCCAAGTATCTGCTAAAGCGGTCAAGCTATACGCTGATCGTCTTGTTCCTCGTCTCATGCATCACCTTTTTTACCACCCAACTGCTGCCGGGTAATGCCGCGCATCTGATCCTGGGGGAGTATGCTTCACCGGAGAAGATCCGTGCTTTAGAAAAACAGATGGGATTAGACAGACCGATTTATATCCAGTATGGGACCTGGCTGACCGGTGTGATTACCGGTGAGTGGGGGCGCTCCTTGATCATGAAACAGCCAATTACCACGTTGGTCGAACTCAGACTGAAGAATTCCGCATTTTTGGCGGTTACAGCCTTCCTGTGCGTCGTGCTGCTGGGTATTCCCTTAGGAGTGTGTGCGGCGATCAAACGAGGTTCTAAACTGGATCTCCTGCTCACCGGTGGGTCCTATCTGGGAATCTCCCTTCCCGAGTTTGTGACCGGCACTCTGCTCATTCTGCTCTTTGCCGGCCCACCCCTCCGTCTGCTCCCTTCAGGAGGATACCATGCGTTTACCGACGATCGAGTGCTCTGGCTCAGGCATCTGATTCTCCCCACCGTAACCTTGACGATTCTCCTGTTGGCTCACGTGGTACGCCAGACCCGTTCCGGGATGATCGAAGTGCTGCAGTCAGACTATATTCGTACCGCCTATCTGAAAGGACTGCCCAAAAGGACGGTCATTGTGAAGCATGCACTCAAAAATGGTCTTCTTCCCACCATCACGGTGCTAGCCATGGACTTGGGTTATCTGATGGGCAGCATCGTTATCGTCGAGGAGGTCTTTGCCTATCCTGGAATGGGTCGCCTGATTGTGCTGGCTATTCAGAATCGAGATATCCCCCTCTTACAGATGGCGGTTTTGCTCATAGCCTTTATCTATGCTGGGGCGAACTTTGCTGCTGATCTCATCTATACTTATCTCGATCCGAGGATCCGCTATGGTTAGAGAGACGGAGACCCAAGAGCTTCACTCCCCCAGTGTCAGCGCGTGGCGAGGAACGGCACGCTATCTCTGGCGTGATAATCCGGCGTTATTGCTGGGGGCGATGATTACAGGGATTGTCATATGTATAAGCCTCGTCGGTCCCTGCATTACCCCGTATGATCCGCTCGAGCAGCATATTCTGGATCGCCTGCAAGGACCGAACCTAAAATATCTCTTTGGCACCGATCAGTACGGCCGTGATGTGTTCAGTCGCGTACTGGCCGGAGGACGCACCGCCTTATTATTAGGACTTGGAGCAACAGGGCTCGGTTTACTTTTAGGGGTGCCGATCGGGCTCATTGCTGCTTATCTTGGGAAGAAAACGGATGAGATCTGCATGCGTCTGATGGATGCGCTGCTCTCTTTTCCTTCCCTGTTAATGGCGCTCCTGGTGCTGACCGCTCTGGGATCTAATGTAGAGAATGCTATCCTGGCTATCGGAATTGTCTATATGCCCCGTATTGCCAGAATTATTCGGAGTGCTACCCTGTCGGTAAAGCAGGAAGAGTTTGTCCTGGCTGCTCAGGCTAGAGGGGAATCCTCCCTGTATATCATGTTTGGAGAAATTTTGCCCAATGTCCTTCCACCCGTAATTGTGGAAGGGAGTATCCGTATCGGTTTTGCCATCCTGGTGGGTGCATCGCTTAGCTTCTTGGGTCTTGGTGTTCAGCCTCCTCAGGCTGACTGGGGACTCATGATCAAGCAGGCTCGTATTTTTATGTTTCAAGCCCCCTGGCTGGTCATCTGGCCCAGTATAGCCCTCGCCCTGACCATCATCGGGTTTAATCTGTTGGGAGATGGTCTGCGCGATCTCTTACATCCTCATGTGCAGAGTAAGGGAGCTGATTAATGGTGGATCGAGTGGATCGAAACAAACCATTGCTTCAGGTGCAGGATTTACATGTCGAGTTTCTCTCACGGAGAGGAAGGGTTTACGCCGTTCGAGGGGTAGATTTCCAGGTGGAGAAAGGTCAAGCCTATGGTTTGGCCGGAGAGTCGGGATCTGGAAAGAGTACCATTGCCCTGACTCTTTTGAGATACTTGAGTGCCAATGGGCGTATTACTGCAGGAAGGATCTTCTTTAAGGGACAAGATCTGCTGCAGATGGAGGAAGAAGCGTTAAGAAAGATCCGGGGCAACGAGATCGCTGTGGTGTATCAGGATCCCAAAAGGGCACTGAATCCTTCTATTTGCGTAGGGGAGCAAATTGCAGAAGTGATAAGACTCCACCAGGGACTATCCGCACGACAAGCCTGGGAGAGAAGCTTGGCCTTGCTGGAACTCGTCAACATCGCCGATCCTCCCTATACGGCCCGTAAGTACCCCCATCAACTCAGTGGCGGTATGCAACAACGGGTAGTGATTGCCATGGCCCTCTCCGGCCATCCGAGTCTGCTGATTATGGATGAACCCACCACCGGCCTCGATGTGACCACGCAGGCCAGGATTCTGGATCTTATTACCGATCTGCGGCAACGGCTCAATGTCGCTCTCCTCTTTATCACCCATGACCTCAGTGTAATTGCGCAAATCTGCGATGTAGTGGGGATCATCTACGCCGGGGAGATAGTAGAGCAGGGACCGGTCCAAGCCCTCTTCAAACAGCCTGCCCATCCTTATACTCGAGGACTGCTCGAGGCGGTGCCAGAAGTTACCGTGCAGAAAACCCTCCAGGCAATCCCGGGCAGAGGCCCCGATCTAACTACTCTTTCCCCCGGTTGTATCTTTGCACCAAGATGTGCTTTTAAGGAGGAGCGTTGCACTCAGGAAACGGTTCCACTCATACCGATTCAGCCCGGGCATTACAGTAAATGTTTCCGGTGGGAGGCAGTACGCCATCCAGCGCAAATCACCTCGCAAAGTGCTAGGCCAATGCAGCGAGGATCTCCCGGGGACTCTCTGCTAGAAGCGCACGAGATCAAAAAGTATTTTGTAGAGGAAGGGTTGCTAGCCAGCCTCTTCGATCTACTCGGATTTGCAGCACCCAGTGTCAAAGCAGTCAACGGTGTATCGCTAACCATTAGAGCAAACGAGACGGTGGCTCTGGTTGGAGAGAGTGGGTGTGGCAAATCTACATTGGGGCGCTGTTTGCTCAAACTCCTCGAGTTGACCGATGGCACTATCTCCTTCCAGGGAGAGCTGGTGACCAGGTGGAGAGGAGAAAAACTCAAAACGTTTCGCCGGGCCATCCAGGTAGTTTTTCAACACCCCGATTCTTCTTTAAACCCCCGGAAGACGGTAGAAAGTATCCTTGGACGGCCGCTTAAGCTTTTGGGGTTGACCAGACAGAGAAGGATGGCCAGAATCGTTGAGTTATTAAAGGCTGTACAGCTCCATGAAGGATTCTTGAAACGGTTTCCTGCCGAACTGAGTGGGGGAGAGAAGCAACGAGTGGCCATTGCCCGGGCCTTTGCCTTCCAACCGGCTTGCATTGTGCTTGATGAACCGACTTCAGCACTCGATGTCTCCATCCAGGCCTCTGTTATTAATCTTCTTTTGGAGTTACAGGCACAGTTTGGGACCTCATATCTGTTTATCTCACACGACTTGAGTGTGGTCCGTCATGTGGCCAATCGGATCGGCGTTATGTATCTGGGAAAACTCTGTGAAATCGGGTCTACTGAAGAGATCTTTTCTCCACCTTATCATCCCTATACAAAGGCATTGCTCTCCGCAATTCCAGTTCTTGATCCTACTAAAAAGAGAAGACCGACCGGATTGGAAGGAGCAGTGCCCAGTGCACGGCATACTCCCTCCGGATGCCCATTTCATACCCGGTGTCCCAGCAAAATCGGTCCGATCTGCGAACAAGTTGTCCCGCCCCTTTTTAAAGTCAGTGATACCCATTATATTGCCTGTCATATCCCACTCGTCGAACTTTCTCAAGAGGATCCAGTCTTATAAAAGGGATATTCCCTTCCATCAGATCCCTTCTCCGTGCACACCGGACAGCGAAGAGATAAAGTTCTTGACATCTGTCCTAGTGATCAGTATAAGGGAACAGTGGTCAGTGGATAGTGGTCAGTGGTCAGGAGTCGGTAACTCTGAAGAGAACGCTTAACAAAGGAGGAAACTATGTGGACAGGCACCGTTGTCGCAATCTATCTCACCCCCCAGGCGAGTGAGCCTATGATAGCTGTATCAGAAGTTCGTGCGGTGGAAGGGAAGGGACTCGAAGGGGATCGCTATTTTCACCAAACCGGTACGTATTCTCAGAAGCCCGGTCCAGATCGGGAAGTCACGCTGATCGAAAGTGAAGCGCTCGAGGCTTTACAGCGAGAAACAGGGATAACACTTGCATCAGGCGCCAGCCGTCGCAACATTGTTACACGAGGAGCACCACTCAATCAGCTTGTCGGCAAGGAGTTTCGGGTGGGCGAAGTGACCTTGCGGGGTATTCGTCTGTGTGAACCCTGTGCCCATCTCGAACAGTTAACACAGCCCGGGGTCTTACAAGCCCTGGTGCATCGCGGAGGGCTTCGAGCGCAGATTTTGACCGGTGGGATGATCCGGGTAGGGGATAGCCTGCACGAATGATGACCGACCTGGACGCACGCCAGAGTAAAGCCAAAATGGGCTCTTTTTCAAGAGATCTTTTTCGGGATACGGTCAGGAGAAGCTGGTTTTTTCTCTTCTTTGCTCTCTTTCTCTTCCCGCTTCACCTGGTTGCTCAGCCTCCCTCCCTTCCACAGCAGATCTCTATTGCTGGTAAGGCTACTTTTACGCTCGAAATTGCCGATACGCCAGAAAAACGCTCGCGTGGTCTGGGCTATCGGGATGCCCTCCCGCTCGACCAGGGGATGCTCTTCCTCTTCGAGGAGCCGGGATATCACGCCTTTTGGATGTTCGGGATGCGCTTCCCGATTGATATCCTCTGGATACGTGAGGGGGTGGTGGTCCATATCGAACAAAACCTTCCTCCCCCCTCTCCTCTCCATGTCCGGCTTCCGACCTATCGACCAGCCGTCAAGGCGGACACGGTCCTGGAAATCAATGCCGGTCTGGTCAAAAAATATGACCTGCGGGTTGGTGATCGGGTGGAATTTCACTATTAGTGCATATCCTGGAGACCTCTTGGGCATTGCCCCGGTCAATGAGGGAATATAGATATTCTGGGAGCGCTTTACCAGAGAGGTCTCCTGAAAATGCTCTACCCACTTGCCACCTATCATTTACCACATCTTGCAATACAAAGATAGTCAACCAGTGTGACCTGAACCTCTGCAATCCCAACAGAAGGAAACGAGGGGAGTGGAGAAGGAAACCGAAGAACAGAAAGATCCTTTCTGGCTCTTCTCCTCCCTGGGGGGCGTCAAATGGACAACCCTTCGCTGCGCTTCGAGAAGGGGTAGAAGGCATGCCTATACTTACCATCCAGTGATGCCTAGTAAAGTCCAGAGAGAGGGCAAAATCTTATGTTAGAATTTCAGGCCTGAACCAAGAATTTATTGACAGACTCCTTTATATTATGCTATACAATGAAAAAGTTTTCGTCTAACGAGAAAACGGTCTATGTTTCTGCAGGTAGACGCATTCTAATTTATATTTATATTCTGTAAAGGAGGAGGCTTGATGAAGAAATCAGCAGAACGAAGATGGGGGATAAACATTTTTATAGCACTTGTGGTTTTCTTCATCTGTACAGGAGGTGTACAGGCTGCTACCCCAAAATATGGAGGCATTTTAAATGCCACCCATCGCGGCGATCCGCCTAGTTTAAGTATCCATGAGGAAGCAACCATCTCGACAGTGTGGCCGGCGATGCCATGCTACAATAATGTGGTACTCTTTGATCCACTCAAGGCTCAGGAGAGCATGGATACGATCATCGGAGAGCTTGCCGAACGCTGGGAGTGGCAAGATGACGGAAAAAGCCTGGTCTTTCACTTGCGCCAGGGAGTCAAGTGGCATGATGGGCAACCCTTTAGCTCAAAAGATGTGAAATATACCTTTGACCTCGTGCGCGAAGCTCCAGGGATGACGGCAAAACTGCGGGTAAACCCGCGCAAACTCTGGTATGACAATGTTGCTTCGATAGAAGCTCCAGACGATACCACGGTGATCTTTCGTCTGAATCAGCCCCAACCTTCACTCCTGATGCTGCTGGCTTCTGGGTACTCGCCGATTTATCCGGCGCATATTCCTCCAGCCCAGCTCCGCACGCAATGTATCGGTACTGGTCCTTTTCGGCAGAAAGAGTATCGGCAGGGAGAGGTATTCGAGCTGGAAAAAAATCCAAACTATTTTATAAAGGATCGCCCGTATCTTGATGGGATCCGGTATATCATGATAAAGGATCGAGCTACACGGACGGCTGCCCTGCAAGCCAAACAGGTCGATATCGCCTTCCCGGGAGAAACGACGAAAACCATTGCCGAATCACTGAAACAAAGCAATCCGGACATTGTCATTATTCAAACCAGTCAGAATGTTAACGATAACATGTTGATTAACTTTACCAGACCACCCTTTGATAACGCCAAATTGCGCAAGGCTATCAATCTGGCTATTGACCGTAAAGCCTATGTGCAGGCTGTGCACCAGGGAGGTGCTCTCCCCGGAGCGGCCATGCTTCCCAAACCGTATGGAGTCTGGGGCCTCTCCGAGGAAGAGCTGGCTCAACTCCCCGGATATGGTGATCCGGTCAAACAAAAGGAAGAGGCCAAAAAATTACTCGCTGAGTTGGGGTATGGCCCCAATAATCCTTTAAAGGTCACCATGTCTACCCGTGCCATTGCCATTTATGTCGATTTTGCCAGCTTCGTGATCGATCAACTCAAACAGGTGGGCATCGAGGCTACTCTTGAACAGGTAGAGACCGGGGTGTGGCATCCAAAAGTCACCCGAAAAGAATATGAACTGGCTGCCAATCTGACCGGGATTGGCCCAGATGATCCGGATGCCAATTATTTTGAGAACTATAAGTGTGGGTCTCCACGAAACTATTCCGGTTACTGCAGCGAGGAAATGGATCGGTTGATCCTGGAGCAGTCCCGCACGCTTGATCCAGCTAAACGCCTTACGCTAGTCCAGGAGATCGATAAAAGACTTCAGGAAGAAGGGGCGAGACCGATTATGGAATGGAGAATCGACTACTTTGCCATGTGGCCTTATGTCAAGAATCTGGTGCCACATCAGAGTATCTATAACTATGGCCGTATGCAAGAAGTCTGGCTGGATAAATAATTTTAATCTGGCGGTCAGCGTTCCATTCTGAACGCTGACCGTTTACTTCTAAAGGAGGCAGAGTGCGCGTCTACTTCATCCAGCGACTCCTGGTCGGTCTGCTCACCCTCTTCGGTATGTCCATCGTCATCTTTGTGTTATTACGCCTGGCTCCAGGGAATATTGTCGATATTATCTTTGATTCGGCAGGCTATGTAGACCCGGCAGACAAACAGCTCCTGATACGCGAACTGGGGTTTGACAAACCGATTCTGGTCCAGTATGGAAACTGGCTGGCGAATCTCTTTCGAGGAGATCTGGGGAAATCATATCGCTATGATGTCCCTGCCTGGCAGATTATTAAACCGCGCATTCCGGTTACGGTGGAACTGGGGATTCTGGCCATTGTCGTAGCCATCGTATTGGGGGTGCCGTCCGGGGTAGTGAGTGCTGTTCGACAGGATACCTGGCTCGATTACTGCTTTCGGGTGTTTAGTTTATTAGGACTTTCCATGCCCGCCTTCTGGTTGGGGATGCTCATTATTTTGGCGCTTGTGCAGACCATAGGATGGATTCCTTCCTTACTTTACGTCTCTCCTTTTGAAAATTTTAAGAGTCATCTCCTGCAGTTCCTCTTTCCAGCCCTGGCCGTAGGCTACCGGAGTTCGGCATTAATTATGCGCATTACCCGTTCGTCTTTGCTCGAAGTGCTCCGGGAGGATTATATCCGTACTGCCTGGGCCAAAGGCCAGCGCGAAGCAGCGGTGATTTTTCGACATGCCCTAAAGAATGCGATTCTGCCTGTTATTACGGTGATTGGGATTGAGTTCGCCTTCCTGATCGGTGGTTTGGTAGTGACAGAAACCGTGTTTAACTTGCCCGGAGTCGCCCGTTATCTGGTAGAAGCTATTCTGGGCCGAGACTATCCGATTGTCCAGAATCTGGTCATGTTTATTGCTATTATCGTAGTCATATCGAATCTGACGGTCGATTTCTTATATGCCTGGCTCGATCCCCGGGTACGGTACGCGTAAAGATACGAGAAAAGAGTATGGTGCACACCAAAAGACCTCAGCGCACATTGCAGTCATTCTGGCGCTTTTTACGCCAAAAACCGCTGGGAGCAGCCGGTGGAGTAGTAGTGCTGCTCCTGGTATTAACCGCTCTGTTTGCTGATCTGCTCGCCACCCATGACCCAACGCGTACCAACGCCACAAAAACCCTTTCCGCTCCTGATCTGGACTTTTGGCTGGGTACAGATCACTTAGGTCGAGATGTCTATAGCCGGATCGTCTATGGTGCCCGTCTTTCTCTGGTTGTTGGACTAGGGTCTACGCTCTTTGGTGCGGTTATTGGTGGAGTGGTTGGACTGCTCAGCGGCTATCTAGGGGGGAAACTGGATCTGATCACTCAGCGTATTCTCGACATCATGCAGGGACTGCCGCTCCTGGTACTGGCCATGGTGATGTCAGCAGCCCTGGGGCCTGCTGTACACAATGTGATTATTGCTATTTCGGTACCCTTAATTCCTCGCGCCGCCCGGGTTATCCGGGCCAGTACGCTTTCCATTCGGGAAATGGCGTATGTCGAAGCCGCCCGGGCCCTGGGTATCCAGAATCTTCGGATTGCGTTCCGGCATATTCTCCCCAATACACTTGGTCCTTTCCTCGTCCTGACCACTGCTCAGTTAGGGAGTGCAATCCTCGTCGAGGCCTCTCTGAGCTTTCTGGGAATGGGTGTCCCGGAACCTTTTCCCTCCTGGGGTCGTATGCTTTCTGGTTCGGCAGCAGAATATGCGCAAAAGGCTCCCTGGCTGGTCATCTTTCCCGGTTTAGCGATCAGTCTGGCTGTCTTTGGATTTAATCTGCTTGGTGATGCACTCCGAGACGTTCTCGATCCGAAATTGCGTCGGCAATAAAGACGGTCCCTCCTTCTATTAGCCATGAACAATCTAAAATACTTAACACTACTGCTCTGTTGGGTAAGTTCTGACGAGTGGTCATGCTGAGCCCTCCGCTGCGCTCTGCTTCGGGAGCATAGTGGAGGGCTCAGTATGACCAATCAAAACGAGATTAAACTGGTATTAACAGCGTGCAGGGCGTGGCAGCATAAAGGGTCGTCCTTCTGCAGCAAAAGGGCCTCGTGCCATCAAAAAGGATTTTCCCGCCCCTCCAGGCATTTCTGGAGAGTCGAGCAGGACATAGGGTATCGCACTGGTTTCGACGGCGAGACGATCTGGACTGAAATAGATCACTACCTCGTCGATACGATAGGGGAGTCTTTCCAGAAGAGCACCAAGGGGATAGATCTGAGGAGCGACTATATCAAACAGTTTAAGCTGGGTCCCTTCCAGTTCCAGGGAAACGATCATATCGAGATCGGGTGCATAGTACAGAGGCCGGAGCCCTTCATTAAAGGCAAAGACCGCTTTCTCCTGGACGACCCCTACAACATTGGAAATCGGTTCACGGGTTTCCAGGAGCCTATTGAGGATTTGCAGATCGCTTGGATCTTTGGAATTGAGTAGACGAAAACCGTTGCGTCCACCTGTTAAGACACACCGGAGAACAAAGATATGTTCCTGGAGCACTCGAAACCCGAAGGGTTCGTATAACTCTGGCTGGGCAGTGGTAAGGATCAATGTTTTGTAGCGAGGCTCACAATATTGCAGCACTTCTTCCATTACCTGCCGGTAATAACCTCGACGACGGTACTCTGGCCGTGTACACACACCATGTATCCCACCTACTCTGACCATTTGTCCCATTACTACCAGAGGAATCTCTAACACACCAACATGCGTTACTGGCAGGTCATTCAGGTCATTATGGAAAAATAGAAAAGGAGTGGAGACTGTTTCCCAGGATAAGCCGAGGTTTAGATGGTGTTGTTCAGCTTGTTGTAGCCCTGGAAAACAGAGCTCAAGCAGGTCGAATAAGCCTTCCTTTAAGGTTGGCTCGGTGGAGAACGAACGGAGAAAGCGATGTTGGATCATAGCATGAGCACCATCTCAAAAAGCAAATATATCCATTTGAGATTCTTTATTCCCTACCATAAAGCATTTTTCCTTCATAGGCAAAAAATGGAGAAAGTCGGAGTGTTCCGATCAATACCCTCTTGACTCTGACTCTAAAGTCTGTTACATTAGAAGGCCTTGGCGGGAGATATCGAATCTTCCGCATTGAGAGATGTCCCTTCCTAATCTTTCAAAACACTTCGGTGCCGAGATAGCTCAGTCGGTAGAGCGAAGGACTGAAAATCCTTGCGTCCCCAGTTCGATTCTGGGTCTCGGCACCAGGGCTGTTTCTGGCATTCATTATCTCTCCAGGCGTTTGCTGGATCGGCTGGAGCGTTCTTCGAAGTACACCTCAATGACCTCCCCATCAGAAGACATTCTGGATCGAGGGAACTCTTTCTGCTGTCTGGTGAATTTCCACAAGGAATAGAAGATCGCTGGGAGCATGAACAGGAGGGCGAGGCCCACAATGAGGAAAAACAGCCCAAATCCCATGACGATAAGGGGAACCATGAGTAGAGCCAGAAGTAAAGATACCCAAAAAGGTTTTCGGCGTTGGAATTCTCCAAACATACTTTTCTCCTTCCCTTTGCCCTTCCCGCTGTGGAGATTTTCTCTCTTCGCTTCGAGAAGCGCTGAATTCATTCTTCCTCTGATTCGGGAAGCACTAAGGTGATTTGCTCCTTGTTGATAACGATGACCGGAGCAGAGGCGATAAGGACTTCTCCTTTCAGGTTACACACTCTGGCGTTGAGTAAAGGGATAAACTGGACCACCTCTTTATTCAGGAGATCAGAAACCCGAGAGCGATATCCCTCCGGAGGGAGTACCACCTGTCCTTGAATTTTAAATTGCAAGGTATAAATCGTGACTGATGTTAACCCATTGTCCATAAGGATTTTCCTTACGTACCCTCCCTGGATTGCTCCCATGTCCTCCTGTGGCAGGTCTTACGACGTGATTTACCTCTTATAATAACCTGATCCCTAAAAACGATATACGCTCACCCATCTCCAGCTCGTCTACAAGGCTTGCAGTTCCTTCAGGTAGTTTTGGGCCTTTTTGACCCACTCAACCTCTTCCTTCTTCTTTCTAGCTACTTCCAGATACTTTTCCCAGGCTTTTATACCTTCTGTCAGGTCACTCTTGGTCATGATACAGGCCAAATTATAATAGGCTTTGGCCAGGGTCGGATCGCATTCGATCGCTTTTTTATACTCGGCGATAGCCTCTTCTTTCCGTCTGTAATTCAGTATCTCCCCATTATACAACGCATCACGAGCATAGGCGTTTCCCAAATTATAATGTAACACCGCCTGATCAGGAAACATCTCGATAGCTTTCTGCAGGGCGTCGATTGCCTCGGTATATCTCTTTTGCTCTAAATAAAGCAGTCCAAGATTCCAGTGCGCAACCCCTAAGGCCGAATCATGCTCTAACGCCTCCCGATAGGCCTGGATTGCTTCGTTTGTTTCACCTTTTTGTGTATAAGCCACTCCCAGCAAATAGAGAGCTTTCGCTCGTAAAGCTCCTTCTTCGGTAATCTGCTGTAATTCGGTGATTGCTTCCTCGAGCTTCCCTTCGGTCAGCAAAAGCTTCCCTAAATTATAACGAGCTTTGGCGAACTCTGGAGAGCTTTCGATGGCTTTGCGATATTCTGCAATAGCCTCTGCGATTTTTCCCTCTTCCCGGTAGGCATTGCCCCGGGCAAGATGGGCTTGTGGATCTTGGGTACTGTCTACTGCTTCTTCCACCATTCGGTTTCTCCTTCGTCTCTGTTTACCTGCTCCTTCTTATCCTAATAATCGTACGCTCAATTCCTGGACATGCGTTGCGTGGCGGGTGAGCTCTTGACACAATTGTGTGAGATCGCTGCCATAGTGCAAACGGCGGGCTAAAAACGCAAACTCTTCGCTGTCTGCTGGTGGGACGGTCAACTCTTTCGCATTCCCACGTACCATCCGCAGCGCATCTATTAATTTCCGCAGAAAAATGTAAGCTGCACGCAGCCGTGTATAATCATCCTCAGACAAGATTTGTGCCTGAGCCAATGCGGCCATGGCTGCAGCCGTGTTGGTAACACGTAAACCTGGATCCCGGTGCCCATGCGTAATCTGCAGCCCTTGTACAATATATTCCACATCTACCAGCCCTCCCGGACTGTATTTTGCATTAAAGGTGCCTGCCGTGACCAATTGTCTGATTTGACGCTCACGCATAGCCCGCATGGCTGCTGTATCAAATGGCTCTCCGGTATAGAGCAGGGCATCACGCAACTGGACTATTTGCTCACCAAGCTCCGGATCTCCCGCAATTGGACGCAATTTGACCAGAGCCTGTCGTTCATAAGCCCAGGCGGCACCTCCTGCAGCAAAATAGCGGTGAAAGGAGTCTAAAGATACCGCCATGCTCCCTGCCTTCCCATAGGGACGCAACCGCAGGTCTATCTCAAAGATCCCGGCCCGTCTGGACCGGATCGTCCGCATAAATTCTTCGACCAGCTTACTGTAGAATTCTACCGTAGTGATCACCTGTGGCCCGGTAGTCTTCCCGTTGCCTGCAAAGAGAAACATCAGCTCAATGTCCGAGGCAAAACCTAACTCCCGCCCTCCACATTTTCCTAAGGCACAGATACTCAAGGCCGCGGGAGTTCCATCATCGAGACAGGGAAGGCCGAAGTGTGCCTGTAATTCTTTTTCACAGAGTCGATAGGCTGCCTCTACTACTACTTCCACCAGATCAGAAAGCTCGGCAGAGAATTGTTCAAAATCGGCAAGATGGCCCTGGATATGACGCATATCGATACGAAACATCTCTCGATCTTTGAAGGCATTGAGCACAGCCCGTCGTCCCTCACCCTCCGTCGCTTCCTGTAGAGCAGCTTCCAGCTCGGTTCGTAACTGCTCTGAAGACTTCGCAATGACCAAGGCATCCACATCCCGCACCACAGGGAAGAGATTGGTGTGCTGGAGACGCAGGAAATCATCCCAGAGAAAATCACTGACCCCAAGTAATCGCGCCAGAGCATCCAGTACTTCCGGTTGTCGAAGGGATACCAGCTCCTCGATCCAGTCCGTACGCGTAAAGAGCTGTCCCAGGAACTCATGAAAATGTAGTAGCGCTGATTCCGGGTTTGGTGAATAAGGGAGCAGGTGAGTAAAATGCTTTACCAGGACGGTCGCTACGCGCAGCTCACGCTGCTTCGCAGGGTCGGTGATCTTTTTCCCCTGTTTGTCCGTCACATAAAGGGTATCATGAAGCCGGTTCCCCACCGAATGCACACTGACCCGGGCAATATAGATCCCATTCAGAGCCAGGGCATTGGTCAGGGTATAGAGAAAGCCAATCGTATCAGGAGCATCAATCCGAAGCACCGTATAGCGGTCTGAAGCGGCATTGTCAATTTCGATATCCACCGGATAGAGAGCTGCTGCTTCCCCAGAAACTTTTTGCAAGTTTAGGGCCACCCGTTTGGCCAGCTCTCCCTGAACTTCTCGCTGTTGGCGAGCGTGGAGTCGTTGCAGTAACGCTGTGAGATCAGCGGTATAGTGAGTCCAGGTTTCCGAAGAGACCTCAGCCAGTACGGCCCGTACCGTAAACACATCGACAATTTTCTGCCGGGTGTCTTCCCGCGGAGATCTGGACATCTTCCGTCGCCGTCCTGCTGGTCGATACCGGGAAGTTTTCGCAGCAGGAGAAGTCTCAGTTGACAGTGGTTCGTAGGTAAAGATATGGCCATCGAGGATATCAAAACCGTAGATAAAGAGTAAACCGCAGATCACCGAGAGTTCGCCCAGATAGTCATAGGCGACGATGGTTACCCGCCAACAGTCATTCCCCAGCGGAACAGCCTCCACCTTGGCCAGAGTATGGTCATCGAGCTGCTTGGCCAGAGCAGCATGCTGCTGAATCTCTTCTGCAGAAAATGTTTCCATATAGGAAGGTTCCAGACGAAGGAGGTGCTGGGAAATCTCTGGAGAAGGAAAAGAAGGTTGTGTCGTTGCCCTCACAGAGGGAGAACATTTTTCTTCTTCAGTGGTGCCTAAATAGCGTTCATAGATAGCGCGAATGGCCGCTCGATGCTGCTCATAGCGTGCCAGGAGTTGGGAGCCCACTTCTGATCCCTGGAAACCCAGACGACGGGCCAGATACCTGCATTCTTCGCTATCAGAGGGTAAGCTATGTATTTGCTGATAATACATCATTTGCAGATGATGTTCCACCGTGCGCAGAAAAGTATACCCATCGGTCAACACCAGGTATTCATCCGCAGCTAAAAACCCCCCTGCTGCCAGGCGGGCCAGGGCATCGAGGGTATTGCGGCTCCGCACTTCTGGATGCCTGGCCCCATGTACCAGTTGCAGATACTGAGTCACAAACTCTACGTCACGGATGGAACCTTCCCCGGACTTGACCTCACCCCACTCTCGTCCTTGTTGACGCAACTGTGCCTCAATACGTTGTTTCATGGAGCGCACATCTGCCCGGACGACCTCATCTGTTGCCAGAAAGAGGAACGGTTCTATTCGCTGCAACAGCTCATGTCCTACCTCCTCATCCCCGGCAATAACCCGGGCTTTCAACAAGGCTTGCTTTTCCCATAAGCGCGCATGTTCCTGGAGATAGGTGGCGTAACCCTCTACCGAAGAGACCAAGGGTCCATCGCGACCCCAGGGACGTAAGCGCATATCCACACGATAGAGAAACCCTTCCGCCGTGACCTGAGTAAGCGCTTCAATCAAACGTTGTCCCAAACGCTGATACTCTGTGGCATTGAAGGCTGCCAAAAACAGCAGATCAATATCCGAGCTGTAATTCAGTTCCTTCCCTCCTAATTTCCCCAGCGCTATGACGGCAAAGCCTGTTGCCGAAATTGCCGATTGTTGGACTGCCAGATCCAGACAAACGCGTACCAGGCTATCGGCCAGATGAGAAAGCTGGTTGGTGAGGGTAGGAAGATCCCATAAACCGAGCAGATCACAGGCTCCTATACGCAATAACTCTCTTCGTTGAAACCGCCGCAGGGCATTCAGTTGGTTCTCTATCACTGTGAATGGTTCAATCGAATCATGTGCCTCTGCAGAAAATTGTTCCAGACTCTTCAGTTGAGCCAACTGTTTCCGCTCCGTGAGCAGGGCAAAATACTCTGGATTACGCAGGAGAATTTCTGTAAGAAACTGACTCCCTGCAAACAGAGTAATCAATATCTCAATGGTACGTGGATCACTGGCTAAATACTTGAGCAGGCCAAGACGATTGGTCACACTCTGAGTAAACCGTTCAAAGTTGACCAGAGAGTGATCCGGATTTGCAGCATTTGCCAGGGCCATAAATAAATCCGGAAGACAATCGGCCAGGGCCACGCGTATATATGGATCGTTCGCTATCCGCTGGAGACAACGATCAGCCGCTTGCCAATCGGCAAAACCAATCGGCGCAAGCAAACTGTACACCTGATCATCGCCCAGTTGTTCTTGTAAGAGTAGATCTCGACACTGGGTATACGGTAGTGGAATCATAAGCTGTATTATAGCTAAAAACCTTTCTGGAGTCTAGCCGGAAGAGAAGGATACTGTATCGGTAAAGGGTAGGGGAAACAGCGGGGAAGAGAGCAGAGGTTGCTTTCGGCAGATCCTCTGCCCCAGCTATAAAGACTGTTCTACTTAAAACCTAAATGATAGCCTCCTTGCCACGTTCCCCCGTCCGGATACGAATCGCATCCTCCACCGGTAGTACAAAGATCTTCCCATCACCAATCCGTCCGGTCTGAGCAGTACTGGCGATGGTCTCAACAATCGCCGCAACCATATCTTCGGTGGCTACAATCTCCATTTTGATCTTTGGGACAAAATCGACCACATACTCCGCTCCACGGTAAAGTTCGGTATGGCCTTTCTGTCGCCCAAATCCTTTGACTTCAATCACGGTCAGCCCTTGAACGCCTATTTCACTTAGCTTATCTTTGACCTCATCAAGCTTGAATGGCTTGATAATGGCCTCGATTTTTTTCAATTGCATACATTCTTCCTTTCTGTTTGCCACTACGCTGATGGTATGTTTCTCTCCTCATCTTCCCCGAAGATCCTCCGGAAATTCCACGAAGATCTGGAGCTAATCATAGCAGGATGATCCCCTTTTGAAAAGCCCCAGGTTCCAGAAAAAGCGGAGAATTTAGTGTACAGCGGTTACCTGGAAATCAGGGTATGCAGAGGCACCGTGCTCGCCATAATCAAGCCCTTCTAACTCTTCTTCGGGAGATACACGGAGTCCCATTGTCGCCTTGATAGTCTTGAACATCAGAAATCCGGTAGCCATACACCATATGAACACACTGAGGATTCCTAAGGTCTGAGCCCCCAGGAATTGCCAGGCTGCCGCTTGATCGGCTGCATACAATATTCCCTGCTCGGTGTGAAAAAGCCCCAAGGCCAGGGTGCCCCAGGCACCACAGACTCCATGGACAGAGGACACACCTACCGGATCATCAACTTTGATCTGATCAAAAAAGAGGACGGAAAGAACAACTAGAATACCCGCAACGAACCCAATAAGAATAGCAGCAGTATTACTCACAAAGGCACAGGGTGCAGTAATACCCACGAGACCAGCGAGCGCTCCATTGAGCGTCATCCCTACATCCGGTTTTTTGAGGACTTTCCAGGAGGTAAGCACCGCAGCAATCGTCCCCGCTGCTGCCGCTAGGTTGGTGGTAACGGCTATATGTGCGATATCACTGGTTGTTGCAGCCATCGTACTGCCGGGATTGAAGCCAAACCATCCCAACCAGAGAATAAATACTCCCAAAGCGGCTAGAGGGATATTATGACCAGGAATAGGGCGCACTCGGCCCCGCTCATCATATTTTCCGATACGTGGGCCTAGCGTCACGGCCCCAGCAAGGGCAATCCATCCACCGGTAGAATGCACCACAGTGGAACCAGCAAAATCGAGCATCCCACGTTCGGCGAGCCACCCTCCTCCCCAGATCCAGTGTCCAACAATGGGATAGATAACAGCAGAAATAACCAGGCTATACAAGAGATAGCTTTGGAATTTGGTGCGTTCGGCCATTGCTCCAGAAACAATGGTAGCAGCCGTTCCGGCAAATACTAACTGAAACATCCATGCGGCCATGGTCGGCACAGAAGTCCAGTTTAGCGCACTGAAGGCCTTGGTACTCGCATTCACAAACCAGCCACTGAGTCCCATAAAGCCATTTCCATCTCCAAACATGATGGCGAACCCTACTGCCCAGAAGGCAATGGAACTCATGGAGAAGTCGAGAAGGTTTTTCATGAGGATATTGACCGCATTCTTGGCCCGGGTAAATCCACTCTCCACCATGGCGAATCCGGCCTGCATGAAAAAGACCAGAAAGGCAGTGAAGAGAACCCACAAGGTATCTGCCACATATTGGGCCTGTGCAACTGGCTCCCCGGCTTGTCCTGTGGCATAGTTTTCCTTGACGGTTCCGTTTAAGGCGAAAACCTCCTGAGAGAGACCCAGCAAGATAGTTATCACCATAAGGAGTGAAATTATACAAATAATTGTTGAACGCATCCTGTTTTCTCCTTATACTAAATAATGAACGTCTCCGATTCATGGACGGGGAAGTGTGGATCGGAACGTATCGGTTGTAAGGTATAGGGGGAGGAAAGAGGGGCGGAGCTGTGGTCCGCCTCTCTAGAGCCTTCGATTCTCACGTCACACTAGGCGCATGCAACGAGCGAGAAGTTTCGAAGAGGCTGAAAAATTACACATCGTAGTACAGGGTAAACTCATGCGCATGCGGCCGTATCTGTATCGGATCTACTTCATTCTCCCGTTTATACGCGATCCAGGTTTCGATGAGATCCGGAGTAAAGACATCCCCTTTGAGTAAGAACTGGTGGTTTTTCTCTAATACAGCGAGCACTTCGGCCAACGAACCAGGGGTAGATTGCACCATTGCCGCTTCCTCTGGAGCTAACTCATACAGATCTTTGTCGATTGGGTCACCCGGATCGAGACGATTCTGGATCCCATCCAGACCAGCCATGAGCAAGGCTGCAAAACACAGATAGGGATTGGCAGAAGGGTCAGGAGGGCGGAATTCTATTCTTTTGGCTTTTGGGCTCTTCGAATACATAGGAATACGGCAGCATGCGGAACGATTCCGCTGGGAGTAAACCAGGTTAATCGGGGCTTCGTAACCAGGGACCAATCGGCGGTACGAGTTGGTTGTTGGTGCAGCAAAAGCCAGCAAGGCAGGCGCATGCTGCAATAACCCACCGATATAATACTTGGCCTCCTCGGAAAGCTGAGCATACCCCGCTTCGCTGAAGAAGATGTTCGTATTACCCTTCCACAAGCTCTGATGGGTATGCATTCCACTACCGTTATCTCCAAAGAGCGGTTTGGGCATAAAGGTAGCGGTCAAACCATTTTGTCGCGCCACGTTTTTGACCATATACTTATAAATCATCACGCTATCACCCATCTTTGTCAGGGTGTTATAGCGCATATCAATTTCCGCCTGACCGGCTGTCCCCACTTCGTGGTGATGGACCTCTACCTGGACCCCTGCTGCTTCTAGAGCCAGCACGATTTTGCTCCGGACATCCTGCTGCGTATCAGCGGGTGGCACCGGAAAATATCCCCTTTTGGGAGGGATCTGCGCTCCAAAATTTGGGTTCATCTCTTTACCGCTGTTCCACCAGCCCTCTATGCTATCTATGAAATAAAAGGATGAATTGGTATTACTCCCATACCGCACGTCATTAAACAGGAAGAATTCTGCTTCTGGTCCCCAATAGCTGATATCGGCAATACCGGTTTGTTTTAAATACGCTTCGGCTTTCTTTGCTACATAGCGTGGATCGCGAGAATAGGGCTGTCGGGTGATAGGATCGTACACATCACAAATAATGGCCAGCGTCGGCACTTCGAGTATAGGATCGATAAAGGCTGTATCTGGATCAGGCATGAGTAACATATCCGATTCCTGAATGGCCTGAAATCCTCGAATGGAGGAGCCATCAAACCCTATTCCTTCCTCGAAGAGCGATTCTTCCAGCTCGCGTGCCGGAATACTGAAGTGCTGCCAGGTGCCAATGAGGTCAGTGAACCGAAAGTCGATAATTTTCACGTCTTTTTTCATTTTGACGACATCTGCCGCTGTTTTCGGCATAAGATTCCCTCCTTTTTGGGTTGTAAAACCATATCCGTACCTTCTGGAGTTCGCCATACAGCACAATTGCCTCGAAAGGCACACTGTCTTGCTCACTCCGCCTCTTATTTACCTGGGGAAGATTCTAGCAGAAAATGTACCACTTTCTTGGAGAATAGCACAAAAATTGTAATGAAAACAAAAACAATGTCTTGCAAATGAAGAGACTCGAGCAGGAACTCTTCGGGAAGAGCAAAAGGAAAGAATACTGCCCAAGAATTAGGCAAATGAATAAAAAAGAGGCAACCGCTGTACTTCGATGGGAGAAGGGAGCAACAGGTGGATATCTGAGGCAGGAAACGAGGGCAGAAAAAAGCCCCCACCTGGCAGGGGGCTTTTTTCTGTTGCTCTGCAGGAGGATTAGTACATCCCGCCTCCCGGAGGCATGGCCGGAGCAGGTTTTTCTTCTTCAGGGATATCGGTCACCAGCGCCTCAGTGGTGAGCATCAAAGCAGCAATACTGGCTGCATTCTGTAGCGCTGTACGGGCTACCTTAGTGGGATCAATAATCCCGGCCTCGATCATATCCACATATTCACCCGTGTTCGCATCAAAGCCCACATTGGTCTTCTCCGCCGCAACCTTCTGGGCAACAATCGATCCCTCGACTCCGGCATTATTGGCAATCTGGCGCAGTGGTTCTTCCAGAGCTCTCTTAATGATATTTGCCCCGATGCGCTGATCGCCTTCCAGCTTCAGATTGGCCACCGCAGGAATGGCACGCATGAAGGCGACTCCCCCACCAGGAACAATACCTTCTTCTACCGCCGCTTTGGTGGCATTGAGCGCATCTTCAACACGGGCTTTCTTTTCCTTCATCTCGGTCTCCGTAGCCGCCCCAACGTTGATCACGGCGACACCACCGACCAGTTTGGCGAGACGCTCTTGCAACTTTTCTCGATCGTAATCAGAGGTGGTCTCTTCGATCTGGGTACGAATCTGTTTGACACGTCCTTCGATCGCGGATGATTCCCCATACCCCTCTACAATCGTGGTATTATCTTTGTCAATCGTCACCCGTTTGGCTCGTCCTAAATCATTCAAGGTCACGTTTTCCAGTTTGATGCCCAACTCTTCAGCGATGACCTGGCCACCGGTCAACACGGCAATATCTTTGAGCATCTCTTTTCGTCGATCCCCAAAACCGGGCGCTTTGACGGCTGCACAGTTCAGAGTACCCCGGAGTTTATTCACGACCAGAGTGGCCAGCGCTTCACCTTCGACATCCTCTGCGATAATTACCAGGGGTCGCCCCATTTTGGCAATCTGTTCAAGCAGAGGCAGGAGATCTTTCATGTTGCTGATCTTCTTTTCATGGATTAGGATGTAGGGCTCATCTAAGACCGCTTCCATCCGTTCGGCATCGGTGACAAAATAGGGGGAAAGATACCCACGATCGAACTGCATACCCTCGACAATATCCAGGGAAGTTTCCATGCTCTTGGCTTCTTCGACCGTGATCACCCCATCCTTACCGACTTTTTCCATAGCTTCGGCAATGAGATCACCGATAGTACGATCGTTGTTGGCGGAAATAGTACCAACCTGGGAAATTTCCTTTTTATCTTGAATCGGTTTGCTCAGCTTTTTGATCTCTTCTACCGCCACTTCCACCGCCTTCTCAATCCCTCGTTTGAGATCCATCGGATTGGCTCCAGCGGTAACATTTTTTAGACCTTCCCGGAAAATGGCCTGGGCCAGAACTGTAGCAGTAGTCGTTCCATCACCGGCTACATCACTGGTTTTGCTCGCCACCTCATTGACCATCTCTGCACCCATATTTTCAAAGGGCTCTTTGAGCTCGATCTCTTTGGCCACGGTCACCCCATCCTTGGTAATGGTGGGGGCTCCAAATTTTTTATCAATTACAACGTTGCGCCCTTTCGGGCCTAAGGTCACTTTTACCGCATTGGCGAGTTGATCCACTCCCTTGAGAATGGAAGCTCGTGCTTGCTCACTGAAGAGTAATTGCTTCGGCATATCTGCATTCCTCCTTCTTCCTTCATAGCTTCTTCTGATATCGGTTATAGTAAAACTCTAGATAAAGATTATCTTAGCTAATGATTCCCAACACATCATCTTCGCGCATGATCAGGTACTCTTCTCCTCCGATAGTGACATCGGTTCCCGCATATTTCCCAAAGAGCACCTTATCTCCCTTTTTGACTTCTAAAGGCTGCCGTTGTCCATTCTCCAGGAGGCGCCCCTTTCCGACTGCCACCACTTCTCCTTCCTGGGGTTTTTCTTTCGCCGTATCCGGGATAATAATGCTTCCCTGCTTTACTTCTTCGGCTTCGATTCTCTTCACTAAAATGCGGTCATTTAGCGGAACTATCTCCATACCTTTCCTCCTTTGCTGGTTAGTTATTGTACCCTACAGGTTTTAAGTAAGATCAGGTTTCTTATCTCCATCGAGCGGTCTTGGTAGCTTATCCCGGCTCGACACAGCTCTTTTGCCTTCTGTTAGCACTCAGACCTGGTGAGTGCTAACACCGAAAGAATATACCGTGAAGTGGCGGAAAATGCAAGAGATAAAGAGGGCATTTAGAGAGAAAAAATGGTTTTTAAGGTTGTTTTGTGGATATTTTCTTTTATTTTTGCAAAAAATACGCGCTTTGCTCTTCCAGGCTTTCTGCGACGGGCAGAGTTGACTCGGTAGAATAAATCTGTTACTGTACCATTTAAAAGCCTTTGAGGCAGATACCTTCTATTGTACAAGTGTTCTGACGGGAAAAAGGAGAAGAGAAGATGGCGTGGGATGATCTTCCAAGGCGTAAAGGTCCAGATGATCGGTTTGAGGAAGGACCCCAATTTAATTTGCCCCAATTTCGTTTCCCTAACTTCAATCTCAACCTGCCGATTCTCTACGTCATTGTGGCAGCCGTGGTGCTGATTTGGCTGGCCACCGGTATTTACATTGTAGGTCCAAGTGAACAAGGTGTAGTTCTGCGCTTTGGTCGCTATGTGCGGACGACGGATCCCGGCCCTCATTACCATCTCCCCTATCCTATTGAACAGGTGTTCACCCCCAAGGTCACCGAAGTAAAACGGGTAGAAATCGGCTTTCGGACGATTGATCCAGGACCGCCAGCTCGTTATACCAATGTGCCTTCTGAATCGCTTATGCTGACAGGCGACGAAAATATCATTGATCTGGATGTGATTGTGCAATATCTGATCACAGACGCCAAGAAGTTTCTGTTTCATGTGAGTGATCTTCCCGACACAATCAAAAAGGCTTCTGAGGCGGCGATTCGAGAGGTCATCGGTAAACGTCACATTGATGAAGCGCTGACTACGGGAAAAATTGTGATCCAGGATGAGGTCAAAACCCTCATCCAGCAAATCCTGAATGACTACGATGCCGGGGTACAAATTGTAGCAGTCCAACTGCAAGATGTGCAGCCTCCTCAACAGGTCATTGATGCGTTTAAAGATGTCGCCAGTGCCCGTGAGGATAAAGAACGGATGATTCGAGAGGCCGAAGGGTATCAGAATGCGATCCTCCCGGAAACGCGCGGAAAGGTTGAGGAGATCCTCCGGAAAGCAGAAGCGTATCAAGCCCAAAAGGTGCGGCGGGCTGCCGGAGATGTGCAGCGCTTTCTGCAGGTATGGAAAGAATATGCCAAGGCGCCAGATATTACCCAGAAACGACTCTATATAGAAACCATGGAAGAAATCTTACCAGAGATGGAAAAATTCATCCTGGATGGTCGTCCAGAAAACTCTCCCCTTCCTCTTTTGCCGCTCGTGCCCAGGGGACTCAATTTTACCTCACCGCAAGAATCTGAAATCTCAAATCCGAAATCTCAAATCTCAAAATAGGTGGAGGATACAGCATGCCAAGAGAGGCTCTCCTACTGATCATTGGAGGAAGTCTATTCATTCTCTTTCTCCTGTATAATTTTTCGGCTTATACTGTTTCGGAAACCGAACAGGTGGTCGTTACGCAGCTTGGAAAACCGGTACGGGTGGTTGGAGCGAAAACTCCTCCACAAGACAAGAGTGTTGGGTGGTCTTCTTCACCAGGACTCTACTTTCGTATCCCTTTCTTCCAACAACTTCACTACTTTGATACCCGTATCCTCGATTATGATTCCACTCCGGCTCCTATTATCTCTAAAGATAAAAAAACATTAGAAGTGGATAATTATGCCAAGTGGCGGATTGCTGATCCCCTTACTTTCTTGATGTCGGTGCAAAACGAACGGAATGCCCAGAGTCGTCTGGATGATATCATTTACTCGAAAATGCGTGAACAGTTGGGTTTGCATACTCTGAGTGAGATTGTGGCCGAAGAACGGGCGACTCTCATGCACGAGGTCACAAAGAGCAGTAATGCTATTGCCCAACAATATGGGATCGAAATAATAGACGTGCGGATCAAACGGGCCGATCTGCCGCCCGAGAATGCCAATGCGGTCTTTGGACGGATGCGCGCAGAACGGGAGAGAGAAGCCAAACGCTATCGTTCGGAGGGCACAGAGGAAGCGCTGAAGATTCGTGCAGAAACGGATAAATTGCGCACCATCATGCTGGCGGAAGCTTACGAAAAGGAACAGATGATTCGGGGAGAAGGAGAAGCGGAGGCAACCAGAATCTATGCCGAAGCGTATGCCCAGGATCCACAGTTCTATGTCTTTCTCCGCACCCTGGAAGCCTACCGCAAGTCTCTCAAGGGCAAAACCACTCTTATCCTCCCCCCGCAAACAGAATTCTTAAAATTGCTGGCCAAATAAAGAACAGGAGGGACGCTCTGGCTGGGGCGTTCCTCTCAGTTTCCTTGCTGGTTGCTGCTCTTCTTTTCTTCCTCTTCTTGCGGTGTGACATCAATCTCTTTAGTTTCTTTCATGGCTTTCTTGAAATTCCTGATCCCTTGTCCCAAACCTGCTCCTATCTCGGGGAGTTTACCTGCCCCAAAAATCACCATAATAATCACCAGAATAATCAGGAGCTCTGGAAACCCCAGCCCACCAATCATCGTACTACCTCCTCATATACGTGCTCTATGCTAATCTTGCAGTATCCAGTATACACTAATAAAACCTTTCTCTCCAGTTTTCGAAGGCAGGATAAGTACACTATACCATACCCCCCAACAAAGTCAAACGAATTCTCTCGGTCTGTTGTTGCTCTAAGAGAGGGTAATGATCTCTTCGTGCATGGTACTCAGATCCACCAGCGCAAGTGTACTTTTTCCGGTAACCCATCCCCCTACCTCTCCCGGGTTCACTATCAGCGTGTTCCCTATCCGTCTTACATCGAGATTATGGGTATGGCCATAGATCAGCAGATCAAAGAGACCAGCCTGAGCAAGCGATTCCAGCAGATGCGGTTCATGCATGAGCAAGATTTTACGCCCTCCCACTTCTAAAGGATAAGGAGGAAGCTGTATCTGCATCCCGATAGCGGTGCTCTTCTTCATCAACCCTAATCGTTCTCCATCGTTATTCCCCCAGACGCCAAGCATAGGGAGAGAACATCCTTCCAGAGGATTCAAAGCAAAGGGGGCAATAAAGTCTCCACCATGCAAGATCATCTCCACATCGGCTCGTTTCAAATGCTCTACAGCTTGTTGAATTTTAGGAACATTATCATGGGTGTCAGAAAGAATACCAATTTTCATGAACTATCCCTTCGCGATCAGGTTAGTAAACCGGCCAAAAGCATACCGAAAGTCTCATTGAAACTATCGTATTATGCCACAAAAGCCTAGAAAGAGCAAGATCCGGGTAAGAACGGGTATCTGATAGATGATGATTTTCCCTGTCTATAAAGACTCATTTTTTTACCCTAAATTCATACCGTTTTACCAGCAAGGAGCGACCAGAAAAGGTCTGAAGCTGGTCCCAAAAGGGATCAAGCTGTTCAGGTGGAGCGATACCGCGCACATTTCCAGCCAGCGCAAAGGGTTTTTCAGGTTGCTGACCGAGATTAATTTTACTCTGGTGGATGAGTCGCTCTTCCAGAGCGGCCCACTCCGTATAAGAAGGGGAAGGGGCATGGAAAAGTGCGGCTATTTCTGGTAACTCTGTTGGGCTACAGATCACGGTAAACAGCTCCTTTGTACTCGATCCATCCACCCGATAAAAGGTTTCAGCCGATGGCAATATCAGCGGGCTATTCTGCAGTTCCTTTTGTTCCTTATTTAACAAAGTGACTACCTTCTGGTCGCTGTGGATAACATATACATAAGCATGTGTTTCCGGCCAGATATAGATCCGGAGTAAATCCTCTGCCTCTATGCGATCTTGTGCTTTCGCCCGGCTGATTCGATTCTCAGCCTGGATCTGGATGCCAATTTTGGCACGCACCACTTCCTCTGCCTCTACCGGAAGAGTTCCCATCATGAGCATACCAGAGACAATGAGTCCTACCAGCCAGATGCAGCTTATTATCATCGAGAGCCTCTTTTCTGGATCCATTTATCGATTAAGAAGAAAAACAAATTCCCCTCTGCCTTGATCCAATCGGCCAAAGACCGGGTTTTGAGTGTTCTGAGAGAGTGCAAGTACCCGAGGGGTCAGGAATTGATAAAGTTCACTCGCGGGAATAAGACCATCACCGTTCAGATCAGCTTTTCCCTCGAGGGCTTCCAGCAAGACCTTAGTAAAGAGGCCATGTCCACCGACTTCCACGACCTCTTCCCCTTCACTCCCAGCAGTAAGGACTTGACGGGCACGGACAGTGGTCTGTTCCAGAAAGGGATATTCTCCAGGTGATTCCCCGCGCATGCGTAACAGTAATCCGGAAAAACAGGAATCCATTGCATAGAAAATATGTTTGGCGCGGAGGCGATCTGAGAGGTCTTGCAGTTGACGCATCGAGATGGCGGTAGAATAGTAGTTATTCAAATCTCCATCAATGGGAATAATGTAGCCTACCTTACTCCCGGTTGGAAGATCCTGAGTTTGGCCATGTCCTGCAAAGAAGATAAACACCCGATCTTCGTCTTGGGTCTTCGCGTACAGTTCATCTCCCAGCACACGGAGGATATTCTGCTGAGTGGCTTCCTTATCGAGAAGCATGATGACATCATCTTTACCAAAACCCAGTTTGTAGAGGAGCTTAGCCACTGATTCAGCATCATTAACTGCATATTCTAATTTAGGCCATTTCTGATAGTTGTTAATCCCGATCACCACTGCCCAGCTCTTCCGATAGCCAGCTTGATATTTTGGACCACCTGGCGGTCCAGACACCTCTTTTTCCTTATGCTCCCCCTCGTCGGTTCGTGCTTTACTCGTCTTGTTATTACTAGTCGGTTGGGTTCCTTTGCTCTGAGCAGGTTGTGCTCCACCAGTTTGCGAAGTAGAGGGAGCCATAGAGCCTGGAGCGCCTGTTCGCTGCAGATAAATTGATTCTCCTTCGCTGGCAATTACCTGAAAGGAACCAAGCCCTAAAGCGGAGAGTTGGGTAAAGAGTGTACTTTTAAAAGCCAGATCTCGTTGCCTCTCTACGCTTACCTCAAGTTCGAGCGTATCCTTCAAAAAGGATCGCTCCAGTACCTGTCGGACTCCCTGAATCCTTTGGCGTAAGCCATCCTGGAGCACGACGGATTGCGGGTGGCTGATATTAAACACCACCAGACGATACTCAACGGTTTCACGATTGAGAAACTGTTCAATGCCTTGAAAGAGTCGTTGAGCCAGGGCTTCTGCCGCCATTTCCAGAGCGATATCCCCGGTATTATCAAAAGGTTTACGGGCGTGGGCATTTTCAGCCGCAATCACTTTGCCAGAATGGGCCAGAATAACCCGGGCACTAACTGCGGCTTGACTTACCGTGATCTTTTTCCCTTCAAGGAGACTCGGTGTCTTTTCCACTATCTGTACTCTGGAATCTCCACTCACCACCATGTTCGCACCAAGACGGGTACCCAGTCGTTTGGCAGATTCAATTTCGTAAAGCTGTAATAACTCTTTCTCCCGCTGAAGAGTCTGGGCTACCATGGCCTGATCAAGGACACTGTATCCCTGATTTTGAAAGGCACGGATAAGAGTGTTTTCTACCGTTTGGATTCCTTTTGCCCCTCCTTCCTTGAAGAGAAACATAATTTTTAGCTGAGCGCGTGGAGTTATATCACCTGCCATAGCCATAAGAGGTATGGACAGAGTCACCAGCGTAGCCCAGTACACCATACCGAACCATTTGGAAAACCCTCGAATCCGTGTCATATACTTTTTCCTTATACTGAATAAAGTATAACTGGACGTTGGTCAATTCATCTGGACCATTCCAATCGGGAAATCACTCCCTAGCATATGGACTTGTGGAAACTGTTCGAAGTTAAAAGCTTGCATAGTAATGGTGGGGACCTGATCATCGACATACTGGGCTAACTCATAGATGCCAACAATCCCATCCCGATTGCCATGACTCCGATCTGCCTGGATTAGCCCCTGTAACAAGACATACGTAAAAACTCCATGCCCTTTACATCCTTCCAGGGCCGGCTGTATATCGGTAGCCGCCACAATGGTAGCCCGCCCAGTAGCCCGGCTCAACTTTTCGATAGCCACTTTCTCCGCCATACCACGCAGCAACGCCAACGATTGGGTACAGGAACCACTCTCACAGGTATCCATCATCACCAAGCTCTTACGTGCCGGAATGCTTGCCAGCCACGCCTGGAGATGTTCCTGGTTGATAGCCTCTTTCCGTATAGAATCTTCACTTCGATAACGGAAATCCTGGGGTAGAAAGTAGTATCTTCCATCGAGCGTTTTACCGTGGCCTGCCATATAGAGGACAAAAACATCTTGCGTTTCTATCTGGTGGGCAAACCGGTTGAACGCTGCATCAATTCCGGCAAACGTGGCCTGTTCGTCGAGTAGTTCCGTTACAATGATCTGCCGGAAAAGGGGCGCACTGATGACGCGGAGTTCTCGCACAATAGCCTGCGCATCAGGTACAGCGTAATTGAGCTGGAGGGCTCGATCCCGATACTGATTGATTTCAATAGTCAATACGTAAAGATTGGGAAGAGAGGGCTCTCTTTTATCCGGCCGAGCCGGAGGAAGTGGAGATGGAGACGCAGGTTGTTGAGGCGGTTTCTCCAGGGAAGGCTGGACTGGCTCTGCCGGGGTTTGAGGAACTGAGGGAGGAGGAGTATTTTTGACTCTCGGTCCCGGCTGGACCGGTGGCTTCTCCGCTGGAGTCTGGGGCGGACCGGGTGGTGGAGCTGATGGAGAGGCAGGGGAGGGAGAGGAGAGTGGTAACTCTTTCGTCGGCGGTGCTTCTTTGGCGACGAGGAGAGGAGGCGTAAAGGTCAAGACCCGGACCGCTGGGGAGGAGGCCACCTCATTTTGTCGGTTATAGGCAATAACCGTAATGGTATTTTCCCCAGGCTCCAGTCGCCACTGCTTGGTCAATAGAAGAGAGGGATCGTTGGATCTGCCTAGATTTCGACTACTAGAGGCCTGTATCGAGGTATCGACGGCTACCGTGACGCCATTTATCTTCCAGAGGACCTTTCCAATGCCTCCTCCTTGATCAGTAAAGGCTACCTGAATCTCTGGATCAGGATGAGTAACTGTGGTATCCACAGGAGGGGAGACAAAAGTTACCTCTGGAGGAAGTCCCGTCTTGAGCATGGTCTGGACGTCTTGTGAGGCTCCCTCCTTTTCCCATAATTTCTCCTGATCGCCGTGCAGTCTGGCGTGAATAAGGTCTGGACGGTAGAAACGATCGTAGAGCTGGGCAATAGCGACATATTTAGCCCTCTTGTCCACCTCTTGATTTATGGTGTAACCAATCAGTTGGGATCCTTTGGGCGAGGCAGTAAAAAAACCAGCCGGTATCCAGGCTACCCATTCCCCATCTTCCGAAGGAAACAGAGAGAGGGCAGGCGTGATTTCCCGGCTACCGGTTTGGAGCAGATACTCCAGAGACCAGAGCTGGAGTGTTTGATCAGAGGCGCCAGATAATGCCCAGCGCCCATCAGCAGAAACAGCGACGGCTTTGATTTCTCCCGTATGCCCTATCAAGTGAGCCCGGATCTTTCCCTCCAGAGTATACAAGGTAAGTGTGCCGTTAAAACCACCGGAAAGAATATATTGTCCGTCCGGAGTAAAGGTATAAGCGCTATGGCGATACCCATTTGTACGGTCTCGGTCAATCGTGCTGACCACTTGTCGGAAGAAACTCCCGCGCTCTACCCGTAAACGATAGGTGTAGTTATAGGGTCCACCCCTTTCTGGAATGAGGGAGAGATCTTTGACACGGTCTCGAGCACGCATAGCGTCGGTAGGGGAGAGTCCTCCCCTGAGACGAGTGAGCTGTAAGAGATCAAAACGATGTTCTAGCGGGCCTTTGTCAATGATAGAGTCATTAGTAAGGGTATGTCCCCAGCTCAGAAACCGACCATCTTGGGAAAATCCCACTGCCCAGATCGTTTGTCCTCCCCCTTCTAAACGAGCAAGAATAGTACCGGTGTCAGGCTGCCAGAGCAAGATCTCTTTATTATTCCCCCCTCCACTGGCCACCCAGCGACCACTCGGATGAAAAGCGGTAGCAATCACTACATTCTGATGATCTCGGAAGGCATGTTTTTCTTTCCCAGAGGGATAGGCGTAAAGAGAGACCCTCTCCGGAATATCGCGTTCATCGGCACTACCAGCAAGTACAGAGCCTCCATCCGGCGAAAAGGCCAGAGCGGCTACCTTGCTTCTGGTCTGGGCAAATATCCCGAGAGAGGTTCCATCACTCGCTCGCCACAGGCGAATAGCTTGATCTTTCCCACCAGAGAGAAGGACAGCCTCCTGGGGATGAAAGGTCACGGTTCGTACCTGATCGGTATGTCCCTGTAATCGTCTAATAAGAGTAGCCCTCCCCTTCGGGAGTTGCTCAGTATTCCACAAACCGACGGTATGATCATAGGCAGCAGAAGCCAGCCGATTCCCATCCGGTGACCAGGCCACATCATAGATCGGTTCGGTGTGTCCGGTGAGGACAAGGGGAGGTTTGGTTAAGCGATTTCCCTGGAGTGAAGATAGATCCCAAATCCGTACCGTTGTATCTTTGCTCACTGAAGCCAGCCAGCGTCCTGTGGGAGAAAAGGCCAGGGCATTAATCACATCCTGGTGCCCTTGAAGAAGGGCTATTACCTCTCCAGTGGCATAATCGTGGAGACGAATGGCGTAACGCTCTTCCTCAGAGCCAGCCAGAAATCCTCCTACGGCTAGCCAGCGCTGTTTTCCTTCAGCGTCAGGTGGAGAGAGAGCCGCTCCATAGAGAGCACCAGCCCGTCCTTCCTCCATCTGACCATAAATAGTACGCGTTAGGGTCGTCTGTCGTCCATCTGGAGAAACCTTCCACACCCGAATGGTTTTATCGTCGCTTACAGAAATCAATTCACTACCATCAGCAGTAAAAATAAGCTCTCGAATAATGGAGAGATGTCCACCAGACTCAATCACCAGGTGTGGTATATCTGATGAGCTCTTTTCTTTATTTCCCAGGATATTTTGAGTACCTGTATCTCCTCTGGAGGGAATTATTCCTGCTCCCAGAATTACCAGGCTAATAAGTATTCTGAAAAACCACTTTGGAGTATGCATAATAAGGAAGTCCTCCTTATACCTATCACCTTTCCTGCCCTATGCTCTAGAAGAGGCTTAGTTCTTCTCAAAGCAGAGTGGTGATTCGTATCGTCGAGCAGCAACTGATCTTACAGACGGTACGGCCTCTGTATGATTATCCCAGAAGAAATGTTTTATACCCACACCTCACAGGGTCAAGAAAGTTGATGTAAGTTGATAGATGTTATTATAGCTATCTCTTTATCTGAGCACAATACATACCAAACTCTTCGAAGGACTTCTTCTGGTATCCTGAAACTTTTAATAATTCTTTAACTGAACTGCACCTGACAAGGGTGAGAAAGCAACTCTAAGCGTTTGCTCTCACCAGTACCATATGCGCAGGTCCTCTTATCCAGGAGTCTACAGGATCAACTTCTCATCTTTTTTAGTCGAAAAGTGTGTATGATCTTGCACATATCTGAGTAAGGGTGTGCCAAAATATGGACACAATAATGCTCTTTCCAGATGGGGGCTCTCTTCTCTCTGGCAGAGAGAAGGGGTATCATAATAAAAGGGGAATAATCTGAGGACACAGAGAGTCTTGCGCTGGGCAATCTTTCTTACTCTGCGACCCTCTGTGTCTCCGGTAGAAGGGAGGTCTCAGTTAGACGATCTATTTCGTTCTCATAATTAACAGTTGATTTGGATTTTTACCGTCATCTACTCGCTTACAGATTCCAGGACGATATTGGCCTGAACTGTAGAGAGGGTTACGACATTTACCGTAGTATCTCCCTCCAAAAAGGCCTCCTCTGTCTCTGCAAAGGCGAATACCCGTACCGGCGTCACTTCGGTATTGGAAATGCCGGTAAGTTCAAGCAGGGCTTCACCATTTTCGTTCGTGATCTCTCTACACGGAATCCCTACTACATCCTGCCTGTTCTCCGGGTTTACACAGTTGACAGCAGGAGTATCGTCATCGACCGGTAAGGTTATTACATCGGCTCCGGCCACGGGAAGACCATCTTCGTCAGCTACAAACACCTGGACTTTGGCCCGCCGAGTTGCGGTCCCGAGTCCAGTTTGCAACGCATTCGCTGTGGAAGTAATCGAGGCATTTAGATCCGCTGCCAATTGGCCACTTCGAGCCGCAGGGACTCCCAATGCTTCGAGTTCCTCCGGAGTGACCGTACTCTCCGTCCCAAAGATGATGGTATTGAGCGCCTCTATAAAATCGGCTTGTTCGGGATTAATCCCTTGCTCCTGCAGGAGCGATTTAAAGAGAGATGCCGAGGTAAAAGCGATCATTCCTACATCCGGGTCTTGCAGGTTAGCGATAACTTCAGCGCGAGTGACCGCTACCGCATTGGGGTCATCACAGGATATCTCTGCCCCCTGGGCATCTACACAGGTCACCCGTACTCGTAATCCGGTAATATCCGTCAAGAAGGATTGTTCAATAACTTTCAGATTCACTTCCTGCTCCGCCTGCAAAAACCCACCCGCAACATTATTCGTAAAGACAGTCGTCGCGGGTTCGACATTCTGGTTTTGTATACTGCTTCCTGGTTCTTGGCCTACCGTGCTCACCAAAGTGGCCAGGATCAAATTAGGAAATCCGGGAGGATTACATAGTACAAACAGTTGGATATTTAAGGGGACATTCTGAAAGAGATAGATACCGTTTTCATCTTTCATCGGCAATGGTCTCAAACGGTTGCCCTTGTTCATTCAATAGTGAATTACCAGCTAAGTCTACTAACCGGCATTCGGCTGAAGCAATCGGAGAAGTTTCCGTGCCATCACCCACTTCCCCACCGACCTCTGCACCACCAGCACCCCCCTCATCCCCTCCTACTCCTTCCCCACCCTCATCTCCACCTACATCACCCTCATCTCCTACTCCACCCCCACCGCCATTGTCCCCATTACACCCATACAAGGCGAGGGAAAAGACTAGACCAACCATTTAAGAGACACCACGCCAATTTTCCTGCTTGTTTCATGATTACTCCTTTCCTCTGTTCTGCAAGACATTCGCTCTTTCTGGCTATTAACCATATGGGACGACATGGCGTGTATCGGCCCTCGGTGCCTTCACTCATCTGGTACCGCTTTCTAGCATGAGCATCCGTAAAACACAAGTAAAAAATCGCTCTGAATTTCTCCATGATCCTGTGGTAGCTTGAAATTCATGAAGATATTACAGAGTGGGAGGTCAGCTCCTATTGATCCCTATTAGGGCTGGGAAGGTTCGGTTGCTGCTCTATAAGAAACTTCTTTCCTGACCTTCTGAATGGGTAAAGAGCTCAGGGTATGCTGTAGTCTTAAGGGAGAGACTCTCGAAAGCAAAAATGTCGCCACAACAAGATTTTTTGGGGGGGAGATATCTGATAATCAGGCAAGGTCTCTTCTCGGATAAAGTAAATAAAGAATCGATCGAGCTGTTTTTCTTCTTGATGCCGGCTATTCCAGTCCCGACAGAGATACCGTCCGTAATGCAGACGATGGTTGGCATACCGTTTTTTCCAGAGATTCATCATATATTTACGCCGGCGCTGATTTTTATAGAGAGCAGAGACCAGCGATGGTTTTTCCCAACTGACCGGTGCACCATCTCGGAACAGGTCCACGACAGTTCCGTCCTTGAGCTGTCCAGGGATCACATACCAGCCGTCATCTGTAAGTGGATAGGGGGCAAACATGTTCCAGGTTTGATCTAACCGGAACAGGAGGCCAAGATTGTGGAATGGCCTGGGGATAATTTTATTATAGGGACCGAATCGAGGGTACGAAGATTCCATACCAACACATAGCCTAAGAAAAATGCAGCGAGAATATTGGGTAGATATCTGGTATATCTCCTCTCAAGACCGGCATATATAGTAGGACTGGATTGATTCCTCTGAAGTGTTCCCAGAAGCTTGGAGAGAGCGCTGTGAATCTCCTGGAGAGGAAGCCGAGTCCGTAGTAATCCGACAAGGCGTGGAAAGAGGTGATCCCAAAACCAGGCCGGGATAAATACCCACCATCCCACAATGCTGATATAGGGAAAATGGCCGAGTTCCATTGCTAATCCTAGGCTCAAATGAAAAAGCACGAAGATGAGGACTACCCCAAGACGCATCGGTCCGGTATAGATTGGGGAAAAAGCGAGTATCGGCCCGAGCAATTCAATCAGAATCGTCGTATAGGTCAACAAGCGCAGTAAAGCTGGAAAATTCAGTAAAAAATGGCCAAGCAAAGTTGCATATTGATCGATACTCAGCGCGTAGTAGACAGCACTCCCTTCCTGCCACCAGATCCGATGAGACTTTAAGCCCACTCCAAACCAGTAGACAAAACAGATTTGCAGAAGGAGAGCCACTGTTCCCATAGAGACCAGCGGATTTGGCCGCTCTGGTGCTGATGGACGCAGAAGGCTGTCTAATGAATACCGAGCCCCCAGAGGCAAGAACATGCTCCAGAACAGAAGCAAGCGGAGCAAGGTATCCCCTCCCTGTAACACCAATGGATTCCGGGTGTGCGAGGAGATCAACAAAAACCAGGAGAGACACGTGGCCAGACGGGTCTGATAGCCGAGGAGGAGAAAAAACGCCAACACAGCAGCAACCAGAAACACCAGGATTTGCCATGCGAGAGACCCATCGAGCAGGTGTATAGATACAGACCAGTAGTAAGGAAATCTTTCTCGCCATACCGCTAGCGGCAACACTCCAAAATCTGTATAGTGTGCCTTCAACATGGTCGAACGATTGAGCAGATCAGTAAGAAGGAGCAAGGCCAGACCAATACGAAAAAGAGCTAATGAGCGTAAATCAATTCCGAAGAGGTCTGGTATCTTCCGGGTAAGGAAAAAGCGCTTCCTGTCACTGAACATTACGTTACTCTTATCGTATCGGTATCCGTAACTCTATCCGGGCCTGCCCACCGATCACCTTTTGGCCTGGACAGAGATGGAGCACGAGCTCATATACGCCCGGATGTTCAGGACTGGTCGTAATTTCCACCCGAATCGCCTCTGCCGATAGCTCTCCAGAGGTAGAGAGGTATCGATGGAGGGCCCGGCAAAAATCTTCCTTGATTCCCTGGAGTGTATTACCGGAAACGATATCCCTATATAAGCGTTCTACATAGTGCACGATCTGGCTAGCCGCCAGTTGATAAGGAAGAGTAGCCCGCAGCCTGCTCTCTGCCGTTGTCGCCGCATCAGTATATCGTGTCGGTTTATGGACGGTAGGAGCAGAAAGGATCAGCGCCATATCCGTATTGAGAGGACTAGTCAGCACAAGGATGCCATTGTCGGTGAGGTCTCTTTCCATCTGGTCAGAAACCACGGTTTCTAAGGGGAGAGCCACCTCCTGCTCCCTCACCTGATAGGTCCGCACGGGTAAATTCTCTATTGCTCCCCCTCTATGTATACCGGTTATCTCTGTGGGCCATCCGATATGGGCAACACTTGCGCTAAGAAGACTCGCCACTGCCCAGACTGGATTACCCCACAGGTACACAGGTTTCTCTCGACCCGAAAATTCCTGAAAAGGAAAGGCTGGTGTTCGTTCTCCTGCACTACCATAAGGTAGACGTAACAAAAAACGGTTGCAGGCCAGAGTAATCCAGCGCGAGGCTTCGCTTTGCCGGAGCGTATACCACTTAATATATTCTGGTTGCTCAAAACGGGTCCTTCCCATCGAAGAACCGACCAAGGCTTCCAATGTCTCCAGCCCAAAAAAGGAAGCTCCCAGAGAAGAAAGGAAAGGGACTTGGAGTATTTCCGCTTTTTGGGCTATCTCCTGGAGAAGGTCCATATCGGGAAGAGAAGCATCAAATTCATAGTCAGCAATAATAACCGAGAGAGGGTCTCCTCTAATCCCTTCGTATTCCGGTTCGAACACCTGCTCTTGAAAAACTTGACCAAGGGAGGCCTTGCCTGTACTCAAAACCTCAATCTGGATATTGGCACGAAAGTCAGTGCGATCAACCAAAAATTTTAATCCACGCCAAACCGTTTCCAGACGATGAAATTCTGGATGATGCAACACAGTCCTCACCTGCGCGCCAATGGTTGTCTCCAAATCGTTAATAGCTGTTTGTAAGACCCTTATGTCGGCATAGGAGGTAGAGGATGCAGAGGAGGCGATAGACGAAAAAACCTGGTCTAATAAGGATACCGTCCGCCGTGCAGATGGTATCTCTCTCTGCTCTGGTAGATCAACCATTTCGAGCAAAGCATCGAGAGGGTCTGCTTTCGTAGTGCGAACCGGTTGATCAGTCGAGGAAGGTTGGGCTGGGACTCGAGACGAAGGTGGGGTCTCTGATCGGGACAATCTCTGTTGCAGATGGCTGAGGAATTCTGAATTATCAGCCAAATGAGCAAGCTGCTGGAGGAGTTCGGCGTGTGAGATTTTCCGCTCCTGGGCAGCGAGCAAAAGCTTCCGGATCTGTAGCAAATCCTTGAGGGCTGGAATCTGTTCAGCGATTACCTCGGGATGAAAGGATTTGAGACTCCGAAGAGGTATATCAACCAAAAAGGTTTGAGGGGTCTCTGAAAGGAGATTGGGCACTTCGAGTGTTACACGACCAGCCAGTTGCTCCAGGATTGTGGAGAAGGTGTCTTTGTCGATACTTATCCGCCCGGAGACCCTCGAAACACCCATTTGCACATCACGTGGGCTTAATTCTGCTAAGACAAGCATTTTGAAGGGGAGCTGCGGAAGAGTGGGTGAGTATTCGAAGGGGGTGGAATGCTTTCTTGGCTCTGCAGAATCAGGAGTGGGCGTCATATTCTCTCCCTTTATTCTTGGAGGACATTAAGATGTTCATATCAGAAAGGACCGCACGGTGAGACAGAAAGGGTCTTCGAGCTGCTCAATCGCTTCCACATCGATTATTTCTTCAAATACCGGTCTGCCTGAGAGTTGAACAACGGTCTGAATGATCTCGTCTTGTGGACGAAAGGCAGGGATAGTAGCACAGATTATGACCAGGGGAAGGGGACCGAGATCTGGAGACTCTTCTATGCTCAAAGGAAAACGCAAATCTTCCATAATTTGTTTGAGACCTGGGGACTGATCTACCAGGAGATGCATAGTGAGGGTATTAATGATAAATTGTTTGATTTCTTCCGGTTGTGGCGTCTCCTGACCCAATCGAGCAGCCCGGAGACGGGAAAAATTGTAGCCAGAAGCATAAGAGAGAACCCATTTCACTGGTGAAATAATGGTAATAGGCTGCGATGGTTCCTGAGAAAGCTGATAAGAGTATTCCCATGGATAAATCTCGAGCTGATTTTTAATGTGTGGCAGAGGTGTGCTGAGCTTGGAAGGGAGATTAAACAGCTTTCCTGCTATCTTCTGGTATTGTTCATGGAGCAGGGCAAAATTTTTATCTGCTCCCGGCACTTTCCCTTCAAAGGCGCTCTGCATAAACTCTCCCAGAATCTTTCGAGGAAGAAACAGAGGGGTCAAAGTATTGAGATATGCAGTGAGGCGTTTGGACAAGAATTGAGAGACTTTTTGAGAAACATTCCGCAGAGGAGCCATCTGTTGCAGATCAATCTCTTTGACGCTACTCATGGGGTCTCCCTCTCTACTCTGAGAAGATATGGAGAGTTAGTGTAACTCCAGGATAAAGACTTCCGCTTGATCCTCTCCAGCATGCCCACCCACAATAATTTTTTGAGGAGAACCTTCCACCCTTACGTAATATGAGTCTTCTGGACCAAGAATATTTTGAACCGACCAGGCGGTAAACGCTGTGGTGCCTATCTGAACCTGCATCCCCTGGATTTGATACTCCAGGATAGTACGTTCGGGAACCTGCGTTTTTGGCCCTACAGCGTGATGCGTAATTGTCCCATCACCGGTGACTCCAAACATGGCTCCTCTCCACTGTTCAGCCCGTGGCCCCACCTCAAACCATTGCCCAAAAAGGGGATGAGCACGGACACCAAAGCGAAAGTCGAGAGAAGCTCCTTTGGGCGGGGTAAAAGCTGCCGCGACGACTTTAGCCGGCCATCCTTGATCCGCGGTATGCAGACAAGGCACTGAGCGTAAGAATGTGGGCATAGTTGCCGAATTCAGCGCTGTCTCGAGTCCAAGAGAAAGAATCGGAAACCGCTCTCCCCTTTCTTCTTGCACTGCAGCCGTGATCAGGGAAAGGGCATAACGATTACTCGATTTCTGCAGACTCGCATCATCACTGACGATCAGCCACAGATCAGCTTTCGTGGGATCAAGCAGAGTGGTCTCCAGGTCTAACCATGCCATGCGCTGGAGATCATCTACCCATTTACTTCCTGCAACCTCCAGGCCATATTTGCCAAGCAGACCGACGATATGCTGGGGAGTGTAAGCAGTCTCCTCTGCAGGCATCCAGGTCACCCATACCTTTTTTTGCGCCATGATACTCCCTTTACTTGCTTCATGTACCGGGTAAATTTAGCCGCATTATACACTTCTCTCTTTTTTCTGTCAACGTTATCATCAAAACTTCATAGAGTCTTCTCTTGACATTCCTCCTCCTCTTCCCCTACTCTGACACCGATAAAGAAGAAGAAGATTTTATACCAGGGTGTTTCAGAGGAGGAATTCTGTATGAAGTCAGCAGCCGCTATTTTGGCTCAACACGGCCAGGATTTAATCATCGATGATCTCGAATATCCTGATCCTGGACCCAATCAGGTGCTGGTAAAGCTCTTCTCCAGTGGAATTTGTCATTCACAACTGCATCAGATCCACAATCCAGATACTCCTATGCCGACTCTCCTAGGCCATGAAGGGACTGGGATAGTGGAAAAAAAGGGGGAGGAGGTCACGCATGTCAGCGAAGGGGACCATGTCATTGTCACCTGGGTACCTCGTAATGCCAAACCCGGGATGGCTCTTCCTACTCCTCCCTCTGCTACCTGGGGAAATAAAAACCTTGTTTTTGGGCTCTCCCCGGTGTACACCTGGGCGCAACATACGCTGGTAGACGAGCGATACGTGGTTCGTATTCCTAAAGATGTGCCTACCGATGTGACTCCGATCATTGGCTGTGCCATCTTGACTGGCGCAGGGGCTGTGCTGAATACGGCCAAAGCCCGGGCAGGAGAGTCAGTGGCTGTCTTTGGAGTAGGTGGGGTGGGATTGGCGGCCATTCAAGCAGCCGCGAATGTGGGAGCTCATCCAATCATTGCCGTGGATCTGACTGAAGAAAAGCTGGCCTTTGCCAAACAATTTGGAGCTACGCATGGCATCAATGCTTCAGAAGTTGACGCGGTGGAAGAAATTCGAAAATTAACGAAAGGGGGAGTAGATTACGCGTTTGACGCTATTGGGGTACCTCAAACCCAGGAGCAAATTCTGCAGGCAACTCGTCCAGGCATCTTAGGGTATGGAGAAGGAGGGATGTCGGTCCTGATTGGAATTCCGCAAAAGCCTGTGACTTTTGATATGCGAGTCCTGGTACGCGGACAAAAAACCTATCAGGGTTCTTGGGGAGGAGTCACCAGACCAGAAAAAGATTTTCCCATGTATATCGAGTGGTTTCAACAGGGGAAACTGAATCTCCACGCCCTTATTACTCGACGATACAAGCTTGAACAGATCAATGATGCTGTGCATGATCTGGAGCAGGGGAAAATTTTGGGGCGCAGTATTATTGAATTGTAAGGTTGCTTGCTATGCATATGGTACAGGAGCAATTTGTATCCTAAAAAAGGGACATGCTGAGGAAAAATACAGCGAAGAATCTCTTGGGTAGAAAGGAGAGATTCTTCGCTCTGTTCAGGCTTTACGAAGACAATGCCTTCTCCAGGTAAGGTCAGGAGACTGGAGGGAAGAGATCTCCCCACGGTCTCGCCGCTTCAAAATTTGCTGAAGCCCGTAATACAGTAGCCTCATCTCCTCTTCGTCCCACGATATGGAGCCCAATCGGTAAGCCGTGGAAAGAAAAACCACAGGGCACACTAGCTGCCGGATTGCCGGTCATATTGAAGAGAAAGGTGAACGGCGTATACGCCATTCTCTCTTCCATTTTCTTTCCTCCAATCATCTTCGGTGGTTGTCCACATAGAAAGGCGGGTACAGCGAGGGTGGGGGTCAGTAACAAGTCATATTTTGTAAAGAAATCCGCCACATAGGCGCGGTATTGCTCTAATTCCGCTAATGCCGTGGCATACTCATACCCGGTGACTTTTAATCCTTGCTCGAGGGTCTCCCGTACATAGGGCATTAACAGATCCGCTTTTTCGGTCAAGAGATGACCATAGCTGAGATAAGCTTTGGGGGCATTTAAGATCCGGTAAGTCTTCACTACCTCCAGCAATTCGACCTTGAACGGAGCTGGCTCTACAGATGCTCCCAGTTCTTGGAAGACGCGAGTTGCTCGTTCCACTATATCCTTCACTTCGATATCCACTGGTGCCGATCCGAGATCTGGACTCCAGGCCATTCTCAGACCACTTACTCCTTTGTTCAGGGCAGACAGGAAATCGGGAGGTGCTTCCTGGATAGTCCCAAATTCAGCCTGAGGATGTGGTCCAGACATGACTTGGAGAAAGAGCGCAGCGTCACGCACGGTCCGGGTCATAGGACCGATCTGGGAGAAATTGACTGGATGCCAACCGTAGAGATCGGTACGTTTTCGAGGGACTCGTCCCTGGGTTCCCTTGATTCCATAAATCCCGCAAAATGAACATGGTATCCGAATAGAACCCCCACCATCACTCCCCTGGGCAATCGGATGCAGGCCAGCAGCGACTGCAGCCGCTGCTCCTCCACTCGATCCGCCGCTGACCCGGGTCGGATCCCAGGGATTCCGGCAATCATCACCCAGCCGATTTTCTGTGGTTCCAGATAGTCCGAATTCAGGCGTATTGGTTTTCCCCAGAATAATCGCTCCGGCTGCTCGTATGCGTTCTACTACTAGCTGGTCATAATCAGGGATCCAGTTTTTGTAGGCTAAGGAGCCTTTTGTTGTACGGATCCCTTTGGTCGCTTCGAGATCTTTGATAGAAGTAGGTACACCATGAAGAGGCCCGAGAGGCTTGCCTTGCATAACAGCTTTTTCAGCTTGACGAGCTTCCTGTAACGCCTCTTCAGCAGTCACCGTCAGAAAAGCATTTAAACGTGGATTCAACGCCTCTATCCGCCGGAGACAAGCTTCGGTTAGTTCTACCGGAGAGAGCTTCTTCTGGGTAATGAGTTTGGCTAAAATATAGGCGGGAGTAAAAGCGAGCTCACGATCGGTCATTGAGTTCCTCCTCTGGGCGTATACGTGGTTATTTAAGCGGGATGTGTTTGTCATTAGAGACCGACACATACTTATTGTGACCTAAAATCGGAAAGACTGTCAAGCAGAATCACGATATTTTCTTCTCCTAACACCATTCGAGTCTCCTCTGGTCTGACTCCAGAAAGGTCTCCTGAGCCTGGAGAGGTCCTTAACCGTTTTTTCGATTTCTCCGCGATCTCTTCGGTGCAGATGGATCAGTATCAGGGTCAAAATTGCCCCTTTCTTCTTTTCCCATTCTGTATTATACTTTAGAATCTCAGAAGTGACAGGTCACAGTTAATGAATTAGGCAGCCTCTTTGAGTTTCAATAGCTTACGCTGCCATTTGGTCTCAATTCGAGCACAC